>Ga0308159_1000157_pt1 | contig 230023 bp, 207 predicted proteins | sample PhyCR1_FD_201040 | JGI IMG/M metagenome (GOLD analysis project Ga0308159, IMG submission 201040) | Phyllosphere microbial communities from UC Gill Tract Community Farm, Albany, California, United States - DLSLC.R1 | ecosystem: Host-associated > Plants > Phyllosphere > Unclassified | place...
AGTAGTGCCACGTCGATCACTCCAATTCCCCGCTCAAAATCATGAGCAGGATTGTGTCTTAAACGTGGGTCAGTTCCGGTTGCAAATTAAGCGGCAAAGTGGGTCAGATTTCGCTGCAAATCAACACTCAGCCTGTATTTCAATCAAGAGGCAATATTGGTTGATAACGGCTTACCCGTTCGCTTTGCTTTACTTTCGCCGCGCTTGGCCGCGCAGTTCGGGCTGCTGCGCCCAGCGCAGCAAAATCAGGGTATGGAGGATGCAAGGGCTAAGATGTGGAAACTGGCCTTGGCGAAAGAACGAAACCCCAGTTTGTCAGCTGCACTAGTGTTTGGCACTCCGTCAAAAGAGGACATTACCCTGAGTGACAAGCAGCGGGATCGTCTACGATCTAACGTTCTGGAAATTCAGCAAGAGGCAACACATCGTCACGTCGATTTCCGCGAAGTACATACGGTTCATGAGGCGGCAAACACAATTGTCGCGATGGCATAGGCTTGTGTTGTCAGCGTGAATGGGCAGCGGGCGCCCCCGTGACGCCCTGTTACGCGACAATGCCCTTAGCAGGGATTCAACTATCCGTTTGCAGCTTGATAGCAATGAACAAGAAATGACCCCGGCCAAATGATAAGCAAGAACCAAAGAAAAAAGGAGTTGCGAAAATTTTCGCAACTCCTTGATTTTCCACTGAATTTGGTAGGCCTCCCGTGAGTCGAACACGGCACCAACGGATTCTGGTTTGTGTGACTTTCGCCACTCCCTGGACTATGCCTTCACCGTAGCTCGCGCCTTAGGTGGGTGCCGTCTAGTCTCTACACCTTCAACAGCACTTTCGCACTGAAGCTTGGCTCGGCATTGCCGTATGCATCACTGCACTTAGGTTTCACCGAATTTGACACCATCCCTTACATGGTTTCCCCTCGTAAGGCACATTTACATATGAGTCCGCTGCTCTAACCAAGCATGAGCTAGAGGCCCAACACTGCTACATCGCCCCGGCACCGACTACTCTCTGGGGCGTTGGTGATTTCTTGCCCTGTGCCTGTTGGACCAGAAATGGACCAGAAGACGTTTCTCCCGCCTTCAAAATCCACAAGAAATCTACCGTAAACCTTTGAATCTAAAATACTTTCCCTTATACACCCTTTTGGCCTAATCGGATTATGAGTCCGCTGCTCTAACCAAGCATGAGCTAGAGGCCCGAGGTGATACCTGTGCGCTGGAGGTCTTGCCGACCCCGCTGACGCGCGTTCGCTTTTTCAGCGAACTCGCGAGCATAAAGGTTGACACCAACGCACGTCAAGTCTTAGTTGGCTTCCAGGAAGCTTTTCAGTTTGTCGGAACGGCTCGGATGGCGCAGCTTGCGCAGCGCTTTTGCTTCGATCTGGCGGATCCGTTCGCGGGTGACATCGAACTGCTTGCCGACTTCTTCCAGCGTGTGGTCGGTTGACATTTCGATGCCGAAACGCATGCGCAGCACCTTTGCTTCGCGTGGCGTCAACGAATCGAGTACGTCCTTCACCACGCCGCGCATCGAGGCGTGCAGCGCTGCGTCCGATGGCGCCAGCGTGTTGTTGTCCTCGATGAAGTCGCCCAAGTGCGAATCGTCGTCGTCGCCGATTGGCGTCTCCATCGAGATCGGTTCCTTGGCGATCTTCATGATCTTGCGGATTTTGTCCTCCGGCATTTCCATCTTGATGGCCAGCGTTGCCGGATCGGGCTCGGCGCCGGTTTCCTGCAGAATCTGGCGGGAAATCCGGTTCATCTTGTTGATGGTTTCGATCATGTGCACCGGGATGCGGATGGTGCGCGCCTGGTCGGCGATCGAGCGCGTAATCGCCTGGCGGATCCACCAGGTGGCATACGTGGAGAACTTGTAGCCGCGACGGTATTCGAACTTGTCCACCGCCTTCATCAGGCCGATATTGCCTTCCTGGATCAGGTCGAGGAACTGCAGGCCGCGATTGGTGTACTTCTTGGCGATCGAAATTACCAGGCGCAAGTTAGCTTCCGTCATTTCGCGCTTGGCCTTGCGCGCCTTCATTTCACCGGCCGCCATTTGGCGGTTGATGTTGCGCAGGTCTGGCAGCGGCAGCACCACGCGCGCTTGCAGGTCGATCAGGCGTTGCTGCAATTCCTTGATGGTCGGGATATTCCGGCCCAGGATGGCGCTGTACGCGTGGCCGGCGGCCACTTCGCCATCGACCCAGTCCAGGTTGGTTTCATTGCCCGGGAAGACCTTGATGAAGTGGGCGCGCGGCATGCCGCACTTGTTCACCGCCACGTCGAGGATCTGCTTTTCGATGTGGCGCACTTCGTCCACCTGGCCGCGCAGGGTGTCGCACAGCTTCTCGACGACCTTGGCGGTGAAGCGGATGCCCAGCAGTTCGGACGAGATCGCTTCCTGGGCCTTGTCGTAGGCCTTGGAGTTGTAGCCCTCTTTTTCGAAGGCACGGCGCATCTTGTCGAATTGCAGCGAGATGGTGTCGAATTTTTCGAGCGCGGTGTTTTTCAGCGCTTCGAGCTGTTCGGCCGAGTAGCCGGCAGCGGCGCCTGCGGAGTTGCCCGCTTCTTCCTCTTCCTCTTCTTCCTCTTCCTCGGCTTCTTCGTCGTCCTCGTCGTCGTCGCTGGCGGCGGCCGGGGCCGGCGCGGCAGCGGCGCCGTCGTCGCTTTCGTCCACTAAACCGTCAACGATTTCATCGATCTTGATTTCGTCGGCGCGGATACGGTCGGAGGCGGCAATGATTTCGGCAATGGTGACAGGACAGGCGGAAATGGCCTGGATCATGTCCTTGAGGCCGTCTTCGATGCGCTTGGCGATTTCGATTTCGCCTTCGCGCGTGAGCAGCTCGACCGAGCCCATCTCGCGCATATACATGCGCACGGGGTCGGTGGTGCGGCCGAAGTCGGAATCGACCGTGGACAGCGCGGCTTCTGCCGCAGCCTCGGCTTCGTCGTCACTGGTGACGGTGGCGACGTTGTCCGACAGCAGCAAGGTTTCAGCGTCCGGCGCATGCTCGTAGACAGCGATGCCCATGTCGTTGAAGGTGCCGATGATGCCTTCGATCGCTTCGGGATCGATGATGTTTTCGGGCAAGTGATCGTTGATCTCGGCGTAAGTGAGGAAGCCACGTTCCTTGCCGAACTTGATCAGGGTCTTGAGTTTCTGGCGACGGCGTTCGAGCTCTTCCTCGGTCGCTTCGGTATCCGAAGAGAACGCGTCTTTGAGCAACGCTTTTTCCTTGGCCTTGCGGTCCTTGGCCTTGGCCTTGTCCACGGCCTTCAGTTCGGCGCGTTCGACCGCGTTCAGCGCGGCGACTTCGTCGTTTTCAGGCTGGAATTCCTTCGGCTTGCGCCCGCGCCGGCCGGGCACTTTGACCGACGGCAGTACGTAGCCCGAAGTATCGATGGCAGCCAGCGTGGCCGCATCCGTGGTCTGGCTGACCACGGGCGGGTTGTTGCTGGCGACACGCGTTTCCGCCTTATCCACTGTTTTAGCGGATTTTGCGGTCACTTTGCTCGGCTTTTCAGCCACATTGGATTCAGGTTTCTTGATTGGCACAGGCGCTTTCGATTACACAACGACTTGCTTATTTAGGATAAAGTTTCTTGCAGTTCCCTTGGAACCCACGTCTTCGAACTTGCCGACTTCGCAAGTCCGACAACACTACGACTACTTATACCTGGTCAGGCTCTGACCGCAAAATTCTACTGCATCAAACTCATGCGTAGTGGCAAGAAACGATGACTGAGTTAGACAACAAACATAATCGAAGGTTCACCTTCGCATTATTTGCTTGTCCCGTAACCCGCCGGGATTTCCTGCCTGTCGATCAAGAACCTAACTCACTGAAAACAAACACACTCTGAACGGAAAAACGATGCCAAAACATACAACACTTAGCGTTTTATTATAGCACGTCACTTTTCAATATCCAGAGGGAAGCACCCTTGCCGCCCCTCTGTAAACCTGCGAAAACATGACGGTGATCAAGACGCCTCCACACTGCCACAATATTAGCGGTTTGCAAACTCCGCTTGCTTCTCCCTTTCCAGCTGAGCCTGCTGCGCGGTGATCTCGCGAAAGCGTGCAATGCTCTCCGGTGTGAGACCGGCCGCCGACAGTTGCATCAGCTCCTGTTTCAGCGCATCTTCCTTGATCTGGCGCACGGCGCTACGCAGGAACATGCGGTCAGCATCGACATCGGACTCCGCCCCCTGGGCGATTTCGCTGATGATCTCGTCGTATTCGTCGCCGAGCGACTTCAAATGCTGGGCAAAAGCGGCAAAACCGCCGTTCGGGCCCAGCGCCTGGGCGCCAGCCACCAGTTGCGCCAGCCGCTCGGCAGCGTCGTCGCCGAAGAACTGGAACGCCGCCAGGGCCGCTTCGTCGATATCGAGCGCCAGCGGCGGATGGGCCACCAGCAGGCGCACGATCTGCAATTCCAGGCCCACCGGCGCCGGCCGGCCGCTGCGACTGGGCGCCTTGCGCGACAGCGCTACCGGCTTGGCTAGCTCGAACAGCGATTCGATCTCGTGCGGCGTGGTTTGCGTCAATTGCGCCAGGCCGCGCACGATTTGCAGGCGCAGCGCGGTCGGCGTCATCGACTGCAACAAGGGCTTGGCGTCGAACTGCACGCGCGCCCTGCCCTCGGGGCTTTGCAAATCATGCTCACCGACCACTTCCTTGATCAGGAATTGCGACAGCGGCATCGCTTCGTGGATCTCTTGCTCGAATGCTTCGTTGCCATAGGTGCGCACATAGCTGTCCGGATCGTGCTCGGTGGGCAGGAACAGGAACTTGATGGTCTTGTTGTCTGCCACGTGCGGCAGGCACGCTTCCAGCGCGCGGCGGGCGGCGCGGCGGCCGGCCTTGTCGCCGTCGAAGCTGAAAATCACCGTATCGGTCTGGCGCATCAGTTTTTGCACGTGGTGCGGGGTGCAGGCGGTGCCCAGGGTTGCTACTGCTTGCGGGAAACCCATCTGCGCCAGCGCCACCACGTCCATATAGCCTTCCGTCACCAGCACATAACCCGCATCGCGGATCGCCTGGCGCGCCTCGAACAGGCCGTACAGCTCGAAGCCCTTAGAAAATAATGGCGTTTCGGGAGAATTCAAGTACTTCGGTTCACCACCATCGAGCACTCGGCCGCCGAAGGCGATCACCTGGCCCTTGGTGTTTTTGATGGGGAACATCACGCGTTCGCGGAAGCGGTCGTAGCGCTTCTTGTTGCCACCGTCTTCATCCACGCGGTCGATCACCAGGCCGGCCTCGGCCAGCGCCACCACGTCGTAGTCGCGGAAGATGGCTTTTAAATTGTCCCAGCCCGGCGGCGCGTAGCCGAGGCCGAAGCGTGCGGCGATCTCTCCGGTCAGGCCGCGTCCCTTGAGGTAGGCGATGGCGTCCGGTGCGGTGCGCAGCTGGGCGCGGTAAAAGTCGCAGGCCTGGGTCATGGCGTCGGACAGAGCCAGGCTCTGGGCCTGCATTTGCGCGCGCTGCGCGGGAGGAATCTTGTCGTCCTGCTCGGGGACGACCATGCCGACGTTTTGCGCCAGGTCCTTGACGGCATCGACAAAGCCCATGCCCGAGTATTCCATCAGGAAGCCGATCGAGGTGCCATGGGCGCCGCAGCCGAAGCAGTGATAAAACTGCTTGGTGGGACTGACGGTAAAACTGGGGGATTTTTCGTTATGGAATGGGCACAGGCCCATGAAATTGGCGCCGCCCTTCTTGAGCTGCACATAACGTCCGACGACGTCGACGATATCGACGCGGTTGAGTAAATCGGCAATGAATGATTGAGGGATCACAGGACTGGGGTGCCAGGGTAATTATTCAGACTATACCGCCGTGCTGATCCGGCTTTGACGCCGATCAAGCACGGCAGACCAACACATCAGGCTGGCGCCAGCGCCTTTTTGACCAGGGCGGACACGACCGTCATGTCGGCACGGCCAGCCAGTTTCGGCTTGACGATGGCCATGACCTTGCCCATGTCCTGCGGACCGGCGGCGCCCGAGGCGGCCACAGCGGCGGTCACTTCGGCAGCGATTTCGTCGTCCGACAGGCCGGCTGGCATGTAAGCGGCCAGCACGACCAGCTCGGCTTTTTCGATATCGGCCAGGTCGGCGCGACCGCCGGCTTCAAACTGGGTGATCGAGTCCTTGCGCTGCTTGATCATTTTTTCCACGATGGCAACCGTTTGCTGGTCATCGACCTCGATGCGCTCATCGACTTCCTTGCGCTTGATTTCGGCAAGGATCAGGCGAATCGTGGACAGGCGACCGGCTTCCTTGGCGCGCATGGCGTTTTTCATTTCTTCGGTGATTTGTTCTCTCAGGCCCATGAGGACTCCTTATGAAATTGTTTAGTGTAAATGCGCGGCGTACAAAGACGAAAACCCGCTGCGGCGAACCGGAGCGGGCATTCTCTAGATGCAGCAAGATCCGACCCGGGGCAATGGCGCAAGATACGCCGCACGACCGGATTGGGTTGAGCAGTCTTAGAAGAGTTTTTTCGGCAGCTGTTGGCTGCGGATGCGTTTGTAGTGACGCTTGACTGCAGCTGCCAGCTTGCGCTTGCGCTCAGCCGTTGGCTTTTCGTAGAACTCGCGTGCGCGCAGTTCGGTCAGCAGACCGGTTTTTTCGATGGTGCGTTTGAAGCGACGCATTGCGACTTCGAACGGCTCGTTTTCTTTAAGGCGAATAGTGGTCATGTAAAAATTCAAACCGTTTGAGGTTATAGGGAGACAGAGACTATAGCAGCTTTTGCAGGAAAATGGAAGTCCATGGACCATCGAAACGGCCCACGCAGACGGCTTTGACTGCAAAAACAACAAGACGACGCCGAGTCAGCTCCCACATAAACTCCGGCAATCTTTCTGCTCCCGAAACTCCCCGGGCGATTGGATTGCACCTGCGCCGTTACAACTAGATGATCAGTATATCAGACTGCCTGTCCTGCTGCTACTCCGGAGGCCCATGCCCACTGGAAGTTGTAGCCACCGAGCCAGCCAGTCACGTCCACCGCTTCGCCAATGAAATACAGGCCCGGCACCTTGGTCGCCATCATGGTCTGCTGCGACAGGTCGCGGGTGTCGATGCCGCCGCGCGTCACTTCCGCCTTGCGGTAGCCTTCGGAACCGTTCGGCGTCAAGGTCCACTGGTTGATCGCCGCGCCCAGTTCGCGCAGTTTGGCATCCTGCATGTCGGCCAGGCGGGCGTCGAGCGCGAAGCCGTGCGCCAGCAGCAGGCCTTCGGCCAGGCGCGTGGGCAAACACTGCGCCAGCACATTGCCCAGCTGCTTCTTGATGGTGCCCTTGCCTTCGATCAGCGTCGCCGCCACATCGATCCCCGGCAGCAGGTCGATCACAATCGGCGTACCCGGGATCCAGTAGCTCGAAATTTGCAGGATGGCCGGGCCGGACAGGCCGCGATGGGTGAACAGCAAATCTTCGCGGAAGCGCGCGCCGGTCGGGTTACGGCCCTTCAACGACCCGGTTTCCACTTCGACTTCCAGCGCGATGCCGGACAGCTCGGCAAACGGCGCCCACGCCTGCGGGTCGAACGTCAGCGGCACCAGCGCCGGACGCGGCTCCACCATGCGCAGGCCGAACTGGCTGGCGATGCGATAGCTGAAGTCGGTGGCGCCGATTTTCGGGATCGACAGGCCGCCAGTGGCGATCACCAGCGCGTCCGCCTCGATGGTGCCAGTGTCGGTTTCCAAGATGTAGACGCCATCGGTTTGCTCGACGCTGGCGATCTTGCACGGCATGCGCCAGTGGACGTCGCCTGCGGCGCACTCGTCCTTGAGCATTTCGATGATCAGCTCGGCCGATTCGGTGCAGAACAACTGACCGCGATGTTTTTCGTGGTAGCCGATCCGGTGTTTTTTCACCAGCGCGACGAAGTCGGCCGGGGTGTAGCGCGACAGCGCGCTTTTGCAGAAGTGCGGGTTGTCGGACAGGAAGTTGGCCGGCGTGGTGTTGATGTTGGTGAAGTTGCAGCGGCCGCCGCCCGAGATGCGGATTTTCTCGGCCAGCTTGCCGGCGTGGTCGATCAGCACCACGCGCTTGCCGCGCTGGGCCGCCGTGGCCGCGCACATCATGCCAGCGGCGCCCGCGCCGATTACTGCTACATCAAACTTTGCCATGCCAGTTCCAATCCAATAAGTTGCCACAGGGTGACGAAGTCGCTCGCCTCAGGGCAGCAATTACGACCGGGGCCGGGATTGTACAGCAGTGCCCCGCCCTGCCCGCCTTTTGCTACTCGATCGGCTCGCTCACGCGCTGGCGCGACTGCAAGGTACGCGAGACCAGCAGGCATTGCGCCACCTGTTCGGCAATCGAGGCCGGCACCGGCACGTCGCCTTTCAACACCGCCGTAATCCAGGCCGCCGTGGTGGCGGCATCCTTTTCTTCCGGCAGCAGCGGCAGTTCGATCACTTGGGTCTGCTTGGGCACCAGCGTGCTGCGCAGGCCGCCGTGGAACCAGTCGATCTGCTGCGCCTTGTTGGCGTTGGCCACCGTTTCGCCCTCGGTGCCGCGCATCAGGAACGCGTCGCCGCGCTCGTGCAGCGCCGAGGTCGTAAAATACTCACCGAGCATTTCCAGGTATTCGGGGTGGGTGTACGACACCAGCCGCAACGCCGGTCCCACGAACGGCTGCATGATTTTCACCAGCGTGTGGGTGGAGTTGCGCACGCCCAACCGGCGACGCAGCGACAGCTGGTACGCCAGCTTGGGCGCCAGCGCATCGATGGTAATGAACGCCACGTGGCCCTGGGCCATCGCTTCTTCCGCCTCGGCGCGGTGGCGCGCTGGCGTGATATCGAGCGCAGCAAAGACTTCGGCCGACGTCACGCGACCGGGGTCGGTGGCCACGCCGTGCACCAGCACCGGCACGCCTTCGCGCGCCAGCAGCATGGCCAGCAGCGGCGTCAAATTGGCCATCTTGCGCGCGCCGTTGTAGCTGGGAATGCATACAGGCGCATACTGGCCCGGCGGCGCCGTCAGCGGCTCGAACGAGCCTTCGGCGGCGTCGAGAAAGCCGGCGATTTCCTCGATCGATTCGCCCTTGATGCGCATCGACAGCAGGATGCCGCCGAGCTCGAGGTCGGAGACGCGGCCATCGAGCATGGCCTGATAAAGATCGTGGGCGTCGTCGCGCGACATGCTGCGCGCGCCGTTTTTGCCGCGGCCGATCTCCTTGATGAGTCGGGCGGCCAGGAATGGTTCGGATGTCGTCATAAGCTTCTACTGGAAGAATTTGGCTGTGGCGAAAAAACCCTGCTGACGAGGTCAGTATTGTTTACTTCGGCTACACTATACCTCCCCCGAATTAAATTCACGCAAAAAGCCATGATTTCCCCAGATATCGAAAATATCAACGTTACCTCGTTCGCGCCGATGCCGTCGCCGGAAGTCTTGCACAGCAAGCTGCCGCTCACCGACAGCGCTTCCGAGACCGTGATGAAGGGCCGCGAAGCCCTGCGCAACATTATCGACCGCGAAGACAAACGCCTGTTCGTGGTGGTCGGCCCGTGCTCGATCCACGACCCGGTCGCCGGCCTCGACTACGCGCGCCGCCTGAAAGCGCTGCAAGCGGAAGTGGCCGACACCATGCTGCTGGTCATGCGCGTGTATTTCGAAAAGCCGCGCACCACTACCGGCTGGAAGGGTTATATCAACGATCCCGACATGGACGATTCGTTCCGCGTCAACGAGGGCATGGAAAAAGCCCGCCAGTTCCTGCTAGACGTCTGCGAACTGGGCCTGCCCACCGCCACCGAAGCGCTGGACCCGATCTCGCCGCAATACCTGGGCGACCTGATCGCCTGGACCGCCATCGGCGCGCGCACCACCGAATCGCAAACCCACCGCGAAATGTCGTCGGGCCTGTCCACGCCGGTCGGCTTCAAGAACGGCACCGATGGCGACATCAGCATTGCAATCAACGCCATCCTGTCGTCGGCGCACCCGCACTCGTTCCTCGGCATTAACGCGCAAGGCAATGTAGCGATCGTGCGCACGCGCGGCAACGCCTACGGCCACGTGGTGCTGCGTGGCGGCGACGGCCGTCCGAACTACGACTCGGTATCGATCGCGATTGCCGAGCAGTCGCTGGCCAAGGCCAAGCTGCCAGCCAACCTGGTGGTCGATTGTTCGCACGCCAACAGCTATAAAAAGCCGGAACTGCAACCGCTGGTGATGGCCGATGTCATCCACCAGATCGTGCAAGGCAACAAGTCGCTGGTCGGCGTGATGATCGAATCGAATATTGTGGGCGGCAACCAGAAGATTCCGGCCGATTTGAGCCAGCTGACCTATGGCTGCTCGGTGACCGACGGCTGCATCGACTGGGCAACCACGGAAACCATGTTGCGCGATGCGCACAAGCAGTTGTTGCAGCGTCCATAAACATTGGATTGCCGCTTGCGCGGCCGGGCGTCGCTGCGAATGACGGTTTATCGTCCTGCGAATTGGATTGCCGCCGCTGCGCAATGACGGCTCATCGGCCTGCGGCGCGCCATGCGTCGCAGGCCGTTGGTTTTTCAGCCGAACGCCATCACGCGCGTGGCGACGCCAAAGGAGCCGGCCAGCGCCGCTTCTGCCTTGCTGGCTGGCGCGCTCAGTTCGGCCAGGTCGAGATAGACCTTGAAATCCTCGATCTTGACGGAATAGCGGCGGGCGTTGCTCTGGCGCGGCTCCACGTTGGCCGTTTCCAGCACCGCGAACACGCTTTCCTCGTCGGTGCGGAACAACGCCACGCCCGGCAACTCCTGCCACGCCAGGCCGCGCGGCACGATGCGCGCGCCGTCCAGCGGCACGTCCTTGAGTTTGCACACCTGTTTCCATTGTCCCGACATCTTCGCCTCCCGCAGTCAATCCGTGCTTTTACTAAGCAAAACCGGTGCCACAGGAAAATACTGCAAAACGCCGCACAATCCTGACCAAATGGCAAAATTTCTCCCTGCGCCAGTGCGGTCGCGTGCCCGGGTGGTGCAGCCGGTGGTGCAACGGCCCAAGGTCGGGCAACGCACTTTCCTTTACAATGGCGGACTTCCCCTTACCTTTGCAGCCCTTCCATGATTGTTCTCGGTGTTGAATCCTCCTGTGACGAAACCGGCCTGGCGCTCTACGATACCGAGCACGGTCTGCTGTCGCATGCCCTGTATTCGCAGGTGGCCATGCACGAGGAATACGGCGGCGTGGTGCCCGAACTGGCGTCGCGCGACCATATCCGCCGCGCCATTCCGCTGCTGACGCAAACCCTGGAAGGCGCCGGCAAGGCGCTGGCCGATATCGACGCCATCGCCTACACCCAGGGTCCCGGCCTGGCCGGTGCCCTCCTGGTAGGATCGTCGGTGGCGTGCAGCCTGGGCCTGGCGCTGGACCGCCCGGTGCTGGGCGTGCATCACCTGGAAGGCCACCTGCTCTCGCCGTTGCTGGCGTCGCAGCCGCCGGAGTTTCCGTTCATTGCGCTGCTGGTGTCGGGTGGCCATACGCAGCTGATGCGCGTCGATGGCGTGGGCCAATACACGCTGCTGGGCGAAACCCTCGACGATGCCGCCGGCGAAGCGTTCGACAAGTCGGCCAAGCTGCTGGGCCTCGGCTATCCGGGCGGCCCGGCCATTTCGCGGCTGGCGGAATTCGGCGACCCGGCCGCCTACAAACTGCCACGTCCGATGCTGCACACCAAGGATTTCAATTTCAGCTTTTCCGGCCTGAAAACGGCGGTGCTGACGGTGGTGAAAAACCACGAAGAGAAGGTAGTCGCCAATATCTGCGAGCAGGACAAGGCCAATATCGCGCGCGGCTTTGTCGATGCAATCGTGGAAGTACTGACCGCCAAGTGCATCTCGGCACTCAAGCACACGGGCTTGAAACGGCTGGTGATTGCCGGCGGCGTGGGCGCCAACGCGCAGTTGCGCGCGTCGCTGAACGCGGCGGCCGCCAAGAAGAAGTTCAAGGTGTATTACCCTGAACTGGAGTTTTGCACCGACAACGGCGCCATGATCGCGTTTGCAGGCGCCATGCGGTTGATGATCAACCCCGACGCCGCCCAGCGCGACTACAGCTTCAACGTGCGCCCGCGCTGGCCGCTGGACGACATCAAAACTGTTTAAAAGCGTTCGACTGGGCCTTCAGAGCGAGGCGCTGCAACGAAGCGATGAAGGCTTGGTCGGACGCTCAAGCGGAGGCGAACGCCATCGAAGCGAGTACCGCCAGGCCAACCAGCGGGATCAGGTAACGGACCTTGCCCTTGCCGAGTTGCACGCCACGGGCGGCGATGCGCTCGCTGCGCAGGCGATGTTCATCGGCTGCGGACTCGTGCACGGCGTGCGATTTTGGTTTGTCTTCGATTACATTCATAACGTCCTCCCTGTTAAGTTCGATAATCTTCCTTTCTGAAGGGCACAGCAATTGTTGTGCCAAGAAGAATCAGGGGTTACTGCCCCCACCACACCATTCTATGCAGAATTGTGGTTCCGATACCACACGTTATGGCACATTAAGATCCAAAGTGGTGCGCGCCGACCTATTTGGCAGCACCGTGCAACAGGTCGGCGCGTGGATAACCCCAGCCCGGCACACCGGTCGGACAAGGTTCTGGCGACGCCAGCGGCATGGTGGTGAAGTTGCCGCGCGGCGTCATGGCGAAACGGTAGTCGGACAAGGCGCCACCTTCGCTATCAAGCGCCGGCGCGCGGCCGAAGCGCAGCCAGGCATTGACGCGGCAGTTATCGACGCTGAGCGTGCGCAACCGTCCCAGGTCGTCCTGCTCCATGCCGAACTGGGCAACGCCGGGCGCCAGCGCCATCGAGGGGCCATGCTCGACCAGACCGGCCGAGCACGACAACGGCGCCACCCACTGCGGCGCCAGGCTGGCAATGCCGCGCCGCAGGCGATACGTGCCGGCCGCCTCGTTGCTCTCCACGCTCACGTACGCCCAGCACAGCGGCTGCGACGGAAACGCCGTCATCACCACGTCCAGCACCTTCGACGCCGGATCGACCTGCTGCAAGGCCGCAGTGATCTGCGCCCGGCCCAGGTGCGAAGCCACGCCCTGTACCGCGATAAAGCCGATGCCGATCGCCAGGCCCAGCGCCACGCCGGCGCGGCTGTCGCGGCCCGAGCGCGTCTGCACGGCACCGCACAGCACCGCCACCTTGAGCAGGATCGCCAGCGCGATCCAGCCCAGGTAGCCCTTGACGGCAAACGCCACCAGCGCCGCCAGCAGGCCGGCCAGCGCCAGCCAACGGGCGGTGCGCCAGCGCATGATCAGCGCCATCGGCACCCCGATCGCCACCCAGAACAACGGCTCGATGATGAATACCATGTCGCCATACACCCAGCGGCCATCGAACGGATACCACGGGTGCACGCCATACGAATTGGTGAAATCCATCGCCAGGTGCAGCGCGAAACCGAGCGCGATGCTGGCCGCCAGGCCCCAGCGCGCGGTGGTACTGGCCTTGAGCAACGTTCGCGCCGACGGCCACAGCAGCCAGATCAGCGCCGCCAGCAACAGCGCCTGCGGAATCGCCAGCAAGGCCGTGTGGGTATGCCCGCGATGATGCAGCAGGTAGCCCAGCGGTGGCGGCAGCAGGTTGTTGAGCACCAGGTCGAGGTCGGGAAAATTGCTGGCCAGGGCGCACGCCACCAGCAGCAGGCGGTGGCGCACCTGCTGGGCGCGATCCTCGACCTCTCGTGGCAGACTACGGTGTATCAATTCACCGGCGCCGAAGCCGATGATGCTGTGGGTAAGGTTATCCATGGATCAGTCGGGGGCGAACAGCTGCTCGAGCCGGCGCGGGTAGTGGTTGAGAAAATCGCGCGTGATGGCGTAGTGTTCGGTGTCTTCGTAGGCCACCTCGCTCATCCCGGTACCGTCGAACAACAGGATCTTGGCATTGGGGTACGCCAGCAGGATCGGCGAATGGGTGGCGATGATGAATTGCGACTGGTCCTGCACCAGCTGGTGGATCACGCGCAGCGCAGCCAGTTGGCGGTTGGGCGACAGTGCCGCCTCGGGTTCATCGAGCAAGTACAGGCCCTTGCCCTTGAACTTGTTGAGCAGCACGGCCATGAACGACTCGCCGTGCGATTGCGCGTGCAGCGAACGGCCGCCGTAACTACCGAGATACCCCACTTCGTCCATGTAGGTGGCGATATTATGGAAACTCTCGGCCCGGAAGAAATAGCCATCCTTCGGCGTCTTGTAGCTCTTGGCCAGGCGCAGCGCCTGGTGCAGCGGCGCGACGGCGCCGGCCGAATTGAGGCGAACGCTGCGAGTACCGCCTTCCATTGAAAAGCCCAGCGCCAGCGCAATCGCCTCGAGCACGGTGGACTTGCCGGCGCCGTTCTCGCCAATAAAAAACGTCACGTCGGCATGAAAATCGATGGATTCGAGCGCCCGCACGGCTGGCACGCTGTACGGATGGCTGTCCCAATCGACGTCGGCGCCAAACAGCGCCGTGATCCGCTGCAAGTACGGTTTGGCCGCGAGCGCCATGGGTCTAGCGCTGGACTTCCACGCCACGCCAGAAGGCGATGCGGTCCTGGATCTCCTTTGCCGCCTCGAACGGCGCCGGGTAGTACCAGGCGGCGTTCTCGCTGGTTTCACCGTCGGCAGACACGGTGTAGTAGTTGGCCAGGCCCTTCCACGGGCAGCGCGAGGTGTGGTTGCTCGGTTGCAGGTAGTCGGGATTGACCGCGTGGCGCGGGAAATAGACGTTGTTTTCGACGATCACGACTTCGTCGTCGGCCGCTTGCGCGATGACGACGCCGTTCAGGGTTGCGGTGGGCATGGCGATTCCTTTAGATTCACAGACGCTCGGTGGAGGGACCTTCGACGCGGTTGCGCCCGCCCCGCTTGGCACGGTACAGCGCGGCGTCGGCCTGGCGCAGCAAGCTTTCGGCGTCGGCCACATCGAGATGATCGAACGTGCCCACGCCCAGGCTGGCCGTTACTGCCAGCATGCGCGGACCGATTTCGTGCGTCTGTGCGGCAATGCGCAATCGCAGCGACTCGGCAAAATGCAGCGCGCCGTCGAGCGGCGTGTTGGGCAGCACCACGCACAGCTCCTCGCCGCCATAGCGCCCGGCGATGTCGATCACGCGCACGTGATCGCGCACCAGCTGGCCGATGGCAGCCAGTACCTGGTCGCCAGCCGCGTGGCCGAATTCATCATTGATACGCTTAAAGTAGTCGAGATCGATCATCACCGCCGACACCGGCGCCCGGAACCGCCGGGCGCGCGCGGTCTCGAAGCGCAGCCGGTGCAGCAGCGAGCGGCGGTTGTGCAAGCCGGTCAGCTCGTCGGTGGTGGCCAGTTGCTCCAGTTCGCGCACGGTGGCGGCCAGGGTCTTTTCGCTGGAGCGCAATTCGATCAGCGCCATCACCTGGCGCGCCAGCTTGCCCAGCATGGCGCGCTGTTCGCGGTCCAGGCAACCGGGCCTGGTATCGAGCACGCACAGCGCGCCGATGGCAAAGCCATCGGACGACATCAGCGCCACGCTGCTGTAACGGCGCATGAACGGCGCGGTGACGGTGAGCGGCAGATGGGCGGTGCGCGCATCGAGCAGCAGGTCGGGGATTTCAAGGTCGGGCGCGCCCAGCACAGCCAGCGAGCAATAACTGTCGGTGCGTGGCAACTGGCCCAACTGCATGCCGGTGCAGGCTTTTACCCACACGCGGTCGGCATCGACCAGCGAGACGAAGGCATACGGCACGTTGCACAGGCGCGCTGCCAGTTCGGTAAGGAAACTGAAATCCTCGCAGGCCGGGGTATCGAGGATGTGATAGCGATGCAGCGCAGCCAGACGGAAATTATCGACCACCGGGCGGGCGGTGGCAGGCGGCGTGACATGTTCTGCGGACTGCATGGGGATCCTCGGGAACGGCATAGACGTTAAGTTTAAAGCAAAAGCCGTGCCCCGGGGTCCCTACGTATCGGCGTCAAGCCTTGGCGATAATTTCGCGCAGCGCCCGTTCGAACACGGCAGCAGGCTGCCCGCCCGAAATCAGGTATTGCTCGTTGATGATCACGGCCGGTACCGAGTTGATGCCGTGGCGCTGGAAGAACTGCTCGCGCTCGCGCACTTCGTCGGCAAACTGGTCGGATTGCAGCACGGCCAGCGCGCCTTCGCGATCGAGGCCCACGCCGGCGGCCACGCGGACCAGCACGTCGTGCGAGCTCGGATCTTCGCCATCGGTAAAGTAGGCGCCCAGCAGCGCCAGCTTGAGGTCGGTCTGCTTGCCTTCCAGGCCGGCCCAATGCAGCAGGCGGTGGGCGTCGAAGGTGTTGTAGATGCGGCTGCGCTTGTCCATCGCGAAATCGAAGCCCACCTCGGCGCCGCGCGAGCGGATCATGGCGCGCGCCTGTTCCTGCTGCTCGGGGGACGAACCGTATTTTTCGCTCAGGTGCTCGCCGATGTCCTGGCCTTCCGGTGCCATCTTGGGATTGAGTTCGAACGGCTGGAAATGCAGGTCGATCTGCGCGGCATCGCCGATGTTATCGACTGCCTGTTGCAGGGACTTCAGGCCGATGGCGCACCATGGGCAGGAAACGTCGGAAACGAAATCGATCTTGATGGAACTGGACATGGCGCGGCCTTTGCAAAACGTGATTTATGACAGATGGGGCTTTCATTGACGGAATCAACCGCCATCACGCATTTATTTTGACGCTTATTTTCCCGCTTTGGCTGCTGTCTTGCTCTTGCTGCCGATACGGCTTTCCTTGCCAGCCATCAGGTTGCCGATATTTTTGCTATGACGGAAGATCAGCAAGCCGCTCATGACAAATACGGCCAGCAGTTGCGGCTCCACGCCGAACAGCAAGCCATAGTAGAACGGCGCGAACAGGGCGGCCACCAGCGCCGCCAGCGACGAGTAACGGAACGCGAACGCGATCACCAGCCAGGTCGCCAGGGTGGCCAGGCCCAGCCAGGGATCAAGGCCCAGCAGCACGCCCAGCGCAGTGGCCACGCCCTTGCCACCGACGAAGCGGAAGAACACCGGCCACAGGTGGCCGAGGAATACCGCGATCGCCACCAGGGCGATGGTGGCGTCGCCCACCTGCAATTGCTGCTGGTAGCGGATTGCCAGCCACACGGCCAGCCAGCCCTTGGCGCCGTCGCCGATCAGGGTAACGATGGCAGCTGATTTATTACCACTACGCAACACATTGGTGGCGCCGGGGTTTTTCGACCCATAGGTGCGCGGGTCGGCGATACCGAACAATTTACTGGTGATCACCGCAAATGAGATCGAGCCGAGCAGGTAGGCGGCCACGGTCATCCAAACTGTATTCATTGTTTCCTCTAGTTAAGCTTCCCTCGGGGGATGCGGAATATACACCAGCGTGTTTTATTCAGCCAGTGCGCAGTGCACGGGCTTGGCTTGCAGGAGTTGGGTCAACACCTGCGGCGCGATGCCGACCAGGTAACCCCTCCTGCCACCATTGATATAAATTGTTTCCAGCGCAAGGATGCTATCCTCGACATACACGGGCATGGCCTTGCGGGTGCCGAACGGCGAGGTACCGCCGATCTGGTAGCCGCTGTGGCGCGTGGCCACCTCGGGTTTGCACGGTTCGACCGACTTGCAGCCGATGCCGCGCGCCAGGTTCTTGGTCGATACCTTGCAGTCGCCATGCATGAGCACGATCATCGGCTTGGCGGCCTCGTCCTGCATGACCAGGGTCTTGACCACGTGGTGCTCATCGACGCCGAGCGCGCGCGACGACACGCTGGTGCCGCCGTGGTCTTCGTAGTCGTACGGATGTTCGGAAAACACCACCTTGTGCTTGCGCAGCAGCTGGGTGGCCGGGGTCTCTGAGATGTGCTCTTTTTTAGCCATGCGTGATACGCTGTTTTTGCGTCAGTTTGTGAACGAGTTCGACTGGGAGTTTCTTATTATGCCGCAGGAAATCCGCTTTGCCACTTTCAACGTTTGCAATCTTTCCCAGCCCGGGGCGAAATTGTACGACAATCTGGCGCCCCTCACGCCGGACGAATACGCGGCCAAAGTGCTGTGGACGGCGCAGCAGCTCGACCAGCTCAACGCCGACGTGATCGGCTTGCAGGAGATTTTTTCAATGGCCGCGCTGCGCGACGTGCTAGCCCACAGCAGCCGCTACCGCGACGCCACGCTGTGCGGCTTCGACCCCGCGCCCGATCCCGTTACCGGCGAACCACGCCTCACACCCCAGGTGGCGCTGATCTCGCGCCTGCCGCTGGCCGGCCCCGCCACCGCCTACATGGTGTTTCCGGACGGCGCCACCCTGCCCGACGGCCATCCCGATCTCGACCGCTTCGCCCGTGCGCCGCTGCACGCCCAGGTGGTGCTGCCCGACGAGCGCATTGTCGATGTGCTGGTGATCCATTTAAAGTCCAAGCGGCCCGACTACCGCCATGGCGACAGCAGCGAAGGAATGGACAACTCCGCGCTGCTGTACGCCCAGGCCAACCTGCGCTCGCTGATCCGGCGCGGCACCGAAGCGGTTGCCCTGCGCGCGCTGCTGTCGGCCATGGACCGCGACGGCCGCCGCCCGCGCATCATCCTCGGCGACTTCAACGACACCATCGAGGCGGTCACCACCACCATCGTGATGGGTTCCGGCTGCGCCGGCGTGGCGGGCGAGGAGCTGAGCGGCCGCCTGTTCGACAGCAACCAGATCCAGCTGGGCCGCGACCGCCTGCGCCATGTCGGTTACACCCACATCCACGAGGGTCACTACACCACCATCGACCACGTGCTGGTATCGGAAGAATTCAATCCCGCGTCCCCGAACGCGGTAGGCGAAGTGCTCGATGTGACGTACCTGAACGACCACCTGTTGCAGGACAAGCCGGAAGCGTCCGATCATGGGCAAGTGCTGGTGCGGATGCGCTTGTTTGACCGGAACGAGCGCCATTTAATCTGATCCGTCGAGCAACCCATCGAGGCCGTCGAGCTGACCGTTCGCGCGCGCATACCGCCCCTGGTACTGGTCGCACCCATGGCGGCGCAAGAATTCGAATTGCGCAGCGCTCTCCACGCCCTCGGCCAGCACCGTCAGTCCCAGGCTGTGGGCGATGGCAATGATGGCCGTGACCACGGCCGCCTGCGCGACGTCGCCATCGGCGCCGCCGCTGACAAACGATAAATCGATCTTCAGCTTGCTCAGCGCATAGTCGCGCAACTGCCCTACCCGGCTGTACCCGGTACCAAAGTCGTCCAGCGCCAGCCGCACCCCGAGCGCAGCCAGGCCCGCCAGCGTGGCGCGGGCGTTGCCGTCGTGGTGCATGAGCACCGCTTCGGTCAATTCCAGCTCCAGCAAGTGCGGCGGCAATTGCGCGGCCGACAACGTGGCAGCCACCTTGTGGGCCAGATTCTTTTGCATGAACTGCGTGCGCGACAGGTTGACTGCCACCACCAGCGGCTGGCCGGCATCGCGCCAGCGCGCCGCGTCCTGGCTGGCCCGTGCCAGCACCCAGTCGCCGATCGGCACCATCAGCCCGGCGCCCTCGGCCACATCGAGGAAATCTTCGGGCAGCAGCAGGCCGCGCTCCGGGTGGCGCCAGCGCAGCAGCGCCTCGGCCGCCAGCGGTTCGCCGCTGGCAAAGTCGATTTGCGCATCGTATGCCAGCATGAACTGGTCCTGCGCCAGGGCCTGGCGCAGTTCGTCTTCGAGCGCGGCGCGCTGGTGGATCTGGCGGTTCATGTCGGGGCTGAAGAACTCGAAGCCGTCGCGGCCATTAGTTTTGGCGTGGTACATGGCCAGGTCGGCGTGTTGCAGCAGGGTGTCGATGTCGTCGCCGTCGGCGGGAAAGATGGCAATGCCGATCGAGGCGCTGACGTGCATCCGGTGCGCCTCGATGCGAAACTCGCGGGCCATGGCCTGGCGTATGGTGGCCGCCACGTGCGCGGCCTGGTCGATGGCGCCGATATCGGCCAGCACCACCACGAACTCGTCGCCGCCCTGGCGGGTCACGGTATCGACGCTGCGCACGCAGCGCACCAGGCGCGCCGCCGCTTCGCGCAGCAGCAGGTCGCCGACCTGGTGGCCGAGCGCGTCGTTGATGCCCTTGAAACGGTCGAGGTCGATGAACAGCAGCGCCACCAGGCGGCCATTGCGGCGGGCCGCCGCCAGCGCCTGGCGCAGGCGGTCGCGCAGCAGCACGCGGCTGGGCAGGCCGGTCAGAAAATCGTGCTCGGCCAGGTGGCGGGCGCGAGCGTCGAAGCGGCTGCGCGCGGCCACCCCGGCCATCAGCGCCAGGTAGATCGCCGCCTGCTCGTGGTGGCGCGCCGTGGTCTCGCGCATGACTGCGCACAGCAGTTGCCGGCCATCGTGGGCCACGCTGGTGAGCATGATATCGACCCAGAACTCGCGGCCATCGCGACCCACGCAGCGCCAGTCGAAACGCAGGTTGCCAGACTGGCGCGCGCGCCAGCCCAGCGCAGTGAGAATCGGCGCCGACAGCACCCCGCTTACCTGCTGCAGCGGCGAAAAATCGGCGAGCCGGTAGCCGAGCATGAGCGCCGGCGCGGCGCAGCCGAACATGCGCAGCGCGCCGGGATTGACATCGACAAAGCGTTCGCCATCGATCACGGCCAGCGCGTCGCTGGTGTGCTGGTACACCGCCAGGTGGGGCCACATGGGTAACCTTTCAAAAGGCGCCCTCCCGGGCCTACGCCATTCTTGCGCTACATCAAACGGCCGCGTTTGACCTCCCTCAATCGCGCTCGTATGCTTTTTATCGCGTTCGACAGCGTTCAGGCGCAGTTTTGTGCAGTTCAGCCATGGTTTTGCGCCACCTGTCGCATGGCGGTCGTTTGCGCCCTTGCAAATGACTACAGTGCCAGCATGCGAAACCCGCGCACCGGAAAACAAAACAGAAGAACGCCATGACCATGACCGCCCCGCACCCGATTCCCCTCCACCCTGCCCGTGCCCCGGCCTATCTGTGGCGCAAGCCGGTACTGGCAGCCGCCGTCGTGGCCGTGCTGGCCGGCGGCGCCTGGTTTGCCCTGCAGCGTGCGCCGGCGCCTGCCACGCCGGCCCCGGCCACCAAGGTGGCGGAAAAGCCGCCGGTACTGGAACTCGGCAGCGCCGACGTGGCCGCCATTTCCGCCAGATCACTGGCGCTCAGCTTGCCCTTGTCCGGCTCGCTGGCGCCCCTCTCTTCCGCCACCATCAAGTCCAAGGTCTCGGGCGTGGTGCAAACGACCACGGTGCAGGAAGGCATGGCAGTGGCTGCCGGCCAGGTGCTGGCGCGCATCGACCAGGCCGACCTGCGTGCGCGGCTGCAACAGCAGCAGGCCCAGCTCGACGAAGCCCAGGCCCGGCTGTCCATGGCCACCAAGAACGAAGGCAACAGCGGCGCGCTGCTGGCGCAAAAATACATCTCGCAAAACGCCTACGACTCCACCCAGAACAGCGTGGAACTGGCACGCGCTGCCGTCAAGTCGGCGCAGGCGATGGTCGAGATCGCCCGCATCGCGCTCGAGGACGGCGTGATCCGGGCGCCGATTGCGGGCGTGGTCAGCAAGCGCCACGTGCAGGCCGGCGAAAAGCTGGCGCCCGACATGCCGGTGTTCAGCATCGTCAACCTGGCCGAACTGACGCTCGAGGCGCAGGTGCCGGCCTCGGAAATTCCGCGCGTGCGCGTGGGCCAGGACGTGCGCTTCCGCGTCGATGGCTACCAGCAGCGCGAATTCACCGGCAAGGTGGCGCGCATCAACCCGTCCACCGAGGCCGGCTCGCGCGCGCTGCTCGTGTATATCGCCGTGCGCAACGACGATGCGGCCTTGCGGGCCGGCATGTTCGCCAAGGGCGCCATCGTCACCGACCGCGCCGACGTGGCGCCTGTGGTGCCGCTGGCCGCGCTGCGCGACGATAACGGCCGCCAGGTCGTGTACCGCATCGATGACGGCAAGGTGGTGGCGCAGCCGGTCACGCTGGGCCTGCGCAACGACGATGAAGGCACGGCCCAGGTGGTGGCAGGGCTGCAAGATGGCGCGCGGGTCATCGTTTCAAAACTGCCTGCCCTGAAACCGGGTGCGCAGGTCAGCTTGCCTGCTGAAGCTGCCCCCGCTGCTGCTGCGGCAACGGCAGCAGCGTCCCAGCCGAAGAAAGGCTGAGCCATGTGGATCACCAAAATCAGCATCGGCCACCCGGTGTTTGCCACCATGGTCATGGTGGCGTTGATGGTACTGGGCCTGTTCTCGTACCGCGAGCTGGGCATGGAAGCGATGCCCAACGTCGAAATTCCCGGCGCCATGATCGAAGTGAACTACCCGGGCGCCTCGCCCGAGGCGGTCGAGAACGACATCACCCGGCCCATCGAAGAGTCGGTCAACACCGTCAGCGGCATCAAGACCCTTCGTGCCAACTCGTGGGAAGGACGCGGCGCCGTGTACGTGGAGTTCGAACTATCCACCAATATGGACAAGGCCATGCAGGACATCCGCGACAAGGTGGCCATGGTGCGCCCGCGCTTTCCGCGCGAGGCGAAAGATCCGTTCATCGTCCGCTTCGAGGGCGAGAACAGCCGGCCGGTGGCGCAGATCGGCCTCACCGCCAGCGCCCACAGCCTGCGCGATTTATCGACCATGGCCGACCAGATCATCGGCAAGCGCTTTCAGGGCGTGGCCGGCGTGGGCCAGGTGCGGCTCAACGGCATGGCCGCGCGCCAGATCCTGGTCAACCTGCGCCCGGCCGACATGACCGCGCAGGCCATCGGCGTCGATGAAGTGATCAATGCGATCACCGCCACCAACGCCAACCTGCCGGCCGGCTCGATCAGCCGGGGCTCCGACGAGCGCCTGGTGCGGGTGGAAGGCAAGATGAAGCAGGCGCGCGACTTCAACAAGATCATCGTGGCGCGCCGCGCCAACGGCCCCGTGTACCTGGAGCAGGTGGCTACCGTGGTCGATGGCGCCCAGGAAGAAATGTCGATCTCGCGCCTGAACGGCCAGCGCGCCGTCATCCTCGACATCACCAAGGTGCAGGACGCCAACGTGGTGGACGTGGGCCAGCGCATTCAAAAAGTGGCGTTTGAGTTGCGCCAGACGCTCCCAAGCGACATCACCCTCACCATCCTCAACGACGAATCGGTGAAGGTGCAGGCCCAGCTCGACAACGTCAAGCGCACCATCGTCGAAGGCGCGGTGCTGACCATGGTGATCGTGTTCTTCTTCCTGCACTCGTGGCGCTCGACCATCATCACCGGGCTGACCTTGCCTATTTCCGTGCTGGCCAGCTTCATCGCCATGAAGTTCTTCGGCTTCACGCTCAATATGCTCACGCTGATGGCGCTGTCGCTGTGCATTGGCCTGCTGATCGACGACGCCATCGTGGTGCGCGAGAACATCGTGCGCCACCTCGGCATGGGCAAGAACCACCACAAGGCAGCGGCGGACGGCACCAACGAAATCGGCCTGGCCGTCATGGCCACCACGTTTGCGATCGTGGCCGTGTTCATCCCGGTGGCCTTCATGCAGGGCATTATCGGCCGCTTCTTCCTGCAGTTCGGCATCACCGTGGCCGTGGCCGTACTGGTCTCGCTGTTCGTCAGCTTTACGCTGGACCCGATGCTTTCGTCGGTGTGGCCCGACCCGGTCAAGGACCGCTTTCAATATGCGCCGTGGCTAGGCCGCCTGATGCACTGGCTCGAGGGCGGCGTGGACAAGCTGCACGTGGTGTATGGCAAGGTGCTGGCGGCGGCGCTGCGCTGGCGCAAGCTCACGCTGGCAGCCGCCGTGGCCCTGTTTGCCGGCAGCCTGTTCCTGGTGCCGATGATCGGCGGCGAGATGATGCCGGAGCAGGACAACGGCTGGGTCAACCTGCAAATGAAAACGCCGGTCGGCTCCAGCCTGCAATACACGGACAACAAGGTGCAGCAGGTGGAAGCGGCCCTGAAGGCGTTTCCCGAAATCGCCAGCGTGACCGCCGTGGTGGGCACGCAGGACGGCCGCAACACGGCGCAGATCGACATGAAGCTGCTCGACCGTGCGCACCACCAGCGGCCGTCGCAAAAGGAGATGGAGCGCCGCATCCGCGAGCGGTTAAGTAAAATTGCCGGCATCACCATGTCGGTAGGCTGGAAGCCGATCTTCATCGCCATCCTCGGCACCGACGAAGCCAAGCTCGACAAGGTAGCCCACCAGTTGATGGACAAGATGCGCGCGATCCGTGGCGTGGTGGACCTCGAATACAGCCAGGAAGGCGCCAACCCGTCCACCAACATCAAGATCAACAACGAGCTGGCCAGCGACCTCGGTTTGACGGTGCAGCAGATCGGCATGGCGCTGCGCCCGTTCGTCGCCGGCGACACCACCAGCCACTTCCTTGCTGCCGACGGCCAGAACTACGAAGTCAATGTGCAGTTGCCAAAATCGGGCCGGCAGACCGTGGCCGACCTGGCCGACCTGTCGCTGGCGTCGAGCAAATTAGGGCCCGACGGCGCACCGCTGATGGTGCCGCTGCGCCAGGTGGTGGACTTCGTGCCGGCGTTCAGCCCGCAGGTACTCAAGCGCCAGGCGCTGCAGCGCCGCGTGGCGATTTACGCCAACACCCAGGGCCGCCCCGGCGGCGACATCGACAGCGATATCAAGCAGGCCATCGACAGCATCGTATTGCCCGACGGCGTGCGCTTCGACGTCGGCGGCAATGCCCAGGAGATGCAGGAGAGTATGACCTCGGCCATGGTGGCGCTGGGCATTGCCGTGATCTTCATCTACCTGGTGCTGGCGTCGCAGTTCGGCAGCTTTTTGCAGCCGGTGGCCATCATGATGTCGCTGCCGCTCTCGCTGATCGGCGTGCTGGTGGCGCTGCTGGTCACGGGCAGCACGCTCAACATCTTCTCGGTGATCGGTTTCATCATGCTGATGGGCCTGGTGACCAAGAACGCGATCTTGCTGGTGGACTTTACCAACCAGGCGCAAAAGGAAGGCATGGGGCAGCTCGAGGCCATCATGCGCGCCGGCCAGGTAAGGCTGCGGCCGATCGTGATGACGACGCTGGCGATGGTGTTTGGCATGTTACCGATGGCAATCGGCATGGGGGAAGGCGGCGAAACGCAGGCGCCGATGGGACGCGCCGTGATCGGCGGGGTGATCACGTCCACCATCCTGACCCTGGTGGTGGTACCGGTGGCATACACCTACCTCGATAACCTGGGCAAGCGCTGCGTGCGGTACTTCAAGCGGCGCCAGCACGCGGATGCGCCGGCGCCCGCATTGCAGGCGGTGGAGTGAATTAAAACTATTCTTTGGGCGCCGGGTCGGCAAGCTCGGCGCCCGCTTCGTCTGCATCACCGTCTTCGTCAGCGCCTTCGGCGCCTTCGCTACCCTCTTCCTGGCCCGAATTTTTCAGCTCGGCCTTGCGGCGCGCCTTCTCGTCAGCCTTCTTCTTCTTTTCCAGTTCTCGCTGACGTTTTTCGTACGAATAGTTTGTCTTTGCCATTTGCTACCTCTTCTAGTGAGTCATCTGACCACATTATGACGCACTTGAGCCAAACGCAAGTAATTCAGCCGCGAGGATGATGCGCCGCATGCAGCAACTTCAGTCGCTCACGGGCTACATGGGTGTAAATCTGTGTGGTGGAAATGTCTGAATGGCCGAGCAACAGCTGCACCACGCGCAGGTCGGCGCCATGGTTGAGCAAGTGGGTGGCAAACGCATGGCGCAAGGTATGCGGCGACAGCGGCACGGTAATCCCGGCCTTGAGCGCGTGTTTTTTGATTAACACCCAGAACATCTGGCGCGTCATGGCGCCGCCGCGCCCGGTGACAAACAGCGCGTCATCGACCTGGCCGTTGAGGATGATGCCACGCGCGTCCTTCACATATCGCTCGATCCACACGCGCGCCTGCTGGCCGAACGGCACCAGCCGGGTCTTGGCGCCTTTACCGGTAATCCGCAGCGCGCCGTCGTTCATGCTCAGTTCGAGCATTTTCAGCTCGACCAGCTCGGACACCCGCAAGCCGCTCGCATACATCAACTCCAGCATGGTGCGGTCGCGCAGGCCCAGCGGCGTGTTCAGGTCGGGGGCGCCCAGCAGCGCCTCCACTTGAATTTCGCTCAAGGTGTGGACGAAGCGCTGCGGCTGTTTGGCCGACGCGAGCTTGAGGCTGGGATCGTCCGTCAGGCGGCGCCGCTGCACCAGCATCTGGTAAAAACGCTTGATCACCGACAGCCGGCGGTTGGACGAGGTCGCCTTGCCGCTGTCGGCATGGCGCGCCGCCAGGTAGGCTTCGATATCGTGCCCGGCCACGGCCAGCAGGCTGGCCTCGCCCAGGTGGGGCCGCTGCGATTGCAGCCAGGTGGCAAACAGGCGCATGTCGCGCCGGTAGGCGTCGAGCGTGTTCTTCGACAGGCCGTCTTCGAGCCACAGGCTGTCGCAGAACTCGTCGATCAGATCAGGGTTGTTTGTTGCCATGCGTATTCGCTCGATCCTTCGTGCGCCAGCAGCCAGCGCTTGATACCCAGCAAGTAGCCGTTGGGGTCGTCGCTATTGGAAAAGCCGCCCAGGCCGCCGGCAGCGGTCACCCGGTGGCACGGAATTACCACCGGAAACCAGTTGGCGCCGCAGGCCTGGCCCACCGCGCGCGGGGCGGAGCCGACGTGCCTGGCCAGCTCGCCGTACGTGCGCATGCTGCCGGCCGGAATCGAGCTGATGGCATCCCACACCTTGCGCTGGAAGTCGGTGCCGGCCGGGCGCAGCGGCAGGTCGAAGACAAAAGACGGGTCGGCGCAGTACCGCTGCAATTGCTCGGCGGCCAGGCGGGCGGGCGCGTCGGTGGGCGCCTTTGCCTCGACATGGGGCGGCAAATAGCACAGCTCGGTAATCTGCCCCGCCACGGTGCGAATGCCCAGTTTGCCAAATGGCAGGGCCAGCACAGCCGAAAAATTTTCATACACTTGTGGTATTTTCGTCACAATTTTTCTATCCAAATGCACCAAAAAGGGTCGCGTTCTGTTGTGCCGATGCACCAAGATGTTGCGCATTTACTACACGAAAGGGAGAGGCGGCTACCTCCCGGGCACGGTTTTCGTCGGCGCCACCCGGCATTGTACGGGGCCTGGGCAAAAAAAAACGGACAAAAAAAAGCGCACCCTTAGGTGCGCTTTCAAATCCTGCTTCACGTTCCCGGCCATTTACCCGCCTTGTGTATCTGCCCGGGTAACTACCCTAACGCACGCTTGTGGCGGCTTGCAGAGGCTAAGCAACGGCATTCTGTAAAACGTGTGTCTCCTCAATCTATCGCCGGTTTTTGATCACCGATTCTATCTTCACTCCCCACTGACTATTCGGGGCTCTGGTTCAAGGTTCGCATTTACTTATGCGTTAATCCCTGAGAGCGAAGCAATCATAACGTATCTTTATCTCCGCAATACAGTTTTTTTATGACAACCTTGAACCGATACTTTAAGAGTAAATTAAATTTTCTGAAGAGTGACTAATTTTATGGTATGCGTTTGATACAGCGCAAAAGTCCAAGTTTTTTGACTTGTGCGCAATAATCTGGCGCTTATTTCGCCGCCTGCTTGTTCATCGACGCAATCAGGTCCTTGCCGATCCGGCTTTCCATGGCCCGCTGCACCGGCACCATGGCCGCGCGCCATTCGGCCTGTTCCTGGGGCGTGAGCGTGATCACCTGGGTCTTGCCGGTCTTGCGGATCGCTTCCAGGGCAGCGTCGTTGTCGCGCTGGGCAATGGCTTTCTCGTAGGCGGTCGCTTCCTGCATGGCTTTGTCGAGCGCGCGGCGGATTTCCGTGGGCAGGCCATCCCAGAACTTCTTGTTGACGATCACCGCGTAGCCCAGGTAGCCGTGGTTGGACACGGTCACGTACTTCTGCATCTCGTGCATTTTCTGGGTATACATATTGGACGGCGTATTCTCGGTACCCTCCACCACGCCGCTCTGCAGCGCCTGGTACACGTCCGAAAATGCCAGCACCTGCGGGTTGGCGCCCAGCGCGCGCATCTGGGCGTCGAGCACTTTCGACGACTGTATGCGCATGCGCAAGTCCTTGAAGTCCGCCGGTTTGCGCAGCGGCTTGTTGGCCGACATGACCTTGAAGCCGTTGTCCCAGAACGCCAGCCCGGTGATGCCCTTCGATTCGAGCTTTTTCAGCAGGCTGCGGCCGATCGGCCCTTCGGTCACGCTGTTGAGCATGGCCTTGGACGGGAAGATGTACGGCAAATCGAAGGCCTCAAACTCCTTCACGCCCAGCGGGCCGAACTTGGCCAGCGACGGCGCCAGCATTTGCACGGCGCCCAGCTGCAAGGCTTCCAGCTCTTCTTTATCCTTGTAGAGCTGGCTGTTCGGATACACTTCGACCTTGACCCGGCCCTTGGTAGCTTGCTCGGCCAGCAATTTGAAGCGTTCCGCCGCCTGCCCCTTGGGCGTGTCGCGCGCGACGACGTGGCTGAATTTGATGACGATCGGTGCCTGGGCATAGGCATGTCCGCTCAACGCTGCAGCGACAACGGCGGCGGCCAGGGCGAGGCGCAGTTTCATGGAGTCTCCGGAATTTAAAGATACACTTGTAGGAACCTCGATAAACCTACTGCGCGGTCCGCTATCGCCGCTCCGTTGCTCAGCGTACCTCCGTACGCTTGCGCTACTCCCGACGATAACGAACCGCTCGCTACGGTTTTTCGAGGTTCCCCTGTGCCGGTAGTTTGACCGATTCTCCCGGACAAAGCCAATATTTGCTTTTTTTACAGACATCACTATCCACCGCATGAACCAGCCGCTTTCTTCCCCTTTTGCCGTGCCCCGTCCGCAACGGAGTACCGCGCTGCGCTGGTTGCTGCCGATCCTGCTGGTGCTGTTCTTCCTGGCGATCCTGATCTGGCTGCCATGGCAGGCGCGCCAGATGGAGAGCAACGAGCGCCAGGAGCAGCTGATTGCCGACACCCTGTGGGTGGAGCAGACCATCCGCTTCCAGATGGCGCGCGACGAGGAAAGCCTGCGCCAGCTGGCGCAGGAGATCAATAGCGGCCGCCTGCAGCACGACCAGCTGCACGACCGCATGGCGCGCATCCTCAAGAACGGCAACGAACTGCTGCGCGTGTTCTGGCTGCGGCCCGACGGCCACCTGGTGGCCACCAGCGATACGCAACCGACGGCAGTGCCGCTCTCGCCAGCCTCGCAGGCGACCATGGAACTGACGCGCAAGACCCGCAGCGCCATGTACACCCAACCCGAGGCCCGGCCGGGCGATCCCACCGCCGACCCCACCGAAGTGCTGATGGACTACCACGTGCCGCTCTATCGCGGCGGCGAGTACCTGGGCGACCTGGTGGCCACGTACCGCACCAGCGCCCTGCTCGACGAAATGGTGCCGTGGTGGTTCGCGCAGGACAACCAGGTCACGCTGGTGGACCGCGACGACAAGGTACTGGCGCGCCGCGCCGCCGCTGGTCCCGGCCACGGCGTGTACACCCACAAGCGCGCGCTCGACCTGCCCGGCGCCTCGGTGCGGCTGGTAACCGACAGCGTCAAGAGCGCCCCCAAGCTGCTGCCCAACTTGCTGGTCGGTTCGGTGATCGTGCTCTCGCTCGGGCTGTTATGGAGCCTGGTGGCGCTGTGGGGCCATATCTCGAAACGGCTGGCGGCCGAAGGCGCGCTGCGCCAGCAGGTGTCGTTCCGCACCGCGATGGAAAACTCTTTGGTGACGGGCCTGCGCGCGCGCGACCTGGAAGGACGCATCACGTATGTCAATCCGGCGTTTTGCGAAATCGTCGGCTACCCGCCCGAAGACATCGTGGGCAAGCTGCCGCCGATGCCCTACTGGGCGCCGGAGGCGATGGAGGAATACCAGAGCCGCTTCGCGTCGGTCCTGGCGGGCAAGGCCACGCCGCAGTTCGAGACCATCTTCCAGCGCCCCGACGGTTCGCGCGTGCCGGTGCTGGTATTCGAGGCGCCGCTGGTGGACAACCTCGGCAAGCAGACCGGCTGGATGGGGTCCATCCTCGACATCTCGGACCGCAAGCGGGTGGAGGAACTCAACCGCCAGCAGGAAGAAAAGCTGCAATCGAGCGCGCGCCTGGCCACCATGGGCGAACTGGCCTCGATGCTGGCGCACGAACTCAATCAGCCGCTGGCCGCCATTTCCAGCTACACCACCGGCGCCCTGAATGTGCTGGGACGCGCCGCCGACCAGGGCACGCCGGTCGATGGCGGATTATTAAAACCTGCGCTGGAACAGGCCAGCGCCCAGGCCCAGCGCGCCGGCCAGATCATCCGCAGCGTGCACGGTTTCGTCAAAAAACGCGAACCGCAGCGCCAGGCCGTGGCCCTGCCCGCGCTGCTCGACGGCATCCGCACCCTGATTGAACTGCAGGCGCGCCAGCGCTACGTGACGTTCCAGACCGAACTGCCAGCGGGCCTGCCGCCGGTACTGGCCGACCACGTGATGATCGAGCAGGTGCTGCTCAACCTCACCCGCAACGCCATCGACGCCATGCAGAACGTGGCGCCGCACCAGCGCCTGCTCAACGTGGTGGCGTCTTACGACGCGCCAGCGAACCAGGTGAGCGTGGCAGTGATCGACCGAGGGCACGGAATTTCCGACGAAGTGGCGCAGCGTTTGTTCTCGCCCTTCTTCTCCACCAAGTCCGAAGGCATGGGCATGGGGCTCAACATCTGCCGCACTGCGATAGAATTCCATGGCGGCTCGCTCACTTACAGCGCCAATCCGCAGGGCGGAACCATATTTACATTCGTATTGCCGGCAGCACCGGCGGTGGCGACAGAGGAGACTTGAACAAATGCTGCATATCGTCGATGACGAAGCGGTCGTACGCGACGCGCTGACCTGGCTGGCCACTTCGCGCGGGATCGTCGCGCGCGCCTACGAGGGCGCCCTGCAATTCCTGCAACAGGTCGACAGCGGCGATTTCGACCCCGGCGGCGACTGCGTGCTGCTCGACGTGCGCATGCCCGACATGAACGGCGTGGCCGTGTTCGACCACCTGGCCGCGCGTCACCTCACCGCGCGCATGCCGGTGATCTTCCTCACCGGCCACGGCGACGTGCCGATGGCGGTGGACACCCTGAAACGCGGCGCCTTCGACTTTTTCGAAAAGCCGTTCAACGACAACCAGCTGATGGACCGGGTGCAGGAAGGCCTGGCCGGCTCGCGCCAGGCGGGAGAAATGGCGGCGATCCACGCGCGCCTGGCCACCTTGTCGGTGCGCGAGCGCGAGGTGCTGGACCTGATTTTGGCCGGCAAGATGAACAAGGTGGTGGCCGATGAACTGGGCATCAGCATGCGCACGGTGGAAGTGCACCGCGCGCATATCTTCGACAAGATGCAGGTCAAGACCGCCGTGGAGCTGGCGGGCTTGCTCAAGTAACTGTCAGGCGGCCTTCTGCCTGGCTACCCACTCGTCCACCGCCTGCTCCAGCACCGACAGCGGCACGTTGCCCAGGTCGAGCACCGTGTTGTGGAAACCCTTGATCGAGAACTTGTCGCCGAGCGCCGCCTGCGCCTTGGCGCGCAGGTCGAGGATGCGCAGCATGCCGATCTTGTATGCGCATGCCTGGCCCGGCATTACCACGTAGCGCTCCACTTCCGCCGCCGGAATGCCGTAGTCGATGCCCTGCTGGCGCGTCCACTTCATCGCGTGCAGGCCGGTATCGACCACCAGCCGGCGCGCGCGGAACAGTTCCGCGTCGAGCTGGCCCAGGCGGCCGACCGTATCGCCCTCGTACCAGTTGTTTTCCGCTGCCAGCTGCTCGGCATACAGCGCCCAGCCTTCCGTGAAGGCCGATCCCGTGTTGAACACGCGGTCCTGGCGGTAGCGCGGCAGGCTGGTATTTTCCTGCTGTAGCGCGATCTGGAAGTGGTGGCCCGGCACCGCCTCGTGATAGACCAGGGTGCGCATGCCAACGATGCGGAAGTCGGGCCCCGGCAGCGGCGCCCAGAAGATGCCCGGCAAGGTGCCGTCGCGCGCCGGACCGCTGTAGTGGGCGGCCGCAGTCTTCTCGGTAAACGGCGGCTCGCGGCGCACTTCCACCGGCGCCTTCGGTACGTGGTCGAACAGCGTTTTGGCGCGCACTTCGGCGTCGCGCATGTAGGCCGTGTAGCGTTCCAATAACGCAGGACGCGGGTCGGCTTGAGGATCGACCTTGGGCTGCGAATCCTTTTCCAGCTTGGCCATGCGCTCCTTGATCGAGCCCTCCTTGTAACCGATCGATACCAGGAGGCCGTCCATTTCCTTCTCGATGCGCGCCACTTCGCGCAGGCCGATGTCGTGCACGTGCTGAGGCGTGTAGTCCGAGGACGTCATCTGGCGCAGCGCCACCGCGTAGGCCTTGTCGCCGTCGGGCAGGCGCCAGAGACCGGCATCGTCGGTGGTGCGCGGCAGCTGCTCGCGCAGCAGCGCGCGGGTGCGCTCGAATGCCGGCAACACCGACTTGGCCACGATGGCCTGCGCCTCGGCGGCGAATTTGGCCTGCTGCGCGGGCGTGACATCCTTGACCTTTTCCATGCGCTGAGCAAAGGTGGTGACGAACACGTTCTTGTCGGCGCCGCCGTCGAGGAAGCGATCGAGCTGGCCGATGGCGGAATTGGTGATAAAGGTGGGCATCAGGAAGCCGCGGCCGGCGGCGTCGCGCGCGCGGGCGATGCCGGTATCGACCTTGCCAGGCACCGCCTTCAACCGCGCCAGGTAGTTCTCGATATCGCGGCGGTTGCGGATCGGATGCGCTTGGGTGAGGAAGTTCACCAGTTGCACGTGCAGGCCGGTGAACTGGTTGAACACGAAACGGTGGTCCTCGAATTGGGCGCCGTCGATGGTGCCTTGCAGATTCCAGGCGATGGTGGCCATGCCGGCGCGCTCTTGTGGCGTCAACGCCTTCTGGTCCATCGCGTTCAGTTTGGCCAGCGTGGCCTTGGCGCTGGCCACTTCGGCCGCGCGGTAAGCGACAGTATTCGGTGTGAGCAGGCCGTCGAGCTTGTCCTGCTCGGCACCCTTGAAGTACTGGATGCGCGTGGCTTGCTCGGGGTCCTTGCGCACCTTGTCGCTGGCGACCTGGTTGGCCCAGTCGTCGAATTTGGCGGCGGAGGCTGCGGGAGCTGCGAGGGTAAACGCTGCGGCAACGTACAGCGCTAACAGTGGACGGGAAGTTTGCATCGGCACGGCCCTTATGTGGAGGAAAACCGTCCGAGTGTAGCCGAGTCAGGCGTGACAGGCCAGCGCCCATTGCACGTGTTCGCGCACCAGCGGCGACGGGTCGTCGCAGCGCGCCTGCAGCGCCGCGACAATCACTGGATCGCCTTTGGCGCCGGCCGCCGCCGCGTTACCGAGGCCTACCGCCAGGTTGCGCAGCCAGCGCTCGTGGCCGATGCGGCGGATCGGACTGCCTTCCATCTTGCGGTTGAATTCCTCGGCGCTCCAGCCGAACAACTCGATCATCGACGCATCACCGAGGCCGTGGCGCTGGTCGAAGTCGGGCAGCACCGCGCGCTCGGCGAACTTGTTCCACGGGCAGGCGGTCTGGCAGTCGTCACAGCCGTACACGCGATTGCCGATCAGCGGGCGCAGCGCCAAAGGTATCGCGTTTTTCAGTTCGATGGTCAGGTACGAGATGCAGCGGCGTGCGTCGAGCCGGCCCGGGCCCAGGATCGCCTGGGTGGGGCACGTCGTGATGCACGCGCTGCACTGGCCGCAGTGGCCGCTGGTGGGGGCGTCCACCGGCAAGGGCAGATCGACCAGGAATTCGCCCATGAAGAACATCGAGCCGGCCGTGCGGCTGAGCAGCAGCGTGTGCTTGCCGCGCCAGCCCAGGCCGGCCTTTTCCGCCAGCGGCAATTCCATCAATGGCGCCGAATCGGTGAATACCCGGTAGCCGAAGTCGCCAATCTCGGCCTTCACTTTATCGGCCAGTTGCTGCAGCCGGGCGCGCAGCACCTTGTGATAGTCGCGGCCGCGCGCATACACCGAGATCACGGCCGCGCCGGGGTCGGCCAGGCGGCGCGCCTCGCGCTCGCGCCAGTCGCTTTCCGTGTCCCTCGGCAGGTAGTTCATGCGGGCGCTGATCACGCGTACCGTGCCCGGCACCAGTTCGGCCGGGCGCGCGCGCAGCATGCCGTGCGTGGCCATGTAGTCCATTTCGCCATGCATGCCGGCGTCGAGCCAGGCTTGCAGGCCGGCCTCCGCATGGGACAGGTCGATGTCGGTGATGCGGATCTCGGCAAAGCCCAGCTCCACACCCCAGCGCTTGATGCTCAGGGCCAGTTGCGCTAAATTGGATTCGGACAGGGACATCGGCGTGGAAGATAGAAGCGCTGGCGGTTACAATGGCTGGCGATTTTGCCTGCCATAACATCACATTTTATTCGATGCCGGAGATTGAAGCCCATATGAACGCCCAACACGCCCATTTCAAAGCCCATCTCGCCGAGGAAGCAGCCACGCTGGCCCTCGGCGCGTCGCTGGCGCGGGCGTTGGCGCCTGGCCTGACGATCTACCTGCACGGTGACCTGGGCGCCGGCAAAACCGCGCTCACGCGTGCGCTGCTGCACGCGGCCGGCCACGTGGGCACGGTCAAGAGCCCCACGTACACCTTGTCGGAACCGTACCAGGTGCAGCTGGACGGGCGCGCTGTGGCAGTGATTCATTTCGACCTGTACCGCATGGGCAGCGCCGAGGAATTTCTCGACGCCGGCTTCCGTGAAGATTTTAATGGTGACAACATCTGCATCGTCGAATGGCCGGAAAAGGCCGAAGGCGTGCTGCCGCCTGCCGATATCGACCTGTATCTGACCGTGGCAGGCGTGGGCCGTGATGTAGAATTGCAGGCGTCTACCGCCCTGGGTACCTCATGCCTTCAACGCCTCAAATTCGCCGCCCAGCTGTGAGCGATCCACTCGCCCCCGTGGTCCGCAACCGCCGCACGGTCCTCAAGGCCGGCGCCACCCTGCTGCTGTCGGTGTTTGCGCCGCTGCCCGCGTTTGCCGCGCAGATCCTCGCCGTGCGCGTGTGGCCGGCCGACGACTACACCCGCGTCACGCTGGAAAACGACGCCGAACTCAAGACCACCCACTTCATGGTCAAGGATCCCGAGCGCATGGTGGTCGATATCGAGGGGCTGGAGCTGAACCCCACGCTCAAGGGCCTGGTGGCCAAGATCCAGTCCAACGACCCGTACATCAAGCAGGTGCGCGTGGGCCAGAACCGGCCCAACGTGGTGCGCCTGGTGTTCGACCTCAAGGAAGAAATCAAGCCGCAGGTGTTTACGCTGGCGCCGGCCGGCGCGTACAAGCACCGCCTGATTTTCGATTTATACCCAGTCAAGGAAGCGGACCCGATTGCCGCCATGATCGAGGAAGGCAACTGGACCACCGGCGAGAAGGCCGCCCCGCCCGCCGGCGCAGCGCAACCGGCGCAGCCACCGATCGCGGTCCAGCCCACGCCGCAGGACCAGTTGCAGGCGCTCAAACCCGACATCAAGGCCGAGCCGCGCGCCGAACTGCGCGAGCAGGTCAAGACCGCCGAAGCACAAACCCGCCCGCCCGCCAAGGGTGGCAAGGCCGACAAGCTGGAGCGCATCATCACCATCGCGCTCGATCCGGGACATGGCGGCGAAGACCCCGGCGCGTCCGGGCGCAACGGCAGCCGCGAGAAGGACATCGTGCTGGCAATCGCCAAGCGCCTGAAGGGCAAGCTCGAAGCCATCCCCAATATCCGCGTGATGCTCACCCGCGACGGCGATTATTTTGTCCCGCTGGGCAAGCGCGTGGAAAAGGCGCGCAAGGTGCAGGCCGACCTGTTCGTCTCGATCCATGCCGACGCCTTCGTGCAGCCTACCGCGCGCGGCTCGTCGGTGTTCGCGCTGTCGGAAAAAGGCGCCAGCTCGTCGGCGGCGCGCTGGCTGGCGGACAAGGAAAACGAGGCCGACACCATCGGCGGCGTCAACGTGCGCTCGCACGACAAGCAACTGGCCAGCGTGCTGCTCGACCTGTCCACCACCGCGCAGATCAACGACAGCCTCAAGCTGGGCAAGTCGGTGCTGGCCGAAATCGGCGGCATCAACCGCTTGCACAAGGGCTCGGTCGAACAGGCCGGCTTCGCGGTATTGAAGGCGCCCGACATTCCATCGATCCTGATCGAGACCGCCTTCATCTCCAACCCGGAAGAAGAAGCCAAGCTGCGCGACGAGAATTACCAGAACCAGATGGCCGACGCCATCGTCAAGGGCATCCGCACCTACTTTGCCCGCAACCCGCCGCTCGCCCGCAACAGATTAACCTGAACTCTCATACGGAAACCACATGGCTGTCACGATGACGCAATTTGGCGCACTGCCCGCAGTGCAATTCACCGCGCCGGACGGCGCCCAGGCCACGGTTGCGCTGTTCGGCGCCCACCTGCTGTCCTGGAAAACCGGCGACGGCGTGGAACGCCTGTTCGTCAGCAGCCAGACCCCGCTCGACGGCAGCAAGGCCATCCGCGGCGGCGTGCCGGTCATCTTCCCGCAATTTAATGTGCGCGGTCCCGGCCTGCGCCACGGCTTTGCGCGCGTGTCCACCTGGCGCCTGGCCGACAGCGGCGGCGACAACGGCAGCTCGTTCGTGGAACTGGTACTGGACCAGAGCGACCTGGCGCCGGAACACGCGCAGGCGTGGCCGCACGCGTTCGCGCTGACCCTGCGTTTCACCCTGCACGGCAACGCGCTCGAAGCCGATTTCAAAGTGCGCAACACGGGCGCGGCGCCATTCCCGTTCGGCGCGGCGCTGCACACCTACTACGACGTGGGCCAGTTGAACGCCACGACCATCAGCGGCCTGCAGCACCAACAATACACCGACCACGAGCTCAATACCCGTACCCAGGATTATCCGGCGCTGCACTTCAACGAAAAGCACGACCGCCTGTACCAATCGACGCCCACGCTGATGCTCAACACGGCCAGCACCACGTTCAACCTGTCGCAGCAGGGCTTTACCGAATGGGTGGTGTGGAACCCGGGCCAGGCTGACGCTGCTGCGCTGGTCGACCTGGCCGACGACGAATATTTGCGCTTCGTGTGCATCGAACCGGCACGCGTGGACCAGCAGCCGCTGGCCGCCGGCGCCGAGTGGAATGGTCGCCACCGTATCGGGGTATAACTAGCGAGAGCGCCAGACAAAGCCTTCAGAGCAAGGCGCAGCGACGAAGACAGTACGAACGTACGGCGAGGCGCCGCAACGCCGCCATGGAGGCTTGGTCAGGCGCTTCTAGTTGGATTCTTTGATGATGCGGCCGGAGCTTGGTTGCACCGGGCGCGCATTATAAGGATACAGGCGGCTGAAGAACGCCATCTGCGCCGGTGACGCCTGGATCGGCTCCTTCATCACCAGCCACAGCACGCCCTCCTCGCAGGGCGGCGTGGTCATCGAGCCCATGAAGGTGTAGTACTCGCGCCGCGCCGGCAGCAGGTCCATCGGGTCGAGCGACTCGGCCGGGGCCATGGTTTCCATTTTCTCCAGCGGCAGGTTGTTCCACACCTGCTGGATCGCCGGCTGCGGCCGGCCGCGTTCGAGCAGCAGCGCCAGCATGGCGATGCGGCCCTCGCCGTCCTTGTGCACCAGGTGCACCACCATTTCGTAACCCTTGCCGTTGATGCGCTCTTCGCCCGGACGGTGGAAATGAAACTGCACCAGCTCGTACATCCGGTTGCCCACGCTGAGAAAATTGCCGCGCCCGACCATCACCTGCACGGTCTTGCCGTTGTCGGTAACGTTGAACGACGACGGGTGGTAGTCGAAATTGATCTGCTCGAGGTCCACCCGCATGCCGTCGCGGAGGTCGATCGGCGACTGGCGGTTGCCGGCGCCGCACTTGGCCCAGGCGGGATTGATCTTGGCCCAGTTGGCGGGACCGGCTTCGCCCTCGTAGGACCAGACATTGCTGTACACCTTGGGCGGCGGCGGGATCGCTGCCGCGGCGGCCTTGGCAGCCGCCGCCTTTTTGGCATTGGCAGCCGCTGCGGCCGCGCGCGCCTGCTGGGTGGCGCGCATGGCCGCCAGCCGCGCGGCGATCTTGGCCGACAGTTCCGCCTCCGGGTCACTGGCCGCCTCGGCGCCCTTGCGCGCGCCCGCTGCCGGCGCATCCTTGCCATCCTTGGTCGGCGCCTCTTTGGCGGCAGCTTCCTTGACGGGCGCCTTGCCCGGCGGCGTGGTCGTGGTCAGGCCCACCGCGCCACCGTACACGCGCGCGCCCGCCAGCGCCGACAGGGGCGTCTTGGTCGAGGGCGAAATCAGCGGATCGACCTGTTTGTCATTGGCCGACACAACGGCGCAACAACAGCAGGCGATCAGGGCGAGGAGCAGGCGCATACGGTTCCAGAAGTAACAGTTACCTCTTGGTTTACGGATGCATTTGGGAAAAACTTGAGGTCTGGCAAGGGGATATATTTCTGCGGGGACACGCTGCCGCCAATTGCAGCGTGTCGATAATACAAGTATGTGAAACCTGGTTCAGCGTCCTATCACGCGTCTTCCGAGGCGCCAGGCGCCGCCGAGCAAGATCGGGATCATCACCACGCCGATCGCCACCATCACGATTTCCGACAGGTGGTCGCGCACGACCGGGATGTTGCCGAAGAAGTAGCCGGCCATGGTCAGCGACACCACCCACAGCAGCGCGCCGCTGATGTTGTACAACTGAAAACGTCCATGCGGCATCTCGGACACGCCAGCGACCAGCGGCGCGAACGTGCGCACCACCGGGACAAAGCGCGCCAGCACGATGGTCTTGCCGCCATGCTTTTCAAAGAAGTCGTGGGTGCGCCGCATGGCGTCCTTGTTCAGCCAGCGATAGTCGTGCGTGTACACCCGTTGCCCGATGGCGCCGCCGATCTTGTAATTGAGGGTATTGCCGGTGACGGCGGCCGTGACGAGTAGCACATTGAGCAACAACAAATTCATGTCGCCCGTGGCGCAGAAGGCGCCGGCGATGAACAGCAAGCTGTCGCCCGGGAAGAAGAACAACACTACCAGGCCCGTTTCGCAGAAAATAATTGCGAACAACACCACGTAAACCAGTGTGCCGTACTGCTGGATCACCACTTCCAATGACTTATCGACATGGAGCAGCATGTCGAAGAATTGCATAAAATCCATATTCTTCCTGTAAAGTGTGCGCCGGAATCATACACCACCGCTGCTGCCGCCGGTCTAAGTTTCCTCGGCCACCCATGGCAGTTTACAATCGTCGGCATGCCCGCCGCAAGCGGGTTTGTCTCAATCCAGGAGATCGGAATGCTGTTTAACCCGTTGTTAAGGAACGCTGTGATATTTTCCGCCACGGCGTGCGTGCTGACCTCGGCCATGGCGGCCGAATTGCCGGTCAAGCCCACGGTGGCGGACCTGGTCAAACAGTCGAAGGCGGACGACTGGCGCCCGCTCGATCCCGCCAACACCCTGTACCTGGACTTGCCGGTCGGCCGCGTAGTGATCGAACTGGCAACGGACTTCGCGCCGCAGAACGCCGCCAACATCAAGACGCTGGTGCGCGAAAAATATTTCGACGGCCTGTCCATGATGCGCTCGCAGGACAACTACGTGGCCCAGTGGGGCGACGCCAACGAAAACAATCCGAAGCCGCTCGGTTCGGCCAAGGCCAAGGTGCCGGGCGAGTTCACCGTGCCCACCAGCTTTGACAAGCACTTCGTGCGCCAGCAGGATGCCGATGGCTACGCGCCCGAGATCGGCCACTCCAAAGGCTTCCCGGTCGGACGCGATCCCAAGACCAACACCACCTGGGTAGCGCACTGCTACGCCACCGTGGGCGTGGCGCGCGACACCGATACCGACAGCGGCAACGGTTCGCAGCTGTACGCCATCACGGGCCACGCGCCACGCCACCTGGACCGCAACATCACGGCCGTCGGCCGCGTGGTGTCGGGCATGGAGCTGCTGTCGTCGCTGCCGCGCGGCAGCGAGGCGATGGGCTTCTACGGCGCCAGCGAAGCCAAAATGCCGATCACCCGCGTGCGGCTGGCGGCCGACGTGCCCGCCGCCGAACGCGTCCAGCTGGAAGTGATGCGCAGCGAGGCGCCGATCTACCAGCAGGTGATCGAAGCGCAGCGCAACCGCGGCGGACCGTGGAACAAGTACGCGGCCAACTATGTAGAGCTGTGCAATGCGCCGATCCCGGTGCGGGTGCGTCCGGCGTTATAATCCGGGGATGAACGCCCCCGATACCGCTCCCCACGCCGCCGCCCGCGCGCCGCGCCCGATCCAGGCCTTGCCAGACCAGCTGATTTCCCAGATTGCCGCTGGCGAGGTGGTCGAGCGGCCGTCCGCCGTGGTCAAGGAACTGCTGGAAAACGCGCTCGACGCCGGCGCCACGCAGATCAGCGTGCGGCTCGAGGAAGGTGGCGTCAAACGCATCGCCATCACCGACAACGGCCGTGGCATTCCGCCCGAGCAAATGCCGCTGGCCCTGGCGCGCCATGCCACGTCCAAGATCGCGTCGCTGCACGACCTGGAAAACGTGGGCACGCTGGGCTTTCGCGGCGAGGCGCTGGCATCGATCGCCTCGGTGGCGGCCGTCACTGTCACCTCGCGCACTGCCGACGCGCCGCATGCCTGGGAGCTGGTCGGCTCGCACGAAGGCACGGTGGCGCCGTCGTCCGGTGCGCTGGGCACCACCATCGATGTCCAGGACCTGTATTTCAATACGCCTGCGCGCCGCAAGTTCCTCAAGTCGGAGCAGACCGAGTTCGGCCACTGCGCCGAGGTCGTGCGCCGCATTGCGCTGGCGCGGCCCGACGTCTCGCTCAGCCTCACCCACAACGGCCGCACCATCGACCACTGGAATGTGTGCGACATGGCCCGCCGCAGCGCGCAAATCCTCGGCGAAGGTTTTGCCGAAGCGCGCCTGCCGATTGATGAAACGGCCGGCCCGCTGCGCATCCATGGCTATACGGGCCTGCCCACCGCGTCCAAGGCGCGCGCCGACGGCCAGTTCTTTTATGTGAACGGCCGCTTCGTGCGCGACAAGGTGCTGGTGCACGCGGTCAAGGCGGCGTACCAGGACGTGCTGCACGGCGACCGCTTCCCGTCGTACGCGCTGGCGCTCGAACTCGACCCGGCGCTGGTGGACGTCAACGTCCACCCGTCGAAAATCGAAGTACGCTTCCGCGACAGCCGCGCGGTGCACCAGTTCGTGTTCCACGCGGTACAGCGCGCGCTGGCGCAAACCTCGGCCACATCGCACGGCAGCGTGCCGTCGCCGCTGCCGGCCGCCGACACGCTCACCAGCGCCACCTGGCGCGGCGAGCAGACGTCGTTCGGATCGCTGCTGGCGCCCGACTACACGCCGACGTTTTCGCCTTCGCCTTTCGGTGCCGGCAGTCGTGGCGATAACGGCGCCAGTGGCAGCGCCAGCTTCGGTGATGTCGCCAGTGGCTTTGGCGCCTTCGGCGGCCAGCGCTACGGCCAGCCCGAAGGCGGCGTGGCGCAAAGCATGGACAAGTACGGCGCGCTGTTCGCCGGTAATGGCAGCGGCAGCGGTCGCGTGGACAGCTACCGCGCGCAAACCGACATGGCCCTGCCGCAAGGCAGCCCGTTCACCGTGTCGGCCGCCGCCATGGCGCAGGAAGAATTCCCGCTCGGCTTCGCGCTGGCGCAGCTGCACGGCATCTACATCCTGGCGCAGAACGCCAAGGGCCTGGTGCTGGTGGACATGCACGCCGCCCACGAGCGCATCCTGTACGAACAGCTGAAAACCGCGCTCGAGAGCCGCGTGGCCGGCGAGGAAATGCAGGTGCAGCCGCTGCTCATTCCCGTCACCTTTTATGCCGACGCGGTGGAAGTGGGCACCGCCCACGAACACCAGGAGACGTTACAGGCACTGGGCTTCGATATCGCCGCGCTGTCGCCCACCACGCTGGCCGTGCGCTCGGTGCCGGTGCTGCTCAAGAACGCCGATGCGCAAACGCTGGCGCGCGACGTGCTGCGCGACGTGCGCGAATTCGGCGGCTCGCGCGTGCTGATCGAGCGCCAGAACGAGCTGCTGGGCACCCTCGCCTGCCACACGGCCGTGCGCGCCAACCGCATCCTGGCGGTGCAGGAAATGAACGCGCTGCTGCGCCAGATGGAAAAGACCGAACGCGCCGACCAGTGCAACCACGGCCGTCCTACCTGGGTGCAGGTGGAAATCGGCGCACTCGACAAGCTGTTTTTACGTGGCCAATAATGAGTGATATTGTAAGCAAGCCGCTGGCGGTCGCCATCATGGGGCCGACCGCGTCGGGCAAGACCGCGTCCGCGCTGGCGATTGCCGCGCGCATCCCGTCCGAAATCATCTCGGTCGATTCCGCGCTGGTCTATCGCGGCATGGACATCGGCACCGCCAAGCCCACCCGCGCCGAACTGGCCGCCGTGCCGCACCACCTGATCGACATCATCGACCCGCTCGATTCGTACTCGGTGGCGCAGTTCCGCAAGGCGACCTTGCAGCTGGTGGACGACATCGTCGCGCGCGGCAAGCTGCCGCTGCTGGTTGGCGGCACCATGTTGTACTTCAAGGGCCTGGCCGACGGCCTCGACGACCTGCCCGGCGCCGACCCGGCGCTGCGCGCCCAGCTCGAAGACGACGCCGCCCGCATCGGCTGGCCCGCCATGCACGCGAAGCTGGCTGTGCTCGACCCCGAAACGGCTGCGCGCCTGGCGCCGGCCGACGCCCAGCGCATCCAGCGCGCGCTGGAAATCTGCACCCTCGCTGGCAAGCCGATGTCGGAACTGCTGGCCCTGCGCGACAAGACCGAGCTGCCGTTCGAGCTGCTGCCGCTGGCGCTCGAACCGTCCGACCGCGCAGTCCTGCACAAGCGCATCGAGCGCCGTTTCGACATCATGCTCGACGAGCATGTCGACGATAACCTGATCACGGAAACGGAACGACTGCGCCGGCGCGGCGACCTGCACCCGGGCCTGCCGTCGATGCGCTGCGTGGGCTACCGCCAGGCGTGGGAATACCTCGATGGCACGATCGACTACAAAACCATGCGCGAGACCGGCATCATCGCCACGCGCCAGCTGGCCAAGCGCCAGTTGACGTGGCTACGCTCCATGCCGGACCGGGTGGTGGTCGATTGCCTGGGCCCCGACCCGGCGGCCGAGATCCTGGCGCACGTGGCGGACCGGCTCGGCTAACGCCATCTGTCAGGTGGTGGGCGGCGCCGATTCCATATAAATGATTTCCCATAAATGGCCGTCCAGGTCCTGGAAGCCGTGGCCGTACATGAAGCCGTGGTCCTGCGGCTCCTTGTAGGTGCTGCCGCCGCCTTCGACCGCCTTGTTCACCAGCGCGGTGACGGCATCGCGCGAAGCGACCTGCAAACACACCAGCACTTCGGTGGACGTGCGCGCATCGGCAATCGTCTTGGGCGTAAAGGTCTTGAAGCGCGGCTCGGTGAGCAGCATGACGAAGATGTTCTCGGCCACGATCATGCAGGTAGCGCCGTCGTCGGTGTAGTGCTGGTTGAACGAGTAGCCGAGGTGGGTGAAGAATTTGATCGATGCCGGCAAGTCGCGCACCGGCAGGTTGATAAAGATGTTGGTCGCCATACAGCCCCCGTTAGAAATACATCACGTCATGTCCCCGCACCCAGAATACCAATATGCCAACGTTTTGACGACTGGTGTACGATGGAAGTTCCGCATTCACCGCCAAAATCACTTTTTTGAAGAAAATCGTCGCGATGGCGTTGACAGAAAAAGCCCCAACCCTCATAATGCTTCGCGTTGCAGGTGATATAGCTCAGTTGGTTAGAGCACAGCATTCATAATGCTGGGGTCGGTGGTTCAAGTCCACCTATCACCACCAAGAATTTTAAAAGCCGCCGATTCGCAAGAATCGGCGGCTTTTTCGTTTGGGCGTGTCTTTGACATCCGCGCGCCGCGCGCCAGCGGATGGAGTACACTTTATCGACTGATAGCTGGAGGTGTCCCATGAGACCACTTACCTCAACGCACGATGAGCACAATGCGGCAGCAACGCAGGAAAGCGCTGGTAGTACCCAGCCCAATACCGCCGATAAAACTTTTAGCGCACTCAGCCTCGAGCAGCGACGCGCAAAAAGAAAAGAAGCCCTGATCAAAATGCGCAAGCTATGGAACAACAGCCAGGCGCGCGCGAATCGTCCAGAAGGGGAAGACGGCGTTGCTTATCAAAAAAGGATGCGGGCAGAATGGGACTAGCGCTATTCGATACCAATATCCTCATCGATTGGCTCGGCGGCGTGGACGAAGCATCGAACGAGTTATTGTCCTATTCCCCGGCAGTGATCAGCGCAATCAACTGATATCAAGCACCGGCACCGCAAGGCGGCGCTCAGGGCTTTCGATACTGACCCCTTCATGCCCGACGCGGCTCGATACTGCATTCGAGGAAATGATCAGCAAGACGATCATCATGCTTTTTTTCGTGTTTTATACTCAACTCCCACTTGCGATTGCGGGAGAGCGCTTTGCGTAGAAAAGCATACAGGTACGGTGCCATGGCCCTGCTCTGGCTGGCGGTTGGCCTGCCGGGCTGCGCATTGGCCCAGTCTCCCGCATCGGGACAGGAGCCGCAGCTATCGAGCACCGTGGTGGTCACTGCGCCGCGCCCGGTCAAGCAGCCGATGGCGGATGCCGAGGCGCGATTAAGGAAAACCGTCAAACGCCAGGCCACCGGGTTTGCGAGAATGTTGAGCTATTGCCTGAGTGGTCCCATCACGCATCCCGATGCAAAAATTATATGCGCAAGAAGCCATATTCGGGCCGAGGACAAGAGCGTGAGCGAAGCGCTGGCAGCCTTTGAGCAGCATGACTATGCGTCAGCGCTGAAGCAATTCGAGAGCGCTTATGTGAAACTGGGCTATCCCGATGCTGCCTTGATGCTGGCTCATATGCATCTCCAGGGGCTAGGCACGGCCAGGGACGCGGTCCAAGGCATCCGCTGGCTGCGTGCCGTGGCCGAGGAACGGTTCAATCCGTTCCGGGACACGATGCGTTTCAACCCGGGCAAGCCGGAAGAAACAACTCCCCGCATCGACGCTGCCATGACGCTGGCAAGCCTTTACCAGCTCGGGGGCGAGGTGGAGCGGGACTGGGACGAGGCCGAACGATGGTATGCCAAGGCTGCCGAGTTCGGATTCATCCCGGCATGGAACGCCTTGGGCGTCGCATATTTGTCTGGCGAGGGCGCGAACAGGAATGCCAGCCAGGCGATCGACTACTTTATCAAAGCCACCGAAGCCGGCTACGGCCCAGCCGCTTACAACCTGGGCAATTTATACGCTGAGGGAAGCGAAGGCGTGAAGCGCGATCCGGACCAGGCCGCGCGCTATTTCCGCATGGCCGCAGAGACGGCCCACCCCGACGCCCTGCTGGCGGTTGAGCGGTGTACGCAAGCGAAGTGCGATAGCAAGCTAGTCACCGTCGTCGCCGATGGTGCGGACACGAGGCCGGAGAATCCCGACATCGCTGCGGCTGCACCGCAACTTACAACACCGGCAGCGGCCGGCCTGGCTGGCGCAATGGCCAGCGCAGCGGTGGACGACACTGCCGACGATACTGTGGACATGACCAACGACACCCTCAACCTGGCCTTATCCGAGCTCGCCAGGAACCCTGAGGACACCGAGGCATTGCGCAATCTGCGCCGCGCGGCAGACGAACTGAATCTTGCCGCCACTGCGTCCACAGAAAGCGCCGACCAGGCCGACGACATCATGTTCGTCGTTCGCGTAACCGGCTTGCGAGCAGTACCCTGGAAGAGCTATGGCGCCATGCGCGCGGCGGTCTCGGCCTACGAAAAACACAAGTCACTCGCGCCCGACGCGGTATTCCGTTTCGCGGTGATGCCGCCAGCGGGCATGAAGCTGCCGCCCAATTTCGCGTTGCGTGTGCGTACGGAGCAAGGGCAGGAATTCCCGATAAATCTCGAGCACGGCGAGTTGTTCACGCTGCCGCCGTTGCCGGAGTTTGACGGAGATGCCGACCTGGTCAGCAACTTCAAGGGCGGCGCCCTGCGCATCGGCCTGCTCGTGCACACCCGCACGGTGCCGCCCGAAAAACTGCGCCTGGGCGACCTGCGCCTGCGCTATGAAATCACCGCCGCCATCGAGATGTTTGACAACCCGGGGGAATACGACACCAAGTGCCGGGCGCCAGGACGCTGGAACCGCTGCAAGCGGCCCACCAAGGCCATCTGGCATCGACCCTGGACCGCCACCAGCGGCGCGTGGATTGTCGAGGGGACCCGGCGCGTGCCATTGCAAGCGAGCAAGAATCCCGGGGACCACATGTACCGCATGCCCATCGCCAGCAAAGATTGGGGCAACGACGCAATCATCGAATTCGATTACAAGGATGCGCAGCGGCGGCCACGAAAACTGTTTGAAGCGGCGATTTATGACGGCAACGACTAGCGCCCGAAGCGCTGCTCCAGAAAATCCACGAACGTCCGTATCCGCGCCGACAGCTGGTGCCGCGGCGCATACACCGCGTAGATATCGGCATCGGGCGTCTTGTAGCCGGGCAGTACCTCTACCAGCCGTCCGCTGTCGAGGTAGCGCTCGATGTCCCAGCCCGCGCGCAGCAGGATGCCGTGGCCGTCGAGGGCCCAGTTGACGGCGATTTCGCCGTCGTTGGTAGTCAGGTTGCCGCGCACCTTGACCGCCTGCGCATCGCGCTCGGCTTCGCGGCCCGCGTACAGCCGCCATAGGCCGTACGCCTCGTCGCCCTGGCGGATCGAGATGCAGTTGTGCTTGCGCAGGTCGCCAGGGGTCTTTGGTTCGCCGTGCTGGGCCAGGTACTTCGGCGACGCGCACAGCAGGCGCCGGTTCGAGGCGAGGCGCCGCGCGATCACGCGCGTGTCGCTCGGGGCGCCGAAGCGGATGCACACGTCGAACTGGTCGTCGGTCAGCGCCGGCGGATCGACCGACAGCTGCAACTGCACATCGACCTCCGGGTAGCGCAGCACGTACTGCGAGATGGCCGGCGCAATGTGCAGGCGCCCAAAGCCCAGTGTGGCATTGACCCGCAACTGCCCTTTCGGCACGCCTTTCGAGGACGTGAGCAGCTGGTCGAGATCGGCGATCTCGCCAAGGATGCGGCGCGCGTGCTCGAGCAGCACCTCGCCTTCCGGCGTCATGCTCATGCGGCGCGTGGTGCGATTGACCAGCGGCACGCCCACGCGCGCCTCGATCAGCGCCAGGCGCTTGCTGACTGCGGACGTGGTGATGCCAAGCTCGCGCGCGGCGCCGCTCAAGCTGCCGGCGCTGGCCAGCGCCACGATAAAACCGAGTTCCGCCGGTTGAAATCCACCACTCATCATCCACCACCCATTGTTGAGCTCCAGGTTAACAATGGCTTGAGTTTAGCCCTGCCAGCCGCCGACGTCCAGCCTGTAGAGTGCCTCCACCAACCTACCAGGAGACACCACCATGAAGACCTACCACATCGCAACCATTCCAGGCGACGGCATCGGCAAGGAAGTCGTTCCGGCCGGCCAGCAGGTGCTGGCCGCGCTGGCCGCCGCCAGCCACAGCTTCCGCTTCGAGTTCGAGGACTTCGACTGGGGCGGCGACTACTACCGCCAGCACGGCGTGATGATGCCCGCCGACGGCCTCGATGCGCTGCGCAACAAGGACGCCATCCTGTTCGGCTCCGCCGGCGACCCGGACATCGCGGACCACATCACCCTGTGGGGCCTGCGCCTGAAAATCTGCCAGGGCTTCGACCAGTACGCCAACGTGCGCCCCACCCGCATCCTGCCCGGCATCGACGGCCCGCTCAAGCGCTGCAAGCAGGAAGACCTGAACTGGGTGATCGTGCGCGAAAACTCGGAAGGCGAATACTCGGGCGTCGGTGGCCGCGTGCACCAGGGCCACCCGATCGAGGCGGCCACCGATGTCTCGATGATGACCCGCGTGGGCGTGGAGCGCATCCTGCGCTACGCCTTCAAGCTGGCGCAATCGCGTCCGCGCAAGCTGCTCACCGTGATCACCAAATCGAACGCCCAGCGCCACGCGATGGTGATGTGGGACGAGATCGCGCTGGAAGTATCGCGCGAATTCCCGGACGTGAAATGGGACAAGGAACTGGTCGATGCCGCCACCGCGCGCATGGTCAACCGCCCTGCCACGCTTGACACCATCGTCGCCACCAACCTGCACGCCGACATCCTCAGCGACCTGGCCGCAGCACTGGCCGGCAGCCTGGGCATCGCCCCCACCGGCAATATCGATCCCGAGCGCCGCTATCCGTCGATGTTCGAGCCGATCCACGGCTCCGCCTTCGACATCATGGGTAAAGGACTGGCCAATCCGGTCGGCACCTTCTGGTCGGTGGTGATGCTGCTCGAGCACCTGGGCGAACACGCCGCCGCCAAACAGGTGATGGAAGCCGTGGAAGCGGTCACCGCCAACACCGCGCTGCACACGCGCGACCTGGGCGGCAACGCCACCACGGCGCAGGTGACCGACGCCGTGTGCGCACTGCTCGGCGCCGAACAGCGCCAGGCCGCGTAAGCGCGCTTCGGCATCGGCCGCAGGTCGCGCCCCTACCAGCCGCAGAGCGTGGCAGGGTGCGACCGCAATGCATAGAGCAGTTCTTATAACGGAGACAAACCATGTATAAGCGTTTCTTTGGAAAGCTGTATATCCAGGTCCTGATCGGCGTCGTCGCCGGCGGGCTGCTCGGCTATTTCCATCCCCAGCTGGGCGCCGACCTCAAGCCGCTCGGCGACGCCTTCATCCGCCTGATCAAGATGGTGTTCGCGCCCGTCATTTTCGCCATGGTGGTGCTAGGCATCGCCAAGATGGAAAGCATGAAGGAACTGGGCCGCGTGGGCGTGCGCGCGCTGATCTACTTCGAGGTGATGTCCACGTTTGCGCTGCTGCTCGGCCTCGTGGTCGTCAATGTAGCCAAGCCCGGCGTGGGCATGAACATCGATGTCAAGACGCTCGACACGGCCAGCATTGCCAGCTACACGGCCGCCGCCAGCAAGGGCGACGGCTTCATGGGCTTCGTGCTGCACATGATCCCGACCAGCATCATCGACGCGCTGGCCAAGAACGACATCCTGCAAATCCTGGTGTTCGCCACCATGTTCGGCATCGCCCTCTCGCACATGGGCCGCCGCGCCAAGCCGGTGGTCGATTTCCTCGACGCCTTCTGCAACAGCATGTTCCTGATGGTGTCCATGATCATGCGCGTGGCGCCGCTGGCTGCCTTTGGCGCCATCGCCTTCACGGTCGGTAAATATGGTCTCGGTTCGCTGGTCTCGCTGGGCCAGCTGATGGGCGCCATGTACATCACCTGCTTCGTGTTCGTGACCGTGGTGCTGGGATTCGTGGCGCGGGTGTCAGGCTTCAGCCTGTGGAAGTTCCTGCGCTATATCAAGGAAGAACTGTTCACGGTGCTTGGCACCAGTTCGTCGGAATCGGTGGTGCCGCAACTGATGCGCAAGCTCGAACACGTGGGCGTCTCGAAACCCGTGGTGGGCCTGGTGATCCCGTCGGGCGTCACCTTCAACCCGGACGGCCAGTGCATCTACTACACCATGGCGGCGATCTTCATCGCGCAAGCGACCAACACCCCGCTCACGCTGACCGACCAACTGGTAGTGCTCGGCGTGCTGATGCTGACCTCGAAAGGCTCGGCTGGCGTGACCGGTTCCGGCTTCATCACGCTGGCGGCCACGCTGGCGTCGCTCGGCAATATCCCGGTGGCCGGCATGGTGCTGCTGCTGGGCGTGGACCGCTTCATGTCCGAAGCGCGGGCCATCACCAACACCATCGGCAACGCGGTGGGTACGATGGCGATCGCCGGCTGGGTGGGCGCGCTGGACCGCGAGCGCATGCACCGCGTGCTCGATGGCGCATCGACTGTCGAGGAACTGCAGGCGCTGCATGATCACGACGACGAGCCGGCGCCGGTCCACAACGACCTGGCGGTCGTGCACAAGGCGACGGCATGATGACGCGCGCACCATCGCTTGACGCCGCCCTGCTGCGCCGCATGTTTGACGCCGCTATCGCGGCCGCGCAACCGGCGCTGTGCGTGCCGCCAGCCCTGCCCGAAAAGCCGGAGGGACGCCTGATCGTGATTGGCGCCGGCAAGGCCTCGGCCGAAATGGCGCGCGCAGTGGAAGCCCACTGGGACGGTCCGCTCACCGGCCTGGTGGTCACGCGCTACGGCTACGCCGTGCCGTGCGAGCGGATCGAGATCGTCGAAGCGGCGCACCCGGTGCCCGATGCCGCCGGCCTGCAAGCAGCACGACGCATGCTCGACCGCGTGCAGGGCCTGAGCGCCGACGACACGGTGCTGTGCCTGATCTCGGGCGGCGGTTCATCCTTGCTGCCGCTGCCGCTGGACGGCATCACGCTGGCGGACAAGCAGCTGATCAACCAGCAATTGCTGCGCTCCGGCGCCAGCATCGGCGAAATGAACTGCGTGCGGCGCCACCTGTCCGCCATCAAGGGCGGCCGGCTGGCCGCCGCCTGCCATCCGGCGCGGGTGGTCACGCTGCTCATTTCCGACGTGCCCGGCGACGACCCGCGCGACATCGCCTCCGGTCCCACCGTGGCCGACGCCAGCACCTGCGCCGATGCACTCGACATCATCCGCCGCTACGGCCTGGAACTGCCTGATCACGTGCTCGAGGTGCTCAGGAGCGGGCGCGGCGAATCGGTCAAACCGGGCGACCCGCGCCTGGCCCGCGCCGAGGTGCGCCTGGTCGCTACGCCGCAGATGGCGCTGCAGGCCGCTGCGCAGGTAGCGCGGCAGGCGGGTGTGACGCCCTACATCCTCGGCGACAGCATCGAGGGCGAGGCGCGCGAAGTTGGCAAGGTGATGGCGGCCATGGCGCTGCAAGCGGTCGATCACGACCAGCCGTTCGACCAGCCGTGCGTGCTGCTCTCCGGCGGCGAGACCACCGTCACCGTGCGCGGCAAGGGGCGCGGCGGGCGCAACGTGGAGTTCCTGCTGGCGTGCGCGCTCGCCCTGCGCGGCCGGGCGGGCATCTACGGCCTGGCCGGCGACACCGACGGCGTCGATGGTCAGGAGGAAATCGCCGGCGCCACCATCGCCCCGGATACGCTGGCGCGCGCCTGGGAACAAGGCCTGCGCCCGGGCGACGCGCTGGACGACAACGACGGCCACGGCTTTTTCCAGGCGCTGGGCGACAGCGTGGTGACCGGTCCCACGCTCACCAACGTCAACGATTTCCGGGCGCTGCTGGTCACGGCGCCAGCGGGGCACTGAGATGGACGGCGCCACATCCCCGCTGCACGCAGCGCAGGCGGCCGCGCGCCTGGGCCGCTTTGCCGACGGCTGCGCAACGCTGGCGCCGGGCGCCGCGTTCCGCCTTGACATGGACCATGAACTGCTGGGCGACGATCGCCGCGCACCGCTGTTCTGCCAGCACGTGTACGACACCGTGCGCCCCGGCGCGCAGGTCCTGATCGACGGCGGCCGCGTCCTGCTGCGGGTGGAGACCTGCGGGCCCGAACACGCGGAAACGCGCGTGGTCGTCGGCGGCCTGGTTGCCGACGACCAGGAAGTACGCCTCACGCCATAAGCGGCGACATCACAGTTTGAGTTCCAGGTTCACCGCCCACTCGCGCGAATTGTCGCTGCGGCCCCAGTTCTGACTCACGCCATTGCGGTCGGCGTAGCGCGAGTAAGTCTCGCTATCGCGCGCCAGCAGGTTCTTGCCGGTAAAGCGCAGCTGCACCGCAGGGCTGACCTTGTACAGCAGGTAGGCATCGAGGTCGCTACGCGCCTGCAGGCGCGTGCTTTGTTCGGCCGAGATGCGTACCGGCCCGCCCGAGCGGAATGCCAGGCTGGCGCCCGTGGTGTAAGCCCCCTGCTTGTAATCGATGCCGAGGTTGGCGGTGAGTGGCACTTGCTGGTCAAGCCGATTATCCGGCCCCGGCACCGAATCCACCTGCGACCAGTTGCGGTTGACGCCGGCGCGCAGGTCGAGTGCCGGCCAGGTCGGCCACACCAGCTTCGACGGGAATTTCAGTTCCAGGCCCAGGCCCCGCACATCGGCCTTGCCATCGTTGACCGGTTGATACAGCCAGCGGCCGCCGCTGTCCTGCGACAGGGTGGTACGGATGTAATCGGTGATATGGCGGGTGGACGCGGTGGCCGAAAACGTGGCGCCCGGCGCCCAGAAATGCTCGTAGGTCGCATCCACGCCGGTCGCCAGTTCCGGCTTCAGATCGGGATTGCCGCTGCTGTCGGCGGTAAAGCGCGTGTTCAGGTCAGCCTCGTTGCGGCGTGCGGTCAACTGGCCCACCGTCGGCGCCTTGAAGGTACGCGTGAGGGCGAGGCGCAGCTGCCGGCCGCTCTTGTCGGGGAACTTGTAGAGCGTCTGGGCGATGGGGCTGAGCACATGGTTGCGCGAACTGGTGTCCGGCCGGCCGCTGACGGCGCTGTCGGTGCGGATGGTTTCCCAGCGCGCCCCCAGGTACATCGACCACTGTTTGGTCACGTTCCATTCGTCCTGGGCGAAGGCAGCCGCCTGCACCACCTGCGGCGCAAAGCGCTCGTCGAAGATCGCCGGGGCGCTGCCGACAAAGCCTTCCACGCGATGGCGGTCTTCACGCTGGCGCTGGCGGCTTACTTCCCAGCCGGTGGCCAGCGCATGTTCGCCCAGCACGGAGCGCGTGTATTTGCCGTTGCTGCGCACGGAATTGCTGCGCGAGTCGCTGTCGGTGTCGCGTTGCAGCGTGCGCTGGCGGTTGGCCGTGCTCGAGGCCCAGTCGCTGTCCGCACGCCCTTTGCTGTGGGTGACGGTGAGCGTCGTATCGAGCTTGCCGCCGGCCAGTTGCGTGACCCAGTTGACGTTGGTGGAGAGGTACACCGACCTGTTCTCGCTGGCGTTATCGCGGAACAGGAAATTCGGTGCCGGGAAGCTGCCGACCTGGTTATCGTATCGGTAAGTCTGATCGCTGTCGAAGCGGTTGGCCCCCACCGACGCGCTCCAGTTCAACTGTCCGTTGTTGTCGAGCTTCCAGTTCAGGCGCGGCTCCAGTCCCAGCAAGGACAGCTTGCTGTTGTTGGCGATGCTGCTGTCACGCTGTTGCAGCACCATGCCATCGGTGGACGCCAGTTGCTCGGTGTACGTGCCCGGATTGCGGTTGTCATGGCGCAGCAAGAACACGGAGAGGTAATACGACAGGTTGCCGCTGCGGTCGGCCAGTGTACCGAGGGCCGAGGCGCGTTTGACCACGCCCGAATGACCGATGCCCAAGCGCACATCGCGCTGCGGCTTGCTCACCACTTTTTTCAGCACAATATTGATGGTGCCGGCAATCGCCTGCGTGGAAAACTCGGCGGTGGCGGCGCGCACCACTTCGATTTTTTCGATCTGCTCGGGCGCCACCGTTTGCAGGTTGAAGCCCGGCGGCGGCCGCTCGCCGTTGACCAGCACCTGGGTGTAGCCGTTACCGAGGCCGCGCATGCGGATGCTTTCGCCGATCACGGTCACGCCGGGCGCGCGTTTCAAGACATCGAAGACATTGGTGTCGCCGTATTTCAGGATCTCTTCCTGGCCGATGATGGTCTTGCTGGCGGTGTCATCGCGGCGCGGATCGTAGTCGGCGGCGCCGTTGATTTCCACCTGGACGATTTCCCTGGACGCGGGCTTGTTGGCGGCCGTGGGTGGAACCGGCGCGGCCTTCACGGCGGCGGCAGGTGCTTGCTGTGCCAGCGCGCCGGTATGCAGGCCGAGGGCGGCGACTGCAACGATTTCGGCCGCCAGCATCGGGATGGCTGTTCTCATGAAGGTTTGTGAGTTGCAAAATCCGTAATTATCGATTATTCATCTCAAGTTAGAAAGTTTCTTGACGAAAATTATTAAAAAATCATACGATTGACTAGTTGCAATATCGCGACATTTGCATAATACGCAACACCACGACGAACGTGCGGGCCTTCCGGAGACATTGATGAAACGATTCAAACCGCTGTACCTGGCAGCACTGTTATTACCCGGCCTGGCGCTGGCCGCCGACTGGCCGGCCTACCCGTTCGTGCATGCGAACGCCACCGCCAGCATTTTTGTTGTCCCTGATACGGTATCGATCTCGCTCGACGTGGTCTCGGTCCAGGCCGACGCGGATCTGGCAACCCAGGAAGTCGAAGCCGGCATCGCCAGGATCCGCGCGCTGGTCGATACCCTGGGCGACAAGGACGCCACTACCGTGATTCAGGATCTGCGCAAGGAACCACGCCCGAACAAGGCCGCAGCAGCGCCCGCCGACGACCCGACGCAAGCCCCTGCGCCGCTGGTGGAAGCCAAGGCCACCGTCACCATCACGCTGCGCGACATGGAGGCATGGCGCCCGCTGGTCACCGGCCTGATGGCCATGCGCGAACTCGATACGCCGATGAGCACCTTTTCCAACACCGAACAGGTGCGCATCGAAAACGACCTGATGGCACAGGCCATGCGCAAGGCGCGCGTCAAGGCCGACAGCATGGCCGCCGGCGTGGGCAGGAAAATCGACAGCGTGGGCGCCGTCTCGGCCGGCAGCCTCGCCAACCTCAGCACCGCCATGGGCTTCGGACCACCGGACCAGCGACGCGCCGACATCCCGGGCCGGGTGACGGGACCGCTGCGCGTGCACATGAACGCGCCCGCGCTGCGGTTCAGCCAGTCGGTCGACGTGGTGTACAAACTGAAGTAGCCTGCCGGCCTATTTGCTCAGGAGCAAAACACCACCGCCTCGAATGTCTACATTTGAGCTTTCCGCCAATCAACGGACTGCTCATGAAACGCTATCACATCACCCTGGGTGCCAGCACCTCCGCAGGCGGCAAGGTAATTTCCGCCAGCAGCGCCTGCTTGATCAACGGTGTCAGGATCGCACTCGAGGGAGACCAGATTTTCTGCCCTGCCTGCAAATCCCCAGGCAAGATCGCGCTATGCGGCACCCGCATTCCAGAGAGCTGGAACGGCAAGCAGGTCGCATTGCAGGACGACCTGTGTCTATGTCGCTGTTCATCGCCACCCAGGCTGATTGCCATCCAGAGCCTGAAATGCCAAAGTGTCGAGGGCGGCTCCGCAATCTCGCCTGAAGCGGCAGCTTCGCTTGCCCGTCAGCAGATACAAAGCGATGCGCTGAAAGATCCCAAAGACCAGATCGTATTGCGGCTACTCGACGACTACTCGCAGCAGCCCCTCGCAGCAAGGCGCTATCGGCTCGAGTTCTCCGACAAGGTAGTCGAGGGCCAAACTGACAGCGACGGCTACACCGCGCCATTCGACGCCGCCGACCGCAAGCAACTGGTCGCGTGGCAGGTGATCGAGTAACCGGGAGCCGGCCATGTCCGAAAAAGTCATCACCAAACACCAGCAGGATGCCGTGGCACTGGGCCGCAATACCGTGCCGGTACCCGAATGCGGCATTCATGCCACGACCATCAAGGGCCAGTCCTGCAAGGCCCTGGACGTACCAATCCTCGGCTGCACCGGCGTGTGGCTGCGGGTGCAAAAAGAGGCGGAGGCCTGGATTGCACCGGGCGGAAAACTGATCGAAGACAACCTGGCGCGCAACCGCAGAATCAACCAGGCTTATGCCCAGCTATGGAAAAAAGACAAGCGGTTCCAGTGGGCCGGCTTGGCGGCATTTGCATCGAAGCAGGTGGGGTGCGGGTTGTTGCATGCGGCAGATAACATCAAGAAATCACGTGCAGAAGTACAGGAAGCGATGCAACGCGTCGGCAGTATGAGCAATGCCGACGCTGCTGCCGTCAGTATGACTCCGAGCACGATCGGCTCTGGATCAGCGTACATGTATCGTCAACTTGCGCTGGGTAACACCCTGCTTTTCCTCGACATTTACCCGCTCCATCGGTTTTACATGTTGCGTGGAATAAAACAGCTGGAGACATGTTTGGAAAGCAGGCAAGCGATCAAGGACCAAATTATCTGGCCTGTTGACAGTAAAAAAATTTCCTTCGGAGTGGCCCACGCAGAAATACTCGAATCATTCAGATTTATTGATGTCGGACGTATTGCGGACAGCGTTAAAAAAATGGCGCTCCATGAACAAGTAAACATACTTCAGACGGCGATTTATAACGATCTTTCCATGCAGGCCGCATTGCGTGCCAACCAATTTTCCTGGGCAACCGGTTTCCCCACCGGCGTGGCGGCCGAAATCCAGCTGACGCTTTCCTCAGAATGCCGCACGCTTTCCTCTTCTCAGGGGATATGGTTTCCGAAAGACAAACGAGCAAAACTTTACGACAAGGACCAGCGCATGAAATTCGTCAACCAAGCGGCAGATCAGTTTAATATCTTATTGAATTCTTCTGGAAAAACTGTCATCGAAGCCTCCATCGACGATATAGCAAGCAGCGGCGCAGCACGATGAATTTCAAATTCGCCAAAGCACTATCGATAGCGTTGATATGTGGCACAGGTTGGGTATATTGGCCGGATCCAGACCCAACCTTGCTCTCACTGCGAATCGGCAGCAAATTTGAAGAAGTGACCAAGACATCCTCTTACCCGGTAGAGAAAAATTCAAATCCGCCACACAAGGACGAGGGTGGTTTTGGCTATACTTTTATAACCGAACCATCAGTCGTTATAAAATTCGACGCCCCACGATATGGGTTCATACTTCCTCCAACCACATTTGCCGCCATCGCCTACTCGGAAGGTAAAGTATCGACTATCAGAACCTCTCCATCTCTTAGAACTCTATCTTTTTCGGAAGCTGTCTCGGTTTTTTCGTCGGTGCAAACTCAACTGCAGAAGGGCGGGTGGCAACTCAAAAATTCAAGTAGCTGGATTGATCTATCCCCTGGGGGTGTAAAGCAACTTCATTACCAGTTGAACAATGACAGCTCCAGTCACATGCGTATCGTGTCGTTGAGGGCTCCGGGTAAATACGCGATGTACTTTAGCGTGCGACGTGCCGGAGAAAATCTGCTGGGTTTTGATCGCTATCTGGTTGAATTAAGCATCGGCCCAGACCATCCGTGACATTTCCCCCACACCCGCTATAGAAAATTTGCGATCCCCTATACGAAGTCGTCATACCTCACCCATCGATTAATCACCTTGTTGATTGTTTAACGATCATTCGCTCAATCACCATGCGCGGATGCAAGGCACTTTTCCCATAGTAGCCGCATTTTCCCGGCTAGCCGCGCGCTCAACAGATCAATCATCGCAATATCTCGTTGTCGCCAGTACATCCTCTCCCCTGTTGCCCTATGTTCGGCAAGTGACTTAGTCTAGCGATAGCCGGGCATTGCCCCGGCGACCCAGCTGTCTAACACTGAGGATAAAAAAATGAAAAAGAAAATACTGGAGACCGTGATCCCGCTTGCCCTGGCGGCCATGTATGCGCCGGCGGCGCTGGCGCAGGAAGCTGTGCCGGCGCCGGCCAGCACCGCCAACGAGGCGGCCCCGCCGCCGGCCGACGGCAAAGTGGAAACCGTGGTTGTCACCGGTTTCCGCTCCAGCCTGCAAAAGGCGCTCAACCTGAAGGCCCAGGCCATCGGCGTGCGCGACTCGATCGTGGCCGAGGACATCGGCAAATTCCCCGAGGCGAACGTCGCTGAATCGCTGCAGCGCGTGCCGGGCGTGATCCTCAACCGCGACGAGTCGTCGGGCGAAGGCCAGCGCATCTCGATCCGCGGCCTGCCCACCGACTATTCCGTCACCACGCTGAACGGCGCGCCGGTCAACACCACGTCCACGTCCACCATCGGCAGCGCCGCGCGCGGCTTCAACTACGACGTGTTTGCGTCCGAGCTGTTCGGCCGCGTGGACTTCTACAAGTCGCCGCTGGCCGAACTGACCGAGGGTGGCCTGGGCGGCGTGGTGGACCTGCAAACCCCGCGCCCGTTCGACAACCCCAAGCGCACCATCCGCTACGGCCTGACCGACACCTACAACACCAACTCCAAGAACCACGATCCGAACGGCTTCGCGCTGTACTCGAACACCTGGGACAACGTGGGCTTCCTGGTCGGCGTGTCGCACTCGGGCAGCGTCAACACGCGCTCGGGCTTTGAAGCGACCGGCGGCTATAACAGCTCGTTCAACGGCAGCCAGAGCCCGGTCAAGGGCAACTTCGCATTAAAACTCGATTACGACGATCCGCGCGCCAACCTGTCGGGCTACACCCGCGAGCAGATCGACAAGGCCCTGCTGCCGCGCATCTACCGCTTCTACGGTTCGGAAAACGAGCGCACGCGTGACGGCCTGGTGTCATCGCTGCAGTACAAGACGCCGACCGTGAACCTCAGCTTCGACACCATGTATTCAAAGCTGAAAAACACCCGCGAAGAAACCATCTTCGGCATCCTGGTGCGCAGCACCGCCACCACCAACCGCGCCCTGCCCGCCGGCGCCAACGGCAACAACGGCCTGATCCCGGTGAACGTCAAGATCGATCCGGCCACCAATCTGCTGACCGGCACCTTCGCCAACACCACCTACAACGCCGGCGCCATCTACACCAAGGATGAAACGGAATTCGGCTACGGCGCCCTGAACGGCAGCTGGAAGGTCAGCGACAAGCTGACCTTGACCAGCCAGGCCAGCCTCAATCACAGCTCCGCCACCAGCGCCACCGGCCAGCTGGCCGGCTATATCTACGGCGCCCAATCGACCATCGACTACGGCGACGACCACGTGTATCCGTCGATCTCGTCACCGACCAGTTACACCGATCCGAACAACTGGAGCGGCTTCACCATCGGCACCGGCTGGACCAAGGAAACCGACAAGGGCAAGCAGGCGCGCGTGGTCGCCGACTGGGACTACGACCTGCCCGGCGACTGGACCGGTCACCTGAAGGCGGGCCTGGTGTACGTCTCCACCGGCAAGGAAGTCAACAAGCGTAACGGCACCGCGCTGGCCACTGCGCAGTTGAACCGCATCGGTGCGGCCGGCCTGCGCAGCGGCATGACCAGCAATCTCCCGATCAGCAATCTCGACATGGGCAGCGGCTGGCCGAAATCCTGGAGCACCTGGGACAGCAACTACTTCTACAACAACTTCGATCCGAACACCTACAACCCGGCGTCCGCCTTCACGCCGTCGCAAAGCTTCGCGGCGGAAGAAAACGTCAAGACCGGCTTCGTCCAGTCCGACTTCAAGGGCAAGATCGGCGAACGCGAATTGCGCTTCAATGCCGGCGTGCGTTACTCGCAGACCGACACCAAGATCGACAACTTCAAGCAGCAAGGCACCAGCCTGGTCTATGGCCCCAACCACGAGCAGGGTTCGTACAGCAATGTGCTGCCGTCGCTCAGCGCCGCCTTCGACCTGACCGATACCCTGATGTGGCGCGCCTCGTGGGGCAAGACCATTACCCGCGCTTCGCTGTCGATCATCGCCGCGCAAACCGTGATCCCGAACCAGTTCGACAACTCGGCCACGTCGGGCAACCCCAACCTGCGTCCACAACAGTCGAAAAACCTCGACACGGGCCTGGAATGGTATTTCAAGCCGGGCAGCCTGCTGTCGGCCGCGATCTTCCAGAAGGACCTGACCGACGCCACCGTCGCCAACACGCAGGTGGTCACCTTCGGTTCCCTCGGCCTGCCCGACACTGCACTGGGACCGCTGTTTCAGGACGCGAGCGGCCGCGTGGATCCGAACCTGGCAATGACGCTGCGCAGCTACACCAACGCCGGCAAGCAAAAGCTCAAGGGCTACGAGCTGGCGTACCAGCAGGCCTTCAGCTTCCTGCCCAAGCCGTTCGACGGCATGGGCGCGCTGGCCAGCTACACCCATATCGATCCGTTCAACAGCGCCAAGTGGATCACCAACGGCGGCCGCGAGATCGAGGTCAACTCGGTGCCCAAGTACGCGTACAGCACCACGCTGTACTTCGAACAGGGACCACTGGCCGCGCGCATGTCCTATAACTACAAGGGCAAGTCGCTGCACGGCGATAATCCGCGCAACAACGGCGACGACCTGATACGCTGGCGCGCCGGCCGTGGCTACCTCGATGCCAACATCAGCTACAAGATCAGCGAGAGCCTGGAGTTCCGCATCGATGCGCTCAACCTGTCCAACACGCTGGCCTACGATTACTTCGAGGACGCCAGCGGCCAGTACGGCAGCGGCAAGAAAACGCGGATGGACTATGCCAAGTATGATGGCCGCACCATCAAGTTCGGCATCCGGGGGAAACTGTGATCAGACGTTCGTTTATGACCGGCGCATTGGCCCTGCCAATAGCGCTGGCATTGGCAGGCTGCGCCACCGGCAATGCCAATGCGCCGGCGGTGGGCACCTCCGAACAGGAGGTGGTCGCCATCATCACCAAGGTCAACGACTACTGGCAGGCGCGTGAAAAGCCGCAGCAGTGGGCGTTCTGGGATATCGCCGCCTACCACACGGGCAATATGGAGGCGTACCAGATCACCGGCAATCCGCGCTACCGCCAGTATTCCGAGGACTGGGCCGTCCACAACGCCTGGCAGGGCGCCAAGTCCACCGAAAGGAGCAAGTGGAAGTACCAGTACGGCGAGACCGACGAACACGTGCTGTTCGGCGACTGGCAGATCGCCTTCCAGACCTACGCCGACCTCTATCAGCTCGATGCGCAAAAAGATCCGCGCAAGATCGCCCGTGCGCGCGAGGTGATGGAATACCAGATGAGCACTGCGCAGAACGACTACTGGTGGTGGTCGGACGGCCTGTACATGGTGATGCCGGTGATGACCAAGCTCTATAACATCACCGGCAATCGCCTGTACCTGGACAAGCTGCACACGTACTTCGAGTATGCCAACACCATCATGTACGACAGCGACGAAAAGCTGTACTACCGCGATGCGCGCTACGTGTACCCGAAACACAAGAGCGCCAACGGCAAGAAGGACTTCTGGTCGCGCGGCGACGGCTGGGTATTTGCCGGCCTGGCCAAGGTGCTGCAAGACCTGCCCAGGGACGATCCGCACCGCGCCGACTACGTCGCCAAGTACCGGGGCATGGCCGAAGCGCTGAAAAAAGCGCAAACGCCGGACGGCTACTGGACCCGCAGCCTGCTCGACGCCGCGCACGCGCCGGGCCCGGAAACCAGCGGCACCGCGTTCTTCGTCTATGGCTACCTGTGGGGCATCAACCACGGCGTGCTCGATCGCGACGAATACCTGCCGGTGGTGCGCAAGGGTTGGCATTACCTGTCCAAGGTTGCGCTGCAACCCGATGGCAAGATAGGCTATGTGCAGCCGATCGGCGAGCGGGCGATTCCGGGCCAGGTGGTGGACCAGAATTCGACCACGCCGTTCGGCGTGGGGGCCTATCTGCTGGCGTCGTCGGAGATGGTCCGCCTGCTCAGAAAATAACACGGAGACACGATGGAACGACGTAATTTCATACAGTCGCTGGCTGCCGGTTCGGCCGGCGCCATGCTCGGGGTGGCGCAAATGGCCGGCGCCGCCACCAAGCCAGTACCAGCAGCGGCAGCGGCCAAGCCGGCGACGGACAAATCACGCGCCGAACTGGCCGCGCTGGCGCAGAGAATGAGCGAGCCGGTGCTGTCGAATATGGCCGCCGGCACGTTGAAAAAAAACTTCGCACTCGAAGTGAGCCCCACCTGGGATGGCCGCGACAAAGGCGTGGCCTACCTCGAATGCTTCGGCCGGCTGATCGCCGGCATCGCGCCGTGGCTGGCCCTGCCCGACGACGGCACGCCCGAAGGCCGCACCCGCAAGCGCCTGCAGCAAATGGCGCTGCAAAGCTATACCAACTCGGTCGATCCGACCAACCCCGACTACCTGCTGTGGAAAGGCCCTGGCCAGACCCTGGTTGATTCGGCCTACTTCACCAATGCGCTGATGCGCGCGCCGAAAGCGCTGTGGGAGCCGCTCGACGCCACCACCAAGGCCCGCATCATCGCCGAGATCAAGGCGCTGCGCCGCATCGAGCCGCCGTACATCAACTGGATGCTGTTCGCCGCCATGAACGAAGCGTGGCTGATGTCGATCGGCGAAGAATTCGATCCGCTGCGCATGAACGTGGCGATCCGCAAGATCAACGAGTGGTACGTGGGCGACGGCTGGATCAAGGATGGCGACGCCTTCCACTTCGACTACTACAACGCCTTTGTCATGCACCCGATGCTGGTCGAGATCCTCGATGTACTCGACGACAAAAAGGGCGCGTTCTGGAACGGCAAGCCGGAAGAACTACGCGCGCAGGCAGTCAAGCGCATGCAGCGCTTCAGCGAGCACCTCGAACGCTTCATCGGTACCGACGGCAGCTTCCCGCCGATCGGCCGCTCGCTCACCTACCGCACGGCGGCGTTCCAGCCCCTCGCCCTGCTGGCGCTGCGCAAGCAGCTGCCGGTCAGCCTGCCCGAGGGCCAGGTGCGCGCCGCGCTGCAGGCGGTGCACAAGGCGGTATGGACCGCGCCCGGCAATTTTACGAAAGACGGCTACCTGACCATCGGCTTCGTCGGCCACCAACCCGAGCTGGGCGACTGGTACTCCAACAACGGCAGCATGTACATCGCCTCGGCCAGCCTGCTGCCACTGGGCCTGGCGCCCACCGACACCTACTGGACCGCCCCGGCGCAGGACTGGACGCAGAAAAAGGCGTTCGCGGGCGCCCGCTTCCCCAAGGATTACCCGGTAAACTATTGAGATGACCACCTACACCAAGATCCCCTCCTCCCTTTCTTCCCCTGCCCGGCGCCGCGTGCTGCGCCGGGCAGCAGAACTTGGCGCCGTCGCCGGCGGCCTGCTGCTGCCGATGGCCGCCACCGTGCATGCTGCCGGTTCGCCGCGCTTTGCCATCACCGACACCGACTTCGTGCTCGACGGCCAGCGTCTGCAAATCCGCTGCGGCGAGATGCACTTCGCGCGCGTGCCGCGCGAATACTGGGGCCACCGCCTGAAAGCCATCAAGGCCATGGGCCTGAACACCGTGTGCGCTTACCTGTTCTGGAACTACCACGAATGGCGCGAAGGCAAATACGACTGGGAAGGCCAGCGCGACGCCGCCGAATTCTGCCGCCTGGCGCAGCAGGAAGGCCTGTGGGTGATTTTGCGACCCGGCCCGTACGCGTGCGCCGAGTGGGAAATGGGCGGCCTGCCATGGTGGCTGCTCAAGCACCCCGGCGACGCCTTCCTGCGCACCCGCGATGAAGGTTTCATGGCGCCGGCGCGGCGCTGGATGAAGGAAGTGGGCCGCGTGCTGGGCCAGCAGCAGATCACCCACGGCGGGCCGATCCTGATGGTGCAGGTCGAAAACGAATACGGCTTCTTCGGCGAGGACCTCGACTACATGCGCGCCATGCGCCAGGTGCTGCTCGACGGCGGCTTCGATGTGCCGCTATTCCAATGCAACCCCACCAATGCCGTGGTCAAAACCCACATCCCCGAACTGTTCTCGGTGGCGAACTTCGGCAGCGATCCGGCTGCCGGCTTCAAGGCGCTGGACCAGGTACAAAAAGGGCCGCGCATGTGCGGCGAATACTATTCCGGCTGGTTCGACACCTGGGGCTCGCCGCACAAGCGCGGTCCCGCCGACCGCGCCGTGGCCGATATCCAGGCCATGCTCAAGGCGAACGGTTCGTTCAGCCTGTACATGGCGCACGGCGGCACGTCATTCGGCCTGTGGGGCGGGTGCGACCGCCCGTTCCGGCCCGACACCAGCAGCTACGACTACGACGCACCGATCAGCGAGGCAGGCTGGATGGGCGAAAAGTTCGAGGCCTACCGCGCGGGCATGAAACCTTACCTGCTGCCTGGCGAGACGCTGCCGCCGGCACCCAAGCACAACCCGGTCATCGCGGTGGCGCCATTCTCGTTCAAGCAGTCGGCGTCGGTGTTTACCGCGCTGCCGGCAAAGGTGATCAAGGCGGTATCGCCGCAGCCGCTCGAAACGTATGACATCAGCCGTGGCATCGTCTCGTACCTCATCACGCTGCCCGCCGGACCGGCTGGCACGCTGGAAGCGGCCAAGGTGCGCGACCTGGCATGGGTGTACCTGGACGGCAAGCTGGCCGGCACCATGGATACGCGCTACCGCCGCTTCAAGGTCGATCTGCCCGCGCGCAGCAAGCCGGTCACGCTCGAGATCCTGCTCTACACCATCGCCCGCGTCAACTTTGGCGTGGAAATCCACGACCGCAAGGGCATGCACGGCCCGGTCACGCTGGCCGGCCAGCCGCTGGAAAACTGGGACATCCGCGCCATCGATTTCGATGCCGACGCCGTGCTGCCACCGCTGGCCTGGAAAACCGGCCGCACCGCCGGCCCGGCCTTCTGGCGCGCCAGCTTCGACGTGGCCAGCACCGGCGACACCTTCCTCGACATGTCCACCTGGGGCCAGGGCATCGTGTGGGTCAACGGCCGCTGCCTGGGGCGCTACTGGAGCATCGGCCCCACGCAAACCATGTACCTGCCCGGCCCGTGGCTCAAGCGCGGCGCCAACGAAGTCGTGGTGCTGGATTTGACGGGTCCGCAGGTGGCGCGCAGCGCCGGCCTGAAAACCCCGGTGCTCGACCAGCTGAAACCGGACCGCGACCTGCCACGGCCACCGAGCACCGCGCGCGCGCAGCTCGATGGGGTGAAACCAGTGCACGAGGGTGAGTTCCAGCGCGGCGCCGCCGCCCAGGACGTCAAGTTCGCGCAACCGGCCACCGGCCGCCAGTTCTGCCTCGAATCGCTCGACGCCTTCGATGGCAAGCAGTTCGCCGCGATTGCCGAACTGGCGCTGCTGGGCCCCGATGGCAAAACCCTCAACCAGTCCAACTGGACCATCGCCTTTGTCGATAGCGAGGAAGTGAGCAAGGAAGACGGCGGTGCGCTGAACGCCATCAACGGCCAGAACACCGACCACTGGCACACGTCGTACAGCGGTAAAGCACGCACCACCGGCCACCCGCACCGCATCATCATCGACCTGGGCAAAACCGATACCGTGGCCGGCATGCGCTACACGCCGCGCCAGGGTCCGGAGGGAGTCACGGGCCGCATCCGCCACTACCGCGCCTACGTGGGCGACAGGTTGGTAGTGGATCGCTAGCCACAGGGCGGCGCCCGGAATTTGACACCGGTGCGCCGGTCGGGTAATCATCGCACATGATGATTGCCCGTTCCTTCCGCCGGGGGCAGCCGGGGTGGCTGGTTTGCCTGCTGCTGCCCCTGTTCCACTTCGCCACCGTCAAGCTGACGTTCTTTTGCGCCGTCACGCCGGAAAACGCGGTGGTGGTGTGGCTGCCCAACGCCGTGCTGCTGGCGGCGCTGCTGCGCTTTCGCGGCCGCCGCGCGCCGCTGCTGTGCACCCTCACCTACATCTCCGACGTACTGGCCAACCTGAATGCCTTCAGCTGGCAGATGGCGATGCTGCTCAGCGCCGTCAACCAGCTCGAGATCCTCACCACGTATGGCCTCATGCGGCGCTACAATGCCTCGCCACGCCTGCAGCGGTTACAGGATTTCATCAAGTTCTTCGTGGCCGGCCCGGTGTTTGCCGCCATGCTGGCGGGGCTGACCGCCGCGCTGGTGCTGCAGCAGTATGGCTCGGCCACGCCCTACTTTACGCTGGCGCGCCTGTGGTGGTTCGGCGACGGCCTGGGCTTGCTGATCTACACGCCGCTGTTGCTGGCCTTCTCCGGCCGCCAGCATCAGCGGCTGCGCCTGACGCGCTTTGACGACGCCATCCTGGCCGGCACCCTGCTGCTGGCGGGGGCCGTGCTGTCGGCTCATGGTGGCGAAATCGACGGCGTATCGGTCACGCCCACGCTGCTGCTGCCGGCGGCCGCCGTCATCGCCTTCCGCTTCGGCGTGCGTTTAACGTCCCTGTTCGTGGCGCTGGTGTCGCTGTCTGCCGCGATGATGATGACCACCGGCTTGCGGCCGTTTGGCGACGTGCCGGTGCACCTGGAAGTGGTGCGGGCGCAGGAATTCATTCTCACCCTGTCGATGATCGGCATCGGCTTCGCGGTGCTGATCAGCGAACTGCAAGCGCGCGAGCGCGAGCTCGAACGCCGGGTGCGCGAACGCACGCGCGAGCTGGAACGGTCGAACCGCCGCCTCACCGCCATGAACGCCACCGACGGCCTGACCGGCATTGCCAACCGCCGCCACTTCGACGAGACCCTGGCCGCCGAGTGGAGCCGCGCGCGGCGCAACGGCCAACAGCTCACGCTGGCGATGCTGGACGTGGACCATTTCAAGCAATACAACGACCATTACGGCCACCAGGCCGGCGACAACGTGCTGCGCCAGGTGGCGGCCGAACTGACCAGGCGCATGCGCCGCGCCGGCGACCTGGTGGCGCGCTACGGCGGCGAGGAATTCGCCATCATCGCCCAGGCCGGCGGCGAGGAGCACGCGCTGGCGATGGCGGACCAGATCTGCCAGGCGATCGCCGGCCTGAAACTGACGCACCCGCACTCCCCGTTCGGGGTGCTGACGGTGAGCCTGGGCGTGGCGGTAACCACCCCGGGCGACCAGGACTCCGTCGTCGATTTCCTCAAGACCGCCGACACGGCGCTGTACCGCGCCAAGCAGTTGGGGCGCAACCGGGTGGAGCTGGCAGACATGACCACTACGGCAAATTAAGCTGGCGGAATTGCGTCGGCGTAAACCCGGTCGTGGCTTTGAACTGGCGCGTAAACGCCGAATGATCGCCATACCCGCACGCCTGCGCGATCTCCGCCACGCTGGCCTCCCCCGCCAGCAGCCGCGAGGCGGCTTCCACCCGGGTCTTGATGATCATCTGGCGCGGCGTGATGTGGAAGATGCGTAAGAAATATCGCTCGATCTGCGCCACCGACATGTGGGCCGTGCGCGCCAGCGCCGCCAGCGGCAGCGGTTCGCCATACGCTTCCTGGATCAGGTTCACCGCCGCCGCCACCTTGCGGTAGGCGGGATTTTTCTTGTCCGCCATCGCCAGGTCGCGCGAGATACCGGTCAGCCCCACGATGCGGCCCGCCGCATCGCGCAGGGCAGTCTTGCGGGTGAGGCACCAGCCGGGATCGCGGCTCGGGTACAGGTGCAGTTCCAGCTGGTCTTCGATGTCGTTGCCGCCGGCCAGCACCGCCTGGTCCTGCGCCAGAAAGGTCTGGCCGAAGGGCGCCCTGAACAGCTCATCGGCCGAGCGCCCCAGCAGCGCCGACTTGTGCCGCTGGCCGCAACGCTGTACCAGCGTCTGGTTGACCACCACGTAGCGTCCGCGTTCATCCTTGACGAAAAATACCACGTCGGGCAGCGCGTCGAACAGCGCCTCGGCAAAGAACGGATCGGCGATTGCACCAGCGACCATGCGGCGTGCGGCGTCATGGGACCGGTTTTCGATGTCGTGATTGTGCATGGTGCCGATTGTGCCAGCAACGCATTGCGCCGTCGCGACAATTTTATCGATTGTGCAGATTTCGTCATCCATCATGCTTAGCCGGTGCAAGACAGCGGGCTCCCGCAAGCCTACCATCGCGGCATGAAACTCATCTCCATCATCGATTCCCACACCGGCGGCGAGCCGACCCGTTTGATCACCGCCGGCGGTCCGCCGCTGGGCGCCGGCCCCCTCGACGAACGCCTGGCGCGCTTCCGGCAGGACCACGACAAGTTCCGCACGGCGGTGGTGTGCGAGCCGCGCGGCTCCGACGTGCTGGTGGGTGCGCTGCTGTGCGAACCGCATGCGCCCGACTGCGTGGCCGGTGTGATCTTCTTTAACAACGTCGGCTACCTGGGCATGTGCGGCCACGGCGCCATCGGCCTGGTGGCCTCGCTGGCCTTCATGGGCCGCATCGGCGCCGGCCGCCACCGCATCGACACGCCGGCCGGCGTGGTGGAAGCGGTCCTGCACGACGACGGCAGCGTCACCATCGAGAACGTGCCAGCGCGCCGGACGCGTCATGCGGTCACGGTCGACGTGCCGGGCCACGGCGCCGTCACTGGCGATGTCGCCTACGGCGGCAACTGGTTCTTCCTGGTCGATGGCCATGGCCAGGACATCAGCCTCGCCAACGTCGAAAATTTGACCAGCTACAGCGTGGCCGTGGGCGCCGCCCTGGCCCAAGCCGGCATCACCGGCGACCACGGCGCGGTGATCGACCATATCGAACTGTTCGGCCCTTCGCGCACCGGCGCCGACAGCCAGAGTTTCGTGCTGTGCCCCGGCAAGGCCTACGACCGCTCGCCGTGCGGCACCGGCACCAGCGCCAAGCTGGCCTGCCTGGCAGCCGACGGCAAGCTGGCCGAGGGCGACCTGTGGCAGCAGGAAAGCGTGATCGGCAGCGTGTTCGAAGCATCGTACCGCTACCGCGATGGCAACCTGGTGCCGTCGATCCGGGGCCGCGCCTGGGTCACGTCGCAGGCGCACCTGGTGCTGGACCCGGACGATCCCTATGCCTGGGGCATCCGTTGAATGCTGTCGATGCGATCGTCATCGGCGCCGGCATCGTGGGCGCCGCCTGTGCGGATGCGCTGAGCGAGCGCGGGCTGCGGGTGGCGGTCATCGAGCATGACACGGCCGGCGGCGGCGCCACCGCTGCCGGCATGGGCCACCTGGTGGTCATGGACGACAACCTGGCCGAGCTGGCGCTTACGTCCTACTCGGTGGCGCTATGGCGCGAGCTGGTGGGCGAACGCCCGCAACGCCACGAATACAGCAACTGCGGCACCATCTGGGTGGCTGCCGACGAAGAGGAACTCGCCGCTGCGCGCACCAAGGCGCACACCTTATCGACCTTCAACCTCGCCTGCACGATGCTCTCGCCCGCCGAACTGTACGCGCGCGAACCGCAGTTGCGTCCTGGCCTGGCCGGTGGCTTGCTGGTGGCCGGCGACGGCCTGGTCTATGGGCCGAAAAGCACCCGCATCCTGCTCGACCGCGCCATGCGCCGCGGCGCCGTCACCCGCCGCGCGCGCGTGACGGCCATCGAGGACCACGCGGTGGTGCTGGACGACGGCGCCCGCGTTGAGGCGCAACACATCGTGCTGGCTGCCGGCACCGGCTCGCGCGCGCTGCTGCCGGAGCTGCCGGTGCAACCGAAAAAAGGCCACCTGGCCATCACCGACCGCTATCCCGGTTTCGTGCGGCACCAGCTGGTGGAGCTGGGCTACATCAAGAGCGCGCACGCATCCAGCGGCGACTCGGTGGCCTTCAACCTGCAGCCACGGCCCACGGGCCAGATCCTGATCGGCTCCTCGCGCCAGTTCGACACCGTCGATCCGGCCGTGGAGCCGGCCATGCTGGCGCGCATGCTGCGCCATGCCGCCACCCTGACGCCGGCGCTGGCCGAACTCAATGTACTGCGCTGCTGGACCGGCCTGCGCGCTGCCACGCCGGACGGCCTGCCGCTGATCGGCCCCTCCGGTGCGCGGCGCGGCCTGTGGCTGGCCACCGGCCACGAAGGGCTCGGCATCACCACCGCGCTGGCCACGGCGCAGCTGCTGGCAGCGCAAATGCAGGGCGAAAGTTCAGTCATTCCCTACCACCCCTATCTGCCGCACCGCTTCCGATGACCTCCTCCGCCACCACCCTTGCCTTGACCATCGACGCGCGCACCATCCACGTGCCGGCCGGCGTGACCGTGGCTGCCGCCATTGCGCTGGCGTGCGACGGCGTGGCGCTTACCCGGCGCGCGGTGGGTGGCGCCGCGCGCGCGCCCTTGTGCGGCATGGGCGTGTGCCACGAATGCCGCGTGACCATCGACGGCCGCGCCCACCAGTTGTCGTGCCAGACGCTGTGCACGCCCGGCATGCGGGTGCAAACCCTGGGAGGCGCGGCATGAAGTATTTCGACATCGTAGTGGTGGGCGCCGGGCCGGCTGGCCTCGCGGCCGCAAACGCAGCGGCGGCCGGCGGCGGTTCGGTCGCCATTGTCGATGACAACCCGGTTGCCGGCGGCCAGATCTGGCGCGGCGGTCCGCAGCAGCAAAGCGACACCCGGGCCGGCGCCATGTGGGCGGCCTTGCAGGCGGCGCCCAACGTCAGCTTCCTGCCGCACACGCGGGTGCTGTACGCGCCCGCGCCCGGCCAGTTGCAGGTGCAGACGGCCGATGCTGCAGGTTCGGCCGGGTCAGCAACTACGCTGCACTTCAATCACCTGATCATCGCCACCGGCGCGCGCGAACGCTTGCTGCCCTTCCCCGGCTGGACCTTGCCCGGCGTGACCGGCGCCGGCGGCCTGCAGGCGCTGGTCAAGGGCGGCTACCCGGTAGCCGGCAAACGGGTGGTGGTGGCCGGCACCGGCCCGCTGCTGCTGGCGGTGGCGGCCACGCTGAGGGAACGCGGCGCCCACGTCGTCGCCATCGTCGAGCAGGCGCCCTTGCCGGCGCTGGCGCGCTTCGCTGGCGGCCTGGCAGCCACCCCGGCCAAGGCGGCGCAGGCGCTGCGCCTGTTCGCGCAATTGCGCGGCATTGCCTATGTGCGCCACAGCCACGTGGTATCGGCACGTAGCAACGCAGCAGGCGTACTGGATGCGGTGCGGGTACAACGGGGAAAGAGCGGTACAGAACAGGTATTCGACTGCGACTACCTGGCCTGCGGCTACGGCTTGCTGCCCAACCTGGAGCTGGCGCAGGCGCTCGGCTGCGCCACCACTGTGCACGACGGCCAGGCCGTGGTGCAGACCGGCAGCTGGCAGCAAACCGATGTTCCCGGCGTGTACTGCGCCGGTGAAGGCACCGGCATCGGCGGCGTGGACCTGGCGCTGGTGGAAGGCCGCATCGCCGGCCTGGCCGCCAGCGGCCAGACCCAGCGCATGCAAACAGCGCTCGACGAGCGCGCCCGCTGGAAAAAATTCGCCGCCCGCCTGGCGCGCGGTTTTGCGCTGCGCCCCGAGCTGGCCACGCTGGCGGCCGACGACACCATCGTCTGCCGCTGCGAGGATGTACCGCATGGAGAATTACGCGCGCATACTAGCTGGCGCAGCGCCAAGCTGCAAACCCGTTGCGGCATGGGCCCATGCCAGGGCCGCATCTGCGGCGGTGTGACCGAGGTACTGTATGGCTGGCGGCCGGATGCAGTGCGCATGCCGATCGCGCCGGCGCGCATAGAGACCTTGATTGCTACTGCCGACGTTTGATGCGGTAGTACAGCGCCAGCGCACCGGCGCCCGCCGCACTGACCACGATGGTGGCGCCGGCAAACAGCGCCGCCGGATTGCGCATGCCCAGCAAGTCGGCAGTAAATGCCAGCGACACCGTGGCCAGCAACTGCGCCGGCATCATGAAGCGCAGCTGGCGGAACGAGTACGGGTCGCCGCGCAGCCACTGCCGGCGCGCCACGTACAGCACCGGTCCCCACTGGACGACGATGAAGACCAGCGTCGCCAGGATGATCAGCACCAGCCTCATTTTGGATGGAAGGCGCGCACCTTGGTCAACAGGCGCGTGGTGGAGCGGTCATGTTCAAAGTCGATCGCCACGGCCTGGCCGCCGTAGGCCAGCACTGCCTGCCCTTCGGGAATCGCATCCATTTGATAGTCGCCACCCTTGGCGTAGATATCGGGGCGCGCCTGCTGCACCACTTCGAGCGCCGTGTCTTCGTCGAAGTCCACCACCAGGCTCACCGACTCCAGTGCGGCCAGCAGCGCCATGCGGTCGGCGCAGTTGTTGAGCGGACGGTCGTCGCCCTTGCCCAGGCGCTTGACCGAGGCGTCGGTGTTGGCCGCCACCACCAGCGAGGCGCCCAGTGCGCGCGCCTGCGCCAGGTACGTGACATGTCCGCGATGGAGGATATCGAAGACGCCGTTGGTCAGCACCACCGGCTTGGGCAGCGCCGCCACGCGGGCCGCCAGTTGGTCGCGGGTGCAGATTTTCTGTTCGAAGTCGGGCATGGCAGTCATCTCGGCTAGAATGGCTTGGTTGTTAGTGGTTGAAAATGGTTGTATTGGTTGTTCCTGCTTGGGACGCTATTATTGCATCCCCCCATCGCCTGTGTTCAAATACCTCACATGACACTGACCGAACTGAAATATATTGTCGCCGTCGCAAGAGCGAAACACTTCGGCCACGCGGCCGAAGCCTGCTACGTTGCACAGCCCACGCTGTCGGTCGCCATCAAGAAGCTCGAGGATGAACTGGGCGTGGTGCTGTTCGAACGCGGTGGCGCCGAAATCTCGGTCACGCCGCTGGGCGCGCAAATCATCGCCCAGGCCGAGCTGGTGCTCGAACAGACCGCCGCCATCAAGGAGCTGGCAAAACAGAACAAGGATCCGCTGGCCGGCCCGCTGCGCCTCGGCGTGATCTACACCATCGGCCCGTACCTGCTGCCGCCGCTGGTAAAAGGCATGATCGACAAGGTGCCGCAGATGCCCCTGATCCTGCAGGAGAATTTTACGGTGCGCCTGCTCGAGATGCTGCGCCAGGGCGAGCTCGATGCCGCCATCATGGCGCTGCCGCTGCCCGACCACGGCATGACCATGCAGGCGCTGTACGACGAACCGTTCGTGGTCGCCATGCCGGCCCACCACCCGTGGACCAAGCGCCGCGCCATTCCCGCCAACGACCTCAAATCCGAAAACATGCTCTTGCTCGGCAATGGCCACTGCTTCCGCGACCAGGTGCTGGAAGTGTGCCCGGAAATGGCGCGCTTCTCCACGCCCGGCAACGGCATGCAGCGCACGTTCGAGGGCTCGTCGCTGGAAACCATCCGCCACATGGTCTCGAGCGGCATCGGCCTGACCGTGCTGCCGCGCGCCTCGGTGCCGGACATGAACGCCAACGACGGCATGCTGCAGTTCCGTCCTTTCGAAACGCCGGCGCCGTCGCGCCGCGTGGTCATCGTCTGGCGCAAGAGTTTTACCCGCAAGGCCGCCATCGACGCCGTGTGCGACGTGGTTGCCGCGTGCAACCTGCCCGGCATTACCAACTTGTGCGAAGAGCCTTGACACGATATTTGCGATAATGGCGGCCTTACTGTTATTTCACCGTCGCCGACACGCCATTCGATGAACAAGCTTGCCCTGTATTTCCGCCTGGTCCGCCTGGACAAACCGATCGGCACGCTGCTGCTGCTGTGGCCCACCCTGTGCGCATTGTGGCTCGCCGCCGACGGCCGGCCCAACCTGGTGCTGGTGCTGATTTTCTCGCTCGGCACCCTGCTCATGCGCTCGGCCGGCTGCGCCATCAACGACTACGCCGACCAGGACTTCGATCGCCACGTCAAGCGCACCGTGAACCGGCCCATTACCAGCGGCCGCGTGAGCGGCAAGGAAGCCCTGGCCATCGCCGGCCTGCTGGCGCTGATCTCGTTCTGCCTGATCCTGCCGCTCAATGCGCTGACCAAGCAGCTGTCGGTGGCGGCGCTGATCATCGCCGGCACCTACCCGTACTTCAAGCGCTTCTTCGCGATTCCGCAAGCGTACCTGGGCATCGCGTTCGGCTTCGGCATCCCGATGGCGTTCGCGGCGATCCAGGATACGGTGCCGATGGTGGCGTGGGTACTGTTGATCGGTAACGTGTTCTGGGCGGTGGCGTACGACACCGAGTACGCAATGGTGGACCGTGACGACGACCTCAAAATCGGCATCAAGACCTCGGCGATCACGTTTGGCCGCTACGACGTCGCTGCCATCATGGTGTGCTACGCGGTGCACCTGCTGCTGCTGCTGTGGGTGGGCTTGCAGATGGGAATGGGCGTGTGGTTCCTGGCCGGACTGGTGGTGGCGGCTGGCATTGCCGTCTATCACTACACCTTGATACGCGGACGCGAACGCGACGCGTGCTTTTATGCCTTCCGCCACAACAATTGGTTGGGTGCGGCGGTATTTGGCGGTATCGCGTTAGACTACGTCGTGCGCTAAGCGTTTGCGGTATCCCGCAAGCGCTTGGCATGGGCACTTTTGGGTATTTTTTTCTACCGCAGCGATAACGACGAGGTGAATATGAATCAACCACAAAACGGCAACGGTACCCTGGGCGAGATCAAGGATGCCAGCAGCGCAGCGCGCGACAAGGTAGTCGCCGGTGTGAAAACCGCCGCCCACGACGCGCAAGACTATATCAGCGAGGCCAGCGACAAGGCCGGCGAAGCGATCTCGGAAGCGCGCACGCGTTTCGAAGACTCGCTGCGCAACGCCCGCATCGACCTGCGCAAGCTCGAAGACACGGTCCTGGCCCACAGCCGCGACGCCGCCCGCCAGGCCGACGTCTACGTGCACGACAATCCGTGGAAAGCAGTGGGCATCGGCGCGGCCATCGGCCTGCTGGCAGGCCTGCTGGTCTCGCGCCGCTAAACTCTCCCGGCACTAACGCTCGATAAAGCCGGTCCCCTCGAAGCTGCGCACCGCATTGCCTCTCTCGGCACTGTGGTGCTGCCAGTGACGGGCGGACCGGCTTGTTTCATTGGCTTGCGTCATCAGCCCTGCCATCTTGCTGACCAGCAGCTGCGCCGCCAGCTTCTTGTTGGCGTGCTGGCTGCGCTGCGACTGCACCTTCACCGTCAAGCCGCTGGCCACGTGCGTGGCGCGGACGGCGCTGTCGGTCTTGTTCACATGCTGGCCACCGGGTCCCGAAGCGCGCGTGGCCTCGTAGCGGATCTCGCCGCCATCGGCCGGCGCCTCCGGTGGCGCCCACGCCGCGCCATGCAGGAACCAGTTCTTGCGCCGGCACTGCAGCCGATACGGGCTCTGGTTCACCCACAACAGGCTGCCGCACCAGCGCCGCGCCAGCAACAGCTCCTGCCCGTTTGCGCCCTCGAGTTGCAGCAGGATCGAGCGCAGTGTGCCCGGCACCGGGCCGTCCGCCTGCTCGATCACGCTCACAGTCACGCCCATGACCGGCGCCTCCGCCAGCACCCGGTTGACGGCCTTGGCCACGCCCAGGCAGCATTCTGCCGGTCCCGTATTCGCGCTCAATTGCAGCCAGATCATCAGCAGCACTCCCCCCGGGTTTTATACGTGAGCAGCGGCTTGCTGCGACAGACTTCACGCACCAGCCCCGCGCCCACCAGGCTGCCCAGCACCGACTCGACGTTCTTGTACGCCTGCGGCGCCTCTTCGTAAATGAGCGCCTTGTCGTTGCAGATCACGCGTCCGCCCAGTGCCGTGCGACTGAGCTGAACGGGCGTGGCCAGCCTGACCAGGCGCTCCTTGCATTCGCCGCGCTGCCACTTGCGCCCCGCCCCGTGCGCGAGCGAGTGCAAACTGAGCGCGCCATGTTCCGCCACCGGCGCCAGCAGGTAGCTGTAATCATCGCGCGAGCCCGGCAACATCACCAGGCCCTGGTCGGACGGCGTGGCGCCCTTGCGGTGCAGCCAGCCGTCGGTGTCGTCGATCTGCGCCGGCGTGACGGTGTTGTGGTTCACGTCCAGCACCGGCACTGCTTCGCACCGCAGCCGGTGCAGGATGCGGGCGGCGATCACCGCCCGGTTCAGTTCCGCGAAGCGTACGGCGGCATCGTGCCGGCGCAGGTAATCCTGTGCCGCCTCCCCGCCCGCTGGCAAGCCGTCGTGCGAGCACGCTTCGATGTGCGCAGCCAGGATCGCCTGCCCCAGTCCGCGCGAGCCGCTGTGCACCAGCAGTTGCACGTGTTTGGACGAGAGCGCGGTGGACGCCAGCGACTCGGCACAGGCCACGCGGTCGATCACTTGCAGCTCGGCGAAATGGTTGCCGCGCCCGATCGTGCCCAGCGACCGCAGATGAACAGGATCGAGGCCGGCGGCGGCCAGCGCCCCGGTCACCATCGCCAGCCGCGCCGCCAGTTGCGGATCACGTGCATGCAGCAGCTGCCACTCGTGGTCGTCGAGTGGTGCGTCGAGGTTGCCGATTTGCTTGTCCAGCTTGTCGAGCCGCGCTTTGCCGGCCAACAGGTCCGTTTGCCACAAGCCCATGCCGCAGCCGATGTCGTTGCCCACCAGGGCCGGGTACAGCACGCCCTCGCAGAAAAACGCTGCGCCAACCGGGTAGCCGCGTCCCGGATGCAGGTCGGGCAAGCCGACCACGCGCCGCATGCCGGGCAAGCCGGCAGTGGTTTGCGCCTGTTGTATTGCTGCGCCTTCGAGCCACAGGCGCTCGGACGCGACGATCGTTAAACGATCGGATAACACTTGAATAAAATTGCCCATGAGGAGCCTATCCTGAAAAATAGAACGAGGATTGGGCGTGGCGGTGCAACGGCAATGCCGTGAGGTTGTAGAACTTGCGGAAGTACGCGCTAACGCATCAGCGCAGGCGGATCAGTCCGGGAAGTAAGCAGCCAGGCCCAGGAAAGGAGTAGTGGCGACGATGTGATGCATGGTGATCTCCTTTCAGAATGGGTGGATGGAAGTGGATGTCTATCGTAGGTGAATATCGCAGCGGCGACAAGAGATTTTTTGGGGTCCGCGCATTAAAAAAACGCAGCGCGGACCTTGCGACACTTTAGCCGGCGGCGCCCAGTTCGTCGCCGAGCTCCTTGCCGCGCGCGGCGGCCGCTTTGGCGCCGTTGACGATGGCCGCCTTCACGCCGCTCTGCTCCATGCTGGTCAATGCCGCGTACGTGGTGCCGCCCTTGGACGTCACGCGTTCGCGCAGCAGCGAAACGGGTTCGCTCGATTGCGTGGCCAGTTGCGCGGCGCCGGCGAACGTGGCCAGCGCCAGTTGCGTGCCCTGCTCGTCGGACAGTCCCAGTTCCTTGGCTGCCTGCTGCATCGCTTCGATGAAGTAGAACACGTAGGCCGGGCCGCTGCCGGAAATGGCGGTCACCGCATCGATCTGCGCTTCATCGTCCAGCCACACGGTGGGGCCCACCGCGCGCAGGATGTCGTCGGCGGCCTGCTTCTGTTGCGAAGAGACGCCGGCGGTGGCGGCCATGCCGGTGATGCCCATGCCGATCAAGGCCGGCGTGTTGGGCATGCAGCGCACGATGGCGCCGTAACCGAGCCAGCGTGCCAGGTCGGCGCTGCGGATGCCGGCGGCGATCGAGACGACCAGGGGCTGGCGCGCGGTGTCGATCAGTGGCCGCAACTGCGCCGCGACGTCGCGCATGCTTTGCGGTTTGACCGCCAGCACGATGACGTCGGCGGCTGCTACTGCGGCATCGGCGTCAGCCGCCGTAGCGGTGGTGACGCCGTACTGGGTGCGCAGGCGTTCCAGCGCGTCGGCGTTCGGGTCCACCACGTGGATGTCGGCGCCGGCGGTCAGTTTGCCGGCCAGGCCGGCGATCAGGGCGGAGGCCATGTTGCCGCCGCCGATAAATGCGATTTTCATCTTATTCCTTGTATTGTCTTGCACCGAATATGGCGGAGCCCACGCGCACGATGGTGGCGCCTTCGACCACCGCCGCGCGCAGGTCGGACGACATGCCCATCGACAGCGTATCGAGCGCCAGGCCGTCGGCGCGTAGTTGGTCGTACAGCGCGCGCAGTTGCGCGAACGCCGCGCGTTGTTGTTCGAATTGCTCGGCCGGCTCGGGGATCGCCATCAGGCCGCGCAAGGTGAGATTGGGCAGCGCTGCGACCTTGTGGGCCAGCGCCGCCAGTTCGTGCGGGGCCACGCCGCTCTTGCTGGCCTCCCCGCTGATATTCACTTGCAGGCAGATTTGCAGCGGCGCCAAGCCTTCGGGGCGCTGCTCGGACAGGCGCTGGGCGATCTTTTCGCGCTCCACCGTGTGCACCCAGTCGAAGTTTTCCGCAATCGGGCGGGTCTTGTTGCTCTGGATCGGGCCGATGAAATGCCATTCCAGCGCGGGCGCGCCGAGTTCCTTGATCGCGCGGATCTTGTCCACGCCCTCTTGCAGGTAGTTTTCGCCAAAAGCGCGCTGGCCGGCGGCCACCGCCTCGTGCACGGCTTGCGGCCCGAAAGTCTTGGACACGGCCAGCAGCCGCACGGCGTCCGGGGCGCGGCCCGCTTCGGCGGCGGCAGCAACGATAGACGCGGTGACAGCTTGCAAGTTCTGGGGGATCGGGGACATAATCGTTGGGGCTCTTCAGGCAATCATTAAAGTCAGGCACAAGGATTATAAATGGACATTTCCGAACTTCTCGCATTCTCCGTCAAGAACAAGGCCTCGGATCTGCACCTTTCGGCCGGGCTGCCGCCGATGCTGCGCGTGCACGGCGACGTGCGGCGCCTGAACGTCGATGCGCTCGAGCACAAGGAAGTGCACCGCATGATCTATGACATCATGAACGACGGCCAGCGCAAGGTCTATGAAGAGCGCCTGGAGATCGACTTTTCGTTCGAAATTCCCGGCCTGTCGCGTTTTCGCGTCAATGCCTTCAACCAGGAGCGCGGCGCCTCGGCGGTGTTCCGCACCATCCCGTCGAAAATCCTCACGCTCGAAGAGCTGAACGCGCCCAAGATCTTTGCCGATTTCGCCTTGAAACCGCGCGGCCTGGTGCTGGTGACCGGCCCTACCGGTTCGGGCAAATCGACCACGCTGGCGGCCATGGTCAACCACCTCAACGAATCCGAGCATGGCCACATCCTGACGATCGAAGACCCGATCGAATTCGTGCACGACTCGAAAAAATGCCTGATCAACCAGCGCGAGGTGGGACCGCACACGCACTCGTTCAGCAACGCACTGCGCTCGGCGCTGCGCGAAGACCCGGACTGCATCCTGGTCGGCGAATTGCGCGACCTGGAAACCATCCGCCTGGCGCTGTCGGCCGCCGAAACGGGCCACCTGGTGTTCGGCACCCTGCACACGTCGTCGGCCGCCAAGACCATCGACCGTATCGTCGATGTATTCCCGGCCGAGGAAAAGGAAATGGTGCGGGCCATGTTGTCGGAGTCCCTGCAGGCGGTGATCTCGCAGACCCTGCTCAAGACCAAGGACGGCAGCGGGCGCGTGGCTGCGCATGAAATCATGGTGGGCACGCCGGCCATCCGCAACCTGATCCGCGAAGCGAAGATCGCGCAGATGTATTCGGCGATCCAGACCGGCAGCAACTTCGGCATGCAGACGCTGGACCAGAACCTGACGGACCTGGTGCGCCGCAACGTGATCGCGTCGGCCACCGCGCGCAGCGCGGCCAAGACCCCCGACAACTTCCCGGGCTGATCATGGAACGCGACGACGCCTCCAAATTCATGTTCGACCTGTTGCGCCACATGCTGGCGAAAAAAGGGTCGGACCTGTTCATCACCGCCGGTTTTCCGCCCGCGATGAAAATCGACGGCAAGATGACGCCGGTGTCGCAACAGGCGCTCACGCCGGCACACACGCTGGACCTGGCGCGCGCCATCATGAACGACAAGCAGGCCGCCGGGTTCGAGCAGACCAAGGAAGCCAACTTCGCCATCAGCCCCGCCGACCTCGGACGCTTCCGCGTGTCGGCATTCGTGCAAATGGGCTCGGTGGGCATGGTGCTGCGGGTGATCACCAGCACCATTCCCGACCTGAACAACCTGGGCCTGCCGGAGGTACTGAAGGAAGTGGTGATGGCCAAGCGCGGCCTGGTGATCATGGTGGGCGCCACCGGTTCCGGCAAATCCACCACCCTGGCGGCCATGGTCGGCTACCGCAACGAGAACAGCTACGGCCATATCATCACCATCGAAGACCCGGTGGAATTCGTTCACCCGCACAAGAACTGCATCATGACCCAGCGCGAAGTAGGGGTCGACACCGACGACTGGGAGACGGCGCTCAAGAACACGCTGCGCCAGGCGCCGGACGTGATCCAGATCGGCGAGATCCGCGACCGCGAAACCATGGACCACGCGATTGCGTTTGCGGAGACCGGCCACTTGTGCCTGGCCACGCTGCACGCCAACAGCGCCAACCAGGCGCTCGACCGCATCATCAACTTCTTCCCCGAGGAACGTCGCCAGCAGCTGCTGATGGATTTGTCGCTCAACCTCAAGGGACTGGTTTCGCAGCGGCTGGTGCCGCGCAAGGGCGCGCCGGGGCGCGCGGTGGCAATCGAAATCCTGCTCAACACGCCGTTGATTTCGGACCTGATCTTCAAGGGCCAGGTGCACGACATCAAGGAGCTGATGAAAAAATCGCGCGAGCTGGGCATGCAAACCTTCGACCAGTCGCTGTTCGACCTGCACGAGGCGGGGCTGATCACGTACGAAGACGCGCTGCGCAACGCCGATTCGGTCAACGACCTGCGCCTGGCCATCAAGCTCGAAAGCAAAACCACGCCCGAGCAGGTGCCGCCTGCCGGCGCCAGACAACTGGGCATCTTATGACTTTGAAATTATGAGCAGCATTTACGACTTCACCGCCAACGACCTGGCCGGCGCGCCGGTGGACTTGCGCCGGTACCAGGGCAAGGTGCTCCTGATCGTCAACACCGCCAGCCAGTGCGGCTTCACGCCGCAGTACAAGGGACTGGAAGCCGTGTACCAGCAGTTTCGAGACAAGGGCGTGGAAGTGCTGGGCTTCCCGTGCAACCAGTTCGGCGCCCAGGAGCCGGGCGGCGCCAGCGAGATCGGCGCCTTTTGCGAAAAGAACTACGGCGTCACCTTCCCGCTGTTCGCCAAGATCGACGTCAACGGCGACGCTGCCCACCCGCTGTTCGCCAAGCTGAAACACGATGCACCGGGCATCCTCGGCACCGAGCGCATCAAGTGGAACTTCACCAAGTTCCTGGTCCGCAAGGATGGCACCGTGTTTGCCCGTTATGCGCCGACCACCAAGCCGGAAAGCATCGTCGCTGACATCGAAAAGCTGCTGGCGGAGCAATAATGGGCTCACGCAGCAACGATTTGTGCAGCGCAGAAAGTAAAATCGTGAAAACGATAGGTTAAAACCGTGCTTTAGGTTAACTTTTCAGTAATAATGGTCTTCGGTCATTTCCCAACGTGAAACGTTAACTATGTCCCTGTTTGGAAAACTCCTGGCGCCATGGTTACGGATGGGCGTGTATGCGCGCTTGTTCCTGCCCATCTTCGTCATCATCACGCTGGTGCTGGTCGTGCGATATTCGATGATCTTCGAGTCGGAGACCACGAGCGCCAGTGCGCGCTACCAGCACGGCGCCAGCGAACTGGCCACCTATCTGCACAACACCTTGCGGCCGGCGGTGCAGGCCTCGGACCGGGCCGCGATAGGCCGGGTTGCGATCGAACGCACCCTGCACGACGCGCTGCGGCTCAATGCCGACCTGACCGCACTCTCGCTCGACTTCCCCGGCGGCCACCTCGAAGCCCGCCGCGCGCCAGTGCCGCTGCCGTCCTATCCGGCCTGGTTCGGCACCATCGAGGCGCTGCAACCGATACGCCAGAGCGTGCGCATCGGCGACGCCAGCCTGCAACTGGCGTTCGAGCCGACCTTGCCGCTGGCCGATGTATGGCGCACGCTGCGCCAGCAGGCGCTGATCTCGGCCACCAACATCCTCATCATCTACTCCCTGCTCGGCTTCATCATCTTCGTCAACAAGCGCATGCTCAAGCGGCTCAACGCCGCCACCATCCGCTTCCATGGCGGCGACTATGCCACCCGCATGAAGGTGTCCGGCACGCTGGAGGCACGCATGCTGGCCGAGACCTTCAACAACATGGCGCAGCGGGTGCAGGCGCTGGTGGACAAGCTGCAGGACAGCCAGAAAAGCCTCAGCGAACAACTGGACCGCACCTTGCGCGCGCAGGAACAACTGCAGGCGCAGAAGGAGCGCATCGAAGTGACGCTGGCGTCGATCGGCGACGCCGTCATCACCACCGACCTGACGGGCCGTATCGAGACCATCAACGAGGCGGCGCAACAGCTCACCGGCTGGCCCGAGTCGCGTGCACGCGGCCGGGAGCTGCACCAGGTGTTCGTGCTGGCGAATAACTTCGGCCAGCATTCGCTGCTCAAGTCGATGGCGGCGCTGTATGCCGGCGGCGAAGTGATCAAGGTGGGCAACCAGAGCCTGCGCCACCGCTCGGGCCGGGCCCTGACGGTGGAATACACGGCCAACGCCATCCGCACCGCCCAGGGCAAGGTGGAAGGCTCGGTGCTGGTGTTCCGCGACGTGACGGAACGGCGGCAGTTGATGCAGCAGATCTCGTGGCAGAGCAATCACGACATCCTCACCGGTCTGCCCAACCGCACCGCGCTGGCGGCCCGCTTCGAAAACGAAGTCACGCGCGCGCGCGAACACAACTACCTGCTGGCGGTATGCCTGTTCGACCTCGATCACTTCCAGCAGGTAAACGACCTGCTCGGCCAGCTCACCGGTGACGAAGTGCTCAAGCAGGCCGCCAGCCGCTTGCACGAGTTTTCCGACCAGCGTGCGGGCGAGCGCCACTACGTGGCGCGCCTGGGCGGCGACGAATTCGTGCTGCTGCTGCCGGAACTGCGCGGACGCGGCGATGTGGAGCAAGCAATGGACAAGCTGTTGATAGCGCTATCTCGCGACTACACGTGCGACGCCAAGCCGGTGGCGATGTCGGCCAGCGTGGGCATCGCGGTTTATACCGGCAACGAGGCCAGCGCCGACAGCCTGCTGCGCCAGGCCGACCAGGCGCTGTACCAGGCCAAGATCATGGGCCGCAACCGCTATCACTTTTTTGACGCCGACCTGGACGAACAGGTGCGCACCCACCACAACCGCCGCACCGAGGTGCGCGCGGCACTGCGCGCCGGCGAGCTGCGCCTGTTCTACCAGCCCAAGCTGGACATGCGGCGCGGCCGCATCATCGGCATGGAAGCGCTGCTGCGCTGGGAGCATCCGCAACGCGGCATCGTGGCGCCGATGGAGTTCCTGCCCATCGTCGAACACAGCGACGTCATCATCGACATCGGCGAATGGGTGCTGCGCGAGGCGCTGCGCCAGTTGCAGCAGTGGCGCCATGCCGATCCGGACTGGGTCATCAGCGTCAATATCGCCGCGCGCCATTTCCAGCGCGCCGATTTTGTAGAGCGCATCACCGCCATCCTGTCCGAATTCCCCGACGTGCCGCCGCACATGCTGGAGCTGGAAATCCTGGAGTCGTCGGCGCTGTCGGACATCAACCATGTGCGCACCATCATGCAGGATTGCCAGGCACTGGGCATCGGTTTCGCACTCGACGATTTCGGCACCGGCTACTCGTCGATGTCGTACCTGAAACGTCTGCCCGCCGACGTGCTGAAGATCGACCAGAGCTTCGTGCGCAACATGCTGGAAGACCGCGACGACCTGCACCTGGTGAGCGCGGTGATCGGCCTGGCGAAGTCGTTCGGCCGCGCGGTGATCGCCGAAGGCGTGGAAACGGTGGAACACGGCGCCATGCTGATGCGCCTGGGCTGCGACCTGGTGCAAGGCTACGGCATCGCCCGGCCGATGCCGGCGGACGAGGTGCTCGATTGGGTGACGGCGTTTGAACACCGTGCGCCGTTGTGGCAGGCAGCGGCGCAACTGGCGCCGATCGTGAGTTTGCACAAGGAGGTGGTGGAACCACCGCCGACCACGCTGATTCCGCTAGCCTGAGCGGACCAGCATCCGGTCCACCAGCTCGATCCAGTGCACCACCGGCGTCTGCGTGCCCGACTGCAAATGCGCGGTGCAGCCCACGTTGGCCGAAACGATGGTGGTGGCACCGGTAGCGGCCAGCGCGTCCAGTTTGCGGTCGCGCAGTTGCAGCGACAAGTCCGGTTGCAGCAGCGAATAGGTTCCCGCCGAGCCGCAACACAGGTGACTGTCGGCGCACAGCACCACGTCCACACCTACCGCGCGCAGCACGCTTTCCACCTTGCCACGGATCTGCTGGCCGTGCTGCAGCGTGCACGGCGGGTGGTACGCCACACGTTCCTCGATCGCTGCGGTGCGCCGTGCCAGTTCCGCCTCGAACTCCGGCATCACCTCGGACAGGTCGCGCGTGAGCGCGGCGATGCGCGTCGCCTTGGCCGCATAATCGACGTCGTGCGCCAGCAAGTGGCCGTATTCCTTGACGGTGGCGCCGCAACCGGACGCCGTCATCACGATGGATTCCACCTCGCCCCGCTCCACGTACGGCCACCAGGCGTCGATATTGCGGCGCATGTCGTCCAGCGCCGCCTGCTGGTCGTTCAGGTGATGGCGCAGCGCGCCGCAGCAGCCGGCCTTGGGCGCGACGATCAATTGCACACCCACCGCATCGAGTACGCGCGCGGCGGCGTGGTGGATATTGGGCGCCATGGCCGGCTGGGTGCAGCCGGCCAGCGCCAGCATCTTGCGCGCATGGATGCGCACGGGCAGCTTGCCGGCTGCCTGCCGCGCAGGGATCTTGTCCTGCAAGGCTGGCGAGAGCACGGGCCGGAACAACCGGCCCGCCCGTAGCGCCGCCGCGAACACGCGCTGGCGCGGCAAGGCTTCCTTCAACAGCCAGCGCTTGAAACGTTCGGCGGCCGGGCGCCGCACGCGCTGTTCCACCACCTGGCGGCCGATATCGAGCAGGCGCCCGTACCGCACGCCGGACGGACAGGTGGTTTCGCAGCTGCGGCAGGTCAGGCAGCGATCGAGGTGCAACTGGGTTTTACCGGTAACGGGCGCGCCTTCGAGCACCTGCTTGATCAGGTAAATGCGTCCGCGCGGGCCATCGAGTTCGTCGCCCAGCAGCTGGTACGTGGGACACGTGGCCGTGCAAAATCCGCAATGCACGCAGGAGCGCAGGATCGCGTCGGCCTCTTCGCCTTCGCGCGTGTGCTGGATAAAATCGGCGAGATTGGTTTGCATGGCTCAGGTGGTCAATATAAGCGTCCGGGGTTGAAGATGCCGGCCGGGTCGAACGCGGCCTTCAGGCGCTGGTGGATGGCGGCGACGGCCGGCGCCAGCGGGTGGAACACGCCGGCAGCCTTGTCCTGCGCGCGGTACAGCGTGGCATGGCCACCCGCCGCTGCCGCCGTGCGGCGGATGGCGTCCGCATCACCAACACGACCATCGGCCAGCTTGAGCCAGCGCTGCGCCCCACCCCACTCGATCAACTGCTCGCCGCCATTGACGATGGCGCTGGCGGCCGTTGGCACCGACAGCCGCCACACGGCGCCGCCGTCGAAAAAGCCGTGGGTCTGGTCACGCAGCGCGGCCCAGAACGCGGCTGCATCGGCGCCCGACGCTGCGCTGGCGGCCGGGGTGGCAGTGCCTGCGCCGTTATCCACGGTGCCGGCCAGCTCCTGCCCCCCCAGTCTGCGCCGCGCCGCGTCCACCGCCGCCTGCGCGCCCGACAGGCGCAGCGTCAGCACGCCGTCATGCCAGCAACTGGCGGACAGTGGCAGCGGCTGGCCGGCCCACTCGTTCATCCTGGTAAGTGCATCGATCTCGCTCATTTCAAAGCGCAGGCTCGCTTCGCACACGGGCTTGGGCAGCACCTTGAGCGACACCTCGAGGATCAGGCCCAGCGTGCCGAGCGAACCGGCCAGCAGGCGCGAGACGTCATAACCGGCCACGTTTTTCATGACCTGGCCGCCGAAGCGCAGCGCCTCGCCGCTGCCATCCATCAGCACCGCCCCCAGCACGAAGTCGCGCACGGCGCCCGCATTGGCACGGCGCGGCCCGGACAAGGCAGTGGCCACTACGCCGCCGATGGTGGACGCTGGGCCGAAACGCGGCGGCTCGAATGCCAGCATCTGCTGGTGGCTATCGAGCAGCGCCTCGATCTCGGCCAGTGGCGTGCCGCAGCGCGCGGTGATCACCAGTTCGGTCGGCTCGTACGCCACCACGCCGGTGTAGGCGCGCGTATCGAGCACCTCGCCGGCCAGCGCGCCGCCATACCAGTCCTTGGTGCCGCCGCCGCGCAGGCGCAGCGGCTGGCCGGTTTGCGTGGCGGCGCGGATGCGGGCGCTGAAGGCGCTGGCGATGTCGGTCGGGGTCATGGTCATCGCCTTAAAAGCGCGGCAGGTGGGCGAACGGCAGCAGGCCGCCGCGCACGCGCATCCTGCCGAATTCCGCGCAGCGGTTGAGGGTGGGGATCGCCTTGTCGGGGTTGAGCAGGCCGGCCGGATCGAACGCGCGCTTGACCGCGAAAAACGCCTCCAGCTCCAGCGGTGCGAACTGCGCGCACATCGAATCGATCTTCTCGATGCCCACGCCATGCTCGCCGGTGATGGTGCCGCCCACGGCCACGCACAGCGCCAGGATCTCGGCGCCGAAGCTTTCGGCCCGGGCGAATTCGTCGGGGATGTTGGCGTTGAACAGGATCAGCGGATGCAGGTTGCCGTCGCCGGCGTGGAAGACGTTGGCGCAGCGCAGACCATACCTGATTTCCATCTGCGCGATACCGGCCAGCACCTCGCCCAGGCGCTTGCGTGGAATGGTGCCATCCATGCAGTAGTAGTCGGGCGAGATGCGGCCGGCCGCCGGAAACGCGTTCTTGCGCCCGGACCAGAAGCGCAGGCGCTCAGCCTCCGACTGCGATACGGTAATGGCCACCGCGCCGGCCGCGCCCAGCACCGCCGACATGCGGGCAATGTCTTCTTCCACTTCCTCGGCCGTGCCATCGGCCTCGCACAGCAGGATGGCGGCGGCGTCGGTATCGTAGCCCGCATGGACGAACGGCTCGACCATGCGCGACGAGGTCTGGTCCATCATCTCCAGGCCGGCGGGGATGATGCCGGCGGCGATCAGCGCAGCCACCGCGTGGCAGCCATCGGACACGTGCGCGAACGACGCCATGATCACGCGCGCCACGGCCGGCCTGGGGATCAGTTTGACGGTCACCTCGGTGACAATGCCCAGCATGCCCTCGGAGCCGATGAACACCGACAGCAAATCGAGACCGGGAGAATCGAGCGCTGCACCGCCCAGTTCCACGATCTCGCCATCGATGGTGGCCATGCGCACGCGCAGCACGTTGTGGATGGTGAGGCCGTACTTGAGGCAATGCACGCCACCCGAGTTTTCCGCCACATTGCCGCCGATGGTGCAGGCGATTTGCGATGACGGATCGGGCGCGTAATACAGACCATGCAGCGCGGCCGCCTCCGAGATGGCGGCGTTGCGCACACCGGGCTGCACGACCGCCGTGCGCGAATAGGCGTCGAGGCGCACGATGTGGTTCAGGCGCGCGGTGGACAGCACCACGCCATCGACAATCGGCATGGCGCCGCCGGACAGGCCGGTGCCGGCGCCGCGCGGCACGACCGGCACACCGAGCTCGCGGCACACGCGCAGCACGGCCACCACCTGCGCCTCGCTGTCGGGCAGCGCGACGATCATCGGCAACTGGCGGTAGGCGGCCAGGCCGTCGCATTCGTAGGGACGGGTGTCTTCGGGCGCCGAGAGCACGGCGCGCGCGGGCAGCACCCGCAGCAAGGCATCGGCCACCTGCGCACGCCGCGAGGCAAGTTCGTCAAGCCGGGTTGAAACCGCAACAGTCATGGACGGGCCCTGGAAGCACTACAGGCCTCGATTGTAAGCAAAAAAGTGGAACTGCTGTATTCTTCCGTGACTCATACAATCAACCGGAACATCCATGGGCAACCGACTCTCCAAAATCGCCACCCGCACCGGCGACGGCGGCACCACCGGCCTCGGCGACGGCAGCCGCACCGACAAGGACAGCGTGCGCATCCACAGCATCGGCGAAGTCGATGAACTCAATTCGCATCTCGGCCTGCTGCTGTGCGAAGACATGCCCGCCGACCTGCGCGACGAGCTGGTGACGATCCAGCACGACCTGTTCGACCTCGGCGGCGAATTGTGCATCCCCGGCTACCAGATGATCACCGACGCCCACGTGCTGCGGCTCGACGCACTGCTGGAAAAATACAACGCCACCCTGCCCGCGCTGACCGAATTCATTTTGCCGGCCGGCTCGCGCGCCGCGTCGCAAGCCCACGTCTGCCGCACCGTGTGCCGCCGCGCCGAACGCGCCATCGTCACACTCGGAAAAACCGAAACCATCCACGAGCATCCGCGCCAGTACGTCAACCGGCTGTCGGATTTGCTGTTCGTGCTGTCGCGCGTACTCAACCGCTACGCCGGTGGCAGCGACGTGCTGTGGCAGCATGAGCGCAAGCGCGGGTAATATTTTTACCGGCCTGCCGCCAGTTGGCGTAGTCAACACGCCAGCCCGACTGGCTATCGTTTGCAATAAATTGGTTTTATTGCCTTACCGCAAGTCCATCGCTCCGTAGCGCCGCGACAATAGCCGCTTATTGTGGCCGTCAGCGGATAGCGATGGAATACTCCTCTCAAACAATCACGGTCGGTACCGGCTCCGCACATACCAACTTCAACCATGATAATGTTGACGTCTATCAGCGCCTGCCATTGCCCGGCATCATCATCTTCGTACATGGCGTCAATTCCGATGGCGAGTGGTACAAGCAGACCGAGCAAGGCCTGTGTGCGGGACTCAACGAGCGCCTGAAGCGCTGCGACCATCACATGGTCTGTCCAACTGCCGACGCTGGGCAGCTGAAACCGGTATCGTACCTGCCCGAGCTGACAGCGGACGGCTTCCTCAATCCCGACCGCAGTGTCAAGTCGTTCATCGCGAACGACAACCACTTTTCACCGGTCATCCAGTTTCGTTGGGGTTACAAAGCCAGCCTGGAGGAATTGCAGCAATACGGCGACGCCATTTATCTCAATGAAAAAAATTACTGGGGTGGCGGACCGTTTGCCAACGGTTGCTCGGCCTTGCCCGACCTGTGGAATGCCGGCCTGTGCGACAGTCTGTTCCTGTGGATGCACATCCAGCACCTGAATCCCACCAACGACAACAACGTGTATTCGTGCCCGCCGCGCCCTTACTTCGTGCTGGCGGCATTGCGCTTGGCCAAGCTGGTCAAATCGCTGCGCGAACAGCAGGCCAACGTTCCCATCACCATTGTCTGCCATAGCCAGGGCAATATGATCGGCATGGCAGCAGCTTTTCTAGGGGACCGCATGGCGCCTGCCACGGATATTGGCGGGGCCAGCGGTCGCTGCGTGGCCGACAACTATGTACTGTGCAATGCACCGTTCAGTCTGAAAGAATCCAACTTTACCGAGGACTGGATTTCGTACCACATGCGCGACAAGCACGGCAACTATGGCCGCCAGACCGGCGCGGCCCGCAGCGGCACCTTGCGCGCCTTCTTCAACATCATCCGCCAGCCCGCCTGCACCCCGCCCGACGATGCCGTAGCGGACCGCTGGATGTCCAATCGTGCCCATGGCTTTACCATTGGCGCAGACAGGCAGCAGTATGGTTACGGGCCAGACCAGTCCACGCGCAGCCGGGTGACCCAGTATTGCAATCCGCACGACAAGGTCATTTCGGCTACCTCGATTCAAGGCATAGGCTGGCGCGGCTTGAGCCAGGCGGAAATTGCCGCTGCCAATGGCGCCGGGGTTTTCTGCCAGCGCGTGTTTGCCCAGGGCTTCGCGGTCGGCGTCCAGGGCCATTACCACTACTGGAACGACCACTACGGCAAGCCGCCGCCTGGTGCTGACGCATATTGGGTACCGGCTTCACAAACAGCCCACTATTCGCTGGACAAGGGACGTGCTGCGCAGCGCGGTAATTTTTTCGGCCAGGTGCTGACCTTCCTGGCAGCGCCGGTAGCCATTGTTGGCGCCGCCCTGGCGGGTGTCAGGATCAATGCTTCGCCGGGCCGCGACTGGTGGATACCGCTCACCGCGCCTCCGCTGCCGGCATTCAAGCCGCAGGCGTTACGGTTTGGCGTGTACAGCGACGCCTTTGACCAGGGCTACAACCCGCGCGGCCAGTCGCGCAATGCGCAGCAGGCGCAACCTGCGCCTGTGGCCGGCCAGCCGTATGCGGGCGACCGTCCGATCACGGCCCGCCGCGATATTGCGCGCGAGTCTTCCGATGCCGCGCTGGGCGATGCCGACAGCGACGCCACCATGCGCTATGAAGACCATGCCCGGCTGCGCATGCTGGCCCGGCGCGAGCAAATGGTGGCAAAAGGCCAGGCGGTAACCGAAGAAGATCATCCACGCACGGCCGGCGCCGACTACACGGCCTGGCGCGAAAAGAAAATCAAGCGCTACCTGGCCGACAACATCGACACCCACGCCACCGACCATTCCACCATCATGACCAATCCCGACCATGCGCAGAAAGCGCTGGCGTATGACGTTGCGCTTGGCGTGTGCCATATCGCGGACAAGGAATTGCGCAAGCTGCGGATTGCGGCTGACTGGGCGCTGGCTGAGGGATTGGGCGGGGACAGCGTCCATAGATGTTTCAGCGAGTATTTCGAATGGGGCTTGTTCACCGGCATATCGATCAACGAGTGGGTCAAGGCCAGCGGCAGTGAAGGCAGCATGCCTGAAAAAATCGTTGACGAGCGCGAACATACTTTTACTCCCGCGCCGCGCCGTAGCGGTCATCCATGAACGCCATGACCAACACACGGCTGCGCAGACTGGGCTGGGCTGCCGCGGCGCTGGCGCTTAGCACCGGACTCATGTTTGCGCTGGCGCCCCACTTACCAGCTTTTTATCATCCTCACACAGGAGCTTATATCATGCGCATGCTGGCACTTCCGCTATTAACTGCCCTATCTACCCTGGCACTGCTCACGGCCTGCGCTACATCCCCCGCCACCACTGCACATGAACAGGCACCGGCGCCGTCAGCGCCTGCGCAGCCCGGCGCGTCATCGATGGTGCAAGTGGTAGGTTTACAATGGCTCAATCCCCTGCAGCGACGCGATTATCCCACCGAGTGGCAATTGCTATGGACGCTGGGCCTGGTACAGCCCAATCACGACGATGACATGGTGCGGGCCAGGCCGCAAAAATATTCGAGACTTCAACTGGTCAACTCAATCGCAGCCGGTAATGACGGCGAAGAAACTTTCAAAGGTTACCACCACAAATATTTCGATAAAATAACAGGACTGATGCACGACATTTATTTCTCTTCGTCCTACAACTTCTACAATGCCCACTCGCTGACCGACAAGTCGACATGGCGCGAACTGGCAGGCATCCACGTCGAATATGCGTTGCCAGCAGGGCGGCTCGATCCGGTCGAAGCGGCCGATTACGCGCGTAACCGCCTGATCGGCAACTTCGCCATCGGCAACAAGCACTTCCCCACCGCCTGGACCCGCAGCACGCCACCCGACGTTCGCCTGACCATGGGCGGGCCCAACGCCGGCTTCACTTCGCTGTCGGCAGCAATGACCTATCTGCAAACCCATCCTGACGAAACGGTCTGGGCGATGAACTGGGATGCGCCCAATTTCCCGCCAAGCGATGAAGGCCTCAACGAAAACATGGTGCTGCTGGTGCTTGCCGGGCCCGGCTACAAAACCGGGCGCGCACCGCTGGCCTGGATAGGCTTGCCTGTTACGAAGAGCGTGGAACAATTCACCGCCCAGGATGGGGTGTCGGGCACGGTACAGGCGTGGAGCGCCGCCATCGACGCTGCAGCCGAGAACGCCGGTAAACACAGGAAAGACATCGGATACGTGATCCATGATGTCGGCAACCGAACGGAGCACTCGTCTGCACGCCTGGGGCCGTTCGCGCAAGCGCTGACCTTGCAACTGCCGCAGCTCGACTACCTGAAAGACACCTTCAACACTCCCGCCCTGCTGGGCGAGATGGGTGCTGGCAGCGCACTTACCAATGTCGCGCTGGGAATCGCCTATGCCAACCACATGGGCAAAACTGTCCTGATTACCGGCACGACCGCACTGGCGCAACCGGTCGCTGTGGTGGTCGCACCGCCAGCCGTGGTGCGGCCTCTGCAACCGGAAGAACCATGGTTCCGCGCACGCGGCGAAAACCACGCTTTCCTGATGTGGTGGGGCATGCGCTACGACGCCAAGGAAAAATGGCAGGGGTACTCGTATTAGCGAGCGCGATAAACTCAACCGTTATTCACGACCAGCCGTGGCTCATCCCCGGCGCTGTCAAAGCGCTGCTTGATCGACGCGGTAATACCGGCCGCATCGAGCCCAACGCTCGAGAGCAGCTTGACCGGATCGCCATGGTCGATGAACTTGTCGGGCAGGCCCAGCATCAGCAGCGGCTTGACGATGCCTTCGGCGGCCAGCGCTTCGGCCACGGCGGCACCGGCGCCGCCCATGATGGCGCCCTCTTCCACCGTCACCAGGCAGTCGTGGCTGGCGGCCAGTTGTTTGACCAGTTCCACGTCCAGCGGTTTGACGAAGCGCATATTGGCGACCGTGGCGTTCAAGGTCTCGCCAGCGGTAACCGATGGCGCCACCATCGAGCCGAATGCCAGGATCGCGATCCGGGCGCCCTGGCGCTTGATTTCGCCCTTACCGAGCGGGATAGTGGTCAGTTCCTGCTCCATCGCCGCGCCGATGCCGGCGCCGCGCGGGTAGCGGATGGCGGCCGGGCCGGGATAGCGGTAGCCGGTGGTGAGCATCTGGCGGCATTCGTTTTCGTCCGACGCGGCCATGATCACCATGTTCGGAATGCAGCGCAGGTAGGCCAGGTCGTAGTTGCCGGCGTGGGTGGCGCCGTCGGCGCCGACCAAACCGGCGCGGTCGAGCGCAAACGTGACGTCGAGGTTTTGCAGCGCCACGTCGTGCACCAGTTGGTCGTAACCGCGTTGCAGGAAGGTCGAGTAGATCGCCACGACCGGTTTCAGGCCTTCGCAGGCCAGGCCGGCGCCGAAGGTCACCGCGTGCTGCTCGGCGATGCCGACGTCGAAGTAACGGTCCGGGTATTCCTGCTCGAAGCGCACCATGCCCGAGCCCTCGCGCATGGCCGGCGTGATGCCGACCAGTTTTTGATCGGCAGCGGCCATGTCGCACAACCAGTTGCCGAACACTTCGGTGTAGGTGAGCTTCGATGGCGCGGTGGCCGGCTTGATGCCTTCGGCCGGATTGAATTTGCCGGTGCCGTGGTACAGGACCGGCTCGGCCTCGGCCAGCTTGTAGCCCTGGCCCTTCTTGGTCACCACGTGCAGGAACTGCGGACCCTTGAGCTGCTTGATGTTTTGCAGCGTGGGGATCAGCGAATCGAGGTCGTGGCCGTCGATGGGGCCGATGTAATTAAAACCGAATTCCTCGAACATGGTGGCAGGCACCACCATGCCCTTGGCGTGTTCTTCCAGCCGCTTGGCCAGTTCCAGCACCGGGCCGGGCAAGACCGACTTGCCGACGTTCTTGGCGGCGGCGTAGAACTGCCCCGACATCAGGCGCGCCAGGTAGCGATTGAGCGCGCCGACCGGCGGCGAAATCGACATATCGTTATCGTTGAGGATCACCAGCAGGTTGATGTCGTCCTGCACGCCGGCGTTGTTCAGCGCTTCGAACGCCATGCCGGCGGTCATCGAGCCATCGCCGATGACGGCAATCGCGTGGCGGTGCTCGCCCTTGATCTTGGCCGCCTGCGCCATGCCCAGCGCGGCCGAAATCGACGTCGACGAGTGGGCGGTGCCGAAGGTGTCGTACTCGCTCTCGTCACGCTTGGGGAAGCCCGAGATGCCATCGAGCTGGCGCAGCGTGTGCATGCGGCTGCGGCGGCCGGTGAGGATCTTGTGCGAATAGGTCTGGTGGCCCACGTCCCACACGATGCGGTCTTCCGGCGTGTTGAACACGTAGTGCAGCGCCACCGTCAGTTCAACCGTGCCCAGGTTGGACGACAAATGGCCGCCCGTCTTGGACACCGAGTCGAGCAGGTAGGCGCGCAGTTCGTGCGCCAGGGGCGTGAGTTGATGGTACGGCAGTGCGCGTACGTCGGCCGGTGAATCTATTTTTTCTAGCAAGTTCATTTATGCCTTCCGCTGCACGATCAAATCCGCGAGTTCGCGTAACCGCAGAGCCTTGTCTCCGAACGGCGCGAGCGCTGCGTGCGCATCGAGCCGCAATGTTTCTGCCAGCGCACGCGATGGCTCCAGCCCCAAAATCGACACGTAGGTCGGCTTGTTGTCAGCCGCATCCTTGCCGGCGGTCTTGCCCAGCGTGGCCGAATCGGCGGTGGCGTCAAGCACATCATCGACCACCTGGAACGCCAGGCCGATGGCGCGCGAATACTGGTCCAGCGCGGCCATCTCGGCCGCGTCGAGGTCTTTACCGGCCAGCGCGCCCAGCACCACGGCGGCGCGCAGCAAGGCGCCGGTTTTGAGCTGGTGCATCTGCTCCAGTTGTTCCAGGGTCAAGCTCAGGCCGACGCTGTCGAGGTCGATGGCCTGGCCGCCGCACATGCCGGCCGAGCCCGATGCATGGGCCAGCACCTTCAACATGGCAGCGAGGCGCGCCGGTGGAATCACGCTGATGTCGGCCTCGGCCAGCACCACGAAGGCCTGCGATTGCAGCGCGTCGCCGACCAGCAGCGCGGTTGCTTCGTCGTAGGCGATGTGGACGGTCGGTTTGCCACGGCGCAGCGCGTCGTCGTCCATGCAGGGCATGTCGTCGTGCACCAGTGAATAAGCGTGGATCATTTCCACGGCTGCTGCCGCGCGCGCCACGATGGCGGCATCGGCGTCGAACAGCGCGCCGGCCGCATAGGCCAGCAGCGGACGCACGCGTTTGCCGCCACCGAGCAGGGCGTAGCGCATGGCTGCGTGCAGCTTGGTGGGCGTGGCGGTGGCGGCCGGCAGGAAACCCGATAAATCGTTTTCCGAACCGGCTTGCACGGTTTTCATCCAGTCGTCGAAGGCGGCGGTCATTGTTCGGCCTCGGCGGTTTGTTCGAACGGCTTGAGCATGTCGCCCTCGAGCACCTTGACCTGGGACTCCACTTTTTCAAGCTGGGCCGCGCACAGCTTGACCAGCTCGGAACCGCGCGCATAGGCGGCCACCGACGCTTCGAGCGGCAGTTGGCCGGCTTCCATTTGCGCAACCAGTTGGGCCAGCTCTGCCATCGCTTCTTCAAACGAGACGTTGGCGGCGGCGGCGGTCGTTGCAGCTTCGGCAGATAATTTCTTAGACATCGTTATTCGTCGTTTTCAGACATGGTCACTCAGGTTTCAAGGCAAAAAAGCTTGCCAGGCAGTGTAGCCCGTTATTTTAGAACAAACCACCCACTCCGGTGGAACAATACGGACGCCACCCGGTCGGATGACGGATTTTATCGTAATCGCCACCGTATACGTGAAGTGCATGCATTTCTTGCAATTCCTTACAAGTTGGACGAGTGCGCCCTCTGCCCCCGCCCGGTAAAAAACGGTATAATTGCCGGTTCTGTCCGAAATACTATTTTCAACTTACTTGAATTCAGGAATTTGCGGATTCTGTCTCTTCTTGGTTTGATGTATTTTAATTAAGGGGGGTTTGGATGTCCGATCTGGGTACCCACGCCAAGCTGGCGCGTTCTAACGCGCAACTTCCGGTTGACGTCTATTTTGACGAAGCGCTGTTACAGCGCGAAAAGCAGCAATTGTTCCAGAGTGGTCCGCGTTACGTGGGCCACGAACTGATGGTGCCCGAACTGGGCGACTTTGCCACGCTGGCCGCCGAACACGAAGGCCGCATGCTGGTGCGTAACGCCAATGGGCTCGAACTGCTGTCCAACGTCTGCCGCCACCGGCAGGCGCTGATGTTCAATGGCCGCGGCAACGCCAATAATATTGTGTGTCCGCTGCACCGCTGGACCTACGACCTCAAAGGTGAACTGATCGGCGCGCCGCATTTCGCGGAAACGCCGTGCCTGAACCTGCCCAAGACCACCCTGCAAAGCTGGAATGGCCTGCAGTTCGAGCAAAATGGCTACAACGTCATGGAAAAGCTCAAGAACCTGTCGGTCACGAAGGATCTCGATTTCTCCGGCTATATGTTCGACCGCGTGGAAGTGCAAACGTGCGATTACAACTGGAAGACTTTTATCGAAGTCTACCTGGAGGACTACCACGTCGAACCGTTCCACCCGGGCCTGGGCGGCTTTGTCAGCTGCGACGACCTGCGCTGGGAATTCGGCCAGGACTACAGCGTGCAAACCGTGGGCGTGAACAAGGGCCTGCTCAAGTCCGGCTCCGAAGTCTACAAGCGCTGGCAGGAGCAGGTACTGAAATTCCGTGGCGGCGAGGCGCCGCCGTATGGCGCGATCTGGCTCACGCTGTACCCGAACATCATGGTCGAGTGGTATCCGCACGTGCTGGTGGTGTCCACCCTGTGGCCCGATGGTCCGCAGCGCACCCGCAACGTGGTCGAGTTCTACTACCCGGAGGAAATCGTGCTGTTCGAGCGCGAGTTCATCGAGGCCGAGCACGCCGCGTACATGGAAACCGTGTCGGAAGACGACGAGATCGCCCTGCGCATGGACGCCGGCCGCAAGGCCCTGCGCGCCCGGGGCGAGACCGACGCCGGCCCTTATCAATCACCGATGGAAGATGGCATGCAGCACTTCCACGAATGGTACCGATCCAAGATAGATTTATAAAAAGGAAACTGGATGCAATCGCTTTGGATGTTGTTCGCTAGCTTTATGTTCGCCGTCATGGGGGTGTGCGTCAAGCTGGCATCCGAAGAATTCTCCACCTCCGAAATCGTCATGTACCGCGGGGTGGTCGGCGTGATCGTACTGGCCATCATCATCAAGTCGCAAGGCGGCAGTTTCCGCACCACCATGCCGCTGGCCCACCTGTGGCGCTGCATCATTGGCGTGGTGTCGCTGTGGCTCTGGTACTACTCGATTGCCGAACTGCCGCTGGCCACGGCCATGACCCTCAATTACCTGTCGCCGATCTGGATCGCCGTGTGGCTGTTCGCGCTCGGCTGGTGGCACGCCAAGGGCGACATCAAGTGGCCGCTGATGATGGCCGTAATGATGAGCTTTGTGGGCGTGGTCCTGCTGCTGCAACCGGCCTTCCACGCCAACCAGCTCACGCCTGCCCTGGTCGCCCTGTTCTCCAGCCTGTTGACGGCCATGGCCTATATGCAGGTGCGCAAGCTGGGCCTGGCCGGCGAACCGGAAAGCCGCGTGGTGTTTTATTTTGCCGTCACCAACATCGTGGCCGGCCTGCTCGGCAACCTGCTGCTCAGCGGCGACCAGCCGGTGACCTGGCACCCGATCAACAGCTGGCACGGCGGCCTGCTGCTGCTGGGCATCGGCATCTGCGCCACCAGCGCGCAAGTGGCCATGACGCGCGCCTACCGCCTGGGCCAGACCCTGGTGGTGGCCAACCTGCAATACACGGGCATCGTGTTTTCCAGCATCTGGGGCGTGCTGGTGTTTGGCGACGTGTTCAGCTGGATGAGCTGGACCGGCATCGCCATCATTCTCGCTTCCGGCGTGGCCGCAACGTTCTACAATACCCGCAATACAGAGCGCGGCAAGGCCATCGACAAGGCCGACCCGATTTCCAGCGAAGTGTAGTCAACGGAGTTTTCGCCATGCATACCACCCTGATCAGCGCCGCCGACCTGGCCCCGCACGTCCTCGACAGCCGCTGGGTCATCCTCGACTGCCGCCACGACCTGATGAACCCGGACGCCGGCCGCGACGCCTTTGCGGCCGGCCACATCCAGAACGCCCAGTTCGCCAATATCGATACCGACCTGTCCGGCGCAAAGACCGGGCCTGACGGCGTGTTCCGTGGCCGCCACCCGCTGCCCGAACGCGCCGCCCTGATCGAGACGCTGCGCGCCTGGGGCATCAACGACGACACGCAAGTGGTGGCCTACGACGCCCACGGCGGCATGTTTGCCGCGCGCCTGTGGTGGTTGCTGCGCTGGATCGGCCATCCGGCCGTGGCCGTGCTCGACGGCGGCCTGGCCGCCTGGCAGGCCGCCGGTGAGCCGCTGGTCACGCCGGTGGCGCCACGCGCGCGGGGTGCTATTGCCGAACGGCCAAGCCTGACGCAGACGGTAGCGGTGGACGATGTGGTGGCCAACCTGGCCACGCAAAATAAAACCGTGGTCGATGCGCGCGCGGCCGACCGCTATCGCGGCGAGAACGAAACCATCGATCCGGTGGGCGGGCATATCCCCGGCGCGCGTAACCGCTTTTTCAAAGATAACCTGGCGCCTGACGGCCGTTTCAAGGATGCGGCGCAATTGAAGGCCGAGTGGGCGCCGCTGTTTGCCAGCGCACCGCAGGCGATCATGCAATGCGGCTCGGGCGTAACTGCCTGCCACAACCTGCTGGCGCTGGAAGTAGCAGGCTTGCCGGGCGCGGCGCTGTACCCGGGTTCGTGGAGCCAGTGGTGTGCCGATCCGGCACGGCCGGTGGCGACGGGACAGGTTTAAGTTTTTCGGATTCGTACGTTGCGTACCCAACGGACGATGACGATGTCGTTGGCTGTGACGCGATACTCGATGGTGTGTCCAGTTTTGGGAACCGGATAACGGCGCAGCGCTGGCAAATACGTCGGCGTGCCGATATCAGGCTGAGTAGACAAAAGGTCGATCACTTTGCTGACCCTTTGCAATACCAGGAGTCCGGTGGAATAATCCTGCGCGTTGATGTGCGCCATGGTCTGGTCGAGCGCTCGCTGTGCAGCTGCCGACCACCTTACAGTCCGCTTAGCCTGCTTTACGCTTGCCGCGCACATTGGCGTCCAAGATGCGTCGTGCCTGTGCCATCACATCGTCGTGAGCAACAGTGCACCCTGCTGCAATGTCCTCATCGGCATTGAGATTGGCTTGCACCGAATCCTCGATATCGTCGAAGCCGTACAGGTAAATCTCGGGCCAGATACTATCCACGCTGACGTTGGCCTTGCTTGCCAGACGCTCAAGGCGCGCAGAGTCCGCAGCCGATAGTGCTGCCAGCGCCGCTGCCTGCTTTTGAGAGGGAAGGTCCATCCCGCCATCTTACCCCTCCCGCGCCAGACTGCAAGCAAGCTGGGCTTTATGGTTAGCGGTGACTGGTAAAGAACACCACGATCGCCACGCCGGTGGCAATCAAGAGCACTTGCGGCACCGATTCGCGCAGCGTGGCGCGGCGTTGCATTTGGGGCATCAGGTCGCTGACCGCGATATAGATAAAGCCCGACGACGCAAACACCAGCACGTACGGAATCAGGCTGCTGGCGCGGTCGAGGAAGTAATAACCGAGCAGGCCGCCGGCGATCGACAACAGGCTGCACAGCAGGTTGTAGATGTAAGCGCGGGTGCGCGAGAAACCGGCGTTGAGCAGCACGATGAAGTCGCCAATTTCCTGCGGGATTTCGTGGGCGATGATGGCCAGGCCCGTCACCAGGCCCAGTTGCGGGTCGGCCAGGAAGGCGGCGGCGATCAGGATGCCGTCGGTAAAGTTGTGCATGCCGTCGCCGACCAGAATCATCCAGCCGGCCTTGCCCGCTTCGGTCTTGTCGTGACCGTGATGATGGTGGTGGCCGTCGTGCTCGTGGTGGTGCGAGTGGCGCATGATGGCCAGCTTTTCCAGCACGAAGAACGCCAGCAGGCCGGCCAGCAGGGTCGCGAACAGGCTGCGCGGGCTGGCGGTGGAATCGAATGCTTCGGGCAGCGCATGCAGCAGCGAGGTGGCCAGCATCAGGCCGACCGACAGGCTGACCATGCGCTCGACCACCTTCGACAGCAGCGTAAACGAGAACACAGCAGCGGCCGATATGCTGACGACGCCGGCGAGCGTGGTCGCCAGAATGATGGAAATGAGTACGGGATCGATGGTATAGCCTCTTGTGCCTGGCCCGTCCACAGAGGGGGCCGGGGCGTTATTTTACCGCCCGGCACGCATTTCTGCTCATTTTTGGCTAAAAACAGCCTTCATGGCCCATCGGTCCCTCTTTAGTCTGGCTTTATGCCACGCCGTTTTGCTTGAACCACGCCAGCATGCGGCCCCAGCCATCCTTGGCGTCTGCCTCGACATAGCTGGGCCGGTAGTCGGCGTGGAAGGCGTGGCCCGAGTTCGGATAGACCACGAAAGTCGACTTGTTCGGTCCCTTGGCCAGCGCCGCTTTCATCGCTTCGACCGATTCCTGCGGAATGCCGGTATCTTTCAAACCGTACAGGCCCAGCACCGGCACCGTCAGAGATGGCGCGATATCGACCGGATGCCTGGGCGTGTTGGCGCTGGTAGTGCCCACCAGCCGGCCATACCACGCCACGCCGGCCTTGATGGCCGGGTTGTGGGCGGCATACAGCCAGGTCACGCGGCCGCCCCAGCAAAAACCGGTGATGGCGATCTTGTCCGGGTTGCCATTGTTGGCCTTGGCCCATGCCACCAGGGCGTCGAGGTCGGTCATCACCTGCGCGTCCGGGGTTTTGGCGATGATGTCGCGTTGCAGTTCGGCGATCGAGGCGACCTTTTGCGGGTCGCCCTGGCGCACGAACAGGTCCGGCGCCAGCGCCAGGTAGCCCAGCTTGGCGAAGCGGCGGGCCACGTCGGCAATGTGTTCATGGACGCCGAAGATTTCGGAAATCACCAGCACCACCGGCAGGTTGGTCTTGCCTTCCGGCTGGGCGCGATAGACCGGCACAGCCTGGCCAGCCACGTCGAGCGTGATGGTGCCGGCGGTGAGGCCGGCGGTATCGGTCTTGATGACGTTCTGCGCGACCACCGGCATGGCGGCCACGGCAAAGCCCGTACCGAGCGCGACCTTCATGAAGTCGCGGCGGTCGAGGCCGTCCGATAGCGGGGTTCTCAACAAACTCTCTGCGTCGCGTTGCAAGTCATCCATGCGTTTTCTCCGTTGGTGAGTAACTCAAGTCGTCAATGGATTGCCGCCTGCGCGGCAATCACGGTGCTGCGGCCGGCCCTGCTGTCAGTGCGCCTCTTCCCAGTTCTTGCCCACGCCTACCTCGGCCAGCAGCGGCACTTTCAATTGCGCCACGCCTGCCATCAGTTCCGGCAGCTTCTGCTTGACCAGCTCCAGCTCGGCATCGGGCACTTCCAGCACCAGTTCGTCGTGTACCTGCATGATCATGCGGGTTTGCAATTTGTCCGCTTCCAGCCAGTTCTGCACCGCCACCATGGCCAGCTTGATCAGGTCGGCGGCCGTGCCCTGCATCGGCGCATTGATTGCCGCGCGCTCGGCGCCCTGGCGGCGCGGGCCGTTCGGGGAGTTAATTTCAGGCAGCCACAGGCGGCGGCCGAACACGGTTTCCACGTAGCCGCGCGCTTTCGCCTGCAGGCGGGTGTCGTCCATGTACTGCTTGACGCCCGAGAAGCGCGCGAAGTAGCGGTCGATGTAATTCTGCGCGGCGGCGCGCTCGATGTTCAGGTTGGCGGCCAGGCCGAACGCGCTCATGCCGTAGATCAAACCAAAATTGATCACCTTGGCGTAGCGGCGCTGCTCGCTGGTCACTTCGGCCGGCGGCACGCCGAAGATCTCGGCGGCGGTGGCGCGGTGGATATCCTCGCCGTCGGCAAACGCGCGCAGCATCGCTTCGTCGCCCGAGATATGGGCCATGATGCGCAGCTCGATCTGCGAATAGTCGGCCGACACCAGGTGGCTGCCCGGCGGCGCAATGAACGCTTCGCGGATGCGGCGGCCTTCCTTGGTGCGCACCGGGATGTTTTGCAGGTTGGGGTCGTTCGACGCCAGCCGGCCCGTCACCGCCACCGCCTGCGCGTAGTTGGTGTGCACGCGGCCGGTGTCCTGGTTGATCATCTTCGGCAGCTTGTCGGTGTACGTGGACTTGAGCTTGGACAGGCTGCGGTATTCGAGCAGCACTTTCGGCAGCGGGTAGTCCTCGGCCAGCTTTTGCAGCACTTCCTCGTCCGTTGATGGCGCGCCGCTCGGAGTCTTTTTCACCACCGGCAGTTGCAGCTTCTGGAAGAAGATCTCGCCGATCTGCTTGGGCGAACCGAGGTTGAACGGCTGGCCGGCCAGCTCGTGCGCCTGTGCTTCGAGTTCGACGATACGCGCACCGAGTTCGGCGGACTGGATGTCGAGCAGCGCGGCGTCGATGTGGACGCCGTTGCGCTCGATTTTTTGCAGCACCACGGCGGTCGGCAGTTCGATCTGGCGGTAGATATAGTTGAGCTTGTCGTCGTTTTCCACCTGGGCCGCCATCACGCCGTGCAGGCGCAGCGTGATGTCGGCATCCTCGGCCGCGTAGTCGGTGGCGCGTTGCAGTTCCACCTTGTCGAACGTGATCATGTTGACGCCCTTGCCGCACACGTCCACGAACGGAATCGTGGTGTGGTTCAGGTGGCGCAGGGCCAGGTCGTCCATGCCGTGGGTGCGGTGCGATTCAAACACATACGATTGCAGCAGGGTGTCGTGGTGGATGCCGCGCAGCTGGACGCCGTGGTTGGCAAAGATGTGGCTGTCGTACTTGAGGTTCTGGCCCACCTTGAGCTTGCTGTCGTCTTCCAGCCAGGGCTTGAGTTTTTCCAGCACATGCTCACGCGACAGTTGCTCCGGCACGCCCGCGTACGCGTGCGCGACCGGGATGTAGCAGGCCACGCCCGGCTCGGTGGACAGCGAGATGCCCACCAGTTGCGCGGTCATCGGTTCGAGCGACGTGGTTTCGGTATCGACGGCCGTCAACGCGGCCGCGTCGATCAGCGCCAGCCATTTATCGAGCTGGGCGTCAGTCAGCACCATCTCGTAGTTGACGTTGACCTTGGGCGCTTCGCCGAACATGTCCTGCGTGGCCGAGACCGCGCCGCCGGCCGGTACCGCCTTCGCAGCAGCAGCCGTGGCCGCAGCGGTAGGTGTCACCGCGCTCAGTTCGCGCATCAGGGTTTTGAAGCCGTAGGTGGTGAAGAACGTGACCAGGGTGGGGCCATCCTCGGGACGCGCCACCAGCGATTCGCTGATCGACATCATGTGTTCGGCCAGGTCGCAGTCGGTTTTTACCGTGATCAGCTCACGGCTGCGCGGCAGCCACGCCAGCGCGGTGCGCAGGTTTTCGCCGACGGCGCCGGTAATCTTGTCGGCATTGCTCATCACGCCGTCGAGCGAGTCGTAGGCGGTGAGCCATTTCAGCGCGGTTTTCGGGCCGCATTTCGAGACGCCCGGCACGTTATCGACGGTGTCGCCGATCAGGGTCAGGTAGTCGATGATGCGGTTCGGCGGCACGCCGAACTTGGCCAGCACACCGGCCTCGTCCATCTTTTCGTTGTTCATGGTGTTGATCAGCATGACATTCGGATTGACCAGTTGCGCCAGATCCTTGTCACCGGTGGACACCACCACCTTCATGCCGGCCTTGACCGCATCCACGCACAGGGTGCCGATCACGTCGTCCGCTTCCACGCCATCGACCATCAGGATCGGCCAGCCCATGGCCTTGACCGCCTCGTGGATCGGTTCGATCTGCAGGCGCAGGTCGTCCGGCATCGGCGCGCGCGTGGCCTTGTATTCAGGATACATATCGTCGCGGAAGGTTTTACCCTTGGCGTCGAACACGCAGGCGATGTAGGCGGCCGGGTAGTCGGCGCGCAAGCGGCGCAACATATTGACCATGCCGTGCATGGCGCCGGTGGGGTAGCCGTCCGGGCTGCGCAGGTCGGGCAGCGCGTGGAAAGCGCGATAAAGGTAACTGGAACCGTCGACTAACAGCAGGGTATTTTGCATAAGAAACTGATCTATGTGAGGGGCGTGCGGGTGGCCGCAACAGTGACAGCAGCGGCGACTCGCAGAGTGAATGGCGCATTATCGCAGGTTTTAAGCAGCGCTTCGCCCGCCGCACGGGATTTCCAAAACTGAAATAGTTTCTTAAGGAAACCTCGAAAAACCGTAGCGAGCGGCCCGATATCGTCGTGAGTAGCGCAAGCGTACGGAGGTACGCTGAGCAACGGAGCGGCGATAGCGGGCCGCGCAGTAGGTTTTTCGAGACTTCCTTAAGGAAACCTTACTGATGGGGCGGAAATGGGGTTTTTAGAGCAGGGATTCGTGCACGTTTGTTACAATGGATCATACTTAAAAATATCACGCATTCCACACCCGGTCAGACTACGTCAAGGCGATCCATCATGAAGCGCACCTCCTCCCTTTTGCCTGTCCTGCTCCTCGCCATCGGCGCTCACGCCTGGGCGCAAACGCCGCCCAGCGACAAGCCGCCCAAGCTGGAAAAGCTGGAGGAAGTCACCGAAGATGGCGTCAACGTCAGATCCAACCAGTCGCAGCAGGGTACCCAGATCAAGGATAACCGCGACAATAACGGCAACCTGATCAACACCACCGTTACCGCCGGTGGCAGCACTTATACCGTGCGTCCGGCCCACCCGGCCGGCCCGGTACCGGTCGGCGAAGGTCCGGGCCCTACCCTCAGTGGCCCGCAATGGAAGGTGCTGGAATTCGGCGGCCCCAAGAAAAAAACCCCGGTAGAAGACGACAGCACCACTGACGTACCGCCGCCAGCCGCGCCCGTAAGCAAATAAGCACCTGCGGCTGCGCTCCGGCGCAACTCAGGATTTCGGCGCGCACGCTGTGCAGCGGTGCGCCCGTTCACCGAACCCATCAAGCTTCTCATGGCAGTGTTTACTCCGGTCACCCTGGACGACGTCAACCAGTGGATCACGCAATTCCCCCTCGGCAAGCCAACCGCCTTGAAAGGCATCGCTTCCGGCATCGAAAACAGCAATTTTTTCCTCGACACCGAGCAAGGTGAGTATGTACTCACTATCTTCGAGAACCTGTCGTTCGAACAGCTACCGTTCTACCTGCAACTGATGCGCCACCTGGCCGACCGCCAGGTGCTGGTGCCGGCGCCGATTCCCAATCACCAGGGTGAGCTGATTGTCGCCCTGCACGGCAAGCCGGCAGCCATCGTCACCAAGCTCGAAGGCAGTTCGCAAATGGCGCCGCAACCGGTGCACTGCGCCGAAGTGGGCGCCATGCTGGCGCGCATGCACCTGGCCGGCCGCGACTATCCGCTGCAACAACCGAATCTGCGCGGCCTGGACTGGTGGAACGAAACCACGCCCAAGGTCTTGCCGCACCTGTCCGACAGCAATGCGCACCTGCTGCGGGCCGAGATGCATTTCCAGGAAGCATTTGCCGGCTGCGACACATATAAACAGTTGCAGACCGGTCCCGTGCACGCCGACCTGTTCCGCAACAACGTGATGTTCGACGGTGAGCGCCTGACCGGCTTCTTCGACTTTTATTTTGCTGGCTGCGACACCTGGCTGTTCGACGTGGCCGTCACCGTCAACGACTGGTGTATCGATCTCGACACCGGCGTGCTCGATGTGGCGCGCGTGCGCGCCCTGCTCGACGCCTACCACGGCGTGCGGCCGTTCACCGACGCCGAACAAACCGCCTGGCAACCGATGCTGCGCGCAGGCGCGCTGCGGTTCTGGCTCTCGCGACTGTATGATTACTACCAGCCGCGCGAGGCAGAAATGCTCACGCCACACGATCCCACCCACTTTGAGCGCATCTTGCGCGAACGTATCGCCACGCTGGCGCCGAAGCTTTTTTGATGACTAAATACACCGCCCGCACCGGCGTGCACTGGGTTAAACAGGGCCTGCTGCTGTTCCGCAAGCAACCTGGCGGCCTGATGGCGCTGTTCTTTTGCTGCATGTTCCTGTCGATGTTCATCATGATCATCCCGGTCGGACAACTGGCCGTATTCCTGCTGACTCCGCTATTTTCGGTGGCCATGCTCGAAGGCTGCCGGCATGCGGACGAGGGCAAGCGCGCGCTGCCGAACTTGTTGCTGAGCGGCTTCCGCAAGCCCGCCCGTGGTCCGCTGCTGACGCTCGGTGCGCTCAACCTGGTGGTATTGCTGCTTGCTGCCGTCGTGGTCTACAGCATGTCTGGCGACGTGCTGGCCCGCATCGCCGAGCATCCGGACAAGGTCGATCCGGCCCTGCTGCAAACCATGGTGGTGCCGATGCTGATCGCCTCGGCCATGTACACCATTACCTGGATCCTGACCTGCTTTGCCGCGCCGCTGGTGTTCTGGCAAAAAATCACGGTGGGCAAGGCGTTGTTCTTCAGCGTGGTATCGGTGGTGCGCGCCTTCAAACCGATGTTCATCGCCACAGCGGCGCTGCACCTGCTGTATTTCGTCAGCTCCAACATCGTCGCGATGATCTTCGGTGCGTCGCAAATGGCAATGGCGGGGATTTTCACGCTGCTGCTGCTGTTGATCGTGCTGGCGCACTGCACCCTGTACGTGGCGTACCGCGACATGTTCGACCAGCCGCAGGCAGCGGCGCCGGTGGATCTGGAAAAGCATGACAGGCCGGATACTCAATAGTATCACTTGAGGAATCGCGAATATCCTGAATTTTCAATTTCTCCTCGCATTCACGATCCGTGAAAATAAAAAATAATTGAATTTATTTTGATTTTTTACTATCATGAGCATTTCACATTCCGTGAAAAATGTGGAGATAGAAAATGGTTGCAAGCGAATCCGCTGTAGATTCCGTTACCTCGGCAGCCGCACTGATCTCGCATGCTCTGCGAACACTGCAGGAAAAAACGGCTATCGTGGGCACCATCATCACGCTTGAGCCTGTCACTCCCGGTCAACTGGAGGCCGATGCCGCAGTCGAACTGCAGCACTCCACCGGGACATACCGTTATTGGGTTGAATGTAAATCCTCCATCGATCGTAAAACAACGCTCAATAAGGTAAAGCAACAATTACAACGGCTGGGAGCGGAAGGATAATTGACGAACCCAAAGGGCTTACGAACTCAGCAGCATTGCGCGTGGTATTTGCGCTGCTTTCGCATCCTGCTCTCCTCAAGTCACCATTCAAACACATCGCAAGCACCGCCGGAGTGTCGCTGGGCACAGCCTATAATGTTCTGGAAGATTTACAGCGCCGAGGCTACTTGATCAACTCCAGCGGCCTCGAGCGTAGAAAACTACTGGAGCCAAAGCGTTTGATCGATGAGTGGGCAATCAATTTCCCCACCACCTTACGTACTAAACTACATCTCAGACGTTTCAGCGCACCTGACCCCGATTGGTGGCGGTCAGTGCCCTTGGACTCTTTCCCTTGCGCGTGGAGTTCCGAAGTAGCAGCTTATAAAATGACGGGGTATCTCAAGCCATCGACGCAAACGCTTTACGTTGACCAGAGGGAAATGGATAGCGTCATCAAGGTATTGGTCAAACAGCATCGAATCAAACCTGATCCTGATGGCAACATCGAAATGCTGGAAAAATTCTGGCAGACACCGCGCGAGACCGAAGTCTGCCTTGCTCCACCACTGCTGGTCTACACCGAGCTTCTTGCGTTAATGGATCCGCGCACGGATGAAGCAGCCTCCATGATCAAGGAGAAGTGCATTGACCCTACGTTTGATCAGGGATGACCGGCCAGTCGATCCCAACATCATCGATATCCTGCGTGACGTCGCAGCCGATGCATCGGCCGAAGGCATCGACTACATGCTGGTGGGAGCGACGGCAAGAGATATTCTCCTGAACCATGTGTTCGGCATTGTCGCCAGGCGAGCAACCTATGATTTCGCTACCCGAGCCGCTCCAGCTTGGCAATACTCAAATCGAGCACCTTCATCCCGGCGCTGCCGAAATTGATCTGGGCACGCGCGTTGGCGCCGCTGCCTTCGAGGTTGACGATCACGCCCTCGCCGAACTTGGCATGTGAGACCGATTCGCCGATTCGCCAGCCCGATGATTTTTGCTGCATCTTCTGGGCGATTGCGTTGTCCGAGCCGATCAACGGCGCCTCGTCCCACGCGGTTTTCTTGTTGGCGAACCAGTGGGTTTGCGCCTTGGCCGACAGCCACTTGAGCGCATCTTCGGGCAACTCGTCGAAGAAGCGCGATTTCATGTTGTAGCGCGTTTGGCCGTGCAACATGCGTGTTTGCGCGAAGCACAGGTACAGGCGCTGGCGCGCGCGCGTGATTGCCACGTACATCAGGCGCCGTTCTTCCTCCACGCCGCCCTCCTCGCGCGAACTGCTCTCGTGCGGGAACAGGCCCTCTTCCAGGCCAGTGATGAACACATTGTTGAACTCGAGCCCTTTGGCCGAGTGCACGGTCATCATCTGCACCGCCTGCTGGCCGGCCGTGGCCTGGTTGTCGCCCGCTTCGAGCGACGCATGCGACAGGAAGGCCGACAGCGGCGACATCACGGTGGCCAGCGGCGCGTCGGCATCTAAAATTTCGACGCCATCCTCGTTGACGATGGCCGCGCCTGCCTGCGCCTGCGACTGCGGCCCCAGGTGCGCGGGGGCGCCGTGGCCGTAGCCCTCTTCCGCCACGAACTGGGTGGCGGCGCTGACCATTTGCTCCAGATTCTCGATGCGGTCGGCGCCTTCTTTTTCGGTCTGGTAGTGGGTGAGCAAGCCGCTCGCTTCCAATACCAGGCGCACCAGTTCCGGCAAGGCCATCTGCTGGCTCTCGAAGCGCGCGCTTTCGACCAGTTTGACAAACCCTGCCAGCGACGTGCCGCCCTTGCCGGTCATGTACGGCACGGCCGCGTACAGCGACACGCCGTACTGGGCTGACGCACCCTGCAAGTTCTCGATGGTGCGGGCGCCGATGCCGCGCGTGGGGAAGTTCACCACGCGCATGAAGGCCGAATCGTTGTGCGGGTTGTCCATCAATTGCAGGTACGAGATCAGGTGCTTGACCTCGGCGCGCTGGAAGTAGCGCAGGCCGCCGTACACGTGGTACGGAATGCCGGCCGAGAACAACGCGTGCTCAATCACGCGCGACTGCGCATTGGACCGGTACAGCACGGCGATTTCGCTGCGCGCGGCGCCGTCGGCGATCAGGTTTTTCGTTTCCTCGATGATCCACTGCGCCTCGCCCAGGTCGGACGTGGCTTCATACACGCGTACCTGCTCGCCGTGGCCGGCGTCGGTGCGCAGGTTCTTGCCCAGGCGCTTGCTGTTGTTGGCGATGAGCACGTTGGCCGCATCGAGGATGTGGCCGTGCGAACGGTAGTTTTGTTCCAGCTTGATCAGGTTCTTGACGTGGAACTCGCGCTCGAACGCAATCATGTTGCCCACGTTGGCGCCGCGGAACGCGTAAATACTCTGGTCGTCGTCACCAACCGCGAACAAAGCCCCGCCGCCGCCTTCGCCATGGCCGGCCAGCAGCTTGAGCCACTTGTACTGCAAATCGTTGGTATCCTGGAACTCATCGACCAGGATGTGCTGGAAACGCTGCTGATAGTGCTGGCGCAGTGGCTGGTTGCGGCTCAGCAGTTCATACGTGCGCAGCAGCAGCTCGGCAAAGTCCACCACGCCTTCGCGCTGGCATTGATCGTCGTATAGCTGGTAGAGCTCGACCTTCTTGCGCTCATCGGCGTTGTACGGCTCGATCTTGTCGGCGCGCAGGCCCTGGTCCTTGGCGCCGTTGATGAAGTACATCACCTCTTTCGGTGGAAACTTTTCGTCATCGACATTATTGGCCTTGATCAGGCGCTTGATGGCGGACAGCTGATCTTGCGAGTCGAGAATCTGGAACGTCTGCGGCAGCGCGGCGTCGCGGTAGTGCGTGCGCAGCAACCGGTTGCACAGGCCGTGGAAGGTACCGATCCACATGCCACGCGTGTTAATCGGCATCATGGCCGACAGGCGCGTCATCATCTCCTTGGCGGCTTTATTGGTAAAGGTCACGGCCAGGATGCCCGACGGCGACACCTGCCCGGTCTGGATCAGCCAGGCAATACGGGTGGTCAGCACGCGGGTTTTGCCGGAACCGGCGCCGGCCAGGATCAGGGCGCTCTGGGCCGGCAGGGTGACGGCGGCCAGTTGTTCGTCGTTCAGATTATGGAGAAGATTTTGCATCCCGTGATTATACCGGGATGCCTGGTCAAGCACCGCCAGCCACCGCGCCCGGTTCGGACGGCAACTGGCTCCCGATCGTTCCGGTTGGCGCCGGGTTGGCAACGATGAGAAGTGTGACGCCGGGCATCACGCCCGGCGTGGCCATCATTGCCCAATCAGGCCGACGGCGTGGCGGCGACCGCCTTGCCAGTGACCAGCGCCTGCTTGAACACGGCTTTCATCGCCAGTTCCGCCTCGCGCTGGGCTTGCGCGCGCTGGCGGCCCAGCGCACCCATTTCGCGGCCCATCACACTCATCGGCTTGCTCAGTTCGGCCATGCGGCGCCCCATGTCCTGGCCCACTTTGGCCGACTGCGCCACCAGGCGCAGTTGCTGGGCGTCCATTTCGCGCGCCAGCGGCGCCAGTTGTGCCTGCAACTGCGCGCGCCGGGCGTCGAGTGCGGCCCGTTTGTCGGTGTCCGAGGCGGGCAATGCCGCGCGCTCCAGCGCCACCTGCGCCAGGCTTTGGGCAATGATGGCCTGTTGGGCGGCAGCGCGGCCGATCTCGTGGCCGCGCTGCTCGACTTCGCGCATCCCGCCGTTGGCTTCCAGGTTCAGGCGCATTTTCTCGGCTGTCGCTTCCATCACCTTGCCTTGCGCCTGCATCTTGTCGCCTTGCACCTTCATTTGCGCGTCGAGTTTTTGTACCGGCACCCAGGCGGCGATCGCCTGCGCCACCAGCGCCGGGTCTTCGATCACATAGCTCTTGTCGCGCTCGGCAAACCAGATGAATTCGCCCTTGATGGTCTTGCGCAGGTCGGCCACCTTGAGCATGTCGTCGGTGTTGCCAGCGATGGTCATGCGGCTGCGGTCGAGCGGCACCAGCGCATACGCGCTGTCGCGTTTGCCTCTGAGCATGGTCATCCCTTCGATACTGATTGGGGAGTGCATGGCAGCGCCAGTCATCGGCGCGGCCGGGGCGGCTGGGGCGACAGGCGCCGCCAATGCTGCTGTTGCGGCGCTTGCTGCGGGGGCCGCTGGTGCTGCGGGTGCTGCGGGTGCTGCGGGTGCTGCGGATGCTGCGACTGTGGCACGTGCTGCTGGGGCTGCGGGTACTGCAGGTGCTGCGACTGCGGCACGTGCTACTGGGGCCGCTGGGGCTGCGGGTACTGCAATTGCGGCGCGTGCTGCGGGGGCCGCCGGTGCTGCGGGGGCTGCTGGTGCGACCAGTTCCGGGACAGCTTTCGGCGCGGCCGGGAGTGGCGGCAGGGCAGGCACAGCCGGCGCGGCCGGGGGCACTGCTGCTACCGGCTCTGCAGCCGCAGCAGCAACTTCCTGCGCATCGTTCGCACCGGTCGCATCCTTCGCATCGGACGAATTCTGCGCATCCTTCGCATCGGGCGAATCCGGCACATCGGACACATCAAGCGCATTCGATGCATCCGGCACAGCGGCCATGACAGCCGCTGCCGGCGCCAGCGCGGCACCAAGCTGCGCAGCGGCCGGCGGGTTGGGCGCGGCCTGTACATAGAATACGGCGCTGGCTGCGCACAGGCCCAGCAGCGGGACCACCATTTTCCAGCTGACCGGTTCGACATCGGGACGCAGCAAGCGTTTAATACGAGACATAAGATTTCCTCCATGCGCCGCGTGGGCAAGTTGTACGGTATCGAACTGGAATTTATCCAGCTCGGACAAGGCCTTTGCCAGCATCTGCGGTTGACCGAGCATGGACACTGCCAGGTCATCGGCGATTTGTTCTCGCTCTATGCGGATGCGGCGCGACAAGGCCCAAACACTTGGGTGATAGAACAGCACGATTTCCACCGCACTTTGAATCAGGTTGACCAGGTAATCACGGCGCTTGATGTGGGCCAGCTCGTGCGCCAGCAGCGCTTCGAGCAGCTCGGGTGGCATGCCGGTGATCAGGGATGCCGGCACCAGCACGATCGGACGCCAGCAGCCGGCCGTGACCGGGCTGTCGAGCCCATCGGCCACGCCGAGGCGCACGTGCAGGTCAAGGCCGGCGCGGCGCGCCAGGCTGGAGAGGCGGCGCTGCCAGTAATGATTGACGGTGTAGCGGTCGCTGCGGGTGCGTTCGGCTACCCACTTGAGGCCGATGGCCAGGCGCAGCGACATCAGCGCCGCACCGGCCAGCCACAGGCCGACGACCCACGGCAGCTGGCCGCGCAGCACGGCTTCCCAGCCGGCCAGCGCGGGCTGGTCCAGCAAGGAGACAGGCGCGGCATTGGCGCCGGATACAAAGGAAGGAATCAGGGTGATGGCACCGAGGCTGGCGCCAGGAGAGGCATCGGCAAAGTGCAGCTGGCTGATGACGCTGGCAACCGGCAGCGCCGCGCACAACAGCAGGCCGGCGCAGGCCACCGCGTAACGGGTGTGCGGCCGGGCGCGGCGCAGCAGGTGCATGGCCAACGCCACGGCCCAGCCGATCAGCAGACCCTGCCAGATAAAATGCAACAGCGCCCAGCCGACGGCAGGCACCAGAGTTTGCAATACGTCCATGCCGCACTCCCCTTGTGATGGAATGTAGAATAAATTATCTAGATAATTAAGTCTAGAAATTTTTTTCTACTTCCACCGGGGAGTAAAAATTAATAAAGTACCACGGAGCGGATCGACTCTCCCGACTTCATCAGGTCGAAACCTTCGTTGATGCGCTCGAGCGGCAAGCGGTGGGTGATCAGGTCGTCGATATTGAGCTTGCCGTCCATGTACCAGTCGACGATCTTCGGTACGTCGGTACGGCCACGGGCGCCACCGAAGGCGGAACCTTTCCACTCGCGGCCCGTCACCAGCTGGAACGGCCGGGTCGAGATTTCCTGGCCGGCCGCCGCCACGCCGATGATGAACGATTGTCCCCAGCCCTTGTGGGTGCACTCGAGCGCTTCGCGCATCAGTTGCGTGTTGCCTACGCACTCGAAACTGTAGTCGGCGCCGCCGTCGGTCAGCTGCACGATGTGGTCAACCACGTTTGGCGTGTCTTTCGGGTTGATGAAGTGCGTCATGCCGAACTTGCGCGCCATCTCCTGGCGGTTCGGGTTGATATCGACCCCGATGATCTTGTCGGCGCCGACCATCTTGGCCGCCTGGATCACGTTCAGGCCGATGCCGCCCAGGCCGAACACCACCACGTTGGCGCCCGCTTCCACCTTGGCCGAGAACACCACGGCGCCCACGCCGGTGGTCACGCCGCAACCGATGTAGCAAACCTTGTCGAACGGCGCGTCTTCGCGGATTTTCGCCAGTGCGATTTCCGGCACCACGATGTAGTTCGAGAAGGTCGAGGTACCCATGTAATGGAACAGCGGCTTGCCGTCGAGCGAGAAGCGGCTGGTGGCGTCGGGCATCAGGCCCCGGCCTTGCGTGGAACGGATGGCCTGGCACAGGTTGGTCTTGCGCGACAGGCAGAATTTGCACTGGCGGCACTCGGGGGTGTACAGCGGGATGACGTGGTCGTCTTTTTTCAGGGTGGTCACGCCGGGGCCGACATCGACCACGATGCCCGCGCCTTCATGGCCGAGAATCGCCGGGAAAATGCCTTCCGGGTCGGCGCCGGACAGCGTGTAGTAGTCGGTATGGCAGATGCCGGTGGCCTTGAGTTCGATCAGCACCTCGCCGGCGCGCGGGCCTTGCAGGTCCACTTCCTCGATCGTCAACGGCTGGCCCGCGCTCCATGCTACGGCTGCTTTGGTTTTCATCGTTCGTCCTCTGGCTGTTATCTGGAATGCTCCATGATAACAAGCCAGAGACGATCTGTGGGCTCCCCACTTTTATGTAAGCGCCCGACAAAGCCTCCAGAGATGGAGATTTTGTCAGGCGCTTATTGAGGTTCCACGGGCATTGTTTGCCCCAAGTCCAGCAAATCGGAAACCGTGCGCCACAGCTGGCGCGGCGACGTCCACGGCTTGGGCAGGAAGGCGCCGCCGCGGATGTCGGCTTCGGGGTGGCGCGCCGAATACACCAGCACGCGGGCGCCCGGCTGCAAATGGTGCAGGTTGTCGAGCAGCAGGCCGGCGTCGCCGTCGCGCAGTTCGGGATCGATCACCACCAGCGCGAACTGTTCGCTCAGCAGCAAGTCCTGGGCGGCAGCAATGGTCGTGACGTGGGTGACGCGGGTTTCCGGCACCAGCAGCGCGGTCAGCACCAGCGCGGTGTCGGCATCGCTGTCGATGTGCAGCACGCGCGGGGCGGTGACGTAGATGGAAAAGCCGATGGCGGCGCTGTGGTCCTGGTCGGAACGTTGGGTGTTGCTGGAAGTATCGAAAGGCATGGCGGTCTCCGCAAAAAATCACAGCCGTCAGCAAGACTGACGGAAACGATCGGCGGAGTTGGGCCGAGAACTGGGGGACGGGCGCAGGGAAAAGGCGGCCCGGACGGTGGCAGGCGGAGCGCGATCACGCGGCCTGCTGCATCGTGCTGCAGCATGGATATACCGCAGACAGTTCACAGTGTACAACAAAAATGCCGTAGAGCAAGCAGCTCGACGGCATTGCTGTCTATTTTTTCAGACGCTGGCTGAATGCAGCATGCAAGCCATTGAGGGTTTCTTCGGCCGCCAGCAACTGGTCGGCCACCTCGTTGACCTTGCGCCGGTTCGAGCGCGCATGGTCGCGCAACACCTCGAACGCGGTGTTGCGGTCGGTCTGGAATTTGCACATCAACAGGCCCACGGCCAGGCTGGTTTCGCGACCGGCGGCCAGCGCCGCGTTCAGGTTCAACTCGGTGCGGCGCAGCTGGCGGATTTCATCGGCGCGCGCCAGGCCGGCGGCAAACGCCGGCATCAGCTGCTTCTCGTCCACCGGCTTGACCAGGAAACCGACCGCGCCATACGAGGCGGCCTGCTTGCCGGCATCGGCATCGCCACGGCCGGACAGGAACATGAACGGCACCGAACTGGTGGCGTGCAACTGCTTGGCCAGTTCCAGGCCGGTCATGCCGGGCATGTGGATGTCCAGCAGCGCCATATCGGGCTCGCGCTGGGCGATCAGTTGCAGCGCTTGCTCTGCCGACGAGGCCTTGAGGATGTCGTAACCGGCATGGCCGAGCACTTCGCCCAGGAAATCGAGCAATAACGGGTCGTCATCGACAATCAGGATGGGACGCTTCTGGGGCAGGGAATTGGGCATGTGGCGGCAACCTTGGGCTATTGCTAACGACCCCATTATAAAGCCGAAAAGCTTCCATCATTCAAGGTTTTCCTGTGAAGAATTACCCTGCCACAGGCCTGGAAAACAACGCCGCAAAAGCGTGCACCGCCCGCGCCACGCTGTCGGCCTGATTTTCGGTCCGATAAACGCTGGTGATTGCCGCCACCATATCGGCACCCCGCGCAACCAGCGGTGCGGCGTTTTGCGGGGTCATGCCGCCGATCACCACGGTCGGCACGCGGATCACGGCGCGCGCCTGGTCGAGCAATTCGGGCTGTGTGACGAAGTCATATTTCTTGACCAGCGACGGATAAAAGCCGCCGAACGCCACGTAGCTGGCGCCGTCGTTCTGCGCCGCCACGGCCAGCGCCAGGTCGCCGTAGCACGAGGCGCCGATGATCTTGTCGGCGCCCAGTTGCGCGCGCACGGCAGCCACGCCGGCGTCGGTGCCGCCCAGGTGCACGCCGTCCGCACCGATTTCCTGGCACAGTTCGACGAAGTCGTTGACGATGAACGGCACGCCATAGCGCCGGCACAGCGCCAGCAGCGCCGTGGCCTGCGCGCGGCGCCGGGCCGGGCCGGCGTCCTTGTGGCGGTATTGCACCAGTGCGATGTTGTCACTGCCAGCTTGCAGCGCCTGCTCGGTCACGGCCAGCAGTTGGTCGGTGTCGTCCCAGTTGGGGGTGACCAGGTAAAGTCCTTGCATGATAGTCCTTTCGAGTTAGCGCAGCGGCATACGCTGGCCGGGGGCCACCGCGTAAGCGTCGCGCAGCGCGGTAAAACAGTAATACTGGGCATATTCGAGCGCAGCGACCATGGGCAGCCCCAGCGCCAGCTGGCCGGCAATGGCGGCAGCCAGCGTGCAGCCGCTGCCGTGGAACTGGCCCGGCAGGCGCTGCCACTGCCATTGGTGATCCACTTCGCCGTAGCAGCGGTTGAGCAGGTACGGGCCATCGTCGTGGCCGCCCGTGATCAGCACGTTGCGGCAGCCCTGCCCGCGCAGCATGGCCGCTTGCGCCATGCCTTCCTCCACACCGGTGAGGCGATAAGCCTCCGGTCCATTGGGCGTGAGCACTGTCACCAGCGCCAGCAACGGCGCCAGCGCGTCCGCCGCGTCGCCGGGCGTGAGCACGTCGCCGTGGCCGCTGGCAAGTACCGGGTCCAGCACCACCGGCAGTTGCGGCTGTACTCGCCGCAGTGCGCGGATCACGTCGGCAATCGCCAGCGCGTTGGCGGCGCTGCCGGGGATACCGATCTTGACCGCGCTGATTGCCATCTTGCCGGTGAGCGCGCGCGCCTGCGCCACCACCAGGTCGGCAGCCACCGGTTCGACCGCGAACACGCGGTCGTTATCCTGCACCGTGAGCGCGGTGCACACGGTAAGCGCGTGCGCACCCTGCGCCACCACCGCCTGCGCATCGGCCACCAGGCCGGCGCCGCCGGACGGATCGAGGCCGGCAAATACCAGCACGCACGGGCGCTGAATCGGCGCAGTGACCGCATTCATTGGCGCGCGCGCCGCACGTCTGCCATCACGCGGGCGCTCATGCCAGCCGGCCCGCCATCGGCGACGACGGCGATGCGGCGAACTTGCGGGCGATGCGCCCGGCCAGGAACGCTTCCCGGCCGGCCTGCACGCCGAGCTTCATGGCGCGCGCCATGCGTACCGGGTCGCGCGCGCCGGCAATGGCCGTGTTCATCAGCACGCCGTCGCAACCCAGTTCCATGGCGATCGCCGCGTCCGACGCCGTGCCCACGCCGGCATCGACCAGCACCGGCACCTTGGCCTGCTCGATGATCAGCGACAGATTCCACGGATTGAGGATGCCCATGCCGGAGCCGATCAGCGAGGCCAGCGGCATCACCGCCACGCAGCCGATGTCCTCCAAAATTTTGGCCTGGATCGGATCGTCGCTGCAATACACCATCACGTCGAAGCCGTCCTTGACCAGCGCCTCGGCCGCGATCAGGGTTTCCGGCATGTGCGGGAACAGCGTTTTTTCGTCGCCGAGCACTTCGAGCTTGACCAGCTTGTGGCCATTTAAAAGTTCGCGCGCCATTTGCAGCGTGTAGATCGCATCCCTGGCCGTGTAGCAGCCGGCGGTGTTGGGCAGGATCGTGTACTGCGACGGCGGCAGCACGTCGAGCAGGCTCGGCGCTTTCGGGTCCTGGCCGATGTTGACGCGGCGAATCGCCACAGTGATGATTTCCGCGCCGGCCGCATCGGTGGCCTCGCGGGTTTGCTGCAGGTCGCGGTATTTGCCGCTGCCGACCAGCAGCCGCGATTGATAGGTTTTTCCTGCGATGGTCAATAAGTCTTGGTTCATATAGCTTCCTTGATGTTCAGCCGCCGCCGATGGCGCGCACGATGTCCACTTTGTCCTGCGGCTGCAGCTCGCGCTGCGGCCACTGCTGGCGCGGCACCACCGCGCGGTTGACGGCCAGCGCCAGCGCCTGGCCCGTCAACGACAAGCCATCGACCAGCTGATCCAGCGTCTGGCGCGCCGGCACCGCGTGCGGCGCGCCATTCAATTCGATTTCGATCATCGATAGCGTCCCTTCACAACTTGCGATACAGCTCGGCGCCGTTCTTGATGAATTCCACCGCCTTGACCTGCATGCCCTGCGCCAGCGCGGCGCCGTCGGTCATGCCGTTGGCCGCCGCGTACTCGCGCACTTCCTGGGTGATCTTCATCGAGCAGAAATGCGGGCCGCACATCGAACAGAAATGCGCGACCTTGGCCGAGTCTTTCGGCAGCGTCTCGTCGTGGAATTCGCGCGCCTTGTCGGGATCGAGTCCCAGGTTGAACTGGTCGTCCCAGCGGAATTCGAAGCGCGCTTTCGACAGGGCGTTGTCGCGGATCTGGGCGCCCGGATGGCCCTTGGCCAGGTCGGCCGCGTGCGCGGCGATCTTGTACGTGATGATGCCGTCCTTGACGTCGTTCTTGTCCGGCAGCCCCAGGTGCTCCTTCGGCGTCACGTAGCACAGCATGGCCGTGCCATACCAGCCGATCTGCGCGGCGCCGATGCCGGACGTGATGTGGTCGTAGCCGGGCGCGATGTCGGTGGTCAGGGGCCCCAGCGTGTAGAACGGCGCTTCGTGGCACTGCTCCAGTTGCAGGTCCATGTTCTCCTTGATCAGCTGCATCGGCACGTGGCCGGGGCCTTCGATCATTACCTGCACGTCGTGCTTCCAGGCGATTTGCGTGAGTTCTCCCAGGGTTTTCAGTTCGCCCAGCTGCGCTTCGTCGTTGGCGTCGTAGATCGAGCCGGGACGCAGGCCGTCGCCAAGCGAGAACGACACGTCATAGGCCTTCATGATCTGGCAGATCTCTTCGAAGTGCGTGTACAGGAACGATTCCTGGTGGTGCGCCAGGCACCACTTGGCCATGATCGAACCGCCACGCGAGACGATGCCGGTCAGGCGCTTGGCAGTCAGCGGCACGTAGCGCAGCAGCACGCCGGCGTGGATGGTGAAGTAATCAACGCCCTGCTCCGCCTGCTCGATCAGGGTGTCGCGGAAGATTTCCCAGGTCAGGTCTTCGGCCTTGCCGTTGACCTTTTCCAGCGCCTGGTAAATCGGCACCGTGCCGATCGGCACCGGGCTGTTACGGATGATCCATTCGCGCGTTTCGTGGATATGCTTGCCGGTGGACAGGTCCATCACGTTGTCGCCGCCCCAGCGGATGGCCCAGGTCATCTTTTCCACTTCCTCGCCGATCGAGGACGTCACGGCCGAATTGCCGATATTGGCGTTGATCTTGACCAGGAAATTGCGGCCGATGATCATCGGCTCCACTTCCGGGTGGTTGATGTTGGCGGGGATGATGGCGCGGCCACGGGCGATTTCGTCGCGCACGAATTCGGGCGTGATTTCCAGCGGGATGCTGGCGCCGAACGACTGGCCCGGGTGCTGGCGGCCCATCAAGTCGGCCAGGCGCTGCCCCATAGGGCCGGAGTCTTTCAACTCGGCCAGGTACTCGCGGCGGCGCAGGTTTTCGCGGATCGCGACGAATTCCATCTCGGGCGTGACGATGCCCTGGCGCGCATAGTGCATCTGGGTGACGTTGCGCCCTTCCCGTGCGCGGCGTGGCAGCCGGTGCAAATTAAAACGCAGCTCGGCCAGCGCCGGATCGGCCAGGCGCGCCTGACCGTACTCGGACGTGGGACCGCTCAGTTCCTCGGTGTCGTCGCGCTCGAGTATCCACGGCAGGCGCGGCGTGGCGGCCAGGCCCGAGCGGATATCGATCACAGCCTCGGGGTCGGTGTACGGACCCGACGTGTCGTACACGTACACCGGTGGATTGGTCTCGAAGCCGAACGACGCGGGCGTGTCGGCCTGGGTGATGCGGCGCATCGGCACACGCAGGTCGGGACGGCTGCCTTGTATATAGACTTTGCTGGAATTGGGCAGCGGGTGGATCGCTGCCTGGTCCACCGTGGCGGTGGCGGACAGGAATTTCTGGTGGGCGTTCATGTGGCTCCTTGGTTGGCTACAGGAGCCAGCAAAGGAGGTAGGACGACACCAGTACCCACGAAAACCGTGGCGGCGTTGTCCTGAGCTTCCCTTCGCTGGCATTATCCAGATCAGGTTCGGAGGGTATTTCTCACCCGCGCAGCAAGCTGTATGCCGTGCGCAGGACCCCTAGCGTGTGCCGCCCGGCATAGGTCACCGGGCAGCGCGACGATTATAACCGCCCCGCCCCGATTGCGCGACCCTCAATGGAAGACGCCCCGCCCGTAGCAAAAATGCCACAACGCTCACCACGGACGCTGCGGTATAGTGGCATCATGCTACTAAGCAATAATCATCGCTGCCCTGTCCTGCCGGCGCGCCCCGCACGCGGCGGCGCCAGCAGCGCTTGGCCAGCGTTGGCGCAGGCGGCATGGGTCCGCCTGCTTGCCATCGTCATGCTGGTCATGCTGCACCTCGCATACGCCCCCGATGCCTGCGCCGCCGAGCGCTGGAGCCGCCTGGCCCACACCGCGTTCAGGCACTACCAGCAAGCCGATATGTCCGGCGGCGAAGCGTTCGCCCAGGACCGGCAAGGCTTTGTGTGGATCGGTACCCAGACCGGGTTGTTGCGCTGGGATGGCAACCGCTATACCAAGTACGGGGCGGACGCCGCCCGCACCGACACCCTGCCCGACAACTACATCCTGAGCCTGCACATCGACCAACGGGGCCGCTTATGGATCGGCATGAATTCGGGCGGCGTGGCGCGCTATGACGCTGCGCACGACAAATTCGTGCGCTACCGCGCCGGTCCCGGCGGCCTGGCCAATGGCGACGTTGCCGCCATGGCCGACGACGGCGCGGACGGCCTGCTGGTGGGCCATGGCACCGGCATTGACCATATCGACGCTGCCGGCGTGGTCAGCCGCATGGCTTACGCTGCAGGAGCGACGCTGCCGGCCACCGGCATCAACCAGTTGCTGCGCGCGGCCGATGGCCGGCTGTGGATCGCCACCGAACGCGGCCTGTTCCTGCTGGATAAACAACAACGCGTGCGGCCGATCGCCGTGGGCGATGGAACCGTGCCGGCGTTCACCGCGCTGTTCCAGGACAGCGCCGGGCGTATCTGGGCCGGCACCCGCGCCAATGGCGCCTTCCTGCTCGATGCGGCCACGCTGCAGGCCACGGCGGTACGCGAAAGCGGGCCGGCATCGACCTTGCAGCAGGAACGCGTGGTATCGATTATCGAAGCGGCGCCCGACCAGCTGTGGATCGGCACCGACGGCAGCGCGGGCGGCATCGTGGTGCTGGACGTACGCAGCGGCGAGTCGCGCCGCATCCGCCACCGCGCCGACACGCCCGACAGCCTGCCCGACAACAACATCATGACCATGTTCCGCGAGCGCGGCGGCATCGTGTTCGTGGCCACCATGGGCGGCGTCAGCCAGCACGGACCGGTTACGGACGCGATCACCACCGTGCGCGACCTCGGTGCCGACGCCAGCGGCGTGCTCAGCGTGCCGGCCATGATGCAGGCGCCGGACGGCCGCCTGTGGCTGTCCATCGCCAGCGGCGGCGTCAAGATCGTCGATCCGCTGGGCGGCCAGCCGGCGACCGTGCCCGGGCTGCCTAAGGGCCGGGTACTGGCCATCGTGCCCGGGCCCGATGGCGAGATCTACCTCGGCACCCAGCAGGGCTTGTACCGCGCCGACGCCGACGGCCGCAGCGCGCGCGTGGTGCCGGTGCCGGGCCGCGCGCTCAAAGAGGAAGTATGGGCGCTGGCGGTAAGCGACCGCACGCTGTGGCTGGGCGACCTGGAAGGCGTGCGGGCGTTGCAACTGCCGGCTGCGGACAGCCGTGACACGCCGCGCCTGCTGCGCCACGAAATCCAGCGCCTGGGCGATCCGCGCGTCACGGCGCTGCTGGTGGCCGGCGACGATCTCTGGATCGGTACCCGCACCGGGCTCGCGCGCCTGCGCCGCCACGACGGCGCCAGCGCCGGCGTGGAACTGGTGCCCACCGAGCTCGCCACGGCCGACCGCCTGCCGCCCGGCTACGTGTCGTCGCTGCTGCTCGACCGCGCAGGACGGTTATGGCTGTCGAACTTCGGCACCGGGGTGATCCTGCTCGAACGCACCGACGCAGACGGCCAGCGCCGCTTCCGCCGCTTCAGCAAGCTGCAGGGCATGCCCGACAACAGCGCCAACATGGTGCTGCAAGATGTCGATGGCGCGATCTGGGCCAGCACCGACAACGGCCTGGCGCGCATTGCGCCGCGCACGCTGGCGGTACAGGCGTTTGGCGCCGGCGACGGCGTGCAGTTGCCGTTGTACTGGACCAATTCCGGCACCCGCACCGCGTCCGGCGAACTGGTGTTCGGCAGCCTGTCCGGCCTGACCGTGCTGCGCACCCGCGCACAGGTACCGTGGCGCTACGCGGCGCCGGTGGCAGTGACCCGCATCCTGCTGGGCGACCGCGAAATCCCGGGCAGCATCTACAACCTCGCCGGCCGCCAGGCCGCGCCGATTACGGTCACGCCGGAAGGCCGCGAGCGCGGCTTCTCGCTCGAATTCGCCGCGCTCGACTATTCCGCGCCCGAACGCAACCGCTATGCCTACCAGCTCAAAGGCTTCGATCGCAACTGGATCGCCACCGACGCCACCACCCGCCGCGCCAGCTACACCAACCTGCCGCCGGGCGACTACATCTTGCTGCTGCGCGGCTCGAACCGCAACGGCGAATGGTCGGCGCCGCTGGAAGTGCCGGTGCGGGTGCTCACCGCCTGGCATCAGCAACCGTGGGCGCGCCTGGGCGCGGTGCTGCTGGCGCTGTTGCTGCTGGCCGGTCTGATGCAGCTCCGTACCCGGTACCTGCGCCGGCGCCAGCGCGAACTGGAGGCGATGGTGCAAGCACGCACCGCCGAACTGCGCGCTACCCAGGCCCAGCTGGAAACCCTGGCCTACAGCGATCCCCTCACCGGCCTGGCCAACCGCCGCCTGTTCAGCGACGAACTGCGCCTGCTGGTGGCGCAGGCCGAGCGCGGCAGCCCCGGCTTCACCCTGCTGCTGATCGATCTCGACCACTTCAAGCCGGTCAACGACACCTACGGCCACGACGCCGGCGACGCCCTGCTGGTGGCGGCCGCCGGACGCCTGCTGGCGGCGGTGCGCGAGTCGGACCGGGTGTTCCGCCTGGGCGGCGACGAGTTCGCCGTATTGCTGGGCCAGGCCACCGACCGCGCCACGCTGGCGCCGATGTGCGCGCGCATGCTGCACGACCTGGCCCAACCGCTGCTGCTGCCCGCAGGGGCGACGATCGAGATCAGCGCCAGCGTGGGCGCGGCGGTGCACCAGCGCGGCCACAGCCACGAACAGCTCTACAAGCAGGCCGACGTGGCGCTGTACCGCGCCAAGGCGGCGGGACGCAATACCTGGTGGCTGGCCGAAGACCTGGTGTAGGCCGCTGCGCGCAGCGGCGGCTGCGTCATCTATAATGGCTGTTTTCGCAAATTACTCTGCCCAATCATGGAATTAGCCAAGTCTTTCGAGCCTGCCGACATTGAACAATTCTGGCGTACGGAGTGGGAATCGCGCGGTTACTACACCGCCACCCTCGACGCCGGCAAACCTTCTTTCAGCATCCAGCTGCCGCCGCCGAACGTCACCGGCACCCTGCACATGGGCCACGCGTTCAACCAGACCATCATGGATGGCCTGACGCGCTACCACCGCATGCTGGGCCATAACACGGCCTGGATCCCGGGCACCGACCACGCCGGCATCGCCACCCAGATCGTGGTGGAGCGCCAGCTCGACGCCCAAAAGATTTCGCGCCACGACCTCGGCCGCGACGAATTCATCAAGCGCGTGTGGGAGTGGAAGGAAAAATCGGGCTCCACCATCACCGGCCAGATGCGCCGCCTGGGCGCCTCGCCCGACTGGCAGCGCGAATACTTCACCATGGACGACACCCGCTCGAAGGTCGTTACCGACGTCTTCGTGCGCCTGCACGAGCAGGGCCTGATCTACCGTGGCAAGCGCCTGGTGAACTGGGACCCGGTGCTGGGCACCGCCGTCTCCGACCTCGAAGTGGTGTCGGAAGAGGAAGACGGCTCGATGTGGTACATCAAGTACCCGCTGGCCGACGGCTCGGGCACCATCACGGTGGCGACCACCCGTCCTGAAACCATGCTGGGCGACGTCGCCGTGGCGGTCGATCCCACCGACGAGCGCTATGCTGCGCTGGTGGGCAAGATGCTGACCCTGCCGCTGGTCGGCCGCGAGATCCCGATCATCGCCGACGAATATGTCGACAAGGCGTTCGGTACCGGCTGCGTGAAAATCACCCCGGCGCACGACCAGAACGACTACGCGGTCGGCCAGCGCCACCAGTTGCCGATGCTGTCGATCTTCACGCTCGAAGCGAAGATCAACGACGAAGCGCCCGAGCAATATCGCGGCATGGACCGTTTTGTCGCGCGCAAGCAGATCGTTGCCGACCTCGAAGCGGCCGGCCTGCTCGAAGAAGTCAAGAAGCACAAGCTGATGGTGCCGCGCGGCGACCGTACCGGCGTGGTCATCGAACCGATGCTCACCGACCAGTGGTTCGTCGCCATGAGCAAACCGGCGCCCGAAGGCACGTTCTTCCCCGGCAAATCGATTGCCGAAACCGCGCTGGAAAAAGTGGCCAGCGGCGACATCAAGTTCGTCCCTGAAAACTGGAGCAACACGTACAACCAGTGGCTCAACAACATCCAGGACTGGTGCATCTCGCGCCAGCTGTGGTGGGGCCATCAAATCCCGGCGTGGTACGACGAAGCCGGCAATATTTTTGTCGCCAAGACCGAAGCCGAAGCGCTGGTCAAGCAGCAGGCGGCCGGCAGCACCGGCCCGCTGCGCCGCGATGCCGACGTGCTCGACACCTGGTTCTCGTCGGCGCTGGTGCCGTTCTCCACCCTGGGCTGGCCTGAAGAAACACCTGACTTGAAGGCTTTCTTGCCGTCGTCGGTGCTGGTCACCGGCTTCGACATCATCTTCTTCTGGGTGGCGCGCATGGTGATGTTCACCCTGCACTTCACCGGCAAGGTGCCGTTCGAGACCGTGTACGTGCACGGCCTGGTGCGCGACTCGACCGGCCAGAAAATGTCGAAGTCGAAAGGCAATACGCTCGATCCGATCGACCTGATCGACGGCATTGGCATCGACGCGCTGGTGGCCAAACGCACCACCGGCCTGATGAATCCGAAAGACGCGGTCAAGATCGAAAAGGCCACGCGCAAGGAATTCCCGGAAGGCATCGCCGCCTATGGTACTGACGCCGTGCGCTTTACCATGGCGTCGTACGCTTCACTGGGCCGCAACATCAACTTCGACCTCGGCCGCGCCGAAGGCTACCGCAACTTCTGCAACAAGCTGTGGAACGCCACCCGCTTCGTGCTGATGAACACGGAAGAGAAGGATTGCAGCGCCAGCGATGCGGATTTGTCGAACGCCGACAAGTGGATCATCTCGCTGCTGCAAAAAGCCGAGCTGGACGTGGCCAAGGGTTTTGAAGACTACCGCTTCGACAATATTGCTTCCACCATCTACAAGTTCGTGTGGGACGAGTACTGCGACTGGTACCTGGAAGTAGCCAAGGTGCAGGTACAACACGGCACCGAAGGCCAGCAACGCGCCACCCGCCACACGCTGTTGCGCGTGCTGGAAGTGGTGCTGCGCCTGGCGCATCCGGTCATCCCGTTCGTGACCGAAGCGCTGTGGCAGGCGGTAGCGCCGCTGGCCGGCAAAAGCGGTGCGTCCATCATGATGCAGCCGTACCCGATCGCCAACACCGCCAATATCGATGAGTCGGCTGAAGCGTGGATGCTGCAACTGAAATCGCTGATCGACGCCACCCGCAACCTGCGCGGCGAAATGCAGCTGGCGCCGTCGCTGCGCGTGCCGCTGATCGTCGAGCCGGCCAACGCTGCCGACAAAGAGGCGCTGGCACTGTGCGCGCCGTACATCCAGGCGCTGGGCAAGCTGGCCGAAGTGCAGATCGTCGATGCCCTGCCCGATTCGCCGGCAGCAGTGGCAATTGTCGGCACGACCAAGCTGATGCTCAAGGTCGAGATCGATGTGAAAGCGGAACGCGAGCGCCTGGCCAAGGAAATCACGCGCGTGGAAGGCGAGATAGCCAAGGCCAACGGCAAGCTGTCGAACGAGAGTTTCGTCGCCCGCGCGCCGGTGGAAGTGGTGGCGCAGGAGAAGGAACGCGTCGCCAACTTCTCGGCCACGCTGGACAAGATGCGCGAGCAACTGGCCAAGCTGCCGGCGGCCTGATTCCTGATCCTGGCACGAAAGCCGCCTGCGGACGGCTTTTTTTCTGGCGATGACGCAGTGGACCGGTGGCTATGTGGAAGGGATCGACTACACCCACGGCTACTATCGCGAACTCGGTCCGTTGCACGCGGCCATGACGCTGTCCCATGCCGGCGTGCGCAACCGGGCGCTGCTGCTCGACTTCGTGCAACACGACATCTGCGTGCACGGCATCTGGTGCTGGGTGTCGCCCGCGAACCAGGCGCTGATCGTCGACTTCGTGCGCCGCAAGCTCAAGGTGGGCGGCGTGCGCATCACCGCATAGTCAGGGACGGCGTGCGGCTCGATGACCCGGCCGACAGCATTGCCGAAATCACGCTGCAGGCCGAACGCTTCGAAAAAGACTTCCTGGCGATGTACCTGGCGCTGCGCGTCATCGCCTGATCGCCCGGTTATTGCGCCAGCAACTCGGCGTAACGCGCCACGTCGACGTTGCCGCCGCTGATGATGATGCCCACGCGCTGGCCTTGCAGCTGCTCTTTCATGGCGCGCGCGGCCGCCAGGCCCAGGCAGCCGGTCGGTTCCACCACGAGCTTCATGCGCGCGGCAAAGAAACGCATTTCCGCGCGCAACTGCGCATCGCTCACGGTCACAATATCGTCGACATCGCGGCGGATGATGGGGAACGTCAGGTTGCCCAGGTGCTGGGTCTGGGCGCCGTCGGCGATCGTCTTCGGGGTGTCGATGTGGACGATGCTGCCGCTGCGGAACGATTGCTGGCCGTCATTGCCCGCTTCCGGCTCCACACCGTACAGTTTGGTGGCCGGCGACAAGGCGCGCGTGGAGAGCGCCGAACCGCTCAGCAACCCGCCGCCACCGAGGCACACGAACAGCGTGTCGAGCGGGCCCACTTCCTCGAACAGCTCCTTGGCGGCCGTACCCTGGCCGGCGATCACGTCGGCGTGGTCGTACGGCGGAATGAGCGTGAGGCCACGCTGCTGCGCCAGGTCGCGGCCGATCTGTTCGCGGTCTTGCGTGTAGCGGTCGTACAGCACCACTTCCGCGCCATAGCCACGGGTGGCGGCGATTTTCGATGGCGGCGCATCGTGCGGCATGACGATAGTGGCCGGGATGCCGGTCAGTTGCGCCGACAAGGCAATGCCCTGCGCATGGTTGCCGGACGAGAAAGCCACGACACCGGCACGGCGCTGCCCGGCATCGAACTTGGCCAGCGCGTTATACGCGCCGCGGAACTTGAACGCGCCCATCCGCTGCAAGTTTTCACACTTGAAAAACACTTCGGCGCCCAGTTCGCTGTTGGCGGTGCGCGAAGTCATTACCGGCGTGCGGTGGGCAACGCCGGCAATGCGTTCCGATGCAGCAGCCACATCGGCATAGGTGGGCAGAGTTTGATCGGTCATGATGGTTTCCTTGATTAACGGGCGTCGTTGTAGACGGTGGCACGGGAGACGTTGAGGTAGGCGGCAACGATATCCATCGCGCGCCGCACGTCGGACAGGCCGCTGTCCTTCAGTTCGCGCATCAGCGCGCGGCGCTCGTCGGCCTTGAGCGCGCGCGGCGTGGTGCCGTGGCGGGCGGCAAAGTCGTCGATGCGCAGGCGGATGGCGTCGGCGCCGGTGGGCTGCAGGGTATCGTTGACGGCTGCGGCCGTGTCCACGCTGCCGAATTGCGTGAGCATCGTGTTCAGGCTGCGGAACACGGTGAGATCGACATTCAGGCACAGCGCCGCCACGTAACGGCCATCGCTGTCCTTGATGCCGACCGACGTGCTCTTGGCCAGGCGGCCGTCCGGGAAGGTATTCGGGTAATTGGCGATCACCTGGTCGAAGTCGGGATCGGCCGCGCGCGCCAGCCCCAGCTCGGTAGCCGGCTCGCCCACGCTGCGCCCGGACAGGTTGTTATGGATCGCCAGAATGGCGTGCTCGGGCTCGGTCAGGTCATGCAGCACAACTTCGCAAAAAGGCGCCAGCGTCTTGCCCAGGCCATCGGCCACCTGCTGGAGCTGGGCCAGCAGGTTCTGGTGTTCGGAAGTTTTTTTCATCCAAACATATTATCTTGTTTTAGACTTTTTGTACAATACCTGGATTGAATGGCGATGCGTCGAGGTATTCCCACGCCAAAGCCAGCGGCATGTCACGCAGCAGCCATTGCTCCACCTTGAAATCCAGCGAACGGCCGGTGTCGCCTTCGAGATGGCCGGGGGCAAGCTCGTGCCATTGCAGCGTGACCGTGCCCGTCAGTTGCAGCAGGCGGCCCTGCTCGAAGTCAGGAATGATCAGTCCGGCATGGGGATCGACCGCGAAGTTGCCCAGCGTGTTGAACATGCTGTTGCCGTGGTAATCGGGGATACGCAAGGTGCTGTCGTCCAGCAGTTGCACAAAGCCCCGGTTGCCGCCCCGGTGCGAGGCATCGGCGCCGCTGTCGGCGTGGTGGCTGGCGACAAACACGGTGTCGGCCTGTCGCACGATCTCTGCCACGGCGCCGCTCAGCGTGGTACCACGGGCGGCCTGCTGCGGCAACACGCGCGGATCTGGCTGACTGCGCTGGCGCAGCTGGCGACGCTGGATGTACTGCGGGCAGTTCGGATACGCTTCCCGCACGTCAACCTCGACATGGCGCCCATTGAGATGGCGGACCACGCCATTGACGCGGTAGCGGCGGCGCTTGCCCAAGTCGATGAACAACATGCCCAGTTGCCCGCCCACCACCAGGTTGGCCCACAGCGGATCGGCGGCATCGCGCGCGGCAGCCGGCGCCTCGATCAGCACGGCGTCGCCGTCCGCGTGGGCAAAGCCCGGTTGGCCGAACAGCATCGACGACCACATCCGTCCGGCGCTGTCCGCACTGGCCAGCACGACCATGAACTGGCCGGCAATGAACGGCCGCGCGCCCGCCATCACGGTCGCAGAGATCATCCCGGTGCGTTGCTCGGCAATATGGCGCTGCCCGGCGCGTTGCTGCACGGCCAGCTCGCCGGCATGAAAAGTATGGTCGTCCATGGTCTGTCTCCTGATCGATTGCTGATGTTGTCATTGTGCGAAATAATGGGCCACGCGAGAATAGCCGTGCCGCGACAATCACCGTTTCGCCTGGAGAAAGAATGGACCAGTTTCACCTGATGAATGTTTTTGTTGCCACGGGCGAGGAAGCCAGCTTTGCCAGGGCGGCGCGGCGCCTGGACCTGTCGCCGGCAGCCGTTACCCGCGCCATTGCCGCGCTCGAGGAACTCCTGGGCGTCAAGCTCCTGCAGCGCACCACGCGCCACGTGCGCCTGACCGAGGCGGGACAGCGCTACCTCGACGACAGCCGCACCATCCTGGCCAGCCTCGAGGAAGCCAACCAGGCTGCCGCCGGCATCAACGCTGCGCCCCGGGGCAATCTGTCGGTGACGGCGCCGGTACTGTTTGGCAAATTGTTCGTCATGCCGGGCATCGTGCAATTCCTGGCCACGTATCCCGAGGCGGACGTGTCCGCCTGGTTTCTCGACCGCGTGGTCAACCTGGTCGATGAAGGCATCGACGTGGCTGTGCGCATCGGCCACCTGCCAGACTCCGGCCTGAAAGCGGCGCGCGTGGGCCAGGTGCGCCGCGTGCTGTGCGCGGCGCCCGCCTATCTCGACCGCCACGGCGTGCCCGCCAACCCGGCCGACCTGTCACGGCACACCATCATCTCCGCCAATCACATGTCGCCGCGAGTGGAGTGGAAGTTCGGCGCGCAGGACAACCCGACCACGGTACGCCTGCACGCGCGCCTGACGGTCACCAGCAATGATGCAGCCATCACCGCAGCCGTCGCCGGGCTCGGCATTTGCCGCCTGCTGTCGTACCAGGTGGCTGACGATGTCGCTGCCGGCCGCCTGCGCATCCTCCTGGCCGAGCACGAGGAAACCCCGTGGCCGGTGCACGTGGTGCACCGCGAGGGCAAGTTCGGCTCATCGAAGGTGCGGTACTTTATCGACCTGCTGGTGGCCCACCTGCGCGCGCATCCATACCTGCGCGATCTGCCGAAGGCCGAGCTGCACCTGCTCGACACCGGCCACTTCGCACTGGAAGAAGACAGCGCCGCCATTGGCGCCCTGATGCGCGATTTTCTCGGGCGTCACGTCAAGCGCTAACCGGGCGGCGGACCGGTGTGCGGTTTTCGACACCGTCCTCTAATCCAGGCGTATCGGTGCGCCGCAGCGCGGGACAGTTCGTATAATGGTCCAACAACAACCATTGGAGACCGATCATGAAACTGCTTGCCGCCACGGCTGCCGCCGCCACCGCCCTGCTCGCTTTTGGCGCCCCGCTTGTCCACGCCGCCGACCTGGCGTCGCCGGTGGGACTGTGGCAAAACATCGACGACGAGACCAACAAGCCCAAGGCGCTGATCCGCATCACCGACAACAACGGCACTCTGCAAGGCCAGATCGAAAAACTGTACCGCGATGCTGGCGAAGACCAGAATCCGCTGTGCGTGAAATGCGAAGGCGCCAGGAAGGACCAGCCGATCACCGGCATGGTCATCCTCACCGGCCTGAAGAAAGACGGCGACGAATACACGGGCGGCGAAATCCTCGATCCGGCCAAGGGCAAAACCTACAAGAGCAAGATGCACCTGACCGACGGCGGCAAAAAGCTCAGCGTACGCGGCTACATCGGCACGCCGATGCTGGGCCGCTCGCAAACCTGGGTACGGCAGGACTGATTCAACTGCCCGCAACGACAACCAGCCGGCGTGATGCCGGCTTTTTTATATCGCTCAGGGAAACGATGTGTTCGGCGCACGATAGCGGTGCGCGTGCGCCACGCCTACTGCTGTATGCCCTTGCCGGTGGCGGTCCAGTAGATGCCGCCCATCAGGTGCGCCAGGTATTGGGGGTCGCGGTACATTTCACCGTTGTGGCCCAGCGAGGTAACAAATACCCGCCCCTTTTCAACCTGGTGATACCACGCCACCGGGTGGTCGCGGCCCATGCCTTGCGTGGTCTGGCCAGGCCAGATTTTAGTCGGGTCGTAGGTGCTTTCATCGACGTTCAGCACCGGGTGGATCGCGATGTTGTGGGGATTGTCGAAGATGTACCATTCATCGCTCCAGATCCAGCGCTCGGGAATGCCGAACGTGGCCGGGAATTTTTTATCGACCACGTACGCCACGCCGGTTTGCAGCATCGGATGGTTGCCCACCCGGCGGCCCACCAGCTTTTCGAACCATGGCCAGGTGTTGGGCGGAATGATCAACGAGCGGTGCACCAGCATGGCGTTGCCGCCGCCGCGCATGTAGTCCTCGAACTTTTTACGGCGCGCTTCGTTCAGTTCCTCGCCTGGCGTGTTAAGGAACATGATGGTGGCGTACTGTTTCAGATCGCCGTCGAACGCTTCGGGCCGGTGCGTGTACACGACTTCGAACGCGTGCAGCTTGCCCAGCCTTTCCAGGCTGTCGCGCGCGATCGGGATGTATTCGTAGTGGTATTTGCCGGGCATGGCAAACACCAGTATCTTGTACTGGTCGTCGGCGCGGCTGGGCGCGGCCAGCAGCAAGGTGGCGATAGCCAGCACGGCCAGCAGGATTTTTCGCATGGTTGTCTCCGTGATTTTGATCTAGTTAGCGCTAACATCGGACTGATCAATATACACGTTTTCACTACGCAAGTGATACGATTCTCGACGATGAAAATATTCCTGATCCTGGTGGGTTGGATAGCCGTGGCGCTCGGTGTGCTGGGCATCTTCCTGCCGCTGCTGCCCACCACGCCGTTCCTGCTGCTCGCCTCCGCCTGCTTCGCGCGCGGCTCCTCGCGCATGCACAACTGGCTGCAAACCAACCGCGTGTTCGGCAAATACCTGCGCGACTATGAAAACGGCCACGGCATGCCGCTGCGCGCCAAGGTCTGGGTGCTGATCTTCATGTGGTGCTCGATGGGGTATTCGATGTGGCGCCTGCAGCATTTGCCGGCGTTGCAAGTGCTGCTGGTGGTGATCGGCGCTGGCGTGACGATCTATCTGACGCGCTTTGTGCCGACCATGGTGATGGCGAAAAAGCCGGACTAAACCGGACTAAGCCGGCGGCGTCGCATGCTTGCGCAAGTGCCGGTCCAGGCTGTTGGCAAAGCTCTGGCGGTCGCTCTGGCTGAAGGCTGCCGGGCCGCCAGTATCGACCCCGCTGCCGCGCAGCTCGTCCATGAAGGCGCGCATGGTCAGCATCTGGGCGATGTTATCGTTGGTGTAGAACTCGCCGCGCGGGTTGAGCGCAAAGCCGCCCTTCTTCAATACATCGGACGCCAGCGGAATGTCGCCCGTTACCACCAAGTCGCCCGGTGCCAGCAGGCGCACGATTTCCTGGTCGGCCACGTCGGCGCCGGACGGCACTTGCACCGAACGGATAAAGCGCGACGGCGGTACCCGCAGTAACTGGTTGGCTACCAGCGTGACCTGCAACTGCATGCGGTCGGCCACGCGGTACAGGATATCCTTGACGACAGCCGGACAGGCATCGGCATCGACCCAAATCTGCATCACAGGTCCGCCCACAGTTCGCCGTTGGGGCTGGTGCGCGGGGGCGTCACGCCGAAGTGGCGGTAGGCGGCCGGCGTGGCTACCCGGCCGCGCGGCGTGCGCTGCAAAAAGCCTTGCTGGATCAGATAGGGTTCGAGCACGTCTTCGATGGTGTCGGCTGCTTCGCCGATGGCTGCCGCCAGGTTGCCGATACCCACCGGGCCGCCGCCGAACTTGAACAGCACCGCTTCGAGCAGCTTGCGGTCCATCACGTCGAAGCCGACGGTATCGACATCGAGCATGACCAGCGCGGCATCGGCCGTGGCCTTGGTGATGTCGCCATTACTTTTCACTTCCGCGTAGTCGCGCACGCGGCGCAGCAGGCGGTTGGCAATACGCGGCGTGCCGCGCGCGCGGCGGGCGATTTCCACGGCGCCGTCGGGGTGGATATTGGCCTTGAGCAGCGCGGCGCTGCGGGTGACGATCTTGGTCAGTTCCTCGGTGTTATAAAACTCGAGGCGGGCGACGATGCCGAAGCGGTCGCGCAGCGGGTTGGTCAGCATGCCGGCGCGCGTGGTGGCGCCCACCAGCGTAAACGGTTGCAGGTCGAGCTTGACGGAGCGCGCAGCCGGGCCCTCGCCGATCATGATGTCGATCTGGTAGTCCTCGAGCGCCGGGTACAGGATCTCTTCGACCACCGGCGACAGGCGGTGGATCTCGTCGATGAACAACACGTCGTTCGCTTCGAGGTTGGTCAGAATGGCGGCCAGGTCGCCCGGACGTTCAAGTACCGGGCCCGACGTCTGCCGCAGGTTGACGCCCATCTCGCGGGCGATAATGTTGGCCAGCGTGGTCTTGCCGAGACCAGGCGGGCCGAACAGCAAAGTGTGGTCAAGCGCCTCGCTGCGGTTGCGCGCGGCGGCAATAAAAATCTCGAGCTGGTCGCGGATCTTGGACTGCCCGACATATTCATCGAGAAGCTTGGGACGCAAGGCCCGTTCGATGGCCTCTTCGTTGGGCGACGTGGGCGCTGCGTCGATAATGCGCTGTTCGGTGAAGCTGTCGGTCTGGATGCTCATGCGTTACTTGGTCGTGGTGGATTGATGCGAAATGCATGCAAAACAGGCGGCTCCCGGCTTGCCAATGCACAGTGTAGGCTAGTTTGCGCAAACCGCCCAGCCAGTACATCACCCCTTGGATAACGCCTTCAACGCCTGCTTGATGCCGTCCGACACGCCGGCGCCCGCCGGGACGGTTTTGAGCGCCAGCAGCGCTTCCTTGTCGGAGTAGCCCAGCGCCAGCAGCGCGTTGAGGATGTCCGATTGCGAGTCGGGGACCGATGGCGAACCGGCCGAGCCCAGGTCCGCGCCCAGCTTGCCTTTCAATTCGAGCAGCAGGCGTTCGGCGGTTTTCTTGCCGATGCCGGGCACCTTGATCAGGCGGCCCGATTCCTGCAGCGTCACCGCCTGCGCCAGGTCGGCGATCGACATGCCGGACAAGATCGACAGCGCGGTGCGCGCGCCGACGCCGCTGATCTTGATCAGCAAGCGGAACACGGCGCGCTCGTCGGCATGGCCGAAGCCGAACAGCAAATGGGCGTCCTCGCGGATGGCCTGGTGGGTAAACAGCACCACCTTCTCGCCCACGTTGGGCAGGTTGTAGAACGTGCTCATCGAAACATCGACTTCGTAGCCGACGCCACCGCAATCGACCAGCAATTGCGGCGGATTTTTTTCAAGCAAAATACCGGAGAGACGACCGATCATCGTGTGGACACCTTGTGAATGGGGATAAGTTAGCCGACCAGGCGACCACGCTTCATGCGCATGCCGGCCAGCGGACCGCCCAGCGCAGTGGCTCCGGCGGTGGTGGTCTTGATGCCGGCGCTGGCGATCAGGGTCAGCGTGTCGCGGCTGTGGGCGTGGCAGATGGCAATGCCGAGCGCGTCGGCGGCGTCGGTGCCGGGCAGGCCGGGCAGCGACAGCAACCGCGCCACCATGTCCTGCACCTGCGACTTGACGGCGCGGCCCGTGCCGACGACTGCCTGCTTGATCTGGGTAGGCGAATATTCGGCCACCGCCAGGTTGGCCGACACCAGCGCGCAAATCGCCGCGCCACGGGCTTGGCCCAGCAGCAAAGTCGATTGCGGATTGACGTTGACGAACACCTGCTCGATGGCCGAGCACTCGGGCTGGTAAATGCGCGCGACTTCAGCCACGCCGTCCAGGATCACCTTGAGGCGGGTAGGCAAATTGCCCTCGCCGCTCTTGATGGTGCCGGAAGCAATGTAGCGCAACTTGGCGCCCTGCTTGTGGATGACGCCAAAGCCAGTGGTGCGCAGGCCGGGGTCGATGCCGAGAATAATCATGCCGGGATTGTACTATGGCTAAAAATGATCATCCCCGCAAAAGCGGGGATGAAGGATCAAACTGTCGCTAAAGATTAATGATTAATGACGGAAATGGCGAACGCCCGTATAAACCATTACTACGCCGCGCTCATCAGCCGCATCGATCACTTCCTGGTCACGCATCGAACCACCGGGATGAATCACGCAGGTCGCGCCCGCATCGACCACCACGTCGAGGCCGTCACGGAACGGGAAGAACGCGTCCGACGCCACGACCGAACCGGTCAGCGACAGGCCGGCGTTTTGCGCCTTGATCGAGGCGATGCGGGCCGAGTCGATGCGGCTCATCTGGCCGGCGCCCACGCCCAGGGTCATGTTGTTGCCGCAGAAGACGATGGCGTTCGATTTGACATACTTGGCCACGCGCCACGCGAACATCAGGTCTTGCAGTTGCTGCGGGGTTGGTTGCAGTTTCGAGACCACTTTCAGGTCGCCGACCACCACGTTTTTCGAGTCGGCCGACTGCACCAGCAAGCCGCCACCGACGCGTTTGAAGTCCATGGCGTTGACGCCATCACCGAGAGGAATTTCCAGCAGGCGCACGTTCTGCTTGGCCGACAGGATCTGCTTGGCTTCAGCGGTAAACACCGGCGCGATCAGCACTTCGACGAACAGCTTGGCCAGTTCCACGGCAGCAGCCGCATCGACTTCCACGTTGAAGGCGATGATGCCACCGAATGCCGAGGTCGGATCAGTTTGCAGCGCGCGCTTGTAAGCGTCGGCAGCGTCGGTGCCCAGGGCAACGCCGCACGGGTTGGCGTGCTTGACGATCACGCACGCGGCGCTCTGGTCGAAGCCGCCCATGCTCTTCACGCATTCCCATGCAGCATCGGCGTCGGCGATATTGTTGAACGACAGTTCCTTGCCTTGCAGCTGGCGGTAGTTGGCCAGCGCGCCTGGCGTAGCGACGACATCACGGTAGAACGCGGCTGACTGGTGCGGATTCTCGCCGTAGCGCATGTCCTGCACTTTTTCAAACGCCACGTTCAGGTTCTTTGGATACGCGCCACGGGTGGCATGGGCGCGGTCCGGGCCCAGGCTGGTCAGGTAGTTGGCGATAGCGCCGTCGTACTGGGCCGTGTGGGCATACACCTTGGTGGCCAGGCGGAAGCGGGTTTCGTAGCTGACGAAACCTGGGGTGTTGTCGGTGGTTTTCATTTCCGCCAGCACCACGCCATAGTCGGCCGGATCGCAGATCACGACCACGTCCTTGTGATTCTTGGCCGACGAGCGCAGCATGGCCGGGCCGCCGATGTCGATGTTTTCGATGGCGTCGTCGAGCGAGCAGTCTTCCTTGGCGACAGATGCCTGGAACGGGTACAGGTTGACCACCACCATGTCGATGGTAGGAATGTCGTGCTCGGCCAGCTTGGCCATGTGCTCGGGGAAATCGCGGCGGGCCAGGATGCCACCGTGCACTTTCGGGTGCAGGGTCTTGACGCGGCCATCGAGCATTTCCGGGAAGCCAGTGTAGTCGGCCACTTCGGTCACGGCCAGGCCGTTGTCGGCCAGCATTTTGGCGGTGCCGCCGGTGGACAGGAGCTTGACGCCCATGGCGGACAACGCGCGAGCGAAGTCCAGCACACCGGTTTTGTCGGAAACGGAGATGAGAGCTGATTTAATCATGGCTGAAGGCTAAGTCGTTTAGCTAGGTGGTTTGAATGAGGAGAAACAATCGGCACAACGGCCGATCCCCAGCCGTCCACGCCGGAAAACGCAGGCCGTTACAGCAGGCCGTGCTCTTGCAATTTCTTGCGTAAAGTATTGCGGTTGATGCCCAACATCTGCGCCGCGTGCGACTGGTTGCCGTCCGCGCGCGTCATGACCACTTCCAGTATCGGCTTCTCGACGGTCAGCACGACCATGTCGTAGATATTCGACGCCTGCTGCTCGCCCAGGTCGTTGAAGTAGTCTTCAAGGCTTTTCTGCACTACTTCCTGGATACTTTCTTTGCTCATTTTGTACGTTCTCAATAATCTGTTGACGCTGGTAAATCATCACCAGGCTTGTGGCCCGGGCGCTTACCCTTTTGATATGACTTTTTTAGTGCTTGCTGGCTTGCGGCTCGCTGATCACGACAGGCTATGCGGCTTGCAAATCTTCGGAGAGGCGGTATTGTAACCGCTCGCCCCACTGTCGCTGCGATTCGAAGAACTGGTCCACTGCCTCCAGCTGCGTCTCGGTGCACTCCAGCAGGTTCATCCGTTGCCGGAATGCCTCGCCGCCAGGCAGGTCGCGCACGTACCAGCCGATGTGCTTGCGTGCGGTGCGCACGCCCAGATAGTCGCCGTAGAAACCGTAGTGGGCACGCAAGTGTTCGTCCATCAGCGCGCGCACTTCGGCGATATATGGCGCCGGCAAGTGGGTGCCGGTTTGCAGGAAATGGTCGATCTCGCGGAAGATCCACGGCCGGCCCTGCGCCGCGCGTCCCACCATCACCGCATCCGCGCCCGTGTAATCGAGTACGAATTTGGCTTTTTCGGGCGTGGTGATGTCGCCGTTGGCCACTACCGGGATCGCCACCGATTGCTTGACGGCAGCAATGGTGTCGTACTCGGCGTCGCCCGTGTAGCCGTCGGCGCGGGTACGGCCATGCAGGGTGAGCATGGCAATGCCGGCGTCTTCCGCGATGCGGGCAATCGCCAGCGCGTTCTTGTTCTCGCGGTTCCAGCCGGTACGAAATTTCAGCGTGACCGGCACATCCACCGCGCCGACCACGGCCGCGAGAATCTCGCGCACCAGCGGCACGTTTTGCAGCAGGGCCGAACCGCACCAGCTGTTGCACACTTTTTTTACCGGGCACCCCATGTTGATATCGATGATCTGGGCGCCGCGCTCGACATTGAAGCGCGCGCAGTCGGCCAGGTCTTGCGGATCGGCACCCGCGATTTGCACGGCTTTCGGCTCCATTTCGCCCGTATGGTCGGTGCGGCGCGAGCTTTTTTCGGTCGCCCACAGGCGCGGATTGGACGCCGCCATCTCGGATACCGCGTAGCCAGCCCCCAGCTGTTTGCACAGCTGGCGGAACGGCCGATCGGTCACGCCCGCCATGGGAGCGACAAATACGTTGTTACGCAGTAAATGAGGACCGATTTGCACAGACGTTACCTGGTGGGAAAGGAGGAACCTTCTATTTTACCCCAAGGACTGCTCATTTAATAAGCACTATTTTTTATTAAATCGGCAAGGGTGTCCGCTTGACTTTGTTCAGATGATGTCGTCCAGGGCTATAGCCAGGTGCGCTACCTCGCCCCAGTTGTCGAGCACCAGCTTGCCGTCGGCATAATGAAACCGGTTGATACTGGCATTCTTGACCTGGAAGTCACGCGGGCTGTCGAGCTGCATGCCGACCGCCTCGCGGTACGCGCATTCGAGCACGCCGCCGTGGGCCACGATGGCAATCGTCTTGCCCGGATGTTGCTCGGCCCAGCGGCCGATGGCGCCAATCGCGCGCGCATAAAACTGGCGGAAGCTTTCGGCCACGCGATCACCTGCCGGCATCACGGCGTCGATATCGCGCGCCTGCCACAACACGAAATCCTGCGGATATTGCTGCTCGATCTCGGTGTACAACATGCCTTCGAATGCACCATAGCCGCGCTCGCGCAAGGCGGCGTCGGTGTGCACGGTGGCGTGGTCGTAGTGCACCGCCACCGCCTGCGCGGTTTGCAGCGCCCGTTGCAGGTCGCTCGAGACGATCAGGTCCAGCCCCTCCCCCGCCAGCGCCTCGGCCAGAGCGCGCGCCTGGCGTTCGCCCTCGAGGTTGAGCGGAATATCGATATGGCCTTGCAGGCGGCGCACGGCGTTCCACGCCGTTTCGCCATGGCGGATCAGTACAATCTTGGTAGTGTTCATGCAGTCTTCGGTTTGCCCCGTGCAGCTTTAGGCGCCAGGGCGGGATTGAGGGTGTAGGTGGCGATCAGTTGCGCTTCATCGATGATGTGGCCGTGGATGGCATTCAATACGTCGGCGCACGTAAACCGCGCGGCCAAGTTCAGGCGTGGTACGTCCAGCGCGTACAGGCGAAAGATGTAGTAATGCACGCGCTCGTCGTTCCACGGCGGGCACGGACCGTCGTAGCCGTAGTAGTCGCCAGCCATGGCTGCGTCGTGCGCGAACCAGCCGGTGTAATCGTTGAGTCCCTGGCGCAGCGCCAGGTCGCCCACGATGATCTCGGGCCCCGGCTTGCCATGCGGCGTCACGCCGTTTGAAAACGCGCCGGCCGGCAGTTCGCGACGCGACACGGGAATATCGACCAGGCTCCAGTGGAAAAAATCGCCGCGTGGCTCAAGCGCGGACAGCGACACATCGACGCGGTTGGCGTGTTTGGCATCGACCGGCGCATCGCCGTCGATGCACAGTAGCACCAGCGACGCGGCGCCAGCCGGCACGTCGGTCCAGGCCAGGTGCGGGTTGCGGTTGCCAGATAGCACTACCTTGCCGCCCTGGTCCAGCACGCCAAAGGCATATTCGGCCGGCAAGGGGCGGCCATTACGCACACTGTCACTCACCAGCTTCATTGCTGCTTCCTTTATGTGGGATTCGGTTTCGCAGATACTTGCAACCAGAACGTCACCGGCCCGTCGTTGGTAAGCGTCACTTTCATGTCGGCGCCGAACTGGCCGGCCTGCACCACCGGATGCTTGCGCCTGGCCTGGTCCACGAAATGGGAAAACAGGCGCAAGCCATCGGCCGGCGCGGCGGCCGGCGTAAACGACGGTCGCGTGCCCGAACGAGTGTCGGCGGCCAGCGTAAATTGCGGCACCAGCAGCAAACCGCCGCCAACGTCGGCGACGCTGCGGTTCATCTTGCCGGCATCGTCGCCGAACACGCGGTAGCCGAGCAGCTTGGCCAGCAAGGTGTCGGCTTCCTTTTCGGTATCGCCACGCTCGGCGCAGACCAGCACCATCAGGCCGGCGTCGATGGCGCCGATGGTGGCGCCATCGACCACCACGCTGGCGCTGGACACCCGTTGCAGCAGCGCGATCATGCGGTCAGCGTGACGCGGGCGAACTTGCGCTTGCCCACTTGCAGCACGAAGGTGCCGGCTTCAACTTTTAACGCTTTGTCGCTGAGCACGGTGCCATCGAGGCGTACGCCGCCCTGATCGACCATGCGCATCGCTTCCGACGTCGATGGGCACAGGCCGGCCTGCTTGAGCAGTTGCGGCAGGCCCAGCGGCGCACCGGTGAGCGCGACTTCGGGCACGTCGTCCGGAATGCCGCCCTTGGAGCGGTTGACGAAGTCGTTCAACGCTTCCTCGGCAGCGGCCTGCGAGTGGAAACGGGCGACGATTTCCTGGGCGATCGCCACCTTGGCATCGCGCGGGTTGGCGCCGCCGGCCACCGTCGCTTTCAGGGCGGCAATGTCGGCAATCGAGCGGAACGACAGCAAATCATAGTATTTCCACATCATCTCGTCGGAAACGCTCATGATCTTGGCGAACATGGTGTTGCCCGGCTCGGTGATGCCGATGTAGTTGTTCTTGGACTTCGACATTTTTTCCACGCCGTCCAAACCTTCGAGCAGCGGCATGGTCAAAATGCATTGGGGCTCTTGCGCGTAGTCTTTTTGCAGTTCGCGGCCCACCAGCAGGTTGAACTTCTGGTCGGTGCCGCCCAGCTCGAGGTCGGCCTTCAGCGCGACCGAATCGTAACCCTGCATCAAAGGATAAAGGAACTCGTGGACCGCAATCGGTGTCCCACTCTTGAAACGCTTGGTGAAATCGTCGCGCTCCATCATGCGCGCCACCGTGTAGCGCGAGGCCAGCTGGATCAGTCCGCGCGCGCCCAGCGGGTCGCACCACTCGGAGTTGTAGCGGATTTCGGTCTTGGCGGCATCGAGCACCAGCGAAGCCTGCTTGAAGTAGGTCATGGCGTTTTGCTCGACCTGCTCCTTGGTCAGTGGCGGACGGGTGGCGTTGCGGCCGGACGGGTCGCCGATCATCGAGGTGAAGTCGCCGATCAGGAAAATCACCTGGTGGCCCAGGTCTTGCAACTGGCGCATCTTGTTGAGCACCACGGTGTGGCCCAGGTGCAGGTCGGGCGCGGTCGGATCGAGGCCCAGCTTGATGCGCAGCGGCACACCCGATTGCTCGGAGCGGGCCAGCTTCTGGGCGAACTCGCTTTCGATCAGCAACTCGTCGACACCGCGCTTGGTGATCGCGAGTGCCTCCTGTACATTGTCGCTCAATGGCAGAGCTTTCGAGGGAACCGGCGGCGTCGAAGAAGAGGTAGTCATAACTTTTGAGAGGTTTTTTTTCAGAAAAAGGTAGCAGTTGCCAGGAGTTTGTTATAATCCGTGATCCCATCAATCTTGCTCTACGAAAACGAACAACGATTAGAATTAGAAGAAAATAAACGTTCCTGAATAGTTCAAGCGGTAAATTCTAACTGATTGCATGAACCAAATACATAAATTCACGAGCTCACGCTTATATAAACTGGTCGGTTCCACGCCGAAGAAGCGCATCATCTCCGCTTCGGCCTTTGCCCTCACAGTATGTGCTTTTGGCGCTGCCGCAGTGGCGCCACTCGCTCCCGACGCGTCGGATTTGCCAGTGACATCGATTCAGGAAGCCGTTGCCATGCCGGATCTCGGCAAGCAAATCTCCGCACTCGAGCAGCAATCCTCCACCGAACAGTTCGTCCATGAAGAACGCGTACGCTCCGGCGATACGCTGGCAACGCTGTTGACCCGCCTCGGCGTGGACGACAACGACGCCGAGTCCTTCATCAAGAAGGACAAGATCGCCAAAGGCGTCATGCAGCTGAAAACCGGCAAGCGCGTTCAAGCGCAAACCGATGAAATCGGCAATCTGCAATGGCTGCGGGCGACGGTGGTCGATGGCAAGGATATGCCAGTGAAAAACATCACGGTCACCCGCAAGGGCGACAGTTTTGTTGCACAGGAAGAAGCTGCGAAGCTGGAACGCCGCGTTGAAATGCACGCGCGCACCATCGCCAGCAACCTGTACGCGGCAACCGATTCCGACAAGGACGGCGCCAAGCTGCCGGACGCGATCGTCAAGCAAATCATTGAAATGTTCTCCACCAACATCGACTTCCGCGGCGATGTGAAACGTGGCGACCGCTTTAATGTGGTGTACGAAACCTTCTGGCAAGATGGCGAATTCATCAAGGCAGGCCGCATCCTGGCTGGCGAATTCACCAACCGTGGCACGACGTACCAGTCGGTCTGGTACGAAGATCCGCAAAGCAAGCAAGGTGGCGGCTACTACAGCTTTGACGGCAAGTCGCTGAAAAAGGCATTCCTGAAGTCGCCGGTGGAGTTCACCCGCATTTCGTCGGGCTTCTCGATGCGTGTACACCCGGTATCGGGCCAGTGGAAAGCCCACAAGGGCATCGATTTCCCGGCGCCTACCGGCACGCCGATCCGCGCCGCAGGCGATGGCACCATCGAGTTCGCCGGTACCCAGAACGGCTATGGCAACCTGGTCACCATCAAGCATTGGAACAACTACAGCACCGCCTATGCCCACATGAGCCGTTTCGGTTCGGGCATCAAAAAGGGCGGCAAAGTGAGCCAGGGCGACATCATCGGCTACGTGGGCAGCACTGGCTGGTCCACCGGCGCCCACCTGCACTATGAATTCCGTGTGGCTGGCGTGGCCAAAGATCCAAGCAAGATGAATGTGCAAGCCCAGGCACCACTGACCGCTGCCGAAATGTCGCGCTTCAAGGTCTATGCCAACGACATGACCCACCGCATTGCGCTGTTGCAATCCGGCCAGCCTGGCTTCAACGGTGGCAACACCCGCATGGCTGCCAAGTAATTCTTCCCCGCTGTAAATCTTCACTCTAGAAAACAGGCCGCCGCATCGGCCTGTTTTTTTTATCATCATGCGCCGCCACGGCGTCCGCTTCCGTGCGACAGCACACGCAAGCTCAGGCAAAATACATTTTTCCCAACGAATGACGTAAGGACGCGACATGGCTCTGTATATCGGTTTGATGTCGGGCACCAGCCTCGACGGTGTTGATGGTGCACTGGCGGACTTTTCCGGCGCCGACATTACCACGCGTGGCGCCGCCTACATCGCCTTCCCGCCCGCGCTGCGCGCCGAGCTGATGGCGCTGCAGGCGCCCGGCGATAACGAAATCGAGCGCGAAGCGGCTGCGGCGATTCAACTGGCGCGGCACTATGCCGACTGCGTGGCGGCCCTGCTGGCCGATGCCGGTCTTGCCGCCGCAGATATCACTGCAGTGGCCGTGCATGGCCAGACCATCCGCCACCGCCCCGAACTGGGCTTTACGCGCCAGGTCAACCATCCCGCCCTGCTGGCCGAGTTGTGCGGCATCGACGTGATTGCCGACTTCCGCAGCCGCGACGTGGCCGCCGGCGGCCAGGGTGCGCCGCTGGTGCCCGCCTTTCACCAGGCGCTGTTCGGCAAGGCCGGCAGCACCCGGGTGGTGGCCAATATCGGCGGCATCGCCAATATCAGCGTGCTGGGCGGCGATGGTGCGGTCACCGGCTTCGATACCGGCCCCGGCAATGTACTGATGGACGCCTGGATCGCCCGCCACCAGGACAGAGAGTACGATGCCGACGGCGCTTGGGCCGCCAGCGGCGCAGTGCTGCCGGACTTACTCGCGGAACTGCTGCGCGAACCGTACCTGGCCCTGCCGCCACCGAAAAGCACGGGCCGCGACCTGTTCCACCTCGACTGGCTCGACGCACGCCTGGCCGTGTACCGCGAGGCTGCGCCCGCAGACGTGCAAGCCACGCTCACGCGGTTGACGGCCTTGTCGCTGGCCCAGGCCATTGCCGCTCACGGCAGTGGCGCGGATGCGGTCTACGTGTGCGGCGGCGGCGCCTACAACAGCGTGCTGATGAGCGAACTCGGCGCCGCGCTGGGGAACCAGGTAATGGTGGCATCCACCCAGGCACTGGGCGTGGCGCCGAACCGGGTGGAGGCGCTGGCATTTGCCTGGCTCGGTTACCGCTTCACCGAGCGGCTGGCAGGCAACCTGCCGGCCGTTACCGGCGCAGCGGGCGAACGGGTGCTGGGCGCGTTGTATCCGCGCTGACTGTTTCAGGACCACACATAAAAAAAGGCGGCACAACCGAAGTTGTACCGCCTTTTTACATGGCGCCGGGCGCCGCGTGTATATCCGAAACTTACACCGAGAACGACGAACCGCAACCGCAGGTCGAGGTGGCCGACGGGTTCTTGATCACGAACTGGGCGCCTTCGAGGTCGTCCTTATAGTCGATCTCCGCGCCGACCAGGTACTGGTAGCTCATCGAATCGATCAACAGCTCGACGCCGTTCTTGACCATAGTGGTGTCGTCTTCGTTGACGATTTCATCGAACGTGAAACCGTACTGGAAGCCGGAGCAACCGCCACCCTGCACGAACACGCGCAATTTCAGGTCGGGATTGCCCTCTTCCTCGATCAGTTGGGCGACTTTTTCGGCAGCGCTATCGGTAAACACGATAGGAGCTGGCATCACGTCCAGGCTTTCAGCAACAGCATTCATTTGAGACTCCTACGAGTTAAGCATTTAGCGGCCATTATAGACCTACCCTGACTTTCCTGCTCCGTCAACGTCAGATTTGGCGACGGAACCCAACAAATCAAGACAAGCTTATGGCAACAGCGCGATTTGTTTCAGTCCGGTGGTCTCTTCCAGGCCGAACATCAGGTTCATGCACTGCACAGCCTGGCCGGATGCGCCCTTGACCAGGTTGTCCTGCACCACCAGCACGATCACGGTATTGCCGTTGTCGGGACGGTGCAGCGCCAAGCGCAGCATGTTCGAGCCGCGGGTGGAGCGGGTTTCAGGATGCGAGCCGAACGGCATCACGTCGACGAACGGGCTGTCCTTGTACTGCTCTTCGAACAATGCCTGCAGTTCCTCGTTGGTGACATCTTTGGTCAGGCGACCGTACAGCGTGGAATGCATGCCACGGATCATCGGTACCAGGTGCGGCGTGAAGACCAGGGCCACCTTATCTTCGGTGAATTTTTGCAGCTGGGCCGAGGTTTCAGGCGTGTGACGGTGGCCGGCTACACCATAGGCCTTGAAGTTGTCGCTCGACTCGGAGAACAAGGTGCCGATTTCCGCCTTGCGGCCGGCGCCGGACACGCCGGACTTGCAGTCGGCAATCAGGCCGCCGGCATCGATCAGGCCGGCCTTGAGCAGCGGGTAGTATCCCAGTTGCATGGTGGTCGGGTAGCAGCCGGGATTGGCGACCAGGCGCGCGCCCTGAATCGCTGCGCGGTTCAGTTCGGCCAGGCCGTAGGCGGCTTCTTCCAGCAGTTCGGGGCAGGTGTGCTCGATCTTGTACCATTTTTCAAAGACGGCCTTGTCCTTGATGCGGAAGTCGGCCGCCAGGTCGATGACCTTGACGCCAGCTGCGAGCAGCGCCGGTGCCTGGGCCATGGCCACGCCGTGCGGGGTGGCGAAGAACACCACGTCGCACTGGGTCAGGTCGGCCTTGTCCGGCGACGAGAAAGCGATGTCCACGCTGCCGCGCAGCGAAGGGAACATATCGGCAACCGGCAAGCCATCTTCCTTGCGCGACGTAATGGCCGTCAACTGCACGTCAGGGTGGACTGCCAACAGTCGCAGCAATTCCACTCCGGTGTATCCGGTGCCGCCGACGATGCCAACTTTGATCATGTTCTAATCCTTGAGTAGTGATGCGTGGAGAAATATTCGAATGCCATTTTATCAGGCAACGACTACCGCCGCATGACAGTAGCCAGATAGCAAAAAAGCCGCCCGACACAAGGCCGGCGGCTTTTTGTACGGCACGCGGGGCAAGCCCGCATGCCGGAAGCGAAAAATTAACGCTTCGAGAATTGTTTTGCGCGACGTGCTTTGCGCAGACCAACTTTTTTACGCTCAACTTCACGTGCATCGCGGGTCACGAAGCCGGCTTTAGCCAGATCCGGTTTCAGCGCTGCATCGTAGTCGATCAGGGCGCGGGTGATGCCGTGACGCACAGCACCTGCTTGACCCGACTCGCCGCCGCCGTGCACGTTGACTTTGATGTCAAAACGCTCAACGTTGCCGGTCAGTTCCAGTGGTTGACGAATAACCATCAGGCCGGTTTCGCGCGAGAAGTACTCAGCAGCTGGCTTGCCGTTAACGATGATTTGGCCAGTGCCAACTTTGATGAACACACGAGCTACTGCACTCTTGCGACGGCCGGTGCCGTAATTGTAGTTACCGATCATGTCAGTTCCTTAGATTTCGAGTGCTTTAGGTTGCTGGGCAGCGTGCGGGTGCGAACCTTCGGCGTACACTTTCAGCTTCTTGATCATGGCGTAGCCCAGTGGGCCTTTTGGCAGCATGCCCTTGACGGCTTTTTCCAGAGCGCGACCTGGGAAACGCTGTTGCATTTTCAGGAAGTTGGTCTCGTAGATGCCACCTGGGTAGCCCGAGTGACGGTAGTAGGTCTTCTCGGTTGCTTTGGTGCCGGTCACGCGCAGTTTGCCTGCGTTGATGATGACGATGTAATCGCCGGTATCGACGTGAGGAGTAAATTCTGGCTTGTGTTTGCCGCGCAGTCGGAGTGCCACTTCGCTGGCAACACGTCCGAGGACTTTGTCCGTCGCGTCAATCACGAACCAATCACGCTGGACTTCATGGCCCTTAGCGGAAAAAGTTTTCATGTTGACTTCCTAAATATTAAAACACGCTCAAATGGTGGTTCCGCCATGGTTTCAGCGGACTCGGCCTTCTTATTTACTTTCCTGAGCGAACGGAAAGCCGACAAGTATAAGCGGCAACGACCGACCGCGTCAAGCCCGCTGTGGCTTGCAGGCCCTGAAAACACAGGCTGGGCGCGGGCCATTACAATAAGGCCACATAACTTGGAGAATGCGATGGAATGCAAAGTCAGCTGGAATGGCCCGTTGGGCATGAGTTTCCTGGCCCAGACCGGTTCGGGCCACCTGGTCAATATGGATGGCGCGCCCGAGGGCGGCGGCAACAACCTGGCGCCACGGCCGATGGAAATGGTGTTGCTGGGTACCGGTGGCTGCACCGCCTATGACGTGGTGTTGATCCTGAAAAAAGGCCGCGCCGACATTCGCGGCTGCGAATGCACGCTCAAGGCAGACCGCGCCGAGACCGATCCGAAGGTGTTCACCAAGATCAACTTCCACTTCACGGTGACCGGCAAGGGCCTGAAACCGGAAGCGGTGGAACGGGCGATCTCGCTGTCGCACGACAAGTATTGCTCGGCATCGATCATGATCGGCAAGACCGCCGAGATCACCCACTCGTTTGAAATAGTAGAGGTCGCTTAGTCTTCAGACTCTATCAGACACGATACGCAGTCGTGGTCATCACCTTGCCCATGACTGCCATGACGGCTTTCACCGGCGCCGGCATCTGTGCCGCGCCCAATGCCTGCGCGGCCGCGCCGTGTTCGATTTCATCGAGCCGCATCTGGTCCACGATCGCGCGCGATTTGATGTCCTGCGGCGGCAGTTTTTCCAGGTGGCTTTTCAGGTGGGCTTCCACCTGGCGTTCGGTTTCCACCACAAATCCCAGGCTTTTCGGATCGCCCAGCAAGGCTGCTACCGTGCCCAGCGCGTACGAACCGGCATAGAACAGGGGATTCAATACACTGGTATGCGAACCGAGTTCGCCCAGCCGTTGCGCGGTCCAGGCCAGGTGGTCTTCTTCCTCGCGGCTCGAGTGCTCGAACTGCCGGCGGATTTGCTCGGTGCGGGCAAAGCGCGCCTGCGAATTGTACAGCGCCTGCGCGCATACCTCGCCCACGTGGTTCACCCGCATCAGGCCGGCGGCGTGACGGCGTTCTTCTTCGCTGAGCTCGGCATCGGGCGCGAACTGGCCCGGGGTCGGTCGCGAAGCCGAGGCAACGCCAGCGATCACGCGCAGGGCCTTGTCGGCGCCGGAGATAAAACGGTCGAGGGGATTGTGGAAATGGGCAGCCATGGTCAACTCGCTTGTTGAAAGCGCCATTATAAGACGCCGGTTACGAATCCGCCTCTTCGCGCAGCTGCCGCTGGCGTTCGATGTAATCGGCCACCGGGCCGCGCACGTCGATCTTCGAGATGTCCTTGGCCACGCCCAGGTTCAGTCCCAGCAAAAACGGAATGCTTTCCACCGGCACCTCGGTGCACAGTTCGCCGAACGATTTGAGAAAGCGCTTCGATTCCACCACCCGCACCACTTTTTCCCCGCTCATGTATTGCAGGATGCTGGTGATGGTGTGGCCCTTGCCGATTGCGTGATAGATGAAACGGTTGTAGTCGCGGTCGATCTGCTTGAAATCGAGGGTCTCCTTGGTCATCAGGCTCGACAGGTAGAACAGCCCGAGCGCGGTGCGAAAAAATCCCGTCGCTTCGCTGCGGTCCACGCCGGCCTGCATGACCGCCAACATTTTGTCTTTGATTTGGGGAGTCAACATGAGCGCCTCTCTTTGTAATCACTATAGCAAGCACCGGAGGCGATTTGTAGCGCGCCAGGTAACAAAGTGTGGCTTGGACGAATGTTTTTTCTCATGTTACTCTTGGGCACATTTTAAAAAAAGGACAACTTTATGATCGAGGTGAAAGGCCTGGCGAAGCGTTTTCGCCTGCCCAAGCGTGGCACCGCGCCGGCCTCCGCGCCCGATGTGCGCGAGCACGACGGCTGGTTCCACGCAGTGCGCGATGTGTCCTTCAGTTGCGCCCCCGGCGAAGTGCTGGGTTTGCTTGGTCCCAATGGCGCCGGCAAGACCACCACGCTGCGCCTGCTGTCCACCGCGCTGACGCCGGACGCCGGCAGCATTCACGCCAATGGCGTCGACCTGTTGCGCGATCCGCTGGTGGCGCGCCAGTCTATCGGCTTCCTGTCCGGCAGCACCGGCCTGTACGGTCGCCTGACTGCGCGCGAAAACGTCGAATACTTCGGCAAGCTGCACGGCATGCGCCCCGATCACCTGAAACGCCGCTGCGACGAACTGTTTACGTTGCTGGACATGAACGAGTACGGCAACAAGCGCGCCGATCAGCTCTCCACCGGCATGAAGCAGAAATGCGCGATCGCCCGCACCGTGGTGCATGAGCCGCAAATCGTCATCCTCGACGAACCCACCACCGGCCTGGACGTGATGTCGGCCAAGATCCTGCTCGACTTTATCGCCAGCTACAAGGCGCTGCGGGTGCCGCTGATCTTTTCCACCCACCACCTGCACGAGGTGGAAAAAGTGTGCGACCGCGTGTGCATCGTCAACCACGGCGTGACCGCTTTCCACGGCACCGTGGACGCGCTGCGCCACCTGGGCGGCAGCGCCGATCTGTACGACGCCTTTGTCGGCGTCATCCATCGCGGAGGCTAGACCATGTGGACCATCTACCTGAAAGAATTGCTGGAACTGATACGCGACCGCAAGACGTTCATTTTTACCATCGTCATCCCGGTGTTTGCCATGCCGCTGATCTTTGCCGCCTTCGGCATGCTGTCGTCGTCGATGTTCAAGCAGGCGCGCGAAGCGGAGATGGCGTACGCGATCTTCGGCCAGGAGCACGCGCCAACGCTGGCGCAGCGCTTCGCTGCCGAACCGGGCTTCAAGCGGGTGGCGCTGGCCGCACCTGCCGACATCCGCGCCGCGATTGCCGACGAACGGATCAAGTTCGCGCTGGTGATCCCGGCAGCGGCGCAGAATACCCTGGCGCGCCGCGAACAATCGCAAATCGAGCTGCATTACAACAGCGCCGCCACCATCGACGTCACCCGCAAGCGGGTGATGGCGGTACTGGCCGTCGAAAACAATGCCTTGCGCCAGCAGGCGCTGGCCGACATGGGCCTCTCCGCGCCGCAGCAACGCTACGTGCTCGACCCGGTCGCCCTGCTCGACCGCTCCACCGCCAACAAGCGCGAGCAAATGGGCGCGATGATGGGCGGCATGGTGCCGTATTTGCTGCTGATGGTGTGCCTGCTGGCAGCCATGTACCCGGCCATCGACACCGGCGCCGGCGAAAAGGAAAGAGGCACGCTGGAAACGTTGCTGCTCGCGCCAGTCTCGCGCACGGCCATCGTGCTGGCCAAGTTCCTGATGTTGTTTACTGTGGGACTGACCTCGGCGCTGTTGATGATCGCCAGCCTGGGCGCGGTGCTCACCTTTGGCGGCCACTTGTTCAGCGGCGACCTGGCGCAGGTGGTGCGCTCGATTAACATGCTGGACCTGGCGCTGCTGGCAGTGATGCTGGTGCCCACGGCAGCCATCTTTGCCGCCATCCTGCTGGCGATCTCGATTTACGCCAAGAGCTACAAGGAGGCGGCCGGCATGATCTCGCCGCTGATCATCGTCATCATCCTGCCCACCATGGTGGCGCTGCTGCCCGGCGTGGAAATGAACTGGGGCTGGGCCATGGTGCCGCTGACCAACGTGGCGCTGGCCATGAAGGAGCTGGTCAAGGGCACCATGGAATACCGCATGTTGTCGGCCATTATGCTCTCGTCCACGATCACGGCCGGGCTGCTGCTGGCCATGTGCCGCTGGTGGTTCAACCGCGAACAAGTGCTGTTCCGCAATTAATCCTTGATTTGCCCGCGTTTTGGTGGGCGGTTTGCGCAGTCTGGCCGGCGGTTTCGGCCGCCTGTCGCAAGCGCCCCCCAAGTATGGAACAAATTCAATACAATGCCATCATGTGAAAAGTGTATGGCCTTGTAGAAACATGGTCCATACGCAGGCAGAATCGGGGAATTAACATGGAATTACGCATCAGCAACTTGTCCAAGACCTACGCGAATGGCGTGGTGGCGCTGGACAATATTTCGCTCACCATCCCGGCCGGGATGTTCGGCTTGCTCGGCCCGAACGGCGCCGGCAAATCGACGCTGATGCGCACCCTGGCCACCTTGCAGGAGTGCGATGCCGGCTCGGTATTCCTCGACGATATCGACGTGCTCGACGAAAAAGACGCGGTGCGCCGCGTGCTCGGCTACCTGCCGCAGGATTTCGGCCTGTATCCGAAGGTGACCGCGTACGAAATGCTCGACCATTTCGCCATGCTCAAGGGCTTGTCGAACCGCAACCGCCGGCGCGAGGTGGTCGATGGCCTGCTGCAACAAACCAACTTGTTCGAGGTGCGGCACCAGCGCCTCGGCGGCTTTTCGGGCGGCATGCGCCAGCGTTTCGGCATCGCCCAGGCGCTGCTGGGCGACCCCAAGCTGATCATCGTCGATGAACCCACGGCCGGGCTCGATCCGCAGGAGCGGGTACGCTTCCACAACCTGCTGTCCGACATCGGCGACGACAAGACCGTCATCCTGTCCACCCACATCGTCAGCGACGTGGCCGACCTGTGCGCCAACATGGCCATCATCAACCAGGGCCACCTGCTGCTGTGCGGCCCCACCCAGGAACTGATCCACGATGTCAGCGACAAGATCTGGGCCCGCTTCATCGACAAGCGCGACCTGCCCTCGTTCCAGATCCGCCATCCGGTCATTTCCTCGCGCCTGCTGTCGGGCCGCACCCTGATCCACGTGTACAGCGAGACCGATCCCGGCGACGGCTTCGAAGAAGCGCTGGGCGACCTGGAAGACGTGTACTTCGCCACCATCGCCGGCCGCCACCGCGCCGCCGCGAACTGCGACTAAGGCCGCATCATGTTCGCCATCGCCCTCTTCGAAGCGCGCCAGCGCCTCAGGCTACTTTCCACCTGGGTGTATTTCGCCGGCTTCCTGGCGCTGACCCTGCTGTGGATGGCCGCTGCCGGCGGCTACTTCAAAGGCTCGAGCATTGCCTTCGGCGCCACCGCCATCAACTCGCCGCGCTCGCTGATGTTTACCGTCAGCGCGCTCGGCTCGCTCGGGGTGATCGTGATTGCCGCCGTGATGGGGCGCTCGGTGCAGCAGGACTTCGAGCACGACATGCAGCACTTCTTCTTCAGCGCGCCGATCAAAAAGCACCAGTACATCTTCGGCCGCTTCCTCGGCGCCTACCTGACCCTGGCGGTGATTTTCACCAGTATCATCCTCGGCACCTGGCTGGGCAGTCTGCTGCCGGGCATCGATCCGGAACGGCTGGGCCAGCCCGGCGCGCCCGGTTACCTGGTGCCGTACCTGGTGGTAATTTTGCCGAACATCTTCATCTTCGGCGCCGTGTTCTTCATCCTGGCCGCGCTCACCCGGCGCATGCTGCCCGTGTACATCAGCAGCGTGGTCATGCTGATCGGCTACATCATCGCGCCCAGCCTGGCGCGCGATCTCGACTTCAAAACCCTGGCCGCGCTGATCGATCCGTTCGGCACCACGGCCGTGATCCGCCTCACCGAATACTGGCCCATCGTCGAGCGCAACACGCGCATGTTCTGGCCCGAAGGCGTGTACCTGATCAACCGCGCGCTGTGGTCGTCGTTCGCGCTGGCTGGCCTGTTGCTCGGCTACTGGCGCTTCCACTTCATCGCCACCAGCGACAGCGGCCGCCAGGGCGGCGCCGAGGCGCCGCGCGTGCTGACTGCCGCTGCCACCAATACCGCAGAGGCGCCCGACTTCGCCTCGCGCAGCCTGGGCCTGCTGCTGGTACGCATGAGCTGGCTGAACCTGCGCGAAACCATCAAGAACATCTATTTCCTGGTACTGGTGCTGGCCGGCGTGCTGATGATGGTCGCCAGCGGACTGGAATTCGCGCCGCTGTACGGTACCAGCACCTACCCTGCCACGTACCTGGTGCTCGAATCGGTATCCGAGACGTTCGCGCTGTTCATGATGGTGATCACCACGTTTTACGCGGGCGAACTGATCTGGCGCGAACGCGAAGCGCACATGGGGCAAATGCTCGACGCGCTGCCGGTGCCGGGCTGGCTGCCACTGCTCGCCAAGCTGTTCGCGCTGATCGGCCTGCAGGCGCTCTTGATGCTGGTGGTGATGTTGACCGGCATGGCGATCCAGATCGGCAAGGGATATTTTGTGCTCGAACCCGGACTGTACCTGTACCACCTGTTCCTGCTGCAACTTCCCGGCTATGCGCTGGGCGCCGTGCTGGCGATCGCGCTGCAAGTGCTGATCAACCAGCGCTACCTGGCGTACTTCGCCATAATCGTATATTACGTGACGGTGGTGACCATCTCCTCGCTGGGGCTGGGCGACCCGCTGCTGCTGTATGGCGAAATGCCGCGTTTTGTGTACTCGGCCATGAACGGCTACGGCCACTACCTGCCGCGCGAGCGCTGGTTCGAGGCCTACTGGGCCGGTGCGGCGATCGTGCTGATGGTGCTGGCGGTGCTGTTCTGGGCGCGCGGCACCAACGACGGCTGGCGCCAGCGCCTGCAACTGGCGCGACGTCGCCTGAGCTTGCCGGTACTGACGGCAATGGCGGCGGGCGCCCTGGTGTTTGCCGGCGCCGGCGCGGTGCTGTTCTATAACACCCACGTACTCAACCGCTACCAGTCGGCGTGGCAAAAAGATGTGGCCCGCGCCGACTACGAGCGCCGCTACAAGCAGTACGCGGTGCTGCCGCAGCCGCGCATCACCGACGTCAAGCTCGATGTCGCCATCACGCCCGAGACGCGCAGCCTGGTCGTGCACGGCCGCTACATCTTGCAGAACAAGACCGCGCAGCCGGTGGCCGACATCATCATCCACCAGGACCCGAGCGCCACCGGCTGGCGCGCGCGCTTCAGCCAGGCGGTGCGCCCCGGCGTACAGGATGCGAATCTGGGCTTCTACAGTTACAGGCTGGCCACGCCGCTGGCGCCGGGCGCGCGCCTGGCGCTCGAATTCGACGTGGAGTTCATCCCGCGCGGCATCCTCGGCATGGGCCAGGACACGCCGGTGGTAAACAACGGCACCTTCTTCAACAACGGCGTGCTGCCGCACATCGGCTACCAGCCCTCGAACGAACTGGCCGACGCCCGCGACCGCCGCAAGCACGGCCTGGCGGCGCGCGAACGCATGCTGCCGCGCGACGACGCCGGCGGCCTGGCCAACAACTTCGCCGCCAACGATGCCGACGCCATCACCTTCGATGCCGTGGTCAGCACCAGCGACAGCCAGGTGGCGGTGGCGCCAGGTACCCTGGTCAAGGAGTGGAGCGCCAAGGGGCGCCATTATTACCATTACCGGGTGGCGCAGCCGATGCTCAATTTCTACGCCTTCCAGTCGGCGCGCTACCTGGTAAAACGCGACTGGTGGCAGGATGTCGGCATCGAGATTTACTATCACCCTGGCCACGAGGCCAACCTCGAAAGGATGAACCGTGGCATCAAGCAGTCGCTCGACTACTACACCCGCAACTTCGGGCCTTACCAGCACAAGGTGGTGCGCGTCGTCGAGTTCCCGCGCTACGCCACGTATGCGCAGGCGTATCCGAACACGATCGCGTATTCGGAATCGCTGGGCTTCATCGCCTGCGTCAACGACAGCAATCCGAAGGATATCGACTACCCGTTTTACGTGACCGCGCACGAAGTGGCGCACCAGTGGTGGGGCCACCAGTTAGTTGGCGGCAACGTGCGCGGCGCCAGCGTGCTGTCGGAAACCCTGGCCGAATATTCGGCGCTGATGGTGATGAAGCGCGCCTACGGCGAAGCGAAAATGCGGCGCTTCCTGTACTACGACCTGTACCAGTACCTGGTGGGCCGCGCGCTCGAGCGCAAGAAGGAAATGCCGCTGGCCGACAATGAAAACCAGGACTACATCCACTACCGCAAGGGCAGCCTGGCCATGTACCAGTTGCAGGACCTGGTGGGCGAGGACAAGATCAACGCCGTGCTCAAGCAGCTGCTGGCCGAGCATGGCCGCAGCAGCGGCCCGTACCCGGGCGTGACGGTGCTGATCGACGCCCTGCGCACGGTGGTCACGCCCGACCAGGCCTACCTGATCGACGACCTGTTCAACCACATCGTCCTGTACGACAACCGCGCAGTCGCCAGCACCGCGCGCAAGCTGGCGGACGGGCGCTACGAGGTCAACCTGATGGTGAGCGCCGCCAAGTCGCGCTCGAGCGGCCAGGGCGTGGAACGCGACGTGCCGTTGAAAGACTACATCGACATCGGCGTGGACGACGACAACGGCGCGCCGCTGCTGCGCGAGCGCAAGCTGATCGACCAGAAGGACAACCGCTACACGGTCATCGTCAAAGCCCGTCCCGCCAAGGCCGGCATCGACCCCGACAACAAGCTGATCGACCGCAAACCCGACGACAACATGATCAACGTCGAGCTTTGAACTAACGCAGTTTGAAGACCTGGACGACGGCGGTCAGCGCGTCGGCCTGGTCGTGCAGGGCGGCGGCTGCGGCGGCGGCCTCTTCCACCAGCGCAGCGTTCTGCTGGGTGACCTGGTCCATCTGGCTCACGGCCTGGTTGACCTGCTCGATGCCCGAGGTTTGCTCCACCGTGGCCGAGCTGATCTCTCCCATGATGTCGGTCACGCGCTGGATGCTGTCCACCACGTCGCTCATGGTCATGCCCGCTTGCGTTACCAGGGCGCTGCCGGTATCGACCTTGGCCAGCGAGTCGTCGATCAGCGCCTTGATTTCGTGGGCGGCAGTGGCGCTGCGTTGCGCCAGGGTGCGTACTTCGCTGGCCACCACGGCAAAGCCCCGGCCCTGCTCGCCCGCGCGGGCCGCTTCCACGGCAGCGTTCAGCGCCAGGATGTTGGTCTGGAAGGCGATGCCATCGATCACCGAGATGATGTCCACGATCTTGCGCGCCGAGCCGTTGATGGCTTCCATCGTCTCCACCACGTCCGACACCACCGCGCCGCCACGGCGCGCCACGTCCGACGCGTTGACCGCCAACTGGTTGGCCTGGCGCGCGTTGTCGGCGTTCTGGCGTACGGTCGAAGTCAGCTCTTCCATCGACGCGGCAGTCTGTTCCAGGCTCGACGCCTGCTCTTCGGTACGCGCCGACAGGTCGAGGTTGTCGGCGGCAATCTGGCTCGAGGCCGACGAAATGCTTTCGGTACCGTTGCGCACCTCGTTGACGATGCCCACCAGGCCGTCGTTCATGGTGCGCAATGCCGCCAGCAGGCGGCCGGTCTCGTCGCTGCTATCGACCTCGATGCGGCTGGTCAGATCCTTGTTGGCGACGGCCACGGCAATGTCCACGGCCCGGCTGAGCGGCACCGTGATGCCGCGCGTCAGTCGCCATGCGAACCCGGCGCCCAGCGCCAGCACACCGAGTCCAAACAGGATCATGAAGCGGCGGCTGGACTGGTAACTGGTTTCAATCGCTTCGGCCGTGGTGTCGATGGCATGGCGCTGCATGGTCAGCAGCGACGCCAGCGCGTTCTGATAGGTAGCGGCCACCGGGATGAAGCGCTGCACCAGCACTTGCTCGGCTTCTTCCACCTTGCCGTCCTTTTTCAGCGCGATGATCTGGTCGCGCTCGGCCAGGTAGGTTTTGCGGGTGACCTGCATGGCGTCGAACAGGCGCTTTTCCTCGGCGGTGTCCAGCAGCGGCACGATCTTCTTTTGCAACGCCTCGATTTCCGCCACCGACGCCTTGGTTTCCTCGGCAAAGAACTGTCCCAGCGACGGATCGCTGCTCTTGGCAATCGCCGATGTGCGGCGCACGCTGGTGTAAATCAGGCGATACCAGTCGCTGATCATGCGCTCCTTGGCCAGTGGCTGCTGCATCATGTCACGCGTGGCTTCGGCCACACCATGCATGTGGCTCAGGCCGAACCAGGTTACCAGGGTCATCAAGGCTAAAACCAGGCCGAAGCCGCCCGCCAGGCGGGTGCCGATAGTCAGATTTTTCATAGTCAGAGGGAAAGGTAAAGAGGATGGACCACGAGTCCATTTGGTGCAATTAATGCATTAAGCAACATATTATTGCATTTAAGAATGATAGTGTAGCACAGCAATTATTACTGCTAGTAATGACCGTGGTATGACCGCAGGACGAAAAAAAATGGGCACCCGCAGGTGCCCATCATTTTTTGCCCAGCTCGCTACCAGCTTATTCGGCGGCAGCTGCCGCTTTTTTAGGCGCGGCCTTCTTGACGGCCGGCTTCTTGACCGCGGTTGCCTTGGTGGCGGTGGCTTTCTTGGCAGGCGCCTTCTTGGCCGGTGCTTTCTTGGCGACTGCCGCTTCTTCGGCGCCGCCTTCGGCTTCCGGCTCAGCTTTCGCTGCGGCCTTGCCCTTGGCCGGCGCCTTGGCCTTGCGCTCTTCGAACTCGAAGCTGATCTTGCCGTCCTTGCCTTTTACCAGGAAGGCCTTGAACGGCCGACGCGTACGCTGCGAGACAAAGCCTGGCAGCAAATCGGTCTTGCCGTCGTTGAGCAGCTTGGCCATTTGCTCGGGCAGGATTTCCTGTTGCAGAATGATGCGGCCGCTGCGGAAATCGCAACCTTTCGGTTTCGCCACGGTTTGTTCGCAAACATAGGCCAGGCCCATTTCGTACACGCCGCCATTGCACTTGGGGCAAGGTCCGAGCGCGGTCTGGCCGGTGAAATCGACCGGTTCCGCATCTTCCGAATCGTCGTTCTGGCCGAAGTCGAACTCGAGCTTGAAGTTCTTGATGTCTTCGTCGCGGACGATGCGCAGGATGGCGGCAAACGGCCGGCCCATCTTCGAGCGGAAGCCTTGCAGCGGGCCGATGGTACGGTCGCGCAGCAATTGCTCCACTTCGGGGATTTCGAACTGGCGGCTGCCCGGCGTTTTGCTCATCGAGAAATCGCACTTGGTGCAGGCAAAGCGGCGGTAGTTTTCCTTGACCACGCTATTGCAGTTCGGGCACGGCGTCACCAGCGTGGCATATTCGCCCGGGATGGTGTCGTTGTCGTATTCCTTGGCGCGCTTGACGATGACCTGCGTCATCTGGGCAATTTCACGCATGAATTCATCGCGCGAAATCTTGCCCTTTTCCATTTGCGACAGCTTGTATTCCCACTCGCCGGTCAGCTCCGGCGCGGTCAGCTCGTTCACGCCGAGTCCGCGCAGCAAGGTCATTAGCTGGAACGCCTTGGCGGTCGGCATCAGTTCGCGGCCTTCGCGCAGCAGGTATTTCTCGCTGATCAAGCCCTCGATGGTGGCGGCGCGCGTGGCTGGCGTGCCCAGGCCCTTGCCGGCCATCGCATCGCGCAACTCGTCGTCTTCCACCAGCTTGCCCGCGCCTTCCATGGCCGACAGCAAGGTCGCCTCGGTGTAGCGCGCAGGCGGCTTGGTGACCAGGCCGTTGGCATCGACCTTGTCGGTCAGAACTTTTTCGCCCTTGGCGACCGGCACGATGTTCTTGTTGCCGTTGGCTTTGTCACCTTTTTCGTCATCCGAGGTTTCCTTGCCGTACACCGCCAGCCAACCGGGGTTGGTCATGACCTTGCCTTCGGTCTTGAACTGGTGGCCCGACACTTCGGTGTAACGGGTGGTGACCTGGAACTCGGCAGCCGGGAAGAACACGGCCATGAAGCGGCGCGTGACCAGGTCGTAGAGCTTCTGTTCCGGCTCGGACAGGTTTTTCGGCGCAATCGTGGTCGGGATGATCGCGAAGTGATCCGATATCTTGGTGTTGTCGAAAATCCGCTTGTTCGGCTTAACCCAGCCCTTGTCGAGGATCTGCTTGGCGAACTGGTGGTAGTTCGAATTCTCCTTGACCGTCTCCAGCGCCTGCTTGACCGTATCCATATAGTCTTCTGGCAGGTGGCGCGAGTCGGTACGCGGGTAAGTCAGTACCTTGTGTTTTTCGTACAGCGCCTGGGCCAGGCCCAGGGTGTTCTTGGCCGAGAAGCCGAAACGCGAGTTCGCTTCGCGCTGCAGGCTGGTCAGGTCGAACAGCGCCGGCGCCATCGACGTGGTGGGCTTGGCTTCTTCGGTGACCACGCCCTGCTTGCCACGGCACGCCAGCGCGATGCTGTCGGCGGCAGCCTTGCTCCACAGGCGCTCGGCGCGTTTTTCCGGATCGGTGTCGTCCTTCTTGAACTTGGTATCGAGCCAGCGGCCTTCGTACACGCCGGCGGCGCACACGAACTCGGCGCGCACTTCCCAGTAATCGCGCGGCACGAACTTCTTGATCTTTTCTTCACGCTCGACCACGATCGACAGGGTCGGCGTTTGCACGCGGCCCACGGTGGTCAGATAAAAACCGCCCTCTTTCGAGTTGAACGCGGTCATGGCGCGGGTGCCGTTGATGCCGATCAGCCAGTCGGCTTCCGAGCGGCAACGGGCGGCATCGGCCAGCGGCATCATTTCTTCGTCGCTGCGCAACTGGGTAAAGCCGTCGCGGATCGCGCCCGGCGTCATCGATTGCAGCCACAGGCGTTTCACAGGCTGCTTGGCCTTGGCGTTTTGCGCGATCAGGCGAAAAATCAGTTCCCCTTCGCGCCCGGCATCGCAAGCGTTGATCAGGGCGGACACGTCTTTACGTTTGATCAGCTTGTTCAGTACCTTGAGGCGCGATTCGGTCTTGGCGATCGGATTGAGCGCGAAGTACGGCGGGATCATCGGCAGGTGGGCAAAGCTCCATTTGCCGCGCTTGACGTCGTACTCTTCCGGCACGGCAATTTCCAGCAGGTGACCGACGGCGGAGGACAGCACGTACTCGTCGGATTCAAAGTACTCATCGTGCTTGGTAAAGCCGCCAAGCGTCTTCGCGATGTCGTTCGCGACAGATGGCTTCTCGGCGATGATGAGGGTTTTGCTCATATTTGGTATCTCGTTTTTTAACACTTGGGGTGGTTTAGCATGCGCATCATACATGGATCGCGCCGCAGTCTGCACTTTTGCGTCGTCGATGGCAAGGGGGTGGCGTGACAGTGTTGTCGGAATGATAGCGTGAAAATTGGATACCCGCCTGCGCGGGTATGACGGCAGTGGCTGTTGGGATTACGGTGATCCGCCCGAAGCGCTTGACGCAGCCTTCAGAGCAAGGCACAGCGACGAAGACAGTACGTAAGTACCAAGGGTACAGTAAGGGAGCTGCAACGCCGCTATGGAGGCTGCGTCAGGCGCTAGTGCAGGAGTCGAGGAGGAGCGTCGTCGTCGGCGCCAAAGAGGTCATCGAACATCAGTGCGTCCGGTTCCTTGCCCTGGCTCCACAGCAGCATCAGCACGATGACCTTCAGCTGGCCCAGCGACACGGGCGCTTCTTCCAGCGACAACGCGCGCTCGATGACGATTTCGCGCTGCAGCGGCGTGAGTACCTTGGCCGATTCGAGGAACTGGATGAAACCGATTGCATCGGTGCCCAGCACATCGCGCTCTTCGTCGACGTAAATCCGCATGCCGGTGGAAGCGGCGGTGAGCGAGTGCTCGACGCCGGCCATGGCCGTGAGATCGTTAAGCCATACCAGCGCCTCGGAGATCTCGACGTCGTCAAAACCGACAGCCGACAGCTTCTTGGCCAATGCCTCCGGTTCCGGGCAGGCATCGGGACGGTAATACGTCTCGTAGAGATAAACTAGGATGTCGAACATGGCTCTACTCTATCAGCTAAAACAGATCGGGCACAAGTAGCGACCCATTTACCGTGTGCAACACATTTTACGAACGAAGCCGTTGAAACCAGCCGCCCGGCAACCTTTCCAGCAGGCCGGCCAGCTCCAGCGCCAGCAACTGCCCTTGCAGTTCGGCAGCGGATTGCTGCAAGTGCACAGCCAGGGTCTCGGCGCGGATCGGTTCGTCGCCCATGGCGATCAGCACGCGATCGACAAAACTGTCGTCAAAATGCGACCCTGTTGCCACTGCATCAACGCCCATATTCAATTCCGACAACACGTCAGCCGCCGTCTCCACCAGCTTGGCGCCGTCGCGTATCAGCCGGTGGCAACCTTTTGACAAGGTTGCATGGACCGAGCCCGGCATCGCATACACGTCGCGGTCCTGGGCGACGGCCAGCCGCGCCGTGATCAGCGAACCGGACTTGGCGGCCGCCTCCACCACCAGCACCGAGCGCGCCAGGCCGCTGATCACGCGATTGCGTCGTGGGAAATTATCACGCAACGGCGGCGTACCCAGCGCGTATTCGCTGACAATGCAGCCCTGCTCGGCAATGCGGCGCGCCAGCGCCTCGTTGCTGGCCGGATAAATGCGGTCGGCGCCGGTGCCAATCACGGCCACCGTGCCGCCCGCGCCCGCCAGGCCGCCGGCGTGGGCGGCAGCGTCGATGCCCAGCGCCAGTCCGGAAACGATGGTCACGCCCGCCTCCGACAGCGCGCGCGCCATACGCTCGGCGTTCTGCATGCCCATCAGGCTGGCATTGCGCGAACCCACCATGGCCACCGACAGGCGGTGCAGCAGCGCCGGATTGCCCTTGACGTACAGCATGAGCGGCGCGGCGGCGATCTGCCGCAGCAGCGCCGGATATTCGGGATGATCATACGTGAGCAGCAGGTTGCCCGGCTGGGCGCGCCAGGCTTGCACCGCTTCCACTTGCTGATCGAGACTGGCGGGCGGCGGCGCCAGCAGGGCGCGGGCCCTGGCGGGCTTGACGACGGCGCGCAGCGCGTCGTACCCGGCCTGGAAAATTGCTTCCGGCGTGCCGAAGCGTTCGAGCAGCGCGTGCGCCGTCATCAGGCCCACGCCGCCGGTTTGCTCCAGGCGCAGCCAGGCCGCCAGCGCGGACGCCGTGGGTAGGAGATAGGATTCCGTGGCTTGCACGGCGCGATTTACTCCGGCGAGGTGGCGGCGTCGCCCACGACCACGGGCGCTGTCGCCTGCATGATCAGGCCGTAAGACACGCGGCCGAACACGCGGAAGATAAACAGGCTGCCCACCTGTTCATCGGGCAGCCTGACCTGCTGTTCGCGGCCGAACCAGCCCGTGGGGGCGGTCGCGTCGCGCACAGTTCTTCCCGCATGGTACAGGCGTAGCACCGAGCCGATATCGAGTCCGTCAAGCTTGCCGCGATTAATGCTGACCACCTGGTGCCGCCCGGCATACGTGACGCCGCCGTGCACGGCCAGCACCTTCGCATCGATCCGGGTGGCGGGTGCGTGCGGCGCGTAGTGTTGCGCCGGCACCGGCGCCAGCGGTTTCAACTGGTCGCCCTTGCCCATTTCCTCTTTGGTGCTGGTCACGCGCGCCGTGTGCACGTCGCTGCCGGGCGCGGCCGGCTGCACCGTCACCGTGCCTAAATAATAGGCTTCGTGGGCGATCACCTGGCCGCTGTCCGGGTCTTTCAATGGCCGGCCCGGGCGATACACCTGGAACGTGGTGGCGCCGCCGAGATCGCCACGCACATAAGCCTTGTCGCCTTCGCCAATAAAAACGTGGCCGTCTTCGGTGGCGACGATGCGCGGCGCGCGGGCCAGTTCGTCGTTTTCGATGATCAGGGGCTGCGACAGGAACGGCTCGATCGCGCCGGGCGGAATCGAGGGGATGGCAGCGGCGCCAATGGCACTGCTGCGCACGGCCGGCGAACGGCGTTCGGTGGGCACCGTCGGCGTATTTTGCGCGCCAGTGTTGTCGCCGAGCCGCAGGCGGCCGGCGGCGCGGTCGAACCAGATCACCTGGTCCGGGTAAATCCAGTGCGGGTTGGCAATCTCGTCGCGGTTCATGTCCCACACGGTGGGCCAGCACCACGGTTGCTGGAGAAACTTGCCGGCGATATCCCACAGGGTATCGCCGCGCACGACCACGTGGCGGTCGGGGGCATCGGTGCGGAACTGGCAACTGGCCGGGGCTGCCATGGCCGGGACCGCGCTAAATAGCATGGCTGCCGCTAAGCATGGGCCGACTGTGATAAAATTTTTCATTCGCGATCCAATCGATGCGGCAGCAAGCGTTGCCCGTATTGAATCAAATTCTGCCCACAAACCCCTGAACTAGCAAGCAAAACAGCGCCCGCCCCCGGCGTGATTGCGCGTTTACCGTACTGACTAAATATATGGCTATCCTGAACATTTTGCGTTACCCCGATCCACGCCTGCACAAGGTTGCCAAGCCGGTCACGGTTTTCGATGCGCGCCTTGAGCAACTGGTGGCCGACATGGCCGAGACCATGTACGACGCCCCCGGCGTCGGCCTGGCCGCGTCCCAGGTGGACGTGCACGAGCAGGTGGTCGTGATCGACATCACCGAAGAGAAAAACGCGCTGGTCGCGTACATCAACCCGGAAATCGTGTGGGCCAGCGACGACAAGCAAGTGTATGACGAAGGCTGCCTGTCGGTGCCGGGCATCTACGACGGCGTCGAGCGTCCGTCGAAGGTCAAGGTACGCGCCTTCGACGTCAAGGGCCAACCGTTCGAAGTGGAAGCCGACGGCCTGCTGGCCGTGTGCATCCAGCACGAAATGGATCACCTGAAGGGCAAGGTCTTCGTCGAATACCTGTCGCCACTCAAGCGCAACCGCATCAAGGCCAAGCTGCAAAAGGAAGAACGCGGCATGGAACGCGAAGCGGCGCTGCGCGCCCAGGGTCGTCGCTACTAATCAAGAAAGAGCAGATGAAGATCGTCTTTGCCGGCACCCCGGAGTTTGCCGCCGTCGCCCTGCAAGCCCTGCACGAAGCAGGCTTCGAGATCGCGCTGGTGCTCACCCAGCCCGACCGTCCCGCCGGCCGCGGCATGCAATTGCAGCCATCCGCCGTCAAGCAGTACGCGGTAGCGCACGGCATGGAAGTGCTGCAGCCGCTGTCGCTGCGCACCGACAGCAAAGACCCCGTGCGCGCCGAGCAGGCTCTGGCTGCGCACGAGCGCCTGCTGTCCACGCCGTACGAGGTGATGGTGGTGGCCGCCTATGGCCTGATCCTGCCGGTCAGCACGCTCGACATCAAGCCCTGCCTGAATATCCACGGCTCGCTGCTGCCGCGCTGGCGCGGCGCCGCGCCGATCCACCGCGCCATCGAAGCCGGCGATCTTGAAACCGGCATCACCATCATGGAAATGGAAGAAGGCCTCGATACCGGCCCGATGCTGCTGACCGAAAAAATCGCCATCGGCCCGCACGACACCACCGGCATGGTGCACGACAAGCTGGCGGCCCTGGGTGGCAAGATGATCGTCGAGGCGCTCAACCAAATGAAGCATGGCCAGCTGGAAGCCGTGGTGCAGCCGGAAGCAGGCGTCAACTACGCGGCCAAGATCAGCAAGGAAGAAGCGGCGCTCGATTTCAGCCAGCCGGCCATCGAGCTCGATCGCAAGATCCGCGCCTTCAATCCGTTCCCCGGCGCGCATGGCTCCGTGGGCGGCGTGGTCGTCAAGCTGTGGGGTGCGGAGGTCACCGAAGGCGCCGGCCATCCGGGCCAGGTGCTGACAGCCGACGCCCACGGCATCGTGGTCGCTTGCGGCAGCGGTGCGCTGCGCCTGACCATGCTGCAAAAGCCGGGCGGCAAGCGCCTGCCGGCGGCGGAATTCATCAAGGGCTTCGCGCTCGAAGGACAAACCTTCGCTTGAGAAGGCGATTCAGGCGGGCTCGTACGCGGATTTGCAAGTTGCCTTAAACTGGACAACCACAATTCTTCTGGAGCCCTTGATGTCCGACCTGATCGACAAACTGAACTGGCGCTACGCCACCAAGAAATACAATCCCGCCAAAGCCCTGGAGCAGGACAAGCTCGATCGCATCCTGGAAGCGATCCGCCTGGCACCCACCTCCTCCGGCTTGCAGCCGTTCGAAGTGCTGGTCGTGAAAAACCCTGACCTGCGCGCCAAGATCCGCGCCGTGGCGTGGAACCAGTCCGGTGTGAGCGAAGCGTCGCACCTGCTGGTGTTCGCGGCCTGGGACAACATCACCGAAGAACGCATCGACATGATGTTCGACATGACCAACGAGCAGCGCGGCTTCATCAACGAAGGCTGGGAAGCCTATCGCAAGCAGCTCAAAGCCATCGTTGCGGGCCGCACCGACGCGCAGAATGCCGAAGCCGCCGCGCGCCAGGTCTATATCGCGCTGGGCGTGGCGATGGTCGCTGCCGCCTTCGACGGCGTGGACAGCACCCCGATGGAAGGCTTCGACCCGAAAGCCGTGGACGAGATCCTGAACCTGGGCGAACGCAAGCTGAAAAGCGTGGTGATCCTGCCGCTCGGCTACCGCGAAGCCGAAGGCGACTGGCTGGCCGGCCTTAAAAAAGTGCGCCGTCCGCTGGCGCAGGTTGTCTCCGAAGTGTAAGAAGCTTGAGCGCCTGCGCAGCCAGGTGCTCTTAATCGATGAGCGACATCACCCGGTCGCCCGGTTCGGGAACACAGCCGTCGGCGATCGGCGTCCAGCCGCGACGCACCACCACCTGTTTGTCGTCGTGGCACAGTTCCACCCGCTCACTGGCAGGAAAACGGCCACGGATAAACCGCTCGACCGCCGCCGGCAAGCTGACCACCAGCTGCCGCGCCGCGCGGTCGTGGTCGGGATGGTCGTCCAGGTGCAGCAGCGGCACGAAACGACCGGCCTGCATCAGCCACCACGAATCGACCGGCACCGGCGCCGGCGTGTACCGCGCCTCGCGCAGCCAGTCCTGGGCGCGTTCCCTTAACTGGTCATCGTCGGCCAGGTCGCCCCAGCCGGTGGCCAGCATCTCCACCACCCACTGGTTGCAATTCTGGTAGCGCGTGCTGAAGGCATAGGCGTTGGCGCTGTACTGCGCGGCCAGCAAATGACCCACGCGCGGGCCGTCGAGCAAGGCCGGGCGCAGCGCCAGCACCGCCTCGGGCGGCATGCGCACGATGCTGATGTAACCGAGGTGGGGGTCGTCGGTGCCGATGACGAAACCGGCCAGGCCCTGGTCGAAAATGCGCGGACGGCGTTCGTCGCAGGCGTAATAAAGCTGGCGCGCGGCCCAGACGCCGGCGTCGGAACGCCAGGCCAGCGCCGCGTGCGAATAGCGGATGCCGAAGCGCGAGAGGTCGAGGCCGGAGCGGCTGACCAGCGCCACGCTCTCGCCGTCGGCTCCCGCCAACTCCTCGCGCAGCACGCCGGCAAAGCGCAGCAGGCGGCTTTGTTCGACGGCCGTCAGTTCCTGCGAGCGGTCGCAGAAACGCGAGGTGCCCGAGCTGCTGCCGGCATGGGCGCAGCCGGCGACCGCCAGCCAGGCCAGCCAGACCAGCGCCAGCGTGGCAAAACGCTGCAAGGCGTTACAGCGTGACCGGGCGCGAGGCCAGCTCGCCATACCACTCGTCGGCCAGCACCAGGTAGAACGGCTGACGGCCGGTGTGGCCAGACTCGATGCGGCCGAACTCGATGCCATAGACACGGTTCTGCGCATACAGCGCATCGCCGGCAGCCAGCTTCTGCTGGGTGAACGTCGATTGCGGCATATCGAGCACCACGCGCTGCTGGCCCTCGCCTTCGCGCTGCAAGGTCAGGCGGGTGCGGTCGGCACGGTCAGGGGTGATGCCGATCTCGAGGATGCGATAGTTACCGTCGGCCACCTTGCGCTTGTCGCCGCTCGAGCTGTTGCTCGAATCGCCCAGCGAGTCCGAGACGCTGCCGCTCGACGCGGAACCGGCGCTCGACGCCGACGAGGCGAAACTCTCGGCCTGCGCCTGCAGGGTCAGGCCAAGCGCGGCGGTGGCGACCGCCAGGCGGAGTAAAGACGAAATAGTCATCAAAAAATCCTTAAACGAGGGAGCTGCCAGTATAAAGGCAGCGGGTGTTACTTCATAGCACTACCTGCGCCGGGCCAGCCAGTTCGGACTTCCGGAAAACCGCAGATTGTTGTTCCAACGCAGCGGTCGGCTGAAGCTTATTCAGCAATGCCGTATAATTTTAGACCCGCGATGTCCCTGCCCCATCCTCTGAAGGTATCAAATGAATAACTCCGTGTTCCGTCCCGTCATGTCCAAGGCCGATGCCCAGCTGCGCGAGATCCTCGCGCGCCGCATCATGATCCTCGACGGCGCGATGGGCACCATCATCCAGCAGTACAAGCTCGATGAAACCGCGTACCGGGGCGGACCCGCAGGGCGCTTCATCGACTTCGCCGCGCCGGCCGACAGCGGCGCGCGCGAGTTGTTCGTCAAGGGTAACAACGAGCTGCTCACACTCACGCAGCCGCAGATCATCCAGGAAATCCACGAGCGCTACCTGGCGGCCGGCGCCGACCTGATCGAAACCAATACCTTCGGCGCGACCACGATCGCCCAGGACGACTATCACATGGCCCACCTGGCCTACGAGATGAACCTGCAGGCGGCCAAGCTGGCGCGCGCCGCGTGCGACAAGTACAGCAGCGCCGACAAGCCGCGCTTCGTGGCCGGCGCGCTCGGCCCCACGCCGAAAACCGCGTCGATCTCGCCGGACGTGAACGACCCCGCCGCCCGTAACGTCACGTTCGACCAGCTGGTCGCTGCGTACCACGAACAAACCCGCGCGCTGGTCGAAGGCGGCGTCGATGTGCTGCTGGTCGAAACCATTTTCGATACCCTCAACTGCAAGGCCGCGCTGTTCGCCATCGAAAAATTCTACGACGAGAATCCGGGCCAGGAACGCCTGCCGCTGATGATCTCCGGGACCGTGACCGACGCGTCGGGCCGCATCCTGTCCGGCCAGACCGTGCCGGCATTCTGGAACTCGGTGCGCCATGCGCGCCCGCTCACCATCGGCCTCAATTGCGCGCTGGGCGCGGCGCTGATGCGCCCTTACGCCCAGGAGCTGTCGCAGATTGCCGATACCTTCGTGTGCATCTACCCCAACGCCGGCCTGCCCAACCCGATGAGCGACACCGGCTTCGACGAGCTGCCGGCCGACACCTCGGCGCTGCTGCGCGAATTCGCCGAAGCGGGCTTCATCAACATCGCCGGCGGCTGCTGCGGCACCACGCCCGACCACATCAAGGCCATCGGCGAGATCCTGGCCAAGACCGAGCCGCGCACCGTGCCGCAAGTGCCGGTGGCGCAGCGCCTGTCGGGCCTCGAACCCTTCACCATCGACGAGAATTCGCTGTTCGTCAACGTGGGCGAGCGTACCAACGTCACCGGTTCCAAGGCGTTCGCGCGCATGATTCTCAACGAGCAGTACGACGAAGCGCTGTCGGTCGCGCGCCAGCAGGTGGAAAACGGCGCCCAGGTCATCGACATCAACATGGACGAGGCGATGCTCGATTCGCTCGCCGCCATGACGCGCTTTTTGAACCTGATCGCGTCCGAACCCGACATCTCGCGCGTGCCGATCATGATCGACTCGTCGAAGTGGTCGGTGATCGAAGCGGGCCTCAAATGCGTGCAAGGTAAATCGATCGTCAACTCGATCTCGATGAAGGAAGGCGAAGAAGAATTCATCCGCCAGGCCAAGCTGTGCCTGGCCTACGGCGCCGCCGTGATCGTGATGGCGTTCGACGAGAAAGGCCAGGCGGATACCTTCGAGCGCAAGATCGAAATCTGCGAGCGCGCCTACCGTCTGCTGGTGGACCGCGTGGGCTTCCCGCCCGAAGACATCATTTTTGACCCGAACATTTTCGCGGTCGCCACCGGCATCGAAGAGCACAACAACTACGCGGTGGACTTCATCAACGCCACCCGCTGGATCAAGGACAACCTGCCGCACGCGAAGATCTCGGGCGGCGTGTCGAACGTGTCGTTCTCGTTCCGCGGCAACGACCCGGCGCGCGAAGCGATCCACACCGTGTTCCTGTACCACGCCATCAAGGCCGGCATGACCATGGGCATCGTCAACGCCGGCATGGTGGGCGTCTATGACGACCTGCCGGCCGAGCTGCGCGAACGGGTGGAAGACGTGGTGTTGAACCGCCGCGACGACGCCACCGAACGCATGATCGACATCGCCGGCACCCTGAAAGCCGGCGCCGGCAAGCAGGATGCGCAAAACCTCGAATGGCGCGATGCTCCGGTGGAAAAGCGCCTGGCGCACGCGCTGGTGCACGGCATCACCCAGTTCATCACCGACGACACCGAAGAGATGCGCCAGCAGGTGCTCGCTGCCAACGGCCGCCCGATCCACGTGATCGAAGGCCCGCTGATGGACGGCATGAACATCGTCGGCGACCTGTTCGGCCAGGGCAAGATGTTCCTGCCGCAGGTGGTCAAGTCCGCGCGCGTGATGAAGCAGGCCGTGGCCCACCTGATCCCGTACATCGAGGAAGAAAAGCTGGCCGAGGAAAAGCGCACCGGCATCGTCGCCAAGCCGAAGGGCAAGATCGTCATGGCCACCGTCAAGGGCGACGTCCACGACATCGGCAAGAACATCGTCACCGTGGTCCTGCAATGTAATAACTTCGAGGTCGTGAACATGGGCGTGATGGTGCCCTGCTCCGAAATCCTGGCGCGCGCCAAGCTGGAAAACGCCGACATCATTGGTCTCTCGGGCCTGATCACGCCGTCGCTCGAAGAGATGGCGTACGTGGCGAAAGAGATGCAGCGCGACGACCACTTCCGCATGCTGAAAATTCCGCTCTTGATCGGCGGCGCCACCACCAGCCGCGCCCACACGGCCGTGAAAATCGCCCACAACTACGAGGGCCCGGTGGTGTACGTGCCCGATGCATCGCGGTCGGTGTCGGTGGCGCAGTCGCTGCTCACGCCCGAGAGCCGCGAGCAGTACATCCAGGAGATCACCGACGACTACCAGCGCATCCGCGAACAGCACGCCAACAAGAAGGCGCTGCCGATTTTGTCGATCAAGGATGCGCGCGCCAACCGCATGAAGCTGTCGTTCGATGGCGCCTGCGCGCCGGTCAAACCGAAGTTCATCGGCCGCCGCGAGTTTCGCAATATCGACCTGGCACTGATCGCGAAATATATCGACTGGGGTCCGTTCTTCCAGACCTGGGACCTGGCCGGCCCGTTCCCCGCCATCCTCACCGACGAGGTGGTGGGCGAAGCGGCCACCAGGGTCTATGAAGAAGGCCAGGCCATGCTGAAAAAGCTGATCGACGGCCGCTGGCTCACCGCCAACGGCGTGATCTCGCTGCTGCCGGCCAACACCGTCAACGACGACGACATCGAGATCTATACCGACGACACCCGCAGCACGGTGGACTTCACCTATTACGGCCTGCGCCAGCAGGGCGTGAAACCGGTGGTCGATGGTGTGCAGCGCCCGAACCAGTGCCTGTCCGACTTCATCGCGCCGAAAGACTCCGGTATCAAGGACTACATCGGCATGTTCGCCGTGACGGCGGGCCTGGGGATCGAGAAGTACGAAAAGCGTTTCGAGGATGCGCACGACGACTACTCGTCGATCATGCTCAAATCGCTGGCCGACCGCCTGGCCGAAGCGTTTGCCGAATACCTGCACGAACGCGTGCGCAAGGACTTGTGGGGCTATGCGCCAGACGAAGCACTGACCAACGACGAGATGATCGCCGAAAAATACCTGGGCATCCGCCCGGCGCCCGGCTACCCGGCCAACCCGGAGCACACGGTCAAGCGCGAGATGTTCCACACCATGCAGGCCGAAGACATCGGCATGGTGCTGACCGAGTCGTATGCGATGTACCCGGGCGCCGCCGTCTCCGGCTTCTATTTTGCGCACCCGGAATCGAAGTACTTCGTGGTCGGCAAGATCGGCGATGACCAGGTGAGCGACATGGCCGCGCGCCGGGGCGTGGACAAGCTGGAAGTGGAGCGCTGGCTGGCGCCAAACCTGAGCTGAACCCCGCTCAGTCAAGCAGCACTAGCGCCACACCAATTTACCCGCGCCCGTCGCGGGTAAATTTTGCCACCGCCAGTCCGCCGAGCAGCACCGCAAACCCCAGCAGCACCGCGATCGACGGCGCCGCGCCGGCCAGTCCCAGGCCGCGCCACGTGACGGCGTCAAAACCATCGATGGCCCAGCGCGTGGGCATGACCAGCGTGGCCGTCTGCATCCACTGCGGGAAGATGAACGACGGCACCCACGCGCCACCCAGCACCACCATGATCAGGGTCGCAAACACGGCGATGCCGCGCGCCGCTTCCGGCGTCTTGCCGAAGGCCGCGATCAATAATCCGAACGATGCGGTGACCAGCGCGAAGCCCACGGCCACACCGAGGAAGCCCGCCAGGCTGCCCACCTGCACGCCGAAAATCAGCGCCGCACACAGGAAGATCGCGCACAACAGGCCGACCGCGATCACGGTCGCCGACACCGCGCGCCCCGCCACCACGGTGGCCAGCGAGATGGGCGCCGCCAGCAGCCGGTTCCAGATCCCGAGCCGGCGCGCGGCCAGCATGGCGATGCCCATCTCGATGCCCATGAACAGGATGAACTGCACGCCCATGCCGCCGAACGAATGGGCGTAGCCATTGTATTTGGGGCCGCTGGACAAGGCCTCGTCGCGGGTGGCAAACGGCATCGACATGCCGCCTGCCTCGAATTTGGAGTCGGCTTTGGCGCCGGTGCGCGCCTGTTCCGCGTCCGCTACCGCGCGCTGGTCCTGGAATTTTTTCAGGCTGTCGAGGAAGTCGCCCAGCTGCGCGGCGGCGGGATCGGTGCGGGCCGCCTCGCGCACTTCGGCCAGCTGCCTGGCGGTGTTGGCGGCACCGGCGCTGCCCATCACGGCCGAACTGGTGGTCTGCATCACCTGCTGCGTGAGCAGGCCCTTGACCATTGCCAGCACCGTCGATTGCGACGGGTCGTAGTACAGCGGCAGCTCGGGCTTCTTGCCCTTGGGGCCGGCAAACAGCGCGCTGTCGGCAGCGTCGCCGAAGCCGGCGGGGATCGCCACCGCGACCGCGAGTTTACCGGCGCGCACCTTTTCCTGCGCCTCTACCTCGGTCAGCTCGGTGACCCGCAATGTGCTTTCGGCCTTCAGGCCGGCGGCGATCTTGCGGCCGCTGGCCGACTGGTCGAGCACCACCAGGCCGATGTCGATCTTGCCGGTATTCGACTTCGACGCGCCGCCGAACAGCGAACCGAAAATCGCCGCCAGCAGCACCGGCATCAGCAAGTGCAGCATCAGCGCGCGCTTGTCGTTCACGTACAGGATCAGGTCCTTGCGGACCAGTGCCAGGAAGGGAGTGATGGCTGTCATGGTGGTTCCCGTCAGTCGCGCAGGCTGCGGCCGGTAAGGTTGAGGAAGATGTTTTCCAGCGACGTGCGGGCGGTGGCGAAATGCAGCACCGGGATGTCTTGCGCCGCCAGCCAGGCCAGCACCGGCGCCGCGTGCACGCTGGCAGCGAGGTCGATATCGAGCGCAGCCCCCTCGGTGCGGATGGCGGTCACACCCGGTTGCCCGCGCAAGGCGCCGAGCAGCGTAGCCGTGGGCGGCACCGCCAGTTCCGCATGCAAGGCCGCCTGCGCGGGCAGGCGCTGGTACAGCGCGGCCGGGGTTTCGTCGGCCAGCACGCGGCCGTGGTCGATGATGACGATATGATCGGCCAGCCGCTCCACCTCTTCCATGTAATGGCTGGTATAAATCAGCGAACGGCCTTGCGCCTGCAGGGTTTCAAGCGTGTCGAAGATGGCGTTGCGGCTTTGCGGATCGACGCCCACGGTCGGTTCGTCAAGGATCAATAATTGCGGGTCGTGCAGCAGCGCGGCGGCGATATTGAGGCGGCGCTTCATGCCGCCCGAGAAGGTCGATGGCTTGTCGCGCGCGCGGTCGGCCAGGTTGACCAGCGCCAGCACGGCGTCGCAACGCTGCTTGAGGTGCGCGCCCTTCAAGCCATACAGGGCGCCGAACAGTTTGAGGTTGTCGATGGCGGGCAGGTCTTCGTACAGGGCCAGGTCTTGCGGCACATAGCCAATGTTGGCCTTGGCAGGACTGGCGCCCTGCCCGACCGGCGCACCGTGCAGCGTGATGGTGCCGGTGTCGGCAAGCAGCAGGCCGCAGATCATGCCGACGGTCGTCGATTTGCCGGCGCCGTTGGGGCCGATCAGGCCGACGGTCTGGCCTTGCCGCACCTGGAACGACACGCCATCAACCGCCCGCCGCTCGCCATACGATTTGCTGATGCCATCCACCTGGAGCAATACTGAAGCCATGATCGTCCTTGCCGTTTTGATAGCAAACGAGCATAGCGTTTTGCTATCTATGCAGCAAGTTACAAATCAGCAATCTAGCGTTTTTCCCAAACATACAACAACCGTCTCGGGGTGCCTCGAAAACCGTAGCGAGCGGCTTGCTATCGTCTCGAGTAGCGCAAGCGTACTGAAGTACGCTGAGCAACGCAGAGGCGATAGCAAGCCGCGCAGTAGGTTTACGAGCGCCCCATCACAAAGCATATCGAACGACGTTATCGCTCCACTCGAAAGCGGCCAGCTCCAGCTCGACCAGCTCTTCCGGGCTCATCGCCAGCTCACGCAGCGCGGGCAATACCTGGTAGTCGAGTTCCTCGATCCGTTCCAGCGATTCGGCCAGGGTCAGCAGCTCGCCGTAGAAACCGGTGCGGTCGAGCAAGGCGGCCGCAACTTCGTCGATCACGGGGATCTGGCCGAGGATTTCGTACATCGGCATGCCGAACAGCGTGTCCATCAGCGACATGATGCCGACCGTAAAGGCAACATCGGCCGCGTGCGGTTCGCGCGGGCGCAGCCGGCTGGCAAGGAGTTCGAGCAGGCGGCCGCGCGTGGTGGCCAGCATCAGCAGCGGCGTCATGCTGTGGCCGCGCTTGCTCGGTTCGGCATACAGCATGATTTGCAGCCAGCGCTGCAACTGGCGCCGGCCCAGCAGGGTCAGGGCCTGGCCCAGCGAATCGATGCGCTGGCGCGCACCCACGGCCGGCGTATTAACCAGTCGCAGCAGGTTCAGCGCCAGCGAAACGTCGCGCTTGATGGCGCGCTCGATTTCCGGATTATCGGCGTCAGACGTGACCAGGGTCATCAGTTCCATCACCGCCAGTTGCGACGGCGACAGCTTCTTGCCGCTCATGATCACGGGCTTGGAGAAATAATAGCCCTGGAAATAGTCGAAGCCGAGGTCGAGCGCATTCTTGAATTCCTCGCGCGTCTCGACCTTTTCCGCCACCAGCTTCTTGCGCTGCTGGTGGAACTGCGGCGCCAGCTGCATCAGGGTGGACAGCGGCGTGTGGTGCACATCCATCTTGACGTATTGCACCAGCGGCAACAGGGCAGCGGTTTGCCCCGCCTCGTGACCGCCGTGCAGGGCGAACTGGAAACCGTGGCTGGCCAATTCGTGCATGCGCTCAAGCAACTCGGGCGTGGCCACCACGGTGTCGGCGATCTCCAGCACCACGCGTTGGGGCGGCAGGAAGGCGAAGATATCAGTCATCAACACGTCGGCATCGACATTGACGAAGCCGCGTGCCTCGCCGATGGTGCGCTCCATGCCCAGTTGCGAAGCGTGGGCGATCACGGCCGCCGTGGCGGACAGCTCGTCGGTAACCAGCGCCGGCCCCACCGGCTCATTACGAAACAGCAACTCGTAGCCGAACAGCGCCTGGTTGCGGTCCAGGATGGGCTGGCGGCCCAGGTAAAATTCGCGCACGCGCAGCTTGCGGGCGCCGTCGTCGCTGGCGGAAAGATCGATCATGTGCGTCAGTCAAAAATATTGGGCAGGTCGCCTACCATTTTGACAGCAATGCCTGCCCATGTGGCGATCACTGATTGTGTTTCGCCGCTTTAATCTCCGCTTTGCATGGTTTGTTGCGGAGCGCCATCAATAAACAGCTTCAGCTCGCCCGGGGCGAAGGCAATCCAGCGCTCGTTGGTGGTCAACGGTTCGGTGACGATCACGGCCACGCGGTCGTCCGGCGTGGTGACCTGGGCGAAATCGACGGTGACATCCTCGTCCGACAGCATGGCGGTGTCGAACGGGTGCTGGCGCACCAGGTAGAACAGGCGGGTGGAGCAATGGGCAAACAGCTCGCCGCCCGACGACAGCAGCATGTTGAAGGTGCCGTGAGTGGCGATCTCGGCCACCAGCGGCTGCAGCGCCGCGTGCAAATCGTCGCGCGTGGGCCGTTGCTCGCCGAAGCGCGCGCGCAGCTGCTGCAAAATATAGCAAAAAGCCCGCTCGCTGTCGGTGGTGCCCACCGGGCGGAAAGCACCGTTGAGCAGCGGATTGAATTCCTTGAGGTCGCCGTTATGGGCGAATACCCAGTATTGCCCCCACAGCTCGCGCACGAACGGGTGACAATTTTCCAGCGCGACCTGGCCTTGGGTGGCCTTGCGGATGTGGGCAATGACGTTGGTGGACTTGATCGGGTAGTTCTTGATCAGCTCGGCAATCGGCGAAGCGATCGCGGCCTGGTGATCGACGAAGTGGCGCACGCCGGCGCCCTCGAAGAAGGCGATACCCCAGCCGTCGTGGTGGTGGTCGGTGCGGCCGCCGCGCATGGCGAAGCCGGTAAAGCTGAACACAATGTCGGTTGGCACATTGCAGTTCATGCCCAGAAGTTGGCACATGATAATCTCTTAAAATGAAGCTGGCGTGCGCATCGTAACCGAATCGGCCCCCGATGCGCAGCCATAAAGAGCACCTGCGCCGTATTTATACCTTAATGCAACAGCACCGGTTGACTCATGAGCTCATCGTAACTGCCCAAAAATTCATCGATTTCAGCCATGGTGGGCTCGTTGGCGATCAGTTCGTTGACATCGCGACGGAAGTTTTGCGCCAGGACGCCATTGATGAAGATCTCGCGCTTGCCGCCTTTGTCGACGATTTCGTAGCCGCCAAAGCGCAACGCGTCCAGAGTGCGGTCGGCGCCAAACTCGACAACGCTGTACTGCTCGCTGTTATAGATGAGATTCATATTGCTTCCTTTCTCCAGGGGGCCTGCTTGGTTACACTCTCAGCCTGTTACATAAGGCCGAAAGCAGATGATTCAAGGGCTTGAGCTGGGAACTCGAAAACCGTAGCGAGCGGCTCGTTATCGTCGTGAGTAGCGGAAGCGTACGGGAGTACGCTGAGCAACGGAACGGCGATAGCGGGCCGCGCAGTAGGTTTTCGAGTTTCCCAGTAGATCAAAGAGCCGATCTGCCGGCTGGTTCAGGCCGCGATATCGGGTTGCAATGCCAGCAAAGCATCGTACGGCGGTCCGGACAACCACTCGCGCAGCAGTGCCAGGTGCTCGGCCGAGGCCAGGCTGATGTAGAGCTGAGCGGGGGGACGGCGCAGCACACGGTTCAATGTTACCCGTAAAACGAGATTACCGCTGCAATGCAAACAGCCGGGTGCGATCCGGATAACATTCGCGGCATATTTTGGAGGGGAATCTTCAAACACCAGGGCCGAGCCGCCATCGGACAGGCCTTCGAGGATGATGGCGCTGGGCACGCCCGGCTGCAGCAGCGCGGCAATGGCGGTTTCGCGCGCGCCGGCGCGGGGGCCCGTGACCAGCCACGTGGGCACCGGCGCCCGGGGGCCGGCGGCCACCGTGGCGTTGACGTCAGTCACGGGCTGAGGCGGCCTTTTTTGCCAGTTTGCCCGGCTCCACGCCCAGTTGCTTGAGCTTGCGGTACAGGTGGGTACGTTCCAGGCCGGTTTTCTCGGCCACGCGCGTCATGCTGCCGCCTTCGCGTCCCAGGTGGTGCTCGAAGTACATGCGTTCGAACGCATCGCGCGCCTCGCGCAGCGGCAGGTCGAACGACAGGCTGAACGAGTGGTTGTCGGCGCCGGCCACGGTAGCGCCGCCGCGCACGGCAATCGCCGCTGCCGGGTTCGGCGCATTGAAGGCTGCGCCGGGCGCTTCCTCGGGCTGGGCCGCCAATACCGGGCGCGGCGCCACTGGCGGCGTGCGCACGGTTTCCTGGGCGCGCGTGAGGCCGGCCTGCACCGCCTTGAGCAGTTTTTGCAGCGCGATCGGCTTCTCGAGGAAGTTCAGTGCGCCGATGCGGGTGGCCTCGACCGCCGTATCGATGGTCGCGTGGCCCGACATCATGATCACCGGCATCGTCAGCAAGCCGTCGCGCTGCCATTCCTTGAGCAGGGTCACGCCGTCGGTATCGGGCATCCAGATATCGAGCAATACCAGGTCGGGTGCACCGGCGGCACGCGCCTCGCGCGCCTGCTGGGCGTTTTCCGCCAGTTGAATTGCGTGTCCTTCATCGCTGAGGATTTCCGAGAGCAACTCGCGGATGCCCATCTCATCGTCCACTACCAGTATGTTTGCCATCTTCCCTCGCCTTCTACATGTCGCCGTCGTGCGGCGTCGTTTGCTTATTTATTTTCTCAATGCGTTGCTTACTTCGATTAAACATTTTGCATTGTCGGCGCTAACTTTAACAGCAAAATCAATATGGACGCGCCACTTCTTTCAGTGTGGTTCTGGATATCGATTCTGCCGCCGTGTTCGTCGATAATCTTCTTCACCATCGCCAGGCCCAGGCCGGTTCCGCGCGCCTTGGAAGTGACATATGGTTCAAATGCGCGCGCCAGGATCTTGGGCGCGAAGCCGGGACCGTTGTCGCTGATCGACAGCCGCACAGCCATCCGTTCGCCACCGTCCGCGCCCCGATAATGAATCGCTTCGGTGACCACGTCAATCCGCGGCGCCGGGGCGTCCGCCGGCAGCTCGGCCATGGCATCCTGGGCGTTTTGCAGCAGGTTGTGTATGACCTGGCGCAACTGGGTCGCATCGCCCATGACTGGCGGCAAGTTTTGCGCCAGTTGCGGGTGGATGATGTCGCTGCTCTCGCCGCTCAGGTACAGGTCGAGGATTTCGCCCACCAGCGCGTTCAGGTCGAGCGGGTGCAGTACCGCCGGTGGCGTGCGCGCGTAGTCGCGGAAGTCGTCCACCATGCGCTTCATGGCCGCCACCTGGTTGACGATGGTGGTCGTGCTCTTGGCCAGCAGCTCGCTGTCGGGCGACACCAGCTTGCTTTCGAGCTTCATCTGCAGGCGCTCGGCCGACAGCTGGATCGGCGTCAGCGGATTCTTGATCTCGTGGGCCAGGCGGCGTGCCACCTCGCCCCAGGCGATCGAGCGCTGCGCCGAAATCACGTCGGAAATATCGTCGAACACCACCAGGTAGCCGCTGCCGCCCTCGATCGGCAGGCGCGAGCCGCGCGTGAGCAGGGTCAGGTCGTGGTCGTCCAGGCTGGCCGAGCGGCGCGGCACCTCGATCTGGCGCTGCCAGTGGGTGCGCTGGGCGGTGCGCCCGGCGGCCGACTGCGCGCTCTGGGCGGCAAAGCCGGCCACGATGGCAGCGCCGAACTCCTGCATGCCGTCCACCTCGTCGAGCTTGCGGCCGATCATGGTCATCCCCGGCAATTGCAGGATGCGCTCGACCGAATCGTTAAAGCTGATCAGGTGGAATTCGGCATCGAGCACCATCACCCCGGCCGACATATTGGCCAGCACCGATTCCAGGTGGGCCTTGGCGTTTTGCAGCGCCGTGCGGTTGCGCTCGACCGCGCTGCGGGCATCCGACAATTGCCGCGTCATGGTATTGAACGATTGCGTCAGCGTGCCCAGCTCGTCGGACGTGGCGACGATCGGCCGTGGCGACAGGTCGCCCTCGGCCACCGCGCGCGTGCCCTCGGCCAGCAGCAGCAGCGGCTGGGCCAGGTCGCGGGCGATCAGGAAGGCGCTGGCAATCGCGCCAAACACGGCCAGCAGCAGGGTCAGCGTCAGGGTGACGATATACATCTTGCGCAGGCCCACGCGTGCCACAAACCGTTCCTTGTAGTTGGAATAGGCGCTGCGGATGGTTTCGCCGTTGGCAGCGAGCTTGGCGGGCGCCAGCTGGATCAGTTGCAGGTAGCGCGGCGCCAGGCGGAAGCCGTTGGGCCGCACCACCTCGGGAATGGCCATCACCACGCGCAGGCGCAGCTGGCTGGCGCTGTCCGGCTGGTTGACGGGCGCGGTTGGGACATCGATCAGGTTGCTGCGCAGTTCGTTGCCGCCCTCGGGTGCACCGTAGGCCACCTCGCTCTTGGCGCGGGCCATCATCTCCCTGGTGGGCAGGTCTGCGCTGAGGTTGCCGCCGCTGCTGGCGCGGGCGCTGACCACCAGGCCGCCTTCGGCATCGACGATGATGGCATTCTGCATGCCGGGGTGATTCTTGACCAGTTCGGCCAACATCTGGCGCTCGGTACCGGTGGGTTCCTGGGCCAGCCGTTCGGTGGCGCGGGCGGCGGTCACGGTCAGCTCGCCGAGCGCGGCGTCGAGACCGGCGCGGCTGAGGTCGATACCGGCCTCCAGCGCCTCTTCCACCGGCACGTTGAACCAGGAATCGATCGAATGCGAGACGAACTGCACCGACACCAGGAAGATCACCAGCCCCGGCAGTACGCCGATGGCGGCAAACAGCAGCACCAGCCGGGTCATCAGCTTGGAGCCGAACTTGCCATCCTTGTAACGGCCGTACAGGCGGAACAGCGAGATGGCGACGAGCAGCAGCAGCGCGCCGGCCACCGCCGCGTTCAGGCCCAGCAGCCAGGCATAGTAGCGGTCGAAGAAGCCGGAGTTATCAGAAGCCGAGGCCAGCAGGAACAGCAGGATGCTGACGAAGGCGCCGCCGACGACCGCAAAGTACCGCAGCATCCTGCTCACTTATTCGGCCCTGTAAAGGAAGGATTTCTTGTCCGACGCCAGGCGCCATTCATTGTTGTTGAGGGCGTTGATCTGGATCGGCTTGGGCAGGTAGTTGGGGTCGAGCCCCATCGACAGCTTGACGGTATAGGTCTCGCCCACCTTGAGCGCGCCGCGCGGCGCCACGATCCAGCGGTTGGGGCGGCGGATCTGGAACAGCGCGTCGTCGAGCGACGAATAGCTTTGCGCCACGCTGCCGGTGATGCCCACCGTGTACTGGCGGGTGAGCACGTTGAACCAGATCTTGGCGGTCTGGCGCGCGACGATGGCTTTCTCGTCGAACCAGTACCAGCGCGGGCGCGAGAATTCGATGGTGGTGGTGAAGTACAGCGGCACGCCGTATTGCAGCGCGTCTTCCAGGCCGTGATTGAGGTCGAAACCGTAGGTGGCCGACAGGCGGTAGCCTTCTTCGGTCGCTTCCACGAAGGCGCGCTTGATCTCGACGCCGTCCGCAGCGCGTGCCGCCTGCGGCATGGCGCAGGCAATCAATAGCAGCAAGGGGCCGATCAACAGGCGCAGAAATCGAAGGGTCACGGTGCTCAACAGGTGCGGGGTGGCTAAAGCTTGGGCAAAATCGCTGGCAAAACGGTTACGCATTTTTCTGGAACAGCGCGTAGAACAAACCATCGTGATCCTGCCCGTCGCCACCGGCGGGAAGCAATTGGCCCGGCGCGTCGAGGCGCGCGGCGCCGTGGCGCACGGCAAATGCAGCTGCCTGCGCCTCGGATTCCTGGGGCCACAAGGAACATGTCACGAACAGCAATTTACCACCGGGGGCAAGCATCTGCCAAAGGTTGTCGAGGATTTTGGCCGAAAGTGTTGCAAGTTGGAGCGTGTCGCCCTTGCGGCGCAACCAGCGGATATCGGGGTGGCGGCGCACGATGCCCGACGCCGTGCACGGCACGTCGGCCAGGATACGGTCGAACAACTGGCCGTCCCACCAGTCCGAGGTCTCGGCCGGAGCAGCCTTGAGTTCGGCGTCCAGTTGCAGCCGTTCGAGGTTTTCGCCCACCCGCGCCAGGCGCTTGGCGTCGGCGTCAAGCGCGGTCACGTGCACCTTGGCCAGCTCCAGGATGTGGCAGGTTTTGCCGCCCGGGGCGGCGCAGGCGTCGAGCACGCGCATGCCGTCGGCCACATCGAGCAACGGCGCGGCCAGCTGGGCGCCGGCGTCCTGCACCGACACCACGCCGTCGTTAAAGCCGGGAATCAGGCTGACGGCCACCGGTTTGACCAGGCGCACGGCCGACGGGCCGATGCGGGTGGCGGCCATGCCGGCCTGCTCCAGCACGGCAAGGTAGTCTTCCACCGAGCTTTTACGCACGTTGACGCGCAAGGTGAGCGGCGGCGCGGTGTTGCCGGTGGTGAGCACGCCCTGCCAGTCCTGCGGCCAGGCCGCGCGCACGGCGTCGATCCACCATTGCGGGTAGTTCCAGCGCGCCAGCGGCTGCAGCGAGGCGGTATCGAGCAAGTTCTGGCGCTCGCGCAGGAAGCGGCGCAGCACGGCGTTGACCATGCCCTTGGCACGGGCGGTGTCCGGGTGCGCTTCGGCGGCGGTCACGGTCTGATCGACCACGGTGAATTCTTCGTACGGCGCGGTCTCGTCCGGGGCGTTGATCAGCGCCAGCGCGCACGCCAGCAAGGCTGCCACCAGCGGCTCGGGCGCTTTCGGGGCCATCAGGCCCACCAGGGTTTCGCTCTGGCCCAGCTGGCGCATGCAACGGTAGCTGATGTCCTGCATGGCGCCGCGCGCCTGCGGCGTGGCATCGCCACCGAGGCGGGCCCACACCTGCACCAGCGCCTGCGGCAGGTTGGTCCCGGTGCGCACCAGCGCCACGGCTTGCGCCGCGCCGATCAGGGAAAATGCGAGGGAATCCGGTTTGAGGCCGGTATTAAAACCTGTTTGCAGCGCCGGCTTGAGGTCGCGCGCATGGCTGGCGCGCAGCTTGGGCGCAGCGGGCTTGGCGGGGGACTTCAGGGAAAGTGTCGGTCGCTGCTTGTTCATATGCTAATTCCAGATGGCGGCCGGCAGCCGTGATCGCGCAGTATACAGCAGCACCTTTCATATGGCGATGATATGCGCGGGCCACACATGTAAATCTCGTTTCAGATACCGACGCGCGGTGACCGGGCCCGGGCAAACCAGTATAATATTTGCAGTTTGGCTCGTGCTTCCGCGCCTGCCCGAAGCGTAACACTTCGCATTTTGATGATTATTTAGCGCGGCCCCGCCGCCACCCTGCTCATGCTCGCCCAACAAAAACAAGATATCACCGCCCTGTTCCAGGCCGCCCTCGCTCCGATCCTCGCTGGCACGGAAGTCTCTGCCAATGTCGTGCTCGAGCGCCCACGCGATCCGTCGCACGGCGACGTCGCCTGCAACATCGCCATGCAACTGGCCAAGCAGCTCAAAATGAATCCGCGCGAACTGGCCACGCGCCTGGTCGATGCGCTGCGCGCCGATCCTGCCGCCGCCGGCCTGGTGGAGTCCGTGGATATCGCCGGCCCCGGCTTCATCAACCTGCGCGTGACCGCAGCGGCCAAGCAGGCCGTGGTCAAGGCCGTGCTGGCCCAAGGTGAAGCTTACGGTCGCAGCGCCACCGGCACCGGCCAGAAAGTGATCATCGAATTCGTCTCCGCCAACCCCACCGGCCCGCTGCACGTGGGCCACGGCCGCCAGGCCGCGCTGGGCGATGCGCTGTCGTCGCTGTTCGGCAGCCAGGGCTACGACGTCACCCGCGAGTTCTATTACAACGACGCCGGCGTGCAGATTCAAACCCTGGCCAACTCGGTGCAGGCGCGCCTGCGCGGCCACAAGCCGGGCGACGCCGCCTGGCCCGAGTCGGCCTACAACGGCGACTACATCGCCGACATCGCCGCCGACTTCCTGGCCAAAAAAACCGTGTCGGCGTCCGACGGCTCGCCAGCAACCGCGTCGGGCGACATCGAAGACATCGAATCGATCCGCGCCTTTGCGGTCACGTACCTGCGCAACGAGCAGGACATCGACCTGCAGGCGTTCGGCGTCAAGTTCGACAATTATTACCTCGAGTCGTCGCTGTACCAGGACGGCAAGGTCGACGCAGCCGTGGACATGCTCAACAAGTCGGGCAAGACGTACGAGGAAGAAGGCGCACTGTGGCTGCGCACTGAAGACTACGGCGACGACAAGAACCGCGTGATGCGCAAGACCGACGGCACCTATACGTACTTCGTGCCCGACGTGGCGTACCACATTGTCAAGTTCCAGCGCGGTTACAACCAGGCCATCAACGTGCAGGGTTCCGACCACCACGGCACCATCGCCCGCGTGCGCGCCGGCCTGCAAGCGGTTGGCCTGGGCATTCCGCAAGGCTTCCCCGACTACGTGCTGCATAAAATGGTCACCGTCATGAAGGGCGGCGAAGAAGTCAAAATCTCCAAGCGCGCCGGTTCGTACGTGACCGTGCGCGACCTGATCGAATGGTCGGGCGGCGGCGACATCACTAAGGGCCGCGACGCCGTGCGCTTCTTCCTCATTTCGCGCAAGGCCGACACCGAATTCGTGTTCGACGTCGACGTCGCACTGAAAACCTCGGACGAAAACCCGGTGTATTACGTGCAGTACGCGCACGCGCGCATCTGCCGCATGCTGGAACAATGGAGCGGCGACGAAGCCTCGCTGGCCGACGTGGACCTGGCGCCGCTCACCGCGCCTACCGAAGCGACCTTGCTGGCCACCCTGGCCGCGTACCCGGAAACCCTGGCGCGCGCCCAGGCCGAACTGGGCCCGCACCAGATCGCGTTCTACCTGCGCGACCTGGCCGCCAACCTGCACAGCTTCTATTTTGCCGAGCGCGTGCTGGTGGACGACGAGGCACTCAAGGCCGCGCGGATCGCGCTGATGGTCGCCACGCGCCAGGTGCTGCGCAACGGCCTGGCGCTGATCGGCGTCTCGGCTCCCAATAAAATGTAATGACCAGGATCTCCAGCACAATGACTTTCCGCACTCCGCAGCTCCGTACCCCGCGCCAACAGGGCAATACTTTCGTCGGCATCGTTATCGGCCTGGTCATCGGCCTGGCCGTGGCGGTGGTCGTGGCGCTGGTGATCAACAAGGGCGCTTCGCCGTTCACCGACAAGGCCCGCAACAGCAAGTCGGCCGAAACCACGGCGGGCCAGGCGGCCGATCCGAACAAGCCGATGTACGGCAACAAGGAGGCGGCACGCGCCGCCGCCAAGGACCTGGGCCGCGAGCCGCCACCACCGGCGCCGGCCACCCCGCCGCCGCCTGAACCGGCACCGGCCAAGGCTGCCGACCAGTTGCAGGCCGTGGTCGATCGCATCCAGGGCACGCCGGCTGAAAAGCCACGCGCCTCCAACGTTACACCGGTACCGACCGGCAAGGCGCCAGCCACTGCGGCCACCACGCCAGCGGCCGCCGGCGACGAGAAATACATCTATTACCTGCAAGCGGGCGCGTTCCGCGAAGTGGCCGATGCCGAAAGCGCGCGCGGCAAGCTGGCCCTGCTCGGCTTCGAAGCCACGCTGTCGGACCGCACCACCGATACCGGCGTGCTGCACCGCGTGCGCATCGGCCCGTTCCAGCAGGTCGAGGCGATGAACAAGGTGCGCAGCAAGCTGTCGGAAAACGGCATCGATGTAGCTGTCGTACGCAATCAGAAATAACTGAGCAAAAGTAAATCCAAGGAGTGAAGATGCGAGTCCTGAAATACGCAGTAAGCGCCATGCTGATGAGCGCCGTGGTCCTGTCGGCCTCGGCCTCGCCTACCGATCCGAAAAACGGCGTCGAATACCGCACCCTGCCCACGCCGCAACAGGCCGACGCGAAAAAAGTGGAAGTGATCGAGTTCTTCGACTACGCCTGCCCACACTGCTACGCGCTCGACCCGTCGCTGCAAGCCTGGATCAAGAAGCAAGGCGGCGCCATCATCTTCAAGCGCGTGCACATCTCGCGCACCGGCACCGACCTGCCGCAGCAAAAAATGTTCTACACGCTCGAATCGATGGGCCTGATGAACGACGCCATGAACACCAAGATCTTCACCGAGATGCACGTCAACCGCAATCGCATGAACCGCGACGAGCTGGTGTTCGACTTCATCGCCAAGCAGGGCGTCGATCGCCAGAAGTTCATCGACACCTATCGCGGCTTCGGCGTGCAGGGCCAGGTGCGTCGTGCCTCGTCGCTGATGGATACTTACGGCGTCGATTCGTGGCCGATGTTCGCCATCGACGGCAAGTACGTGACGTCGCCGGCCATGTCCGACGAAGCCACCAAGGCCGCCACTACCGAAGCGCAGCTGCACGCGCAGGGCTTCCAGGTGATGGACGTGCTGGTCGCCAAGGCGAAAGCGGAAAAGAAGTAAGCATGTCCCGCCCGGACGCCCCCATGGAGCGCCACCATGCAGCCTGAGTGGAGCCACCAGCGCGTGTTCATCACCGGCGCCTCGAGCGGCATCGGCGCCGCACTGGCCGCGCATTACGCGGCCCTGGGCGCCACGCTGGGCCTGCTGGCCCGGCGCGGCGCGGCGCTCGACCAACTGATCGCCACCCTGCCCCACCCTGAACGCCACCGCGCCTACGCGGTCGATGTGCGCGACCACGGGGCCATTGCCGCTGCCGCGCAAGACTTCATCACCTGTACCGGCGGCATCGACGTGGTGATCGCCAACGCCGGCATCTCGGTCGGCACCCTCACCGAATACGCCGAAGATTTGCCGGTGTTTGCCGACATCGTTGCCACCAACCTCACCGCCACCGCCGCCACCTTCGCGCCGTTCATCGCCACCATGAAAGCGCAGCGCGCGCCGGCGCGGCTGGTGGGCATCGGCAGCGTGGCCGGCATCCGTGGCCTGCCCGGCGCCGAGGCGTACAGCGCGTCCAAGGCGGCCGTGATCAGCTACTGCGAATCGCTGCGCCTGGAGCTCAAGCCTTACGGCATCAAGGTCGTCACGCTGTGCCCCGGCTACATCGACACGCCGATGACCCGCGTCAATCCGTACCCGATGCCGTTCCTGATGGCGCCCGATCGATTCGCCGCGCGCGCCGCACGCGTTATCGACGCCGGCAGCAGCTATGCCGTCATTCCGTGGCAGATGGGCGTGGTCGCCAAGGTGCTGCGCCTGCTGCCCAACCCGGTGTACGACTTCGCCTTCGGCAAGGCGCCGCACAAACCGCGCAAACAAGCCTCATGAACAATCCCGCCACGCTCGTCTCTCCAGCCGCAGTCACCGCGCTGTGCGCCGCCAGCGCCAGCCACGTGGCGATCGAAGCAGTGTTTGAGACCGGTTCCACCAACGCCGACCTGCTGGCGCGCCTGAACCAGCTGGGTACTTTACCCGGCCCGCTGCTGCGCATCGCCGACCAGCAAAGCGCGGGACGCGGCCGCGCCGGACGCAGCTGGCTGTCCGCGCCCGGTGCGGCATTGATGTTCTCGCTGGCGTGGCGCTTCCAGGGTCCGCTGCACCGCATGACCGGCCTGCCGATGGCGGTCGGCGTGGCGCTGGCCGAAACCATTGCCGGCCTGGGCGTGCCGGTGCAGATCAAGTGGCCCAACGACCTGCTGAAGGGCGGCGACAAGCTGGCCGGCATCCTGGTCGAAACCTGCGTCGACAAGACCGATGGCGCCATCTGGGCCGTGATCGGCACCGGCATCAACCTCCTGATGCCCGATGCGCTGGAACAGCAGATCGGCCGCAGCGTGGCCGCCGCCCCGTGGCTGGCGCAAATGGACCGCAACGCGCTGGTGGCCGCGCTCCTGAACCGCCTGGCAGCGGTGCTGGCCGAATTCGACGACACCGGCTTTGCGCCGTTTGCCGAACGCTGGAACGCGCTGCATGCATGGCACGGCCGCGAGGTGATGCTGCTCGATGACGGCCAGGTGCTGCAACAGGGCCGCGCCGTGGGCGTGGACGCCATCGGCCGCCTGCTGCTCGATACAGCAGGCGGCCGGGTCGAAGTACTGTCCGGCGATGTCTCGCTGCGGCTCTCTCCCGAACAATCAACCGGAAACACCCCATGCTCCTGATCGATGCCGGCAACACCCGCGTAAAATGGGCGCTGGCCGCCAATGATGCCGCCCCGGGCGACTGGCTCGAACACGGCGCCGTCACCCATGCCGACCTGCCGCAGCTGGAACTGGCATGGAGCGAAGCCGTGGCGCGCCACGGCGTGGGCCGCATCGTGATCGCCAACGTGGCCGGCAACGCGCTGCGGGTGCAGCTCGAATACGTGTTGCAGCGGGCGTTTCCGGCGCTGGACCTGGACCAGGCGATTACCTGGTTCGCGTCCTTGCCGGCACTGGTGGGCGTGACCAACGGCTACCGCAATCCGGCCCAACTCGGGTGCGACCGCTTTGCTGCCGCCATCGGCGGCCACGCGCTGGCGCCGGGACAGTCCATCATCGTCGCCAACTGCGGCACCGCCACCACCATCGACGCCATCACCGCCGACGGCTTTTTCCTCGGCGGGATGATCCTGCCGGGACTGGGCCTGATGGCCGGCGCGCTGGCGCGCAACACGGCGCAGCTCCCCCGCATTGCCCACGATGCCAAACTGCCCGACGGCTTCGCCGACAACACCGACGACGCCATCCTGAGCGGCTGCATGGTGGCCCAGAGCGGCGCCATCGAACACGCGTTCGCCCAGCATGGCGCGGCCATGTGCATCCTGTCGGGCGGCGCCGCGCCGCATATCGCACCGCTGCTGACGGTGCCGTACCGCCTGATCGACAATGTGGTGCTGATCGGCCTGCATGCGTCGGCAGCTGCCGACATTTAACCGTTCCAACCAGGAAAGCCCGTGCTGAAATTTATCTTCTGTTCGCTGTTGGCCGTCAATGCCGCGCTGTTCGCGTACGGCCAGGGCTACCTCGGGCATTTCAGCGGCAACGAGCGCGAACCGCAGCGCTTGCAGCGCCAGCTCAACCCCAAAGACCTGACACTGGTCTCGTCCGAGCGCGCGCACCGCACCGAGGCGAGCGCTCCTGCGGTTGCCGCCAATGCCGCCACCGGCACTGACACTGACGCAGCTACTGCCACTGCCGCCGGCGCTACGCCTGCTGCCAAGCCGGCGCCGCCGCTGGCCTGCGTGGAAATCGGCAGCTTCGTGCTGGCCGAGGCGCGCCGTTTCGAGGCGCGCCTGGCGCCGCTGCAACTGGGCGACCGCCAGTCGCGCCGCAACCTGCCCGGTACCGAGGTGTCGAGCTACATCGTGCACATCCCGCCGCAAGGCAGCAAGGAAGCGGCCGACCGCAAGGCCGCCGAGCTGCGCGGCCTGGGCGTGACCAACTACTACGTCATTTCGGATAATTCGCCGCTACGCTACGGCGTGTCGCTCGGCGTATTCAAGACCGAGGGTGCAGCGCAAAACCAGCTGGCGATGCTGGTCAAGCAGGGCGTGCGCACCGCGCGCGTCACGCCGCGCATGAGCGGCAGCCGCCTGCTGGCGTTCCAGTTCCGCGATGTCGCGCCACCACTGAAGGCCGATCTCGACAAGATCCGCGCCGACTTCCCCAACACCGACGTTCGTACCTGCCGCTAACCCCCACTTCGGGGTCAGTGCCGACATTTGGACACGAGCTCATCGCTACGGTGACCAATATCGCGCGATTAAGTTCAAAAATGTCCGAATGTCGGCACTGACCCCGAATTGTCAGCGCTGGATGACGAGTGGCTTGAGCTTGAGCGCCGACGGCAGGTTGGCGATGGCGTCTTGCGCCGCCTGGCGGCTGGCGAACGGGCCGCTGAACAGGCGGAACACGGGACCGCTCTGCACCACGTGCAACGCCGCCAGCGCGGCGCCGGCCAGTTGGCCTTGCAACTGACGAGCGCCATCCGGGCGCGAGTAGGCGCCCAGTTGCAGGTAGTAGCCGCCAGCGAGCGCCTCGTCCTGGGTCGCTGGAGTTGCCGGCACTGCCGGCGCAGCCGGCGCGGCGGCTGCTGCAGGCGCGGCCTTTGCACCGTCGCCCAGCATCAGCGCTTCGATCTCGGAAGCCGGCACCGCGCGCGGCGCCAGCACCAGCGCCGGCTTTTCGTCATCGCCCCTGAACGACGACAGGCGCTTGTCCGGCGATGCCTGCGGCGATTGCGGTGCCAGTCGCGGCCCGCTGGTGGTCGAGACGCCGCCGCGCGTGGCCAGCATGCGGTCGATCTCGGCCGGCAGGATGCGCTCCACTTTCAATTCGTGACTGCCCTTGTTGAGCAGGCCAAGCTTGAGCGCCGCCGTGTACGACACGTCGATCACGCGCTTGGAATGGAACGGCCCGCGGTCGTTGATGCGCACCACCACCGTGGCGCCGGTGAGCATGTTCGACACCCGCGCATACGATGGAATCGGCAACGTGGGATGGGCGGCCGTCATCTTGTACATGTCATACAGTTCGCCGGACGACGTGCGCTGGCCATGGAATTTTTTCCCGTACCACGTACCCATGCCCACCTGGGTAAACGGCTCGTCGTCGGTGATCGGCGTGTAGGTTTTACCGAGTACCACGTACGGGCGGTTGGAGCGCGGCAGCAGCGGATCGTTGCGCACCTCGGCGTCCGGCACGGCTGCCAGGTTCTCGGGCGGATTGTCGCCGGGGCCATCGTCCTGGTAGTAACCGCCGCGCCCGGAATTGGCCGGCGGCAGCACCGGCAGGCCCGGTTGCGCCTTGCCAGTGGGCGGCGCCTTGATCACGGGACCGCCCACGCGCGAGGTGCGCGGCAGCCGTTCGTCGGGCGTGCTGGCGCAACCGGCCAGCACAGCGGCCAATAACAGTGGGACCAGCAGCGGGGCCTTTGCCGTTACTGGCAACGCGCCGGGTGGCGCTTGGCGTAACGCCCGGTTTGGCGTGCGGGCTGCCGCGTGGCCCAGCGCGTTGTCGGCCCGTTCCTGTTCCGCGTGGTGGCCGCACAAGCGCGCGGGCGTGGTGTTGAAGCCTGGCCTCATGTCGTCATCCTTCTCAGTTCTTGCGGACCGCTGGCGCGGGCTGCGTGGCGGGCGTGGGCGCCGCCGGGGCTGGCGTTGGGGCCGGCGCGGGCGCCGGTGCTGGCGTTGGTGTTTGGGCTGGCGCGGACGCCGGTGCCGGCGCCGGCGTGCCCGGCGGCTGCGCCGTCGGCATCAGTCCCGGCGCCTGGTTGCCCTGCGCTTCGATTCGCGCGGCGGCGGCCTGCTCTTCGAGCGTCTGGCCTTCCACCGGCAGGATCTCTTCGGCGTCTTCCTTCTCGACCTTGGTGGTATCCTTGCCGGCCGGGCGCTTGCCCAGCAAATAGTAATCGATGGCCTTGCGCGCAATCGGCGCCGCTTCCAGGCCGCCCATGCCGGCGTTTTCCACCACCAGCGCCAGCGCGATGCGCGGCTTTTCGGCCGGTGCAAAGGCGACGAACAGCGCGTTGTCGCGCAGGCGTTCGGCCAGCCTGGCCGCGTTGTATTTCTCGCCCTTCCTGATCGTGATCACCTGCGCGGTGCCGGTCTTGCCGCCCACGCGGTATTCGGCGCCGGTAAAGGCGCGCACGCCGGTGCCGCCGGCTTCGGTGGTCACGCCCACCATGGCGTTCTTGATGAAGTCGATGTTTTCCTGCTTGAGCGGTATCCGGTAACTCTCTTTCGAGACCGTGAGCGTGCGCGCCCGGGTGCCGCCGTTTTCCAGGATTTTCACCAGGTGCGGCTTCATCACCACGCCGTTGTTGGCCAGGTTGGCCATGGCGTGGGCGATCTGCAGCGGCGTGTAGGCGTTGTAGCCCGAGCCGTTGCTGACCGAGATCGTGTCACCGCCCACCCAGCGTCCGGCCGAACCCTTGAAGCGCTTGCGCTTCCAGTCCTGCGACGGCAGCACGCCCGTTTTTTCGCCGATCAGGTCGATGCCGGTCTTCTGGCCGAACCCGAACGGCTTCATGAAATCGTGGATCATGTCGATGCCCATGTCGTGACCGAGCTCGTAATAATACGTGTTACACGAGACCACGATCGATCGGTGCATGGCCACCGAGCCGTGGCCGCCCACCACGTCATCGTTGAAGCGGTGCCCGCCCAGCATGTAGAAACCGGGGTCGTAGGTGGCATAGGTGGTGGTGCGCTTGCCCAGTTCCAGCGCGGCCAGCGCCATGAACGGCTTGAAGGTCGAGCCGGGTGCATAGGTGCCGGACAGCGGCCGGTTCACCATCGGCCGGTCGAGCGAGGTATTGAGTTCGTTCCAGCTCTGGGTGTCGATGCCGTCCACGAACAGGTTGGGGTCGAACCCGGGGCGCGAGACGTAGGCCAGGATGTCGCCCGTCTCCGGCTCGATGGCGACCAGCGCGCCACGGCGCTCGCCAAAGGCGTCTTCCACCACTTTTTGCAGCTCGATGTCGATCGACAGGATCAGGTTGTCGCCGGGCGTGGCGGGCTTGCGCGACAGCGTGCGGATGGCCCGGCCGCCGGCCGACACTTCCACTTCTTCATAGCCGGTGCGGCCATGCAGCTGCTGCTCGTAGCTTTTTTCCAGGCCTTCCTTGCCGATATGGTCGGTGCCGCGATAATTGGCGGTGTCCTCGCGCTCGTCGATGGCGGCGGCGTCGGCGCGGTTGATGCGGCCGATGTAGCCGATCACGTGCGACGCGGTCTCGCCCAGCGGGTACTGGCGGAACAGGCGCGCCTGCACTTCCACGCCGGGAAAACGGAAGCGCTGCGCGGAAAAGCGCGCCACTTCCTCGTCGGAGAGGCGGGTGCGCAGCGGCACGCTCTCGAAGCGTTTCGACTCTTCCATCAGCTTCTTGAAGCGGCGCCGGTCCTTGACCTCGATATTGACCAGCGTCGATAGCTGCTCGATGGTGTCGTCCAGCGACGCCGTGAGTTTCGATGGTGTGATCTCGAGCGTGTAGGCCGAATAGTTATTCGCCAGGACCACGCCGTTGCGGTCGTAGATCAGGCCCCGGTTGGGCGCGATCGGCACGATGGCGATGCGGTTCTCTTCCGCCTTGACGGCGAAGTCGTCGTGCTTGATCACCTGCAGCCAGATCAGGCGCGCCAGCAACAGCGAGAAGCACACGAACACCACGCCGACCAGCACCGCGATGCGGGTGCGGAACTCGCGCAGTTCGCGCTCGGTATCCTTGATTTCGATCATGCCGTCACTCCCCAGGCCGGCGCATGACTGCCGGCGCCATGGCGCACGGTGCGGGTGAAGTGCGAAATGCTCATCAGGATGCCGGCGCCGATCCCGAGGGTAAACAGCGCGGTGCCGCCGTAGCTCATGAACGGCAGCGGCACGCCGACCACCGGCACGATGCCGCTGACCATGGCCATGTTCACAAAGGCGTAGGTAAAGTAAATCATGGTGATGGCGCCGGCGAGCAGGCGCGTGAAAAAGGTGGGTGCATTGAGCGCAATCGACGTGGCGCGCCAGATCAGCAGCAGGTACAGCGTTACCAGCACCAGGTTGCCCGCCAGGCCGAACTCCTCGGAGAACACGGCAAAAATGAAATCGGTGGTGCGCTCGGGGATGAATTCCAGGTGGGCCTGGGTGCCGTGGGTCCAGCCCTTGCCGCCCGCGCCGCCGGAGCCGATGGCGATCATCGACTGGATAATGTGGAAGCCCTGCCCCAGCGGATCGTGGTACGGATCGATGAGTGTGAGCACACGCTCGCGCTGGTAGTCGTGCAACATGGTCCACAGCACCGGCAGCGCGGCGCAGCCCATCACCACCAGTGCGGCCAGCACCTTCCAGGCCAGGCCGGCCAGGTAGATCACGGCGCCGCCGGCGGCCACCACCAGCAAGGCGGTACCCAGGTCGGGCTGGCGCGCGATCAGGAACACCGGCACCGCCAGCAAGGCCGCTGCCGCCGCGTAGGTGTGCCAGCGCAGGCGCCCGGCCTGCAGCTGGAAGTACCACGCCAGCATCAGCGGCATGGCGATCTTCATGAATTCCGACGGCTGGATCTGCACGCCGACGGTGATCCAGCGGCGCGAGCCGCCCTTGATGGTGCCGAACAGCGCCACCGCCACCAGCAGCAGCACCGCCAGCGCATACACGGGTGCGGCCAGCCGCATCAGGGTTTGCGGCGGCGTGTTCGCGGCCAGCCACATGACGACGAAGGCCGCACCGATATTACGTAGCTGGTCGGTGACCTTGCCGGGAATGGCCAGGCCGGCCGAATACAGCGTCACCAGGCCCACCGACAGCAGCAGCAAAATGATCAGCGCCAGCGGCAGATCGAACACCGCCACGTAGGGCCGTACGCGCTGCACCAGCGAGCCCCCGGGATTCAACGCCGCCATCAGGTTTGCACCAGCTTGCGGTGGCGCTGGATGCTCATCAGGATGCCGCCGGCCAGGCCGAGCGTGAGCAGCGCGGTGCCGCCGTAGCTCATGTACGGCAGCGGCACGCCCACCACCGGCAGGATGCCGCTGACCATGCCCATGTTGACGAACGCGTAGGCGAAATAGATCATCGTCATGGCGCCGGCCAGCAGGCGGCTGAACAGGTTGGCCGCATTCCCGGCGATCATCAGGCCGCGTCCCACCAGCAGCAGGTACAGCAGCAGCAGCAGCAGGTTGCCGATCAGGCCGAACTCCTCGGAGTACACGGCAAAAATGAAGTCGGTGGTGCGCTCGGGGACGAATTCGAGGTGGGCCTGGGTGCCGTGGGTCCAGCCCTTGCCGGTCATGCCGCCCGATCCCACCGCGATGGTGGACTGGATGATGTGGAAGCCCTTGCCCAGCGGGTCGGACGTGGGGTCGATCAGCGTCATCACGCGTTCGCGCTGGTAGTCGTGCAGCAGGGTCCAGATCACCGGCAGGCTGGCGCCGAACAGCACCAGCAGCACGCCGATGGCCTTCCACGCCAGGCCGGCCAGGAAAATCACGGTAAAGCCGGCAGCGACCACCAGCAGCGCCGTGCCCAGGTCGGGCTGGCGCACGATGAACAGCACCGGCGCCATCAGCAGCACGGCGGCGAGCAGGTACGAATGCCAGCGCAACTGGCCGGCGCGCTGCTGGAAGAACCAGGCCAGCATCATCGGCGTGACGATCTTCATGAACTCCGACGGCTGGATGTCGATGCCGAGGTGCAGCCAGCGCCGCGCACCGAGCTTGATGATGCCGAACAGCGCCACGCCGACCAGCAGTATCATGCCGGCCGCGTACGCCGGCACGGCGATGCGCATCATGGTTTGCGGCGAGATATTCGCCGCAAACCACATCACCAGGAACGACAGCACGATATTGCGTACCTGGTCTTCCATCTTGCCGGGAATGCCGATGCTGGCCGAGTACAGCGTGATCATGCTCACCGTCAGCAGGGCGACGATGATCAGGGTGAGCGGACCGTCGAACACCGTGAAGTACGGGCGAAGGCGGCGCCCCAGGGAGCGCCTTTCGTGGATGCGCATTGCGGGTTCCTTATTCGGTATTGCCCGGGGTGTCCACACCCGGTTTGGGTTCGACCACGCCATGTTCGGCCTCGATGTCGTCCACCGAGCGCAGCACGGCGTCTTCCTTCGGCACCGGCGTGGTGTCTTTCTGGTTCGGGCGCTTGCCCAGCAGGTAGAAGTCGAGCGCCTTGCGCACGATCGGCGCGGCCACGGCGGCGCCAAAGCCGCCGTTCTCCACCACCACCGCAATCGCGATGCGCGGCTTGTCGGCTGGCGCAAAGGCCGTATAAAGCGCGTTGTCGCGCAGGTGCGCGGCCACCAGCTTGGCGTTGTACTTCTCGTTCTTCTTGATGGCGAACAGCTGCGCGGTGCCGGTCTTGCCGCCCGAGACGTAGCCGGCGTTGGCAAACACCTTGGCCGCCGTGCCGCTGGTGGTCACGCCCACCATGGCGCTCTTGATGAAATCGACGTTCTGCTGCTTGAGCGGGATGCGGTAGCTCTCGCGCGCCACCGTCAGTTGGCGTGCATGGGTGCCGCCGTCTTCGAGAATTTTCACCAGGTGCGGCTTCATCACCACGCCGTTGTTGGCCAGGTTGGCCACTGCGTGCGCCATCTGCAGCGGCGTGTAGTTGTTGTAGCCATTGCCGATGCTGATCGAAATGGTGTCGCCGAGCTGCCAGCGCTGCGCGGCCGCGTTCTTTTTGAAGCGGTTGCGCTTCCACTCTTTCGATGGCAGCACGCCCTGCTTTTCGTGTTCGAGGTCGATGCCGGTCAGCTGGCCGAAACCGAACGGCTTCATGAATTCGCTGATGGTATCGATGCCCATCTCGTTGCCGAGAATGTAGTAATAGGTATCGCACGACTCCGAGATCGACTTGAACATGTCCACCGTGCCATGGCCGCCCGGCTTGTCGTCGCGGAAGCGGTGGCCGCCCAGCGTGAAGAAGCCGGCGTCGTGGATGCTCTGGCCCGGCGTGCGGTAGCCGCGCTCCAGGGCAGCGAGCGCCATGAACGGCTTGAAGGTCGATCCCGGCGGGTAGGTGCCCGACAGCGGCCGGTTCACCATCGGCCGGTCGAGCGAGGTATTGAGTTCGTTCCAGCTCTGGGTGTCGATGCCATCGACGAACAGGTTGGGATCGAACCCCGGGCGCGAGACGTAGGCCAGGATGTCGCCCGTCTCCGGTTCGATGGCGACCAGCGCGCCGCGCCATTCGCCGAACGCTTCCTCGATCACCTTTTGCAGTTCGATGTCGATCGACAGGATCAGGTTGCTGCCGGGCGTGGCGTTGCGGCGCGACAGCGTGCGCACGGCGCGTCCGCCAGCCGATACTTCCACCTCTTCGTAGCCGGTGGTGCCGTGCAGCTGGCGTTCGTAACTTTTCTCGATGCCTTCCTTGCCGATATGGTCGGCGCCGTTGTAGTTGGCGCCCTGGTCGCTGTCAGCCAGCGCACGGGCCTCGGCCTGGTTGACGCGGCCAATGAAGCCGATCACGTGCGAGGCGGTTTCGCCCAGCGGATACTGGCGAAACAGGCGGGCCTGGATTTCCACGCCGGGAAAGCGGAAGTGCTGGGCCGTGAAGCGCGCCACCTCTTCATCGGTCAGGCGGGTGCGCAGCGGCACGCTCTCGAAACGCTTCGATTCTTCGAGCAGGTGGCGGAAGCGCTTGCGGTCCTTGATGTCGATCGCCACCAGTTTCGACAGCGCGTCGATGGTCTCATCCAGCGACGCGGTCAGTTTCGACGGCGTGATCTCGAGCGTGTAGGCCGAGTAGTTGCGGGCCAGGACCACGCCGTTGCGATCGACGATCAGGCCCCGGTTGGGCTGGATGGGCACCAGCGAGATGCGGTTGTCCTCGGCCTTGACCGCGTAGTCTTCGTGCTTGATCACCTGCAGCCACACCAGGCGCGCCAGCAGCAGGACAAAGCAGGTGAGCACCACGCCGCCCACCACCGTCAGGCGCAGGCGGAACTTGTGCAGTTCCAGCTGGTTGTCCTTGAGCTCAGTCATGCACGACCAACCGTCAGATCGGCCGCGTGTGATCGCGGTCCACCGCGCGCCGCTGCGGCGCCAGCAGCAGCCACGACGCCACCGGCCACAGGCACACCGCCACCACGCTCTCCAGGAAGAAATACCACGCCGGCGACTGGCCGGACGCGAAGAAACGCACCAGCAGTTGCACCGACTGCGCCATGACCAGCAGCGGGAACACGTGCGTGGCCTGGGTCGCCAGCGGGAACCAGGTCACGCGCCGGTGCAGCATGATGGCGAAGTACGACAGCAAGGTGTACGACAGCGCGTTCTCGCCCAGCAGGGTGGAGTCATGCACGTCCATCAGCAGGCCGAGGAAAAAGGCCGTGCCGATGCCGACGCGGCGCGGCTGGTGCACGCCCCAGAACACCAGCGCCAGCGCGACGAAATCGGGCACGCCAATCAGGTGGCCCCACGGCAGCAGGTTCAGTAAAAAGGCGCACAGCAGGCTGAAAGCGATGAACAGCGGGCTGACCGGCAGAAGAATGTAGTGAGGACGGTTCATCGGGCCAGTTCCTTGGTGGGGGTGACGGCAGGCGTACCGGCGGCCGGCGCTCCGGCGGCCGGCGCACCGGTGGCAGGTGCCCTGTTGGCGGGGACGGTGGCTGGCGTCCTTGCCGCTGGCGGGGTGACAGCCGGCGTACCGGCGGCGGGTGCTCCGGTGGCGGGCGCTCTGGTGGACGGGGTAGCAGCAGTTGGCGTGCCGATGGCGGGCACTCTGGTGGATGGGGTAGCAGCAGTAGGCGTGCCGCCAGCCGGGGTAGCAACTGGCGTGGCGGCAGTTGGCGCACCAGTTGCCGGCGCTGCGGCTGGCGGCGTCGCAGCCGGCGCCTTCGGTATCAGGTCGGAACCCGTGGCGGCAGTCGTACCGGCAGCAGGTGCAGCACCAGCCGCCGGCGCCTCTTCCTTGGCCGGATCCTTGATCGGCGCCATGCGGTTGTTGCCCTTGCGTGGAACGCGTGGTTCTTCATCAGGCGGACGTGGTGCGATTTCGGGTGGCGACATCAGGATCAGCAACTGGCGGTTGTTCTGGATGCCGGCCAGCGGCTGGCAGATCACGCCGCCGAAGGCGCCGTTGGCGTTGCTGTCCACCTGCGTCACGCGGGCCACGGCCAGGCCGGCCGGATAAATGCCATCGAGGCCGGACGTGACGACGATGTCGCCGACCTTGATGTCGGCGTTGGGCGCGGTGAAGCGCAGTTCCAGTGAGCCGATCTTGCCGCGGCCATACGCCACGCTGCGCAAGCCGTTGCGCAGCAGCTGCACGGGAATGGCCTGGTCCTTGTCGGTGAGCAGTGTGACTTCCGACGTGAACGGGAACACGCGCGTAACCTGCCCCACCACGCCCTGGTTGTCGATCACGGGCAGTCCCAGCGAGACGTCGCTGTTGCTGCCCCGGTTGAGGATGATTTTGCGGCTGCTGGCGTCGCGCGCGTCGTACAGCACTTCGGCCAGCATCGACTTGGTGGGTACCTGCTCGCGCGCGCCCATCAGGCGGCGCAGCTGGTTGTTTTCGGCCGTGCGCAACTGCGCCTGCTGCAGTGCCTGGGCATCGGCGATCTGCTGGCGCTTGAGTTCATCGACCTGTTTCTTCATCTCCGCGAGCGAGGAGAAGTAATCGCCAGCGCCATAGATGGCGTCGCGCGGCAGCAGTGCCACCATTTGCAGCGGGTGCAGCACGGTGCCGACGACCTGGCGTACCGCGCCCAGGGTGCGCATCTGCGAATCGACCAGCAGCAGCACGATCGATATGCAGGCGAACACCGTCATCTTGACCCGAGCCGAAGCGCCTTGCTTGAAAAGTGGCGGAGGACTGTATTCCATGACTTTCAATAATCCGGCGCTCCCGCGCCAACCAGACTGTCAACTCACCCAATGAACCGGGGCCGCTTAGCGGCCCCGGTTTTATCTATCGGATCACTCGTAGGAGAAGATCGATCCCAGCTGGTCCATGCGCTCGAGCGCCATGCCCGAGCCGCGCACCACGCAGGTGAGCGGATCTTCGGCCACCAGCACCGGCAGGCCGGTTTCTTCCATCAGCAAGCGGTCGAGGTCGCGCAGCAGCGCGCCGCCGCCGGTCAGCATCATGCCTTTTTCGGCGATGTCGGCGCCCAGTTCGGGCGGGGTTTGTTCCAGCGCGTTTTTCACGGCCGAGACGATGTTGTTGAGCGGGTCGGTCAGCGCTTCGAGAATTTCGTTCGACGAAATGGTGAACGAACGTGGAATGCCTTCGGACAGGTTGCGGCCCTTGACTTCCATTTCCTTGACTTCCGAACCCGGGAAGGCCGAACCGATGGCCTTCTTGATCGCTTCGGCGGTCTGTTCGCCGATCAGCATGCCGTAGTTGCGGCGGATGTAGTTGACGATCGCTTCATCGAACTTGTCGCCACCGACGCGCACGGAGCCTTTATAGACCATGCCGCCCAGCGAGATGATGCCCACCTCGGTGGTGCCGCCGCCGATATCGACCACCATCGAACCGGTGGCATCCGACACTGGCAGGCCGGCGCCGATTGCCGCTGCCATCGGTTCTTCGATCAGGTACACTTGCGAAGCGCCGGCGCCCAGCGCCGATTCGCGGATCGCGCGGCGTTCCACCTGGGTGGAACCGCACGGCACGCAAATGATGATGCGTGGCGACGGACGGAAGAACTTGGAGTCGTGCACCATGCGGATGAACTGCTTGAGCATTTGCTCGGTGACGGTGAAGTCGGCGATCACGCCGTCTTTCATCGGGCGGATCGCCTCGATATTGCCGGGAACCTTGCCCAGCATTTGTTTTGCTTCCTTGCCGACTGCCTGGATCGTCTTCTTGCCGTTCGGGCCGCCCTCTTGGCGGATCGCAACGACCGACGGTTCATCCAGGACGATGCCCTGGCCGCGTACGTAGATCAGAGTGTTGGCCGTGCCCAAGTCGATGGCCAGATCGGTGGAAATATACCTGCGTAAAAAACCAAACATGTGTGTCCTGTGGCGCCACTGACGTGCGCGTAACCGTTATAAGGAAATCCGTGAGGAGAAACTCGAAAAACCTACTGCGCGTCCCGCTATCGCCGCTCCGTTGCTCAGCGTACCTCCGTACGCTTCCGCTACTCCCGACGATAACGAGCCGCTCGCTACGGTTTTTCAAGTTTCCTAAATGCTGCGGCAGCAATGATTCAGCGCCGGCAACGCATCAACCCGCCATTCTACCTTATAATTTGAATGCGATTTACCGAAAATCGGCCCGAAAGTGTATCAGTCGAGTCCGCAAGATAAGCGGCAATCGTCGGCTTTTACCGGCGATTTAGCGGAATTTCAAGTTTTTATCATTGTAACAATTTAAACATTTGCGCGGCTTCCCCCGCGCCCTACGCCATGTCCCTGACCCTATCCGACGTAACACGTATTGCCAAGCTGGCACAACTGGAGATGAGCGAAGCGCAGAGCGCCACCGCTCTCGACCAACTGAACGGCATTTTCGCGCTGGCCGGGCAGATGCAGGCAGTCGATACCGACGGTGTGGCCCCGCTGAGCCACCCGCTGGCCGCCCACATGAATAATATCGCCCTGCGCCTGCGCGAGGACAACGCCACCGAAACCAACCGCCGCGACGACTACCAGGCCGTGGCGCCGAAGACCCAGGACGGCTTGTACCTGGTGCCCAAGGTCATCGAGTAATCGTTTGATCGAGTAAGCACCCGGGCAACCGGGCCGCCGCACCTGCCGCCGTACCGAATTCCGAATTGAACGCCATGCACACCAAAACTATCAAAGAGCTGTCCGCATTGCTGCAAAGCAAAGCCATCACCGCCACCGAGCTGGCCACGCATTTCCTCGACCGTATCGAGCAAAGCGACCTGAATGCCTTCCTGCACGTGGACCGCGCCCTCACCCTGGCACAGGCCGCCGAGGCCGACGAACGTATCGCCAATGGCACCGCCACGCCGCTGACCGGCGTACCGATCGCCCACAAGGATATTTTCGTCACCCGCGACTGGCGCTCCACCGCCGGCTCGAAGATGCTGGCCAACTACGTGAGCCCGTTCGACGCCACCGTCGTGGAAAAGTTCCGCGCCGCCGGCATGGTCACGCTGGGCAAACTCAATTGCGACGAATTCGCCATGGGCTCGGCCAATGAAAACTCGGCCTTCGGCCCGGTGAAGAACCCTTGGGACAAGACCGCCGTACCGGGCGGCTCGTCCGGCGGTTCGGCCGCCGCCGTGGCCGCGCGCCTGGCGCCAGGCGTGACCGGCACCGATACCGGCGGTTCGATCCGCCAGCCGGCCGCGTTCTGCGGCATCACCGGCATCAAGCCGACCTATGGCCGCGTGTCGCGCTTCGGCATGATCGCGTTTGCCTCGTCGCTGGACCAGGGCGGCCCGATGGCGCAAACCGCCGAAGACTGCGCCCTGCTGCTCAACGCCATGGCCGGCTTCGACGAACGCGACTCCACCAGCCTGACGCCGGAACTGGGCGGTATCGACGAAGATTTTACGCGCGAACTGGGCCAGCCATTGACCGGCCTGCGCATCGGCGTGCCGAAAGAGTATTTCGGCGAAGGTCTGGCCAAGGACGTGGAAGACGCCGTGCGCGCCGCGCTGGCCAAGTACGTGGAACTGGGCGCCACCCTGGTCGATATCTCGCTGCCCAACACGGCGCTGTCGATTCCCGCGTACTACATGATCGCCCCGGCCGAAGCGTCATCGAACCTGTCGCGCTTTGACGGCGTGCGCTTCGGCCACCGCGCCGACGGCTACAAGGACCTCGGCGATATGTACCGCAAAACCCGCGCCGAAGGCTTCGGTGCCGAAGTCAAACGCCGCATCATGGTCGGCACCTATGTGCTGTGCCACGGCTACTACGACGCCTATTACCTCAAGGCGCAAAAGATCCGCCGCCTGATCGCGCAGGATTTCGAAGCGGTACTGAACGGCCCCAACGCCGTGTGCGACGTCATCATGGGACCGGTGGCCCCGACCGTGGCCTGGGACCTGGGCGACAAGTCCGACGACCCGGTCGCCGCCTACCTGGCTGACATCTTTACCCTGTCCACCAGCCTGGCCGGTTTGCCTGGCATGTCGATTCCGGTCGGTTTCGGCCAGGGCGAGAAGAACGCCAACCGCCCGGTGGGCCTGCAAATCATCGGCCAGCATTTCGGCGAAGCGAAACTGCTGAACGTCGCCCACGCCTACCAGCAGGCGACCGACTGGCACACCCGCGCACCGAGCGGTATCTAAAGAATATAAGCGAGAACAATATGGAATGGGAAGTCGTCATCGGTGTTGAGAACCACGTGCAGCTCACCACCGCATCAAAAATCTTCAGCGGCTCGCCGACCACGTTTGGCGCGGCCCCCAACACCCAGGCCAGCCCCGTGGACCTGGCGCTGCCGGGCGTGCTGCCGGTCATGAACAAGCAGGCCGTCGATCGCGCCATCCGCTTCGGCCTGGCCGTGGGCGCGAAAATCGCGCCAGCCTCGATCTTCGCCCGCAAAAACTATTTTTACCCGGACTTGCCCAAGGGCTACCAGATCAGCCAGTTCGAAGACCCGGTGGTCATCGGCGGCGCGGTCACGTTCGGCTATGAAAAGGATGGCCAGTTCGTCACCAAAACCGTCAACCTCACGCGCGCCCACCTGGAAGAAGACGCCGGTAAATCGCTGCACGAAGACTACGCGGGCATGTCCGGCATCGACTTGAACCGCGCTGGCACGCCGCTGCTGGAAATCGTCTCCGAGCCGGAAATCCGCAGCGCGGCCGAAGCGGTGGCCTACTGCAAGGCCCTGCACTCGCTGGTGATGTGGCTTGGTGTGTGCGACGGCAATATGCAGGAAGGCTCGTTCCGCTGCGACATCAACGTGTCCGTCCGCCCCAAAGGCCAGACCGAATTCGGTACCCGCTGCGAAATCAAGAACCTGAACTCGTTCCGCTTCATCGAGGAAGCCGTGCACGTCGAAGTGCGCCGCCAGATCGAACTGATCGAAGACGGCGGCAAGGTCGTGCAAGCGACGCGCCTGTACGACCCGGACCGCAAGGAAACGCGCGAAATGCGCAGCAAGGAAGACGCGCAAGACTACCGCTACTTCCCCGACCCGGACCTGCCGCCGCTGGTCATCTCCAACACCTGGATCGAACAGGTCAAAGCTGCGATGCCGGAACTGCCGGACGCCATGCGCGCGCGCTTCATTTCCGACTACGCGCTGCCGGAATATGACGCGCTGGTACTGACCGCCTCGAAAGCGATGGCCACCTATTTCGTGGCCGTGGTTGATGCTGCCGGCAAGGACAACGCCAAGGCCGCGGCCAACTGGCTGATGGGCGACGTCTCGTCCACCGTCAACCGCGAAGGTGTCGATATCGGCGACGCCCCCGTGAAACCGGCGCAACTGGCGCTGATGCTCAAGCGCATCGCCGACGGCACCATCAACAACAAGACCGCCAAGGAATTGTTTGGCGATATGTGGGCCGCCAAGTCCGACGACGACAACCTGGTCGATGCGCTGATCGAGTCGAAAGGTCTGAAACAGATTTCGGACACGGGCGCACTCGAAGCGATCGTTGACGAAGTGCTGGCCGCCAACGCCAAGTCGGTCGAGCAGTACCGCGCCGGCAAGGAAGCAGCGATCAACGCCCTGATCGGCCAGGCCATGAAAGCATCGCGCGGCAAGGCCAACCCGGCCCAGCTGACCGAATTGCTGAAAGCCAAGCTGGCTGGTTAAACCACGGACCGGCGCCGGCATCCTGCCGTGCGCCGTCCCCCGCCACCCGGGCCACCATGCACGACGCATATTCCGCACCAGGCAGGACGCAGCATTCTGCAAACCTGCTTTGCAGGCGCGGTTGTGCGGCACTGCTGCTGGCCATCGCGGCCACCGACGCCAGCGCCCATCCCCCGCCTGGCACCGCCACCATCGTCTTGTTTGGCATGATCCCCACCCTGCTGTTGCTGTTCGCGTACGTGATCAGCCTGTTCCGTTCGCGCGCGCCGTGGGCGCATCAACTGTGCATGGGACTGGGACTCGCTGCCAGCCTGATGCTCACGCTGGTTTTGGCCGGCAACAACACCTTGCACCTGCCGTACTACGCGGTGCCGCTGATCTGGATCGTTCCCGCCCTGGTGTGGTGGGCGCTGTCGCGCTGGTTCCGGCGGCACCGCGCGCGCTGAGGGCAATGCCGCGCCGCGCGCAAACGGTGGTTACGCTCTTGCTACAATTTGCAACGCCTGGCAGCGTTCGAAGCCGGTCGAATCGTGGCTCAAGAGATGTACGTCTGGAAGCTGGAGTAACGGTTCAGGCACGCGCAGTCGGCATGAACTGCGCGTCCAGCCCGGCAATGTCGGGCGCCACCCAGTCGGGCTCGACGCACTCGTGCAGGTGGCCGGCAATAAAGCGGATCAGGCTGCGCGCCGGCGCCGACAGGCGGCGGTCCTTGCGCGCCACCAGGTACCAGTTGCTCTCGAGCGGAAAGCCGGCCACCGGCAGCACGGCCAGCCGTTCGCGGCCCTCCTGCAAGGTGTGCTCGGAAATCACCGACACACCCAGCCCCGACGCCACGCTCAGGCGAATCGCCTCGTTGCTCTCGACCTGCATGGTATTGCCGAGATCCATGCCCTGGGCGCTGAGCCACGACTCGAACATCATCCGCGTGGCCGACCCTGGCTCGCGCACCAGGAAGCGTTCGCCGCGCAGCTGCGCCATCGTTACCGGCGGCCCGCCAGCGGCCCAGTGATCGAGCGGCGCGATCATCTGCAGCGGATTGCGCAGGATGCGCGCAGCTTGCACCTGCGGGCCGCTCGGCGGATGGCTGAATACGTAGAGCTCGTCCTCCTGGCGCTCGAAGCGGCCCACGATCTGGGCCCGGTTGCCCACGCTGAGCGTGATGCCGATATCGGGAAACTGGCGGTAGAACGCGCCCATGATGCGCGGCAGCACATACTTTGCGGTGGTGACCACGGCGACATGGATGTGGCCGGCCGAGCCCCCGCGCGCGCGCTCCAGGTAACCATTGAAATCGTCGAAGCGGCCCAGCACGTCGCAGGCAGCGCAAAACAATTCCTCGCCCACCGCCGTGCGCTCGAAGCGCCCGTCTTTATGCTCGAACAGCGGTGCGCCGACCGCCTCGGCCAGGCGTTTCATTTGCAATGAGACGGTGGGCTGGGTCAGGTGCATGGCGCGGGCGGCGGCGGAGATACTGCCGCTGCGTACCACTTGCACATAGATTTGCAACAGGCGAAAACTCAGGTGGCGGATGTTCATGACGGCGGATACATAGATGATGCTCTATGAGCTATTACAGAAGGTTTTATTATTCAATATACGCCGCACTGGGCAAAATGACGAGCATTCCAATCAGAAACTTCCCTTCATGCCCGACATCGTTATCGCTTTCTTCGCCCTCGGCCTGTGCGCCGGCCTCGTCAAATCAGACCTGAAACTGCCCTCTCCCACGTACGACACGCTGGCCATCCTGCTCATGCTGGTGCTCGGCCTGAAAGGCGGCATGGCGCTGCACGGCCATGTCACCGGCGCCATCGTCGTCGAACTGCTGGTGGTGGCCGCGCTCGGCGTGGCGCTGCCGCTGCTGTGCTACCCGGTCTTGCGGCGCCTGGTGCGGCTCGACCGTCCCAACGCGCTCAGCATTGCCGCCCATTACGGTTCGGTCAGCGCCGGCACCTTTGCCGTGGCCCTGGCCCTGGCTGAACACGATGGCCTGGCCGTCAGTCCGCAAACCACCTTGTACCTGGTGATGCTGGAACTGCCGGCCATCGTGATGATGTTGTGGTTGCACCACCGGCGCCAGGGCGGCGCAATGTCGGGCCACGGCGGCATGGCGATCTGGCGCGAAGCGCTCACCAGCCGCGGCGTGGTGCTGCTGGGCGGCGGCGTGGTGATCGGTGCTTTGTACGGGCCGCAAGGCATGGCGCCAATCGCGCCGGTGATGCTGGGCGGGTTCAAGGCCATGCTGGCGATCTTCCTGCTGGAAATGGGCCTGTGCACGGCGCGCGTGTGCCGGCCATTGCCGTTGCAGCACTGGCGGCTGATGGTGTTCGCAGCGGTGGCGCCGTTCGTGCTGGCCTGGGCCGGCATCGCCGTCGCTACCATGCTGCGCCTGCCACCGGGCAGCACGCTGGTGCTGGCGGCGCTCACGGCCAGCGCGTCTTATATCGCGGCGCCGGCAGCGATCCGTGCCGCCATCCCGCAAGCCGACATCGGGCTGGCAATGCTCGCTGCGCTGGGCATCACGTTCCCGGTCAATGTGCTGCTGGGGTTGCCGCTGTACCGGCTGTGGCTGGGCGTCTGAGGTCAGGCGGTGATGCTGAGGTTGATCCCCATGCCGGCCAGCAGGGTCAGGTCACCTAGCGAAAAATCGAGCGTGGGCGTGGCCGCGCCCCGCTCCGAGCTGAACGAAATGCGCAGCTCGGCCGCGACGTCGGCGCGCTCGAAGTGGATACCGCGCGCGGACGACTCGGCCAGGAAGGTACGGACTTCCTTGAGCAGTTCGTCGGGATTGTCGTTCGTACCGATGCGCACGTAGAAACCGGAATCAATGCGTACCCGGCCGTCCGGCTTGACATCGCCACGGCGCCAGTCGCCATCGGGCTCGATCGGCAAGCCGTCGCGGATGTCGGCCAGGCCGTCATCGCCGCCGTGTACTTTCAATGTTGCAATGTTCATGTGCGCCTCGATTGTCCACGGTCTGTATGCCGCGCTAAAAGGTTACACCATAGAAATATGGGTGTCTACCAATGTAGCACTTTATGCAATTCCGTAGCGCTCGCGATAGGCGGCCACCGCTTCCTTGTGTTGCAGCAACTGCGGATCGGCGCCGGCGCCGTTCAGGTAGCCGAACAGATCGTCCAGGTTACCGATCGAGATCACCGGGATATTGTATTGCAGCGCCACTTCCTGCACCGCCGAGTTGGGCGACAATTGACCGTCCTTGCCGGCGCGCTCCATGCGGTCGAGCGCGATCAGCACGGCGCACGGCTCGGCGCCGGCAGCGCGTATCATGTCCACCGACTCGCGCACCGAGGTACCGGCCGAAATCACGTCGTCGATGATGACCACCTTGCCGGCCAGCTTGGCGCCGACCAGGGTGCCGCCCTCGCCATGGTCCTTGGCTTCCTTGCGGTTATAGGCAAAAGAGGTATTGCGCCCCTTGCCGGCCAGCGCCATCGCGGTAGCCGACGCCAGCGTGATGCCCTTGTAGGCGGGGCCGAACAGCATGTCGAACTCGACGCCCGAGTCGAGCAGGGTTTGTGCGTAAAACTGCGACAGCTGGGCCAGGGTGGCGCCGTCATGAAACAGGCCGGCGTTGAAAAAGTACGGCGACTGGCGCCCGGCCTTGGTGGTGAACTCGCCAAAGCGCAATACTCCGGTCTTGACCGAAAACGCGATGAAATCCTGACGTAAATTGCTCATGCTGCCTCATTTCTGTTTAGTTCTGGAAAGTGCCGACATTTTACCGCTACACTAACGCATTCCAAAATTTCGACGCTTTTTTAAGCAGCTGCCACCATGCCAAAAATCATTTCCGCCAACCTGAACGGCATCCGCTCCGCCTCGTCCAAGGGTTTCTTTACCTGGCTGGCCAAGCAGGATGCCGATTTCGTTTGCGTCCAGGAGCTCAAGGCGCAAGCGCCGGACATGACGCCGGAATTCCTCAACCCGGGCGGCTACCACGGCCACTTCCACTACGCCGAGAAAAAAGGCTACTCGGGCACCGGCATCTACAGCCGTATCGAGCCGGACCGCGTGGTGATCGGCTTCGGCGCCCCCGAGTTCGATCGCGAAGGCCGGTACGTGCGCTGCGACTTCGGCAATTTGACCGTGATTTCCGTGTACTGCCCGTCCGGCTCGTCCGGCCCCGAGCGCCAGGAGGCCAAGTTCCGCTTCATGGACCTGTTCCTGCCGCACCTGCAACTGCTGCACGCGGAAGGCCGCGAAGTGGTGATCTGCGGCGACTGGAACATCGCCCATAAAGAAATCGACCTCAAGAACTGGAAAGGCAACAAGAAAAACTCCGGCTTCCTGCCCGAAGAGCGCGAATGGATGACCCGTATCTTCGACGAAGTGGGCTACGTCGATGTACACCGCGGCCTCGACCCGCGCGAAGAGCAGTACACCTGGTGGAGCAACCGCGGCCAGGCCTATGCCAAGAACGTGGGCTGGCGCATCGACTACCACGTCGCCACCCCCGGCATCGCCGCCCGCGCCACCACCGTGGCCGTGTACAAGGAAGAGAAGTTTTCCGATCATGCGCCGTTGATTATCGATTACGCGCACGAGTGATCTGCACACCGCTGCGTGTAAAGATTGATCAAGCGCGTGGGTTCTGATAACGTCAACTGCGCGCAGATCTTACTTTTTATCGACCTCATGGACCTTATCGGCACCGGCATCTATCCATTGCACCAGGCTGCGCGCCTGGTCGGGGCGGAACCGCGCTCGCTGCGACGCTGGTTGCAAGGTTACACGCGAAAATATAAAGATGAGCACGTGCGGTCGGAGCCGTTATGGACCACGCAGTTCACCGGCCAGGACTTGCCGGGCGAGGTCATTGGTTTTCGCGACTTGCTGGAGTTGCGCATGGTGGCAGCGTTTGTCGAACACGGCGTGGACCTTAAAGTCATCCGCGCCACGATCGAAGCTGCTACTGAATACTTCGGCAACGACTACCCGCTGACCAACCGCCAGTTCCGCACCGATGGCAAGCGCATCTTTCTGCAAGCGGTGGAAGCGGCCACCGGCGATGAAAAGATCGTCGATGTCGTGCACCGGCAGTTCGTTTTCTCGGACATCGTCAGTCCATCCCTGTACGCCGGCATCGAGTACGACGAAGAGAGCGCCGTGCGCTGGTTCCCGCTGGGCAAACGCAAATCCATCGTGCTCGATCCCGCACTCCAATTCGGCACCCCGATTATCGCCAGCGCCGGCATTCCCACCGATACCATCTATGCCTCGTTTCTCGCGGAAGGCCGCGACAAGGACATGGTGGCCAGAGTCTTCGATATCACGCCGAAAATGGTGACCGAAGCCATAGAATTTGAAGAAAGACTCGCAGCTTGAAATTCTTCTTCGATAATAATTTATCGCCCTATCTTGCCCACGGCATCAGGGAATTATCGAAGGTTGCTCCTCAAGTAGAAAACGTCATCCACTTGACCGACCGCTTCGCGCGGGACGCAAAAGATCTCACCTGGATTGGCGAGCTGGCCCAGGATGGACAGTGGTACATTATTTCCATCGATCGTTTCAAGAAACAGCACGGCGCTGAACGTGAGGCCATCCGGCGCGCGGGGAACACCGTGTTCATTCTCGATGCACAGTGGTCCACTCAAAGGTTCTGGGCGCAGTCGGAACGACTGGTCAAATGGTGGCCACAGGTAGTGGCCTATTCAGAACTGGTCGCTGGCGGCGCCTATCGCGTACCGTGGAAGCATTCCCCGGTAGCCAAGTTCCAGGCCATCCCGTTTTAACACTCTACAAACTGCGCTGGCTCGAAAATTCGCGCCAGTCGCCGCTGAGGGGGTCGAGGAAGCAGATGCGGCGGGCCAGCAGTTTGAGCGGGTTGGCGTAGTCGTCAGGCCCGCTTGGCAGTGTCACTGGATAAAAGGCGTCGTTCAGGATCGGGATGCCCAGCGAGGACAGGTGCAGGCGCAGCTGGTGCTTGCGGCCCGTGTGGGGGAACAGGCGGTAACGCGTGTGCTCCATCCTGTGTTCGATGACGTCGATAATCGTTTCCGAGTTCGGTTCGCCCTCTTCTTCTTTCATGATGAAGAACTTGTCGCCATCGACCATGCGGCTCTTGTACGTGAACGGGAACTGCACGCCGTCCAGGCGCGGCGCCAGCGCTTCGTATTCTTTCTCGATCACGCGCTGCTGGAACAGCGACTGGTACGCGCCCCGGCTCTCCTGGCGGCGCGAGAAGATCACCACGCCCGCGGTTTCGCGGTCCAGCCGGTGAATTGGCGTGAGCGCCGGTTCACCCAGGGTATTCTTCAGCCGCACCAGCAGCGTCTCGTGCAGGAAGCGGCCAGTCGGCGTCATCGGCAGAAAATGCGGTTTGTCCACCACCACCAGGTGGTCGTCCATGAACAGGATCTCTTCCTGGAACGGGATTGGCGTTTCGACTTCGTCCAACTCGCGGTAATAAAAGATGCGCATGCCGCGCCGGTAGGCGCTGTGCGGCGCCAGCGGTTTGCCGTCGCCATCGACCACGTGGCCGCGCGCCATGCGTTCGCGCCAGGTGGCTTCCGGTACGTCGGCAAAGCGCGCGGCCAGGAAGGTGATCATGTCGGGCCACTGGCCTTCGGGCAGCCATAAATAGCTGGGCGCGACACCGTCGCGCATCGGCAGCGGATGCTGCTGACGATGCGCCGGGGACGGCGCCGACATCAGGATTTCGGCAGCGCCAGCGAACGGTATGGCGGCAGCTTGTTGACGTCGAGCCCCTTGGCGCGCGCGTACACGGGCAGCACCAGGTTCATGTGGTCGTTCATATTCTTGATGCGGTCGCTACCGGTCGGGTGGGTGGACAGGAAGCCGATCGGCTGGCTCTTGTTCACGGCTGCCATCTTCTGCCACAGCGCCACGCCAGCGCGCGGATCGTAGCCGGCACGGGCGGCCAGGTCCAGGCCTACCAGGTCGGCTTCGGATTCGTCATTGCGCGAGAATTTTAATGCCGAGACCTGCGCCACGGCGCTGCCGCCAGCGTCACCGAGGCGCGGGTCGAGGCCGAAGTAGCCGGCCAGCAGCGAGCCGCCCACGCGTGCAACGGTGCTGGTGACGGCGTTCTTGCCGGCCTGTGCGCGCGCATGTTCGCGCAGCGCGTGGGCGATTTCGTGGCCCATCACGGCGGCAACTTCGTCGTCGGTGAGATTGAGCTTGGTCAGGATGCCGTTATAAAAGGCGATGCGTCCGCCCGGCATGCAGAATGCATTGACGGTCGGCGAATTGAGCAGGTTCACTTCCCACTTCCAGTTGGCGGAATCGGGGTTCCAGCGCTTGGTGAACGGGATCAGGCGGTCGGCAATCGCGCGCAGGCGTATCAGTTGCGGGTTGCTGTCGGTGGCCACCGCGTCTTTTTCGTGGGCCTGCTTGAGCATCTGGTCGTACTGCAGTTTCGACTGCTGGTTGACCTGGTCGGCGTCGCCGCCGATGCTGCGCATGCGCGACATTCTCTCGACCGGGATGCCGTCGTTTTGGGCCAGGGCCGGCAGCGCCGGCAGCACGCTCATCGCACAGGCCAGCGCCAGCGCGGCGCCCTTGAATTTAAGCTTTTTCATCTCGTTTATTCCATGGAGCGATTTTAGGGAGCATCAGCATGGCCGGAAAAGCCAGCATGAAGCAGACCATAAAGAACCAGAACCAGCCGGTTTCCGCGACAATATACCCTACCGACGCATTGATGAATGTGCGCGGCACCGCTGCCAGGCTGGAAAACAACGCGTACTGGGTAGCCGTGTAGCGCGGGTCGGTCGCGCGCGACATGAACGCCACCAGCGCCGCCGAACCGAGCCCCAGGCTGGCAAACGCCTCGAAACCGAACACGGCGCTCAGCAGGAACGGGTCGGGCCCCACCTCGGCCAGCCAGGCAAAGCCGAGAATCGCGATCGCCTGCAGCACACCGAATACCCACAGCGCGCGGTTGATGCCAAGCTTGATCATCCAGATGCCGCCCACCGCGCCGCCGGCCAGGCTGGCCCACCAGCCGGTAGCGTTGGCGGCCAGGCCGATCTGCTTGGTGGTAAAACCGATATCGAGGAAGAACTTGGTCGATAAGGCGGTGGCCATGGTGTCGCCGATTTTATACAGCAGCACGAACATGATGATGATGATCGCCTGTTTCAAGCCGTCGCGCTGGATGAATTCCTTGAACGGCAGGACAATCGCTTCTTCCAGGTTCTTCGGTGGCGCGCCATACACGGCTGGCTCCCGGGCCAGCAAGGTGCAGATAAAACCGGGCAGCATGAATGCGGCCACGATCCAGAACACGGCCTGCCACGACATGCTGTCCGCCAGTACCAGTCCCAGCGCGCTGGGAATCAGGCTGGCCGCCTTGTAGGCATTGACGATAATGGCCGCGCCCAGGCCCTGCTCTTCCTCGGCCAGGATTTCGCGGCGATAGGCGTCCACCACCACGTCCTGGCTGGCCGACAGAAAGGCGATCGCCGCCACCGCCAGCACGATCAGGGACAGCTCCTGCTTCGGATCGAACATGCCCACGCCGCCGATCACCAGGAACAGGCCGATCTGCGTGACCGCCATCCAGCCCCGGCGCCGGCCCAGGCGCCCGATGCTGTAGCGGTCCATCAGCGGCGCCCACAGGAATTTGAAGGTGTACGGGAACGTCATCAGGCCGAACAGGCCGAGCGCCTTCACATCGAGTCCGGCCGTGGCCAGCCACGCCTGCATCAGGTAAATCAGCGTGTAGAGCGGCAGCCCGGAGCTAAAGCCCAGGAACAGGATTGAGATGGTGCGGCCGTTCAGGTAACTTAGCCATTTCTTCTGTTCCGGGGCGTTCATCAATGAGCTTTCTTGCGGAGACGGAATACCGCCAAATCGCCGCGCAGGTTGGGCAGGAAGTCCACGCGTTTGCCCTCGGCCAGCGCCACGCAGTCGATCACTTCGACGCCGCAGTCATGCGCGAGGTCGCGGAAATCGTTGATGGTGGCGCAGCGCAGGTTGGGCGTGTCGTGCCATTCGTATGGCAGCGATTTCGACACCGGCATGCGCCCGCGCAGCAGCGCCACGCGGTGCGGCCAGTAGGCAAAGTTGGGGAACGAGACGATCACCTCCTTGCCCACCCGGACGATGTCGCGCAGCAGCGCTTCCACGTGCTTCATCATCTGCAGCGACGACAGGCACAGCACCGTGTCGAAGCTGTTGTCGCCAAACAGCGCCAGGCCTTTTTCCATATCCTGCTGCACCACCTGCACGCCGCGGCGGGTGCTGGCGAGCACCTTGTCGTCAGCGATCTCGATGCCGTAGCCGCTGCAGCGCTTGTCGCTTTGCAGGTAGTCCATCATCACGCCGTCGCCGCAGCCGACGTCCAGCACGTGCGCGTTGGCCGGCACCCAGTGGGCGATAAAGGCAAGATCGGGACGGGCCGCGCTCAAGTCGTCGAAATTCATGCGGCCTCCTTGACTGCGTTGATGTCATTCCAGACCCGGTCGTAGTACGCACGCACCAGGTTCAGGTAGCGCGGGTCTTCCAGCAGGAAGGCGTCGTGGCCATGGGGGGCGTCGATTTCGGCATAGGTCACTTGCCGGCGGTTGTCGATCAGGGCCTTGACGATCTCCTGGCTGCGCTCGGGAGAGAAGCGCCAGTCGGTGGTGAACGACGCCAGGAAGAACTTGGCGCGCGTGGCGGCCAGCGTTTTCGACAGGTCGCCGCCGTGGTGGCGCGCCGGATCGAAGTAGTCGAGCGCCTTGGTGATCAATAAATAGGTGTTGGCATCGAAGTATTCGCTGAACTTGTCGCCCTGGTAGCGCAGGTACGATTCGATCTCGAAGTCCACGCCGAAGTCGAATTTATAGGCGCCGGTGGCCGCTTCTTTGTCAACCTTGTCGTCAGCCACGGCGCGCAGCTTGCGGCCGAATTTTTCGGCCATGTCGTCGTCCGACAGATAGGTGATGTGGCCGACCATGCGGGCGACCCGCAAGCCGTTTTTCGGCACTACGCCGTACTCGTAAAAGTCGCCGCCGCGATAGTCGGGGTCGGACAGGATCGCCTGGCGGGCGACATCGTTGAAGGCGATGTTTTGAGCCGACAGCTTGGCGGTGGACGCGATCACCACGCAGTGGCGCAGGCGGTCCGGGTACATGATGCTCCAGGCCAGCGCCTGCATGCCGCCGAGCGAGCCGCCCATCACGGCGGCAAACTGGGTAATCCCCAGCTGATCGGCCAGGCGCGCCTGGGCGCTCACCCAGTCTTCCACGGTCACGACCGGGAAGGTGGCGCCGTAGGGCTTGCCGGTGGCGGGGTTGGTGTGCATCGGGCCGGTGGAGCCGAAGCACGAGCCGAGGTTGTTGATGCCGATGACGAAGAACTTGTCGGTGTCGAGCGACTTGCCCGGACCGACCATATTGTCCCACCAGCCGGTACTTTTCGGTTTGCCTTCGTATTCGCCGGCCACGTGGTGCGAGGCGTTCAAGGCGTGGCAGACCAGCACCGCGTTCGATTTGTCGGCATTCAGGGTGCCGTAGGTTTCGTACATCAGCATGTAGTCGCGCAGCGCGGCGCCGCTTTGCAGCGGCAACGGTTCGGCGAATTGCATGGTTTGCGGGGTGACGTATCCCAGGGATGACATGATGGTTTCGATTTTTTTATTGGGGCGGCCCCACGGGCCATCTATCAAGGTGGGACCGCGAGGATGGGTCCCACCGACTTACAAGAGCTGTAATTGTTCGACCGCGTCTGCAATTACACCTGGTTCCATCGAGCGCATGATCTTGCGGGTTTGCGGCATGATGCGCGCAAGGTCGCTGTTCAGGATTTCCTGCTTGACCGAGAGCAGTTGCGCCGGATGCATGGAGAACTCGCGCAGTCCCAGGCCCAGCAACAGGCGGGTGAGCTTGACATCGCCCGCCATTTCGCCGCACACGGCGACGTCGATCCCGGCTTTATGCCCGGCCGCAATCGTCATGGCGATCAATTGCAGCACAGCCGGATGCAGCGGATTGTAAAGGTGTGCGACCTCATAATCAACCCGGTCGATCGCCAGCGTGTACTGGATCAGGTCATTGGTGCCGATCGACAGGAAGTTCATGCGCTTGACGAACATCGGCAGCGCCAGCGCGGCGGCCGGGATTTCGATCATCGCGCCCACATCGACGTTCTCGTCGAACTTGACGTGCTCTTCGCGCAGCTCGGCCTTCGCTTGCGCGATCATGGCCAGCGACTGGTCGATCTCGAACGCGTGCGCCAGCATCGGGATCAGGATGCGCACCTTGCCGAATGCCGACGCGCGCAAAATGGCGCGCAGCTGGATCAGGAAAATCTGCGGCTCGGCCAGGCAGTAGCGGATCGCGCGCAGGCCCAGCGCCGGGTTCAATGCCGTGTGCTCGGCCTGGTCGAGCGGCTTGTCGGCGCCGATGTCGAGCGTGCGGATCGTCACCGGGCGGCCTTTCATGGCCACCACGGCTTTCTTGTACTGCTCGAACTGCTCGTCCTCGGACGGCATCTTGCCCTTGCGGCCCATGAACAGGAACTCGGAGCGGAACAAGCCGACGCCGTTGGCGCCCGCTTCCATCGCGGCCGGGCAATCGTCGGGCAGCTCGATGTTGGCCAGCAGCGTGATCTCGGTGCCATCCTTGGTAATGGCCGGGGTTTTCTTCAGCTTGCCCAGTTTTTTGCGGGCGCGGATCGCCGCGTTCTGGCGGTCGCGGTACTGCTCGAGCACCACCACGCTGGGGTTGGCAATGACCACGCCGGCGTCGCCGTCGATGATCAGCCAGTCGTCCTGCTCGATCAGGGTCGAGGCGCCCGACATGCCCACGGCGGCCGGGATGTCGAGGCTGCGGGCGACGATGGCCGTGTGCGAGTTCTGGCCGCCGACGTCGGTGACAAAACCGATGAACGAGCGGTCGCGGAACTGCAGCATGTCGGCCGGCGAGATGTCGTGCGCGACGATGATCATCTGCGGCTGGAATTCGTCGTCGCCCACCTTGACCGGCGGCGGCAAAATCTGCGCGGTACCCATCAGCACTTTTAAAACGCGTTCGGCCACCTGCTGGATATCGGCCTTGCGCTCGCGCAGGTACGGGTCTTCGATCTCGTCGAACTGCGCCGACAGTTCATCGATCTGGGTAAGCAGCGCCCATTCGGCGTTGTAGTGGCGCGCGCGGATGATGTCGAGCGGCGCCTCGGAAATCATGGGGTCGGACAGGATCAGCGCGTGGACGTCGATGAACGCGCCCAGTTCCGTCGGGGCGTCCTTGGGCAGCTCGTTCCACAGGGTTTGCAGTTCCTTGTGCACCTGGGCCAGCGCCTGCTGCAGGCGCAGCACTTCGGCTTCGAGATGCTCCTCGGCCACCAGGTAGTGCTTGACGTCGAGCGCGGCAGGCGCCAGCTTGTGGGCGCGGCCAATCGCAATCCCGCGCGACACCGGGATGCCGTGCAAGGTAAACGAAGCCATGGGGGCGCCGGAATAAGGACGGGAGCGGCCGCGATCCGAAGGCATTACTCGCCTTCGCCGAACTTGTCGTTGACCAGTGCAGTGAGGGCCGCGATGCATTCCTTCTCGTCGGCGCCGTCCGCTTCGAGCAGGACCTTGGCGCCCTTGCCGGCGGCCAGCATCATCACGCCCATGATGGACTTGGCGTTGATGCGGCGCGAATTGCGGCTCAGCCAGACATCGCTCTGGAACTTGGCGGCCAGCTGGGTAAATTTGGCGGACGCGCGTGCGTGCAGGCCGAGCTTGTTGATAATCTCAAGTTCTTGCTGAATCATTTTTATATTGTCTCTTCGAAAAACTGCGAGAAAGCCGCACTCTAAAAATCCCGCGCCAGTCGAATTTATCCGACGCGAATCCGGTTATCGACGCGCACCGCCCCACTTTGCGCACCGGCCAGGGCCATCTCGACGACCACGTCCAGCGTATCACGGCGGTAGGTGATGGCCCGCAACAGCATCGGCAAGCTGATGCCGGCGATCACTTCCACCCTGCCCGCGTCCGCCAACCGGTCGCAGCAATTGGACGGCGTACCGCCCTTGACGTCCGTCATGACCAGCACGCCATCGCCGTCGTCGAGCCGTTTGATCGCCGCCGCCGCCAGTTGCTGGACCTGGCCGAGATCCTGGTCGGCGATCACGTCGATCGCTTCCAGTAGCTCGGTGGGACCACGAAACACGTGGGCGCAGGCGGCAATAAATGCCTGCCCCAGCGGCGCGTGCGTCATAAGCAGTATGCCAACCATATTCTTAATCCGCCAGTGAGCGCGGACTAAATTGCGGCCGTCCGGCAAAATTATTTTGAATTTGCATCTTTTTAACCCGCCGACACGGCAGCTTCCACCGCGTCGATGAAGGTGGCCGCCACCGGGAAGCCCGCTTGCTGGGTGATTTCCTGGAAGCAGGTCGGGCTGGTGACGTTGACTTCGGTCAGGCAGTCGCCGATCACGTCCAGGCCCACCAGCAGCAAACCGCGCGCGGCCAGGGTCGGGCCGATGGCGCTGGCGATCTCGAAATCGCGCTCGGTCAATGGCTGGGCCACGCCGAGGCCGCCGGCGGCCAGGTTGCCGCGCACTTCGCCGTTTTGCGGAATGCGGGCCAGCGAAAACGGTACCGGTTTGCCGGCGATAACCAGGATGCGCTTGTCACCCTTGGCGATGTCCGGGATGAAGCGCTGCGCCATGATGGTCGTTGCACCATTTTGGGTCAGCGTCTCGATAATCGCGCCCAGATTCATGGCATCGGGCTTGACGCGGAAGATGCCGGTGCCGCCCATGCCATCGAGCGGCTTCAGGATGATGTCGCCGTGCTCGGCCTGGAAGGCGCGGATGCGGGCCTCGTCGGCCGTCACCAGGGTGGGCGACGTGTATTGCGGGAACTGGGCAATCGCCAGTTTTTCGCTGTGGTCGCGGATCGCCGACGGCTTGTTGAATACCTTGGCGCCCTGGGTTTCGGCCAGCTCGAGCATGTAAGTGCCGTAGATGTATTCCATGTCGAACGGCGGGTCCTTGCGCTGGACGATGGCGTCGAACTCGCCCAGGTTGGTTTCCACCGCCGGCGCGGCGCGGTACCAGTCGGTAGCGTCGCCGGTAAAGCTGATCTGCGACGCCTTGGCCGTGGCGATACCGCCCAGCACTGCCATATCCTTTTGCTCGAAGGCATACACGGTATGGCCGCGCCGGTTGGCCTCGACCATCATGGCGTAGGTGGAGTCCTTGTAAGTCTTGAACGTGGCTAACGGATCTGCGAGAAAAGCGATTTTCATGGATGCTTCCGGTTTGATGAAGATCTGATTTTAGCCGAGATTCTCAATACACTTCCGGATTGGGGTCGGTGCGCTCCATCTCCAGCGACGCCGCCAGCAGCGCCAGCCGCGCTACCACGCCGTACACGTAGAACCGGTTGGGCGCTGCGGTGCCCGGTTTGGCCTTCAAATCGGGCACCGCGTGCTGCTGCGCGAACGCCAGCGGCACGTACTGCGAGCCCGGGGCATTGAGGTTCTGGTCGATGCCCTTCTCGGCATGAACGCGGTAAAAACCACCGACCACGTAGCGGTCGATCATGTACACGACCGGCTCGGCGACGTCGTCCTTGATGCTCTCGAAGGTGGGCACGCCTTCCTGGATGATGAAGTCGGTAACTTCCTTGCCATCCTTGATGACGATCATCTTGTCGCGCTGGGCCTGCGTCAAGTCCTTGATTTCACTGGAATCCTTGATGGTCAGGATGCTGGTGCCATAGGTGCCGGCGTCGGGCTTGATGATCACGAACGGCTTTTGTTCCTTCATGCCGTACTCTTTGTATTTCTTCTTGATCTTCGAGAGCAGCGTATCGACATTGGCGGCCAGGCACTCGTAGCCCTCGCCGGTGCGGAAGTTCACCGCATCGCACTTGGCGTGCAGCGGGTTGAACATCCACGGATCGACACCGATCAGCTTGCCGAATTTCTTCGCTACTTCGTCGTAGGCGTTCAGGTGGTTGCTCTTGCGGCGCAGCGCCCAGCCTGCGTGCAGCGGCGGCAGCAGGCTTTGTTCGTGAATATTCTGCAGGATGTCGGGGATGCCCGCCGACAGGTCGTTATTGAGCAGCACCGTGCACGGATCGAAGTCTTTCAGCCCCACGCGACGTCCATTGGCCGAGCGGACCAGCGGTTCCACCACCAGCATATTGCCGTCCGGCAGAGCGATCGGTGTGGGCTGGGTCACCTCGGGCGACAAGGAACCGAGGCGCACGTGCAAGCCGGTCTGGCGGAAAATCTGCATCAGGCGGGCGACGTTTTGCCAGTACGTGGGGTGGCGCTGGGTAATTTCCGGGATCATCAGCAGGTTGCGCGCGTCGGGACAATACTTGTCGATCGCAGCCATGGCGGCCTGCACCGACAAGGGCAGCATCTCGGTGGCCAGGTGGTTGAAACCGCCGGGAAACAGGTTGGTGTCCACCGGCGCCAGCTTGTAGCCGGCGTTGCGCATATCGACCGAGCAATAGAATGGCGGCGTGTGCTCTTGCCACTCGAGGCGGAACCAGCGCTCGATGGCGGGAGTGGCGGCCAGGATCTTTTCTTCGAGGTCGTGGAGCGGGCCGGTCAGGGCCGTGGCGAGATGGGGAACCATGTTTACTTCCTTAAATGATGCGGGAGGACGACCCTCCAGGCACGCTGAAACACCGAATATTACCTTGTGGACAACCTACATCGGGGCGATAACCCTATTTTAAAGGCGGAAATAAAAAAAAGCCCCCGCACGCAAGTGCGGAGGCTTTCCTGACAAGATTAACAGCAATTACATGTCGGATTACATGTGGTAGGCGGACTCGCCGTGGGTGGTGATGTCCAGGCCTTCGCGTTCCTCTTCTTCCGGTACGCGCAGACCGATCACCATGTCCACCAGCTTGAAGGCGATGAAGGCAACCACAGCCGACCAGACGATGGTGACGCCCACGCCGGTTGCCTGGATCAGCACTTGACCGCTGATCGAGTAGTCGGCCGATGGCTTGTTGGCCACGTAGTCGAAGATGCCCTGGCCACCCAGCGATGGCGCAGCGAACACGCCGGTCAGGATGGCGCCCAGGATGCCGCCCACGCCGTGCACGCCGAACACGTCCAGCGAGTCGTCGGCGCCCAGCAGGCGTTTCAGGCCATTCACGCCCCACAGGCAGATCACGCCAGCGAGCAGACCCATGATCAGCGCGCCCATCGGACCGACGAAACCGCAGGCAGGAGTAATCGCCACCAGGCCGGCGACGGCACCCGAAGCGCCACCGAGCATCGATGGCTTGCCTTTGAAGATCCATTCAGCGAAGACCCACGACACGGTGGCAGCAGCGGTTGCCAGCAGGGTGTTGATGAAGGCCAGGGCCGAGATGTCGCCAGCTTCCAGCGGCGAACCGGCGTTGAAACCGAACCAGCCGACCCACAGCAGCGAAGCGCCGATCATGGTCATGGTCACCGAGTGCGGCGCCATCGATTCGCGGCCGTAGCCGACGCGTTTGCCGATCACGTAAGCACCGACCAGGCCGGCAACAGCGGCGTTGATGTGCACCACGGTACCACCGGCGGTGTCGAGCGCGCCGTGCTGGAACAGGTAGCCGGCTTTGGCGGTTTCGGTCGCCAGGGTAGCGGCATCCTTGATCGCGTCAGGACCGGTCCAGAACCAGACCATGTGGGCGATTGGCAGGTACGAGAAGGTGAACCAGATCACCACGACCAGCAGGACGGCGGTGAACTTGGCGCGTTCGGCAAATGCACCGACGATCAGCGCGCAGGTAATCGCTGCGAACGTGGCCTGGAAGGCAACGAACATGAACTCCGGAATTACCACACCCTTGCTGAAGGTGGCGGCATAGGCGAAGGTGCCCTTGACCGGATCGTAGATATTGTTGAGGAAGGTGCGGTCATGCAGGTTGCCGAAGAACGCATTGCCTTCGGTGAACGCCAGCGAGTAACCGTAGATACACCACAACACGACGATCACGGCGAAGATCATGAAGATCTGCATCAGGATCGACAGCATATTCTTGGAACGGACCAGGCCGCCGTAGAACAGGGCCAGGCCAGGAATCGTCATCATGACCACCAGCAGCGTGGCAACCATCATCCAGGCGTTGTCGCCCTTTTGCGGCGTTGGCGCAGCGGCAGGAGCGGTTTCAGCCACGGCGGCGGTGGCCGCCGCAGGCGCAGCGGCGGGTGCAGCGGCCGCTTCCGGTGCAGCGGCGGTGGCGGCGGCCACCGGCGCATCAGCCGGCTTGGCATCTTGCGCATGGACAGGTGCGGCAAGAGCGAACAGCAGAGATACCCCAGCTAGCAACGTTGTTATAGTTTTCTTCATCTAAATCCCCTTAAAGAGCTTCGTTGCCGGTTTCGCCGGTACGAATGCGGATCACCTGTTCCAGGTTGTACACGAAGATCTTGCCATCACCGATTTTGCCGGTGCGGGCCGCGCCTTCGATCGCTTCGATCGCCTGTTCGACGATGCTGTCATCGACGGCCGCTTCGATCTTGGTCTTCGGCAGGAAGTCCACGACGTATTCGGCGCCACGATACAGCTCGGTGTGCCCTTTTTGGCGGCCGAAACCCTTCACCTCGGTTACCGTGATGCCCTGCACGTTGATCGCCGACAGGGCTTCGCGGACTTCATCGAGCTTGAACGGCTTGATAATGGCGGTAATCATTTTCATGAGAGCCTCGCTTAGAAAGTTTTGGAAATAGTCACAACTGCGCCCGATTTACCGAGGTTTTTGCCGTTGCGGCCGACGTATGCATCGGTATTGGTCTTGACGCCGGCAACCGACACCGAGAACACGCCGAAGTCCTTGGTCACGCCGACCTTGTAGTCGCTATAGCTGACCGGGCCATTGTTCTTGACGTTCTGGTGGCCTGCATGAAGGTTCAGCACATAGCCGTCATAGACGTCGTAGTTGAATTGGCCGTCGAGGTAGCCGCTGTTCTTGCTGTCGGCGGTGCCGAACAGGTTGGTGGTCGATTGCGAGTACTTGATCGAGAACGGGCCGGCGCTGATCTGGGCGTACAATTCGAAGGTATTGGCGCTGGTGCTCAGTTTGTTCGATGGATAGTAGTAGTACAGGCCGCCGACGTCGTAGGCGAAGGTGTCATTGATCTGGCCGCGCTTGCCGGCATAGACGTCGAATTCATACGAGGCATCGCCGCCGCCGTCCTTGATCCACTTGATATTGGTGGCCCAGGCCCCCACATATACACCGGTGGGGTTGTTGACATAATCAACACCGCCCTGCACGGCTGGTTGCAGACGGGTTTGCGAAATGCCGCGGTAACGGTAATCGCTGACAACGGCGACGTTATAGGAAATCTGGTTGTCTGGTACTACCTCGGCAGCGGCAGCGGCAGCGGGTTGCGCTTCCTGGGCCTGCGCCGAGGCGCTCATGGTGGCGAATGCCAAAGTCAACGCTGCTGCTGTCAGGGTTCGGGTCAGGCTTTTGTTTTGGCTCTTCATCATTTTGTCCTTGTAGTTATCGAAACTGAATACAGATACTAGGTGCGATGCGGGTAAAATCCTTGTGAAGCGAAGCGTTAAGCATTCCCTGGCTTCTATAGCAGAATGCGTGCCAGCTAACGTTGCCTGGTAGATAGCAGCTTTGGCTGCTTTGTCATGGGCGACAGGGCGCCGGCTCTGACAAAAGTGATAATTTGGAAGGAAAGTTGGCCGCGCTGTTTGAATTTGCACCACACCGATACACGGACGCACTTCAATGGTGCATCCGTCCAGCCACCAGATCAAGGAATATTATGGATATGAATACTTTTTTTAACGACTTGCAGAACAAGATCTCCAAGGCCGTCGAAAATTCGCCCGCCAAGGACATCGAAAAGAACGTCAAGTCCATGATGACCCAGGGCTTCTCCAAGCTCGACCTGGTCACCCGCGAAGAGTTTGATATTCAGACCCAGGTGCTGGCCAAAACCCGCGCCAAGCTGGAAGCCCTGGAAACCCGCCTGGCGGCGCTCGAGGCAAAAGCCGCACCGGTCCAGCCGGCTGCAGTGTCGCCTGAACCTAAAGTGGAGATCGCCAAGGGCGAGGTGCTGTAAGCAAGCTGCCGGCGGGTAATCTGCCGGCGTATTGTTGAGATTATTTGCCGACGCGGAAGTAGTCGGCATCGAGATATGCCGGGGCGCCGCTGGCTCCCGGCGCCCGCGTTGCCAGTAGGCCCACTTGCGCCCCCACCCAGCGTCCCACACTGGCCATGAACGGCTGCCCCGCCAGCGCGTACTGCTTGCCGTCCAGGCTGTAGGAAAAGCGCACCACCGCGCCTTCGCTCACTTGCGCCCGCAGGTACAGCGCTTGTTTATCCGCATGGTTGTTCCCTACCTGGTCCAGCGGCCTTAACACCTGCACCTGCTCCTTGCAGGCGGCAGCCGGTTCCGCGCAGGTGGCCAGCACCAGCTCCCTGCCATTTTTGCCCTGCTGCACGCCGATCCACGCGTATTGAATCCCCAGCACCACCAGGCCCGCGCGGCTCACGTCACCCTGCACGGCGATGCGGGTATCGACCGTGAAGGCCGGCGCCGGGAATTTTTGCGTCAGCACCGAAGGCACGTCGCGCACGCTGCCACCCACCGGCGCCGCCTGCGCATGCAACCGCAAACTGCCCTGCTTGGCGTTGAGTTCATACCAGCCCGGCGCCTCGTTGGCGTTCCACTGCCATTGCAGCCCCAGCTTGGGCGCATTGAATTCGTCGCCTGCCGGTGGCGCTTTGATGCCGCTGTCATTGCCGGCCGGCTTGTCGTGCACCAGCACCGGCTCGCCAGTGCCCTTGCCAGCTTTGTCCTCGCCGATCACCGGCCAACCGTCGTGCCAGCGCATCGGCTGCAAGTGGACGATGCGGCCGTATGCGCGCTTGTCCTGGAAGTGATAGAACCAATCGCGTCCTTTCAGATCATCGACCCACGCACCCTGGTGCGGGCCGTTGGTGGTGGAGCCACCTTGCGCCATCACGATGCGGTCCTGGTACGGCCCGGCGATGGTGCGCGAGCGGAATACCGACTGCCAGCCGTGTTCCACGCCACCGGCCGGCGCGAAGATGTAGTAGTAGCCGTCCTTCTTGTAGAACTTCGGACCTTCGAGCGTGGTGTAGCCACTGAGCTTGTTGCCGTCGATGATGTCTTTACCGCGCTGGTCGAGTAGCGTGCGGGCCTCGGGATCCATCTCGCGCAAGGTCAGGATGTTGTTGAAACCGGCGCGGCTCTTGGCCCACGCGTGCACCAGGTAGGCCTTGCCGTCGTCGTCCCACAGCGGCGACGGATCGATGATGCCTTTGCCTGGCAACAGCAGGTGCGGCTCGCTCCACGGTCCGGCAAAGCTGGTGGCGGTGATCACGTACACGCCGAAGTCGGGATCGGGATAGAAGATCCAGAATTTGCCGGCGTGATGGCGCAGCGACGGCGCCCACACCCCCTTGCCCGGCTGCGGCGTGGCGAATGCCTGCGCCGGCACCAGTTTGGGCAGCGCATGGCCCACCAGTTCCCAGTTGACCATGTCGGTCGATTGCAGCAGCGGCAGCCCCGGCGCGTTGCTGAAGCTCGACGCGGTCATGTAGAACGTGGCGCCAACGCGGATGGCGTCGGGATCGGAATAGTCGGCGTACAGGATCGGGTTCTGGTAGCGGCCTTTGCCGAGGTCGGCTACCCATGGGCCGCCCGGTTGTGCGGGAGTTTGAGCAGTCGTCCACGGCGCGCTGCACAGCAGCGCCAGCGCGGCGGCGGTTTTCATTATTTTCATTTTGTCTCCTGCGGTTTGGCAGCAAGCGGCGCGATGGTAAAGCTGTAGCTGGCCGGTTCAAGCTTGATGCGGTACTTGACGTGAGCGCGGCCGGTGAGGTTCCAGCCGGTGTCGCCGCCCACGCCGCTCTGGGCCAGGTCGATCAGCAGCGAACCGTCGCCATGCGGCGCAATCTCCGAGCTTTTCCAGGCGCCGCGCGGACGCAGGTACAGGTCTTCGTACGGGAACGCCAGCGCGTTGACCGACAACGGCGCGGCGCCCTTGACGGTGATGCCGCTGCCCTGGGAGTTAAACAGAGACAGCCAGCGCACGCCGGTCTTGTTGCCGCTTTCCTGCGGACGGCTGTAGCCGTGGTACTGGTCCGCCACCTTGCCGGTGTAGCGGCCGATGGCGTAGCCGGTGGCGCGGTCGGCATACGATTCCTGCGGCCCGCGGCCGTACCACTCGATGGTGTCGAGCGTGTTGTCGTTGTCGAAGCGCAGGCCCAGGCGCAGCGGATCGGGCAAGTCGTCGCGCAGCGGCGTAAACGTCGCCGCCACACCGAGCGCGCCATCCGCATCAAGCGTATACGTCGTTTGCCAGTGGGCGGCGCCGGCGCCAAAGCTATACAAGACTTTTACCCGGTTGCCGTCCAGCGTGACCGAGCGCACGTGGCGTTGTTCCGAAAAGGTCTTCCAGACCTGGTGCGTCTTGTCCACGCCCGCGCCTTCATCGTTGTCGATCAGCCCGCGCCAGAAGTTCGGTGCGCCGCCCTTGAGCACGGTCTTGCCGTTTACCGCGTAGTCCACCAGGCCGGTTTTCGCATCGAGCCGCAGGACGGCCGGGCCGCCAGCGAGGCGGATGTCGTCGCCCGCGCGCGTTGGCTGCACCGCTTTGGCCGTCGCCGCCGGCTTGGAAGCTGGCACCGTGACGAACTGCGACCAGCCAACCACCGTGCCGGCCGCCACGCCCTTGACGGAATCGGTACGGGCTTTGGCGCGCAAGGTCACCAGTTGTTCGCCGCCGGTCGAACGCAGCTTGGGTAGCCTGATCTCGACCTGGCGGCTGGCCCCTGCAGCGACGGCAGGCACCGTCAGCGCACCGCGCGTGACCTCGTTGCCGTCGTTGGTGAGCACCCAGTCGAAATCGAGGTCGGACGTATCGCGGAAGTCGTAGCGGTTGACCACCGTGACCTTGCCGGACCTGGGATCGCCCTCGAACACCAGCGGCGAATACACTTTCTGCACTTCGTAGTATTCGGGATCGGGCGTGCGGTCGGCGCGCACCACGCCGTCGCCCACCACGCTGTTGTCGCCTACCTTGGGATTGACGTCGAAGCCGGACGCCCAGTAGCGGCGGCCCTTGTCGTCGGTGGCAAACACGGTCTGGTCCACCCAGTCCCAGATAAAGCCGCCCTGCAGTTTTTTATGGGCGCGGATCACCTGCCAGTAGTCTTCCATGTTACCGAGCGAGTTACCCATCGCGTGCACGTATTCGCACTGTATCATCGGCTGGGTAAAGCGCGGATCGACCGCGTAATCGACCATCTTTTCGATGTCGTCATACATCGGTGCGTAGATGTCCACGTAGGCATTGGGCTTGTGGGTTTCGCCGATGGTGCCGTAGCCCAGGTAGCTGACCAGGCGGGTGGGATCGTTGGCGCGGATCCACTGCGCCGCGTGTTCGAAATTGGGACCGGTGCCGGCTTCATTCCCCAGCGACCAGAAGATGATCGACGGCGCGTTCTTGTCGCGTTGGACCATGCGCGAGACGCGGTCGAGGTGGGCCGCGCGCCACTGCGGCTTGTAGCCGAGCTGCACCTGTTCGCGGTAGCCGGGCACCTTGGAGTGGTCGCCCAAATGCATGTAGGCGTGCGATTCGATATTCGCTTCGTCCATCACGTACAGGCCGTATTCGTCGGCCAGGTCGTACCAGCGCGGATCGTTCGGATAATGCGAGGTGCGCACGGCGTTCACGTTCGCCTGCTTCATCATCTCCACGTCCTTGCGCATCAGGTCCAGCGACATCACGCGGTACGTGACCGGATCGTGCTCGTGGCGGTTGGCGCCCTTGATCATGATGCGCTTGCCGTTGACGCGTACTTCACCATCCTTCATCTCCACCGTGCGGAAACCGATGCGGCGCGACGTGGCCGACACCAGCTTGCCGTCGGCATCAAGGTATTCGATCAGCATGCGGTACAGGTTGGGTGTCTCCGCCGACCAGGCACGCACCTTGGGCAGCACGCCATCGATGGTGGCGGCACTGCCGTCGATCTTCGCCTTGCGGGCGAATACCTCGCGCTCGCCGTCGAACAGCGTGACCGCGATTTCGCCCGCTGCCGGCGCACCGGCCAATTCGGCCTTGAGCTTGAACACGCCGTCGGTGTACTGTTTGTCGAGCAGCGCGGTGACAGTGTAGTCGCGCAGCCAGGCTTTGGGTTCGGCGTACAGGTACACGCTGCGCTCGATGCCGGACAGGCGCCAGAAATCCTGGTCTTCCAGGTACGAGGCGTCGGCCCAGCGATAGACTTCGATCGCGATATTGTTCTTGCCCGGTTTGAGGTAGCGATTGAGCTTGAATTCGGCCGGCAGCTTGGAGTCCTCCGAGTAGCCCACCTTCTCGCCGTTGACCCAGATGTAGTAAGCGGAACCGGCCGCGCCCACGTGCAGGAACACTTCGCGCCCCTCCCAGCCGGCCGGCACCACGAAGTCGCGGCGGTACGAGCCCACGTCGTTGAAGGCGTCCGGCACATGCGGTTCGTTGAGCGGGAATGGATAATCGACGTTGGTGAAAATCGGCTTGCCGTATCCCTGCGCCTGGATCATGCCCGGCACCTGGATGGTGCCCCAGCGGCTGGTGTCGAAATCGTTTCGGTAGAAATCTTTCGGGCGCTCGCCGGGTGTATTGGAGTGGGCAAACTGCCAGGTGCCGTCGAGCGACAGGTAGTACTGCGAGGCGGCCATGTCGCCGGCCACCGCCTTGTCGCGGCTCTCGAAATTGAAGAACGTCGCCTTCATCGGTTCGCGGTTCACGGCCACCACTTCCGGTTGCTGCCACTCGGTGAGTGTCGTTGGTGCGGGGGCGGCGTGCACTCCGGCCGAGAGGGACGCCAGCGCCAGCAGGCATGCGTGGACAGAAGCGGTTTTTTTGGCCATGGGCTGTTCTACCTTTTCATGAAAACGATGACAAAGATACCAACGCCGAGTATAGGCGATGGACGGCGCCGGAGGTCAATGCCCTCCGGTCAATTGCTTGCGCGTTTAGGCAGTGCGATGGTGAAGGTGGTGGACCACAGCCGCGAAGGCGCACCCGTGGGCAGCAGCACATCGCCGTCACCCGCACTGGAACTGGCGCTGGCGTCGTCGCCCAGCTTCGACAAATCCCAGCGCACCGACACCGGATACTGCCTGCCGTCCGGTGGCAGCAGCACCAGTGCATTGCCTGCGACGGCAAGGCCACCACGCTCGACCCGCAGCGCGCTGGTGGCAGGTGGCGGCAGCATTGGACCTGGCGTCGCATCGGGCGGCGCGGCGGCGCGGCGCTTGGGCGGTGGCGGTTCCACCGGCGCCTGGTAGTGCACCACCAGGTCGCCCTGCACGTCGCGCGGCGACGTCCATTCGCGCAGCTTGCCGTCCGGTCCCTTGACGTCGCGCGTGGCCAGCGGCACGTTGCCGTGGCTGTCGCGCACCGTCAGTTCCTTGAGCGTGACGGCCACCGTCTCCCCTTGCTCGACCGCGAGCGGCAGCTGCAACAGCGCAGTATCGGCGCCCACCTGCACGTCGGGCACCTTGAGCGTGACATCGACCACGCCGATGCCCGCTCCAGCCTTGTCGGGATGGTTGAACGGCGCTGGCTGCAGCAACAGCAACAGCGGGCGTGGCGGCTGTGGTGCGGCCGCCGCTGCATCCTGGTCGGGCGTTTGCGCCATCGCGCCGCCCGCCGCCAGCACCAGCAAGCCGGCCTGGATGGTTCGCAAACCCGTTCGATGAATCACAGTGGCAATGCGCATATCGGGCTCCACAAAAATCGACGATCAACAACTTTACCATCTATCAATGTTTCCTCGCGCAAGGTAGCACCGCCTCTGCCGCAGATCAAGGCCCGGTCTGGCCAACCCGCTACACTCGCGGCAGCCCGTGACCACGTAGGGGAAACACATGAGCCTGGCCGTACTCAAGAGCCGCGCCCTCGCGGGCATGGAAGCGCAGCAAGTCAATGTCGAGGTGCACCTGGCCAACGGCCTGCCGGCCTTCACCATTGTCGGTCTCGCCGATACCGAAGTAAAGGAAGCCAAGGACCGCGTACGCGCCGCGATCCAGAACGGCGGCTTCGAGTTTCCCGCCCAGCGCATCACCGTCAATCTCGCGCCGGCCGACCTGCCCAAGGAGTCGGGGCGCTTCGATTTGCCGATCGCACTGGGCATCCTGGCCGCCTCGCGCCAGATTCCCGCCGATATCCTGGACCAGTACGAGTTTGCCGGCGAGCTGTCGCTGTCGGGTGAGCTGCGGCCGATCCGGGGAGCACTGGCGATGTCGCTGGCGATGACGCGCGAAGCCGGACATGATTGCGCCCACAATGGCGAGCACGGTAAAGATTCCACCAAGCGGCGCAATCCGCCGGCTAAAGCTGACCGGCATGGCTTCATCCTGCCGCAGGCCAATGCCGACGAAGCAGCGCTGGTGAACGGCGCCGCCATCTACCCGGCCAGCTCGCTGCTGCAGGTGTGCGCCCACCTCGCGCCCAGTTCACACGAGGCGATGCTGACCCGGCATACGTCTGCGCTGGCGGTGGCCATGACCGAGGTGGCCGACCTGGCCGACGTCAAGGGCCAGTTCATGGTCAAGCGTGCGCTGGAGGTGGCGGCGGCCGGCAACCACAGCCTCCTGATGGTGGGTCCGCCCGGCGCTGGCAAGACCATGCTGGCGGCGCGCTTTCCCGGCCTGCTACCGCCGATGACCGACGACGAGGCGCTGGAAGCGGCGGCCGTGCAGTCGCTCACCGGCGGCTTCCGGATCGAGGACTGGAAGCGCAGGCCCTTTCGCGCCCCGCACCATACGGCATCCGGCGTGGCATTGGTGGGCGGCGGGGGCTATCCGCGTCCCGGCGAAATCTCGCTGGCCCATCGCGGCGTGCTGTTCCTCGACGAGCTGCCCGAGTTCGACCGACGCGTGCTCGACGTGCTGCGCCAGCCGATGGAGTCGGGCCGGGTCACCATTTCGCGCGCGGCGCAGCAGGCCGAGTTCCCCGCCCACTTCCAGCTGATCGCCGCGATGAACCCGTGCCCGTGCGGCTACCACGGCCATCCCAGCGGTGTATGCAACTGCACGACCGAGCAGATCGCCCGTTACCAGGGCCGCGTTTCCGGCCCCCTGCTCGACCGCATCGACATGCAGATCGAAGTCTCCGCCGTGGAACCCGACACCCTGGCCGCCGACGCCGACGGTGAACCGTCCACCGCTATTGCCGCCCGCGTGCAGCGGGCGGCCGAGATCCAGCTGGCGCGCCAGGGCAAGCGCAACCAGTACCTTACCACCCGCGAAATCGACCGCCTGTGCAAGCCCGACAAGGCGGGCAAGGCCAAGCTCAAACGCAGCATGGAACATTTCCAGTGGTCAGCGCGCGCCTACCACCGCATCCTGCGCGTGGCCCGCACCATCGCCGACCTGGCCGGTGCGGAAGGGATCGGCGAACAGCATATCGGGGAGGCGGTGCAGTATCGGCGGGCGTTGAAGGATCGGTGAGCGCTCGGGCTGTGAGAGAATCACGCCATGAATTCAACCCGCAGACAACCAATCGCCGTCGCCGCGCTCCTGTTCGCAGCGCTCACCGGTACCGCCCGCGCCGAAGACACGCCTGCACCAACTCCGGCCACCCAGCCCATCATCCCCTACTCCGGCAAAATCGTCAGCGCCACCGGCACCCTGCCGCAGAAAGCCGCGATCTTTGCCGACTGCGAGGATGGCAGTGAGCGCATCCATGGCCAGATCGAAGCCGATACCTACCGCCTCGACCTGCCGCCCGCCGTCACGTGCACCGTGGTGCTCGGTGACGCGGCTTGGGAAGCCGATACCCAATTGGTGTCCGATGCTGCCACCGCCATTCCGCAAACCATGCTGATATATCCGCTGCCGGTACCGCAGCCGGAGATTGCACGCGAGTTGATCGAGATGGGTGCGCAGGACCGCGCGGTGCGCCAGGCCTGGGCTGGCGGCAAGCGCGATGCTGCGTCAGAGAAGAAGTTTGCGGCGGATGATCGCAAACGCCAGCGGCGCCTGCGCCAGATCATCACTACCAAGGGCTGGCCAACGATTTCGATGGTGGGCGCAGAAGCTGCCAACGAGGCGTGGGTGGTTGCGCAGCACGCCCCGCCTGCGCAGCTCAAGCACTGGGCGGTGTTCATGCGCGCGGCAGCAGCCAGGCACGAAATCAAGCTGGTCAACCTGGCCACCACGCTGGATCGCGTGCGCATGTATGAGAAGCGGCCGCAGATTTACGGCACCCAGTACAGCACCCGCAACGATGGCGCGATCCAGTTCTACCGGATCGAGGACATCGCCAATATCGACAAGCGACGGCTGGAAATGGGCATGTCCACGTTTGCCGCGTTGCAGGCGCAACTGGCCAAGCCGCCCAAACCGGCAGAGCCAACCAAACCTGCCGAGCCGGCCCCTCCTGTTACTCCTGCCACCCCTGCTACTCCTGCCACCCCTGCTATTCCTGCCACCCCTGCTACTGCTGGGGAATAGCTTCCTGAATCAGCTCAAACCTCCCACTGTACCTTCACCGTCAACGACTTGTTGGTAGTATCGGGGTCGCGCGTGCGGTCGCGCGAAAAGCCTACCGACATCGAGCGGCCGTGCCGCCACAGGTGACGGTACAGCAGCGAGCGGTGCATCTGCCGGTCGGCCCACGGGTCCAGTCCCGAGACGCCGTCGTCGCGGCGCGCGGCGGACGTGGTTTGCGCCAGCAGCCGCAATGAATCGGCAGCCGTGAAGTGCAGCATGCCCAGCGCGCGCCAGCCGTTGTCCACGAATGCCGGCCGGCCTAGGGTGCCCTGCACCCACGCGCGGTTGAGCCGGAAATCGGTCTCGATCGACCAGCCGCGCGTGCCAGGCAGCGGCAGGCGCAACCCCAGGTCCACGATGGCGTTGCCGCCACTGCCCACGCGGTCGGCATCGACGTCGAGCTGGCGGCCCAGCGTGACCTCGGCATTGAACTTGGTCATCCATGGCAGCGGCGACGATTCGAAACCGAAGTGCACGGCCGGCACATCGTGCAGAGGCCCCAGGCGGCGGCCGCGCTGCTGGTCGAAGCCGAGGTTGGCCCACAGGTTGGTCTGGCGGCCGGCGCGGAACCAGATCCCCGGCTGCAGCTTGCGCTCGACAACCTGGTTGGCCTGCTGGTCCAGCCGATTATCCGACAGAGTACGGATCTCGTGCACGCCCAGGTGCGCCTCGAATTCGTACAGTTCCAGCTCCGCGCCGCCCAGCGCCAGCGTGCGTCCGCCCAGCCGGCGGTTGAGGTTGATGTCGGTCTTGAGCACGCCCGCCTGCGGCACGAAGCCATTGTCGTTCACAAAACCCGGCGTGATCGCCTCCAGCTGCAACTCGTTCCACCAGGCGTCGCTGATGCTGGTGAATTTGCCGAGCGCGTAGCCGCCGTGGCGCGTGGCCACGCGGGCGCTGCGCGCCACCGGTTCCTCCACGAAGCCGGCGCTGGTTTGCGAGTGCATCAGCAGCCACAAGGCCTGCTGGCCGTCGCCGCGCCACTGCCCGTCGAAACCCGCCACCTCGTTGCTGCCGGCGTCGCCATAACCGCGCTGCGAGACGAACGCGCCCATCACCGTGTGCTCGCCATGCCAGCGCGTGCGCACCATGCTGGCCAGGGTGCGCCGGGTTTGCGCGTATTCGG
>Ga0308159_1000158_pt1 | contig 229243 bp, 204 predicted proteins | sample PhyCR1_FD_201040 | JGI IMG/M metagenome (GOLD analysis project Ga0308159, IMG submission 201040) | Phyllosphere microbial communities from UC Gill Tract Community Farm, Albany, California, United States - DLSLC.R1 | ecosystem: Host-associated > Plants > Phyllosphere > Unclassified | place...
AAGGAATGACGGTCATGAGCCTCACGTCACAGCGCGTCTTCGTCGCCGGCCATCGCGGGATGGCGGGTTCCGCCATCGTGCGCGAATTGCGCCGGCGCGGATATGAGCACATCGTGACTCGGTCGCGTACCGAGCTCGATCTGATCGATCAGGCGCAGGTCAAGGCGTTCTTCGAGACGGAGAATATCGGCGTGGTCTACCTGGCAGCCGCCAAGGTGGGCGGCATTCTCGCCAACGATACCTATCCGGCCGATTTTCTCTACGACAACCTGATGATCGAGGCCAACGTCATCCAGGCGGCGCATGCTGCCGGGGTGGAGCGCCTGGTGTTTCTGGGATCGTCGTGCATCTATCCGAAGCACGCCGAACAGCCGATGCATGAAGATGCGTTGTTGACGGGTCCGCTCGAACCGACCAATGAAGCCTACGCGATCGCCAAGATCGCCGGGCTGAAACTGTGCGAAGCGTATGCCCGCCAGCATGGCGCGCGCTACATCTGCGCCATGCCGACGAACCTCTACGGAGAGAACGACAGCTACGACTTGAATAACAGTCATGTGCTGCCGGCCTTGATTCGCAAGTTTCACGAAGCGCGCGAAGCCAATAGCCCCACGGTCACGTTGTGGGGCAGCGGCAAGCCGTTGCGCGAGTTCCTGTATGTGGACGATCTGGCAAGCGCCTGCGTGACGCTGGCCGAATCGGATGCCGCAGCCGGCGTCTATAACGTCGGCGCCGGCAGCGATATCACCATTGCGGATCTCGCCACGATCATCGGCGAAGTGGTGGGTTACGACGGCGAGATCGTGTATGACGCGACCAAGCCCGACGGCACGCCGCGCAAGCTGCTCGACTCCTCGCGCATGCAGGGATTGGGCTGGCAGGCGCAGACCGGTCTGCGTGACGGCATCGCACAAACCTATGCGCACTACCTGGCTGGCCGGGTACATGGCGCGGCCCCCACCGTGGATCAAGCGCAATGCCTGGTTTGATCCGGCGCGCCCTCAAGGGCAATGCGTCATTCTGGGGCCTGGTGGAGTACGGTGTCGGTCCGCTGACGGCGTTGGCTGCCGTGCCGCTGCTCTTCGGGCAGCTGGGCACGGTGGGCTACGGCCAGTTCGCCATGGTGTTGGCGCTGGCCGGCTTCGGCAACGTCGCCAATCTCGGGGCGGCAATCACCGCCACGAAACTGGTGTCTGAACGCGTGCACGAAGAAGGCGGCGCCGTGCGCGGTGCGTCCGTCAGCGTGGCGCTGGTGTCCCTGGCGCTGGGCGTGGTGGCGATCGGCGCCGTCATCGCCTGGCTTGCCATTCTGTTGTTCTGGCCGCATGTGACGTTCGGCGGGTTGCCGATCGCCGCGTTGGCACTGCCTGCCCTGGCGGTGTATCTGGGTCAGCAAGTCGATCAATTATTCAGCGGCTGCCTCAAGGGCAGCGAGCATTTTTCAGCCACGGCGCTCTGCGAAGGCGGCGGGCGCATCGCGGCACTGGCGATCTCGGTCTCGGTGGCATTCATGACGAAGTCACCGGCCTTGACGGCGCTGGCGCAGGCGGCGGGCTTGCTGTGCACCGGGCTTCTCAAGATGCACCTGTTTGCACGTCAACATGGCCGCAGCGTCATCCTGCCCCACTACGACAAGCCTGCGATGGGCACGGCCTTCCGCTTTTCCCGCTGGTCGTGGCTCAACAGCCTGAGCGCGTTGGCGTTTGGCTCGGTCGATCGTGTGCTGGTGGGTAGCCTCTTGGGGCCGGCCGTGCTGGCCATCTACACCGTCGGTGCGCAAGTCGGTCAGATCATTCATACGGTATGCGTCGCCCTCTTCCAGAAAGCGATGCCGCGCGTGAGCCGTCTGCTGTCGCAAAGCAAGGAAGGCGTGGCCCCGGGCCGTGAAATCCGCAAGATGGTGCTGGTCAACTTTGCCCTCTCCGGTATCGGCACCGTGCTCGGCCTGGCTTTCGCCGGACCGCTCCTGCGGATGCTGGCCGGTGAAGACGCCACAGCGCACTTGCATACCTTTCAATTGCTCATCGTCGCGTCGGGCCTGTTGTCGTTGAACGTGGCGTCGCACTTCTCGCTGCTTGGCCTGGGCAATGCGCGCGTGGTCGCGCTGCTCAATGGCGGCGCGGGACTGGTGATGATCGGCGTCCTGGTTTTTGGTGTCCCGTTGATGGGTGAACCCGCTGCCGGCTGGGCACGGATTCTCTATGCACTGGTCACGCTTCTCGGCATCTGGGTGGCGTTTCGCGAAACGCGCCCAATGGCAACTCCGATTGTTTCTCCCGGCTTACGGTAAAAAATTATGTTGAGGGCTTATATGTACAAGCGTCACGCCGAAACGACCGCCACACTCGTCGACTTCGTCAGCGGTCTCAAGCCCGCCAAACCCGTACCGGTAGGTCGGCTTCCCAAAATCAGCATCATCACACCGTCGTATAACCAGGCCAAGTTCCTGGAGCGCACGATTCTGTCGGTGCTCAATCAGAACTATCCGCGCCTGGAGTTCATCGTCATCGATGGTGGCTCCACCGACGGCAGCGTCGAGATCATCAAGCGCTACGAGAAGCACCTGACGTACTGGGAAAGCGCCAAGGATCGCGGCCAGTCGCACGCCTTGAACAAAGGCTTTGCGCGCGCCACCGGCGATTATGTGGGCTGGCAGAACTCGGACGATCTGTACTACCCCGGCGCGCTGCTCAAGCTCGGCGAAGCCGCCTCGCACGGCCGGCCTTCGATCGTGAGCGGCAACCTGCTGGTGGCTGATGCCAACAATAAGGTGCTGCGACGCGTGCACTACACGCCCATGACGCGCCGTGAGCTTACCGTCATCAAGGCGTCGATCCCCAATCAATCGGCCTTGTTCCGACGCGATCTGTTCGAACGCCTGGGCAGCATCGACGAGAGCATGCGCTATTGCATGGATCTCGAGCTGTGGAGCCGCTTGTTGAAGGAAGGCCCGAACAAGGTCGTGCCCAGCGCGTACGGCGTGTATACGTCGCACGACGAAACGAAGACGGCGCTGCTCGACGACGTGCATCGCAGTGAACGCGCCATGATCGTCGAGCGGATCCAGAAGTCGGAACCGGGAATGGGGTCGTTCTTTCGCCTGTCGTGCCGCGCCGCGCAAGTCGCCGCGCACGCACGCCAGGGCGACTTCCCGTACCTGATGGACAAGCTGCTCACCAAGATGGTGGGACGCGACACGTGGAATGCTTACTAAAGCGAATGCCGCCATGCCGAACATCTATCATAAATACTCGACCCTGCCGCTTCTAGGATGGGCAGCGTTCACGGCGCTGTGCCTGAATGAAGAGATGTTCATCATCGGCGTGGGGTCATTCAAGCTCTCGCCGTACGACTTGCTGTTCGTCGGCATCCTGCTGGCCAAGTTCATTCGCCTGGCCGAGCCGTCCGCCTACCAGTTGCCTGGCGGCAAATTGGGCGGCATCCTCGCCTTTGCGGGCTTTGCGGTGCTGTATTGCCTGTTCATGGCCGGCAACCAGCCGGGCATCGAAACCGGCGACGTCTTCCGTGATCTGCGGGTGGTGTTCTATTTCCTCTTGATGCCCCTGCTTTGCTACAAGGACATCAATACGCCGCATGCCCTGCGCATGATGCAGTGGTATCTGGTGGCGGCCGGGGTATTCGTGGCGCTGTACGGCCTGGGTGAACAGGCCTTGGGCTTCAGCGTGTCCAATCCGGTGCGCAACGTTCGCCTGGGTATCTGGGTGCTGCCGTTCTCGATCGTCTCGCTCTTGTACTTCCGCCCGCAACTCGGTATCAAGACGCGCACCTCGTACGCCTTGATCCTGTTGATGTTGATGACGTTGGCGTTCTCGCTCAACCGCAGTCAGTATCTTCAGGCCATCGTGGCGATCGGACTGGCCATGCTGATGGGTGGACGCGTCAACGCCATGCGCCGGGGCATTGCGCTGTTCGGCCCCGCGCTGGCGGTGGGACTGAGTGCGTTCTGGGCGATCGGCTACATGGACGTGCTGATCCAGCGGATCTTCAGTGTGGGCGAGCTCGAGTACGACTCCAGCTACGGCGCGCGGATCCAGGAATACGTGGGTCAGATGGAGTTTTTCCGCGAAGCGCCGATCGTGGGCAAGGGTGCGGGCTTTCGCAGCTGGGTGATGGGCGAGAACGGTTTCGAGCTCAGCACGTTCGCGCACAACTCCTGGTCGTTCTACCTGATGAAGTTCGGCATTCTGGGCACCACCATCATCATGCTGCCCTGCGTGTTGATGATCATGTTCTCGCTCCTCAGAAGCTATGGCAACCCGACGCTCGAACTGCATCGCCGTTATCTGTTGGCGTGCTTCCCGGTCTACCTCTTCGTCGACTCGCTGTCGGGCGGGTTGGCCTATGCCCCCAAAACGGTATTTATCGGCTTTCTCCTGGCTTACTGCCTGGCGCTCTTGAACAATGCTCGCACGTGGCCCCGCGCCGCTCCCGCCCAACCGGCTCCCGCATATACCAGGATCGCGCATCATGCTTGATATTCTTTTCGTCTCGCCCGACTTGCATCGGGGGGGTGTGGGACGCTGCGTCTCGTTCGTGGTCGATGCGCCCACAGCAGACGGCGCCACGGTGGGCCTTTTCCTGGCCCGCGGCCGCGATGACGCCTATCCGGTGCGCAACCCGCGGGTCGTTCAGGCGCTGGGCGTGATCGAGTCGTCGATCGGACTGCTGGCACGCCTGCCCTACGTGGCCTGGCGTTTGTACCGCACCGTCAAGCGCGAGCAACCCAAGGTGGTCTGCACGCACGGTCTGCTGTGCAACGCGATGATCATTCCGATCAAGTGGCTGCTGGGCAACCGATTCCGTACCGTCGCTTTCGAACACAACAGCCCCAGCACGCATTACGCCACCACGCGTTTCGGCGGCTTGAAGCGCGCGCTGCTGTCGTATTGCTATCGGCGCCATGACCGCATCGTCGGCGTGTCGCAAGGCGTGACCCGCGATCTCGAATCGATGTTCCCGGCACTGCGCGGCCGCTGCCATCACATCTACAACGGCATCTCGCTTGAGCTGGTGCGCCAGATGGTGCAAGTGGCCGCAGCGATGCCGGTGTCGCCCACATTTCGTATCGTGGCGCTGGGCCGCCTGGTGGAGGCGAAGGACTATCCCACGCTGATCAGTGCCGTCTCCATCCTGAACGATCCGGAAGTCGTCGTCGACATCATCGGCGACGGCCCCGATCGCGCGCTGCTCGAAGCGCAAATCGCGCGCGAGCCGTCGCAAACGAAAATCAATTTTCTCGGCCATCTCGACAATCCGTTTCCGAATCTCGAATCGGCGGATCTGTTCGTGCTGCCGTCCAAGCGCGAAAGCTTCGGCAACGTCCTCGTCGAAGCCCTCGCCTTGGGCAAACCCATCGTCGCGGCGGACTGTCCGTCCGGCCCGGGAGAAATTCTGGATCGAGGCCGCTACGGCGTGCTCGTGCCAGTAAGCGACCCGGCCGCCATGGCCGCCGCTTTCCGTCGATTGATCGATGACGCCCCCGCTCGCGCCAAACTGGCCGCTGGCGGCCCGCAACGTGCCGCCGACTTCTCGTTGGAATCGCACTGTGTGGCGGTCTTCGATCTGTTCCGTCCGCTAATGAAACCGTCATCCTGACCCGGAGAATCCCGTAATGGCCCGCATTCCTGTCTCGGTCGTCGTCATGACGAAAAACGAAGAAAGAAACATCGCCAAATGCCTGCAAGGTTTGCAGGATTTCGACGAGATCTTCGTCATCGACTCTCACAGTACCGACGCCACCTGCAGCATCGCCACGTCGATGGGCGCCAAGGTCGTCAATTTCGCCTGGAACGGCCAATACCCGAAGAAGAAGCAGTGGTGCCTCGAGCAATTGCCCTTCTCGCACCGTGTGGTGCTGTACGTGGATGCCGACGAAGAAATGACGCCGGAGCTGGCCGAGGATATCCGCCGCGCCGTGCCCCAGTTCGACGGCAAGGTCGCCGGCGCGTTCGTCGCCTTCGACTATGTGTTCTGCGGCAAAAAGCTCAACCACGGTCATCGTGTGTTCAAGCTGGTGTTGCTGGATCGCGAGCGTTCGCGCTTCCTGGATTATGACGACCTGGACGTCGCCAATATGTGGGAAGTCGAAGGCCACTACCAGCCCACCGTGGACGGCAGCACGATTGCGCTCAATGGCCGCATGGTGCACAACGACCACGACTCGCTGTATCACTACTTCGACAAGCACAACCGCTATTCGGATTGGGAGGCCAAGCTGCGCGTGAAGGGCTTGCTCAACGATCCGCGCGAAGCCAACGTCGGCATGCGCAGCATCATGAAGAAGGTGTTCCAGGCTCTACCGTTCAAGGGCCCCACCGCCTTCGTGCACAGCTATCTGTTCAAGCTTGGTTTTCTGGATGGCAAGGCGGGCTTCGATTTTGCAGTGGCCCGTGGCTTGTATTACTGGCAGATCGGTTTGAAGATCGACGAGTTCGAGTCTGAAAGTCAGAAGCGCAAGGCTCGCCCGACTGCCGTGGCGACACCCGCCGCGCAGGCCGGCAAGTAATCCGGAGCGCCACAGATGGATACCTTGCAACGGCTCGATCAGTTCAGCGTGGCCCCCGGGTCGCGCGGACGCTCGGCGCTTTACGTTCAACTCTGGTGGGTGGTGCAGGCGACCCTGTTTCGGGGTTCGCCTCAGATCGCCTACGGATTCCGTCGCTGGCTGTTGCGCTGCTTTGGCGCCAAGGTGGGCACGAAAGTGTTGATCCGGGCGACCGCCACGGTCACCTATCCCTGGAAAGTCACGATCGGCGACTACTCATGGATCGGCGACGATGCCGTGATCTACAGCATCGGCGAGATCGTCATCGGCGATCACGCCGTCGTCTCGCAACGCAGCTATCTGTGTGCAGCCGATCACGACGCCGCGCAACTCGACTTCCCCATCCGTGAACGCCGCGTCGATATCGGCAGCGGCGCGTGGGTGGCCACGGATGTGTTCGTGGGGCCCGATGTGACGATCGGCCGCAATACGGTCGTCGGCGCCCGCAGTTCGGTGTTCAAGAGCTTGCCCGACAACATGATTTGCCACGGCACGCCGTGCCGTCCGGTCCGCGCACGCACGTTGCGTGATGCCGGAGCTGTCGCGGCATGAAGATCCTGATCTATGGCGTGAACTACGCACCCGAGCTGACCGGCACCGGCAAGTACACCGCCGAGATGGCGGCCTGGCTGGCGGCGCGCGGACACACCGTGGACGTGATCGTGCCGCCGCCCTACTACCCGCAATGGCGCATTCAGGACGGCTATCGCGCAGGCGCGTACATGCAGGAAACGATCGATGGCGTGACGGTTCACCGCGCTCCCATCTGGGTGCCGCCGCAACCCGGCGGCGTGAAGCGTCTGATTCACCTGGCCACGTTTGCGCTGTCGAGTCTGCCGACGCTGGTCCGGCGGGCACTCGGCCGACCCGACGTGGTGATGATCGTGGCACCTGCCCTCTTCTGCGCGCCTGCGGCATGGGTTGCCGCGCGCGCCAGCGGTGCGCGCGCCTGGCTGCACATTCAGGATTACGAAGTGGATGCCGCCTTTGAGCTGGGGCTGCTGAAAGGCCGTTGGCTGCGCCGCATGGTGACGGCTTGCGAAGGCGCACTGCTGCGCCGCTTCGACCGCGTGTCGACGATATCCAGCCGCATGCTGGCGCTGGCAACCGCCAAAGGTGTGCGTGCCGACCGTCTCTTCAGCCTGCCCAACTGGATCGATCTGCACGCCATCCAGCCCACCGAGGGCGTGAATCCTTATCGCGCCGAATGGGCCACCGAGCCCGGTCACAGCGTGGCCATGTACGCCGGCAACATGGGCGGCAAGCAGGGACTGGAAACCTTGGCGACGGCGGCTTATCTGCTGCGCCATGAACCCATCGATTTTGTGTTCTGCGGTCAGGGTTCTGGCCGCGAGGAGCTCGAACGGCGTTGCGCCGGACTGCGTAATGTGCGGTTCCTGGATCTGCAACCCGTCGAGCGCCTGGGCGATCTGCTCAACGCGGCCGACATTCATTTGCTGCCGCAGCGCCGAGGCGCAGCCGATCTGGTCATGCCGTCCAAACTGACCGGCATGCTCGCCAGCGGCAAGCCGGTGGTGTGCGGCGCCGCCGCCGGCACTGAGCTCGCTGCGGTGGTGGCCCAATGCGGCATCATCACGCCGCCTGAGAATGCCCGCGCTATGGCGCGCGCGGTACGTGCCTTGGCGCACGATCCGCATCGGCGCGCCACACTCGGCCGAGCGGCGCGCACCTACGCCGTTACCACCTTGGATCGCGATGCCGTCCTCACGCGACTCGAGCAGGCCCTGCTGGACAGCGTCGCCGCCAAGCCGGGTGCGCCCGCGCAAGCGGCCGTAAGACGCGGCTGAGCGCTGCAGGCCGACGCCATTCGTCTGGCGATGCCGACGGCACTGTAAGGCATCACAGCGGCATCAAGTTCGCATCAAACAAAACGCCGGCGTCATGAAGACGCCGGCGTTTTGTTTATGGGACGCGACAAGTCATTGCGCAACCGTTGCGGGATACTGCCACAAGTCGATAGAGGGTGACGGTCGCAGTTGAGCGACCGCTGTTGGAGTGTCGCTGTTGGACGGTCACTGCAGGATGGCTGCTGCCGCAGGGAAATGGATCGCCCCGGTGCGTAGGGTGAAGCCACCACGCACGATCTGCACCCGCGCCAAAGCGCCTGCAGACCGCACGCGCGGTGCTTACAGCAACCCTTGATGAATCGCGATGAAAGTCGCCTCGGCCTGGTTGCGGGCGTTCAACTTCCAGTACAAGGTGCGAGCATGGCTCTTCACCGTGGCGACCGAGATCCCCATCTCGACGCCAATCTCCCGCATGGTGTTGCCCTGCGCGAGAAGCTTCAGGATGGCCAGCTGACGCGGTGTGAGCGCGCGGCTCGAGATGCCATCCACTTCCATCGAGCGTGAGCCGTCGCGCCGGCCCTGCGGGTTCGATCCATTCACCAGTGCCAGCACCGGTCGGCCATCGTTGTCCGACGCGGTTTGCGCCGGCGGCCGGGGAAAACACTCGCCTTCCAGCATGACCAGATTGATGGCGAGCAGAATCGCCTCCGGCGTGGACGACCGCGGTATGAATCCGCGGAACTCGGCACGCACGCACGCCGCCAGCAAAGCTGGATCGGGCGAGGCATACAACATGATGGCGCGATCGGGCGAAAACAACGATGTTGCCAACGCAAACGACTGCAAAGTGGCGTGATCGGCATCGCCGGCGCCAAACAACAACAGCTCAGCGTGAATGTCGGTATCCGACTTCACCGCAGCAAGTTGTTCAAAAGATAGTGCATGTACATCGTCAAACCCCGGCACCCCATCCAGCAGGTGCTTGAGCGCGACGCGCACTATCGCGTAGTCCTCAATCAATACGATCGTCATTCCGTGCAACGCCCCGTTCGCACTCACTTGTGCCCACGTTGACACGCGATTCAGACAGCCTCTGTCCGATACGCGTGCGGCATGTTTTCTTCCATGCCTTACGAGGGACCCACTCCCATGCTCGTTCACTCAAACGCGGTGCATGTTGCGTTGCGTGAATAAGCACTGAATCCAAGGTCATGCTATCAGCGTGCTCCGCGAATTCCTCTCGCTCAAGAGGATGACGCGATGGCCTAGTCAGGTGGGCTGATGGGGCCCGCCGGGACTCAAGCCTGACGCCGAGCCAGGCCATAACGCGAATCGACTGCAGGCGGTGCCTGACGAGCCGGATCCCAATCGAGCGTGGCGCCGCGTTGCAACGCAGCGTAAACAGCCTCGCCCTTATTCTTCACGTGCAGGCGCTGATAGAGCGTGCAGGCGTGCGTCTTGGCCGTCGCCACCGAGATGTTCAGCAACCGGCTGACCGTCTTGATGGGATAACCGCGCGCCAGCAGCACCAGCACTTCATATTGGCGAGGCGTGATCTTCAGCAACTGTGCACCGGCCGTCACGGGCATCGCGCCTTTCAGATCGGGTACGCCGCCAGCGGTTGCGCTCTCGTCTTTCATTGCTGCGAAGCCGGGGCCCGCAGTGACCGGCATGGCATTGCCGCTCGGAAAGCACTGACCACCTGCCATCACCAGGCGGATTGCCGCTTCCAGCACTTCGATCGAGGCCGTCTTCATCAGGCAGCCCAGTACCGTGCCGTCAGGCAAACCCTGCGGCGGCATCTGCCAGGTATTGGCTTCGGTCAGCAACAGAATGCGCTTCGGTTGCAGCGTGCGCTGAACTTCCTTCAGTGCCTGCCAGCCCGCCGTCGTATCCACCGGCAGACCGAAGATCAGCAACTCGACGCCGACGTCGCTTTCCGGCAGGTTCGCTACCTGATCAATGTCCAGCGCCGAGATATCCCAGACACCTTCGATCTTGCTCAAAATTTCGCGCAGACCCAATCTCAAGAGTGGGTGTGTTTCGATAAGGACCATTCTGGCCATGTTGATTCCCCTGCTGCGCCCCCGGCTTACGGGAGCAAAAGAGCTAAAGACAAGTACCTAATCAATACTGCCTACTTCGGGTATGCATTGCGGCTCGCCCTGCTCACCTTCTGAAACCTAATTAGGATGGTGAACATCATTCCGAGTACGCCAGACGGATGTTAGGAGCAGCCTGTTGCGAAATCAACGTCACACAAATGGTGGATTAGAAGCACAAACAGAAATCATGACGCAATATTACTGAATAAAGGGCAAATGCCGATTTATTGCGCTTTCTTTTAATACTTTAGGCTGAGATTAGACGACTAGTCTCATCCAAAATTGCGACTTTCTAGGCGCTTGAAATAGAACGATATTTTGTAACTTTGTGCGGCGCAACAGCATCGGCAACACTAGGGAAGCTTTGGAAATACAGACATTTCAGCTTATTGCACCTGCCAAACCTGTAACTTATGACAAAGTTATTGCATTGCATTAAGTTGTAAGGCCGAAGTAAGACCGGCAGATTCGCGACTCAGATAAAGCCGCCAGCTAGATAATATATTTATTATTTTATTTTTATAATCTACTGCTTAAAATGCCGGTCAAATACCAACCAACTATTCGACGTATGCAAAATCAAAAACGGTCATACCCTTTGTGTGATGGCAATGATGCATGGACGGTCGTGAGCGATTGACCAAACGGGCGTAATGAATCGGCCCTTCCGTTTCTACATACTCATCAGGTGTGAGGGTCACGATACGGTTCAGTGACACCCCCTTGCCGTAATGGCAGAAGCCTTGGTACTGGGCACAACGTGTGAGCTCGCCTGTGGGCGAGACCACGATGCCGGCATTGCGCGCCCGGGAGGGGCTGCGGACCACAGGGTTGGCCTGATGAGCGGTCCACGAAGTAGACGTCGGGCTGTCTGCATAAAACGCAAACAACTCATCGGAATGGCTATAACCATTCGCGCGATCGATATTGGTGAGCAACCACCATCGCCCATCGCGCGGAAAAATAATCGAATCCACTGCCGACACATCTTTCATAAGTGTGGAGGCAAGCTCCCACTTCAAAGGAAAGTCGATGCACTTCCATAACTCAATCGTACGATTCCCACAAGTTTCCGGCATCATAAATATGCTGCCGTCGTGCTCAAAGATGTATGGAAACGACAAATGGTAGGGTAAATCCAGCACAACGCCCAGGAAAGTGAACTTGCCATCGATGTAGGATGCTGCCGAAATCTTTCCTTTTCCTTCAGAGAAGGCGTAATCCTCGAAGAACACATAGGAGGTGCCGTCATGGGTGTAGGCGAAAGGATCAGCATAGAAGGAACCCTTCGGTGCGGTCAGCACCTCCGCCGGTGCGGAAAGCGTTTGCGCGGGGGCATCCGCGCACATGCCGATGCGCCAGGTGACGTTCTTTCGGACCATGCGCAGCCACATCAGATTGGTCATCAGCGCCGTCTGCCGCATCAGATAGGCCGCGCTCTGCCAATTGTCCGGACGCGAGCGCAGATCGATCGCCTCGCCTTGCAGCGTGACGGGCAACTCGAGCTTGTGCGGCGTAAGAGTCAGCCGGTTGAGCGCATCAAACAGCATCAGGTTGCCCAGGCTGAGCGAACGCACGTGGTTCTTGAGCCAGAACACTTCGGTATTGAACGTGCGCGACTCAATCAGCGCATCGGTTTCGCAGGCACCGCCCATTCGCCACAATTTGACGGACGTATGATCGGACCGCGACATGACCTGCCAGAAGCCGGCATGCCGGTCGCAGACTTGCGTCACATCGGCGTAAGACAATTGCCATAATCCCATCGGCGCGAAACGCACCATCGTGCCGCGCAGCACCGGCATTCCGAGCGCAATGACCAGATCGAGAGGGGCAGCGCGCGACAATCCAGCGAGCGACGCGTCCGATACCGTCATGACACCGTGCGCATCGCACGACGTATCGACCTCATAATGCGATAGCGTCTGCAAATCCGGTACAGGTGCCGCCTCGTCGATCAACACCCGCTCCCGCGCCGCCAGCAACTTCGACTCCAGGCGGGCAAGCCCGCGATAGAAGATCGACGTGCGGGGGTGGCTAGGCGCTGAGCGCCCGCCGCTGCGTTTTTCGCGCGCAAGCAGAACGGTACAGTCGATGTCCGATCGCGCGCGCACCCAGGCAATCACGTCGCGTATCCAGCCTGGCTGATCTTCACCGTCGATCAGAATCCCTACCGTTAGTGTCTTCATTGGAAACCCTGCCTCCGCAATTGCCGTCAATATGAAGTAGTGACTGACACACGCTTGCATAGTGCAATGTTGTCGCTCCCACATCTAGGCTGCATTCAGGCTACGGCGTCCGATTTAACGGCACGGGTAGGGACGCGTCTTCGGACTACCTCCGAGGCTGGCGCATCAGCGTCAACGTACTTCTTCCGACTCGGCCATCGGCGGGTACGCCGGCCGCGGTCTGCTCCATACGCACAGCATCCCGCGTCTTGGTTCCAGGTATCCCATCGGGCACGCCGACGTCGTATCCACGCGCCTGCAGCACCGTTTGCACCTCTTTGATTTCAGCGCGCGACAAGCCTGGGTCGTCGGTGGGCCAAGGCGTTTTCAACGCTGCGCCGCCATCGATGCGGTTGATGAGCAGGCCTACGGCAAGGGCGTAACGCTTCGATTGGTTGTAGTGCAAAATTGCGTCGAAATTGAAGGTGGCCATAAAGGCTGGGCCATTGGCACCGGTTGGCGCAAAGAGGTAGGTTTGCGCCGTACCGGGCAATTGCAGGCGCTGCGCGCCGACCAATGGCGAGCCATCCGCCAGCGTAATGCCCGCGTCCGCCCAGGCTGAGGCGGCCCGACGACCGCCAGGTGCCATGACTTCGGCATCGGCATTCTGCGGCAACGTATTGCGCAGCGACGCGGGCAAACGCACTTCCGTCACGGCCGGTAATCCATGCGTCCACTGCGCGCCCCGCTTGCGCAGGTGATTGGCCGTCGACGCCAAGGCGTCCGGCAAGGAACCGTAAAGATCGATGCGGCCGTCGCCGTCGCCATCGGCCGCCAGCTCATAGAATGAGGTCGGAATGAACTGCGTCATCCCAAAGGCGCCGCTCCACGAACCCACGAATGTGGGCGCTTGCACCGTGCCGTCACGCAGCAGGCGCACCGAGGCGTACACGTTCTTCTTCCAGAGGGGATTGGTTTCCGTACACGCGCGGGTGACCCAGGCGTCCAGCACGTTGGTCTTGCCCAGCAGACTGCCATAGTTGGTTTCGATACCGAAGATGGCGACCAGCACCTCCGGGTCGACGTCATAGCGCCGCGCGATATTCTGCAGATCAGCACCGGTCTTGACCAGAACCTCACGGCCTTGCGCGACGCGCTCGTCATCGACGGTCTTGGCAAGGTAATCCCACCAGGTTTCTCGTCCCTCAGGTTGACCCTTGCGTGCCGACACCGTGGAGGCCAGCAACTTGGCATTGGCGGTATAGCGATCGAAGTCGGCCACCGACACCCCGTTGGCGGGCGCCGCACCGCGCATTTGCGCCATGCAGGCGGACGCATCGCCGTCGGCTTCGAGCGCGTGTACGGGCGCCGCGGCAAGCAGCGAAAACAAGACCGAGAGCGCGCCGGCGGCAGTGGCGCCACGCGTAAGTGACCGGTTTGACGGCATCGAATGTCCCAAAGAATGAGGAAAAACCCCTACCCTGCCCGAATCGGACGGGGTCGTCCAGTCGGATAACAAAAGGGCGCCCGGCAGTAAGCCGTGCGCCCCTCAATCGGTGACGATCGCGCTATGAAGCCCGTTGGGCTACGCCGTCGTGACCGCTCCCATCCGCCAGGAAGGGGTAGTCGGTGTAACCATGCTCGCCCCCGCCGTAGAACGTGGTCTGATCGGGTTCGTTCATCGGTGCGTCGTCGCGCAGGCGGCGCACGAGATCGGGATTGGCGATGTACAGCTTGCCGAATGCGATCAGATCGGCCTCGCCCGACTCGACGGCCTTCAAGGCCAGGGCACGGTCGTAGCCGTTATTCGCCATCCACAGCGCGCGGCCGCCTGCCTCTTTATAGACGCGGCGCAATGCGGCGTAGTCGAAGGGGGTATCGCCTTGCTTGAAGTCGCGTGCGCCGCCCGTGGCGCCTTCGATGATATGAACGTAAGCCAAGGGATACTGGGCGAGCTTCTGCACCACGGCTTCGAACAGCGTCTGTGCATCCGGATCCGACGCATCGTTGGCCGGCGTCACCGGCGAAATGCGAATCCCGGTGCGGCCTGCGCCGATCTCCTGCGTGATGGCATCCAGCACCTCACCCAGGAGCCGAATGCGGTTTTCGATCACGCCGCCGTATTCGTCCGTGCGGTGGTTGCTGCCCGAACGCAGGAACTGGTCGATCAGGTAACCGTTCGCCGCATGAATCTCCACGCCGTCGAAACCGTTGTCGATCGCCGCTCGGGCGGCACGGCGGTAGTCCTCGACCAACCCGGGCAATTCGTCGATCTCCAGCGCGCGTGGCTCGGAGGTCTCCACGAATTTGCCCTTGCCATCCTCGATGATGTAAGTCTTGGCCTTGGCGCGCAGCGCGGACGGCGCCACCGGTTTGCCATCGTCCTTCTGCAGGGAGGTATGCGAAATCCGGCCCACATGCCACAACTGCACCACGATCTTGCCACCGGCGGCATGCACCTTGTCGGTCACGTGCTTCCAGCCCGCCAGTTGCTCGTCGCTGTAGAGTCCGGGCACATCGGCATAGCCCTGACCCTGCTGCGTGATCGCCGTGGCTTCAGTGATGATCAACCCGGCGGACGCGCGTTGTTCATAGTAGGTTGCCGTGATGGGGGCCGGCACGGCGCGCGGCGAACGGTTGCGCGTCAGCGGCGCCATCACGATGCGGTTGGCCAGATCGATATCGCCAGCTTTCACGGGGTCGAACAGCGTTGTCATGAATGATCCTTTGCTAAAACGGAAGTAGGCGCACGGGAGAGCAAACGGCGCGCCCGAAACATCATCACCTTACATCTAGCCGATATCAAACAATAATCCTACATTTCTTCTGGTTATAAGGATAAGTCGAGAAGTTAGTTGGTCCCATCTAGGTGCGCGGGCATGATCGCTCACACAAGGCCATCGGCCCATTTCATTCTGGAGAAGTACGTGATCAAGCGAATCCTCGCCCTGTCCGCATTGGCAGTCTCAACCGTGACGGCGGCGCCCGCATCGGCGCAACAAACGATTTTGAATACGTCGTACGACATTGCGCGGGAATTGTTCACGGCCATCAATCCGAAGTTTCAGGCCGACTGGAAAGCCAAGTCCGGCCAGGATCTGAACATCGAGCAGTCGTTTGCCGGCTCGTCACGTCAGGCGCAAGCCATCCTGCAGGGGCTGAAAGCCGACTTGGTCACGTTCAACCAGATCACCGACGTCGATACGCTTGCGCAGCGCGGTTTGATCAAGAAGGATTGGCAAAAGGCGTTTCCCAACAACAGCTCGCCTTACTACAGCACGATCGCGTTTTTGGTGCGCAAGGGCAATCCCAAGCAGATCAAGACGTGGGACGACCTGACGCGCGACGACGTAAAGCTGGTGTTCCCCAATCCTAAAACCTCGGGCAATGCGCGCTATTCGTATCTTGGCGCCTGGCTGTATGCCAACGAGAAGTTCGGTGGCGACGATGCCAAGAATCGCGCGTTCGTCGGCAAGCTGCTGAAGAACGTCGAGAGCTTCCCCACCGGCGGGCGCGGCGCCACGGTTGCCTTTGCGCAAAACAATCAGGGCGATGCGCTGCTGACGTTCGAATCCGAAGTCAACAACATTGCCGCGAGCGATGAATTCAAGGCATTGGGCCTCGAAGTGGTGGTGCCGCCCGTAAGCGTGCTGGCCGAATTCCCGGTAGCCGTGGTTGACCGCGTGGCCGATGAGAAAGGCACACGCAAGGTGGCCGAGGCGTATCTGAACTATCTGTACACCCCCGAGATCCAGAAACTGCTGGCCAGCTTCTACTACCGAGTGCACGACAAGGCGGTCGTGCAGGAAACGGCCAAGCAATTCCCGGCCATCAAGCTGATCAATCCGCAGGACGTGCTGGGCGCGTGGGACGATATTTCCAAAACGCACTTCGCCTCCGGCGGCGTCCTTGATCAGTTGCTGGCGCAAGGCCGCTAAACTGCGATAACGCTCGACCCTCGATCCCTGCGGTCGGCCGCCTTTGCCAGGCGGCCGATTTGCATTTTCCGGTTCCGCCTCTCGCATGTCGTTCTTCAAACAACATCCCACCCTGCCCGGCTTCGGCTTGAGCTTCGGCGTGAGCGCCTTGTTCATCACGCTCGTCATTCTGGTGCCCTTGGCCGGGTTGCTCGCTTATCTAAGCAATATGTCGGGCGCCCAATTCCTGGCTGCCGTCACCGATCCACGTGTGGTGGCCAGTTACCGCGTCACGCTCACAGGCGCGGCCTACTCCACCCTGATCGCCCTGGTGGTGGGATTGCTGCTGGCGTGGGTGCTGGTGCGCTATCGTTTCCCCGGGCGCGAACTGCTCGATGCCCTGGTCGATTTGCCTTTCGCCTTGCCCACCGCCGTAGCGGGCCTGACGTTATCGGTGCTGCTGGCGCCCAATGGCTGGGTGGGCCAATGGCTGGCGCCGTTCGGCATCAAGGTGTCGTACGCCTTTCCCGGATTGGTGATCGCGATGGTCTTCACCAGCCTGCCCTTCGTGGTGCGCTCGGTGCAACCGGTGCTGGCCGAGATGGGGCCGGAATATGAAGAGGCCTCGCATACATTGGGCGCGACCGATTGGCAGACCACATGGCGCGTGATCCTGCCGGCGCTCGTGCCCGCTATCTTCACGGGCGCCTCGCAGGCTTTCATCCGCAGTCTGGGCGAATTTGGCGCCGTGGTGATGATTGCCGGAAACATCCCCTACACAACCGAAATCACGTCGCTGATGATCTTCGTGCGCCTGTCCGAATACGACTACGCCGCAGCCTCGGCGATCGCCTCGGTCGTGCTGGGCGCCTCGTTGCTGTTGCTGTTCTTGCTGCAAGTGCTGCAAGGCCGATTGCTGCCGTGGCAGCGCCCGGGAGTATGAGATGAAACCGCAATCGTTCAAACAATGGCTGCTCGTGGCACTGGCAGTGATCGCCGCATTGCTGTTGCTGGTGCTGCCGCTCGCGTTGATCTTTGCGCGCGCGCTGTCGGGCGGCTGGGCCATGCTGGTTGCCAATCTGCACGAGCCCGACATGATCGCGGCGATCCAGCTCACGTTGCTGGCGGCCGTCATCACGGTGCCGGTCAACCTGGTGTTCGGCATCCTGATGGCGTGGTGCGTCACCCGCTACGACTTTCGTGGCCGCAAGCTGCTGATGACGTTGATCGACATCCCCTATGCCACCTCCCCCGTGGTGGCAGGCCTGTGCTACCTGGTCGTGTACGGGCTGGAGAGCGCGGTGGGCAGCTGGTTCTACGCGCGCGATATGCAATTGATGTTTGCCTGGCCGGGCATCGTGATGGTCACGATCTTCGTCACCTCGCCCTTCGTGGCGCGCATCCTGATCCCACTGATGCAATCGCTGGGTACGGAGGAAGAACACGCCGCCCTGACGCTGGGCGCCACCGGCTGGCAGATCTTTCGCCGGGTAACGTTACCCAATATCAAGTGGGGGCTGATCTATGGCACGGTGATCACCAATGCTCGGGCAGTCGGTGAGTTCGGTGCGGTATCGGTGGTGTCGGGCGCGATTCGCGGCAAAACGGTGACGCTGCCGCTGCTCATCGAGCAATTGAACGACGACTACAAAACGGTAGGCGCGTTTACCGCCGCCGCGTTGTTGGCCTGCATGGCGTTGTTGACGCTCGTGATCAAGACCGTCATGCAATGGCGCGGCAACCGCACCGGCAGCCCGGCAGCGGTGCCCTCGGGCCCGGCGCATTGAACCGATCGGCGGCTAAATCCGACGGCGTGTGACGCGCAATCCCTCAAGACGCGCTCCCAGTACGTGACTGATCGCCGTTAGCCGATCGAGGTCGGGTCGCGCTCCGGCCCGGCCACCACACCGCTGTCGTGCAAGCGCCCGATGGCCCCGCTGTCCAGTCCCAGCACCGTGGCGAGCACCGCATCGGTATCGGCCCCCAGGAGCGGCGCCGGCCGCACCGGCTCGCGCCCGGCATCGCCTAAGCGCACTGCCGATCCCGCCGTCAGGTGTTCGCCCACGCCCACCGTTTGCACCCGCTCGAAAACCGGGTTGGCCACATTGACGCGAGCGTCGTGCGCCAGCAGGTCGCCCACGGTGCGGTATTGCCCCCAGCACACCTTATTCGCATCCAAGGTGGCCGCAATCGTTGCAAACGACCGGGCAGCGAACCAGGGCTCGAAGATGGCCAGCAAGGTATCGCGGGCCCCGTAGCGCGCGGCCTCCTGCATGAAATCCACGTCCAATCGGGCCTCGAGCTGCGCCACGGCGGACGCCGCGTCGCAAGCCTTCACCAACGCCTTCCACTGCCCGGCCGAAATGGCGGCAACCATCACCCGCTTGCCATCGCTCGACCCAAAATCGTGACCAAAGGCGCCGTAGATGTGGTTGCCGATGGATGGCCGCTCCTGGCCCAGCAGTTCGGCTTCGGCCAGCACACCCAGATGCGCCAGCGTCGTGAACGCCATATCGGACAAGGCCAATTGCAAAGCCGCGCCCGTGCCGAACCGGCGCCGCCGATCCACCGCCGCCGAGATCGCGAACGCTGCTTGATAGGCGCAGGCGATATCCCAGGCGGGGAGCACGTGATTGACCGGATGCGCGACGTCGCCGCCGCCCGTCGTGGCCGGATAGCCGGTGGCGCAGTTGACGGTGTAATCCACTGCGGTAGAACCGTCGCCGTTGCCCTGGATCACGCACGTGATCACATCGGCGCGGCGTGCCTGCAGCAGGTCGTGCGCCAGCCACGGTGTGCCGATGTTGGTGAGCAGCACCCCCGCGTCGGGGCCGGGCGCGGTTACCAGCGCCTGCATCAGCTCACGTCCTTCAGGCCGGCGAATATCGATGGCGATCGAACGTTTGCCTTTGTTCAGGCCGGTCCAATACAAGCTGCGCCCGCCGGGCATCAGCGGCAGGCGGCCATAGTCGATACCGCCGCCGATCAGATCGACGCGAATCACATCGGCGCCGAATTGGGCCAGCGTCAAGCCGGCCAGCGGCGCAGCAATAAACGCCGAGCTCTCGATCACGCGCAACGGTGCCAGCATGGGATAGGTCATGGAGATTCCTTCAAGCGCGTTCGAAGAGCGCGGCAATGCCCTGCCCGCCGCCAATGCACATCGTTTCGAGCCCGTAGCGCACGTTGCGGCGCTTCATTTCGTGCAGCAGCGTCGTCATGATGCGCACGCCGGTAGCGCCCACGGGATGGCCGAGCGAAATGCCCGAACCGTTGACGTTCAAGCGATCCACGTCGTCCCAGTCCCAGCCCTTCAATACCGCCAACGCCTGGCAGGCAAATGCTTCGTTGAGCTCGACCAGATCGATATCCTTGAACGACAGCCCGGTTTTGCGAAACAACTTCTGCACGGCAGGCACCGGACCGATGCCCATCACGGAGGGCTCGCAACCGGCCGCCGCCCAGCCCGACAGAAAACCCAGAGGCTCCAGCCCCAGCGCGGCGAGCTTGTCTTCCGCCACGATCAAGCATGCCGCCGCCGCGTCGTTTTGCTGACATGCGTTGCCCGCCGTGACCACGCCGTCTTTCATGAGCGGCCGCAGCTTGGACAACTGTTCGAGGGTCAGATCGCCGCGAATGCCTTCATCGGTGGCGAATACCAGTGGATCGCCACGACGCTGCGGCACCGACACCGGCACCACCTCGTCGGCGAACTTCCCCGACGCCCACGCCTCGGCCGCCTTCCGATGGCTGCGTAGCGCAAAGGCATCGGCTTCTTCGCGCGAAATGGCGTAGTCGCGCGCCAGATTCTCGGCAGTTTCGATCATGCCGGAGATTCGACCAAAGCGGCTTTCGGGCTGCGATCGTTCGCGGCCCCGCTCGAGACGGTCGTGAAACTTGACCGTACCGGCGCGTGCGCCCCACCGCATCGAGGTCGAGTAGTACTCGACATTGCTCATGCTTTCGACTCCGCCTGCCATCACGACATCGGCCGCGCCGCTCTGGATCATCATGGCTGCGGTCGCAATCGCCTGCACGCCGCTGCCACAGCGGCGGTCGAGTTGCATACCCGAGACTTCAACCGGAAATCCTGCCTCGAGCGCTACCCACCGACCGGTGCACGGCACTTCGCCATTGGCATAGGAATGGGCAAACACCACATCTTCGATCAAGGCCGGATCCAGCCCCGTTCGCTCGACCACCGCGCGTGCAACCGTGGCGCCCAGGGTTTCGACGGGCACACTTTTCAAGCTTCCGCCAAATGCGCCGATGGGCGTGCGCAAAGGGGATACGATGGCTGCTCTTCTCATGTTGTTCTCCAAAGGCGCACCAGTGGGCTCATTGACCCAGCGGGATCGCGGTGAATACGGGGGATTGCTTGGCAAAGAAGGCGCGCACGCCCTCCTTGCATTCGTCCGAACTGAAGGCCTGATCGCTCATCGCCAGCGACTGCCGGATCGCGTCGGCTTCCGAGCCATCCAGGGCCAGATCGATGGCGCGCTTGCACAGCGCCAAGGCGCGCGCCGGGCGCTGCGCCAAGGTCTGCGCCAACTGCAGCGCCGTGGCAAGACTCTGCCCTTGCGGCACCACGCGATTGACCAGTCCCCACGACAATGCGGTCGCCGCATCGATGGGTTCGCCTAATAGCATCATCTCTTTGGCCCGCGTCTCGCCGATGCGGCGCGTCACGCGCAGCGGGCCCCCACTGCTGGGAAACACGCCCAGCTTGATTTCAGGCAACGCCAGACGCGACACGTCTTCGATCACGATCAGATCGCAGCAGGCGGCGATCTCCAACCCGCCGCCGAAGGCCAGACCGGCCACCGCAGCCACGGTCGGTTTAGGAAAATGATCCAGAAACGCAAAGATTTCGTTCTGCCGGCCGAGCTTTTTCGGCACCACCTGGCCCGGTGCCATCAGATCGTGAAACTCACCGATATCCGAGCCCGCGCAAAACGCCCGTTCGCCCGCGCCGGTCAACACCACGGCGCGCACGGTATCGTCCACCGCCAACTGATCGAGCGTGCGGCCCAAGGCATGCGTGAGGCCCAGCGTGACCACGTTCAGCGGGGCGTTGTCCAGCGTCACGATCGCCACGAACCCCTGACGGCCCACGCGTATCCATTCGCGATCTTCAGCCATAGCGGCCACCGGTCACATGCAAGGTTTCGCCGGTGATGAAGCTGGCACATTCCGAGGCGAGAAACGCCACCGCATCGGCAATGTCGGTGGGACGCCCCACGCGCCGGATCGGTTGCGACTTGATCGCCTTTTCCTTGATCAAGTCGTAGCTGGGGAGCGCCTGCACCATCTCGGTTTCCATGAAGCCGGGCGCCACGGCATTGACGGTGATGTTGTGGCGGCCCTCTTCCAGCGACAACGCCTTGGTCAGGCCGATAATCCCGGCCTTCGCCGCCGAATAATTGGCCTGCCCCGGATTGCCGTAATGGGCGCGCGACGAGATATTGACGATGCGACCCCACTGCTGGGCGATGAAGTGCGGCATCACGGCGCGGCACGTCAGAAAGCTGCCTTTCAGGATGACATCCAGCACCAGATCCCAGTCGTCATCGGTCATCCTGGTGATCAACCCATCGCGCGGGAAGCCAGCATTGTTCACCAGCACATGCACGCCGCCGAACACCGCAATCGTCTCGTCGACCAAGGCCTGCACATCGGCCGTGCGCGTAATGTCGCCGACGATGCAATGCGCCTTCAGGCCTTCTTCGTTGATCTCACGCGCCGTCGCTTGCGCAAGATCGGCATTGATATCGGTGACGACGACGCGGGCGCCCTCGCGCGCCAACCGCTTGGCCGTTGCTGCCCCCAGGCCACGCGCCGATCCGGTCACGATGGCCACTTTGTCGTTCAATCCCAAATCCATAGTGCTCACTCCAGTTCGTTTCGATTCAAATCAGCATTCAGCATCCAGCGATGCAACCTGCCGCGTTACTTGCCGCGTTACGCCAGATCCACGCGCCCCGCCGTCAGCACCACCACCTCACGCGCGGGAATGCTGCAGCGAAACGACATCACGCGGCCGTCGCGCCACATCTCGGTGCGCAGGGTTTCGCCGGGATACACCGGCGCGCTGAAGCGCACCCGCATACCACGCACAGCACTCGCGTCAAAGCCCAGCATGGTGGCCACGATCGCGTGCGTGGCCACGCCCAGCGTGCACATGCCATGCAGGATCGGTTTCTCAAATCCCGCTTGCCGCGCAATATCGATATCCACGTGCAACGGATTGAAGTCGCCGTTGAGCCGATACAGCAGCGCGGCGCCCAGTGCGATCGGCAGATCGCAGGTTGCATCGGGCGCGCGATCGGGCAACGCATGCGGCGCGGCAGGCGCACCCTCGCTGCCGCCGCAACCGCCATTGCCGCGCAGCATCGTGGTTTGCGTTACCGTGCCAATCGCCCCGCCGGTGTCGGCATCGACAATCTCACGCGACTGCACCATCAACGCACCCTTGGCGGCACCTTTGTCGTATATGGCTGACACCCGATTGCGGCCCACCACGCACGCGGCCACGGGCACCGGGGTGTGCAGCACATAGGCTTGCTCGGCATGCACCAGCCGGCGCCAATCGATTCCGGTCGTGGGATCGTCGGCCCAGAATCCCGGATAGGCCAGAAGCGACACCATCGTGGGCAGGGCCTGCAGGTCCCGCTCATACACAAAGCGCAGCTGATCGGCATTCAGCGGATCGGTGCCCATGCCCACACTCAAGGCATACAGCATGGTGTCGCGGGTGTCGTACCGGTGCACGATCGGCGCAAACTCCCGCGCCATCAACGCCTGCGGATCGAAGGCAGTCGTCATACCGCGTCTCCGATATCGAGCACCGCATCCGCGGCATACGCCCCTTGCCCCACAGGCAACGCAAACACGGGATTCAGATCCACCGCCTGCAGACGCGGACCGGCTGCGACGGCAAACGCCGACAACTGCGAAAGCATGTGCGCCAGCGCCGCGATATCGACGGGCGGCGTACCGCGCGCCCCTTGCAGGATGGCCGCGGACCGGATGCCCAAGATCATCTCCTGCGCCACATCGGGCCCGAACGGACAGCGGTGAAACACCACATCCTTGAGTACTTCAACGAAAATGCCACCCAAGCCGAACATCGCCACCGGGCCAAACACCGGATCGCGATGAATGCCCATGATGCATTCCACGCCGCCCGCCATCTGCCTGGCCACGAGTACCCCTTCGATCCGGGCGCCGGGCACGGCCGCGCGGGTGCGCACCATCAGCAAGGCAAACCCTTCGCGTACGCCGGCGGCATCCGCCACGTTGAGCAGCACGCCACCGATCTCCGATTTGTGCAAGATATCGGGCGACAGGATCTTCATCACCACCGGATACCCCAGTGCATCTGCGGCTGCGACGGCGTCATCGGCGGTTTCGCACGCGCGTTCCGGCACGCTCGGCACCCCGGCTTGCGCCAGGAGCTGCTTCGCTTGCGCCTCGGAAGGTGTGGTGGGCGGCAACTTGACGGGCGCGATCTGCGGCGCAGGCAAACGCGGCTTACCGGCAAAAGCATCGCCAAACCGGCCCATTGAAGCGATCGCCGCCACCGCGCGCGACGGGTCTTCGAATACCGTCAAGCCGTCGTCTTCATACTCGGCCATCCGTTCTGGATCGGCCAGAAGCGACAGCACGAACAGCCGTTCGGGATGGCGTTCGCGCACGGCCTTCAGTTGCGCGCGCAGTCGGGGCGCAATCGACGGCGCGCCGCCCGTGTACGTGAAGAATCCCAGTACCGAACCGTATCCCCCTTCCTCGATCACCGCGTTGGTGAACGTGCCCGCCAGCGACATATCGTTCAGAAACTGGGCGGTGCAGTCCACCGGATTGCGTGGTGACGCAAACGGCAGCAACGCCTTCAGCTTGACCTGCGCCGCCTCGGGCATCTCCGGCATCGGCAGGCCCAGCGTTTCGGCGGCGTCCGATACCAGCACACCCGCCCCGCCGCTGACCGTGATCATGCCCAACGTATTGTTCGCCGGATAAATCCTGCGCGTGGCCAACCGGGCGACATCAAGCATATGCTCGGTGGAGGTTGCACGCACCACGCCGAACTCCTTGAGGACGGCGCTTGTGATGGCATCATCGCCTGCAATCGAAGCCGTATGGGATTGCGCTGCGGCGCTCCCCACCACACTCGTGCCCACTTTCATCATCACGATGGGTTTGCGCGCCAGGCGTGCCGCTTCCAATGCCGCCATAAACCGCTGGCCATCGCGAATGCCTTCGGAGTACACCGCGATCACGTCGGTATCCGGATCGTCCACCATCATCTGGATCACATCGCCCAGGCTCACGTCGGCCTCATTGCCCGTCATCACCACAGACGAAAGCCCGATGCGGCGCTGCCTGGCGATACACAGGATGTGGCCGCCGTACGCGCCCGACTGACTCGCGATCGCCACCCGCCCCTGGTATGGAAAACCCATCTCCACGCTGGAGACGAACGTGCCGTAAAACCCATTGCGCGTATTGATCAGGCCAAGCGAATTGGGCCCCAGGAGCCGCATGCCGCTGCGGCGCGACGCCTCGACCATCCGCTGCTGCAGCACCGCGCCTTGCGGATCGGCTTCAGCGAACCCTGCGGTAAACACGATCGCGGCGCCCGTGCCCCGCGCCGCGAGGTCTTCGATCGCGCCCACGGCCAGCTTGGCCTGAACGGCCACGATGGCCACATCGGGCGCTTCGGGCAGATCGTGCACCGATGCAAAGGCCGGCAAGCCCTGCACCGACGAACGCGCAGGATTGACCGGGTAGATACGCCCCTCGAAGCCCTGCGAGCGCATGTAATCCAGTGGCCGCCCGCCGATGCGCAAGGGGTCGTCGGAGGCGCCGATCACGGCCACCGAGCGCGGGCTCAGCAGCCGCTGCAATCCAGTACGCGTATCGGAGGAAGAAGAAGCAGGAATGGCAGACATATCGCCCTCTTGAAATCGGATGGAAAATGCGCCGATCGAGATCGACGCCGTCGTTGCACACTGTGTCGACGTCACGACGAATGACGCTTTACTGGATCGTCACATCAGCCTGTTTGACCACGCCGCCCCAGCGCGTGACCTCGCCCGACACCAACGTGCCGAAATCGGCCGGCGTGCTCCAGTGAGCCCGAAAGCCCTGGCCTTCCAACCGCTTTTTCAGATCTTCGCTCGCCAGCGCCTTCCTGATTTCGGCGTTCAGCCGATCGACGATCGGCTGCGGCGTGCCGGCCGGCACCATCAAGCCATTCCAGGCTTCCACATGAAAATCGGGCACACCGGATTCCGCCACCGTGGGCACATCCGGCAGCACGGGCGAACGTTCCTTGCCCGTGACGGCGATCGCGCGCAATTTGCCGCTCTGCACATTGGGCAGACCCGAGAACATCAGATCCATCACCACTTGCGCATTGCCGGCCATCACGTCCGTCATCGCCGGCGAACTGCCGCCATAGGGAATGTGCGTCATCTTGATACCCGCGGCACGATCCAGCATCTCCGTCGCCAGATGGGTGGACGAGCCATTGCCGGCCGACGCGAAATTGAGCGAGCCCGGTTTGGCCTTGGCCTGGGCGATCAAGTCCTGCACCGATTTGATCGGCAGTTGGGGATTGACCATCACCACCAACGGCCCGCTCGTCAATTGCGAAACCGGAGCGAGATCGCGGCGGATGTCGTAGCGCATATCCTTGTAGATCGACGGTGCAATCGCATGGCCGGTCGTCACGAGCACCATCGAATAGCCATCGGGCTTGGCCCGCGCCACCTGCTCCGCGCCGATATTGCCGGACGCGCCCGCCTTGTTCTCGACGATCACCGGCTTGCCCAGCGAATCCCCCAGCTTCTGCGCCAGCAATCGCGCCACGATGTCGTTCGTGCCACCCGGCGTGTACGGCACCACTAGCGTGATGGGCTTGCTGGGAAAATCGTCTGCGGCAGTTGCGGTGGCGCTCATGCCGAGGACAAGCGCAGCGGCCAGAGCGGTCGCGCAGAAACGCGGGGTGAAACGGGGCATTGCAGTCTCCAGGTTATGTTCACGCGCGGCTTGAGGCCACGGCGATGTTTTTTTCATGTTAGGTGGCGATCTATACTCAAACAAATACTTTTCATCGCGCGATCCATACATGGGATGTATATGGAACTTCGACAGCTTCGCCAGTTCATTGCCGTGGCCGACGCGCAGAGCTTCAGCCGCGCAGCCGAAAAACTGCACATGGCTCAGCCGCCTTTATCGGTCGCGATCCGCAAACTGGAGGAGGAAGTGGGTACGCCGTTATTCGAGCGTGAGGCTCGCGGCGTACGTCTCACGCCGGCCGGTCATGCCGCGCTGGATGCCGCACGGCGGTGCCTGGTCGATGCAGATGACGTGATCACGCGCGCGCGTCTCGCGGCCGATGGCGATGAGGGCACACTGCGCATTGGGGTGATCGGATCGGTGATCTTCGGGCTCATGCCGCAGTTCATCAACCAATACAGCACCCGGCATCCGCGGGTGCGCCTGGAAGTGCGCGAAGCCACGAACTACGAAATCATGACGGCGTTGGCCGACGGCACACTCGATGCCGGTTTCGTGCGGGTGCCCACCACACGAGTCAGTGGCGTGCAGCTGTTGATGATCGAAGAAGATGTGTTTTGCGTCGCCATGCCGTTGACGCATCCGCTCACGAGCAAGAAAACACTGGTGCCGGAGGATCTGAACGATCAGCCTTTCATCGGCTACTCGCCTTCACGCGCCGGCGGCCTGCATGCGGCCGTCACATTGCTGCTGCGGCGCGCCAACATCACGCCCCGCCTCACGCAGGAAGCCGTGCAGGTGCGCACGGCAATCGGTCTGGTGGAGAGCGGCCTGGGCGTGGCGCTCGTGCCGCAAATCAACGTGGCCCACATGCCGCGCAACGTCGCCTATCGGCCGTTGCGCAAGCAGCCGCCCGATACGCACATCGGCATTGCCTTCGCGTATCGGGAAACCAACGAAACGCCGCCGGCGAAGCGGTTTCGTGAGATGGTGGGTGCCACAAAAGTGCGGCAGGGGAAGTTCTAGCTTCAGAACATGTGGCGTATGCCGACCTGAACACCCTTCGTGGCCGAACCCGCCTCAGGACGATTGCGCCAGTATTCATTCGGGGCTTGCGCCGCGCCAATGGCGTAACGGGCACCATCGCTGTTGTCGATCCAGGCGCCGGCGGCATAGAGCGTTGTCCGCTTCGATACATGATGCAGATACATCGCGCCGAAGTGATTGGCATGGGTGGCGCGGTTGTAGCCTGGCGCGATGTTGGCGGCGTCGGCCGAAGCGTCGATGTAGGTCCAGCCCAGGCTCAGCTGATCCGTGGCCGTCATGTACCACGCCACACTGAGCGAATACAGATCCTTGTCGATCGAACGGTCGGACTGCTTGTTCTTGAAATAGCCGAGATAAATCGTAAACGGCTGGAAGGTGTAGGCCCCGCCGATCGCGGTCTGGCGATTGCGCGTCCCGATGTAGGCCGCATCGTTCACAGGCGCCAGCGTGTTATCCACATGCGCCACCAGGAAGTAATACGGACCGGAGTCGTAATCGAGCGCCGCTTGCCATACTCGCCCTGCCTTGCTGTGCCGATAGCTGTCTCCGAAGGCATAACGCGTATCTGCCCGCCACCCGGCCCACCGCGGCGTGGCGTAGCTGATTTCGTTATTGTTGCGGAAGTTGTAGCCCGATTGCGTGCCCAGGCCGGCGCCGAACGTACCGCCGTAAAACGCTGCGGTTCGTCCCAGCATATTGAAGAACACGCTGTTCTGCTTACCCAAACGCACTTCACCGTATTCCGGATTGGAAAATCCCACGAACGATTGCCGTGCGAACATATGGCCTGCAACTGAAGACGTTCCGTTGTTCGTGTTGTAGCCCCCCTCCAGGCGGAAGACGGCGCGTGTGCCGCCACCCAGCGCTTCGGCGCCGTGCATGCCGAATCTTGAGACCTGAAGGCCGCCGCTGTCCGCCCCCTTGGTCGTTTCGCCATTACTGTTGATTGCGCCGACATAGGCATCGACCACTCCGTACAGCGTCACGCTGCTCGTGCCTGCCGACTGCGCAAACGCCGGCCCGGTTAGAAATGCAAAAGCGACAGGCGTGACGATACGAAGCATATTGCTTGCTTTCATGGATTTTCCCGATGTGAACGGCGTTGCCGGCATAAGCCGGACGCCAATGCGTGTGCCGGTCTACAGGGGCGAGCCTGTAGCGACGGCCTTATGGCCGGGGAACGATGTGCGCGTCCTCCGGATGCCAGGTGATGCGGTAACGGGCGCCCTCGCGGTACGGGGTGCGACCGCCGCGCGGCACGCGCATGCGAACGCGTTGACCGCTGCAACGACCGTCGAGCAGAAGACTGGAGCCGTAATCGACGATTCCCCCCACCTCGAAATCGAGCACGTTGGGATCATCCGTGCCGAGCGATTCGGCGATGCGCAACGACTCGGGGCGCACCATCAGCGAAAGCGTGCTGCCGCGGGGATGCGCGGTCGGCATGCCGGCCAACGTGCGTTGCAGATCGAGAGCGTCATAGCGCCCCGCGCCCGGATCGCTGGCCGTCACGTCGAAGAAATTGCTTTCACCCACGAAGGTCCCGACGAAGTGCGTTGCCGGCGTGGCATACACGTCCAGCGCCGGTGCAAACTGCTCCACGCGCCCAGCGTTGAACACGGCAATGCGGTCGGACATCGTCATCGCTTCGGATTGATCATGGGTGACGAATATGGTCGTCATGCCAAACGTTTTATGCAGTCGCTTTATCTCCAACTGCATCTGCTCACGAAGATTCTTGTCCAGTGCACTCAAGGGCTCGTCGAGCAGCAGCACATCGGGTTCGAACACCAGCGCACGGGCCAGGGCAACGCGCTGCTGCTGCCCACCGGAGAGCTGCTTCGGCAGGCGATCCGCATGCTCGGCCAGACCCACCACCTCGAGAATACGGCGCGCGCGGATTGCGCACTCATTGCTGGACACACGCCGCATGCGCAAAGGAAAAGCCACGTTTTCCAGCGCCGACATGTGTGGGAAGAGCGCATAGTTCTGGAACACCATGCCCATATTGCGCCGGTGGGGCGGCATATCGACAACGGACGTCCCGCGTAGTCTGACATCGCCCTCGGTTGGTGCGGTGAAGCCCGCGACGATGGATAAGGTCGTCGTCTTGCCGGAGCCACTGGGCCCCAGAAAGGTCACGAACTCGCCTTCGCGAATGTCCAGACTGACGGCATCGATGGCGAGTGTCTTGCCGTCAAACGTCTTGCGCAAGCCCGTCAGACTCAGATGCGCCGCAGATGCGTTCGCTTCGGGGGAAAGATCGTCACGCAGCACGCAGGCCTCGTTCATGTTCAGTGCTCCAGCAGATATGTGTTCTCCGGCCGCGTTGGCGGAGAAATCAGGTTTGATCTATCTTGCCGCCAGGCGGCGACGCATCAGCCAGGGAATCAATACCGCGAGCGTCATGACCACCAGGATCAGCGCCGAAACCACGCTGATCACGGGGTCGGCCTGCATCCGCAGGCTGTCGAACATCTTGCGCGGTAAGGTCGACGTCGCACTGCCCGATATGAAGATCGCCACAACGGCTTCATCGAACGAGTGCACGAAAGAGAACAAGGCGGCGGCCAGGAATCCCGGGCGCAACACGGGGAACGTCACGAGGAAGAAGCTTTTCAGCGGCGACGCACCTAGATTTTGCGCAGCCAGTTCCAGGTTGCGATCGAACCCCTTGAGCGCTGCGCTCACGATCAGATAAGCCACGGGCACGCTCAGGCAGGTGTGGGCCAGAACGACTCCCAGCCGGGTCTGCACCAGACCCAACGCGCCGAAATAGTAGTAATAGCCCAGCGCCACCACAATATGTGGCACAGTCAAGGGCAAAATCATCAACAGGTTCAGTGCGGATCGGCCCTTGAAGCGCCCGCGCGTCAGCGCGAACGACGCCGGCACCACCAGCAGCATCGTCAACACCGAAGTACCGGCGCCGATCATCAGACTGTTGAGCGTGGGCTCCGTCCATCGCACATCATTGAAATAGGCTTGGTAGTACGTCCAACCGAACGATGGCGGCGGAAACTCGAACGATGGCGAGTTGCTGAACGACATCGGCAAAACGATGAAAAGCGGCGCGGCGATGAAGGCGACAATCAATACGGCAAAACTCTTTAACCATGTCATCGCGATTCTCCCCACAGGCGATCAAGCCCGAACAGCCGGCTGTATATCGCATACACCGTCAGGGACGCCGCAAGCAGCACCACCGACATGGCGGCCGCTTCCCCGAAATTAAGCAGTTCTTCGATCTGTTGGCCGATAAGGCCGGCAATCATCTGCTCGCTCGGTCCGCCCAACAAAACCGGCATGACGTAAAAGCCCAGGCAGGTAATGAATACCAATGTGCAGCCGTTGATCACGGCCGGCGCGCTTAGCGGCAGGAAGACTTTGCAGAAAGCGGCCCAGGGCGTAGCGCCCAGCCCGCGTGCAGCGCGCTCGTAAGACGGATCGATTTTCTTCATCACTGAAAACAACGTCATCACCATCAACGGCAACAGCGCGTGGACCATCCCCAAACTGGACGCAAAGCGGGTAAACAGCAACTCGCCGCCTTCAATGCCCAGCGCGCGCATGGCGGCAAGTACCGGCCCGCGATTGCCCAGGATCACCATCCAGGCATAGGTGCGAACCAGGAAACTGATCCAGAGACTCAATCCCACCAACAACAATGCGGATGCGGCGAACGATCCCTCGCTGCGCGCCACCACATAGGCCAAGGGATAGCCGAGCAGCAAACACGCCACCGTCACGGAAAGTGCAGTCAGGAATGTGCTGCCCAGCGCGCCCAGAAAGAAGCTGTCCGAAAACAGGTAGGTGTAGTTTTCGACACCCCAATCGGGATCGCTGATGCTGAGCATCAGCACCTGAATAAGAGGAACGATGAAGAATGCCGTCAGAAAGGCCACCACGGGGAGCAGAAGCAGCCCCCGTCTGGTCAGATCCCGCCGTGCGGATGATCGAGACATAACAAATCCTGCGGGTGGAAAGATGTTGATTGACCGATGGCTCACCGAACGACCCAGCGATCGAATTGCCTTGCGATATCGTTGAGCTGCGGTGCCAGTGCCGCCACGTTCTGCTCGAAGGTCTGTGCGTAGTTCTTGGGAAACGTGGGCATCATGAGCGCGTCTTTCTCGGGAATGAATTCGAACGCCTTACGATTGACCGGGCCGTAGTCGGCCTCGCGGCAAAATCCCGCCAGCCGTTCACCAATCACGGACGCGCGAATGAATTGCCAGGCGGCCTGGGCCCGCGGCGACCCCTTGGACACGACCCAATAGGCGCGATCGATCTGGGCATCTTTCCACACCAGCTCGACCGGTTGCTGCTGACGGATCAGCTCCACCACCCGTCCATGCCAGATGGCAGCAGCAGTCACTTCGCCATCCCGCAACAATTGCTGCGACTGCTGGCCTTGCGTCCACCACACCCGGATCGATGGCTTGATGCGGTCGAGCTTCGCCAAGGCGCGTTCGATATCGACCGGATAAAGCTTGTCGACCGGCACGCCGTCAGCGAGCAACGCCAGCGGCAACACGCGGGGGGCATGCCGTTGCATGCTGCGCGGTCCACCGAATTTGTCCAGATCGAAAAACTGGGCCCAATCCTGCGGGCCGCCATGGGGGTACTTGTCCTTATGGAACGCGATCACCGTTGCAAAGGCGTGCGACCCCACGCCGTTATGGACGACCTGATCCTGATCGAGCGACCCGGCATCGATGAAGCGGGTGTCGATCGGCTCGATGAGCCCCGCTTCGTTGGCCCGGACCAGATCCGCACCGCCCAAGGTGGTGACGTCGAACTCATACACCCCCGTGCGCGCCTGCGCCGCCAGCTTCGCAAACGACACTGGCGATACCGTCCGGATCGGTACCCCTGTTTCCTTGGTGAATGGCTCGAAGAGATGACGGCTCGCAGCGGTTTCCCAACTGCCGCCCCATGTGTTGACCAACAGCGGTTCCGCTGCCCGCGCCGTACCGTGAATGAACGGCAGGCCCAGGCTGGCACCTGCTGCGAGGGCTTTCAAACTGCGGCGTCGAGCAACTGAAAAGTCTTTGTCGAATGGCTTCATCACAATGTCACCTCACACGATAGGGAATAAAGAGCGACGGCACGCGATGGGGCTGCGTGCGCCGTGCACTGCGGTCAGCACAGCACCTCGATCAGTGTCGGACCGCGCGTGGCCAGACATGCCTTGAAGGCCTGGTCGAACGCTTCGGCGGCGTCGACCCGATAAGCCGCCACGCCGCTGGCCCGCGCAATACCGCACCAGTCGAGATGCGGCGCCTGTAATTGCGTCATGGCTGCCGAGACGGGCATAGCCCAGAGATCGCCGATGCGCGCCATTTCCGTCTGCAGGATCTGATACCGGCGATTGGCGGCGATGATCACGACCACGTCGGTTTGTTCGCGCGCCATGGTCCAGAGGGCCTGCAGCGTGTACATGGCGCTGCCGTCCGATTGCAGCGCAACCACCTTGCGGTCGGGACAAGCGACGGCGGCGCCCAGCGCGCATGGCAGTCCCATCCCGATCGCCCCGCCGGGCAGTGCCAGCTCGCTATGGGGCGCGGCAGCGGCGCTGTGGGCCTGGAACGGTCCGCCGAACGTGCTCCCTTCGATCGTCACGATGGCGTCCTCGGGCAACAATGCCGCCACCCGCTCGCAAACGCGAGCCGCCATCCCGGTGGGAGGCGGCGCAGCCGGTGCCATGGGAACGGCTGCTCCGTTGACCGCGCCAATTTCTGCGTGCAGCGCGCGCAATGCGGCCAGCAGATCGTCATCGACGGCTGCGAAGGGTTGCAAACGCTCGGCCGCAACCAGTTCGCTATCCTGGCCCTCATAGCCGAAGTAAGTTACCGGCGGCCGCGCACCGACCAGAATGACGTGCCTGAAACCATCGAGATAGGCGCGCGCCGGCTCGGGAAAGTAAGGCACCCGCGCAATCGCGTAATGCGAACGGCCGCGCTCGCATCGCGCCGGCGTAGCGCCATATGCCACTTCGCACCCCGTGGCCTGCGCAATCTCGCCGGCCAGCCGGGTGCCCGCCGCGCACGCGGCGCGAGGATGCAAGAGCAACAAGGCTCGCGTGCCGTCGCGCAGCGCAGCTGCGGCGCGTTCGAGATGATCGAGATAGACCTCGCTGCGCGCCGGCGGGCTGGCCGCAGCGAATGGCGCAGGCACTGCGGCACTGTGCTGCTGAAAATCGGCGGGAAAGATAAGGGTTGCCACGCGCGACTGGGCATAACGGGTCGCCCCGATCGCTGCATCGAATTGCGGGACGGCATCGTCCGCATGCGCCACCGTTCCCACATAACGCGACACGGTGTGCGCCAACGCGGCGATGTCTGAGGTTAGCGGCGTGTCGTACTTCAGATGGGTACTGGTGTGATCGCCGATCAAATTGATGACGGGGCTGTCTGCGCGTCGTGCGTTGTGAAGATTGGCAAGCGCATTGGCGAAGCCAGGCCCCAGGTGCGTCAAGGTGAGCGCCGGCCGATCGAGCATGCGGCCATAACCGTCGGCCGCGCCACTGCACACGCCTTCGAAGCTGCACAAAATGGGGCGTATGCGCGTTTCGGCGTCGAATGCCGCCGTCAACGCCAGCTCGGTCGTCCCCGGGTTGGCAAAGCAAATCGATACGCCGTGATCGGCGGCGCGGGATAGAAGCCTGACGGCTCCGCACTTGGGGTCCAACATCGTCATACCCTGCCTTTCTTCATCGCCGCGACGAAACGATCGATGCCATCGGCAAGATCGTCGTCCGATAGCGTCAAGGGAAATTGAAAGCGGATGACGTTCGCGTCACTACCGCCAAGAGAAACGTGCACGCCGGCCGCGAGTGCGGCATCCGTCACGGCGCGCGCCTGCGCCACATCCGGTTCACCCGACGCAAGCCGAAACTCGATCGCGCGCATGGCACCCAGGCCGCGCATATCGGCAATCCCGGACTGCGTGCGCCGCGCGTGCTGCATCCGGCTCATCCACGCGCGGCCCAACTCGGCGGCCCGGCTGCAAAGCCTGCCGTCGTGAATCACATCGAGCACGGCGTGCGCCGCGGCCACCGCAACGGCGTGACCCCACAACGTCCGCGGCTCGCTTTGTTGCTCAGCGTTGCGAACGAGCGGTTGCCGGCCCACAACGGCCGCGAGCGGCAGGCCGTCGCTCAACCCATCGGCCAGAACGATCAGGTCCGCCTCGACGTCGAAATGTTCGAGCGCGAACAATTTTCCGGTGCGCGCCAGGGCGGTTCGGCTTTCATCGACGATCAAGACAATGCCATGCCGATCGCACAGCGTACGCATGTCGTGCAGAAGCGTGGCCGAGGCCGTCAGCACGCCCGCTTCGCCCTGAACGCACTCGATCACGATGGCCGCCACCTCGCGAGGCGCCAGCCGAGTACGAAACAACAGATCCAGGCTGCGGCGCATGTCGTCGAGACTGGCACCGGTAGCCGCATGGGGGAACGGTAGAAAGTGAATGCGATCCGCCGCGTCGCCGCCCGCGCTTGCGTCCGTGCGTACGCCACTCAATGCGCGGGCCAGACCGGTGGCACCATGCCAGGCCCCCGCGAAGGCGAGCACCGCACTGCGGCCGGTGGCCAGCCGCGCCAGGTTGACGGCAATCTCGACCGCCTCGGCGCCCGTTGTCGCCCATGCCAGCCCGCACGGCGCGGCAATGGGAGCGAGGGTTATGAGTCGATCTGCCAACGACGCTGCGTGGGTGGTATCGGCAAACGGTGTACCGACATGCACCAGGCGATCGAGCTGCGTGCGCATTGCGCTCACCACAGCGGGATGCCGGTGCCCCGTGATCCCCGCCCCGCCGTGAGCCGAAAAATCGATCAGGCGAGCGCCGCCCGTCGTGCACACCGCGGCATTCTCACCGCGCTCCAGGCGCACAGGCGCGCGCGCATCGCGCTCGCCTGTCGGCGGCGATCCGTCGTGCTGCATCGGCGCGGCGGCAGTGGGAGTCATTGAAATGTGCACCGTTGGCGTTCCTGTCACCCGCCCATTACCGTGCGATAGAGCCGCAGCCAATTGCCGTGCGTAAGTTGCCGCACTTCGTCGGCGCTGAACCCCACACGCGCCAGGGCCGGCTCGACGTTGCCGAGATCCTCCACGGCCTTGAACCAATCGGGTGGCGCCGCCTTGCCGGGACGTGCCGCCGAACCCGCGCCGAAGTCGGTGCCGCGAGTCCAGTTGCCCTTGCGCATCCAGTCCAGGTCGCGTTGCGTGGTGCCGTGGCTCTTGTCCGTGCCGATACCGACGTGATCGATGCCGGCGATTTCCACCGTGCGCGCCACGAGTTCGCACCATTTATCGACCGTCGAGCAAAACTCGTCGCCCGAAATATTGCGGTAGGCGGCGCAGCCGATCACGCCGCCATTGGCGCGCAAGGCGTGCAGCACATCGTCGGTCTTGTTGCGTTTGTGCGGATAGACACTATCGGGATTGGCGTGGGTAATCGCCACCGGCTGGATCGAATGCTCGATGGCTTCGCGGGACGTTTGATTACCCACGTGCGAGAGATCGATCACCACACCGCATCGATTCATTTCACGAATGACTTCCTTGCCGAAGCGTGCGAGACCGGAGTCGTGCTCTTCGTAGCAACTCCCACCCAGTTCATTCTGATTGTTGTAGGTGAGCTGAATCACCCGCACGCCCAGATCCGCGAAAAGTTCGACAAAGCCGATGTGTCCTTCCAGAAGATTGGCGTTCTGAAAACCAAGCAGTATCGCGACCTTCCCCTGGGCGACCAACGCCTCGATCTGGGCGGCACTGGTCGCGATGCCCACCAGATCGTCGTTGGCCCGCACAAGCTGCCGCCAGGCATCGATCGATTCCAGCGACGGAACCGCACCCTCCCAGAATCCCAGCGTGGGCGTCACACATCCCACATTGCCTTTTTTGAGGCGCTCGAAAACGTCGCGGTCGAAATAGCCGCATTGCAGCCCATCAATAATCACTATTCACTCCCAGGGGTTGAGATGACAACGCGTCAATGCGGATGACGCAACAGCGCGATATCGGTGTCGTCGTCGGCCGGCGGCCGTCCGATGACCGTGCCGTCGTCCTGCACGATCGTGGGGCCGGCGTGCCGCCGCGAGGTGACCGAATCCGGCGACAACGCTTTCTTCGATGCTTCGTACAGGGGCCACCATTGCGCTTCCGCAACATCGAATCCCTCGCGCAGTGCTTGCTGCAGGCACGGGTTCGACACTGCAGCGTCGTCACCGGCCGCCGCTTGCGCGTGCACTCGGCCGCCATCCTCCTCGAGATCGAAGGCAACCCGAATACCGTAGCGTGCTGCATGCGGCACGATCGCCGCGAGCTCTGCCGGCTCCGTAACGCCGGAGATGCTGCACACGCACGCACCGTCCTGGCGAACCTGCGCCACGATCTGATCGAGCCAGATCGGCAACACCAGCCAGGCATGCAGTTGCGGCGCCGTCACCATGATGTCGCTGGCTTTGCGCTGTACCGACACGTTCGCCAGATGCGCGGCGCCCGCCTTGAGCGACGCCTGGCGGCGGGTATCGGCCAAGCCGACGAACCCGGCGCGCCCGAGCGATTGCGAGGTGAGCACCACATCGCGCACCGATGGCGCATAGCCGCTGCCAAGATCCAGCGTCAACAAGATACGCTCGACGATCAGTCGAGCTTCCCGCACCGAAATCGTCAGGCGGCGTGGCGGGAGATTCACAACGGGAAACATCAACGGGGCTCCTGCGGGAAAAACCAATCGGTTGCCACACCCGCCGCCAGATCGGACGGCGTCGGCGCACCATGAAACAGCACACCCCGCAGATTCCTGCCAAGGTAATCGCGCGCCTTATCCACGCCATGCATGCCCACGTTCATCAATCGAACGATGTCGACCGGAACGAACTGTTCATCCATGATGTTCATATGCGGCGAATGCGCGTCGAGACCGCGCAGCGTCTGGATGCGCGCCACGATGTTGCGCAACTGCGGGTAACGCACCAGGAAATCGCCGACGGTGGCGTGGGTGCCGGCCGTCGACAAGGCCGCGTGCAGATCGCGCACCAGGCGCGGCAAGTCCAATCCGAGGTTGAAGGCATATTCGACCTCTGCGGCAGGTCCGCGGCGCGGCTCCTCGGCAGAAACCGACTTGTACCAAATATGGCGCCGCGCAGCCTCGCTGTCGACGTCCATCTCGAACGCCCAGGCATATTCACGTTCAACCAGATCGCGCAGGTCGGCAGCCGGCATATCCGGCTGCACGAGGAAGTCCTCACTCATAGCCAGGTTTTCAAGTTCGCGATCGCACACGTCGGGCACCAATTCAGTCAGCAATCCCAGCAGACACTGGCAGGTCTCCTCGTGCACATGGGCCTGGGCCCACTGCGTCAGTTGCCCGAACAGGTCTGACGGCACCTTGCTCGCCTGAGCACGCAATCGATCGAGCGTCTCGCGCACCTGGACAAGCTCTGCGGCGACCGTGGCGCTGTCGGCAAAACGCTCGTACTCCATGCGATCCTCGCGGCGGAAAACGATCGTGCGTTCGATCATTCGATCCAGCATTTCCAGCGCTTGCGAGCCGCCATCAACCTGCAGGGCGCAGGCTGCCTGGATGGCGTGCTGCCGCGCAGTGAGCCAGTTGTGCATCAGGCGGGGGTGATTGTTGACGAAAAGAATCAACCCCAGCGCCGACCCATTTCCCACGCCCAGATAGCGCTGGATGGCGGGGTCGATGTCCGGCGCCTGGGGATTGCGAACACGCGCGAGATGATGCGCCAGATCGATCGAGAACGTGCGCATCATGTATGCGCTGAGCATTTGCGCGTCCAGCGGGCGGCGTAATGGGTGGTCGGCCTCCAGCGCAAGAAAGCTTCGTGTGCCAAACGTGCCGTTGCCGTCGAGCCCGGTATTGCGCATCAGATAGCAGACTTCCGAAAGCACGCCGATATCCGGTTGCTCGCCTGCTGCCAGGGCCTGCACGGTGTGATCGAAAGCGCGTGAGCTGCGATTGGCGCGCGCCCAGATCAGCGTACCTGGCGTGGCACGGCCTTCGTAGAGTTTGGGCAGTTCGGCCGCCATCGTCGCCAGATCCGCATCCGATACCTGACCCTCGGTAAGGGCGCCCATCATGTCCCAGGAGCGGCCAATGATGCGCCCTGTCTTTCCCTGCGCAGTCGGTGCGAAGGACAGTACCGAAAAGCTGAACACCATTTCACCGGTGTCAATGTGATAAACGGCACTGCCCACCGCGTGTTCGTCAATCCGCCACCGATCCAACCGAATGCGCCAACGCTGCCTGATCGCCTTCGCCATCAACGAGCGCGACACGCTCAGGCGACTGGGCTGCAGCATGGCTAGACGGGCCGGCAACATCGGATGAAACGAAACCGGTGCGACTGAAGCGGCAGGCCCTGAAGGCGACAGCGTCCGCGTGGCAGGATCGGAAGAAGACATCGACACAACGTTCCTATGAGTTTGTATTCTTTTAGAATACTTATGATTTTTATAGAATACGCAGTCGATCGGGCGGTGTAAACATCAATGCTTTGGTTTTGCGGGATATCCCTAGGCAGGTAAAACCCGTAGCCCGCCATGTGCTTTACATCGAAATCGACGTGACTTAGGATGACCACCCCCAGACCTATTCCTCAAATCATGACGTCTGTCGCGGCCAGCCAAGGCGTGCGCCCGCTTAGCTCTGTGCTCAAAACCCTGGCTGTGCTGGACTTGCTGGGCGCCTCCCCGCGTCCGATGAAGCTGGCCGAAATCACCGCTCGCGTCGGCGGCAATCGCGCCACGGTTTATCAGAAGGTCATTACGCTCGTGGAAGCGGGCTGGGTCGAGGTCGACGACGATGGCGCCTATCGGCTCACGTTCCACGCCGCGCGTGTGGGCGACGCCGCCTTCGAGCAGGCGAGCCTCGGCGAACGCGCCACCGCGGTGATGCAAAAATTGGTGTTCGATTCAGGCGAGACCGCCTCGCTGGCGGTGATCAGCGGTTTGCACGCCGCACTGGCCAAACGCGTTGAAGCGAAAGGCGTGCTGCGGGCAGACGTGCATGTGGGAACGACGTTCTCGTTGGAGATCAGCGCGTCGGGCCGGGTGTTATCGGCTTATGCCGATGCCGAACTGCAGCATCAGTTGCGTGCCCGAGGTGCCGCACTGCCGGATCCGGGCATCATGGCCGACGTGCTGTCGCAGGGATACGCCGTCTCCAGCGGCCTCGAAATACCGGGCATTCTTGCGCTGGCTGTGCCGGTATTCAATGCTTCCGGGAAATGTGTGGCGGCGCTTTCGCTCGTGACGCCAGCCAGCCGATTCGATGTCGAGCGGCTGCTGCCGCCGATGCAGCGTGCTGCCGATGCGCTCAATGCGCTATTGACCGGCAGCACGCAGGCTTAGCTCACTTCGCCTTCAACAGCTCGCCCACTTCCAGCAGGACCATCTCGTTGTCATCGGCCACATTGGGATCGCGGCTGCTTGAGAACGGCAGGTTATTGTCGTTGCCCACCACAATATGCGTGCCGTCGACCACGTCCACGTTTTCGATCGTGAAGAACGGGAACGTGAGCACACCGTTGTTCAACGGCTTGCGCGCCACCTTCTGCGGATCCTTGATATCCAGCAGATCGATGTAGCCCACCTTGCGCAGCGACTTGCCGACGTTGCTGTCGTCGAAGGCCACCTTGTACACGCGCTTGAACCTGGCGATATCCGAGAAGCAGGTCGTGCCCTTCTCACCCGCCGGGCAAGCCTTGTCCGCCGTGCCTTCGCCATTGTCGCGCTCGATGATGAGACCGCTCGTGGCGTCGATCATATTGAAGTCGCCGATTGCATGACCCGGCTGCTCCAGCGGGTACATCCAGTGGCGGCCCGTCCACGCTTCCTGCTTCACGTCGAACTCGAGCACGCGCAATGCGCTTTTTCCTTCGTATTGCTCGGGACCCTTGCTCGCGGCATCCCACAGCGGTCCTTCAAGCAACGCATACAGCTTGGCGCCGTCTTTCGACGCCGCCATGCCTTCGAATCCCTTGGAGCGGCGCACCTGGAAGTTCATCGCATCGGCCGGCCAACCGGGTGTGGCGACGGCGGGATTATCCGGCGAGCGCACCGGCTTGCCGTCGACCAGCGTGTCGAACACTTTCAACACGCGACCTTGCATATCCGTCTTGATCAGATAGGGTCCGAACTCGTCGCCGATCCAGATCGCACCGCCCGCGAATTGAAAGCTCTCGGGATCGAAATCGGCACCGGTGAGATACCGGGTTTTCGAGCCTTCCTGAACGATCCGAAACGGCACCTGCTTGTTGGGGTCGCTCAGGAACACGGTCGCCAGGCGCTGAAACTTGCCCGTCTTGAAGTCGATCTTGTAGTGATTGAGATAGAGCATTGAATCGGCCGAGTTGGCCTTGGCGCCCAAGCCGTTATCGGTCAGGATCCAGAAGCTGCCGTCGGGCATGTGCTTGATGCCTGAATGCCCTTGCGCCGGCTGCCCCTTGAACGGCAACGACATGCCGGTGGGACGATTGTTCGACATGCCCATCACGGTGCCGATTTTTTCGGTGCGTTTGCCATTCGAGAACTTGCCGCTCGTGGTGAGGTCGGCGGGCGCGTTCTCGGGCGGCATAATGAAGGTTGCGGCCGGCAAGATGGCGTGCCCGGCCAACGTGGCGGGATAGGCCGAGGCCGCCGTTTGCGCGTGCGCGGCGAGCGACACGCTGCACAATGCAGCGGCGATAAAACTATAAGTGACGGTATTGAAGCGCATGGCCTGAGCGGCTCCCACATGGAAAGAACGCACACGATGCGGCATGCTTGTGTCATGACCATGACAACAGCCAGCGCGTCGTGCAGCCACCCGCAACGCGCCACGAACGCACAAAAAAAAGGCCTCGAAGCATTCGCTTTGAGACCTTTTTCAAACCATGGATGAACCATGGAAAATTCTGGTGCGCCCGGCAGGATTCGAACCCACGACCCCTTGGTTCGTAGCCAAGTACTCTATCCAACTGAGCTACGGGCGCTTTGGTAAAGAGGCGACTTTATACCATGAAATTTTGACGGTTTGCAAATCGATGCGAAAGCGCGTTATTGGCAACCGTTCTTTTTGAAATCGATCACCATGAAGCCATCGTGCGCGTAGCTGTCGAAGCGTTCGCCGCGCACCTTATATTCCGGCCGGCATGTGGTGCGAATGACCTCGGGCACATCTTCCGTTTCGATGAACGGGTAGTTGATCCCGAAGAGGGCCAGATAGAGTTCGCTCGTCCAACCGGTATCGTCCAACGTCTGCGGCAACACCGTGTCCAGCACCGGGAAATGGTTGAGGATCAACGCGGCCACGGGCGACGGTTTCACAAGGCCATGGAAGTACATGCCGCGTGGCGCGCCCTCGCGTGTGTTGTCCAGCCGGCTCAATATGCTTGCCGCAATCACGCTGTCGTAACGCTCTTGCGCATGCAGCGCATTGCCGTAGGCAAACACCAGCGAGTACGCGTAGATCATCGGCACCAGCAGGAAATACCGCAGAATAGGCGCGCGCTTTTCGATGGTCAGCAGAAACATCAACGCCACGGCGTACAGTGCTGCGCCGAAGCCGATCATGGTGCGCGGCTCCATCACAGGATCTTTCAGCGCGAGCAAAATTCCGAAGACGAAAACCGGGATGCAGAAGGTGGCGATGACCGCGAGGGCCGCGACCACGACGCCTGCGGCACTGCGATAGATCGTGGCGTAACGGCCGGCGCGGTAAAGCGTGCCAAGGAGCGCCACGATGGTGAGCGGCAGCAGAATCCACATGGTGCTGGGCGTCAGCGCCGTACCTAATGTGGCGTAGCCCGTCTGGATATTGCGCCACACGGCCGCGGGCAAATCGCCATTGAGCGATACGAAATCGCGGTGCGACATCGCATAGCTTCCCTGCACCAGCTGACTGGCGCTCACTTCATACAGCACATTGCTAAGCAGCAACGCGCCCACGCGCACACCCAACTCGCGCCAGATGGCGGTGGGTGTGGCCTGACGCGCGACGGCATACAGCACGGCCGTGATAGACAGGATGATGTAGGCGTTGAGCGCCGCCTGATAAAGGCACAACAACAGGAACAAACACACCGTGGACCACAGCAGCTCGACCTTCCACTCCCGCCGTAAGGTGAACGGCGCGATCGCAAAGGCCAGGGCCAGGCACATGCTCCACACATCGAAGCGATACGACAGGTTGGAAAGAAAGAAGGGATTGGCGACCAGCAGGAACGCGGCCATCATCGCAAACGGGCGCGTCGAGACGGGTTGCACCCGGCACAGGCCCCATAAGGCCAACGCCACGCTGATCGCACCCAATACCAATGGCAACGGCGCAAGATCGACCACGATGGGTTCGGAGATGCGCAGATTCAGCAACATCATGATGCCGTCGGCGAGCGGACGGCCATTCGTGGACCAGGACGCATAACCATTGGCCACGCGGTCGAGATCGTCGAGGTAGTACACGTTTGCCAGCGCAATCGGCAGCACGTAAAACAGGCACATGGCCAGCGCCAGCGTCAACAGAAACTTGGACGGCGTAGTACGGAGTGATTCCACGGATGACATCGGGCAAAACGTTCAACTTCGGCACGCGGCGAACGCGGCCGGCCAATCCGCACTTTGCCCGAATTGCGCGCCCTAAAGTAGTGCAGAATCAAAAAAAACGGGAAAGTTGGCGTTTTCGCAACTTTCCCATCCTGCATCTCCGCGAAGTGCTGCATTGCACGATGGAGGGGCTGACATCACGCTGAAGTCAGTGCCACCGCGCCAGATTCCGCGTGGCTATGCCGAACGTCCACCCGTTCGCATACCCGTAGCAACGACCGCCGCCAGGATCTCGACAGGGTCGATGACGCCAAGCGCCATCAATGCACGTAGTAAGCCTTGATGCTGTCCACCAGCGTCTGCAGATCCTGCCGCGATACATCGAGGTGTGTGACCAGCCGCGTGGGCCCGCCGTAGGTTGAGCGCATCAAGATGCCCTGCGATTGCAAGTGCTGCTCGAGCGGCTTGGCATCGGCGTCGGGAATGCGGAGGAACACCATATTCGTGGCTTGCGACAGCACATCGATCTGGGCGACCTCGCCCAGCGCACGCGCCAGCCACGCAGCATTGTCGTGATCTTCGGCCAGACGATCGAAGTGATGATCGAGCGCGTAGTGACATGCCGCCGCCAGCACGCCAGCCTGCCGCATGCCGCCGCCCAACACCTTGCGCCAGCGGCGTGCACGCTCTATCAACTCGGCATCGCCCACCAGCACCGATCCCACCGGCGCACCCAAGCCCTTCGAAAAGCAGATCGACACGGAATCGAACGACTCGCACATCTGCTGCAGTGTGGCGTTCGACGCCACGGCGGCATTGCACACGCGTGCGCCGTCCAGATGCACCGACAGTCCCAGCGATCGCGCGAGCGCAGCCGCATCGCGCACATACTCAGCCGGCAACACTTTGCCGCCAATGGTGTTTTCCAAAGCCAGCAAACGGGTGCGCGCGAAGTGCGGATCGATGGCCTTCATCGCACCGCGAATCGCGTCGAGCGGCAAACTGCCGTCTGGCGCATGTTCCAGCGGCTGCGGCTGAATGCTGCCCAGCACGGCAGCGCCACCGCCTTCATATTTGTAGGTATGTGCTTGCTGGCCCACCAGATACTCGTCACCGCGGCCGCAATGCGCCATGAGGGCCGCCAGATTGCTTTGCGTGCCGGTAGGAAACAACAAGCCGGCAGCCTTGCCGGCGCGCTCGGCCACCAACGCCTGCAAACGATTGATCGTGGGATCGTCACCGTAAACGTCATCGCCCAGTTCGGCCGCGACCATCGCGTCGCGCATGCCAGGAGTTGGACGGGTAACGGTATCACTGCGCAGGTCGATCATGAACGGCTCCGAAAGTTGAGGCCATGATCGTACTCCCCGTTGTCGTCGAACGCGGGAAGATTTGCGGCGGATCGCATGCAACGGGCGTGCATTGCGGGAACGGTGTCCAGCGACATCGCGACGCGGCGTGAACGTAGACGTCGCAATGACACGCTGGTGGCCACGTCATACCGAGAGGTTTAGGCAAGGATCAGCGGCAAATCGGCTTTTCGTGTCGTGGGCCGTAACGCTATCGTGAAGGCTCGACGAACGTCTGACAAAGGACATGTGATGCCCCAATTCAACGCAACATCGACCGCCGATGATGTTCTGGCGAACGTGGATCTTCGTGGCCGGCGATTTCTGGTGACGGGTGTATCTTCGGGAGTGGGTCTCGAAACCGCCCGCGTGCTCGCGTCGCGCGGCGCTGAGGTGGTGGGCACGGTGCGCGATATCGCGAAGGCCGACAAAGATGCCGATCGCATCCGCGCCGCCGCCAGGCAAAGCGGTGGCAGCCTGCAGTTGATTGCGCTCGATCTCGCATCGCTCGCAAGCGTGCGCGCCGGTGCCGACGGCCTGTTGGCGGCGGGTGCGCTGTTCGATGCCGTGATCGCCAATGCCGGCGTCATGGCTACGCCCGAGGGTCGCACCGTCGATGGCTTCGAAACACAATTCGGCACGAACCACCTGGGCCATTTCGTGCTGATAAACCGTATCGCCGCGCTGCTGCGGATCGGCAGCCGAGTTGTCGTGCTTTCGTCCAACGGCCATCGCGGCGCCGATGTCGACCTCGACGATCCAAACTTCGAGCACAAGGCGTACGACCGCTGGGCGGCCTACGGTCAGTCCAAGACGGCCAACGCGCTCTTTGCGGTGGAGTTCGACCGCCGCCATCGCGATCAAGGCATACGTGCCGCTTCGGTTATGCCGGGCACCAGCGATACGCCGCTCATGCGACACCTCGGCCAGGACGATCTGAAGGCGGTTTTCAATCAGATTGCGTCCGATCGCAAGGCCGGGGGTGAAGCGCCGCTCAAGATGAAAACGGTCGAGCAGATGGCCGCGACATCGGTGTGGGCGGCCATCGTGGCCGACGCCGATGACATCGGTGGCCGGTACCTCGAGAACTGTCATGTTGCAGAGATCGACGATGTGCCCGGCATTCGGGACGGCGTGATGTCTTATGCGCTTGATGGCGAGCGGGCAAAAGCGCTGTGGATCAAGAGCGAAGCATTGGTCGGCGAGCGTTATCGTTAGCCGGGTCATCGTTCATTCTTGAAACGACCGCCGTTTGGCCGAACGCAGCACAAACAAAAAAGCCTTCGACTGGCGTCGAAGGCTTTTTGCAGAAATGTGGTGCGCCCGGCAGGATTCGAACCCACGACCCCTTGGTTCGTAGCCAAGTACTCTATCCAACTGAGCTACGGGCGCATATTGACGGCATACGCTAAAAGCGCCACCGCTGCCCCAATGAAGCCTACGCTCAAATCAGTATGATCAGACTTCGAAAACTTGATTTGGCCTTCACTGCGGCTGGCTGATCGGTTTGCTACGAACATCCCGTCAACCAAGACAGCGACTATAACACGAAAAAAACTAACCCTGCAACGTCACCTTCTCGCCGAGTTGTTTTTTCACTTGCGTGAGTGCCGGCGGCAGGCCTTGCTGCAGCGTCTGGAACAACTCGCGATGCAGCGCCAGTTCCTGTTTCCACGAATCGGCATCGATGCCCGTGATCTGGTCGAACTGCGCTTGCGTGAAATTCAGTCCGTCCCAGCTGATATCCGTGTAGCGCGGCGTCACGCCAAACAGATGCTCTTCGCCTTCGGCGTTGCCGTCGATACGTTCCAGCATCCACTTCAACACGCGCATATTGTCGCCAAAGCCGGGCCAGATGAACTTGCCGTTCTCGTCGGTGCGGAACCAGTTGACGCAGAAAATATGCGGCAGCTTGAAGCCACCCGCTTCCAGACGCTTGCCGAGCTCCAGCCAATGCGTGAAGTAATCGCTCATGTTGTAGCCGCAGAACGGCAGCATGGCGAACGGATCGCGACGCACCACGCCTTGCTGACCCGTTGCGGCGGCGGTAGTTTCCGAGCCCATCGTGGCTGCCATGTAGACGCCTTCGACCCAGTTGCGCGCTTCGGTCACCAACGGCACCGTGGTCGAACGGCGGCCGCCGAAGATGAAGGCATCGATTGCCACGCCTTGCGGGTTATCCCACTCGGGATCGAGCGCCGGATTTTGCTCGGCCGACACCGTAAAGCGAGCATTCGGATGCGCCGCCTTGCGGCCGGTTTCGCGACCGATTTCGGGCGTCCACGAACGGCCTTGCCAGTCGGTCAGGTGCGCGGGTGCGGGGCCCATGCCTTCCCACCAGATATCGCCGTCATCGGTCAGTGCCACGTTGGTGAACAACACGTTCTGACGCAACGACGCCATGCAGTTGTAGTTGGTTTTTTCGCTGGTGCCCGGCGCCACGCCGAAGTAGCCGGCTTCCGGGTTGATGGCGTACAAACGGCCATCCGCACCCGGCTTGATCCAGGCGATGTCGTCGCCGATGGTGGTGACCTTCCAGCCCGGCAAAGCAGCGGGCGGCACCAGCATCGCGAAGTTGGTCTTGCCGCAGGCCGAGGGGAACGCAGCAGCCACGTGCATCTTGCGGCCTTCGGGCGAGGTCACGCCCAAAATCAGCATGTGCTCGGCGAGCCAGCCTTCTTCACGGCCCATCGTGGAGGCGATACGCAAGGCAAAGCACTTCTTGCCCAGCAAGGCATTGCCACCATAACCCGAACCGAACGACCAGATTTCGCGCGTTTCGGGATAGTGCACGATGTACTTGATGTCGTTGCAAGGCCAGGCCACATCCTTCTGGCCGACTTCCAGCGGCTTGCCCACGCTGTGCACGCAAGGCACGAACTCGCCGTCCGTGCCCAGCACGTCGTACACCTTCTTGCCCATACGCGTCATCAGACGCATGTTGACCACCACGTAGGGTGAGTCGGAAAGCTCGACACCGATGTGGGCGATCGGCGAGCCCAGCGGGCCCATCGAAAACGGAATCACATACAGCGTGCGACCGCGCATGCAGCCCGTGAACAGATCGCTCAGGGTGGTGCGCATCTCAGCTGGATCGCACCAGTTGTTCGTGGGGCCGGCATCGGCTTCGTTGGCCGAACAGATATACGTGCGATCTTCGACCCGCGCCACGTCGCTCGGATCGGACCACGCCAGATACGAACCCGGACGCTTCTCCGGATTGAGTTTTTGCAAGGTGCCGGCGTCGACCATTTGCGCGCAAAGGCGGTCATACTCTTCTTGCGAGCCGTCACACCACTCCACTCGGTCGGGCTGGGTCACGGCGGCAATCTCGGCCACCCATTGCTTCAGTTTCTCGTGCTTGACCCAAGCCGGGGCTTGGGCAGCGGTGCGCTTATCGATAGTCGGAACAGCACTCATGGTCGAACTCTCCTGCCTGGCGATCGGACGATCCTGTTGCGGATCGTCGCTTTATTGCTCGGATGAACGAAACGGCCGCCATCCATCACGCGGTAACGCGATGTCATGCGACCGAAACATTGACTATAAACCGGCCTGCAAATTATGAATAATCATCCTAATGGTGCATTGCAAGCAGCTGTAAGCAATCCGTCCCCGGCTGTCGGCGTATTCCGGCGATAGGGGGAACGCGTCCAGCGACCATCGCCCGATGATCAACCGCGGTAGGTCTTGGGCGGACTGCCCAGCGCCCGATGGAACATGGCCGTAAACGCGCTTGGGCTCTGATAGCCCAGATCGAGCGCCACCGTGGTGACGGCTTGCCCCTCCGCCAGGCACCGTACCGCTTCCAGAAGCTTTGCCTGTTGCAGCCAGCGCACGAACGTCAGCCCGGTTTCGCTCAAGAATCTCCGGTAGAGGGTTTTACTGCTGATCCCCAAGCCTGCGGCATACGCCTGCGTATCCAGCGGCGCAGCCAGGTCGGCCAGCACCCGTGCGCACAAGGCACGCAGGTCGGCGCTTTCGGGCAGCGGCAAATCGAAGCCGCAGGACTGCAACCGGCGCAGCTCAGCAAGAATCAGCGTGGTTAAAAGTGGGTAGTCACTGTCGCGCGCGGCGTCGGCCGCGGCCTGAACCGCGGCCGCATCCTGCACCGACGGCGCGTCCGCCGTCACGCGAACAATCAACTCCCGCATCAGGGGCGTCATGTCGAGCACTGCGCAGTCATCAGGCATGCCGGCGATATGTTCAGCGTCGATATACAACGTCCGCATATCCACCGATCCGGACATGCGGATCTCATGCACCACATGCGCGGGAATCCAGAGCGCGCGCGTCGGCGGCACGATCCACAGCCGGCGAGGGGTGCCTACCCGCATCACGCCGCTCGCGCCAAACAAAAACTGCGTGCGCGCGTGCCAATGGGGCGGGATATGGAAATCCGGTTGCAACAGCCGGCGCCGCGTCACCATGGCGGGCGCATCGGCGTTCGCCACCTTGATCTCATGCGGTGCGGGCGGAAGGCCCCCCTTCGATTCGCTCATGTCCATTTCGCGATAGTTTCGGTCATAAAGTCGAAAGACAGAATCACGCCAGTTTCTCACAATGCATCAATGCGGTCAGAAACCGCAGCCACCTCCACCTTCCAATACACGCGACGCCAGCGATGAACCCAGTCAATCCATCCGATCCCTTCGCTTCCGAGCCCCATGCGCATCCCCGCGCCGTCATGCTGCTGCTGAATATCGCGCACGGCATCGATCACATGTTCCTGCTGATCTTTGCTGCTGCGGTCACCACCATTGCAGCCGAATTCGGCTTTGCGCGGTGGGAAGACTTGATGCCCTATGGCGTGGCGGCCTTCTTTCTGTTCGGGATCGGCTCGTTGCCCGCCGGCCGCCTGGGCGACATGTGGGGCCGCCGCAGGATGATGCTGCTGTTCTTCTTCGGCATCGGCGGCGCGGCGATCCTGTGCGCGCTCACGCAAAACGCGTGGCAATTGGCCGCCGGACTGGCGCTCATTGGCGCGTTTGCCGCCATCTATCATCCGGTAGGCATCCCGATGATCGTGCAAAACGCCCCCAACCCGGGTGCCGTGATTGGCGTCAACGGACTCGCCGGCAACCTCGGCGTTGCGCTTGCCGCGTTGATCACGGGGTTGCTCATCAAAACGATCGGCTGGCGTGCCGCGTTCGCACTGCCCGGCTTGATCGCGATCGTGTGCGGACTTCTCTTCATGCGGGTATGCCCGCACGAAACGGAAGCGCCCGCCAAGCGCCGTGGCCGCGCAGCTGTGGCGCTCAATCCCGCCCAACTTGCGCGCGCCTTCGCCGTCATGACGGCGGCTGCGGTTACCGGCAGCCTGCTCTTCAACTTCACCACCAATGGCAACGCCCAGCTTTTAAGCGAGCGTTTTCGCAACATCGTCGAAGATCCCGCGCTGCTGGGCGCGATGCTGGCCGCGATCTACGCGCTCGCGTCGCTCGCGCAAGTGGTGGTGGGACGGCTGATCGACCGCGTATCGCTCAAGCCCTTGTACCTGTGCATCGCGCTGGCGCAGATCCCGTTGCTGATGTGGGCATCGGTGGCGCAAGGATGGGGGTTGTTTGCTGCTTTGGTTGGCGCCATGGTGTTCATCTTCGGCGCCATCCCGTTCACCGACGCCATGATCGTGCGCTACGTCGACGACCGCAGCCGCTCGCGCGTGGCGGGCATGCGCCTCACGGTGTCGTTCGGCATCAGCTCGCTTGCGGTGTGGTTACTGGGCCCCGCCGTGAAGGAGATGGGATTTACCACCTTGTTGGGCGTGATGGCGGCGATTGCGGCATGCACTGCGGTGATGGTGATGCTGCTGCCGGCCGAGCCGGCGAAGGTGGAGGCCGCAAAGGCCGTCGCTTGAATGTCAATGCGGCCGTTTTAGTGTCAAGGCAGCCGCGTGAGTATCAGGGCAACGGCTTGAGTGTTACGGCAGCGGCTTGAGTATCAAGGCGACGGCTTGAGTATCAAGGCCACGGCTTGGCATGGGCGGGCCGTTGGCTTAGGGACGTGACCACGTCGTCCAGTGCGGCGACGATCTCGGCAAACGCAGGACGGCCATCGCGATTCTCGCTGATGCACTGCCCCTGCAACCCATCCAGTACGGCGAATTCAGCAGGCAAAGCATCCCGCTCGTCGCGGGCCAGCGCCAGCAGTTCTTCCAGCAACAAACCAAACGCCCGCACCTCAATGCGCTCATAAGCTTCTTCGGTGGCGTCGTAAAACGACGCTGCGCCAAAGTCGCCCAAAAACGCACGTCCATCATCAGCGTAAAGAATGTTGTGCGCGTACAGGTCGCCATGCATGATGCCCCGCCCGTGCAGATGTCGCGCGGCATCCGCAATCCCGCGTGCCACGCGCAGCGCCGCGGCAAGCGTCAAGCGCTGCCCGGGCGCATACACATCGCGCGTGCAACTGGCAAAGCTCGGCGGATCCGCCAAGTTGCCAAGGCTCGAATCGATCAACGCCAGTACCAGGCCTTCCGCGCGATCGGGGTGATTGTCGATGCGGGCATGCACCGGGATCAGACTGGCATGACCGCTACCGGCAATGCACGCTGCCATCTCGTTTTGCGGCAACCCGTCGCTGGTCACCGCCCCTTTGAAAAGCTTGATCGCCACAGGCTTCGGCGCATCGGCAGCGGTTTGCGCCCACTCGCCCCGATAGATCACGCCCGACGCGCCTTCGCCCAGCTTTTCTTGCACGTCGATCCGATCCCAGTCGACATGCACCGGCACGTCGTTGGCACGGCCAGCCGCCTCCTCAGCGGCAAAAACCGGATTGCCCGCCACCGCCAGCCACGCCAGCCGCGGCAAGGCGTGCAACCACGATGGCAGCGCCTCGAGCCGATTGGCCGACAGCCGCATCAACTCGATCTCCTGGCACTGCACCAAGGTATCCGGCAACGCCGTCAACCGATTGCCGGCCAACAGCAGCTTGCGCAAGCCTGTGCAATCGCCGATCTCTGCCGGCAAGGCAGCGATCCGATTGTCGGTGAGCGTAAGCCACTGCAGGGTGGGTGCCAGCGACGCCCCGCTCACCCGTTCGATCGCATTGGCTTTCATGCCGAGCATAGTGAGCGCGGGGCATCGGCCCAGTACGTCGGGAATATGGTCGAACGCGTTAAACGACAGAAACAGAATCCGCAGCCTATGCAGGCGATCGAAGTCCGCTGGCAAGTCCGTTAACGCATTGCCGCTCAGATCGAGAATTTCCAGGGTATCGGCAAGCGATAGGATCTCGCGCGGGAACGTGGTGAGGCCACCGGTGATGTGAAGCTGGCGCGCGCCTGCCAACTCACCGGCGCGCAGTTGGGTCAAGGTGTCTGTTGCGGAGTTCTTGTCTGGCATTGCTGGCTGGTAAGGTGAGTCGGTCGCCAACGGGTCGACGACGTTCGTTCGGTGGCCGTTTGTCCGGCGCCGTGTGTTCACAGTCTATTTATCGGACGCTAGATGTATGACGCGCTCCTACAGACGCAATGCGTATGACGCGTTGAATCTCTCGCTACCGAGCGCCGGCGATTCGATTGACGCAGTGTAATCGGCACCGTTCGTGCTCAATGCCCATCAAGTTGAAAACGTTCGAATCGGTGCAATGCCTCGTCGATACGCGCTTGGTGCCGCGCGGCGTTCCCCTGCCCCACCCACGTCCATTGCTGCACCAGCAACTTGCGTTGCGCGCGATCCGTTTTGAGATCGATGGCCGCCACCACTTCATCGTCCACCAATACCGGAAGCGAAAAATAACCATACACGCGCTTTTCCTTCGGCACATACGCTTCGAATCGGTGTTCATAATCGAAGAAAAGCTGCAGTCGCTTGCGCTGAATGATGAGCGGATCGAAGGGCGACAGGATATGCACGCCGGGATGTGTCGGCGCCGCTGTCAGCGCCGCGTCGACGAGCGCTGGCCTTACCCAGTGCGCAACCTGCTCGCCGCCTGCGATCACCGCCGGCACAAGCTGACCCCTACGCACGCGCGCCTCAATTACCGCACGGATCATCGGCTTGCGCTTCGCATCCAGATGGCAGATCGAATCGAGGCTCACTACGCCTTGCGAACGCAGGGCCCGATCAAGCAGGTAATCCAGTACCTGCTTTTCAGTCGCTGCCCGCGGTGCCTTCTCCCAACCAAAATGGCGATCGATGAGCTCGTAGGTTTTCAACATGCCGGCACGCGCACTGATCGTGACGGCGCCGTTATAGAACGCCAATTGCAGCGCACGCTTGGAGGGCTTTTTGCTCGCCCACGCATGAGTTTTCTCGACGAGCTCGTCGTCGGCAATGTCGCGAATAGATAGTGCACCGTCGCGCCGAATACGCGCCAGCACTCTGCTCAGTTCCTGCTTGCTCACCGAATCGAACCCATTGCCAGGCGCCAGCCGGTGCCGCTTCATCTCGCCGATGAAGCATGGCAGGTCCGCTATCGGCACATACGACAGCGCATGCGTCCAATATTCGAACACCGACTTATCCACCGACTGCGCTTGCCGCAGATGGTCGCGACGGTAATCGGGAATGCGGCTGTACAGGATGTGGTGATGGCATCGTTCGATCACATGGATCGTATCGATCTGCACATAGCCCAGATGTGCAATGGCCCGCGGCGTGGCCTCGGGGCCACTGCCAAATGGCGCCGGCTCGGCCAACCCCTGCGCCCGCAGCCAGATCTGCCGGGCGATGGACTGCGGCAAAACGACGGGCTTAGCAGGCAAACGAGGCATAGGGCAAAGGTTGTAGAACGGTTATCGACGCCGGATGCGTGACGATTGCCGGAATGGCAATGCGCGAGGCAACGTCGCATAAAGGTGCAACGCTTGGCAAACGAGAAAAGAGAAACCACACATCACGCGCCAATGCCTCACACAGGCATGAATCAGAACAAGAGCGGCCAGAAACGCGAAAGCCCCTGAGTCCGTTGGCGTACCAACAAAATCAGGGGCTTAAATACTTCTTGGCGGAGACGGAGGGATTCGAACCCTCGATGCAGTTTAACCCACATGCTCCCTTAGCAGGGGAGTACCTTCAACCACTCGGCCACGTCTCCGCGAAGCACAGGATTCTAGCACGGTTTTTTAATCGCTACGCCGCGCCAGCCTTCTGTGTTCAAACCTTGTCGGTTCCCGGCGCTTGATCCAGGCCAAACGCCTTGTGCAACGCGCGCACGCCGAGTTCCATGTACTTGTCGTCGATGATGACCGACGTCTTGATTTCGCTGGTGCTGATCATCTGGATGTTGATGTTGTCGGCAGACAGCGTCTGGAACATCAGGCTGGCCACGCCGACGTGCGAGCGCATGCCGATCCCGACGATGGACACCTTGGCGACTTTCTCATCCGTGACGAGTTCGCGGGCCTGAACGGCCGGGATCACGTCGCGCTTGAGCACGTCGACGGTGCGCTGGAACTCGTTGCGGTTGACCGTGAACGAGAAGTCGGTCGTGCCGGCAACCGATTGGTTCTGCACGATCATGTCGACATCGATATTGGCCGCGGCCACGGGGCCGAGGATGGAGTAGGCGATGCCGGGCTTGTCCGGAACGCCCAACAACGTGATTTTGGCTTCGTCGCGGCTGAAGGCGATGCCGGAGACAACGGCGGCTTCCATTTTTTCGTCTTCCTCAAAAGTAATCAGCGTGCCCGAACGCATTTCGTCGTCGAGCGGAATGAGCGGGTCGGTCAGGGATGACAGCACGCGCGTCGGCACACGGTATTTACCGGCGAACTCGACCGAGCGGATCTGCAGCACCTTGGAGCCCAGGGAGGCCATTTCGAGCATTTCTTCAAACGAAATGACGGCCATGCGGCGTGCTTCCGGCACGACGCGCGGATCGGTGGTGTACACCCCATCCACATCGGTGAAGATCAGGCATTCATCGGCCTTGATGGCGGCCGCCACGGCCACGGCGGAGGTATCGGAACCGCCCCGCCCCAGCGTGGTGATGTGGCCTTCGTCGTCGATGCCCTGAAAGCCCGTAACCACGACCACCTTGCCGGCATCGAGATCGGCACGGATGCGCGTATCTTCGATCGAGGTAATGCGGGCCTTGGTATAGGACGAATCGGTGCGCACGGGCACTTGCCAGCCGGTGTAGCTGCGGGCAGCAACGCCCTCGGCTTGCAAGGCAATGGCGAGCAACGCGCTGCTGGCCTGCTCGCCGGTGGCGGCAACCATGTCGAGTTCGCGACCGTCGGGTTGCGGCGCGAGTTCGCGCGCGAGCCCCAACAAACGGTTGGTTTCACCCGCCATGGCGGAGGGGACAACAACGACCTGGTGGCCTGCGGCATGCCACTTGGCGACGCGACGCGCCACATTCTTGATGCGCTCGACCGAGCCCATCGACGTGCCGCCATACTTATGGACGATTAGGGACATCTATCTCATTCTCTGGCAATGGTTCCCTGCCCAGGGCAGCTGGCAGGCAAAGCTCACTAGTGTAACGCGTGATGATGACGTTGAGAACCGTTCAGGTTTTCTCGACGCAGATACGACCGCGTACGCAGACGATGCAGAACGCGCCGTGCTGCCAACGCAACTGCCGATCGTGGCCCAGACTATGCAACTGACGTAGCTGCCGCGCCAGTTCGCCGAGCCGGGCATCGGTCGGCATGCGTGCACCCATCCGATCGAGCCAAAAGCGCAACACCTGCCTTTGCCGGGCGGGCGACAAGGTGCGCCATGCGGCGAGCGACACGCTGGCGCCGTCAGGCGAAGGCTCGAGCCGTGCAAGATCGTCTTCAGCCACTTCCGCGAGGATCTCGCTGGCTTCGCGCATGTGCCGGGCATGCCGCGCCAGAATGCCGCGCCATTGCGGCCAGCGCGCGTTGAGCACCGGGGCGAGCAACGTGCGCACGGCGGCGCGCGTATAGGCCGCGTCGGCGTTGCTGGGATCGTCGACCGGCACCCAGCCCGTGGCCTCGGCGAACCGCTCGGCCGCCACACGGATCGCGTCGCGGTCGATGTCCAGCCAGGGGCGTACGAGCGTCAAACCCGCTCTGTGCGTGTGTGCGGCCATGCCGCCCATGCCGGCCACCCCACTGCCGCGCAAGAGCCGCAGCAATACCGTTTCGGCCTGATCGTCGCGATGATGTGCCATCCACAAGGTGTCGATACCGGCATCAGCGGCCATCTGCGCAAACGCCGCATAACGCGCCTCGCGCGCCGCGGCTTCGATGCCGCGGCCGGTGTTGCGCGCGACGTCAACGTGCACCACATCGAGGGGCAGATCGAGCCCCGCGCACAGAGCACGAACGTGGTCGGCCCAGCGATCGGCTTCGACAAACAAGCCATGATGAACGTGAAACGCGCGAACGGATCGAGCGGATAATTCCGCCTCACGCACCACGGCAACGGCCGCCAGTGCAAGCATGGCGGAGTCGCCCCCCCCGCTGAGTGCAATGGCGATCCGGGCGTGAGGATGCGCCGCGAAGGCCTGCCGCACGGCGTCGAGCGTGACCGGGCTCAACACCCCCGAATGCGCGACCATGTCAGACATCGGGGCGGCCTCGCGATCGCGCAGGCTGAACGGTTAAGCCCGCACTTCCTGGAAGCGGCCATAGCCCATCAGTCGCTGAATGCGCTGATCGACCAGTTCTTCACTCGATTGACCGGAGAGCTGGCGCAAGGCATCGCTCAACGAACGGCGCAACAGGCGCGCCATGACCCGCGGATCGCGGTGGGCGCCGCCCACGGGTTCATTGACCACGCGGTCGACCAAACCAAGGTCTTTCAGACGCGGCGCCGTAATCGCCAGGGCTTCGGCGGCCTCGGCCGTTTTGTCGGCACTGCGCCACAAAATGGAGGCACACCCTTCGGGCGAGATGACCGCATAGGTGGCGTATTGCAGCATCAGCACGGTGTTGCCTACCGCCAGCGCCAATGCGCCACCCGAGCCGCCCTCACCGATGATGGTGGTGACGATCGGCACCTTGAGCTCGGCCATCGCGTAGATGTTGTGGCCGATGGCTTCCGACTGACCGCGCTCTTCCGCGCCGATGCCCGGGTAGGCCCCGGGGGTGTCGACGAACGTGAAGACGGGGATCTTGAACTTCTCGGCCAGACGCATCAGGCGCAACGCCTTGCGATAGCCCTCGGGACGCGGCATACCGAAGTTGCGCATGGCGCGCTCCTTGGTATCGCGGCCCTTCTGATGACCGATGACCATGCAGGCCGCGCCATTGAAGCGCGCCAGGCCGCCGACGATGGACTGGTCGTCTGCATACATGCGGTCGCCGTGCAACTCGTGGAAATCGGTGAAGATTTCGCGCACGTAGTCCATGGTGTAGGGACGTTGCGGATGGCGGGCGACGAGCGCGGTCTGCCACGGCGTCAATTTGCCGTAGATTTCCTTGGCCAGGCTTTGGCTTTTTTGCTGCAGCCGGCTGATTTCATCCGAAATATCCACCGCCGAATCGGCCTGCACATAGCGCAGTTGCTCGATCTTGTTTTCAAGTTCGGCCAGCGGTTGTTCGAATTCCAGGAATGTATTGCGCATGGGAAAAGATTCCGTTGAAGGGCGTCTGCTATCGGGCTCAGTACTGAACGGCGACTGCGTCCAGACTGCGCCACAAATACCAGGTGGCGACGGTACGCCAGGGCTGCCAAGCGTTTGAGACCTCTCGCGCCTCGAAGCGGGAGACGGGCTCGCCGCTAAAGTAATGGAGCGAGATCGCCTTTAGCAAGCCCAAATCGTCCAGCGGCAGGACATCCGGCCGCTGCAAGTTGAAGATCAGGAACATTTCTGCGGTCCAGCGGCCGATACCGCGGATGGCCACGAGCTCGGCGATGACCTGCTCGTCCTCCATCTCGGACCAGCGATCCGGATGCACCCGTTTTTCGGCAAAGTGCGTGGCCAGATCGATCAGGTACTCGGCTTTGCGCAGCGACAAGCCATTTTCGCGCAAGCCGGGCACGGTGGTCTTGAGCACCGACGCCGGCGACGGCCGTTTGCCGGCGAGGTCTTGAAAGCGCGCCCACAGGCCATCGGCCGCTTTCACGGTGATTTGCTGACCGATGATGGCGCGCGCCAAGGTAATGAACGGCGTGGTGCTTTCCCCCAGCCAGGCTTCGGGATGCTGAGGGATGATTTTCTTGAGAATGCGATCGCGTTCGGTCAGGTCGGCGACGGCCTCATCCCAATACGCGGGCTTGATCGAGGCGGTTTCGGCGATAGACATTCGTACGGATCCTTGGGGGCTTGAACCTGTGGGCACTTCAGGCCCGACGCCATTGGGTGACACCGCCGGCCTTGTCGTCGAGTTCGATGCCGGCGGCACGCAAGGCGTCGCGCAGACGATCGGCTTCGGCAAAATCACGGGCCTGCTTGGCCGCGCCGCGCGCCGCCACCATGGCATCGATATCGGCGTCGCCCAGCGTATCGGGACGTTCGGCAGCGCCCGCCGAATAACGGCTCGACCACTTGAAATAGGCGGCCGGCGACTGTTGAAGCAAGCTCAGCACGCCGCCCAATGCCTTCAATTGCGCCGATACCGCGGCATCCTTGGTACGGTTGGCTTCGGACGCGAGCTCGAACAGCGCGGCGACCGCGCCTGAGCTGTTGAAATCGTCGTCCATCGCCGCCGTAAAAGCGACCGCGGCGGGCGCACCCCAATCGACTTCGGCCTCTGCCGGCGGCACATTGAGCAGCGCCTGGTACAGGCGATCGAGCGCGCTTTGCGCATCGGCGAGGTTATCGGGCGCGTAGTTTTGCGCGCTGCGATAGTGGTTGCGCACGATGAAGAACCGCAACATCTCGGCTTCCCGCGCATTGACGGCGTAATCGGCCACCTCGTCGCTCGGATCGCCCTGCGCGATGGTTTGGCGAATCGTGCGGAAGTTGTTGAGCGACTTCGACATCTTGTCGGAATCGACCATCAACGGGCCGCAATGGATCCAGGTATTGGCCAAAGTGCCGCCGAAAGCCCCCTCGGACTGCGCAATTTCGTTTTCGTGATGCGGAAACTTCAGGTCAGGGCCACCGCCGTGAATATCCAACGGCTGGCCCAGCAGCGCATTCGCCATGGCCGAGCACTCGATATGCCAGCCTGGGCGGCCCATGCCGTAGGGCGACGCCCACTTGGTATCGTCGGGTTCCTCGGCCTTGGCCGACTTCCACAAGACGAAATCGAGCGGATCGCGCTTGGCCGATCCCACAGCCACGCGCTCGCCGGCCCGCAGGTCGTCGAGCGTTTTACCCGACAGCTTGCCGTAGCCTGGAAACTCGCGCACCGCGAAATTGACATCGCCATCGTCGGCCTGATAAGCCAGGCCACGGGCCTCCAGCTTGCTGATGATGTCGACCATCTCGCCCACATACTGCGTAGCGCGGGGCTCGCGATCGGGCGCTGCGACGCCCAGGGCCCGCTCATCGGCATGCATGGCGTCGATATAAAATGCGGTGACTTCGCCCAGACGCTTGTTGGTCTGGACGGCGCGGCGGATGATTTTGTCGTCGATATCGGTGATATTACGGACGTAATCCACGCTGTAGCCGCTATGGCGCAGCCAGCGCTGCACGACGTCGAAACTGACGAGCATGCGGGCGTGACCGAGGTGGCAATAGTCGTACACGGTCATGCCACAGACGTACATCCGCACCTTGCCCGGTTCGACCGGCTTGAAGGCTTCTTTCTTGCGGGACAACGTATTGTAAATTTGCAGCATGGCGCTAACGTCTTGGCCGGGGCTAAAATGGCGGTCTTTAAGTATAGCAAGCGGGCGCACGACGGCGCACGGGCGGGTATGCCCTCGGTCGTCACCGCCCGATATATCGGATGAACTTGTGACCATAACGCAGCACGCTTTATCGATTGCCCTGGCTTGTATGCTGGCCGGCGCATCGACGACGGTCCTTGCGGCCCAGGCGGCGCCTGGCGGTGCCTTGTACCCGTCGTCCTCGCCCACGGCCACCACGCTGGACGATCCCGTTCGCGAAGGCGGCTGGGAAGGACTTGCGCGCCTGCTGGACAAAGCCCGGCCCAGCGTCAATACGGCGCTGCAGCCCACGCCATCGCAGGTCACCAACCGCATCGAGCTGCTGTTGAGCCAAGGTCGTTACGACGAGGCGATCGCGCTGATCGAGAAACGCAAGGCGGAACTGGAAGCGCGCGCGCCGTTGGGCGGCGGCACGGATGTGCAGCTCGAGTTTCTGCATGCCCGTGCCTTGTCCGAAACCGGCAAGCCCAACGAAGCCATCGACATCTACAAGAACATGACGGTGTTGTATCCCGAGCTCCCCGAGCCCTGGAACAACATGGCTGCACTGTATGTGGCACGCGGCGAGCTCGAAAGCGCCGAAGAAGCGCTGCAGGCGGCACTTCGCGCTAATCCCAACTACACCACCGCGCGCGCCAATCTGGGCGATGTCCAGATGATGAAGGCGCAGCGTTCGTATCAGCAGGCCGGCACCGGCGCGCCCAAGCCCGTCTCCCGCCCTGCTTCCCCTCCCGCCCCCACAAAGGCGCCGGGCACCGGTCGATGACCGGCTGTACAGCGGCTTTTTTGGCCCCGTGGAATTCCCACGCTCAAGCACAGGACTCGTTTCGAGAATGATGACCCGTTTCTTGCAATCGCCTCTGCTGCGCGCGTCGATACTTGCCGTGTCGATGTTGGCCGTCGCCCCTCTGGGCGCCCAGGCTGCGCAGCCCACCTCTACCACTAAGAAAGGAACCGCCTCCATGTCCACGACTCCTCGCGTCGCTCTGCAAACCAACCTCGGCAAATTCGTCATCACGCTGGATGCCGAAAAAGCGCCCAAGACGGTCGAGAATTTCCTTACCTACGTGAAGGAAGGTTTTTATGACGGCACGGTGTTTCACCGCGTGATCGACGGCTTCATGATCCAAGGCGGCGGTTTCGAACCCGGCATGAAGCAAAAGCAGACGCATGCTCCGGTTGAAAACGAAGCCAACAACGGCTTGAAGAACAACCGCTACACCGTCGCCATGGCGCGCACCAGCGACCCGCACTCGGCTACCGCCCAATTCTTCGTGAACGTGGCCGACAACGACTTCCTGAACTTCAGCTCGCCCACGCCCAGCGGCTGGGGCTACACGGTATTCGGCACGGTGACTGAAGGCACCGACATCATCGACAAGATGCGCGGCGTGAAGACGGGCAACCGCGGCTTCCACCAAAACGTGCCGGCCGAAGACATCGTGATCGAGAAGGCCGAAATCGTTGAGTAAGCTTGTCCTGCCAGGCACGATCTGGCTCGCATCGGATCTGCACCTGGGTCCTCAGGCACCGGCGACGCAGGAGGCCTTTCTGGCCTTCCTGCAGGCCGCGGCCGACGAGGCCGATGCCTTGATCCTGCCCGGCGACATCTTCGATGCGTGGATTGGCGATGACGTCATCCGCGCCGCGCCGCCCTGGTTGGCCCAGGCCCTCGCGGGCCTGAAAGCCACCGGTGCGCGCACGCAGTTGTGGATCGGCCACGGCAATCGCGACTTTCTGATGGGCCAGGAACTGGCAGACGCGATCGGCGCACGCCTGCTGCCCGACCCGGTCACGCTGGTCACGGATTTCGGCGAGATTCTGCTCTCGCACGGCGACGCATACTGCACCGACGACGCGGCCTATCAGCAGTTTCGCGGCATGGTGCGCGATCCGCGCTGGCAGAATGAGTTCCTGTCCAAGACGATTCCCGAACGGCTCGCGCTTGCGCAAGCCGCGCGCGGCGAAAGTGTGTCGGCCAATCAGGCGAAGTCGGCCGAGATCATGGACGTCAATGCACAAGCGGTGGCCCAGGCGTTTGCCGACGCTGGCGTCGGCTTGATGGTGCATGGCCACACGCATCGGCCTGGCCGGCATGTCGAGATGATCGAGGGCCGCCGGCGCGAACGCTGGGTGTTGCCCGACTGGGATCTGGATCATGCCCAACCGCCTCGCGGCGGCTGGATGGTCATTGATCGCGATGGCCCGCAAGTCTTCGATATCGATCTGGAAGACTGACTTCGGCGCGCTTGTTGGCAAGCCTGCCACCTGGCGTAGCCGAATCCTGCGCCCTCACCCCCGATTGGGCCCCACGCCCAGAAACGACCCGCCGGCATCGAAGTCGCACACTTGCTGTGCGATCTCGATCACGCTGGCCACAACCGGGTTCATCAGCGACTTCTTGAATACCGCGTAATAACTCACTTGCGGCAGCGGCGGACTGACGCGCAATTGCAGCAGTTCGCCACGCGCGACCAGCGGCGCAAAATAGGCCGGGGGCAGATAGCTGATGCCCATGCCGAGAATCGTCATCTGCGCGACCACGCCCAGGCTGTTGCATGACAGCACCTGCTTCACGCTCAAGCCCTGCTCGGTAAACCATGCGTCGTACAGATACGAGAGCGCCGAATTGGTGGGCTGCGTAATCACCGGGTATGGGGCCAGGTCCTCCGGCGACAGCATGCTCGACGAATCGATGTCCAGCGATGGGCTGCACATCCACACATTGCGGATGGTGCCCAGCGGGACGCAGTCGTATTCGTAGCTCCAGAAGGGTCCGGGCATGATCGCCAGATCCAGACTGTCGTCAACGAGCCGCTGATACAGCGTGACGCCGCCATCGATCTCGGGCAGCAACTGCACCTTGGGATGCTGTTTGCTGACCTGACTGATCAAACTCGCCAGCCAGGTGAGCCCGACCAGTTCCGTGGCGCCCAGCCGCACACTGCCTTCGACGTTGGCCGCATCCCCCAGTTGCTGGACGATGTTGCTGTTGAGCGCCAACATATCGCGCGCGAGTTCGGAAAGCTTGCGGCCGCGGTGCGTGAGTCGCAATGTGCGCGGACCGCGCTCGAAAAGCGGCGTGCCGGCGAAGGCTTCGAGCTCCCCCACCCGCTTGGCGATGGCGGATTGCGTAGTGTGCAGCTTGCGCGAGGATGCGCTGAAGCTGCCGAGCTCGGCACTCCAGTAAAACGCTTCGAGTTGTTTGAGCGTGACCATCGACGACAGGGCAAGGCGCGGGGAACGTGTAACCATACCATCGTCCCCCAGCGCGGCCCTGCCGCCTTACGCCTTGTGCAGAATGTCGGCGAGAAAGCGCTGCGCGCGCGGATGCGCGGGCGCCGTGAAAAACTGCTCGGGCGTCGTCTCTTCCAGGATTTCGCCCGCATCCATGAACACCACGCGGTCGCTCACGTCGCGCGCGAAGCCCATTTCGTGCGTGACGCACACCATCGTCATGCCGTCGCGAGCCAGCGACTTCATCACCTGCAGCACTTCGCCCACCATTTCGGGGTCGAGCGCGCTGGTCGGCTCATCGAACAACATGATCGGCGGCTTCAACGCCAGCGCGCGGGCGATCGCCACCCGCTGTTGTTGCCCGCCCGACAGATTGCCGGGATAGGCGCCGACCTTCTCGGCCAAGCCCACGCGCTCGAGCAGTTGCATCGCTTCGCCGGTGGCCTCCTTGCGCGAGCGCTTTTGGATGGTGGTGGGCGCGAACAACACGTTGTCCAGCACCGTCATGTGCGGGAAAAGGTTGAACGACTGGAACACGAAACCAATGCCCTGGCGCAGAGTATTGAGGTTGACGTTTTTCGCATACACGTCCTGACCGTTGACCGTGATGGCACCCTTCTCGATGGGTTCCAGACGGTTGATCGTGCGGATAAGCGTCGATTTGCCGCTGCCCGACGGGCCGCATACAACGACGACCTCGCCCTGCGCGATCGTGAGATCCACATCGCGCAGCACGTGATGGGGGCCGTACCACTTATTGACTTTGTCGAGTTTGATCATGGGATGAGTCACCGATATCGATTAGGCCATGGCGCGCGCGCGGCGCACACGGAAGTCCAGCCAGTACAGGCCGCGGCTGAGCGTGAAGCACACCACGAAGTAAATGATGGCCAGGATGCCGAAGACTTGCAGCGGCTTGGTGAGCACCAGATTGTTGACCTGATTGGCGGCGAAAGTCAGTTCGTTCACGCTGATCACATAGCCCAGCGAAGTTTCCTTGATGGTGGAAATGAACTGGCTGGTCATGCTGGGCAGCACGTTGAGCATCGCTTGCGGCAACACCACGCGCCGCATGGTGGTCCAGTAACCCACACCCAAAGAGCGCGAGGCCTCGATCTGCCCCTTCGGAATCGCCTCGATGCCGGAGCGAATCACTTCACTCAGGTAAGCGCTTTCATAGATGACAAGTGCACACACCAAGGTGGTGAAGCCGCTTACGCTGTAGCCCGTGAGCTTAGGCACCGCGAAGTAAGCCCAGAAGATCAGCATCAGGAGGGGCATGCTGCGCACGATCTGCACCAGGCCCGAGGCGAACAACGCCAGCGGCCGGATGCTGCTCACGCGCGCCAATGCCAACAGCAACGCCAACGGCAGGGACAAGGCCAGGCCGCAGATCGCCAGAATCAGCGTGAGCGCGAGTCCGCCCAGCGGGCCGTTGGGATATTGGCCCACCAGCAGCGTGGGCCAGAAGTCATGAAGAATCTCAAGCACGGCCGCTGCCTCCCGCAATGCGGTAGCGCGCAGCGATGCGCGAACCGACGAACAACAGGAGGAAGGAACCGGCGATATACATCAGGGTCGCAGCGCCGAAGGTCGCAAACGTGCGATACGTTTCGTTTTCGATTTCGCGCGCCTGATACGTCAGCTCGACCACACCGATCGCCATGGCCACGCTGGTGTTTTTGAACAGCAACAAGGCACGGCCCACCAGCGGCGGAATCGAGATGCGCAAGGCCTGCGGCACGATGATGTGGCGCATGCACTGGATGTAGCTCGCGCCCAGGGCACGTGTGGCCTCGAACTGCGTGGTGGGGATGGCGCGCAACCCGCTGCGGATATCCTCGGCGATGTAGGCTGCCGATCCCAGCGCCAGCGCGATCGCGGCCAGCGAGAGCTCCGCATTGTGCTGATACAGCCAAGTGCGAAAGCCTTCCGGCAGCAATTCGGGCATCCCGAAGTACCAGAACAGCACTTGCACCAGGAGCGGCACATTGCGGTGATATTCGACGTAGATGTCGACGAACCAGCGCGCCACGCGCACGTTGGTGGCACGGATCACGGTCAACAGAATGGCGATGGTGAAGGCCATGGTCCAGGCCACGAGAAACAGCTGAATCGTGGTGACCATGCCCTGCCACAATTGGTGCAATTGGGCGGCATCGAGCATAAGGGAGTCCTCGCAGTACGGACAAAGAAAACGGCGCGGGCGCGGATCGCTGCTGCGATCGCGCGCCCGGTGGCCGTGGCGATCAGGCCGTGGCCGTCATCAACCCGCGATCGGGCCGATCACGAACGAGCGCTTGAGCTTGTAAGGCGTTTCAGGACCGAACCACTTCTCGAAGATCTTCGCGGCATCGCCCGATTTCTCGGCATCGTCCAGAATCTTGTTTACCGTTTCGATGAAACGCGGCTCCGATTTGCGCATGCCCAGGCCCCAGGCTTCGTCGAATACCGACTTCTCCATGATGGTTACCGGCGCGGTCGGCGGGCTTTGGATCACCAGGCGCGCGAGCACGAGTTCGGAGGCGAACTGGCCGTCCACCTTTTTCTGCTGCAGCGCCAGGTAGGCCGCCGAGCTGTCCGAGTAGCCGATCACTTGCGAATCGGTCAAACGCGCCTTGATTTCTCGCTCCGAGCTCGAACCCTTGGTGGCGCCCACGCGGCGGCCATTGAGTTGCTCGATCGTGGTCAGGCCCGAGTCGGCGCGCACCAGCAGCTTTTGGGGGCTCACATAGTAGCGGTTGCTGAACGCGATCTGCTCGGCGCGATCGGGGGAGTAACCCAGGTTGGCGGCGAGGATATCGACGCGCGATTCGTTGAGTTCAGGCACGCGGGCCGCGACCGACAACAGCTTGTAGTTCACGCGCACACCGATCTTGTCGGCAACCAGCTTGCAAAAGTCGATGTCGTAACCGATCAGTTCGCGGGTGGAGGCGTTTTGAAAGCTGAACGGCTGCGACGTGCCCAGCGTGCCGCAAACGAGTTCGCCACGTTGCTTGATATCGTCGAGCTGGTCGGCCGAGGCGCTGGCCGAGACCAGGGCGGCGGCGGCGAGCACGCCGATCGACAGTACGGATTTGAATGTCATGGATTTTCCCCTTATTGATAAACGGCCGCGGGCGGCCGACGGCAATGCAGTCGAGATCAGACGAGCTTTGCGCAGGCAGCGCGGATACTCTCGCAGCCCGCCGCGATATCTTCCAACGCGGCGGCGAACGAAAGCCTGAACGTGCCGGGCGCGCCATAGGCATGGCCGTCGATCACGGCCACACCGGCTTCGCGCAGCAGGTAATTGGTGAAGTCGGTATCGGTAGCGATCACGTCACCGGCGGGCGTCTTCTTGCCAAGCAAGGCCGAGCAGTCCGGAAACACGTAGAACGCGCCCTCGGGCACCACCACCTTCAATTCCGGCACCTTCTGCAAGGCGGCCACTGCGGCGTTGCGACGTTCGCGGAAGCGATCGGCAAAGATCTGTACGCACGATTGGTCGCCGGTCAAGGCGGCCAATGCAGCGGCCTGGCCCACCGAGGACGCGCCCGACGTGCTTTGCGATTGCACGATGGCCATCGCCTTGATGAGCTCGTCGGGGCCGGCACCATAGCCAATCCGCCAGCCGGTCATGGCATACGCCTTCGAGACACCATTGATGGCCAAGGTGCGCGAAGCGAGTGCGGGCTCGACCTGCAGCGGATGCACGGTGGGCGTATCGGTGAAGTTCAGACGCGCATAGATATCGTCGGTCATCAGCCACACATGCGGATGACTCGCGAGCACGGCCGTGAGCTTGGCCCAGTCGTCGCGCGAGTAAATGGCCCCGGTGGGATTGCTGGGCGAGTTCATCAACACCCACTTGGTGGCCGGCGTGATGGCGGCTTCGAGCGCCTCGGGCGTGAGCTTGTAATCGGTTTCCGGCGTGGCGGCCACGATGACGGGCTTGCCGCCGTTGACGATCACCATGTCGGGATAGGACACCCAGAATGGTGCCGGGATGATGACCTCGTCGCCGTCGTTCAGCGTGGCGGCAAGCGCATTGAAAATCACTTGCTTGGCGCCGGTGCTGACGATGATCTGATTGACCGGATAATCCTGACCCGTATCTTCCAGCATGCGCGCGCGGATGGCGCGGCGCAGCGGTGCGGTGCCCTGGGCGGGCGGATACTTGGTCTCGCCGCGATCCATGGCGGCCTTGGCGGCTTCACGGATGAACTCGGGCGTGAGGAAATCCGGCTCGCCGATGGTGAGATCGATCACACGGCGGCCTTCTTCGCGCAGCTGCGCAATGATGGCGCGGGCGGCCACGCTGGGCGAAAGTTTGATGCGGCGAACGCGTTCGGACACAAAGCTCATTTGGCGGCTCCCAAGGCGGCGAGCGCGCGATCCATCCACGGCTTTTCGTAGGTGCCCGACAGAATCTTCTCTTTCGACACGGCCTCGTCGCGCTCTTTCTTGAGCGCCAGGGCCAGCACGGCCTCGGCATGCGCTGCGGCGATGACCACCACACCGTCGGCATCGCCCACGATCACGTCGCCGGCCTGCACCACCTGGCCGCCTACCGAGACGGCCACGTTGATTTCACCCGGGCCGTCTTTGTACGGACCTTTGTGCGACACGCCCCGCGCAAAGCACCCGAAGTCGTTGGCGGCAAACACGTCCGCGTCACGCACGGCGCCGTCGATCACGAAGCCCACCACGCCGCGGCGGCGCGCATCCATCATCATCAATTCGCCGACGAGCGCGTTATTGCAGTCGCCGCCCCCGTCGACCACGATCACGTCGCCGGCTTGTGCCAATGAAATCGCCTTGTGGATCATGAGGTTGTCGCCCGGACGGGCCTTGACCGTGAGCGCGCGGCCCACGATGCGCGACGTGCCGCCATGCAGCGGGCGCAGGCCCACCACGCCGTACAAGCGGCCCATGCAGTCGCTGATCTGCGCGGCGCCAACCGTGCGATATTGGTCGAGAACGGCATCCGAAACGGCAATACCGTCGCGGTCAAGAATACGAAGGCCAATCGGGTTCATGGTGAAACGACGCGCTTATGCAAACAACGAAGCGCTTATTTGACCCGTCCTCGCCTGATCCACAAAACGATATAAATTCGGGGGGAAGTACGAACTTAATTCGTATCAGGTAGCGATGACTAGATGTGCTGAGGGGCACTGAGGAGGCGTGGACGCAATGGCGACACGGCGAGGCGAGGAGGCAACGAAGCGATGAAACGAGGTTACTTCGCGTGCTTTTCGATCACGCGCGCCAGCTCAGCGCTTCGGCTCAGATCCAGGCACTGCAACACGTGCAGCGAACGGCCGCTTTTGCTGGCATAGGGTGATTGCATATGCCGTTCGACCACCTGACCGATCTCGTTGTACACCTCCACATCCGACTCGCCCAGCTCCACATAAGCGGCTGCCGCACGCCCGGCGTCTGCGGCGAACGGCGTATCGGGAAAGGCCTGACCGAGACAGTGGCTGATGGCAAGATCGATCAGGCGCAGGCGCTCGGGACCCTCCTTGGCGGTGCTGATTTCAGGGGGCGTTGCGGCGTTGGAAGCGGCGTCGGAAGCAGCGGCGAAAAGCACGGGCGCCCATAGCGCCCCCATCAAGGACCACGGAACCGCACGCCGCCAGAACGCCGTCGTCGGTAAGGTCGAGAGCGTCGTCGTGAGCGCCGTAGTTATCATCATCTTCAGCCGCGCCGACCCTGAAACACGATCCTGCGCGTGCATCACGCGGTGCGCGTCAGCACCCAAATGCCGACGATGATGCCCAGCGCAATGCGGTACCAGGCAAACGGACGGTACGTGTGATTGGCCACGAAACGCAGCACGGCGCGAACGACGAAAATGGCGCTGATAAATGCGCCGAGGAAGCCCACGCCGATCGCGGCCATGGCCTGATCGTTGAGCAGGCCGAAGTTCTTGTAGCCGTCATACACGGCCGCGCCCAGCATCGTGGGCATGGCCAGGAAAAACGAAAATTCAGTGGCGACCTTGCGCTGAATGCCGGCCACCATACCGCCGATGATCGTGGCACCCGACCGCGACGTACCCGGAATCATGGCCAGGCACTGCGCTGCACCCACGCCCAGCGCCTGTTTCCAGGTGATCTGTTCGAGGGAACGCGCCGTGGCACGGCCCTCGGTCACGGTGTCGTCCGCATGCGGCGCACCGCCCGAGGGCGTGGCCTTGGAGCGGCGTTCGACATAGAGCATGATCAAGCCGCCGATGATGAGCGTGACCGCCACCACACCGGGGTGATAGAACAGCGCTTTGATCGCTTTGATGAAGATCGCGCCGATGATGGCGGCCGGAAAAAAGGCGATCAGCAGATTGCGCATGAAGATGCGTTCGCCTGGCACCCCGGTGACCGTGCCGTGCACCAGCTTCCAGATCCGCGCACGGAAAATCCAGATCACCGCCAGGATGGCGCCAAACTGGATCACCACTTCAAAGACCTTGCCCTGGTCGGAGGAAAACTGAATCCAGTCGCCCACGAGGATCAAATGCCCAGTGCTCGAAACGGGGATGAACTCGGTCAAGCCTTCGAGGATGCCCAGGAAGAAGGCTTTGATCAAATGTAGAGTGCTTTCGGTCACGATGGTTACGCCTTCGGGCTAGCAGGTGCGGCGATGCGTCAGGATGACGTATCGGCGTCGTCGTCAGGATTGGGAATGTCGTACGGCAAACGCTCGACGCGCACGGATGCGATCCGGCGCCCGTCGAGGCGGACCACTTCAAAACGGTGGCGCGCATGCGGACTGATGTGCTCGCAGGCATCGCCCGGCTGAGGCAACTGGCCGAAGCGCTCCAGGAGATAGCCGGCAAGGGTCGAATATTCCTGCTCTTCGTCGACCAGGCCTTCGATTTCCAGCACCTGCTCAACATGATGGATATCGGCCGCGCCGTCGATGCGCCAAACGCCCTCGCCTTCTTGTGCGATATCGGCCACTTCGTCTTCATCCGGAAACTCGCCGGCAATCGCCTCGAACACGTCGATTGGCGTGACCAGGCCTTCGATGGCGCCGAACTCGTCGGCCACCAGCACCAGTTGGCCGCGCGAGCGTTTGAGCACGTCCATCAATTTCAGGATGCCCGTGGACTCGGGCACGATGATGGGATCGCGCAAGCGCTTGCGGCTGATGCGGCCGTCTGTGATCAGATCGGCGATCAGATCCTTGGCGCGGCCGATCCCCAACAACTCGTCGAACGAACCGCGGCATACCGGGAAAAAGCTGTGCGGCACGCTCACCAGTTGCGCGCGGATGGTTTCGGCATCGTCGTCGATATTGATCCAAGACACATCGGTGCGCGGTGTCATGATCGAGGTAATGGGCCGTTCGGCCAGGGTGAGCACGCCGCTCACCATATTGCGCTCTTCCACGCCGAAGGCATGAAGCACTTCCGCATCCGGGCTGGTCGGGGCATGCACTTCATCGGGCGTGGGCGGGCGCTTGCCCAGCATGCGCAGCACCGCCGAAGCGGTACGTTCACGCATGGGACGCCGCGCGTCCATCTTGAGCAGGTTGCGTCGCGCCAGTTGATTGATGGCTTCGATGGCGACCGAGAACGCGATGGCTGCGTACAGATAGCCCTTGGGCACCTTGAAGCCGAAGGCTTCGGCAAGGAGCGAGAAGCCGATCATCAACAGGAAGCCCAGGCACAGCACCACCACGGTGGGATGCGCGTTGACGAAGCGCGTAAGCGGCTTGGACGCCAACAGCATGACGCCCATGGCGATCACGACGGCGATCATCATGATGGCGAGGTGATCGACCATCCCGACCGCAGTGATCACCGAATCGAGCGAGAACACGGCATCGAGCACGACGATCTGCGTGACGATGACCCAGAAACTGGCATAGACGCGCGGCCCGCCTTCGATTTCCTGCTGACCGCCTTCCACACGTTCGTGGAGCTCCATCGTGCCCTTGAAGAGCAGGAACAAGCCCCCGATCATGAGGATCAGGTCGCGTCCGGAAAAAGTGAGGGGTCCGACGGAAAACAGCGGTTGCGTGAGCGTGACCAGCCAGGACATGACGGTCAACAAGCCCAGTCGCATGACCAGGGCCAGACTCAGGCCAAGGATGCGTGCCCGGTCGCGCTGGCTTGGCGGAAGCTTGTCCGCCAGGATGGCAATGAAGATGAGGTTATCGATCCCCAAGACAATCTCAAGGACGACAAGGGTAAGCAAGCCGACCCACGCGGCGGGGTCTGACAGCCACTCCATCAGGTACTCCAATAGTTCATCAGCCGGCAATCGTACCTAAAAAAAGGCCGATCCGTCGGTCATCTTCGCGCACCTCCGCCAAACGGCGGAGGTGACAGCCGCCTGTCAGCAGCCGGATTTACGCCTCTTTGGGCGCCATGCTGGTCAGCATCTGCGTGAAGATCTTGGGCGAGCCCGCGATGACGTTGCCGTGATCCAGCCACGTCTGTTCACCGTCGAAGTCGCCGATCAGGCCGCCGGCCTCGAGCACGAGCAGGCTGCCCGCCGCGAGATCCCAAGGCTTCTGACCCACGGCGCAGTATCCATCGAGACGGCCGCAGGCGACATAGGCCAGATCCAGCACGGTGGAACCCGTGCGGCGCACGCCGAGGGCCTTTTCCGACATTTGACGAAAACGCGGCGAATGGCCGCCATCGGCGTCCGCCGAGCCGGGCCAATGCGAACCCAACAGCGCTTCATGAAAGCGGATGCGGCCCGATACACGTACCCGGCGGTCGTTCAGGAACGCACCGCCCCCACGGCTGGCCGTGAAGAGTTCGTTGCGCGACGGGTCGTAAATGACGGCTTGCGTCATCTGGCCACGCTGCATGAGCGCCACCGACACCGCGTAATGCGGGAAGCCATGGATGAAATTGCTGGTGCCGTCCAGCGGATCGATGATCCATTGCGAGTCGGCCTGTTCCGGGCCTTGCAGGCCGAACTCTTCGCCCAGCACGGCGTGGTCGGGATACGCCGTGCGCAGGACTTCCGCGATCGCCTCTTCGCAGGCGCGGTCGACTTCCGTGACATAATCGCCCGGCCCTTTGCGCGCCACGGCCACTTTATCGAGATCGAGGCTCGCCCGATTGATGATGGTACCGGCGCGACGTGCCGCCTTGATGGCGGTGTTGAGCATGGGGTGCATAAAATTCCGTAATTTTGCAGATGAAAAATGATGGCCGCACCGCTTGCGCCGCGTCGCCAAACACGCCATTTTAAATGACTCACGACTTTTCACGCGTTCGCTTCGTCATGGTGCAGCCCAGCCACCCCGGAAACGTCGGTTCGGCGGCCCGCGCCATCAAGACAATGGGGTTCTCGGAGCTGGTGCTCGTGGCCCCAAAACTGCCCGACATGACGGCGCATCCCGACGCGATCGCGTTGTCGAGCGGCGCCCAGGATGTGCTGGCTGCCGCCCTCATTTGCGACACGCTCGAAGACGCGTTGGCGCCTGTGACGCTGGCCTGCGCCCTTACTGCCCGGGTGCGCGATCTCGGACCGCCGCAAAGCGATATCCGTGAGGCGGCCCATATTACCCAATCTCACCTGGCCGAGTATCCGTCGGGGCGCGTGGCGCTGGTGCTGGGCACCGAACGCAGCGGCTTGACCAACGAGCAGATCGCCCGCTGCCACCGCATTTGCCATATCCCGGCCAACCCGGAATACAGCTCGCTGAATGTGGCGCAGGCGCTACAACTGGCGGCCTGGGAGATGCGATATGCGCTGCTCGTGGCCGCCGAGGCACCGCTGCTCCCCCCGTCGCGCGCCCTCAGCCCGCAGCCTGGCAGCACACCGGCAACCAGCGAAGCCGTCGAAGCGTTCCTCACGCACTGGGAAACCGCGTTGGTCGCCACCGAATTCCTGGACCCGCAGCATCCCAAGAAGCTGATGCCGCGGATGCGCCATCTTTTCGGCCGCGCCGGCATGACGCGCGACGAAGTGGATATGCTGCGCGGCGTATGCACCGCGATCCTGTCGCGCATCAAGGGCCGCAGCAAGTAGAGGGCTTGGCGCGCCGGCGCACGGCGGCGCAACGCGTGATGTGCGTGCCCATGCCCGAAACGCCTGCCGGACAGACAACCGGACAGAAGACAAAAAGCCCGACTCATTTGAGTCGGGCTTTTTGTTGAGTTCCCCCAGGATCCGTCGGGCTCTACGTGAAGCCGTGGGAGACGCCGGGCTTCGTCCGAAACCGCGAGATCCATCGGGATCCGCCGCTCCGGCCAAGCGCTGCCGCAACCTGCTCGGCAGCGCCGCCGATCAGTCGACCTTCGCGCCTGAAGCCTTGACCACCGGGCCCCACTTCTCGACTTCAGCCTTCACGAACGCGCCAAACTCGGCCGGCGACTGCTTGGCACCGACGGCGCCCAGTTGCTTGAAGTTTTCCTGCACGTTGGGCTTGTCCTGCGCCTTGACGATCACGTCGTTCAGCTTGGCGATGACATCGGGCGGGGTGCCGGCGGGGGCCAGCAAACCAAACCAGGACGACACATTGAAATCAGGGAAGCCCGATTCCTTCATCGTGGGGATATCGGGTGCCGTGGGCGAACGTTCGGCCGTGGTCACGGCCAATGCCCGCAGCTTGCCCGACTGCACGTGCGGCCAGGCGGCCGGCATGTTGTCGAAGTCATACTGCACCTGACCGCCGATCAGATCGGTCAAGGCCGGTGCGCTGCCGCGATACGGCACGTGCAGCACGTCGATACCGGCCTGAATCTTGAACAGCTCGCCCGCCATGTGGATGGAGGTGCCGCTGCCCGACGACGCAAACGCCAGCTTGCCCGGATTGGCCTTGGCGTGCGCCACCAGTTCCTGCACCGACTTCACCGGCAGGTTGGGGTTCACGACCAGCAGGTTGGGCACTTGCGCGCCCATGGCCACTGGCGCGAAATCCTTGAGCAGGTCGAACGACAGGTTGGGATAGAGCGTGTAGTTGATGGCGTTGGTGACCGCTGCGAAATACAGGGTGTAGCCATCAGGTGCGGCGCGGGAGGCTTGCTCGGCGCCGATGTTGCTGCCGGCGCCCGGTTTGTTCTCGACCACGAAGGTTTGACCCAGGGATTCGGTCAATTCCTTGGCCATGATGCGGGCCACGATATCGGTGGTGCCGCCAGCCGAGAAGCCAACGATAATGCGCACGGGCCGGTCGGGGTAAGCCGCCATCGCGGCGGCAGGCACCGCCATGGCCGTTGCCAGACCGGCGGCCAATAGCGTTTTGCGCCAGGCGCGCGCGAAAATTCCGCTGCTCATACTGTCTCCTCGTTATATGTCCATCTATTGGACGCTAAAATAGTTTTGCGGGTCGATTCTGCCCGTCCCGAAACCATAGAGCAAGCCACCGTCCACAGGACGGACGAGCATGCCAACGAGGAGACCACGGTGCGGCACCCAGCTGCGCCGATATTTGCCATGATGGAAACCGATACCAACGGCGCCGGACCCCGTACGCTGCGCCGCGGACTCAATGTGCTGGCGGCTTTGCGCGATGCGGGCGAAGCCGGCGCCAGCGTTACCGAGCTGGCACGCGTCACCGATATACGCCGCCCCACGATTTACCGTTTGCTGGACGCCTTGCTCGATGCCGGACTGGTGATGCCCCTGGCCGGCACCAAGCGCTACCGCGCGCATTGGTCGGCATCGTCTTCGGCCGCCGATCCCGATCCCCGTATCGCACCCGCATTGCCCATGCTGCGGCGATTGGCCGAACGCACAGGCGACGCGGTGTTTCTGGTCGTGCGCGACGGCGCGGATTCGTTGAGTTTGCAACGCGAGATCGGCAGCTATCCGGTGCAGATCCTGGCCACATACGCCGGCAAGCGCCAGCCGTTGGGCGTGGGGTCGGGCGGCATGGCGATTCTGGCGGCGCTGCCCGACGAGCAAGCGTTTGCCATCGTCGATCGCAATGAAGACCGGCTCGACGAATATGGCGGCATGACCGCCGCAGAGATGAAGCGCCTGATCAACAACACGCGCTCGCGGGGCTATTCGGTCGTGGGCAACCATGCCGTGCGCGGCGCGCTGGGGGTGGGCTGTGCGCTGCTCGATGCGCAGGGACTGCCGCAATTGGCAGTGAGCGTGACCGCCATCATCGAACGGATGCCGGCCACGCGCCAGCGCGCGATTGCGGGCTGGATACAGGACGAACTGGCGCACTACCGCCCGTGATCGCCTCAGCGCGGCGGCGGTAACACCGTGCCCGTCGGGGGTGCGGCGCCGTCGCCTGCAGGTTGCGGCTGGCCCGTCGCGCCGCCCTCACCCGCTGCCTGCGGTTGACCGTTCGACACGTCATACACCGGCACCGGCGGCTTGAAGCCCTTCTCGTCCAGCATCTGACGGGTGGTGCGCAGCAGGTCGCCGCGCATTTCCCAGTACTTGCCGACTTCGGCCCAGACGCTCACCATCACCACGACCACGTTGTCGCGATACTCATTCACGCGGATGACTGGCGCCGGATCCTTCATGATCATCGGATGCGCGTCCACCAAGGCCGTCAACTGCGCCATGGCCTGGTCGAGATCGTCGCCATAACGGATCCCAACCGGCATATCGAGCTTGCGGGTGGTGTTGCGCGAGAAGTTGGTGATGGTCGCGTTCCACACCACGCTGTTGGGCAGGGTAACGTGCACGCCATCGCCCTTCACCAATCGCGTCAGGAACAGGCCCACTTCGGCCACCGTGCCATCCGTGCCCGAGCTCAACGCGATGGCTTCCCCCGCACGAATCGGACGCAAGACGAGCAGCATGATGCCGGCGGAAATGTTCTGCAGTGTGCCCTGCAACGCCAGACCGATGGCCAAGCTGGCGGCGCCCAGCACGGCGATGAGACTCGCAGTCTGTACCCCGAAGCGTGCCAGCACGGCAATCACGGTAAAGATGCGCACCACCCAGACGACGGCGCTGTAGAACATCGGCACGATGGTCGCGTCGATACGCGGTGAGCGTTGCGCCGCGCGGCGCACCCAGTTGCCCAGAATGCTCGACAACCACCAGCCCGCGATCAGAATCAACAGCGCGATGACGAGGTTGACCCCGATATCGAAGAACTTCGGCACGAGCGCCGCGAAACCCAGGTACATATTTTCCATACGAACTCCCGATGAAGCCAAACCTGCAAAAAAAAATCGGGTTCAATGTATCAGATCGATTTTCAGATCGCGCGCAGGTGGTTATCCCAGGCCAGCCCGCTCGCGGCGGGCAATGTGACGATCGGCGGGCGCGCGGGTGACACGCGTTCGAGCGTGCCGTTGCCGCTGCTGAACAGGAAATCGTCGTCGCCCAAGGGCGCGATCCCGCAGCCATCGTGCAGTGGGGTCACTCCCAGATAACGCCCGGATGACGCTTCCCAATACACCACCTGCCCCCCCACCGGGCTGGAGGTGGCGATCACGTGACCGCTCCGGTCTGCCGTCACCGAGCCAATGTAATTGCCGAACCCGCGCAAGACTTCGGGCGGGCCCGAAAAGAGTTCCGGCGCGTGCCCGCGGCGATGCCGCCCTACGAGCGGCGGACGGTCGCCGGCCGGTCCGTTGTACTGGCAGCCGAACCACAGCGTGCCATCGCCCGCCAGCCCCAGGTGCCGCAACGACAGCGCCCCCAGGCTGCGATCCAGCGTCACATGCTCCAGCAACGTCCCAGAGTGGACGTCGATGTAGTCCAGCGACGGCGCGATGGCACCCTCGTTCAACGCCAGCTTGCCGTAATCGGGATGCGTCAACACGCCGCCATTGGCCACGCACAACGTGCGGCCGTCCGGCATCGCAATCACTTCATGCGCGCCGATGCCGCCGCCATCGAATTCACCGATGCGCCGGTAATCGCCCCCGGCGCTCGCGTCATAAACGCCCAGCACACTGCGGCCCTGCTCGTAATCGTTTTCGGCGGCAATCAATCGCGTGCCGTCCGGGGTGAAGACGCCATGACCGAAGTAATGGCGGCCCGCCGGCAACGGCAACGCCGTAGGTGCCTGCTTGCCGGCCAGGTCGAACGCCAGTGCGAAAAATCCGGGCTGGCGTCCAAACGCCACCGCCCGGCCGCGTGCGGGGTCGATGGCAAAGCTGTGACCGCGATCAGGCAGCGGCACCACAATGTCGGTCGTCCCTTGCGCGTTCATCACAACGGCTTCGAACCGGCCTGCGCGCTGCCGGGCAGTCAGGTAGTGCGGCGTCTCGCTCGCCGCCCACGCCCGCGCAGCGGTGAGCGGCACACAACCGGCCATCGCGGCCAGTGCCACGAATTGCCGGCGATCAATCGCCATCGAGCGCGTTAAAGCCAATCGTCACGCCGAAGTACGCCGCCAGATCCTGATCGACCAATTGCTTGGCGTTTTTCAATGTCAGTGCCGTCAGGGTCAGCAGGCGATACCCCTCATCGGATGCGGCTGCCGTCTCGAAAGGATGGGCGACGGCCGCGACCGTATTCGCAGCGCGGGCGAGCTCAGCCTGCGTCTGCTCGCCGATCCATGCCTCGTCGGCGCCATAGCGAAAACTGCCGGCGACAAGAAAGTCGCGCATCGCAGTGAGATTGGCGGCCAGTGCGGCGGTCGTGAGATCGCTGCGCCAGAATGCGGCACGCCTGGGCCGCGCTTCGCCCACGGCCTTGCCCAGCACCGGCGCCAGATGGACGTCGCGCGCGAACTGCAGCCCGGTCGACAAGGCTTTCAGCGCTTCGGCGGCCACTTCCTGCTGGCTGCGGTAAAGATTATTTTGCGGGCCGGGCGTACGAAATTGCTTGCCGAAATCCGCCTCCGCCCCCCAAGCGCCCGTCAGGTCGGTCGCGATGCGCGCCAGATTGGCCGCCACAGCGGCGGACAACGCGCAGGCGGCAGCAAACGTCGGCCCGGTGGGAGTGGCCAGCACCTCGCCATCGCCGTACAGCAGCCATTCCAATGCCGGCAGGCCTTGCACGGCCACACTGCGCCCATACAGTCCGCCCGGTGCCAGATCGGCAGCGTCGGCTGCGCGCACCATCGTCCCCAACTGTCGCGGCACGATATTGCGGGGATCCGGCCAAAACGCGATGCGCTCATATCGGTTGTCGGCCACCAATGGGCCGAAGCGCAAGAAAGCAATGCCCGACCACGCCTTCACCGTTTCGCCAAAAGCCGCCTTGACGGCACTGGCTTGGGCCGGTTGCGGCGTGGGACAGTAGCGCGTCAGGGCAGTGGTGAGTGCCGTCGTGGCGCTGGCCCAGCGCTGCATGGCCGGTGCAACGTAACCGGAGGCCAGGCGTTGCCCGAGATCGGCGGGCACGGGCGCGGCATAGGCTGGCGCAAGCGCGGCAGCGCTTGCGGCAAGCAGAGCAATCGCCATCACGCAGCGGGAGACACGCATCACAAAGACTCCAGAAATCGAATCAGGTCGGCCCGCTCGGCGGGCGACACCGCCACAACCCGGTCGCGCGACGCTTGCGCCTCGCCCCCGTGCCAGAGAATGGCTTCCAGCAGTGTGCGGGCCCGGCCGTCGTGCAACCAGGTGGCTTGGGGATTGACGGTCTTAGTCAAGCCGATCCCCCAAAGTGGCGGCGTGCGCCATTCGCGTCCGTTGGCTTCGCCGTCCGATACCCCGTCGGCCAAGCCATCGCCCATGTCGTGTACCAGCAGATCGGTGTACGGCCAGATCAATTGAAAGCGGTGCTCGGGGCGTTCGGCATCGCGGCGCGTGACGTACTTCGGGGTATGACACGCAACACAGTTGGCCGCGTAAAACACCTGCTTGCCGGCCAGCACGCGTGCATCGTCGATATCGCGCCGTTCCGGCACGGCGAGGTTGGACGAGTAGGTCGCCACGAAATCCATCAGGCGGCCCGGCACTTCTTCGTCGCCCAGGCGCGGCTGCGCACCGTGCGGCATCTCGAAGCACTGCTTTTGCGCCGGCGTGCAATCGCCGTAATGACTGGGAAACATCGGCGTGGACAGCCCCATGTCGTTGGAAAACGCCACCGCCGATTGCTGCGCGACCGTAGGCTGCGCCGCCTTCCAGTTGAAGCGGCCCAGCACACGCTTGCCGGTCGTGCCGTCGTGCACCCAGTTGGGCTTGCCCGACACCCCATCGGCGTGCACGCGCGCGGCGTTGGCCAGGATATCGTTTTCGTGAATGGCCTCGAGCAAACCCAGCCCGATCATGGGCGGGGCCAGCCGGGGCGATATCTGGACGTCGGGATGCATGGGGCCGTAGCCCAGATCGGCAATGCGGTAGCGCGGCTGCATCAGGGTCGCCGACTCGCCACCCGCCAGCGCCACGGGCACTTGCGTATATTGGATGTCGAGACTGCCCTCGCCGGGCATGCCCGCCACGGCAAAGTTCTGCAGTTGCACGCCATACACCGGATCGCCCACGTCCACTGCCTGCGAGCGATCCACGGTCTTGTCCGACCCCGGGGTTTGCGGCACCGTGGCGACAGCCCCGGGCGCCGGCGGCACGGCCAGGCGCATCAGCAGCGCCACGGAATCAGGACGCTCCGAGACCTCGAAGCCGGGAATCGTGCCCCGGCCATCCTTCACATGACAGGCCTGACAGGACCGCGCATTGAAGAGCGGCCCCAAGCCATCGGACGCTTGGGTGGACGACGGCGCCGACACCCAATCCTTGCGAAAAAGCCCGTTGCCGATCAGGAAATTCTGCCGGCCTTCGAAGGTCAGATTGGCGGAGGGGTGCGAGAAGATATCGGCGTTGATCAGTTTCTTGATCGTGGTGGCGCCAGCCTGCATCAGTTCGAAGGGCTCTGCCTTGGAGAAATCGGCGGCGGGCGCCGTAACATCGGCCACGCGGGCGCGATCGGCCGGCGTCAGGTCGTCACGCTGCAAGGCGGTTGGAGCGGTTGCGGCGGTTGCGGCATGCGTGACGGGGGCCGGCGTGCCGCCGACTGGCTCACCGGCCGATGCATCGGGCGCCGGCTGACTGGCGCTCCAGGCCGCGGCGCTAACGACCAGCACCGCAGCGCCCCCAAGCAGAACGCGCCTGTCGATCACTGGAACACGGCGTTGGGATTGTCGAGGCTATCGGAGCCTTCGAGCTTGATATCGCCCAGTTCCAGGGCCACGATCACCCGCTCGATGCTGCGCGTTTGATCGATCAGGCGATCGATCGCACCCTGCACGACCGCGTTGCCTTCCTTATTGCCTTCCGCAATCATCTGGTCGTACGTCTCGACCTTCTCGGCGCGTTCCTTCAACATCGTCATCGCGGCCACGGTGGCGTCGAGCTTGGCGCGCACTTCGGCATCGAGCTTGGGATCGCGCGCGCGCACCAGGTCGGACAGGCTGGCGCCGCTCACTTCCTTGCCGTCCGGGCGGACATACTTGCCGAGATAAACGTTCCGAATACCCAGCTGATTGTAGAAGTGCGAATTGTGGGTGTTGTCGGCAAAGCAATCATGCTCTTCTTCGGGATCGTGCAGGATCAGGCCTAGCCGCATGCGTTCCCCGGCCAGTTCGCCGTAAGACAAACTACCCAGCCCGGTCAGCATGGCGGTCAACCCGGCCTTGGGATCGGTCACGACCGCTTGGCGCGCGGCGCCCTTGCTGTCCCAGTTGCCCACCATTTCTTCCAGGTCGGTGACGAGCAGATCGGTTACCGCCTTCAAGAATTGAATCCGGCGTTCGCAGTTGCCACCGGTACACTGCCTGGGATCGAAATCGGTATACGGCCGATTGCCTGCGTGCCGCTCCTGCGGCGTGCCGGTGCGATCGGCGGGAGCGGGGCCCGATCCGTTGAGATCCTGACCCCACAACATGAACTCGATGGCGTGATATCCCGTGGCCACATTGGCCTCATTGCCATCGGCCTCGTGCAGCACTTCAGACAACAGCTTCGGCGTGATGGTGGTGGCGTCGATCGCTTTGCCACCCACGGTGAGTTTGGGATTGGCGATCAGGTTGACGGCGTAATACGCGTTGGCGTCGCTCTCGGTGCCATAGGAGGCATCGACGTAATCCAGCATGCCCTCGTCCAGCGGCCACGCATTCACGCGCCCTTCCCAATCGTCGACCACGGGATTGCCGAAGCGAAACGCTTCGGTTTGCTGATACGGCACGCGTGCGGCAATCCAGGCTTCACGCGCTTTGCGCAGCGTGGCATCGCTGGGCGTGGCGATCAGCGCGTCGATCGCGGCGCGCAAGGTTTTTGCCGTCGACAGCGCATCCTGATAACCGGCCTGCGCAATATTCGAATAGGTCGCCACCACCGCAGTCGGTTGAACGTCGGCCGCGTGGGCCACGCCCGCCGACAACGCCGCGGCCAACGCGGCCACCTGCATCAATTTGCGCATTGCGCACTCCTTCAAGCGCGCAAACAGCCCCGCGGGCCGTCGCGCATAGCGGTCAAAACACGGGAGATGAAATTGTAAACGATTTACGTTCACGCATTCAGCATGAAGTCAGCATCGCGGGCTGCCCTGGGAATGTGAGCAAGCGCCCGGATTCCGCCGTCGACCTTGCGGGTTAAGCGCCATGGAATGCGCACCGAAACAGTGCGTGACGCTCGCCTGCGGTGCATGAAACGCAGGGACGAGACCAGACGTGGCCTAGCCGGACAGGGTTGGAGTGCGCCTCGACACAAGTGTCGACGGCACGCGTCCGAGCTGCCGCGCCATAGGCGGTGCCGCCAATTAACTGGCGACATTCCGCCCGAGTTTTCGTCGGCAAAAATTGGCATCGATATTGCTTTCGAAACGGGTATACAAGTTTGTCGCCAAGTGCGCAGACCGTCTTTTACCTTCGTAGGAGTTGTCATGACCACGCGTTCCCGCCTTGCCGATCCCACCCGCCGCCGTCTCGTCCAAACCGCTGCGGGCGCGATGACCCTCGCCGCGATCGGTGCACCTGCCGTATTGCGGGCGCAAACTGCGCCCAAGATCCGCATCGGGTACTGGCCGGTCGCATCGGGCCTGCCCTTTTACGCCGCCATCGAAAAAGGCTACTTCAAGGAAGCCGGGCTGGATGTGGAAGCCATGAAATTCGCCGGCGCCCAGCAAGTGATGGAAGCCATGCTGTCCGGTCGGTCGGATGGCAGCGCCAACGGGACCGGTTCGGGCAACCTGGCGATCGGCGAGATTGCGTCGCCCGGGCTCTTCAAGATCTTCTGCGCCAATCCGACCAACGCCAAGTATGTGCTCGACGAGTTCATTGTGCCGAAGGACAGCCCCATCCAGTCCATCGCCGAACTGAAGGGCAAGCGCGTGGGCTCCGGCCCTGGCATCCAGAACATGACGCTCACGAAGGCGATCCTGGAGAAGGCCGGCGCTACCGGCGCGACGGTCACCGAACTGGCGATCAGCCAGCACGTGGCGGCCGTCGCGGCAGGCCAGCTCGACGCCTGCTACACCCTGGAACCCACCGGAACGGTGGGCCGCCTGAATGGCACGACCCGCGTGCTCGAGCCGGGCGTGGTGGCGAAATACATTCTGGGCGACCCGATGGCTCCGTGGTTCGGCGGTTCGGCCACGCTGACCACCGAATTCATCAAGAAGCACCCCGAGGTCACCAAACGCTTCATCGCGGCCTATCTCAAGGGCGTGGAGCTCGTGCGCAATCAGCCCGACGAGGCACGTCCGTTCATGAAGGGCTACACCGCGATCGAAGGACCGATGACCAATGAAGTGCCGCTTGCGGCATACACCATGTACAACGAATTCACGCCCAGCGACATCGCCTACTTCCAGAAGTATTTCGACCTCTTCACCGAGCGCGGCGTGTTTTCCACCAAAGTGGATGTGGCCAGCCTGATCTACAAGGGTTGAGCATGACCGCAGTGACCAACACACCCACCACAAGGGCGCCGCGGCCATCCTACGCGTCCCGTCTGCTGCCGTTGATCGGCCCGATCGTGTTGTTCCTCGTCTGGGATATCGTAGTTCGGCTCAAGCTCGTGAGTCCGGTGCTATTGCCCACGCCCTGGGCCACGCTCGTGGCGCTCTTCAACGGGCTGATGGGCGGACCGCTGCTCACCGACTTCCTCGCATCGCTGTCACGCATCATGCAGGCCTTCGTGCTGGCCGCAGTGGTCGGCGTGCCGCTGGGTGTTTTGCTGGGCAGCAACGAGCGCGCCTATCGCAGCGTCGAATTCCTGATCGACTTCTTCCGGTCCACGCCCTCGTCCGCACTCATTCCCCTGTTCCTGATGATTTTCGGCGTGAGCGATCTCAACAAGGTGGCGATCGCTGCGTTCGCAGCGGTGCTCGTCATCCTGTTCAACAGCGCCTATGGCGTCATCAACGCCCGCAAGCAGCGCGTGATGGCGGCGCGGGTGATGGGCGCCACCCGCTGGCAGATCTTCAAGGATGTGCTCATCTGGGAAAGCCTGCAGCCCACCTTCGTGGGATTGCGCAGCGGCGTTTCGATGGCATTGGTGATCGTGATCGTGGCCGAGATGTTCATCGGTTCGGAAACCGGCCTGGGCAATCGCATCATCAATGCGCAGCAGGTGCTGAACGTGCGCGACATGTATGCGGCCATCCTGGCGGCCGGCGCGCTCGGCTACATCCTCAATATCGTCTTTCTCGTGCTCGAGAAACGTGTCGTGCACTGGAGCGGCCGCTAATGAATACCGTCGTCAACCCGCTTCTCGCGCCTTCGCCTGTGGGCGCGCCGTTCAAGCCCGGCCCGGCCGGTACCCACATCACCATTCGCGGCCTGACGAAGTATTTTGCAGGCTGGCCGCTGTATGAAAACTTCGATCTGGACATTCCCAAAGGCAAAATCGTTTCGGTATTCGGTCCCAACGGCTGCGGCAAATCGACGCTGATCAATATGATCGCCGGCTTGATTCCGGTAGATCAGGGCGAGATTCTGTTCGACGGCAAATCGCTGGCGCAAACCAAGATCGGTTATGTGTTTCAGAACTATCGTGAAGCCTTGTTCCCCTGGCTGCGCACGATCGACAACATTGCCTATCCGCTCAAGCTGGAAGGTCGCTCGAAAGCCGACGTGAACCGTCGCCTCGAAGAACTCGTCGCCTCGTTCGACGTCAAATTCGACCTCAATCGTTATCCCTACGAGTTGTCAGGCGGACAGCAACAAACCGCGTCCATCATGCGAGCCTTGGCACCCGGCCCTGAAGTGCTCTTTCTGGATGAACCGTTCTCGGCGCTCGACTTCGAGATGACGCTTTTCATCCGCGAGAAACTGCAGGAGGTGTTCATGACGACCGGCACCACCATGATGCTGGTATCCCATGATCTGGAAGAAGCCGTTTATCTGGCCGACGAAATCCTGTTGCTCACCAAACGTCCCACCCAGATTGCGCGCATCCTCAAATACGACGATGCGCGACCTCGCACGGTGGACACGTTAAGTGAGCCGAGCTTCATCAGCGCCAAGAAACTTAGCCTTGAGATCTTTCAGCAAGAGGTGCGCAAATAGTGGCGCTGGCGCTCACGATGATGCCGGCGTCACGCCGGCACGTGCGCGCCGGCGGCCACGTTGGCTTAGCGCCGGTTCAAGCGCCAGCGCGGCGCCACGCGCCACAGCACCCGACGGTTGGGCTGTGCGGGTTGCAACCAACCGCGCAGCAGGCGCGTGATGACCGGAATGCACACGAACGACAAAATCGGCGTCATCGTGGCCGTGGTGATGAGTACCCGCCAGAAGAGCGGCAGGCTTGCCAACTGATCTTTGAAGATGAACGAGAACAGCAGCAGCATCGGGAAGTAAGCGATCCAGATGCTCACGGCCTGCTTCCAACGCGGCGGCGCCAGCTTGGGCGAACCAAACCACGTATCCATGCCGCTCGCGCGATCGATCCGGCTTTCAAGCACCAAACCCGTTCCGCGCTCCAGCCACATCCGGCGCGGCAGCGAGTGCTCGAAGCGATGCAGGCTGTCGGGCGCGTCGAAGCGCATGACGATCTGAAACTGGTCACCGCCTTCCGGCGGATGCAGCACACCCGATCCCAAAAATCCCGGAAAGCCGGCGGCCAGGATTTCGCCCTGTCGCATCCACTCGCGAAAGTCGGCGTAACGCTCCGGCGAGATGTGCCGGGTAACCATCATGGTGACGGGGGTGGAATGGGCTTGCGTGTGCTGCATGGTGACACCTGGAGAATTCGTGCCGCGGCAAAGTGCGCTGCGTCAGTACTTACCCTAGCAAAATCTGTGCCAACTTTTGTGCAGCGCAACACCGACCGAGGCAGACGTGGCGTCACTTTCTGCGCAATCGGCTGCTTGCCTGGGAAGACACCGCATGGCGGCGATTGCAGTGAGGTCAAGTGGTTGGGAAGCCGCCAGGCAACCGGCCGGATGCGAGTACGCCTCGCGATCGATCCAGAGCGGATTGCAATCGCAACGCCACCACGTGCCCTGCACGATGACCCAATATAGTGAAAACCCTTAAATCAGCACCATATCGGTGCACATCGGAGAATGTATGGAAATCAACCGCCCCGACGTCCTTGCAACGCTCACTGCAGCGTTCGAACGCTACGAGCGCGCGCTGGTCACCAATGATGTGAAAGCACTCGATACGCTGTTCTGGAATAGTCCTGACACGGTGCGCTACGGCGCAGGCGAAAATCTCCACGGCTTCGACGCCATCGCTGCGTTTCGCGCGAGCCGACCGGGAGCAGGTCTGGATCGCACGATCACTTCTCAGGTGTTGACCACATTCGGCGACAGCTTCGGAACGGCAAGCATGACGTTCACGCGCGCCGGGAGCGACGCGATCGGTCGGCAAAGCCAGACCTGGGTAAAATTCGCAGAAGGCTGGCGCGTTACGGCAGCGCATGTCAGTACGATGAAGCGCGGCACCTGATGTAAGAAACAATAGTTATGCACGGCAAATGTGGACAACCTTGAGGAAAGCACGTGCGCAGGTGAAAAAAGCCTAGTGCCACCAAGGAGTTACCCCAAGCGGGCAGGATGCGTGCAACGGCACGCGTGTGATTGCCAATTCTTTGCTGAAAAACGTGTTGAACGCGATCCACTCGATATGCTCTGGATGCGCCTAGGGTTATCCCCAGGAAATGTGGACAAGCCTTGGGATAGATTGCTGGCAACCGCGCATTCTCCCGGTTTTTCATGCACTTAAGTGCACCGGGTCAAAACTGTCCATGTGCGCATCAATTGCGCATTTCAGGACGTGAAAGCGCCAAAAAGCCTGGATGCATCACCAGTGGTTGCACAACCCGAACCCTCTGGAAATGCGCCCTCAGGTGCCACGTCACGCCAATGTCGAAGACGATGGACATCCACATCGCAATATGATCGGCCAACTTATCCCCAAGAAATGGGGATAAGGGTACGGAAAGCCACTTGAAAACTTTCAAATGCCCCATCAATTCAAACGCTTACACCCGGCGAGCCGAATCTGTCCAATATCGCTGGCGAGACACTTTTCGAGTTGATTTAGGCTGCCATGCAGACAGCGCGCGCCGTTATCCCCAGCAAATGTGGACAAACCTAGGGAAAGCAGCCTAAGAACTCGTCAATGTGGTTTGAATTCATTGACTTAGCAGTAGTGAGTCAATGTTGTGCATCAAGCCGAGATAATGGAACGCTCTCGTTGATCAAGCTGGACTGCCCTTCAGGCCCGAGTTATCCCCAAGAAATGTGGACAAGCCTAGGGACAGCTCGCTGGCAACACCTGCTTCACTAGCCTAATCAAGCGCTTGCGCTCACCGGGCTCATTTGATCCACTGAGCTTAAAACGCAAACCGCCCGGCATGCAGCGAATGCAAACCGGGCGGTAAATAAAGTTGTCCCCAGGAAATGTGGACAAGCTTCGGGATAGCTGGCTGGGAACCTTTAATTCCCTATATTGTTCAATGGCTTATGCCTGCCGGGTCATTCTTGTTCACATTGGCATTGAGACGGGCCAATCGAGCGACGTCGCGCCGCTTAATCTTCGGCGCTGCTATCGATGCGCAGGCCGATTTTGATGCCCACCTGCCAGTGTTTGACCTTGCCATCCACCACATGGCCCCGCGTCTCGGTGACTTGGAACCACTCGATGTTGTGTACCGTCTCCGACGCCTTTTCGATCGCACGGCGAATGGCGTCGTCCGTCGAGGTCGTGGAAGAACCGACGAGTTCGATTTGCTTGTATACGTGGTCCGACATACATCACTCCAATTGTTGGCGTTAGGTACATCGATTAAAGCAACCCCCGTGCCGGAAGCAGCACGGGGTCGAGGCAGTTAGAGCACGTCCGAGCCGTCGTCAGGGCAATTGCTTTTCAACGTGCCCTGCGTCACCACGCTACCGGGCGCCACATCGCGCGTAAGCCACACATTGCCGCCGATCGTGGAGCCTTGGCCGATCACCACCCGGCCGAGAATGGTGGCACCCGAATAAATCACGACGTCGTCCTCGACGATCGGGTGGCGCGGCAAGCCCTTCTCGAGGTCGCCGGTAACGGTCTTGGGAAAGCGTTTCGCACCGAGCGTGACCATTTGGTAGAGACGCACGCGCTCACCGATGATCGCCGTTTCGCCGATAACCACACCCGTACCGTGATCGATGAAGAAGCCCGCCCCGATTTGCGCGCCGGGATGAATATCGATGCCGGTGGCCGAGTGCGACAGTTCCGACACCACGCGTGCGACCAACGGTGCACCCAGACGATACAGCGCGTGCGCCACACGGTGGTGAATCACCGCCGACACGCCCGGATAGCACAGCAGCACTTCATCCACACTGCGCGCGGCGGGATCGCCGTTGTAGGCAGCCATTACGTCGGTGTCCAGGAGCCGGCGCATGGCCGGCAGACCCAACGCAAACTGACTGACGATCTCCGTGGCGTGGCGATCGACTTCACCCTGGTCCGGCACCACGCCGCCATGCGTACTGCGTGCCACATGGCGCAGCGCGAGTCGCACTTGTGCGTAAAGGGTATTCAAGGCGGAGTCGAGGTTGTGCCCGACGAAGAAATTTTCGCTCTCTTCGCGCAGATCCGCCGGCCCCAGACGCATGGGAAACAAGGCCCCACAGAGCTGCTCCATCACCTGTTCGAGCGCATCGCGCGAGGGCAGATCGCGGCTGCCTGTTTCGCGCTGACGCGAATGCGCGGAGCGCCAGTCGCGGCGCGCGCCGTGCAACTCGTCGACGATGCGGGCCAGTTGCCAGTTATGCGGCACCGTGCGACCGGTGGTATCGAGCACCGCGCTTACGTCACGAGCGGCTGCGGCGTCGCCCGGTGCGAGCAGGTTGTCGGGATGGGTAGGCTGGTTCATAACCTGATCTCTTGAGCAAGGATCGATTAAATATAACAACTCACTCATTTTCGCGCCCGGGAAAACCCCTGTTTAAAAATGGAGATCGTCAGCCCGGTTATATCGATACGGCCGAATCGATCGTTTCGTTCATAAGTCGCAGCGCTTTTTCACCGTGACTGTATATCCCAGTTGCGCACTCGCCGCTTCGGCCTCGTGTCGCACAGCCGAAGCGATCGGCCCTGCCGCATCCGGATCGAACCCGCCCGACGCTCCCAACGCCGTGAGTACGGCACACACGCGCCCTGAGTAGTCGTACACCGGCGCCGCTACGGCGCTGATCCCGGGTAGATACGTATCGCGCACCACGGCACAATGCGCCGCGATGACATCGCGGCGCAGGTTGCCGATGGGATCCGACGCGTCGAGCTGCCGGCGCCGGGCCGGGGCGGCCGCCGCGATTTCGGCCTCGGCCAGCGCCCGCACGCGCGACTCATCCAGCGCCGCCAGAAATGCCCGCCCGGTCGCCGACCACACCATCGACATCACCGAGCCCACGCGCACATTGACCGTCACCGGCAGCCCCGGCTCTTCGAATCGCACGATGGTGGGGCCCATATTCCCCATAACGGCCACGAAGCTCGTGACCTCCAGCCCTTCACGCAAGCGAATCAAGGACGCTTCGGCCACCCGAATGGGATCGGCCTGACGCATGGCGGCCAGCCCGATCTGAATGGCCTCGGCGCCCAAATGGTAGTGCTGCGACCCCGTATCTTGCGACACGAGATTCTCGGCCATCAGGCTCACGAGATAGCGATGCACCTTGGCCGGGCTCTCGCCCACGTGCGCCGCCAGCACGGTGAGGCTCGCACGGCCATTCAACTGCGCCAGCCCTTTGAGCACGGCCATTCCCAACTCCGCCGACTGCACACGTTGACGCCGCTCGCGCGAGCGCGGCACGGCGGTGGTATCTGGCTCGGCATCGGCGCTAGAGGCAGAAATGGAAGGCGGCAAAGACATGCGTGGCGGCTCGCTGAAAACCGGTGCGGTCAACCGGTAACGATCGAAGCATTGAGGGAAATCCCTGAGTCAGGAGATTACGCAATGCGTACTAGAATTACGCAAAATCATAACAGTGAAGTACCCCGAGGAGACAACATGAAGAAGCTTATCGCCTGCGGTTTGCTTGCCCTGCCCATGCTGGCAGCCAGTCAAGCATTTGCCCAAGCCCAGGCCTATCCCAATAAACCTGTTCGCTGGTTGGTGCCCTATGCCGCCGGCGGCGGATCCGACTTCCTGGCGCGCACCATCGGCCAATCGCTGTCGTCCAAACTTGGCCAGCCAGTCGTGATCGAGAACAAGCCTGGGGGCAACACCGCCCTTGCCGCGGCCGAAACCGCGCGCGCGCCAGGGGATGGCTACACGGTGCTGTCGGCCGACAACGGCACGATGGTGTTCAACCCCGCGCTCTATAAAACGCTGTCGTATCAGGTGAAGGATCTCGCACCCGTCTCGTTGATGGGCAAGTTTCCGATGATTCTGGTCGTGGGGCCTAACACCGGCATCACGAGCGCGAAGGACTTCATTGCGCAAGCGAAGGCCAAACCGGGTGTGTTCAATTACGCGTCCGCCGGTTCGGGCAGTCCGCACCATCTGGCCATGGAACTGCTAAAAACCCAGACGGGTCTGACAATGGTGCACGTGCCCTATCGCGGCGCAGCACCGGCTTTGGCCGACGTCGCAGGCGGCCAAGTACCCGCCATGATGGTCGATCTGGCGGCGGGTGCCGGATTCATCTTGGGCAACAAAGTACGTCCGCTCGCCGTGGCCAATCCCACGCGATTGAAGCAATTGCCCGATGTGCCTACCTTCAAGGAATTGGGCATCGACGTCGAAGCCGCCGCATTGGTCGGCATGGTGGCCCCTGCCACCACGCCCCCTGCCGTGATCGACACGCTGAACAAGCAGGTTGTGGCCGCCATCAAGGATCCGACGGTCAATCAGCGCATGATCGACTTCGGTGTCGAACCCGTGGGCAGCAGCGCCGCCGAGTACGGCGAGTTGCTGAAAAGCGAAACCACCCGCTGGCACAAGCTGATCAAAGATCTGAACATCACGCTCGACTGAACGTCGTGCTCCACCCGTGACGTCCGGCCGGGCAACGACGATCGCAGTACCCCGAGAGGTGCTGCGGCCACAGTGCCACCTCGATCGGACGTCCCTTTCTTTCTGGAGCGATCCGCATGACTCTCCCGCACCCTGCCGCCGCTCGCGGCTGTCCCATCGCCCACGGCGCCCTCTCCGATCAACGCTCACCCACCGGCTGCCCCGTCAGCCAGCGGGCGGCCGACTTCGATCCCTTCGAAGAAGGCTATCAGCAGGATCCGCCGGAGTACGTCAAATGGGCACGTGAGCAGGAGCCCGTGTTCTACAGTCCGAAGCTGGGCTACTGGGTGGTCACGCGGTACGCCGATATCAAAGCGATCTTCCGCGACAACATCACGTTCAGCCCGTCAAACGCACTGGAAAAAATCACGCCCACGGGCGACGAAGCCAATGCCGTGCTGGCGAGTTATGGCTACGCCATGAACCGCACGCTGGTCAACGAAGATGAGCCGGCTCACATGCCGCGCCGGCGCGCGCTGATGGATCCGTTCACGCCCGAAGAACTCAAGCATCATGAGCCGCTCGTGCGGCGGCTCGCGCGCGAGTATGTGGACCGGTTCATCGACGACGGCCGTGCCGATCTGGTCGATCAGATGCTGTGGGAGGTGCCGCTCACGGTAGCGCTGCATTTTCTCGGTGTGCCCGAAGAAGATATGGACACGCTGCGCAAGTACTCGATCGCCCATACCGTCAATACCTGGGGCCGTCCAAAGCCTGAAGAACAAGTCGCTGTGGCACATGCCGTGGGCAACTTCTGGCAGTTTGCCGGCAAGGTGCTCGAGAAGATGCGACAGAACCCTGACGGCGCCGGCTGGATGCAGTACGGCATTCGCAAGCAACAGCAGCAACCCGATGTCGTCACCGACTCATACCTGCATTCGATGATGATGGCCGGCATCGTGGCGGCCCACGAAACCACAGCCAATGCCACCGCGAATGCCATGAAGCTGCTGTTGCAGCATCCCGACGTCTGGCGTGAAGTGTGTGACGACCCCAGCCTGATTCCCAACGCCGTGGAGGAGTGCTTGCGGCACAACGGCTCGGTAGCGGCCTGGCGCCGCCTGACCACGCGCGCGGTGCAGATCGACGGCGTCGATATTCCCGAAGGCGCCAAGCTGCTGATCGTGACCTCGTCGGCCAACCACGACGATCGCCATTTCGAAGGCGGCGATCTGTTCGACATCCGCCGCGACAACGCCAGCGATCATCTGACGTTCGGCTACGGCTCGCACCAGTGCATGGGCAAAAATCTCGCTCGCATGGAAATGCAGATTTTTCTTGAAGAATTCACGCGCCGGTTGCCGCACATGCGGCTTGCCGAGCAAGATTTTTCGTATGTGCCGAATACCTCGTTTCGCGGCCCGGAACACGTCTGGGTCGAATGGGATCCCGCCCATAACCCCGAGCGTACCGACGCGCGCGTGCTGCAATCGCAAACGCCGGTGCGCATTGGCGAGCCGTCCAAGCATGCCATCACGCGCCCGGTCGTGGTCGAGCAGGTGACGCCAGTCGCCGACGGCATCGTCAAACTGCGCCTGGCCGCCCCGGATGGCCGCCCGCTGCCCCGCTGGACGCCCGGTTCGCACATCGACATCGAATGCGGCACCAGCGAAATCAGCCGCCAATACTCGCTGTGCGGCGATCCGGACGACACCGGCGCCTACGAAATCGCCGTCCTGCGTGAGCCCGCCAGCCGTGGCGGATCCGCCTGGGTGCACGGCACCCTGCGCGCGGGCGATCGCCTCAGGATTCGCGGCCCCCGCAATCACTTTCGTCTGGACGAGAATGCCGGCAAGGTCATCCTCATCGCGGGCGGCATCGGCATCACGCCGATCAGCGCCATGGCACGGCGCGCCCAAGCCCTCGGCATCGACTACAGCGTGCACTACAGCGGGCGCCGTCGCGCCACCATGGCCTTCGTGCACGAACTCACCGCGCTGCACGGCGACCGCCTGCACGTTTATGCGCAAGATGAAGGCCGCCGCAACGATCTGGGCGCCCTGCTCGCCCAGCCGCAGCCCGGCACGCAGGTCTACGCCTGCGGCCCGCAGCGCATGCTCAGCGCCCTGGCCGAGCACTGCAACGCTTGGCCCGCAGACGCCTTGCGGGTCGAGCATTTCGAATCCACCCTCGGCACGCTCGACCCCACCCGCGAGCACGCCTTCGAGGTCGAACTGAAAGATTCCGGCATCGTATTGACCGTCCCGCCCGATCAAACCCTGCTCACCGCGCTGCGTGCGGCCAACGTCGACATTCAAAGCGATTGTGAAGAAGGCTTGTGCGGATCGTGTGAGGTGCGGGTGCTCGCCGGGCGCGTGGATCATCGCGACGTGGTGCTCACCCGGGCCGAACGCGAGGCCAACACCAAGATGATGACGTGTTGCTCGCGGGCATGCGATGGCCGATTGGTGATCGAATTGTAGGAAAAAGGCGGCCTGCGCGGGCGGGCAATAAAGTGGCGGGCACGCTAAACTCACCGGTTGATCCACCACCGCAAAAAAAGCCCGTTTCAATGCAGGAATCCAAGGCCCCGCGGGCCGATTCGTCCCGCCCGCCCGCCAGCGCTCCCGGTCACACACCCATGATGCAGCAGTACCTCCGGCTGAAAGAAGAAGCCGGCCATCTGCTGCTCTTCTATCGCATGGGCGATTTTTACGAGATGTTCTATGAGGATGCCGAGCGCGGTGCGCGTCTGCTCAACCTCACGCTGACCAAGCGCGGCGCCAGCAACGGCTCGCCGATTCCCATGGCGGGTTTGCCGGTGCACGCCATGGAGCAATACCTGGCGCGCCTGGTGGCCGCGGGTGAATCGGTCGCCATCTGCGAGCAAATCGGCGATCCGGCGCTGTCCAAGGGCCCCGTCGAGCGCCGCATCGTGCGCATCGTTACCCCGGGCACGCTCACCGACGACGCGCTGCTGCCGCCCAAAGCCGACCGCGCCGTGGCCGCCGTGCACCTCGGCAAAAACGGCCGTCAACCGCGGGCCGGCCTGGCGTGGCTCAATCTGGCCAGCGGCGAATTCCGCCTGACCGAATGCGCATTGGACCAGATCGAATCCGAACTGCACCGCATTGCGCCGGCCGAGCTCATCTGCGCCGATCGCACGCAATTGACGTTCGTGTTCGAAGGCGCCCGGGCCCGCGTCCCCGATTGGCACTTCGAACACGACGGTGCCTTGCGCCATCTCACTGCGCACTTCAAAACCGATGCGCTGAGCGGTTTCGACGTGGACGACATGCCGGTGGCCGTGTGCGCTGCAGGCGCCCTGCTGCGTTACGCATCGCGCACGCAGTCGGACACCCTGCCGCATGTGCAGACGCTCACGGCCGAGCGGCCGGGCCAGTATGTGCTGATGGACCCGGTCACGCGCCGCAATCTCGAGCTCACGCAAACGTTGTCGGGCGAAGACGCCCCGTCGCTCTTTTCGATTCTTGACGACTGCCGCACACCGATGGGCAGCCGGCTTCTGCGCCGCTGGTTGCATCATCCCCTGCGCGACAACGCGCCGGTGCAGGATAGGCAGGATGCGCTCGGCCTCCTGCTCTCCGCCGAGATCGATGGCGACGTGCTGCATCGTCAACCCGCCATCGACACCCTGCGTCGTTTGCTCGACGTGTTTCCGGATATCGAACGCATCGCCACACGCCTGGCGTTGCGTTCGGTGCGGCCGCGCGAACTGGCCAGCCTGCAGCAGGCGTTGGTCGCGTTGCCCACGTTGTGTGGCCATCTCGCCAAACTTGCGCTCACGCCCCATCTGCGCGATCTCGCCACACACCTGTCGCCCGATGCGGCCTTGGCCGACTTTCTGAGCCGCGCGATCCAGCCCGAGCCCGCGGCCGTCATTCGCGATGGCGGTGTGATCGCAACCGGCTTCGACAGCGATCTCGACGAACTGCGCACCCTTGCCACCGACGGTGGCGCGTTCCTGATGGAACTCGAAACCCGCGAACGCGAACGCACGGGCATCAACAACCTGCGCGTCGAATTCAACCGGGTCCACGGCTTCTACATCGAAGTGACGCGCGGCCAGGCCGACAAGGTGCCGGAAGATTACCGTCGTCGCCAGACGCTCAAGAACGCCGAGCGCTACATCACGCCCGAGCTCAAGAAGTGGGAAGACCGGGTGCTGTCGGCGCAAGACCGCGCGCTTGCCCGCGAGAAATGGCTGTTCGAACAAGTGCTCGACACGTTGGCTCAGTATGTGACGCCACTCTCGCGCGCCGCTGCCGCCCTGGCCGAGCTGGATGCCTTGATGTCGCTGGCATGTCATGCCCAACAGCACGGCTGGACGGCACCTGAACTCAGCGAAGGCGCCGAGATCGATATCGAGCAAGGACGCCATCCGGTCGTCGAGCGCGCCATCGAACGCTTTACGCCCAACAGCAGCCGCCTGGACGGCACACGCCGCATGCTGCTCATCACGGGCCCGAATATGGGCGGAAAATCGACCTACATGCGCCAGGTGGCGTTGATCGTGCTGCTGGCGCGCATCGGCAGTTTCGTGCCCGCCACCCGCGCGCGCATCGGCCGCATCGATCGCATCTTCACGCGCATCGGTGCTGCCGACGACCTGGCCGGCGGCCGGTCGACGTTCATGATGGAAATGACCGAGGCCGCCGCGATCCTCGCCTCCAGCACACCCAACAGCCTGGTGCTGATGGACGAAATCGGCCGCGGCACGTCGACCTACGACGGTTTGGCGCTCGCCTGGGCCATCGCCCATCGGCTGATCACGCACAATGGCGCGCTCACGCTCTTCGCCACGCATTATTTCGAGCTCACCCGCATGCCGGCCGAGCAGGCCACGGCCGCCAACGTGCACCTGGCGGCCGCCGAAGCGGCCACGGGCATTGTTTTCCTGCACGAAGTGCGCGATGGGCCGGCCAGCCGCAGCTACGGGATTCAGGTTGCGCAACGCGCCGGTGTCCCGGCCGCTGTGATTCGCCATGCCACGCGTGAACTCGAACGTCTCGAAACCCAGGGCGCCCCCACGCCACAGTTGGGCCTGTTCGCCGCCCCCGGCGAAGCCGACGCGCGCGCCGCCGAAATCGAATCGCTCGAGCGTGCCGCCGCCGAAGGCGATGCATTGCGGCTGGCCGTGGCCGCCATCGATCCCGACAGCCTCACGCCGCGAGAAGCGCTCGACGCCCTCTATCAACTCAAACACAGCCACCCATGACCCGCGATCGCCAGCACCCGCCACTGGGCGACATCACGCCCGAGGTTTTCATGCGCCAGTATTGGCAGCGCAAACCGCTGCTCATACGCCAGGCATTCCCGGCATTCAAGCCGCCGATCAGCATCGCCGCGGTCAAAAAGCTGGCCAAATCGGACGAGGCCGAATCGCGCCTGATCTCCCGTGAAGGCGACGAATGGCAAATGGAAAGCGGCCCGTTCGGGTCGTTGCCCAAGCGCACCGATCCCGACTGGACGCTGCTCGTGCAGAGCGTGGATCTGCATGACGACGCGGTGGCGGATCTGCGTGATGCCTTTCGCTTCATCCCGGATGCGCGCCTGGACGATCTGATGATCAGTATCGCCGGCGTTGGCGGCGGTGTGGGTGCGCACTTCGACAGCTACGATGTGTTCCTGCTGCAAGCCGTAGGCACACGCCACTGGCGCATCGGCCAACAAAAAGACTTGTCGCTGAAACCGGGTTTGCCGTTGAAGATCCTGAAGGATTTTCAACCTGAAGAAGATTTCGTCCTCGAACCCGGCGACATGCTTTATCTGCCGCCGCACGTCGCGCACGACGGCATTGCGCTGAATGAGTGCATGACGATTTCCGTGGGATTTCGCGCCCCCACCACGGCCTTTCTGGCGCAAGGCATGCTCGAAGCGGCAGCCGACCAGATTCGTGCCCGCGCCGGGATGGGCGCAGGCCCCTTTGGCGAGCCGCCGCTTCCCGGGCCGGCACTGGCTGGCCGCTACCAGGATCCCGGTGAAAAGCCGGCCGCGCAGCCGGCGCGTATTCCCGACAAGCTGATCGACGCCAGCCTCAAGGCCGTCAGTGCCGTGGTATTCGACACCACGCTCGCCACCCGATTTCTGGGGTGCTGGTTGACCGAGCCGGGCCCGTCGACCCAATTCGATAATCCCAGCGACGATGCGCCGGATTTGACCGTTGAGTGGCCCACCGGCGCCACCTTCAAGCTCGACCGGCGCACCCGCATGCTGCATCGCGACGGCAGCCTCTTCATCAATGGCGAAGTCGTGCCCGGCAAGCCCTCGGACTTTTTGATTGCCTTGGCCGATGCCCGGCGCCTGAATGTGCCCAGCGCGAAAGAGGCACGCGTCACACCGAGCGTAAGACAGCTTCTGGACAACTGGGTGCAGGACGGCTGGCTACTTATTGAGTAAGTAGTTCCCACCATAGACACATCCGGTCAGCTCTGACACTGCTGTGTTAAGACTGTTTCGTTTGGGACGCGAAGGCTTTAATTTTCACACGGAACCTTTGCTGCGATTCAGGTAGTCTGTGGCATCGCTTCAACGCGAAGCACGCAATTTTCTTTTTTACAAGAGGAGCTACCCTATGTTGAGCAAAACATTGATCGCCGCTTCGGTTGTGGCCTTTGCCCTGACCGCCTGCAAGAAGGCTGACGAACCCGCTGCCCCGCCCGCCACGCCGACGCCCTCCACGGCACCGGCAACGCCCACGGCACCTTCGACCGGTGGCACGATGGGCGGCACCACAACGCCCGCCACGCCGGCCGCTCCCGGTACGGGCACCGGCACCGCGCGTTAATCTCGCGGCGAGCCTGGGCGCATGATCGTATGCGCCCGATGACGGTCCAGCAACGCTTTGGCGGCTGGGCCGTTTTTCATGGCCAAACAAAAAAGCCGATCCTTGAATCAAGGATCGGCTTTTTGTCGTCGGAGACACGGGCGCACGCGCCCGGTTCAACTGCCTATTACATCTTATCGCGCAACACGCCGAGCAACCGCTGAGCCGTTGCGCTGTTGTCGCGCTGGCCGTTGGTATCCAGCACGCTCACGCGCGTGGTGCCTGCCTGCTCGACCAGCTTGATACGGTATTGCGCCGCTGCAGCACGCTTGTCACCGCCAAACAGGCGGCTGAAGATGCTGGGCTGTTCGTTTTGCACGCCCGTGTCGGTATCCACATAGCGCACGAAGTATTCACCCGTCGAACGATCGCGATCGTCCACGGCGAAGCCACCCGAATCCAGCGCGATACCCACACGACGCCAGGCCCGGTCGAACGACTCGGAAATCAACAGGCCCGTGCCGTCGGACGACACGCCTTGCACGGTGGGCTTTTGCGGCGACTTCTCAGCCGACGCCACGATCTGCTTGGCCTGATTGACGTCGGTGCCCAGATAAACCATCAAGCGTGCGATCATCGCGGCATTCAAACCAGGATCTTCAGCGCCCGGTTCCCAACGCACTTGCATGCCGTCGTAACCGATGCGTTTTTCTTCCATCTGCTGATGGCTGATATAGATCTCGGTGCGATTGCCCACGCGCTCGACGCGCGTACGGAATTTTTCGCGCTGGCCGCTATCGTAGGCGCTATCCAGAATCATCCCCAACGCCTGGCGCAGCCAGCTTTCAGGAATCTTGGAACGATTTTCCGCCCAGGCCGTTTCGATCAGGCCCGATTTGGGATCGTTGGTTTGCAGCGTGAAGCCGGTATCGGTCCAGAAGTCGACGATGCGCGGGAAAAGCGCCTCGGGCGGCTGGTCGATCACGAGCCAACGCAGGTCGCCATCACGTTCGACGCGCATGCCCTCGGGCTGCACGAGCACATTGGAGGTTTTGGTGGCTGCGCTCTGCTGCATCTGCGCCTGACCTTGCTGCTGATACTCGGAGAACGTTGCCGAACCCGAAGACGGCGCGCGATATCGCGGATCGTTGGCAGCCTGCGTCAGGTCTGGGGGAATACTCAGCGGGTCGCCACGCGGCGCCGTACTTTTGTAGTCGATGGATTCTTCACGACCCAGCATCTGATTGATACTGCTGCAACCGCCCAGCGCAAGCAGGGCAGCCATTATGGCCGATACGCCAACATGGCGTGTATTCATACGTGTCCTCACGATTGATTTACAGCAGTCCCGCGTCGCGCAACGCACCGCGCACGACGTCGTGGTTTGCCGCACTCAGCTCCGACAAGGGCAGACGATAGCCCAGAGCCGTAAGCCCCATTTCTGCAAGCGCCCATTTGACCGGGATGGGATTGGCCTCGACGAAAAGAAGCTTGTTTAGACGAGCAAGACGCCCGTTAAGTTCGCGCACGCGAGGCACATCGCCCGCAAGCGCCGCCGCACAGAGGTCATGCATCATGCGCGGTGCCACGTTAGCCGTGACGGAAATATTGCCGCGCGCGCCCAGAAGAATCAGCGCCGCAGCAGTGGGATCGTCACCACTGAACACTTGGAAGCTCGCCGGTGCCTCGCTCAGGAGCAGCGCGCCGCGGCCGATATCGCCGGTGGCTTCCTTTACTCCGATGATGCCGGGCACCTCGGACAGGCGCAGCATCGTATCGTGGCTCATGTCGGCCACACTGCGGCCCGGCACGTTATACAGAATCGTGGGCAGATCGACGGCTTCGACGATGGCCTTGAAGTGACGGTACAAGCCTTCCTGTGTAGGACGGTTGTAATACGGCACCACCGACAGGCCGGCATGCGCGCCGACTTCCTTGGCGCGCCGCGACAAATGAATCGCTTCGACCGTGGAGTTCGCGCCCGTTCCGGCGATCACCGGAATCCGGCCGGCGGCGTGCTCGACGGCGATGCGAATCAATTCGGCATGCTCGTCGACCGACACCGTGGGCGATTCGCCCGTGGTGCCCACCACAACCAGCGCATCCGTACCCTCTTTGACGTGCCAGTCGATCAAGGCGCGATACGCGTCCAGGTCGAGGGCGCCATCGGGCTTCATGGGAGTGACCAGAGCCACCATGCTGCCCTGGAACGTTACGCTTGCGGCGGATGCCATAAATCAGGACTCCAGCGCCCGGCAGCGTCGTGCGCCCGGGCCCAAAAATCGTTAAAGGACGGAAAGTTTAACGGATACGCACGAACTAGAGAAACCAGCCGACGAAGGCCTGCCCCAGTTCGAGCACCGGCCGCAGCAGGGTCCACAGCACCCCGGTCGCCAAAAGCACCAGCACGATCATCAAGCCGTAGGGCTCCAGGCGCGAATACTGCCATGCCCAGCGGTGTGGCAACAAGCTGAACAGGATCCGCCCGCCGTCCAGCGGCGGGATCGGAAACAGATTGAGCGCCATCAGCACCAGATTGACCTGAATCCCGGCAATGGCCATCTGCGGCCAGAAATCCTGCAAGCTGCTCGTATCGGAAATCATCAGGCGCAGCGAGATGGCCCAGATCACGGCCATCACCAGATTGGAGGCGGGGCCCGCGGCCGCCACCCACAACATGTCACGCTTGGGGCGACGCAACCGTCCAAAATCCACCGGCACCGGTTTGGCCCAACCGAACAGCATGCCGGCCCCGCCCAGCATCTTGGAGGCGAGCAAAATCAGCAGGGGCACGAGCAACGTGCCGACCGGGTCGATGTGCTTGATGGGATTCAGCGTGATCCGGCCCGCTTGCGCGGCTGTGGGGTCGCCGAACATGCGCGCCACATAACCGTGGGCGGCCTCGTGCAGGGTGATCGCGAAGATCACGGGAATGGCGTAGACCGCAATGGTCTGGACGATGTCGTTCATGCGGCGATTGTAGGGGGATCAGGCCAGACCAAGTGTGGCAGGATCGCCGGCACCCAATCGCACGATCAGCGGGGTGTCGTCTACCAGATCGATCACCGTGGTCGGTGTACGGCTGCAGGAACCGCTATCCACAATGCCGGCAAGCTGGTTGCCCAGCAGCCGTTGAATTTCTTCGGCATCGTTGAGCGCATCGGTTTCGTTGGGCGGAATGAGCGTCGTCGACAACAGCGGCGCACCGAGCTGCTCGAGCAAGCTCAGCGTAACGGGATGACTGGGCACTCGAATGCCGATGGTGCGGCGGGACGGATGCGACACGCGGCGCGGCACTTCCTTCGTCGCTTCGAGAATGAACGTCCAGGGGCCAGGCGTGGCCGCCTTCAACAAACGGTACTGGCGATTATCGACCTTCGCGAAGTGCGCGATCTCGGTCAGATCGCGGCAGAGCAGCGTCAGGTGGTGCCGATCGTCCAACCCGCGCAGCCGGCGCAAGCCGTCCGCCGCTTCCCGATCGTCCAGATGGGCGATTGCCGCATAACTGGAGTCGGTCGGCACGGCCAGCAGTCCGCCGTTATCCAGCAGCTGCGCAGCCTGCTTCAGCAGACGAGGTTGGGGATTATCTGGGTGGACAGTGAAAATTTGAGCCATGGGGCATGCTAACACTCAAGTTCTCCTCCCGGGCGAGCCGAAGGCTGTCCGCTGACCGACTAGCCCTTACCTTCTCAATGTGAAGAGATCAGGAAGCGTCAACGCGAGACCGACCTGCCGGCGTTCGCCAACGCCTGCCCTACCCTGATCGACCGCGCCGCCAACATGGCTCAGACGTTTTGGAACCGACCGGTTTTGCGCCACTGCCGATAGGCTTCGATCGAACGCGCGATCTGGGCATGAACGGGTGGCCATTCGCCGTCGGGGTCGATCCAATCGATGCCCACCGTTTCATCACCGTCGAAACCTGCGGTGCCGCTGTAATCCCGGCAGTGCAGCAGCGCGGCGTGATACTGGCACACGTGCCCGTTGGGCAACGTCATCGTCTCGATATCCGGATCCGACGAGTAGCCGATCATCTCGACTTCGCCCAGTGTGAGTCCGGTTTCTTCGAGCGTTTCGCGCCGCGCGGCATAAATCACGCTTTCGCCCAACTCGATGTTGCCCCCGGGCAACCCCCACATTCCCACGTAGTCGCCACGCGCCTGCATGAGAAAGCGGCCATCGGCATCTTCGATGAAGATGCGAACGACGGGACACAACAAGGGCTGCGCGCCCACGAGTGCACGCAAACGGCCAATGGTCGAGTTGGCAAAATCCGACATCGGCGTTACTTGGACACCGCCGCCACGACGCCATCCGTGAGCGCGTCCACGATATCGCAGCCATGCGAGACCGCTACGTGCACGGCATCGCGCGGACTATCGACGTGGTCACCCTTCGCAAATTTCGGCACCACGTAATCCTCGCCGAAGCTCTGGATCATGTTGGCACGCGTGACGAGCACCGTGGCGGTGAACTGCGGCGCTGTGCCGTCATCGGCTGAGCCACCGGGAAACTCACGCGAGACCCTCGCATTGAGGCGAAAGCCTTTGTAGACCAAGTTGTTTTGATGCACACGAAAACCTTTCAAGGCCAAGCATCACGCCCCTTGGCGACAGGGAAGTGCATAGATTCCAACAAACACGGCGCAGGCTGCACGTCATGCATTTGGCTTTTGATGGTAGCTCGAATCGCCAGGGTGGGATAGCGCTTTGCATCGTGGATTTCCCCGATCGGGTCACACTCCCCTCTCGAAGCGGTTATCCAGACCGTCACACGCATGACACACGGCACGACAATGCAATCGGCGACCGCGACAACGGCGAAAAAAACGTGCTAGAATTTCGTTCTCAGCAGTACAGCGGTGGCTGTAGCTCAGTTGGTAGAGTCCTGGATTGTGATTCCAGTTGTCGTGGGTTCGAGCCCCATCAGCCACCCCATCTTGCATCGCGCTTTATGCCGATGCCCCGGTTCTTCGAGATACTCGCCGAACTGTCCTGACGCCAATGTGCCGTCAATCCAACCCCCCTTTTTGCATCGCGCCGTCAGCTTGCGTTTTCGCGTGCACGTGTTTCGCTTGCGCGCCGTCTCGCCCGCTGTGGTAGCGGACCAGTGTGCCACGCCTCGCCTCACCACGCCTCGCGCGGCATGCCGACAGCGGCGACACCGGCCATCACCGCGGTTAACGCCTCGGTTAACCACGAACGCACTGTGCTGCGATGAGACGCGAACGTCCCGCTGCGCCAAGCGGTTGCAGAACCGCGCAGAGGCTACGTTCCGCTTCGGCGTGCCGAGCTGACTTGCGCGTCCGAAACCTCAACGAGCGACTCCATGAAGATGTAGCCGCGCGAACGCTCGCCAATCAGCGGAATCACCATGTCGTTGCGGCTGCCTCGCGCGCGCAATCGGGAAACCAATATGGCCAGACGATTGCGCGCCCGGTAGTCGTGATCGTCCAACGCATCGAGCAACTCTTCGAACGATCCACGATGGTCATTGGCGCGCGCCAGCAATGAAATGACAGTGGCCTCGGCTGCAGCCAACTTGAGCACCACACCATCAGGTGCGGTCAACAATCCCTTGACCGCGTCGACTTCCCATGTGCCCGGCATGGCCTTCGAGACGCGACCTTGAGCAAGGGCCTCGGTAATGACGCGAGCACGGTCTAGACATTTCTTTAGTTCTTTGAGGAGCGCGGAACTGTTAGACATATTCATCATGACAAATGATTAGGTGCCTAACGCCATCGCCCTCCTGCCGGAGTTTGTTATGCAATCTTAGACAGCCAAAATTAATGGGCTTGACACAACCAAGCTCCATTCCTTGGCGTGTCAGCTGAAAATCTTACTACTGCTCATCCGTATTACCCACCCGCAAAGCCCATAATCGCAGCGCGGTAAAAGACATCAAATGCAATTGGCCCGCAATCATTCGATATGGGACGCAATCGATAATCACGCTGTGACATCGTAATAAAATTTACTTGCTCAGGGAGGGTCGTTTTTCCATTCATCGACAACAGGCTGGCATGAGGCTTCAGACCCGGCCGCCCCGCCTGCAAAACCCGCTTGACGACATCAATAGCGCCACACTAATGCCCTTCGATCGCATCATGCGCCATGCACAAGCGGCATGATTTCCGATCATTTCCGTTCATACGCGATGTCACTTGATCGCCAAAACGGCATTTGTGGCAGATTCCCCACACTTAATGCCTGCGTTCAAGTCTCCTCGGGGGGCAAAAAGCGATTGATCTCGCCATCGCCTACAGCAGTGCCCGCATTCGGTGTGTGAATGTCGGGAAGCAGCAGCCTTACGCTGCCATCGGTCTGACGGACAGCGCCCTCCACGAAAAAACTCCGCGGCTCCGAAAAATATTTGATCGCAAAGCGCACACGGGCAGGCGCATTCTTGTCGATGCCATCGAACGCATCAGGTGCGCAGCCTTTCACGATCAACGCGCCGGCGCTTGCCGTGGTCTCGGGCAGGCTCACTGCAGCTAAAAACGACACCGAACGACAGGCGATCTCGGTCGCCGTGCTCGAGCCGTCGACGTGCAAAGACTCCAGCGTAATCGCCGTCACTTCCCATTCTTCCGCACCGGACACGGCACCCGCTTTCGATGTATTGGCCATTGACGATCCTTGTTGATGACACGGTTGTGACCGGCCGACGCCGCATAAGTTGTGCCACACCGTCACCCGCACGGCGCGTTCATCGCAGCGTCATACCGCGTTTCTAGAATGCGACCGCACCCCTTGGATTACCGCTGCGTAATCAAGCGGCCGAGTTTCATTCAACGCTCCCCCGACGCATGCTCCCCTATAAACGATGCAAGACGCTGGTTGCGATCGCCATCATGACCGCAGCCCTGACCGCCTGTGGCGGCGACGATAACGATTCCCCACCGGTCGAGTCCACGCCAACGCCGGCTCCGACGCCGACGCCGACACCGACACCGACGCCCGCGCCTGAGCCCGGCACCCCGGCACCCGTGCCGACACCCGATCCCGCGCCACAGCCGGAACCCGAACCCACGCCCGCGCCCCAATTGCGTTGCGCACCCTGACGCCCTTTTGCCTTCAAAAAAAATGACTTCACGCCGTAATTTTTTGCAGACCGCCTCGGGCGCAGGATTCGCCGCCGCCACGCTGGCAGCCTTTCCGCCGAGCATTCGCCGGGCGCTGGCGATCCCCGCCAATAACGCCACTGGAACGATCAAGGACGTGGAACATGTGGTGATCTTGATGCAGGAAAATCGGTCGTTCGACCACTACTTCGGCACGCTCAAGGGCGTACGCGGCTTTGGCGACCGGTTCACGATTCCAATGCCCAACGACCGAAAAGTGTGGCAGCAGGAGCGCAGCACTGGCGCGCTCCTGACGCCCTATCATCTGGACGGCAGCACGAACAACGCGCAACGCGCCGATGGCGCGCATCACACCTGGAAAGACAGTCAGGACGCATGGGATCACGGCCGCATGTCGCAATGGCCCAAGCACAAGAAAGACATTTCGATGGGGTACTTCAAGGAAAAGGAGATTCCGTTTCCGTTCGCGTTGGCCAATGCATTCACGCTCTGTGATGCCTACCATTGCTCGATGCACACCGGTACCGATGCGAATCGCTCGTTCCATCTCACCGGCACGAACGGCCCCACCGCTTCGGGCGCCGCATTCGTCAACAACGAATGGGATGCCATCGACGGCCTGCCGTCCTCGGCCAATATCGGCTACACCTGGAAAACCTATGCCGAACGGCTCGAAGCCGCAGGTGTGAGTTGGATCTCCTACCAGAACATGCCCGACGAATGGGGCGACAACATGCTGGGTGCGTTCCAGCAGTTTCGCCAGGCCAACCTGGCCTCTGGCTTTCCGGTTTCGAGCGGCGGCGCACCAGGCAGACCGTATGCGCAAACGGGCCAGGCGCTGCCCTATCATGCCTACAACCCGATCACCGATAACGCCGCCAACCCGCTCTACAAGGGCGTGGCCAACACCCTGCCCGGTACCACCCCCGAAGCGTATCTCGACGCCTTCAAGCGCGACATTCAAGCCGGCACGTTGCCGCAAGTGTCGTGGATGAATGCGCCATCGATTTACTGCGAGCATCCCGGCCCGTCCAGCCCCGTACAAGGTGCGTGGTTCATTCAGGAGGTGCTGGATGCGCTCACCGCCAATCCCGAGGTGTGGAGCAAAACGGTGCTCCTGATCAACTTCGATGAGAACGACGGCTACTTCGATCACGTGCCGTCGCCCTCGGCCCCGTCGCGAAACACCGATCGCTCACTGGCCGGCAAGTCCACCTTGAGCGACGCCGACATGGCGTTCGAGTACTTCGACCAACCGGCGCCTGCCGGCAGTCGTGTACAACCGGCACCCGATGGCCGGGTGTATGGTCCGGGTCCACGCGTGCCGCTGTATGTGATCTCGCCGTGGAGCCGCGGCGGCTGGGTCAACTCGCAAGTGTTCGACCACACCTCGGTACTGCGTTTTCTGGAGCAGCGCTTTGGCGTGGAAGAGCCCAATATCAGTCCGTACCGTCGTGCCGTGTGCGGCGATCTGATGACGGCATTCAACTTCGCCACGCCGAACAATGAAGCCTTGCCGGCGCTCAACGGCCGCGCCACGCGCGATGCCGCGGATCAACTTCGCCGCGCTCAGCAAGCCCTGCCGGCCATGCCTCTGCCGCTCGATATGCAGCTGCCGCTGCAAGCCAGCGGTACGCGGCCGTCGCGTGCCCTGCCCTACGAATTGCACACCAGTGCGCGTACCCAGGCGAGCGGCACGGTCGACCTGATCTTCTCCAATACGGGTACGCAAGCGGCCGTTTTTCATGTGTACGAGAAGTACAACCTCGAACGCCTGCCGCGCCGGTACGTGGTCGAAGCCGGCAAGTCGTTGACCGATACCTGGAATGTGTTTCAGGACAATCTAGGTCAGTACGATCTGTGGGTGCTCGGGCCCAATGGCTTTCACCGGCATTTCAGAGGCGACACCAACCAGATCGCGACCACGCAAACGCAGCCGGAAATTCGCGTGTGCTACGACATCGCGAACGGTCATGTCTATGCCGAGATGATGAATGCGGGCACGCAAGCCTGCACGTTCATCATCACGCCGATGGCATACCGCACCGACGGCCCGTGGACGGCCGCAGTGGAACCGAGCGCCACGGCGTCGCGCCATTGGCCCTTGGCAACAAGCGGCCAGTGGTATGACTTTGCGATCACCGTGGAGAACCATCCGGGGTTCTATCGCCGCTTTGCCGGCCGGGTCGAAACCGGGCGGCCCACGGTAAGCGATCCGGCCATGGCCACGCCCTGAACACCAGGGCAATGCGTTGAGCGCGACAGCGATACCTTCCGGCGAAGGGTCTGCATGACGCCAATATGCCGCGAATCGGCGATATATCCGTAAAGGGTTCGCGATGCCGTCGCCAGGACTTGTTATCCTAGCGCGGCATCGACTCGACCACTTATTCGCCTTATGGATCCTTTCCGCGCGCTATTGGCCGAATACTGGCCGCACATCGTTTTTACCGTCAGTACCGTGGCCGGTACCGCTGCGGCGATTCACGCCGCGATGACCAAGCAGGATGTGCGCGCGGCGATCGGTTGGGTGGGCGTGGCCTTGCTCTCGCCGTTCTTTGGTGCCCTCTTCTATCTGGTCGCCGGCGTCAATCGCATCAGGCGCACGCAGGTGGCGCAAGAACGTGACGCGACCATGCTGCGCTACGCCACGGTGCGCGAAGCCGCTGACGTCGACGTGATGCCCATTTCAGGACCGCAGTTCGCGTCGCTCAAAGTGCTGGGCGACCACGTCAGCCAGTTTCCGCTGCTGGGGGGCAATAAAGTGGAGCCGCTGGCGGGTGGCGATGAGACCTACCCTGCCATGATCGCGGCGATTCGCACCGCGAAAGTCACCATCGCGATGCAAAGCTACATCTTCGATAACGATCGCATCGGCCGCGAATTGGCGCAGGCGCTGATCGACGCGGCCAAGCGCGGCGTGCAAGTGCGCGTATTGATCGATGCGGTGGGTGCAAAATACTCGCGGCCGCCCATCATGGGCGTCCTCACGCGCGGCGGTGTGCGCGTGGCGCGGTTCATGACCAACCCGCTGGGCGTATGGCGCATGCCTTATGCCAATCTGCGCAGCCACCGCAAAATCCTGGTCGTGGACAACAGCATCGGCTTTACCGGCGGCATGAACGTACGCGAGGCGTTCGTCGCCAGCCTTGTAGGCGACCGCGTCAACCGCGATACCCACTTCCGTTTCGAAGGTCCGATGGTCACGCAACTGCTATCCGTATTTGCCCACGATTGGGACTTCACGACCCGCGAAGCGCTCTCGAACGACACCTGGTTTCCGCACGGCACTCACCCGGCCAGTGGCGCCACGCCAGTGCGCTGCGTGGCCTCGGGGCCCGATCGCTATATCGGCAGCACGCATCAGATGCTGCTGGGCGCCCTGGCGGTGGCGCAACATCACGTGCGCATCCAGTCGCCTTACTTTCTGCCCGATCTCGCGCTCGTCGGCGCATTGGCCACCGCCGCACGCCGCGGCGTGATCGTCGACATCGTCATTCCCGGCATCAACAATCTGAAACTGGTGGATTACGCGATGTCGGCCCAGCTCGATCAGGTGATGCGCACGGGCTGCCGCGTCTGGCGTGCGGGCGGTGCGTTCGATCATTCGAAACTGATGACGGTGGACGATGCGTGGTCGTACACGGGATCATCCAACCTCGACCCGCGCAGCCTGCGGCTGAATTTCGAACTCGACACGGAAATCTACGATCCTGCCGTCGCCACCTGGATCAACCAGCGCATCGATGGCCTGATTGCCACCGGCCGCCGCGAAACGCTCGCAACTCTCGCCGATCAATCTTTTGCCAAACGGCTGCGCAACAAGATCATCTGGCTGGCCAGTCCTTATCTGTGACTCAAAACGTGTACTGCACGCTCGCCCCGGCATACCAAGCCATGCCGGCCGCGGGTTCGTAATAGCGTCCGTTGCCATCGCCCACGATCACCGAGCCGATATAGTTGCGATCCGTCAGGTTATCCAGGCGCACGGTCTGCCGGAAGGTCCAGGGTCCCGTCTTCTGCGTGAATGTCGTGCGCCAGTTCAAGAGCGCATAACCCGGCGCCGGGCGATCGCGGTTGGTGTCTTCCACAAACACCTTGCCGCGCACCACACCTTCCACGGCCGTACTCACCCAGGGTTGCGGCGTCCATACCACTTCGCCGAAGAGGCTGTTCTTGGGCACACCGGGCAGACGATTGCCGCTGTCGATCCGCGTCGTACCTGCGTCGAACGATTTGTCGTAGGTGGCGTCGAGATAAGTCCACGCGCCATTGAGTGCAACGGTGGGCGCAATCTGGCTTTCCACCGACAATTCAAAGCCGCGGCGCAATGTCTCGGCGGCGTTCTGATAGGTGGTGCGGCCGCCCAAGGAGCCGGCCACGACCAGCTCATCCTTGGTGCGGATCTGGAACAACGCTGCATTCACTCGGGTATTGCCGAATCGGGTCTTGATGCCGGTTTCGAGTTGCTCGCTGCGTGACGGCTGCAAGCCGGCGTTGAAACCGGCACCGTTGGCCGCGTAGGCCGACTCGGTAAGCGTGGGCGTCTCGAATCCGGTCCCGGCACTCGCATACACATGCACATCGGGCGTGATGGCATACAAGGCGCCCACTGCGGGTGTGGCGCGCTCGTAGCGTTGGCTGCCGCTATCGTCGCCGTTGAGCAGGTAACGGTCGTCCACCTTCAGCTTGACGGTGTTGTAGCGCAAGCCTGCCTGCAAAGTCCAATCGCCGAGCAGCCAATTCGCCTGCACGTAGGGATCCAGGCTGGTGGCGGTATCGATCTCGTTGCGGCGCAACGCGCCCTTCACGCCCAGCGTGGACCCCACGAAGTTTTCGTAGCCTTGTCGATCGTCGCGGCTTTGATCGAAATCCAGTCCAGCGGTGACTTCAAGCGCACCGCCACCGAGCATGAACGGTTGCGACCACTGGATGCCGCCGCCATAGAATCGGCGCGAAAAGTCGATCACACCACCCGACTGACGGATATTGGACTGCACCGCCCGAGGGATCGACTGATATTGGGTCACATCGCGCTCACCGCCATAGGCATTGAGTTTGAGCGTGCCGGTGCCGATCCGTTGCGTGTAATCGATGCCGACCTGATCGTTGTCGATACTCTTGCGGGTGTTGTAGAGCAGCGCGCTGGGCGCGGCCTGACGCCGGTCGGCTTTGTACTCGTCCCACGTCAAGCCTTGGGGATCTTGCGTATTTTTCTGGCTCAGCCCGTTGTACACCACGCGCAAGGTGCTGGTGTCGGTCGGTTGCGTGGTGATCTTGGCGAAACGTTGATCGCGGCGCGCCTCGCTGTGGTCGCGAAAGCCGTCGGTGTCCATGCGGGACGCATCGAGCACAAATCCGATGCCATTGACCTCGCCTTCCGCACCCAGCCGATTCTTGCGCATCCCGTACTTGCCGAACAAGGTTTCGGCCGTGATGCGCGGATCGCCCTTGCCGTCACGCGAGAACATCTGAATCACGCCCCCGGCATTGCTGCCGTAGATCGTGGTCATCGGTCCGCGCAGCACCTCGAAGCGCTCGGCCGTATCCAGGTTGAACGTGGCCGCCTGCCCCTGGCCATCTGGCGTGCTGGCGGGAATGCCATCGGTGAAAAGCTTGATGCCACGCACGCCGAAAGCGGCCCGCGACCCAAAACCGCGCGAGGAAATCTGCAAATCCTGAGCGTAATTCTGCCGGTTCTGCACGACCAACCCCGGCACGCGGTTGAGCGCCTCCGACGCATTGATGCGCAGTTGGCCTTCGCCGATCTGCCTGGCATCCACCACGTCTACCGAAAACGGCGCATCGAAACTCGCGATCTCGGAGCGGCTGCCGGTGACCACGATCGGGTTCAACACGTCGGTCGTGGATTGCGCGAACGCGCTCGTGCTGACGGCAATGCCGCCAAGAAGAAAGACATAGGATTTCATGCGGGGATTCGGTGAGGGAATGCAAACGTTATGGCAGTTTAGCCTGCTGCGCTGCGGCACACCTGTGAGCATTGGCGTCGATGTTGGATTCGTGCCGCAGTTGGTCACGATTTACAACCTTTCCAGCGATTGAAATTGTGCGTCGCAGCATGTAGGCTGAACGTCAGTTTTCCATGAGGATGCCTCTCATTGCGTAGCCTGCTTCTGCTCACCAACCGCCATCGTGCACCGTCGACCAACCGCGCCTTTGGATTTTTACTGGCCTTCAACGCGGGCGCCCTCAACGCCGGCGGCTTTCTCGTATTGCACCGCTACACTTCGCACATGACCGGATTTGCGTCGCAGCTGGCCGATGCGATCGTCACCGGAAAAACGTGGCTGCTGCTGGGCGCTTTGGGCGCGATCCTGGCATTCATGATCGGTGCGGCAACCTGCGCCGTGCTGATCAACCTCGGCCGCCATTACCGCCTGCACAGCCTGTATGCGCTGCCGCTGCTGCTGGAAGCCGCGCTCTTGTTGCCGTTTGGCCTGGCGGGCGCCGATACGGTGAAATTCATGACGCCGTTCGCCGTCCCGATCACGGTACTGCTGCTGTCGTTCATGATGGGGCTGCAGAACGCGGTCGCGTCCAACTCATCCAAGGGCAGCATCCGCACCACGCACATGACCGGCAATCTGACCGACTTCGGCATCGAGCTCGGCAAATTCCTTTATTGGAAAAGCGCGCGGTCGCCGCGCGGTGACGGCGTGCGTCACAGCACCGGCCGCATGGGCATGACCGGCGGCCTGATGGCGATGTTTATCCTGGGCGGCGGCATCGGCGCACTCGGCTTCAAGTACATCGGCTTTATCTGCGTGGTGCCGCTGGCCGCGCTGCTGTTGGCGCTTGCCATGCCCGATGTCGTGCGTGACGTACCGTGGCGCCGCACGTCCACCCCGTCCAAACTATTCAAGCCACGCACGTAAAACGGCGGACTTTAAAACGCGTTGCCGCGCAACCGGGCCTCATGCCACTGGGGTAAACCGCAGCACCATTTGCTGTTCGTCGAACCAGTCGCCGTCGACGTAGAGCGCCTCGGGTTCGTGGCCGTACTGCACGAAGCCCAGGCTCTCGTACAGGGCGCGGGCATGGAGGTTCGAGGCCGTCACGCTGAGCGTGACCTGCCGAATCTGCGGCAACGTACGGGCGTGCGCAATCATCGTCTGCATCAGGCGCCGCGCCAGTTGCCGACCGCGAGCGGCGGGATCCACGAATACGCCCCAGATCAGCGCCTTGTGGCGCATCTTCGCGGGCCGCTGGCGAAACAATCCCACCGAACCCACCAGGCGCGTGCCGATGAATGCGCCGAATAGCGCCGTGTTGTCGTCCGGCCCGATACGCGCAGCCCACGCGTCCTCGCCCAGCACCGCTTCGTCATCGGGACTGGCACCGAACGCGCTGGGCGCATCGCGCAACATGGCCAAACGCAGATCGCGGAAGCCCGCCACATCGTGCCAATCCAAAAGGCGGATCTGCACAGGTTCGCTTGAAGGGGGTGGGGTCGAGCAGGAAGGGTCGGCGGATGTCATGTGGGAACGGCAGCGTGGCAACGGCAGGAGATGAAAGATACCCGCTCAGCAGGCGCGCGGCAATGCCGGCGCGCCCTTCGAATGCCGCCCCCTGCTGCTTATCCATCCTTCAAACGGGTGCGACGCCGCAGGGCGCCGATCCGCGTTGTGGGTGCCAGCAGGTCGACACCGGGTCTGGCACTACAGAAATTACTTCTTCTTGGGGCTGCACTGCGCGTCGCTGTATGTTGCCTTGTCGAACGGCGTCAGTCCGGGCGTCACATAAGCCGTGCAGGCAAACTTGCGGCCGCGCGCGGTGGTCGCGTCGTAGCTCAATTCCTGGCCGCCCAACGCGTTCTTCTCTTTGTACTGAACGTTGGTGACCGTCAATTCATCCGACGATGCCAACCCGAGCGACTTGGCCGTCGTGGTCTGCATTTCCGTCATATTGATTTTCGTCGAGCCGCAGGCCGCGACGAGCAACGACACACCGGCCACTGCGGCCAATCGAATCAGCGATTTATACATTTTTGGCATTCCAGGAGATCGAGAAAGGCGCAAAAATAATGGCTTTCCGAATCAGTGGATGGCGGTTGTGCACTCGGTTTCAAAACATACGGATGGCTTACAAAGCGTACTAGTACACCTCAGTCAGCGTATAGAATCGCACTCGCGCCCATCGAAACACAGGACTCATGTCGAAAAAGATCAGCTCGCCGCGTCAGGAAAATTGGGATCAGCGCCTGGGGTTTCTCATGCACGACGTGTCGCGTCTGCGCCGCAAGGTGTTCGACGACGTGATGAAACCCGTCGGCATCACGCGTTCGCAATGGTGGGTGATGGCGCATCTCTCACGCCACGATGGCATGAGTCAGAGTGACCTGGCGGATGTGCTGGAGCTTGGCCGCGCCGCCCTGGGCGGATTGGTCGACCGGCTGGAAGCCACCGAACTGGTGCGGCGCGAATCGACGCCGGCCGATCGCCGCACCAAACTCGTTTTCCTGACCGACAAGGGTCGCGGCTTGATCGACACCATGCGCGGTCAGAGCGATCGCATGAGCGAGGTCATTCTGGCCGGCCTGGATAACGACGATCGTTTGCGTCTGACCGAGATGCTGACCACCGTCAAACGCAATCTGCTCGAATACAAGAACGAGTGACTCACACGATATCGTCGTGCAGGCGGATCAGCCGCTTGCCGGTGTTCTCACCGCGATACAGCCCGGCAATCGCATCCGGCGCCGCATCGATGCCCTCGAGCACTTCCTCGCGATAGTTCAATCGGTGCTCGCGGATTTGCTGTGCCAGATAAGCGACGGCTTCTTCGTAACGCGATTCGTAATCCCACACCAGAAAACCTTGCATGGTGGCCGTCTTGTTCAGCAAGTGCCGCTCAACCCGCGGCCCCGTGGGCCAGGGTTGCCAGTTCGATACCGAGGCCGTCCCGCAAATCACGATGCGGGCATTCTTGTTGATGCGCGGCACCACGAGGTCACTGATGCGGCCCGACGTATTGTCGAAGTACACGTCGACGCCCTCCGCACTCGCCTCATTGAACGCTGCCTCGAAATCGGCCGCCTTGTAATCGACCGCAGCATCGAAGCCGAACACGTTCCGGCATAGGGCGACCTTCTCGGCCCCGCCTGCTATGCCGACCGTCCGGCAGCCCCATCCCTTGGCCAGTTGACCCACCGCCGAACCGACAGCGCCCGCAGCCGTCGACACGACCACCGTATCGCCCGCATGCGGCCGGCCACATTCCTTCAACGCGAAATAGGCCGTAACGCCATTGATCCCCAATACACCCAGCGAAAGCGACAGCGGCAGATCGCGCTCCTTGACCTTGCGGCGGATCGCACGGCCATCGGTGATCGCGTAGTCCTGCCAGCCCAGCATGCCCATCACCACGTCGCCCTCCGCATAGTCCGGATTGCGCGACGCAACCACCTGCCCCGCTGCGAACGACCGCATGACGTCGCCTATCGCGACTGGGTCCGAATAGTTGGCGGCGGCGTTGACCCAGCCCCGCATAGCGGGTTCGACCGATAGATAGGCGTTGCGCACCAGGATTTGCCCGGCTTCGAGCTCCGGCACGGACGCCGTCTCGATCTTGAAATGTTCCGCCTGAGGAATGCCGGCGGGGCGGGACGCGAGAACGACCCTGCGATTGACGAACGGCGATGACATGACATCCTCCTTTTCCGGTATTGTATGCAACCATACAATATGGCAGTATATTTTAACGGCACAGACGGCCCGAAGGCCGCGCCTCACGACATCCGGCAGGAGACAGCCATGGCAGGACGCTATTACGAACAGTTCAGCGTAGGGCAAACGTTCACGCACGACATCCGGCGCACCGTGACCGAGACGGACAACGTACTGTTTACCACCATGACCCACAATCCGGCGGCCATTCACCTGGACGCCGAGTACGCCAGCCACACCGAATTCGGGAAACCCCTGATGAACAGCGCCTTCACGCTGGGGCTGATGGTGGGCATATCGGTGGGTGACACAACCCTGGGCACCACGGTGGGCAATCTGGGGTGGGACGAAGTGCGGTTTCCGCGTCCCGTGTTTGTGGGCGACACACTGCATGTGACGTCGACCGTGCTCGAACTGAAAGCCAGCACATCGCGTCCCGATAACGGCATCGTCGTGTTCGAACACGTGGCGTTCAATCAACGCGACGAAGTGGTGGCCACCTGCAAGCGCGTGGCGCTGATGCTCAGGCTGCCCCGTTCTTCGCAACCCACGCGCAACCCGGAGGGCTGATCATGGACTTCGCCTTGAACGACGATCAAGTCGCCATCGTCGACGCCGTGCAACACGCGTGTGCGCCTTTTGACGACGAGTACTGGCTGCGCCGGGATCGCGAAGGCGGTTTTCCGGAAGACTTCTATCGCGCCATGGCCGATGCGGGCTGGTTGGGCATCGCCATGCCCACGGCCTATGGCGGCGCAGGCCTCGGCATTCTGGAGGCCGCGCTGATGATGGAAACGGTGTCGGCCACCGGTGCCGGACTATCGGGTGCCTCGGCCATCCACATGAACGTCTTCGGCCTGCATCCGGTCGTGGTGTATGGCAGCGACGAGCAAAAGGCCCGCTGGTTGCCCCCCATCATTCAAGGCGAGCAGAAAGCCTGCTTCGGCGTGACCGAACCCAATACCGGGCTGAACACCCTGAAGCTCAAGACGACCGCCGTGCGGCACGGCGACAAGTACGTCGTGCATGGTCAGAAAATCTGGATTTCGACCGCGCAAGTGGCCGACAAGATTCTGCTTCTGGCACGCACCACACCGATTGATCAACTCGATAAACCATCGCGTGGTTTGAGTCTGTTCTACACCGATTTGGACCGCAGCAAAATCGATGTGCGCGAAATCGAGAAGCATGGCCGCAAAGCCGTGGATTCAAACGAGCTGTTCATCGATGGCCTGGAGATCCCGGTGGCCGACCGCATCGGCGAAGAAGGCCGCGGTTTCGAGTACATCCTGCACGGCATGAATCCCGAGCGCGTGCTGCTGGCCGCCGAAGCCACGGGCCTGGGGCGTGCGGCCCTGCGGCGCGCGGCCAAGTATGCGGGCGAACGGATCGTATTCGATCGGCCGATCGGCCAAAACCAGGGCATCCAGCATCCGCTCGCCGAACGCTGGGTCGAGCTTGAAGCCGCAACCTTGCTGTATCAGCGCGCCGCCTGGTTGTATGACCAAGGCCAGCCGTGCGGCGGGCAAGCCAATGCCGCCAAGCTGTTTTGCGCAGAAGCGGGCTTCCGCGCGTGCGAAACGGCACTGATCACGCACGGCGGCATGGGCTACGCCCGCGAATATCACGTGGAGCGATATCTGCGCGAAGCCATGCTGCCGCGGCTGGCCCCGGTGTCGCCGCAACTCATCCTTTGCTACATCGCCGAGAAGGTGCTGGGGCTGCCGAAGTCGTACTAAAGTGGCATGAGGTTGCATGCCGTCAGAGCATTCGTTTGCCACGCGTAAACGAGCCGACAGGAGACAAGTCTTGAAGAAAGCCAAGAAGGTCATCATCACGTGCGCCGTCACGGGGTCGATCCATACCCCCAGCATGTCGCCCCATTTGCCCATCACGCCGGACGAAATCGCCGATCAGGCCATTGCCGCATCGGAAGCGGGCGCCGCCATGCTGCACCTGCATGCGCGCGATCCTGCCACCGGCAAGCCCGATCAGAGCCCCGAACTGTTCGCGCAGTTTCTGCCGCGCATCAAGCAGCATTCGGATGCCATCATCAACATCACGACGGGTGGCGGCTTGGGCATGACGCTGGATCAGCGCCTGGCGCCCGCCAAGTGGGCGCAGCCTGAGGTGGCGTCGATGAACATGGGATCGTTCAACTTCAATATCTCGGGCGCAGCGGGCAAGCTGGAAACGTTCAAGCACGACTGGGAAAAGCCGTACCTGAACATGACGCAGGATTTCATTCTGTCCAACACGTTCTCACAGATCGAACGCGGCCTGGCCGAGCTCTCCGCCATGGGTACGCGTTTCGAATTCGAATGCTACGACGTCGGCCATCTCTACAACCTGGCGCACTTTGCCGATCGCGGGCTCGCCAAACCGCCCTTTTTCGTGCAGTCGATCTTTGGCATCCTGGGCGGCATCGGCGCCGATCCCGACAACCTGCTGCACATGCGCATGATCGCCGATCGCCTGTTCGGCGACGACTATTACCTCTCGGTGCTTGCGGCAGGCAAGCACCAGATGTCGTTTGTCACCATGAGCGCATTGCTGGGCGGCAACGTGCGCGTGGGGCTCGAAGATAGCCTGTACGCGGGCCGCGGCAAGCTGGCCACCTCCAACGCCGAGCAGGTCGCCAAGATCCGCCGCATCCTGGAAGAACTGTCGTTCGAGATCGCGACGCCCGATGAGGCGCGCGCCATGATTCAAACGAAGGGCCGCGACAACGTCGCGTTCTGACCGACCGGGATGAACTGACATGGATGCATTGAAAGGCTTGCGGGTGGTCGACTTCTCGAAAGTGTTGGCCGGCCCGCTGTGCACGCAGTATCTGGGCGACATGGGCGCCGAAGTCATCAAGGTCGAGGCGCTCAATGGCGACGACACTCGCCGGTGGCCGCCCTTTCGCGATGGCGACGGCACGGTGTTTCTGAGCGCGAACCGCAACAAGAAAAGCATCGCGATCGATCTGAAAACGCCCGGCGGCAAAGAGGTCGCACAACGCCTGATCGCTTCGGCGGATATTCTCGTGGAGAGCTTCGGCCCGGGCGTCACCCAGCGGCTCGGAATGGATTACGCCACGCTGCACGCGCAATATCCCAGCCTCGTGTATTGCACGATCACGGGCTTCGGCACGGAAGGTCCGCTGAACCGCGGCAAGGGCTACGACGTCATTCTGCAGGCGTTCAGCGGCATGATGTCCATCACCGGGGATGATGCCGGCCCGGCCGCGCGCAGCCCGATTTCGCCGATCGACCAGGCCACCGGCATGCATGCGTCGATCGGCATTCTCGCCGCCGTCATCAAGCGCATGCAAACAGGTGTGGGCACGCATATCGACGCCTGCCTGTTCGACACGTCGCTCGCATTCATGGCGTACGTGATGCAAAGCTACTGGGAGCGCCACACCGAGCCGCGCCGCTGGGGCTCGGCGCACGAGTCGCTCTGCCCCTATCAGGTGTTCGACACCAGCGATAAGCCGATGCTGCTGGGTGTGGCGAACGACACCCTTTGGCAGGCTTTCTGCCGAGAGGTCAACGCACCCGAGCTGGCGCAGGATCCGCGCTTCACCACCAACGCCGACCGAGTCGCGCATCGCAGCGAAGTGCTGGCGGAAGTGGGCGCGCGGCTGGCGCCCCACTCCTGCGCCGATTGGCTCGCGCGCTTTTCCAAAGCCGGCATCCCGTGCGCGCCCATTCACGGCATCGGCGAAGTGCTCGACCACCCGCATACCCAGGCCAGTGGCATGGTGCATCACTTCGACGTCTCGGGCCATCGCGACCTCAACGTGATTGCGCAGCCCTTGCGATTCGATGGCCAGCGCCCCCAACCCTCGCGGGCCCCCCCGCTGCTCGGCGAGCACACGCGATCGATTCTCGGCGACCTGGGCTACGACGAAGACCAGATCGCGGCTCATCTTGCGAGCGGCGCGTTGTTCAGCCGCCCTGCCACCGTTTAGCGCGCCCACCTGCTCAAAGGAGCATCGTCGTGTCCATCGATCTTTCAGTTGCCGGTGGCATTGCCACCATCACCATCAACCGCCCCGAAAAACGCAACGCCCTCGATCAGGCGCACTACGACGCGCTCTCGGCCGCTTGGTGCGAAGTGCGCGACAACGACGCCATCCGGGTGGCGGTCGTCACCGGTGCCGGTGACCAATCCTTTTGCGCCGGCGCCGACATCAAGGCGTTTCTGGGCGATGCGCCGCCGCTCAACGCGCTGATGCACACGCAGCAATCGCAATTGCTGAACCGCGGACTGGAAGTGTGGAAGCCTGTCGTGGCGGCGATCAACGGCTACTGTCTGGGCGGTGGCATGACCTTGCTCCTGGCCACCGATCTGCGCGTGTGCGTGCCCACCGCCACCTTCGGCTTGAGCGAGGTCAAGCGCGGCGCGTTTCCAGCCAACGGCGGCACGCAGCGCATCGCGCAGCAGCTCCCGCATCCGATTGCGATGGAAATGCTGTTGTTGGGCGACGCCATCGATGCCACGCGCGCCGAGCGGTGGGGCCTCGTGAATCGCATCGTCGAGCCGGCCGATCTGCTGCCCACCGCTATGGACTACGCCACCCGGCTGGCCGCCAATGCGCCGCTCGCCGTGCAGGCGGCCAAGGAACTCGCGTTGCGCAGCCGCGACGCCGACCTCGCCACGGGCTTGCGCATGGAGCAACTGTTCTTGCGCATTCTGCAGAACTCCGAGGACCTGACCGAGGGCCGCGACGCCTTTGCCGAAAAGCGTCCGCCGGTATTTCACGGACGCTAAACCGATCGCCATTTTCTGTACTGCCGACATTGCCCGCAATGCCGGCGGCCAAAAATCAAAGGAACCTGTCATGCCTTTCCGATCCCTCCTCTTCGTTCCCGGTGATAGCGAGCGCAAGCAAGCCAAGGCTGAGAGCGTCGGCGCCGATGTGCTCATCCTCGACCTCGAAGACTCAGTCGACGTCAGCCGCCTGCCCATCGCGCGCGACATGGTGCGCGACTATCTGACGGCACACACCACGCGCCGCGCGCAGCTGTGGGTGCGCATCAATCCCCTGGATTCCGGCCTGGCGCTCGATGACCTCGCGGCCGTGGTGCGCGGCAAACCCGACGGCATTCTGCTGCCCAAGGTGGCAGGCGGTGCCGACATTGCGTTGCTGGATCATTACCTAAGCGCGCTGGAAGCCCGTGACGGTGTCGCGGCAGGCACGATCGGCATCCTGCCGGTCGCCACCGAAACGGCCCAGGCGCTGTTTGGCCTGGGCACGTACTTCGCCAAGTCCGAGCGCTTGCGCGGGCTGACCTGGGGCGCGGAAGACCTGGCGGCTGCGGTCGGCGCCATCAGCAATCGGCTCGACGATGGCGAATACGACTTCCCCTACAAGCTCGCCCGCTCGTTGTGCCTGCTGGGCGCGCACGCCGCCGGTGTCGCGCCCATCGACACCATCTGGGGCAACTTCCGGGATGCCGAAGGGCTGACGCGCGACGCCAAGCTGGCGCGCCGCGCGGGCTTCACCGGCAAGATCGCCATCCATCCCGATCAGGTGGCGCCCATCAACGAAGCGTTCACGCCCACCGAGGCCGAGCTCGCCCGCGCCCAACGCATCGTGCAAGCGTTTGCGGATTCACCCGGCGTCGGCACGTTGCAGCTCGATGGCGAGATGCTCGACCGGCCTCATTTAAAGCAAGCACAACGCACCCTGGCGTCGGCACCCGCCGCCGCCTGACGCTGTAAAGACGATCGGCCATCAGAGTCCGGCGTCTACCCAGGAGACAAACCATGCGATTCCTTCTCAAACCGTTCTGCCTTGCCGCGTGCCTGGCCGTCGCTGCCACGGCCCACGCGGCGGACACCTATCCCAACAAGCCCATCCGCATGGTGACGGCGTTCGGCGCCGGCAGCGCCAGCGATATCGTGGCCCGCATGCTGGGCGAACGCCTGGGTGCGGCGTTGGGCCAGCCCGTGATCGTCGAAAACAAACCCGGCGCATCAGGCCAGGTGGCCAGCGATTTCGTGTCACGCGCCGACCCCGACGGTTATACGCTGATGCTGGCCACCAACACCACGCACTCGTCCAACCCTTATCTCTTCACCACGTTGCGCTACGACCCCATCAAGGATTTCACCCCGCTCGTACAGGTGTGCAACTTCCCGTTCGTGCTGGTGGTGAGTTCGAAGCTGGGGGTGGACGACGTGAAAGGGCTCGTCTCTTACGCCAAAACGCATCGCGACACGATGAACTACGCGTATGGCAACAGCACCGGCCAGATCGCCGCAGCGTCGTTCAACAAGATCAGCAACCTGGGGGCCGATGCCATCCCCTACAAGAGCACGCCACAGGCGATGACGGACGTGATCGGTGGACGGGCATCGTTCATGTTCGTGGATCTGGCGTCGGCTGCGGGGCAGATCGAAGCCGGCAGCCTGAAGGCGCTCGCCGTGTCCACCGAAAAGCGCAGTGCACTCGCACCGAAGCTGCCCTCGATCTCCGAAGCACTCGGTCAGCCTGGGTTTGACCTCGCGGCATGGGTCGGCATCTTCGGTCCCGCCAAAATGCCGCCAGCCGTGTCGGATCGGTTGAGCACCGAGCTCTACAAGATCGTGTCGTCCAAGGAAGTGCAGGATAAGCTCACGCAGATGGGCGCCGAGCCGACGCCCTTCAAGGCCAGCGAATTCGGCCCCTATGTGCAGCGGCAGTTGAGTGTATGGGGCGACAAGGTGAAGCAAGCCGGGATCGAACCGCAATGACGCCGCACGCGGACGTTCCCATGGAGGCGCCGGCCCCCATGCTCGACGAACGCGTTACCGTCGAGCGCGATGGCGCGGTGGTCAACGAGGCGGGGATACAGCCGGAGTAGCGGCGGTCTCGTCCAACGTCAATGGCAGCACCGTTACGTTGGGTAAAGACGCGAGCAGTTGGGGATCGAGCAACAGCTTCGCTTCCCGCACGCCGGCGCCCATTACCACCTGATCGCGCGTGAGCACGGCGGCATCCACCAGCACCGGCCAATCGGCGGGCAAGCCGTAGGCCGTAATGCCGCCGAACGCCATGCCGGTTTTCTCGGTGGCGTCTTCGCGCTTGGCGAACGACAACCGCTGCGCACCGAGCGCCGCCTTGACCGCGCCGTTCACATCCAGGCGGCGCGACCCGAGCGATACCAACGCGGCATGATGCTCGCCCCCTGCCTTCTTGAATTTGACGATGATGGTATTGGCGCAATCTTCCAGGCCGAAACCGAACCGCGCGCTGAAGGCAGCCGTGTCCGACGCGTCATCGGGCACGGCAAACACAATCAAAGCATCCAGCGGGGCCGCATCGGCCACGCACGCAGGAAGATGTGCCGCAATGCGATCGCGTGCGATAACGTGCTGCGCAATGGCGGCAGCGCCAACAGGGGACGACATACAGGCTCCTTGGGACGTGGTCGAGGTGCGCGATGCGACGAAACGGATCGCTTCCGCATCATATCGTGCGCCCCGCGTGCCAAGGCGCAGACCCGATCGCGATAGCGCCATGGCGCTCGGCACGGCTATTGCACACGTCGCCCAACCTGTTTCACCCCTACAATCGACCCAGCATGAACGATATGTCGACCTCCCAGCCCTCGGGCGCGTCTTCCAGCCTTGGCGTCATCATGACTCTCTCTACGCAAGACCTGACGGCGCTGCAGCGTGCGAAAACGCTACTCGAAAATCCGGGTTTTGCCGCGCAAGTCACGAACGTGGTTGGCGCGCCGATCGAAGCGGCCTTGAAGCGCCTGCCCGACGGCGTTCATCGCAAGCTCGGCGATGCCATCGAAAGCGCCCTGCTGAAAGTGGCCACGGGTGCAGCGCGCACGATGAAAGACACCCCCGGCGGCCCCCCGTCGACCAAGCTGCATACGCTCGGCGCCGCGGTGTCCGGTGGTGTGGGCGGGTTTTTCGGCGCCTGGGCGCTGCTGGCCGAAGTGCCCGTTACCACCGGCATTATTTTTCGATCGATCGCGGATATCGCGCGCAGCGAAGGCGAATCGGTGAAAGAAGCCGCCACCCTGCTGGCATGCGTGGAGGTGTTTGCCCTGGGTGGCGCATCGGATGACGACGATGCTTTCGATAGCGGCTACTACGCGGTGCGCGCGGCCATGACGCAACAGGTCAAGGCCGCCACCGATTTTCTGACCAAAGCCGGCACCGACTCGTCCACCCCGGCACTCGTGGCCTTGATCAAGAAAGTGGCCGAACGACTTGGGGTGGCCTACACCGAAAAGCTCGCGGCACAATTGGTGCCGGTCGTGGGTGCCGTCGGCGGCGCTGCGGTCAACCTGCTTTTCATCACGCACTTCCAGAATATGGCGCGCGGCCACTTCGTGGTGCGCCGGCTCGAGCGGCAATATGGCGTAAGCGCTGTGCAGGACGCCTACAAGGCACTGCCGCTCAAGGGTTGAGCGGTTTCTCGCCGCGGTTGCGTGCCCAGTCCTGAATCCGGGTTGCTATGCTAGGCAATGCCGCACTCCGCCAAGACATCAACGACCGCCGGTTAATGGGCGGAATCGCCCGAGCGTCACCGTTTCTCCCCTTTCAAAAATGAACTGTTCTACAAAAATCATGCGTCATGTTTGCCTGCCGATGATCGGATTGCTGGCGACATGCGCCGCACTCGCAGGCGAACCCACCACAAAGCCGGCACGTCCCGGCGACGAGGTGTACGCCGCCAAATGCACGTCATGCCACGATCTCGGGATGGGTGGTGCACCAAAACTATCGAATAAAGCAGCCTGGACCGCGCGCATCGCTCAGGACAAGGAAGTGATTTATCGGCATGCGATCAAAGGATATGGCTCGATGCCTAGCCGCGGTACCTGTTCGACATGCTCTGACGAAGACATCAAAGCGGCAGTGGACTACATGATCTCGCGCGTGCAATAAGCGCATTTGAGGCAGAACGGCCACATCCAAGGCAAGTAATGATGTCCGCTCAAGCGATCGGCAAACCTTGAAACATCGATAGGCGCACTTCACAGTAAGCTGTCACCCTTTAGGTAACCGCCGGGTGCGAGACTTGCTTGGCAGCTACGCAGCCAAGTGCTCCGCGCGACCGGCGACGGCGGCCAACCCCTAACCCCCGAATTTCATGACTGACGCCATCCGTATCGCCGTGCCCTATGCCGACATCTTCGTCGGAGACAGCGAAATGGCCAATGTCATGCGGCGCCACGATTGGGCGAAAACGCCGCTCGGGCCGCCAGAGCACTGGCCGCAGACGCTCAAGTCGGCACTGCGCATTCTCTTGACCTCGAAGTTCGAGATGTGGGTGGGATGGGGACCTGATGTCGCGTTTTTCTATAACGATGCCTACCGCCCCACGCTCGGCCGCAAACACCCCGAAGCCCTCGCACGCCCAACGCGCGACGTGTGGCCGGAGATCTGGGATGACGTCAAGGATCGCATCCATTCGGTCTATCACGATGGAGCCTCCACCTGGGACCGCGCGCTATTGCTGATCATCGACCGGGCGGGTTATGAAGAAGAGACGTATCACACGTTTTCGTATAGCCCGCTGGTGGGTGACACCGGTGATATCGAAGGCCTTTTCTGCGCCGTATCCGAAGATACCGACCGCGTCATCAGCGAGCGCCGCCTGCGCAGCTTGCGCGAAACGGCGGCGGCCATTACGAAAGCAGACAATCGTCGCGATCTGACCCGCGCCGTGTGCGCCGCGTTGGGCGAGGCGCGTCACGATGTGCCGTTTGCCGCGCTGTATTTCCTGGACGACAGCGGCGAACCGCGCCTCGCAGGCGCTGTGGGTGTGGAAGCCGGTCATCGTCTCGCCCCGCAAATGATGTGGACGTGCGATGCACCACCCGGTATCGCCCAGCCGCCGATCGCCGGAAAGTCGACCTACCTGATCGACCTGCCCGAAGCGGACGATTTGCCTTCAGGGCCGTGGAACAAGCCCATCCGCAAGATGGCCGTCGTGCCACTGACGGCTAAGGGGCAGGAGTTCCCCACGGGTTATCTGGTTGCCGGACTCAACCCATACCGGCCCGGTGTGGACGGTGATGTCGATTTCGTCGAGCTGATGGCGGGGCAGATTGCTGCCGCATTCGATCACATCGGCGCGCTCGAAGTGCGTACCGAAGAGCGCGACCGGCTGCGCGGACTGTTCCAGCAGTCGCCCGGATTTATCTGCGTATTGAGCGGCCCCAACCATCGCTACGAGTTGGTCAACGAATCCTATCGACGCCTTGTGGGCCGCAGCGACGTGGAGGGTCTCACCGCGCGCGACATTCTCCCCCAGGGCGGCAACGAGGCCATCTTCGATTTGCTGGACGAGGTGTATCGCACCGGTCGTCCATTCGTTGGGCAGGATATGACGGTGATGATCACCACCCTGCCGCAAGAAGCACCCGCGAAGCATTATCTGGACTTCGTCTTTCAACCGATCATTGACGAGACCGGTGCCGTGACGGGCATCTTCGCCGAAGGCTACGACGTGACCGCAAAGGTGGTCGCGGAGAACGATCTGCGGCGCATCAACGAAACCCTCGAAGTCCGTATTCAAGAGCGCACCGCGGATCTGGAAGCTGCGCTGGAGCGGCTACGCGAGCAGGCGCGCGAGCGCGAGCTGGTGGAAAGCGCGTTGCGCCAGGCACAAAAGATGGAAGCGGTAGGACAGCTCACGGGCGGGCTGGCGCACGACTTCAATAATCTGCTGGCCAGCGTGAGCGGCAGTCTCGAATTGATGCATCGCCGCTTGCAGCGCGGCGAAACCGGCGATCTGGAGCGCTACATCGCCATCGGTCAAGGCGCCACCAAACGGGCCGCCGCCCTGACGCATCGTTTGCTCGCCTTCTCGCGGCGTCAAACGCTCGATGCACGTCCAACGGACGTCAATATCCTCATCAAGGGCATGGAAGACCTGATCCGGCGCTCCATCGGCCCGCACGTAACGGTAGAGGTGGTGGGTGCAGCGGGACTCTGGTCCAGCCAGATCGATCGCAATCAGCTCGAGAATGCGCTCCTCAACCTGTGCATCAATGCAAGCGATGCGATGCCCGATGGCGGCCGCCTCACGATCGAAACGGCCAACAAGTGGATGGACGAGCGCAGTGCCAAGGAACGCGATCTGCCACCAGGACAGTACATTTCACTGTGCGTGACGGACACCGGAACCGGCATGTCCCCCGAAGTGATCGCACGAATCTTCGAACCGTTCTACACGACCAAACCCCTGGGCATGGGTACGGGCCTGGGACTGTCGATGGTGTACGGTTTCGCGCGCCAATCCGGTGGCCAGGTTCGTGCGTATTCCGAAGTGGGCATGGGCACCACGTTGTGCATTTATTTGCCGCGCCATGACGTACGCGGCACCGAGGCCGAACCGGCGCCGGCCGCCGACGTGCCGCCGGCCGTGAGCGGCGCAGGCACCGTGCTGCTGGTCGATGATGAAACGGCGATTCGGGCGCTCGTGCAAGAGTCCTTGACCGAAGCCGGCTATACCGTCATCGAAGCGGACACCGGCGCTGCCGCGCTGACCATTCTTCAATCGAGTATCGCGATCGATCTGTTGATCACCGACGTTGGCTTGCCGGGCGGCATCAATGGCCGCCAGGTCGCCGACGGCGGGCGCCAACACCGTCCTGAACTCAAAGTACTCTTCATCACCGGCTACGCGGAAAATGCCGTGATCGGCAACGGACAACTCGAACCCGGCATGCACCTGCTGACCAAACCGTTTGCGCTGAACGTGCTGGCCGAGCGGGTCGGCGAGCTGATGCGGGACGACGACGCGGAGTAAGCGTCGTGCACCGCTCGATGCAGCGCGCGCTATGCAGCAGCCGGCGACACGAAGCCTTTGAGCAGCAGCGATACCGGCTGCGGGCGCCCAAAGAAATACCCTTGGAAGAGTGAGCATCCTTCGTTCTTCAATTGATCGAACTGATCCAGGGTTTCAACGCCTTCCGCGGTGGTCTCGATGGCAAGGCTGCGGCTCATGCCGGTGATTGCGCGGATGATCGCGAGGGCTTCCGGGCTCTTCTTCATATCGTGAATGAATGACTTGTCGATCTTGATTTTGTCGAACGGAAAGGATCGCAGATAGCTGAGCGACGAATATCCCGTACCGAAGTCGTCCAGTGCAATGCGCACGCCCATCGCCTTGAGCTGTCGCAGAATCTCAAGATTGCCCTGTGTGCTGTCGAGCATGACCGACTCGGTGATCTCCAGCTCCAGTCGGGTTGGGGGGAGGCCGGCGTCGTTCAACGCCGATTCGACCATCGCCACGAATCCGGCATTCTTGAACTGAACCGGCGACAAATTCACTGCGACCGTTTGCTCGCCGGGCCACCGCGCGGCCTCGCGGCAGGCGTCGTAAAGTGCCCACGCGCCGATATTGTGAATCAGGCCTGTTTCTTCCGCGATCGGGATGAAGTCCATCGGCATGATCATGCCCTTGACCGGATGATGCCAGCGCAACAGGGCTTCGTAACCCACGACGCGCTCATGATGCTTGTCGGTGATGGGTTGGTAGTGCAAAGCGAAATGCCCCTGCGAAATCGCGTCGCGCAGATCGATCTCGATCTCGCGCCGCTTTCGTGCCGACTCGTCCATCTCGGCGCGGAACACCTCAAACCGGTTGCGGCCGTTGTGCTTGGCTTCGTACAGCGCCATATCGGCACTGCGCAAGAGTTCATCCGAACTGTCCATGCCACTGCCGGTCATGGCGATTCCCACACTCAGGCCCACGCTGAGCGTGTGGCCATTCACGATCAATGAAGGGCGCACGGCCTCGATCAAACGCCGTGCGGTGAGATGCGCGTCCTCTTCACTTTTCAAGCCGGGCAGCACGATGGCGAACTCGTCACCTCCCACGCGCGCGAGCGTGTCTTGCTCGCGCAATACTTTACGCAGCCGGCTCGCGATGGCACGCAGCAGTTCGTCGCCGACCTGATGACCCAAGGCATCGTTCACATGCTTGAAATTGTCCAGATCGAGGCAGAGCGTGGCGGTCATGCGCGGCGACGATCGCGTCTCGTCCAGCGCGTTGTCCAGGCGTTGACGAAACAACTCCCGATTGGGCAAGCTGGTGAGATTGTCGTGATGCGCCATGTGATGAATGCGCGCATTGGCCGCGTGTTCGTCCGTCACATCGTCGGCGATCAAAAGCACATAACTCGTGCGCGAATCCGTGCCGCGGATCACCATGGTCGTCGTACGCAACATGCGCGGCCCCTGCGCCGTCTCGACCTGCCCTTCGTTCTTGTGCCGGCCTTCGGTGCGCAACGCGGCATCGGACAATCGCTCGATGTAGCCGCTCAAGCGCGGCGCCATGCAGTCGATCGGCTTGGCACCGATCAGTTCGTCGCGCCGATGGCCGAACAGCGTTTCCGCATGCCGGTTGACCAGCAGGATGTCGCGCGTGACGGCATCGAGCACCATCACACAGGAGGGGATATTGGCGATTACCGTATCGAGAAAAATCGACAGCGCGGCCGTGCGCTCGCTGTGCTGCTCAGCCAATTCCTTGGCTTGCAGCAACTGCTGCTCGTAGGCCCGCCGCTCGGTGATGTCGCGCGTTACCTTGGCAAAACCGATGATCTCGCCCGATTCGTCGCGAATCGCGTCGATCACGACCGCAGACCAGAACGCGGAGCCATCCTTGCGGTAGCGCAGGCCTTCGCCAGCAAACCGGCCGGTGGTGCGGGCTGTTTCAAGGCCAGCCTCCGGCAACCCTGCCCGCCGATCTTCTTCGCCGTAAAAGCAGGAGAAGTGGCGGCCGACGATTTCGTGCTCGAGATACCCCTTGGCACGCTGCGCGCCGGCATTCCAGTTGACGATGCACCCGGATGGATCGAGCATGTAGATCGCGTAATCGGTCACACCTTGCACGAGCAGGCGAAACTTGCGCTCTTGTTCCATCTGCTCGGCTTGCCGTCGCCGTTGCTCGGTGCAATCGCGGGTGACTTTGGCGAACCCTATCAACGTGCCGGTGCCGTCCTTCACTGCATCGATCACCACGTGTGCCCAGAACGCCGTGCCGTCCTTGCGGTAACGCCACCCCTCGGCCTCGAATCGACCGGTATCGGTAGCCGTTTTCAAGCCACGCTGCGGTACGCCGAGCGCTTGATCCTCCGGGCTGTAGAAGCACGAGAAATGTTTGCCGACGATCTCGTCGCGCGTGTAGCCCTTGGCGCGCTGGGCGCCGGCGTTCCAGTTGGCGACGGTGCCATCCGGAAGCAGCATGTAGATGGCGTAGTCGACCACGCTTTCCACAAGCAAGCGATACATCACATTCGAGTCGTCTTTCATTTCGTTCTGCCAGTAAATCGCGGTGAGAAACAAGCGCGCGCTTGGCGCGGCTTCCACCACACGAACCCTCAAGCTTTAACTAAAAAGCAAAAAAGTCCTGAACGCTTTTAACGACCCGAATTTTAATTAATTAAGACATGAAATATATATTTCCTTAAATATCACATTCATTCAGAAGTAGGGCCATCATGTGTACGGCGTCCGTTACGTGTCTTGCGTCCATTAAATGCGTTCCGTCCGTCTAGTCTGTTCGTCATCGCCCTTACCGCCGCCGTTACTCGCCCATCCTCGTTACTCACAAGCGGCCGCGCATCAGCCACCGCTGGTCGCACCGTCATGCAGAGCCGACGGGATGACGTGCGACCCACGCTCGGCTGTTTCAAAGCCGAGGACGCCACGCGATCGGATCGCAATCCTTTCATTTTGATGTCATCGCTATTCTCGACCGCTAATAATGTTCAGCGCGGCGTCGAAAATCATCGCGGGACAATGCCTGGAAATGTGTCACCGATCGGTCACAGTGCGCTTGGTATCGTTCGCGACCGCCAGCGAATATCGAAGCCGCGATGATGGGACGCGCAAGATACACATGTGCGACTTCGGTGCGACTTAGGTGCGACTTAGGTGCGACTTAGGTGCGACTTCGGTGCAATGGGGATGCGACGGGAGTGCGGCGGGAGTGCGATAGGAGCGCGATTGGGGGTGCGATCGCAGCGAGATGGGCACGCGACGAATATCGCTGCGTCAGCGTTTCATACTGAAAAGGAAAAGTTTCAGGCAGCGCTGCGCGCCAGCAGCGGTTTCAGTTCGGCAGCGAAGGCCGCGCGCCGCGCCGGCGTGACCGCCCGGCCGATCTGCAGCACCTTCGATCCGTGGTGCAGCCAGATAAGATTTTGCGGCGGCTGCAGGGGCGACATGCGAACCCGTTGCGGGTTAAGCAGCACGGTGCTGCACTGCGCGCCACGCACGACGTCGATCTGCAACTGCCCGTCGCTGCGCAACAGGATCGTTTCGCCATCGCGGGCGTGGCGCGCGAAGCCATAGGCAGCCACGGCTATCACCAGCAGTCCAGCAAGGCATGCCATCGCTTCCACGTGCATACCGCCCAGGCTCAGGCCGCTGCTCAGCAAGATCACCGTGATACATAATGTGCTGACCACGGCCAGGAACTGGCGCGGTGTGATGGTGCGCTTCAAAGACCACCGAGGTGCCGAATTTTGCGGCACAGCAAACACAAACGCGGGGTTGAGCATGGTGAACCCTGGTGTCGTGACAGCGGAAAGGTCACACGCCGGCAGTGTGACGTGGCCCGAGAAAAGGCAAATGATGCAAAGCCTTGCGAGCGGATCGAGATCGGATGCAAGAATCCGTCATCGACCGATTATGTGTATCGCTCGCAAGTCTGTCAATAATTTGTGCGGTGCAATAGTCGCTTAAAACGAGAAATCACGTGGATATTCGGTACCTGCAGAGTTTCGTCACCGTGGCCGACAGCGGCTCGTTTGCCCAGGCCGCACGGCAACTGGATCTGACGTCGACGGCGGTGGCCGCGCGTGTCAAAGCCTTGGAGCAAACACTCGGCTTGTCGCTCATTCAACGCGCTGGACGCTCCGTGCGGCCGACCGATGCCGGCCTGCGGATTCTGGAACGATCGCGCGCCCTCCTGCGCGACGCCCGCGATCTGGCCACGCTGGTGGATGACACCGCGCCCTACGGCGAGTTACGCCTCGGGGTATTCGTCTCCGCGATGACGAGTGTGCTGCCGCCCGTGCTCAAACGCTTCTACGACCTTTATCCCAGCTTGTCGGTGTTTGTCACGCCGGGCTCATCTGTCGAACTGTGCCGCCAGGTGGGTGCGGGAGAGCTCGATGCGGCGGTCGTCGTCCAGCCGCAGTTCTCGCTTGCGAAGACCTGCCGGTGGCAATCGTTGATGGAAGAGATTCTGGTCGTGGTGGCGCCCGCCGCGATGGCGGGACGCGATCCGCTCGAGCTGCTGCGCACGCAACCCTTCATCCGCTATGACCGGTCGGTATTGGGGGGGCAGCTCGCTGACCGCTATTTGCGCGATCACGGCATCAGCCCCCATCAACGCCTGGAAATCGACAGCCTGCTCGGCGTGGCCGCACTGGTCGATCAAGGCCTGGGTGTGGCGCTGCTGCCGGATTGGTCGTCGCTCTGGTCGACCCGCTATGAACTCGCGCGCATTCCATTGCCCGGTCGGGCGCCTGTGCGGCGCGTGGGGCTTGTATGGCAAGAGCGCGGGCCGCGTGCCCAATTGGCCGAAGCCTTTCTGCGCGAAGCACAGACGGTGTTTCCGACGGCACTTGCACTCGACGGCGATTAGGCGTTCACGACGGCGCAGAAACCCTGCCGGCCGGGCATGTCAAACGCTGCCCGACCAGCTTGCGCATAGCGGCCTGGATCGCGACCGGCCGACGGGTTCGCCTCAGGGCTTGCCGACCGGCGTGCTGCCACCGTCGCCCAAACCCTGCAGGAAGTCGAAGTCGCAGCCTTGATCGGCTTGAGTCACCGTGGTGAGGAAGAGCTTGCGGTAACCGCGCTGATCCTCCTCGCGCGCCGGTTTGGCCTGCCACTTCGATTTCCGCTCCGCGAGCTCGGCATCGCTGATCAGCAACGACAATTCACGATTGGCCACGCTCAGGCGAATGCGATCGCCATTCTTCACCAACGCCAACGGCCCGCCGATCGCGGATTCCGGCGTGACGTGCAGCACGATCGTGCCCGACGCCGTACCGCTCATGCGACCATCGGAAATGCGTACCATGTCTTTCACGCCGGCACGCGCCAGCTTGCGGGGGATCGGCATATAACCGGCCTCCGGCATTCCGGGCGCGCCCACCGGGCCGATCTCCTTGAGCACCATGAAGTCGTCGGCAGTAATGTCCAGGTCGTCATCATCGACCCGCGATGCGAGATCCTGAAGATCGTCGAAGACGACGGCGCGCCCTTCCTTCTCCATCAACACCGGCGAGGCCGCCGATTGCTTGATGATGGCACCGCCGGGCGCCAGATTGCCGCGCAACACAGCGATGCCGCCCTGCGCGTAGATCGGGTTGTTGAAGGGGCGCACCACATCCTGCGTGAACGCCGGGCCCGCGTCGTCGAGTTCTTCGCCCAGCGTGCGGCCCGTAATCGTCAAGGCATCGAGGTGCAGCAGAGGCCGCAGCTCACGCAACAACGTGCGCAGGCCGCCCGCCTTGTGGAAATCTTCCATGTAGTGCTGACCCGACGGCTTGAGATCGACCAGCACCGGCGTTTCCTTGCCGATGCGATCGAACGCTTCCATATCCATCTTGATCCCCAAACGGCCGGCAATGGCCGTCAGGTGAACGATCGCGTTGGTGGACCCGCCGATGGCCAGCAGCACCCGCAGGGCATTCTCGATTGCCTTCGGCGTCAGAATACGATCCGGCGTCAGATTCTGGCCGATCATCCGCACCGCCTGCGTGCCCGTCAGCTCGGCGATGCGAATGCGGTCGGCAGTCACGGCCGGTGGCGAAGCCGCTCCAGGCACCATCATGCCCAGCGCTTCGGCAATACACGCCATCGTGCTGGCGGTGCCCATCACCGAACAGGTGCCCACACTCGCCACCAACTGGTTGTTCACATCGGCGATTTCGGTGTCGTCGATTTCTTCAGCGCGATACTTGCCCCAGAAACGACGGCAGTCGGTACATGCGCCAACGCGCTCACCGCGATGCGAACCAGTCAGCATCGAGCCCGTCACGAGTTGAATGGCGGGCACGCGGGCGCTGGCAGCTGCCATCAATTGAGCCGGCACCGTCTTGTCGCAACCGCCGATCAACACGACCGCATCCATCGGCTGCGCCCGAATCATTTCCTCGGTATCCATCGACATCAGGTTGCGCAGATACATGCTCGTGGGCGCAGCAAAGCTCTCATGAATCGAGATCGTGGGAAACTCGACCGGCAGGCCGCCCGCGAGCATCACACCGCGCTTCACCGCTTCCATCAGCTGCGGCATATTGCCGTGACAGGGGTTGTAGCCGCTGCCGGTATTGGCGATGCCGATCACTGGCCGGCCCAGCGCGTCGTCGGTGAAACCGGCGCCTTTGATGAAGGCCTTGCGCAAAAAGAGCGAGAAGCCGGTATCACCGTAACTCGTCAGGCCGCGGCGCATGCCGGTCGCGGATTCGGTCTCGGGCTTATCTTTGGATGACTTCGAAGACATGACTTTCCTTGTACTGAAAACAGGTAGTGATTCGTGCTTATTCGAGCGTGATCTTGGCGTCGGCGATCACTTTGGCCCACATATCGACTTCGGCCTGCAGACGTTTGCGGGCTTCCGGCGCGGAGGCCGGTGCCACGGCATACGCGCCCTGCTGCAACAGTTTTTCCTTCACATCGGGCATCTGCAATACGCGTGTGACGGCGGCGTTGAGCTTCTCGACAATTGGCGCCGGCGTCTTGGCGGGCACCAGGATACCGAACATCGAGGCCACTTCGAAACCGGGCAAACCCGCTTCGGCAGCCGTCGGCATATCGGGCAGCATCGAGATGCGTTCGGGCGTGGTCACCGCGAGCGCACGCAACTGACCGCTCTTGATGAAGGGCAGGGCTGCAGGCACGGTCTCGACCATGGTATTGACCTGACCGCCCACCAGATCCGTCATTGCCGGGCCACTGCCGCGATAAGGCACGTGCAGTATATCGACGCCGGCCTGACGCTTGAACAATTCCGCACCCATGCGCTGCGGGGCGCCCGCACCGGACGAGGCATACGTGAGTTTGCCCGGATTGGCCTTGGCGTAAGCAATCAGCTCCTTCAGCGACTTGGCCGGCACGTTGGGATTGACCACAAACACCAGCGGCACGGCGGCCACGGTGGCCACCGGCGTCAGGTCGTCCATCAGCTTGTACGAAATCGTCGGCTTTTCCAGCGTTGCCATGATCGAGTGCGAGGTGATCGCGCCCATCAGCAACGTGTAGCCGTCGGGCTCGGCACGCGCCACCGCATCGGCGCCCAGGTTGCCACCCGCGCCACCCCGGTTTTCCACCACGACCTGTTGCTTGAGCTCGTCGGACAGCTTGGCGGCCAGCACCCGGCCCACCACGTCGGTCGCGCCACCGGGAGGATAAGGAATCACCATCCGCAAAGGACGATCAGGGTACTCGGCGGCTTGCGCTGTCGGCACCGCGCCCAGCGCACAGGTCAGCATGGCGGCGCCCGCGGCGCTGAGGATGCGGCGGCGTTGGGTGAAAACGAATTGGGGCATGTCGGGTCTCCGTGTTATGTCGTAGGCGGCCCCGTCGAGGGGTGCCGCATCAACATTATTGGAGTCCCGGCCACGGTCAAACCATCGAGTTATTGGTTTCTATGCGAGAGATTCTTGGGGTTTGCCTGAGCTTCCCAGTGACGAACGACCCGCGATCGCCCTCACAACCGGCGCAAGAATGTAGCGTCGAGCGCCTTCAGATCGGTCACCCCCAACAACCCCATATCCCGCTGCACCTCTGCCACGATCAGGCCGATGGCATGCTTCACGCCCTCCGGGCCCGCCACAGCGGCCGCGAAATTGAACGGCCGGCCAACGAAGCAACACTTCGCGCCCAGCGCCAAGGCCTTGAGCACATCCGTACCGCGGCGAATGCCGCTATCGAGCATGACCGTCATCTCGCCAGCCGCGGCCACCACCTCGGGCAACACGATCAGCGGCGCCACCGTGCCGTCGAGCTGCCGGCCGCCGTGGTTGGACACGATGATGCCGTCCATGCCGTGGTTACGCGCAAGGGCGGCATCCTCGGCCGACAGGATGCCCTTGATCACCATCGTGCCTTTCCATTGCCGCCGGATGGCGGCCACGTGCGTCCAGTTCAAATGCCCGCGGTCGGAAAAATCCCGCAGCACGTTGGCCGACACGATCGGCGCCCCGCGCTTGGCGTAGTTGTTCTCGAAGTGCGGCATGCCATGGCGCGACAGCGTGCGCAGAAAATTGCCGAACAGCCAGCGCGGGTGCGTGACGCCCTGATAGGCCAGCGACAGACTCGGGCGCAGTGGCGTCGAAAATCCGGCGCGGACGTTGTTCTCGCGATTCGCCGACACCGGCGTGTCTACCGTGAGCACCAGGGTTTGCACCTTCGCGGCCGCCACACGATCGATCAGCGCGCGAATCTGCTCGCTATCCCCCGGCAGATACGCTTGAAACCACGTGCCAGGTGCCTGTTCCATCACCTCTTCGAGCCGGATCAACGACGACCCACTCATGATCGCCGGTACGTTTGCGTCCATCCCCGTACGGGCAAGCACGATGTCGCCGCGATAACTCGACATCGCCGAAATCCCCATCGGCGCCAACCCCACAGGCGCCGCGTAAGTGCGGCCGAAGATCTCCACGGTTTGATCGCGCTTGGACACGTCCACCAATACGCGCGGCACAAATCCATATCGATCGAACTGCGTGCGATTGGCGCGCTCCGACATGTTGTCTTCCACGCCGCCCGCCACGTAGGCAAAGATCGGCTTGGGCAAGGCCCGCTCGGCGGCAGGCTGGAAATCGTTCAAGCTAAGAAAGTGACGCAGCGACTTCGGCACGGCTTGGGTCTCCCCCGGATCGAAAAAAGTGGCGCGTACAGTGCCCCACTCCGAGTTGTTGTCATTTAAGTCATGGACTATAGGCCAAGGTGAGATCAGAATAAAGCGCGTTTATCGATCGCTTTTCATTCACTTTTATTCACTCTCGCCAGCGCCAGAGTTTTGCCATGACGCTCAAACAGCTCGAAGCCTTTTACTGGGCGGCCACCTGCCGCAACTTCGCGATTGCCGCCAGCCGTCTCGATATCTCGATTTCGTCCTTGTCCAAGCGTCTGGCCGAGCTGGAGATATCGATCGGTGCCGACCTCTTCACGCGTACGGCGCGCAGCGCCACGCTGACGCCGTTGGGCGAGCAGCTCGTGCCGCATGCCAAGGAACTGCTGCGCAGTGCGGATCAGTTCACGCGCCGCGCCAGCAACCGCATGACGCTTTCCGGACGCTGCCGCTTCGGCGTGGGCGAATTGACTTCGCTCAGCTGGATGCCGAAGCTCATCTCCGCCATCCAGGCGGCACATCCTGCGCTATCGATCGAACCCACGGTAGACGTGGGCGAATGGCTCGAAAAAGGGCTGGAAGAAGGCGAACTGGATTTCGCGATCATCGCCGGCCCCTCGACCCGAACCGCCATCGCCTCGAGCGTGATCGGCGAAGCCCGGTTCGAATGGGTCACCACCCGGCGCGCGGTACCGCATCCCGAAGACTTGCCGCCGGAAGCGTTGGCCGACCTCACGCTGGTCACGTTGCCGCAAAGTGCCGGCACCGTGCGCATGCTCGATACGTGGCTGACCGATCAGCGCGCCGCGCCCGGCCGCCACCTCAGTTGTAATAACTGGGGTGCCGTCGCGGGATTGATTCGCGAAGGTCTGGGTGTGGGCTTTCTCCCCACCGCATGGGCCCAGTTGCTGATCGCACGCGGCGATCTGGCGCCCTTGCCGCACTTCCCGCCCCTGCGTCCGCTGACCTACACCTATCAGTGGCGGCGCGACGATACCCGCCCGATGGTGCAAGCGATACGCGAGCTCGCCCAGCAAACCGTGGATTTCCATGCGCCAACCTGCCTCATCTGACCGCTCGCCCCTCGCGCACACCGAGACACACTAAAAGCCAACAGTCACCCGGCGTTTTTTAGAAGCAACAAAGCGCACAATGTGACGCAACCGCGCGGGGGCAACGGCGACGTCGCCTGACCCGTCGAAGACGCAGCGCAGCGACGGCGCACGACCTGTCGCATGCACCCTGACAAAAGAAGCGCGACCGAGAACGCGCGCCCCACCTTCATCTGGAACGGAGACTATGAACGACATCGCCCACACGGCGCGCGTGCGCCGGCTGGACCTTTGGCTGAACGATGCCTTCGACCGCTTGATCGCCACCGACCCCGGCGTCTCGCTGGAAGTGCTGCCGTCGCGCGGCGACGATGCGCGCACGTTGGCGGGCCTGCGCCAGGCCCACGCGTACCACGTCTCGGCCGCGAAAGACGAAGTGCCCGCCGCCTGGCAGGTCAATGCCGCGCTCATTGCGCAATGCCCCGATCTGGTGTGCGTATCGTCAGGCGGCGCGGGCTACGACACGGTCGATGTGGCCGCGTGCACGCAAGCCGGCATTGCCGTCGTCAACCAGGCGGGCGCGAACGCCAACTCGGTGGCCGAGCACACGTTCGCCTTGCTGCTCGGCATCGTCAAACGTGTCGTCGAAGCCCATACACGTTTGCAACGCGATGTGGGCTTCTCGCGCGAAGACGTGATGGGCAACGAGATTCACGGGCGCACGATGGGGCTCATCGGATTGGGTGAAATCGGCACGCGCACCGCTCGCATCGCGCGCGGCTTCGGCATGGACGTGCTGGCCTATGACCCTCACCTCACCGACGCCGAGATCCGCTCGCGTGGCGCCGAACCGCGCACGTTCGAGAACCTGATCGCGCAAGCGGACGTGGTATCGCTGCACTGCCCTCTGGACGCCACCACACGCGGCATGATGAACGCCGATGCCTTCGCCGCAATGAAGCGTGGTGCGCTTTTCATTTCGACGGCACGTGGCGGCATTCACGACGAAGCCGCTTTGCTGGCCGCATTGCAGTCCGGCCATCTGGCCGGCGCCGGCCTGGACGTGTGGGTGCAAGAACCGCCCCCTCGCGATACGCCCCTGCTGCACCTGCCCAACGTGGTTGCGGCCTATCACACCGGCGGCGTCACACACGAAGCGCGCCGCAACGTGGCCGTGTCGTCCGCAGAACAGATCCTTGCGATGCTGCACGGTCGGCGACCGCCGAAGCTGGTGAACCCGGAAGTGTGGCCCACTGCGCTGGCACGTATCCAGGCGTTGAAGCTGGGCTGATCCGATCGACGTCAACACCCCATAAATAGATTTTGAGGAGACAACACATGAACAAGAACAGACGCGCCGTACTCGGTTCGCTCGCCATCGGTAGCGCCATGCTGATGGGCCTCACGCCCGCGGCACACGCGGCCACCTATCCCGAGCATCCCATCAATTTGATCGTTTCCTACGGACCCGGCGGCGGCACCGATCTGGTCGCGCGCATGATGGCACCCTTCATCCAGAAATACCTGGGCAACGGTGCCCGCATCGTGGTGCTCAACCGCCCGGGCGCGGGCGGCGCCATCGGCTTTGCAGAAGTGGCACGCGCACCGGCAGACGGCTACACCATCGGCTTCGTCAACACGCCCAACATGCTCACCATCCCGATCGAACGCAAGTCGACCTTCGACTGGAAGAGCTTCGATCTGCTGGGCAACGTGGTCGACGATCCAGGCGCCTTCACGGTATTGAACAGCAGCCCCATCAAGACGCTGGCCGAACTGGCCGATTACGCGAAGAAGAACCCCGGGAAGGTCACGGTAGGCACCACAGGCACCGGTTCCGACGATCATCTTGCGATGCTGCAATTCCAGAAGGTATCCGGCACGCAGCTCAGCCACATTCCCTACAAGGGTGCGGGTGAAGTGCGCGGCGCGGTGGCCAGTGGCGAAATCATGATCGGGGCTATCAACGTGGGCGAAGCGCTGGCCTATCAAAAGGGCGGTACGCCGATCCGTTTCCTCGGGCAGATGGGCAAGACGCGCTCGGTGATTCTGCCCGATGTGCCCACATTCAAGGAACAGGGCTACGACTACGAACTGGCGTCGCTGCGCGGCCTGGCCGCGCCCAAGGGATTGCCGCCCGAAGTGCGCAAGCAGCTCGTGGATGCAATTGCCAAAACGCTTACCGATCCCGAGTTTCAAGCAAAGGCGGCCGAACTGTTTGCCCCGCTGCGCTACCTGACACCCGAGGATTACTCCCGTGAGCTGGCACGCGGAGAGGCCGAATTCCAGGCGCTGTGGAAACAGATGCCCTGGATCGATCAATAAGCGCATTGTATTTCAGTTGTTTTCGTTTGCACTTTAGATTCCGGGTAATCCCGCATATCTTGGCTTCTTTTTCAACGCTACAACATAGTTCTGTATTTTTTTTGTACTGATGAAAATGAAAATAAGCCTCATAGGATGCGGCGAGGTCGGGAGATGTTATGCCGAGGCGCTTGCCGCAGCGGGACACCGGATGGTGGATCTTTGCGACGAGCGCCCCAGCGATGCGCTGCGGGTTCTGGCCGATGCGTTGGGCGCGCGGATTCAAACGACGCCCGGCGCCTGGCTGGCCGATGCGGAGGTGGTGATCAGCGCGGTGTTCGGCGGCGTGGCGTTGGACGTCGCTCACCGCGCGCTGCCGCTGATGACGCCCGGTGCAATCTACGCCGACTTCACCACCGCCAACCCGGCGCACATGACCAGCGCGGCAGCGCAAGCGACTGCTCACGGCGTGCGCCTGGTCGACGTGGCGATCACGGGCGGCATCAGCATGACGAAACACAGGACGCCACTGCTGTGCGCAGGCATCGGGGCGGAAGATATCCGTATGCTGCTGGCGTCTATCGGTGCGCCGATCAAAGCCGTTGGCGATCGCGCGGGCGACGCCGCCACCCTGAAACTGCTGCGCAGCATCTTCACCAAGGGCGTTGAAGCGCTCGCGGTCGAATGCCTGGTCGCCGCCGAGAAAAAGGATTTGCGGCACACCCTGTACGACGTGCTCTCCGATGTCGATCAAACACCGCTGCCCAGCTTTCTCGAAGCGTGCGTGCACACCCATGTGGTTCACGCGAAACGGCGCCTGGCCGAAGTGCAGGAAGCCAAACGACAACTGCGGCTCGACGATCTCGAGCCGTTGGTACTGGACGGTGTGGAAGCCTTGTTTCAACGCACCACCAACGCGTTGAACGCCGAGACGGCCCCGATCGACAACACGATCGAGGGCAGTCTGACGTGGCTGCGGCGGCATGCCGAATCGTCACGGCCGTCGGTTTGATCAGCCGCCTCGACCGATGCAGCGTTGGACGGTCACGACGTTTAAATTCTTGGACTCATAGACCGTTTGATCGTCGAGACCCATAGCCCACAGACCCTTAGATCCATAGACCGTTTTTTATCGTCGCGACCCCGATCCACAGAGCCCGTGATCGTCGCGATCGAAAGATAAAAAAAAACCAAGATTTCGGAGGATGACAATGAAAGCACTGAGCAAACTCGCCGCCCTGGCAACCCTGTCGGCATGCGCCTTCGCGGTAACGGCGGCCGATCTCTCGCAAAGCCCCATCAGCATGATTTCACCGTTCCCGCCCGGCGGCGGCACCGACACCCTCACCCGCATGGTGGCCACCAGCATCTCGGCAAAAACCAAGTGGAATATCGTGGTGGAGAACAAGCCTGGCGCCGGCGGCAACCTGGCACTGGACAGCACCGCGCGGGCCAATCCCGACGGGCATACGCTCGTCATGGCGCAAACCGACAACATCGTGCTCAATCCCTGGCTTTACACCAAACTCTCGTACGACACGTTCAAGAGTTTCACGGCCGTCGGGCTGGTGGCGACCTCACCCAGTGTGTTTGTGGTCATGCCGGATTCGCCGTACAAAACGATCGCAGATGTCGAGAAAGCCGCCAAGGAAAAGCCGAACGAGATCACGCTTGGCATCCCCGGCGTGGGCGGCACCGGCGATCTGTTGGGTCATCTCTGGGGCAAGGCCGCCAAGATGCAGCTTTCGCATGTGCCGTATCGCGGCTGGTCGCAAGCGTTCCCCGATCTGATGAGCCAGCGCATCGCGCTTTACACCGGCTCGGTCGCATCGCTTTTGCCGCAGATCAAGGCCGGCAAGGTGCGCGCCCTGGCGGTCGTGGCAGAGCAGCGTTCGCCCGCCCTGCCCGATGTGCCCACTTTCGTGGAGAGCGGCTACAAGGACATCAATCAAAGCATCTGGTGGGGTTTGATGGCACCGGCAAAAACACCTGACGCGGTGGTCAAAACGCTGAACACCGCACTGAACGACACGCTGCGCGATCCCGAATTGATCAAGAAGCTCGAGGAAAGCGGATACAGCGTCATCGGCGGTACGCCCGACGATCTGGCCAAACGCCACAAGGCCGACCACGACACCTTCGGCAAAATCGTCAAGGACGCCGGCATCGAGCCACAATAACGCAGTCCGTTCTTAATGCCGAGCGACGTACCTGGGATAGTCCGGGTACGTCCCTTTCGTTTTTCACATTGGAGACATCATGATTGGCTTTCAAATCCACACCCGCACCCGCGCCGTCAGCGCCGACACCGTCAAGAAGTTCGCCGCCATTCCGGTAGCCAATATCAGCGACATGATGTCGCGCATGACGGCCGGCGGCGCGCGGCTGCGCCCGATGCACGACGGCACGCTGCTGGCCGGTGCCGCCGTCACCGTGCGCACGCGCCCGGGCGACAATCTGATGGTGCACAAGGCGCTCGACATCGCCCAGCCCGGCGACGTCATTGTGGTGGACGCCGGCGGCGATCTGACCAATGCCATCATCGGCGAGATCATGGTGGCCTATGCACAAACGCGCAAACTGGCCGGCATCGTCATCAACGGCGCCATCCGCGATGCGGGCACCCTGCGCAAGGGCAGCTTCCCGGTGTACGCGGCTGGCATCACCCACCGCGGTCCCTACAAGGATGGCCCGGGCGAAATCAACTGCACCATCGCCTTGGACGGCATGACCATCGAGCCGGGCGATCTGATCCTCGGCGACGAAGACGGACTCTTGAGCATCCCGTTCGACCAGGTCGAAGCCGCCTACAAAGCCGCCAGCGACAAGCATGTAGTGGAAGAGAAAATGCTGGCCGATATCGCGGCCGGCAAGTTCGACACCAGTTGGGTCGATGCACGCCTGAAGGCACTTGGCTGCATCATGTGAGCACCGGCAATCTCACTCGATGGACGTTGGCATCGAGCGAGATGCCAGCCTGCGCGTCACGGCGCGCGGGCCACGAGTGAACCCATGTGCTCAGTGCTTGCGCTGATTCTGGAACAGGATCCGCGTGGCCGCCAGATGATATCGGGTGGCCACTTCGGCAAACGCGCGGTCGCGCGACCTGAGCGCGGCAATGATCTGACGATGATGCTCCACACTCGTCAGCATGTCCTGCGTGGTGTAGAAATAGAACGACCCAATGATGATCGGCATGTCGAGAAAGCTTTCGACCAACGATTTGAGGCGCGCCGAATGCGACGCGTCGATCAACTGGTGGTGAAACGCGTTATTGATCTGCTGAATACGATCGACCCGATCGGGATCGTCGGATTGAACGGCGTCGAGCATCTGCTGGTTGAGCGCCTCGAGCGCATCCACCTCTGCCGCCGTCGCGTGCACTGCAGCCACGCCGGCTGCATGCGGCTCGAGCAGCAACCGCACTTCAAAGGCCTCTTCGATATCGCGATCGGTCCAGCCGACCACCACGGCGCCGCGATGCTCTTCAAAACGCACCAGCCCGTCGGCGACCAACTTCTGGATCGCCCCGCGCACCGGCGTGCGGCTCACCGAAAGATCGCTCGCAATGTGCTCTTCACGTAAACGCTCGCCTGGCAGAAATGCGCCCGACATCAGCTTGCGCCTTAATTCCGCATAGACCACATCGCGCACGTTTGCCATAACACCTTTATCGAATGGACGGCTGAAGATCGTCGTCGCCAGAGTGAGTTCGAGCGGTCAACAGGCCCGCAGGCCTTGCCCGGCGACAACCCGAATTATACGGGGCGAGGCCCGCCGCCACACGTTGCACAGGCAGAGCGCAAACAGGGCTTGCGCTTCCTGCCGGCCACGCGAATACTTCCCCATGCGCGCCACATCGCCGATGCGGCAAGCGCAATCAAGCAGCCTTCAAGGTAGCGCCATGCGTCGTCTTGCCATCGTTTCTCTGCTTTCCAGCGTGCTGGCCCTGGCGCTATCCGCGTGCGGCGAAATGGCCAAATATCCCGAGCAGGCCGGATTCGGACCCACGCCTACCCTTCCGGCGCCCACCACCACCCTGATACCCACGGTGAATATCGCACCCGCCGTCGGCTGGCTGGAAGGCACGCTTCCCACGCCGGCCGAGGATCTGCAGGTCGACGCATTTGCCCGCGATCTCGATCACCCGCGCTGGCTGTATGTGCTGCCCAACGGCGATGTGCTCGTCGCCGAGACCAATGCGCCGCCCAAGCCCGACGATGGTCGTGGCATCAAGGGGTGGGCCATGCGCACGGTGATGAAGCGCGCCGGCGCCGGCACCCCCACCGCCAACCGCATTGTGCTGCTGCGCGACACGAACCACGATGGCGTGGCCGATATGCGCACCGTGCTGCTGCAGGATCTCAATTCGCCGTTCGGCATGGCGCTCGTCGGCAACGATCTCTATGTGGCCAACACCGATGCCTTGCTGCGCTTTCCCTATCGCAGTGGCGATACGGAAATCACGGCACCTGGCGTCAAGGTGATGGATCTACCTGCGGGCCCGATCAACCATCACTGGACCAAGAACGTCATCGCCAGCCCGGACGGGGCTCATCTCTACGTGACGGTGGGATCCAACAGCAACGTCGCCGAAAACGGCATCGAGCAGGAAAGCGGACGGGCCGCGATCTGGCAGGTGAACATCGCATCAGCAGCCGCCCGCCCTTTCGCTACGGGCCTGCGCAACCCCAATGGCTTGGCGTTCGAACCCGTCAGCCGAGCACTGTGGACCACGGTGAACGAGCGCGACGAGCTCGGCAGCGATCTGGTGCCGGACTACATGACGTCCGTTAAAGACGGCGCATTCTACGGCTGGCCTTATAGCTATTACGGTCAGCACGTGGACACGCGCGTACAGCCGCCGCGCCCCGATCTGGTCGCACGAGCGATTGCACCGGACTATGCGCTGGGCACGCACACGGCATCGCTGGGGTTGGTTTTTTACACGGCAAAGCAGTTGCCCGCGCGCTTTCAAGGCGGTGCGTTCGTCGGCCAGCACGGCTCGTGGAATCGGCAGCCGCGCAGTGGCTACAAGGTGATTTATGTGCCCTTCAGCGACGGCCGCCCTGCGGGCGCGCCGCTCGACGTGCTGACGGGCTTCGTTGATGATGCCGGCCAGGCGCGGGGCCGGCCGGTAGGCGTCGCCGTCGACCAGACCGGCGCGTTGTTGGTCGCCGACGATGTCGGCAACACCATCTGGCGGGTCAGCGCGCGTTAGCCCGTCGTTAATCCGTATGGCGTCTTCAACGGTCGTCGCTGCCCTGGGGGCCGTCTACATCCTCAACGCCATCATCTTTGCGTTTGGCGGCGTCTGGATCTTCCTGCTTGTGCAGGGCGTCAGGCGCAGCCATCCGCAGGGAGAGCCGGCCCTTATCGGTCACGCGCAATAACCCGAGCGAATCCGGGCGCACGACGCGCAAGCTCACCAGCATGTCGACGAATTTCTGGGGCACCGGCGTGCGTGTGCGACCGGCAGCTTCGTTTTCAGCTACCACGCGCAACCATTTTTCGAGCTCGCCGCTTTCAAGTCCATAAAGCATGATTCAAACTTCCTGTGTGATATCCGGGGACGCCGCAAAGGCTTTCAGATCGTCCCCAGCCATACGGTAACGTATCCACTCGTCTTGCGGCTTGGCGCCAGCCGCGCGATAAAAGTCGATCGCCGGCGTATTCCAGTCGAGCACGCTCCACTCGAAGCGCCCGCAATCGCGATCCACCGCCACACGTGCCAGATGTTGCAGCAATGCTCGGCCAGCGCCCCGCCCGCGACCGCTCGGCGACACGTACAAGTCTTCGAGGTACAGGCCGTTCTGGGCCAACCACGTCGAGTAACTGAAGAAGTAGATCGCAAATCCCACCGGCTGCCCGTCCAGCTCGCAGATCAGCGCGCTCGGCACCGCGTTCGGCCCGAACAGCGTGGCGGTCAAGCTTGCTTCGGTGGCCAGCACCTCGTGTTCGGCTTTTTCGTACACCGCCAGCTCAGTGATGAACTGGAGAATGACGGCCACGTCGCTTTCCAGCGCGGGGCGTATATGAATAGTCAATCGTTGTCTCCTGCGGGAAAAACCGGAATCAATACCGATCACGCCAGCAGTCTACGACGATCGTCCGCACTAGGTGTTTCCTTACGCCGCGCGTACGCCCGCGTCGCGAACCGGCTTCCAGCCGAACGCCGCCAGCGGAACCAACCCGATCAGGATCGCCAGAATCGACACCCCGCCCACGTAGTAGGCAGCGGCCATGCGGTCCTGCTGCAACCACAACTGCGTCAGCACTGGCGTGAAGCCGCCGAAGACGGCATAAGCCACGTTATAGGCAAACGACAGCCCGGAAAAACGGATCGCCGGCGGAAACGCCCGCGTTCCCACGATCGGCATCGTGGCGATCACGCCGCAGAACAGCCCCACCAGACCATAATGAAAGACCAGGCTCTCATGCGTGATGCCCGGCAGGCTGGCGAAGAACCAATAGCTGGCGATGGCCAACCCGCCCCAGCCCAGCACCAAGGTGGCGCGGGTGCCGAGCTTGTCCGTCAGCCAGCCGAAAAGCACGCAACCCAACGTGAGCATCAGCGTGGCCACGCAGTTGGCGACCAGTGAAGACGGAATCGAGATCCCATACTGCGTTTGCAGCAACGTGGGCGTCATCAAAATCAGCACGACGACGGCGGTCGACAGCGACCACGTCATCCCGGCCGTGACCAGACAAGCCTGACGATGCTCGCGCAGCACCGTTTTGACAGGAAGTTCACGGGCCAATGCACGCTTGGCCGCCAGCTCCTTGAACACCGGTGTCTCACCAAGGAAACGACGCAAGTACACCGACACGAAACCGAACACGCCGCCGATGATGAACGGGATACGCCAGGCGTAGTCGAGGATCTCTTCAGGTGCGAACGTGCGATTGATGAAGATGGCGATCAGCGAGCCCAGCAAAATGCCGCCCGTGATGCCTGCGGTCAACGTGCCGATGCCGAAGCCATAGCGATTGGCCGGCACGTGCTCGGCCACGAACACCCAGGCGCCCGGCATTTCACCGCCGATCGCCGCACCTTGCAGCACGCGCATGGCGAGCAGCAACAGGGGCGCCGCAATGCCGATGCTGGCATACGTCGGCATGACGCCAATCACGAAGGTCGGCACTGACATCAACAGGATCGACAGCGTGAACATTTTCTTGCGTCCGAGCTTGTCGCCGAAGTGGGCAATGATGATGCCGCCCACCGGCCGCGCCAGATAACCGGCCGCGAAAATGCCCAGCGTTTGCAGTTGCACCAGCCAGCCCGGCATGGATGGCGGGAAAAACAAGTGCCCGAGCGTGACGGCAAAGAACACAAAAATAACGAAGTCGTAGAACTCCAGCGTTCCGCCCAGGGCAGCTAGGCCGAGGGTTTTGTAGTCGTTGCGCTCCAAGGGACGGGCGGCGGCGTGTACTGCGACAGAATCAGCGGGTGTCATGGCAAAAGAAACAGAAACTCGAAAAAAGAACACAAAAAAAGCCCGCAGCGTGGCGCATGCGGGCTTGTCTGAAAGTGAATGAACGTCGTGCGGTAATGGACAGCAGTTACGACGGTCAGCCCAACAAGCCCTGAATGGCTAGTAGGCTGGTCATAATCGAAATGGTGTCCGGGAAAACGTTCATCGTGTGGACAGTATACATGTTACTGGATGGTCGGACTGGGAGGGTTATCATCAAGAGGTCGACGACGGACGCCGCGCACCTTGCGCGTAGAGCCTTCAGTACGGTGGCCCCCCCAACCTTATATGGTCCCCCAATCCCGTTAGCCCACCCAACCCAGGCGACCTCCGCTCCCAAGCGTGTCACCGGCGGCGCCTCAACGATCAAGTTTTCGCGATGTCCTTAGCATCTTCCGCCTTGCCCGCTCTGCCCGACTTCACCCCCAGACGCCATGCCGGCGTGATCGAATTTCCGGTTCACCACATGCGCGGCGGCACGTCGACGGGGTTGGTGATCAACGAACGCTACGCGCCCACCGATCCAGCGCTGCGTGAAGAACTATTGCGCCATCTGATGGGCGTTCCGCTCACCGGCACCCATCCCGGCAATCGCCAGATCACGGGCCTGGGCCGAGGCACGGCAACGAGCAACAAGGTGTTCTTCGCCAATTGGGAGGTAAGCGAAACCGGCGCGCGCATCGTGAGCACATTGGCCCAACTTGCCGGCAACCACGCCGACATCGACTGGAGCGTGAACTGCGGCAATATGTCGTCCGCCCTGCAGCTTTGGGCGATCGACGCCGGCATCGTGATCCCCGCGCCATCCACAGCCTGCGATACCGACATCCGCAATACCAATACCGGTGTGATCACCACCTCGCGGATGACCTCGATGGCCGACGGACGCTTTGTCGCAGCCGAGATCCCCGGCGTCGACGGCGCTTTTCCCAGCGTGGATCTCTTTCTGCATCATCCCGTGGGATCGAAAACCGGCCAGCTGCTGCCGACCGGCGCGCCGCAAGACATCATCGAGGGGCATGCCGTATCGTGCGTGGACGTCGCCGTCCCCATGGTGATCGCCGACGCGGCGGATTTCGGCAAAACGGCACACGAGCCGATCGACGAACTGGTGGCCGACCTCGCCTTCATGGCAGCCCTGCGCCGCGTTTGGGTGCAGGCCGGCTTGCGCATGGGGCTCAAGCGCCGGGACGGGCGGTTGATGACGATCGACGAAATCGCCCGCAGCGAAACCATCCCGAAGGTGTGCATCGTGGGCGCCCCCCGCAACGGCGGCCATATCGCCGTGCGGTATTTCACGCCACAAACCGGGCATGCCTCGATGGCGGTGTCGGGTGGCTGCTGCCTGGCGGCCGCCACCTTGGTAACGGGCAGCGTGGCGAACCGTGTCTCTCAAGGCGTTGCGCTGATTGATGACAACTTTGCCGATATCGGGATCGGCATCGAGAACCCAGCAGGCATACTGAGTGCGACAGTGGTCGCAAGGCAAACCGGCGCCGGGCTCGAGGTGCACAGTGCAGCGTACCGGCGCAGCGCGCAGATCCTGTTGCGCGGTCACGTCGCCCTTTATCGCGCAAACCCCGCGCTTGTCGCCAGTTTGTTGCCACCCGTCTAAACTAGAGGGTAGTCCGTGACGCGTTGAGCTCGGGCCCCACATCGATCAAGGGTTCGGATGAACGACGCCGTACAGACCATCTCCACGGGCAACACAGGCCTGGACCTCATCCTCAAGGGCGGACTGCCCAAGGATCGGCTTTATTTGCTCGAAGGTGCACCCGGCTCGGGCAAGACGACACTATCGCTGCAGTTCTTGAGAGAAAGCGTGCGCGTAGGGGAAACCGCGCTGTACGTGACGCTATCCGAAACCAAGGACGAGCTTGCCGTGGTGGCCCGCTCCCACGGCTGGAACCTGGATGATTTCGATGTACTCGAACTGAGCGCTGTGGAAGATCTGCTCGGTGGCGAGCGCGACCAATCCATATTGCACCCCTGGGAGCTGGAGCTCGGCGAGACGGTCAAGCTGATCAAGGCCGAAGTGGAGCGGGTCAAACCCAGCCGCGTCGTGCTCGACAGTCTGTCCGAAATGCGCTTGCTGGCGCAGGATCCGTTGCGCTACCGCCGCCAGGTGTTGGCGCTCAAGCAGTACTTCGCCAAATTGAATCTCACCGTGATCCTGGTCGACGACTTGTCGGCAAGCGAGAGTGGGCAAGACAGTCATCTGCATAGCTTGTGCCACGGTGTGATTACGCTTGAACGCCTCACGCTGGATTTCGGCGCAGCCCGTCGTCGGCTGCAGGTTCAAAAGCTTCGCAGCGTCGATTTCGTCGCCGGTTATCACGACTTTGCGATCCGGCGTGGCGGTCTCGACATCTACCCTCGCCTGATTGCCGCCGAGCATCAGGTCGATTTCACGGCCGAGCGCGTAACGAGCGGCGTGAGCGAACTCGACGCGCTTCTCAGCGGCGGTCCCCTGCGCGGCACCTGCACACTCCTGACCGGCCCTGCCGGTACCGGCAAGACGACCATCGCGCTGCAATACGTGTTTGCCGCATGCGAACGCGGCGAAGCCAGCACGCTGTACGAATTCGACGAGCGTATCGGCACGTTGATGACGCGCGCAAAGGCCTTCGGTCTCGATCTGCAGAAGCATGTCGACAGTGGCTGCCTGTTGATCGAGCAGATCAACCCGGCCGAGATGTCTCCCGGCGAGTTTGCGCATCGGGTTCGCCAGCAGGTCACCGATCGCAATGCGCGCATCATCGTGATCGATAGCTTGAACGGTTATCTTGCTGCCATGCCGCAGGAGCAGCAACTTATCCTGCAAATGCATGAGTTGCTGTCTTATCTGAGCCACCAAGGGGTGCTGACCTTGCTGATCAACCCACAGCAGGGTCTGCTGGGTTCGATGGCCACCAACCTCAATATCTCCTATATCGCCGACGCGGTCGTGCTCCTGCGCTTCTTCGAGGCAGAGGGTCGCATCCGCAAAGCGATTTCGGTGATCAAGAACCGCGCCGGACGCCACGAGGATACGATCCGCGAATTCCGCGTCGATGCGCAAGGCATACGTGTCGGTGAGCCGCTGGTCAACTTCCGAGGTGTGCTTACAGGTACGCCCGAGTACGTCGGCAAGCCGCATCCGTTGCTGGAAGATCGGCAAGATGACGCATAGAACCGCAGCCGAAGGGCACCGCGTCATCGTCGCGGCGCCCTACGGCAATGACGCGACCAGCATCGTCGGTCTGCTTAATCAGCACGGATACGACGCCCAGGCACAGTCCACGATGAACGATGTGGCGCTGGCGTTGGACGACCGCGTCGGCGTGGTGCTGGTCACCGAAGAGGCCATTCGCTCCGTTGGGCTGGATATGCTCAAGCAGCGATTGGCGTCTCAACCTGCCTGGTCCGATATTCCGTTTATCGTGCTGACCGCCCGCCGTGTCGGGGTGGAGCGCGCGCGTGAGAATGTGCTCTCCCGGTTGCTGCCATTCATCGGCAATGCCGTCGTCGTCGAACGGCCATTGAGCCTGGCATCGCTCTTGAGCGCGCTGACATCCGCGATGCGATCGAGACAAAAGCAATTCGACATGCGCGATCGGGTGCTTGAACTCGAAGCCGGCCGCATTGCCCTGGCCGCCAGCGAAGCGGAGCTGCGGCGCATCTCCGATGCCTTGCCGTTTCTGATTGCGTTCGTGGGCCTCGATCTGCGCTACCGTTTCGCCAACCGCGCGTACGAGGATTGGGTGAAGATGGATGCAGCCGATATCGTGGGCAAGCATGTGCGCGATCTGGTGGGCGATGAAGGCTTTGCCATGCGGCTGCCCACGATCCAGCGCGCGCTTGATGGTCATGACGTGCAACTCGAACTGAGTTGGCCGCATTTCGATGGCCGACGGCGCGACGCCGCCATGCGACTGCTACCCAGACGCGATGCGAGCGGTGCCGTCGACGGGTTTCATATTTTCGTGCAGGACATTACCGCGCAGAAGGAAACCGAAGAACGGCTGGAGGCCCACGTCGCGCAGCGCACCGCCGCGCTGACCGATGAGATGAACCGACGCGAGAGCGTTGAGGAAGCACTGCGGCAAAGCCAGAAAATGGAAGCCGTTGGCCAATTGACGGGCGGCATCGCGCACGATTTCAACAATATGTTGACCGGCATCACCGGCTCGCTCGAACTCGTCAAGCGGCGTATGGCGGCTGGTCGCACCGACGGTCTCGACCGGTTCATGGATGCCGCGCTTTCCTCGGCACAACGCGCCGCAGGGCTCACCGCCCGCTTGCTGGCGTTCTCGCGGCGCCAATCACTCGACGCCAAACCGCTCGATGTGAATGTGCTCGTGCAATCGCTCGAAGAACTGCTCTATCGCTCGATCAGCGAAAGCATCGTCCTGCACGTCGAGGGCGCGCCGGATCTGCCGCACGCGATTGCGGATGCCAATCAACTCGAAAATGCGATCATCAATCTGGTCGTCAACGGGCGCGATGCCATGCCCGAAGGTGGCACGCTTACCGTTGAGACCAAACTCGTCGAAGTCGATGCCCACACGGCTGAGAAGCAGCCTGACGTCACTGCCGGGCATTATGTTGTGGTGGCGGTAAGCGATACCGGCGTGGGCATGACGCCAGATATTCTCGCCAAGATTTTCGATCCGTTCTTCACCACCAAGCCGATAGGCCAAGGTACAGGTCTTGGATTATCGATGGTGTACGGCTTTGCGCGCCAATCCGGCGGTCAGGTACGCGTGCACAGCGTGTCGGGTACCGGCACTACCGTGTCGATCTATTTGCCCTGCGCGTCGCAGCAGCAATCGAGTGCGCCAGTTGCAGCGGCGGCGTTGGCGGCCCTGCCGCCACAAGGCAACGGCGAACACGTGTTGATCGTGGAAGACGATGCCGCCGTGCGACTGTTGATGCGGGAAGGCCTGGAAGAATTGTCGTACAGCGTCCTGGAAGCTGAAGAGTCGAACGCCGCGATTCGCGTGCTGGCGTCGAACCGGCCGTTGGCCATGATGATTTCGGACGTGGGTCTGCCCGGCATGAACGGCCGCCAATTGGCCGAGATCGCCCGTCAGCACCGCCCCGACCTCCCCGTGCTGTTCGTGACCGGCTATGCAGAGAACGCAGCCATCCGTGCCGGATTCCTTGGCACGAATATGTCGATGATCACCAAACCGTTTTCGTTGGATGGTTTGGCCGTCAAAGTGCGGGAAATGTTGAACGAGTAGTCCACCTAAAGGTGGAGACACGATTGAAGCCTGCTACCGCGCGCTTCCAATCGGTAGTCGTTCGGCGCAATAATCGGCGATGGCTCTTTTCGGGGATCGTCATGGCGCATGCTGCACTCGGCTTCAAACGTTGCGATCACATCACGTGGACTGTGGCCGACGTGGATGCCGCCGCCGACTTCTACATCCTGGTGCTCGGCGCCAGCCTCGTCTATCGCATCGGCCCGATCGATCCTGCAGATCTCACGCCTGACGAGCAAGGCCGCGATTGGACGGACGCCCATCTTGGCCTGCCCGGCGCACGGTTCAAAGTGTCGATCGTGGAGCTGCCGGATGGCTTTCGCATCGAGCTGATTCAGTTCGATTTTTCCGATGAAGCAGCCGACGCCCCCATCGAACGCGAGCGCATCGGTGCGGGCCACCTGGGCATCGAGGTTCAGGACATCGAGGCCGCCTCGGTATTTCTCAGAGAACACGGGTGTACGTTGCACACCCCGTTCTACGTCGACATGGATATCGACGAATCTGCTGTCTTTCGCCATTGCGTGGATCCCTGGGGCCACACCTTCGAGCTGGTCGAACGACGCTGAAACGCCTTCGACCATCGGCGCTCGAATTCTCGCTCAGGTTGAGGCTCAGGCAGGCAACATACGCGCGCTGTTGCCGGTAGCGTACGCAACGTCGCGGCCGCGTGGCTGCGCATCGACCCGAAACTGCGCCACGGCCTGCAGCAAGCTGGTTGCTTGCTCGGACATGGACTGCGCGGCAGCTGCGGCCTCTTCCACCAATGCGGCATTTTGCTGCGTTACGCTATCCATTTGCGACACGGCGATGTTGACCTGCTCGATCCCGGTACTTTGCTCGCTCGAAGCCGATGCGATATCGCCCATGATGTCCGTCACGCGCTTGACCGAACGCACCACCTCTTCCATGGTCTGCCCGGCCTCGGACACGAGCACCGACCCCGACGACACATGCTGCACCGAGGTTTCGATCAACTGTTTGATCTCCTTGGCCGCTGTAGCGCTGCGTTGCGCCAACGTGCGCACTTCGCTGGCCACGACGGCGAAGCCCCGGCCCTGCTCACCGGCACGCGCCGCCTCCACCGCCGCATTCAGCGCCAGAATATTGGTCTGGAAGGCGATGCTCTCGATGACCGAAATGATGTCGGCCACGCGGGCGGAACTCGTCTTGATATCCTGCATCGTGGTGACCACGCGTCCCATTACCTGGCCACCCGCGCTGGCGGTTTCGGACGCAGACGCCGCCAATGTGCTGCCCTGCTGTGCACTTTCGGTATTCTGCTTGACTGCGGAGGTGAGCTGCTCGATGCTCGCCGCCGTCTCTTCCAGCGACGCGGCCTGCTCTTCGGTCCGCTGCGACAAGTCGACGTTGCCTTGCGCAATCTGGCTCGACGCGCTCGATATCGACTCGGCCGACGACTGAATGCCCGACACCACATTGCTCAGCTGCAGCCGCATCGCTTCCAGCGACGCCATCAAACTACTCGAATCGCCCGTTGCCACGCGCATCTTCACCGTGAGGTTGCCATTGGCGATTTCACCGGCAGAAAGCTGCGCGGCATGCGGCTCGCCGCCCAACTGACGCAAGATGCTGCGGGTGATCAGAAACGCGGCAAGGACGCCGAGCAGCAGCGCGAGCGCCACCACCGATAGCGTCATCGTCAGCGTGCGATCGTAGTCTGCGCCTGCAGCCTGCGCCGCCTCGTTGTTCAACTGCGTTTCGACGTTGACCAGTTCACGCAGCGAAGTGAGCCAGGCGGTCTGTTTGGGTCGCACATCTTCGACCAGCATTTTCATGGCCCCGGCCACGTCGTTGCTCGAGCCCAGCCTCATCACCTGTGCCATCGCCGGAATCGTCGCCGCTTCTTCGGTTTTCAGGCGGGCGTACAAATCGCGTTCCTTTTGTACGGTCGAGGTCGATTCGACGAAGGTGCGCCCAAGCTCCATATAGGCTGCCGCGTAGATCTTTTCCTGCCGTGCAATCCGATCGGTCTCGGCGCGAACGAGTGGCGGATCCGTCATCAGCACGATGTTGCGCAAGGCGATGCTGCGATCCATGACCGACTCGAGCATTTGCGACGCCAAGCGTCCTTGCACATTGTTCACTTCAGTGATTTCACGCAAGCGCTCGCGAACGGTACTCAGACCGAACAGGCCCATACCCGCGATCAGCAGGACGAGCAATAAGAGCGTGCCAAACCCCATGGCCAAACGGGTAACTACCTTCAACTGATTCATTATGCTTCCCTGCAAGGTCATTGTGCGATGCAGGCAATCCAGATGTTTCTGAATGCCTTATGGGTAATGACGGCATAACGAATCAGTTATTAAATTTCAAATTGTTTCATACGTAAGTAGCAGATGGACGATCATGCAAGATGATCCTGTTTTCGCGCCAATTGCTCCGCCAGCGCCAGCGCCTGCAGAAGAAAAGGCGCCGCGTCGTCCTTCCGATAGCTCACGATCACGGGCGACACAAAGGATGGCGCGGCGATCGGAACATGGGCCACATCGTCGCGGTGCAGGCGTTGCACCGATGCCGGCACGACGGTAATGCCCAAGCCGGCGGCCACCAGCCCAATGGCCGTTTGCAGCTCGTTGGCCTCCTGCACGACCTGCAAGGTATGGCCGGCCGCGCGAAACAACCCCATCACGTGGTCGGCATAATTGGGACGGGGCCGCGCGGGATACAACACGAACGGTTGGTTAGCCATATCGTCGATTTCCAGACTGGATCGGTGCGCCAGCGGATGATTGAGCGGTACCGCCGCCATCAACGGCTCGGTCATCAGCACGCGGCGGGCGATCGCCGGATCGTCGAGCAGAATCCGCCCGATGCCCATATCGATGCGCCCTGCCTTGAGCGCCTCCAATTGAGGCAGCGTGGTCATCTCGGATAACCCAACCTCAACCTGCGGATCGGCACCGCGAAGCTGCCGGATCAGTTCAGGCACGAAGCCGTATAGGGTGGATGGCACAAATCCGATGCCGAACCAACGCCGCTCGTGTCGCCCGATGCGTCGCGTTCCGGCGATCACTTCTTCCAGCCGAGCCGTCAGTTGCAGCGATTGCTCCAGCAGAAAGCGGCCGGCATCGGTCAGCCGTACCGAGCGCGTCGACCGCTCCAGCAGTGCTACGCCAAGCTCAGCTTCGAGTTCGCGGATCTGACGGCTCAGCGGCGGCTGCGCCATATGCAATCGCGCGGCTGCGCGGGTAAAGCTGCCTTCCTGAGCGACAGCCTGAAAATAATGGAGGTGCCGAAGCTTCATGCCATTAGGACCCAAAAGGTATTTGTCGGGACCAATATAGTCTTGGACGGCAAAAAGAGCGCACCGCATACTTGGTCGCACTAGGCAGGAGACAGGATAAAAGTATGAATACGACCACGATCGACCGCGTTGAGGCCATCCTCGTCGACCTTCCGACGATCCGGGCGCATCAACTGGCCATGACCGTCATGCAACGCCAGACATTGGTGATCGTGCGGCTGCAGTGCAGTGACGGCCATGAGGGTATCGGCGAAGCCACCACCATCGGCGGCCTGAGCTACGGCGAAGAAAGCCCGGAGGGCATCAAGCTCGCGATCGACACCTACCTTGCGCCAGCACTCACCGGGTTACCCGCAGACAACATTCACGCTGCCATGCGTCGGCTGGCGTCGATCGCCCGTGGCAACCACTTTGCCAAATCGGCGCTCGAAACGGCCTTGCTCGATGCGCAAGGCAAACGCCTCGGCGTGTCGGTCGCGACATTGCTCGGCGGTGCGGTACGCGAGCGCCTGCCGGTATTGTGGACGCTGGCCAGCGGCGACACCGCGCGAGATATCGACGAGGCGGAAGGCTTTCTGCAAAGCCGCCGCCACAACACGTTCAAACTCAAGATCGGGCGGCGCACCATTGCCGACGATGTGGCCCATGTTTCGCGTATCAAACAGGCGTTGGGTGATCGGGCGCGTGTCACGGTCGACGTGAACCAAGCCTGGAACGAGGCAGACGCTGCAGGCGCCATTGCGCGCCTGGAGGCTGCCGGCATCGACCTGATCGAACAGCCCATCGCGCGCACGAACCTCGCCGGTATGGCGCGTCTGGCTGCTCGCTTCGTGGTGCCCATCATGGCTGACGAGGCGGTGTGTTCCCCTGAAGATGCGCTGGACATCGCACGTCTGGGCGCGGCCGACGTGCTGGCACTGAAGATCGCCAAATCCGGCGGGCTTCATGGCATGGCGCGCACCGCCGCCGTCGGCGACGCCGCCGGCATGGCGCTGTATGGCGGCACCATGCTCGAAGGCTCGGTGGGCTCGATCGCGTCGGCACACGGATTCGCAGTGCTGCCGCAACTGGCGTGGGGTACAGAACTGTTCGGTCCGTTGCTGTTGAAGGACGACATCGTCGTCAGCCCGCCCCACTACGCCGACTTCGACATGCACCTGCCCGATGGTCCCGGACTCGGGCTCGACATCGATGAAGACAAGTTGGCGTTCTATCGCCGCGATCGCACCACCACACTGCACGCGCCTGGCTAAAGACCCTTCATTTCACACGGTAGAGCCGCCTCGACGCGACTCGACCGACCAAATCAAGAAAGACGGAGACAAAATGACGAATCGCCATGCACTCAAACGACTGGCCCAGGCCGGCTTGGCGCTGACGCTGCTGGGCGGCACCGCCCACGCCATCGCCCAGACGTATCCCGATCACCCGGTCAAATGGATTGTGCCGTTCCCGCCGGGCGGCGCCATGGACAGCATCGCGCGCACGCTCGGCGAGTCGATGGGCAAGCAACTCAACACCACCTTCATCGTCGAGAACCGGGCCGGTGCCGGCGGCAACATCGGCGCCGCAAGTGTGGCGCGTGCCAAGCCCGATGGCTACACCATCCTGATCGTGGCCAATGGCATGGCCGTCAACCCGGCGCTCTACAACGACCTCAACTACGACCCGCAAAAAGACTTCGCGCCGATTTCGCTGCTGGCAGTCGTCCCCAATGTGCTGGTGACCAATCCAGCTCGCAATGACGTGAAGAACGTCGCCGAAGTCATTGCGCAAGCGAAGGAGAAGCCTGGACACTACACGTACGCGTCCGCCGGCGTGGGCACCTCGATTCATCTGGCCGGCGAACTCTTCGCGTCGATGGCGAAGGTGAACATGCTGCATGTGCCCTACAAAGGCAGCGGCCCGGCCGTCGCCGATCTGCTGGGCGGTCAGGTCGACTATATGTTCGACAGCATCACCTCATCCAAACCGCACATCACTGCTGGCAAACTCCGCGCGCTCGCCGTGACTACGAGCAAACGCTCAGCGGCGCTTCCCGACGTGCCCACGCTCGCCGAAAGCGGATTGCTGGGCTATGAACTGATGCCGTGGTTTGCCGCCTTTGCTCCCGCCGGCACGCCACCCGAGATCGTGGACAAACTTAATGCGGCCATGCGTCAGGCACTGGAAGAACCTAAAGTCAAAGCCACGCTAGACTCGATCGGCGCCGAGCCGATCGGCGACACGCCCGCCGCATTGCGCGATCACTTGGCCAAGGAAACCGCGCAGTGGCAAGCATTGGTGAAGGAGCGCGGCATCAAGATCAATTGAGGGGGTAGGCAATTGCTGCCACGGCACACAGTGGCTCAACCTGCCTGAATGAAGCGCAGCGCGCGATGCGCGCTGCTCGGCGCATTACGCCGGGCCGTCCGAGCGCTTGTGCGCCATCTCGTAAGCTGCGCTGCGCAACGCATGCAGCACCCAATTATTACGGCGGGTATGCCGCATATAAACGCCATAACGCTGGCGCATCCCTGCGAGGTCCACCAGATCTTCACCGCGCTTCAACGCGTAGACATGATTGAGCCAGGGTTCGGCATGCACTTGCTGCGTCGCAGGCGCCAACGAAATCTTGTCGTCGTACGCTTCGGAAAACTGACGCCAGATTGCCTTGGGCCTCGGCGGCATCGACGGCACGGTCACACTCGGCAGCACGCCCGCCAGTTCTTCATTGCGCGCAAACTGCAGGATAGCGGCGTACAAGGTGGGCCCATATCCCTCGTCAGCGCCAACCGTGCACATGTGAATCGTGGGCAACTGCTGCTCGCCGGTCACGACCGTTTCCACCATGGCGCAAGCCACGAACGTCGTGTCATCGGGCACAGAGCCCGTGAACGACTTCGGACCCAACCAGCGGCCGAGCACCCCGCGTGACGCGGCGCGCTGGCAATATTGCGAGCGAAACAGTCCAATCAAATACGGGTCTGTGACGACCGCTTTTGCGTCGCGATCGGTATAGAAAAGAAGGTCGGATGTGGATTTCAATGGCATCCCTGCTCACCGAACAGGTGTTTCATAGGCTCCTCCAGTTGCAGCACGAAGCTCAAGGCGCGTGCCTCTGGCTGAACGCCGACACCCGTCGAAATATACAGCCAAGGGATTGCCCAGCCTGTAAACGTACGTGTCATCACGTCACGCGACTTACGCGCGATGCGGCTGCCTCAGACCGATTCCACGGCGGCAGGCCTTTCACGAAATCCACGAATACTCGCAATGGCGCCGGCAGGTGCCGCCTGCCCGGATAGTATAAGAACGGTCCGGAGAAGCGCGGCCACCAAGGCTCCAGCACGGGTTCGAGTTCACCGCGTTGCATGTAAGGCCGCAGCCAATCCTCGAAGAGATAAATCACGCCGCAACCTGCCACTGCGGCATCCACCGCGAGATCGGTTGCTGCGCCGATACGTACCAAAAGAGGGCCCGTGGGCTCGATCTTGACCACATCGCCGCGTCGCTCGAACTCCCAAGCCGGCATGGATCCGCTCGCGAACTGCCCCCGCAGACAATCATGCATCATCAAGTCGTGAGGATGCACTGGCGTGCCGCGCTCACGCAGATAGCGCGGCGATGCCGCCGTGGCGAAGCGTTGTTCGCGAGGCCCGATCGGAATCGCGATCATGTCCTGCTCCAGACGTTCATCGTAGCGAATGCCCGCATCGCAACCTGCCGCCAACACGTCGACAAAACTGTCTTCCGCGATCACCTCGAGTCGGATATCGGGATACGCGGCAAGAAAAGCCGGCACGATACGAGGGAGGACCAAACGGGCGGCACTTACCGGTACATTGAGCTTCAATGTGCCAGCAGCCTTGTCACGAAACCCGTTGGCCACATCGAGCGCCGCATCGACTTCTTTCAACGCAGGTTCAAGACGTTCGAGCAATCGTGCGCCGGCCTCAGTGGTGGCCACGCTGCGCGTGGTGCGGTTCAGTAGCCGCACCCCCAGTTGATCTTCGAGCCGGCGAACGGCCTCGCTCAACCGGGAGGCACTGCTGCCCGTCAGGCGGGCCGCCTCACGAAAACCGCGGGCGCGCGCAACCGCCAGAAACGCATGGATATCGCTCAAATTTGCTGTCATCTGCCGTTCACTGTTCGCCATTCCGCACAAGCCGTGCTGATTGAGACGGATTGTCGCACGCCAGAAGCATGACTACAGTTGGACTGTCACCTATCCACGGAGCCTTCCATGAACACCCCCGCACTCGCATCAGCAGGTACTTATTCGCTCGGCGACCGCACCGTCAACCGGCTCGGCTATGGGGCCATGCAGCTGGCCGGAAAGGGCGTTTTCGGCCCACCCAAAGACACCGATGCCGCGCTGGCCGTTTTGCAGGCGGCCGTGGAAGCCGGCGTCAACCATATCGATACGAGCGACTTTTATGGTCCTCACATTACCAATCAACTCATCCGCCAGGCGCTTCATCCATACGCCTCCGATCTCACGCTCGTGACCAAGATCGGCGCGTTTCGCGGCGCCGATGCCTCATGGCTTCCCGCCCTGGGGCGTGACGACCTCACGCGTGCGGTGCATGACAATCTGCGCAATCTGGGTGTGGACGCCCTGGCAGTCGTCAATCTTCGCATCATGTTCGACGTTCACGGTCCGGCCGAGGGATCAATCGAAGAACCGTTGACGGTACTCGCCGAGTTGCAACGCCAGGGACTCGTGCGTCATATCGGATTGAGCAACGTCACGCGCGCCCAGGTCGCCGAAGGCCGCGCGATCGCCGATATTGTCTGCGTACAGAATCAGTACAACCTGGTGCATCGTCGGGATGATGCCTTGATCGACGAACTGGCCGCAGCCGGCATTGCCTATGTCCCCTTCTTTCCGCTCGGCGGCTTCACGCCGTTGCAGTCCGATGCGCTGTCCAACGTGGCCCAGCAGTTGAAGGCCACGCCCATGCAGGTGGCGCTTGCCTGGCTGTTGCAGCGCGCTCCCAATATCCTGTTGATCCCTGGCACGTCGTCCGTTGCGCATCTGCACGAGAATCTCGCTGCCGCGTCGCTGGTACTGCCTGCGGATGCCCTGGAGAAACTCGAAAAGATCGACGCGCAAGACTGAATGAGCAACGAGACGTCCTGAACGTCCACGCGTCCAAGGCGCGTCAACAGTCTTGCCCAACACTGAAAACGCCTGCTATCATCCACTCATGCAACTATTGAAGTTATATGAAACGCGATAGCAGGCTTTCAGGTGTTCTCCACGTTCTTCTGCACATGGCCGAGGTCGATGGCCCCGTCACGTCGGAAGCGATGGCGCGCACCATGCAAACGAATCCGGTCGTCATTCGCCGCATCATGAGCGGTCTGCGCGACCAGGGCTTCGTGCGTTCCGAAAAAGGTCATGGCGGCGGGTGGACCATCGCGCGCGATCTCGGCAGCATCACCCTGCTCGACGTGTATCGGGCCTTGGGTGAACCGGAGCCTTTCGCAATGGGGCACCGCACCGAAGCGCCCGGATGCGCGGTCGAACAAGCCGTCAACGCCGCGCTGGAGAGCGCGTTCCGGGATGCTGAAGCGTTGCTGCTCGCACGTTTTCAAACCGTCACCCTGGCGCAGCTGAGCATGGATTTTCATGCACGGCTCACTGCCGCCGGCGGCACTACGCTGAACCTGGAGAGTACGCATGATGCATGACGCCATCGTCGTTGGCGGAAGTTTTGCCGGCCTGTCTGCTGCCTTGTACATTGCCCGCGCCCGCCGCAAGGTGTGCGTGATCGATACGGCCGCACCACGCAATCGATTTGCGTCCGCCTCGCACGGCTTCTTCGGTCAAGACGGCAGCAAGCCGCAAGAGATGATTGCGCGCGCTCGCGATCAGCTCCTGCAGTATCCAAGTGTGCAGTGGCAATCCGGCGCCGCCGTGGCAGCCGTGGCTCGGAACGATGGCTTCGACCTCCGTCTGGCCACCGGCGAGACGCTCGCCGCGCGCAAGCTCGTGCTTGCGTTCGGCATCACCGACGTCCTGCCAGACCTGCCAGGGCTTAGCCAACGTTGGGGCAAGAGCGTGCTGCATTGCCCTTACTGCCACGGATTCGAATTCGCAGACGCCGCTCTTGGCGTCTTGTACGCCGCCGAGGGCTCGGTTCATCAGGCGTTGCTGATCGCCGAATGGGGACCCACCACGTTGTTCCTCAACGGCAACGAACTGCCCGACGACGCCACGCGCGAGAAACTTCTGGCGCGCGGCATTGCCATCGAGCCCGCCCCGGTACTTCGCCTCGAAGGGCCCCACACCACGCTTGCCGCCGTGGTGATGGCAGACGGCCGCAGCATCGCGCTGCAAGCGTTGTTCATCGCTGCACCCACCCGGTTGACCAGCGATCTCGCCGAGCAACTTGGTTGCGCGATCGACGATGGCCCGTTCGGTCCCATGGTGCGCACCCGGGCCGACAAGCTCACCACGGTGCCCAGCGTTTATGCGGCGGGCGACATTGCTCGCGCACCGCACAGCGTGGCGTGGGCCGCCAGCGACGGCGTCATGGCCGGCACTGCGCTGCATCGTGCGCTGGTGTTTCCCGAAACCGGTCAGTAATGCCGTGGCGCCACGAAACCTGACATCAACCGGCCGCCGACCGATACCGTAAATACCCCAGCACGGCCTGCACCACTTCGTGTTCGGCAATGGTCAGCGCGTCTTGTTCCGAGTCGACTTCTGCGCCCTCCTCGTCGTCTTTTTCTGCGCCCGCTGCGTTGCCTTCCGCGCCGTTTTCCGCACCCGCTGTGCGCGGTTCCGGCGCTGTGCGCAGCCCGCCCGATGCCGTCCAGTGATCCATGACGGCCTGGATGATCACGGGCACCGTACGCGCCGCGCGCCGGTGATCCAGGCCATCGAGCTCGCGGCATTGCCTGAAGAACTGCAGGCACAGATCGCTGCCCTGCTGCAGATATGACGCGATCACATCGCCGATCGGCAACCGTGCTTCTTCATGATCGATTGCGCTTGCCAACAACCCATCCTCGCGGCTGTGTTTGATCACGGCTCGGATGAGAATGCGCACCGCCGTTTCCAGATCGTCGCGCGGTGCAGCGCGGATCGCCTGCGCCATGTCGTTCAGCATCCGCATCTTCTGACGATGAATCAACGCCAGCATCAACGCATCCTTGTTCGGGAAGTATTGATACAGGCTGCCCACGCTCGTGCCAGCGCGCGCCGCAATGGCATTGGTATTGAATCCCTTCAATCCATCGCATGACAAAAGCTGAGTTGCGGCTTGCAGGATGGCATCGTGCGTGGCCTGCGAGCGCGCCTGGCGCGGGGCTTTACGCGGTTCAAGCGAGGCGTTGGGCATATTGGAACAGCGCTGAAAAATGCGAGTAACGAATGTGAGTATTTATTCATAAACTGATCGATGCCGCAAGCCTGGCCATTCACGGCCGGCCGCCATACCACCAGGACGCTGCCATGCCTTCGTTGATTTACGATCTCCTCGCCAACCCATCCTTCGAAATATTCGCACGCGTGCTGCTCACGTCTTTCTTTTGGGTCGCGGGAATCTTCGGTCTTTTCAAGTTCGACATGATGGTCAATGTCATCAAGCGGCAATCACTGCCGGCACCGCGCTTGATCGTTGCCGCCATGGTGATCACCGAGCTGGTGGGTTCGGCGTTGCTGATCACGAACGTGCACGGAATGGCCTGGTTGGGTGCCGGTGCATTGGGCGTGTTCACGTTGTTGTCGATACCGCTGGGCCAACCCTTCTGGCGCTTTACGCCACCCAAGAAAATGGAGGAATTCCAGATCGCACTTGAGCATCTCGCGGTGACCGGCGGGCTGATCTGCGCGGCGATCCTCACCGTGCGATGAGGGCTATACAGCGTGGGTGTCTCCCAGCGATTCGGCCAGAAAATCCACCAATGCGGCCACGCGGCGCGGTGGCGATCCGCCGGGATAGACGGCATACATATCGGTCGCACCCACCACGAAATCCTCGAGCGCCACCTCGAGCTCCCCTGCAGTAAGTTCGTGCTGGATATCCCACCGATTCTTGATGATGACGCCGACGCCATCTACTGCCCATTCGCGCAGCAACCCACCATCGCTGGCTTGCCGATCGCCAGACACCTTCACGCTGAACTGCCGCTCGGCATCGCGAAACGGCCATGCTGCCAAAGGCGCGCCAGGCCGCGCAAGGATCAGGCAATTGTGATCGGCGAGATGATCGGGGTGGGTAGGCTTGCCACGGCGCGCCCAGTACTGCGGCGACGCGCAAACCAGGCGCTTGCCGCCGATCAACAACCGCGCCCGCATACCCGAATCGCGCAGCGGGCCATTGCGCAGCGCCAGATCGATGCGCTCCTCGATCAAGTCCACGGTGCTGTCGCTGAGGACCAGACTGACGTGAATGCCGGGATGACGTGCCTGAAAGGCATCAAGGAGCGGCCGAAGTTGCCGGCGCCCGAAATCGTTGGTGGTACTGATCCGTATCGAGCCCGACAGCGGACCGTCTTCGCGCAATTCGCCCATCGCCGTGTCCCAATCCGAAACGATGCGGCGCGCATCGTTCAAGAGCGACTCGCCCTCGCGCGTAAACACCAAACGCCGCGTGGATCGCGTCATCAATCGCGCGCCAGCTTCTTCTTCAAGCTGCGTGACCGCGAGCGCCACCGTCGACGTGGCCATCGCACGCTGCCTGGCGACACCCGAAAAACTGCCTGTGTCGGCGACCTCGATCAGCAAACGCAGCGCATCGATACGATCCATTTTTTGGGTCCTCAGACGTGTGGGGGGAGATGCGGCGAACTCGCAGGATACCTGGATCATCATTCGAGAAACTCGAACAGTCATTTCGAGCGTAACCGCCTCACCCCTTCATTTGAAAGGTACAGAATGGGCCCAACACAGCGAGGTACTCATCGTGATCATTGACTTCACCCACCGCAACGTTTTCATTTCGGGATCCACCAGCGGCATCGGATTCGCAACGGCTCAGGCCTTTCTGGCCTCCGGCGCCAATGTGGTCATCAACGGCCGCAGCGAGGCGAGCGTCGACGCTGCGCTGACGAAACTCGGCGGCGCCGGTCCCAGGTTGACCGGGTTTGCCGGCGATCTCAGCACCCCAGCCGCCTGCGACAAACTCATCGCCGCCCACCCCGACTTCGATATCGTCATCAACAATCTTGGGATCTTTGGCCTGCAGGACTTCTTCGACACCGCTGACGACGACTGGGAGAATTTTTTCCAGACGAACGTCATGTCGGGCGTGCGGCTGGCGCGCGCCTATGCGCCGGCCATGGCTGAGCGCGGCTGGGGCCGCATCGTCTTCATCTCTTCGGAGTCGGCGATCAACATCCCCTCGGACATGATCCATTACGGCTTCACGAAAACAGCGCAGCTTTCCGTTTCCCGCGGCCTGGCCAAGCGCCTGGCAGGAACCGGCGTGACGGTCAACGCCGTGCTGCCCGGTCCTACGTTGTCCGACGGCGTGGCCGCCATGTTGCAAGGCGATGTCGACCGCACCGGCGACAGTCTCGAAAAAGTAGCTGCCGACTTCATCGCCGCGCACCGCAGTTCGTCGATCATCAAACGCGCGGCAACTGTGGATGAAGTAGCCAACATGGTGCTGTACGTCAGTTCCGAGCAAGCGTCGGCCACCACGGGCGCTGCACTGCGCGTGGATGGCGGCGTGATCGAAAGTATCTAACCTGCTTTTCCACGCTTCGCCCTTATTTCCTTCAATCGCTTGTGCGACCGTGACCGATGCCTGAGGCGCGGTCGCGCGCCTCAACACACGGATACGCCATGACTCACCCCATCATTGCCGCCATCGAAGCGCGAAACACGATCAATCTTTTCGACCCTTCGCAAAGCATCAGCGACGAACAGATCAGCGAACTCGTCCGCCTGGCCACGCGCGCGCCCACAGCGTTCAATTTGCAGAACTGGCGCTTCATCGCCGCCCGCACGACTGAGGCCAAACAGCGGCTGCGCAAGGTGGCCTGGGATCAGGCAAAGGTGGAAGAAGCCGCCGTCACCTTCATCGTGTGCGGCCAAATGACCGATGAACGCGTGCTGGCCGATCGCCTGGCACCCGCCGTAGACGCGGGGATCATGCCGGCGAGCATGGTGCCCAGTTGGGAAGCCGGCGCAAAGATGCTCTATGCCGGGCAGGTCTGGCGACAGCGCGATGAGGCTGTGCGCACGGCCACGTTCGGCGCCACCACGCTTATCTATGCGGCCCACGCATTGGGATTGGGTGCCGCGCCGATGATCGGTTTCGACCACGAAGCGGTTGCGCACGAGTTCGATCTGCTGCCCAACGAAATTCCGGTCATGCTTCTGGCGGTGGGTCACGCCAAGCCGGAAAACTGGCCACAGAAGCCGCGGCGCCCTCTGGCGCAGGTGCTCGACATCATCTGAGCATCGAGCAACACCCCCTGAGAAAGCACCATCGCAGCACCGGCGCGCGCGCTCGCCGCACCGGTGCGACATCACCGAAAGCATCCCGCCTGAGCCATCGGCTTCGCGGCACTCGGCACTGCCCACGCCACCAATCCCCTGCGTTCCCCGCATCCGAATTGCATCGGTAAGCGCGATCGATACCAGGGTATGACGCCACGTCGATCGACCCCGCGCCAGGAACACTTCCCCCCATTTTTCTTCTGCGGTATCAACGGCTTGGGCCGACGACGTAACGCACACCTCCGAAGATTTCATCTTTATTAATGCATTCACACGGATACTTTTACTTTCATTCCACAACGCTCATGGCACTTACATTTATTTCGTTTTGTGTAAGTGGTGTAATTATCTGAAAGATAAGTTCGCTTTATTACGACCACAGTCGCTCATCTCAACATAAACGGAAATACTCGGAAACGATCCTTGCGTGATCGCCCCGCTACGATTCATCCGTTCGCTGCCCTGCACCATTTTTAGGGTATCGATATGTAATCTTTCTAGAGCATTGCGCTCGCCAAAACAACGTGCTGGTTACGCCCTTTTGCGTCGATCCGCGTCGTTTTGGGCATCGATTTCTAGTGTGTTCCACACGACGAAAACAATGAGGCTCCAGTGGTAAAACGAATCGCAGTGTGTGGCCTTGGATATGTCGGCCTGCCAGTAGCCGTCGCATTCTCAAGACGCTTTGATGTCATCGGTTTCGATGTAGACGAACGACGAATCGCACGATTGAAAGCGGGGGACGACTGGACGGGCGAAATCGAACGCGACGTCCTGGCTGCATCCCCGATGACGTTCACCGACCAGGTGGCAGACCTGGAAGGCTGCGACTTTTTCGTCGTCGCCGTGCCCACGCCCGTGGACGAAAGAAACAACCCCGACTTCTCCCTTCTCGTCAGGGCGTGCCAATCGATCGGTCCGGTGATGCGCGCCGGCTGCATCGTCGTCTTCGAATCCACCGTCCACCCCGGTGCCACCGAAGAAATCTGCGGACCCGAACTCGAACGCGTATCGGGCCTGCGCTGCGGTATCGACTTCAAGCTGGGCTATAGCCCCGAACGAATCAATCCGGGCGATCGCGAACATCCGCTCGAGAAAATCGTCAAGATCGTCTCCGGCCAGGATGAGGAATCGCTGGACATCATTGCCGGCGTCTACGAAAAGATCATCGACGCCGGCGTGCACCGTGCCTCCTCCATCAAAGTGGCCGAGGCGGCCAAAGTGCTGGAAAACACCCAACGCGACATCAACATCGCGCTCATGAACGAGATGTCGAAGATCTGCGATCTGGTTGGCATCCGCACCTCGGAAGTCCTGACCGCTGCCGGTACCAAATGGAACTTCCTCAAGTTCACACCGGGTCTCGTGGGCGGCCACTGCATCGGGGTCGATCCGTATTACCTGACGTCCAAAGCCCAAGAGCTGGGCTATCACCCCGAAGTCATCCTGTCGGGCCGCCGCATCAACGACGGCATGGCCAATCACGTGGCTTCACGTGTGGTGCAAACGCTGGCGCGCAACGGTCGCCTCAATGCGTCGACACGGGTAGGCATTCTGGGCATGACGTTCAAGGAGAACGTCCCCGACATTCGCAACTCGAAGGTAGTCGATCTCTACAACGCTCTCGGCAGCTACGGCATCACCCCGGTGGCGTGCGACCCGATGGTCGATTCGGCTCAGATGGAGCACGAGTACGGCATCACCCTCGTGGCGCGTGACGATTTTCGCGATCTGGACGTCTTGATTCTCGCGGTGCCGCACCGCGAAACGATGGACACCATTTGGGAAGACATTCCCCAACTCGTCAAGCATGGCGGCATGGTGTGCGACTTGAAGTCGGTGCTCGACAGCAAGCGCCTTCAGTCCGACCTCGTGTACTGGACGCTCTAAGTTCAATCTCGTTATCCATCACTGCAAGAGAGGCCCTGAATGGCTGCTTTTACCATCGCTCCGATTGGAACCTGCCGCATCCACACGCCACTGCGCGATGCCGTGGGACGCTACCCGATCAAGCTGCAACTCGGCCGTAATTACGGTTTCGTGCACACCAGTGGAGAGGCGCTGCAGCAGGCCCGATTCATGTTTGGTCAAAGCGATATTCCTGCCGACGTCCAGCGCTTGATCTTCCGGCCTTCGAATGGCGAACAGGCTCGCCGCGGCACGCACAAGCCGGCCGACCTGTACATGGTCGAACTTTCCTCGCGCAAGCTGTTGACCGTCGACGGGCATCCCATTCAGTCCAATTACCTGGTGCGCTATTTCAGCGAGTTCTTCGCCGATCGTGCGCGCACCCGGATGTTCTGGTCGCTTGCCAGCAACGACCGGCTCGTTGAGCGGCGCGCGTTGCTTGAACAGGATCCCGTGTTCAAAAGCCTCGACTCGGACGACCGAGAATTGCTGGCACGCATCCTGAAGCGCGATCCGGCCGATGACGAGATTCAACAGGATATGCGTGAGCTCGTAGACTTGCTCGGCCGCGAAAAGGTGGTGTTCGTCACGCACGTCAACGCCTTGACGCCGGAGAACGCACCGATCGAACAGCGCGAGCAACTCATTTCCGCCATCATTGCCGGTGCACAGCACATCGGCGTGCCTTGCTACGATCCGACGCCGTTGATGAACAAGATCGGACAAGCCGACGCCATGGAAGACGGCGGCCTCGATCTGACCCATTACACCCCGCTCTTCGCGGAGCGTCTTTTCGGTGACTGGTTCAAGAACTTCATGCGTCCCAGGATGGGCACGACCACGCTGCAGCCGGTCGCACCGAAGCTTGGCGCCGACGAGAGCGCCGAATACCTCGAAAAGGTTTGGGAATCGGGTGATTTGCGCCGCGCCTCCGAGGGCGTGCGCGACGTGCTGCGCCGCCATCCCGGACTGCTCGATCACGTATTGCTGTTTGCGAAGATGCAGGAAGAACTGGGCGACTACGAAGGATCGCTTGCATTGCTGGACAGCGCCGATGGCGCCATCGCATCGGGCAGCAAGGCCGAGCAGATCTTGATGCGCAATCAATTCAAGCTCGGACGCCATGACGTGGCATACCCGCTCGCGGTGGGCCTGCTGGGCGATGAAATCGAAACCCCGGAAATCGTGCGGATCGCGGCGGTTTCCGCTGGGCAATTGGGACACATGGACGAGGCCCTGGGTCACTGGAAGCAGCTGTTCCGCATCACCGACGCGCATGAGGCAGGTGCAGTGGAAGCGGCCGACACGGTGCTCACGCTGCTGCAGACCGCCGGCGACATCGAGGCCGCGCTGCGTTGGGTTCACGAAGTGCGTGCGACGGTACCCTCATATGGCCGGGGCTTCGCAGTGCTGTGGCGTGACCGGCTCCTGGCCGGCGATCGCACGGGACTGCGTGCCCTGGCGTCCGAGTCTCCTGCGCTCGAGGATGTCGACGTTCTGGAGCTCATCAAGGAAGCCACGTGGCGCGGCTTCATCATGGCCGCGGCGGCGTTGGCGGTGTCGTGCCGCCTGGCACATAGCGATCGGGAAGAGATCGGCGCCTGGCTGCAGGCGCAATCATCGGCCTGGGCCGACGAAGGCACGCGCGCCTTGCAAGAGGGACGTCTGCGCGACGCTGCCGACAGGATCTGCGCGCATCGCCTGCTCAATCCCGATGCCCTGACCGGACTGCGGGCGCAACGCGCATTCGAGCGTGCCATGCGCCTGGGTGTGCGAGCGGCACTGTTGGCGGGCAATCACAAGGAGGTGATCGACCTCACGGACATCGCTATCGACACCAACGTGCAATTTCCTGAGCTCGACGCCATGCGCGGCCGGGCGGCCGACGCACTCGGCGACAAGCAAACGGCGCTGTGGCACCTCGAGCAGGCGGCCGCCGACGACGCTGCGCCGCTGAGCACGCAGCTGTACTTTGCACGCGTGGCCTTCAACGGGGGCTGGTTCGGCCAGGCCATCGATGCCTACAAGGCAGTACTCGCTCATGCATCGGCCGACGAGGGCGCGAAAGAGGAAGCGCAGCGGCAGCTTGGCCGCCTTGGGCCCCGCGCCATCCGAAGCGCACGCGAGATGTTGTCCGCGGGCGATCATCGGGGAGCCTGGGATCTGCTTGAACGCGTCGCCCAATCGTGGCCCCAGATGACCGAAGTCGAGCACGAGAAACGCCGCATCCTCGCCGTCTTGTACGCCGAAGTGCGCGCGCTCGATCCGTCGAGCACCACCGAACGTCTGGCACTCGGCGAGCGGATCCTGCAGCTCGTGCCCAACGATATCATCGGCCTGCGTCTCGCCGCCGTGGGCGCCATGCGTCTGCACCGCTTCGAGCAGGCATTGCCGTACTGGCGGACGCTCAAGGCCCATTCCGACAATCCGGCACAGTTCGACCACTACATCCAGCGTTGCCTGGTATGGATCGAGAAGGCCAGCCGCAGGAAGGCAGCATGACGCCCCCGCTGGTTACCGAGCGGGAGGACGTCAAGTCCGACCTGCTCGGGATTCACGCGCAACTGGAAGAGATCGTTGCGGCGTCGGGGCGGGTGCAGGTGGCCCAGGAAAATCTGGCGCGTGCAGAAGCATTGGCCGGCGCTCACCTCTCGGACGCCAAGGTCCGTTTTCTTCTCCTTCGGTTGAAGGAAGCGGCGGGGTTGAATGAAGGCATGTCCGAGCAGTGGTCCGCGTTGCTGGAAGCGTGCCCGGATGACCTCCAGATCGTGCGCTATCGCGCGACCCGGCTGGTAAAGGAGCGTCACCTGGACGCTGCCTTGTCCCTGGTCGACCGCCATCTGCCCGAATCGACGGACGTTCCCGCCAACCTCTTTGCCCGGGCCAAACTGCTGAGCGATATCCGTGCGCATGAGCAATCGGATGCGTTGTTTCGCCGGCTGATCTCGCAGCATGTCGATCGCAACATACGCGTCGAGTTTGCCAAACGCTTGCGCAAACGCGGCCTGCTGGCGGACGCATTCGCCACGATCGCACCCGTGGCGAAACAGCTTGTGCCGGGTAGCAAGGCGGCAGAACTCGCCACGGGGCTGGCGAGCGACTATGTGTTCTACCAGGGTTTCGAGTCCGACGCCGACCTGGCGGGCAAAGATATCAAGATCGTGTCGATGAAGCACGCGATCCTGCACTTCCGAAATCGGCAGATCGCCGAGCACTCCCCCGACAAACCGGTCTCGGTCGCCCTCGTGACCGGGAGCCTGGGGCCGGGCGGTGCAGAGCGCCAGCTCACCCGGCTTGCCGGTGAATTGAGCAGAATGTCCGAGTTTCCTGCGCACCCGCCCGCTGCGATGCTCATGCGGCCGGAAAAGGTCGAAGTGCTGGTCAAGCAGCATACCGAGCCCACCGGCTCCAGCAAGAAACAGGGGCTGGACTTCTTTCTTCCAATCCTGGTCAAAGCGCAGATTCCGGTCACGGAAATCAATCGCCTGCCGGCGATCTCTGCGGCTCATCAATCCGTTCCGGAAGGCAGCCTCGGCCGCTTGCTGGAGCAATTGCCTCCCCCCGTTCATTACGGCGTCACCCGTCTTGCCCCCCTCTTGCGAGCAAATCCCTTCGACGTGGTGAGCTTGTGGCAGGACGGCACATGCCTCTTCGGTGCGCTGGCCGCACTGCTCGTGGGCGTGCCCACCATCCACCTCGTATTTCGGGGGCTGCCGCCGAACATTCGCAAGGATCGCTTTCGCGAAGAGTATCCCGAGCTCTATCAGGCGCTGGCCCAGGTACCTGGGGTGTACTTCGTCAGCAATAGCCGCACGGCGGCCGAGGCCTATGCGCAATGGCTCGACATTCCGATCGTGCGCTTTCACGTCCTCTACAACGGCGTACCGGACTTGACGACCGACAGTTCGGTGGCCGATGAAAACAAATGGCACGCCTTCCAGGAAAACACGACCGAAGCCACGGAGACGATCGGTGGCGTCTTCCGCCTGGAGCCCGACAAGCGGCCTCAACTCTGGATCAAGATGGCCGCGCAGTATTTGAAGCGACGACCGCACGCGCGCTTTGTCATCGTCGGTGACGGACGTCTGCACGAAATCATCGTGGCACTGGCTTCCGAGCTGCGCGTGACGGACAGGCTGTTGCTCGTGGGACTATCCAATCACGTGGGCTACTGGTATTCGAAAATGGACGCCAGCGTTCTGCTCTCACGGTACGAGGGCTTGCCCAATGTGCTGATCGAGGCCCAGCTCCTGGGCGTTCCGGTCGTCTCAACACCCGCTGGCGGTGCAGGGGAGTGCTTTGTGGAAAACGAGACCGGGCATCTGCTCAGCGATGTCGAGCACCCGGACCTGACCGAGGCCTGCGACAAGATCGAGTCGATGGTGGATCTCGCGCGCAGCAATGACGAATTGAAGTCGCAAAGCCGCCATCGGGCGCAGACATTGTTTTCGCTCGAGTCGATGCTGTTCAAGTTTCTGTCTTTGTGCGTGCCGGTCATGCCCGTGTCGGGAAATGACGAATGCATCGATTTTCAACCCCTGCGCCGCAAGACGGCCTGACTGCCGCTTCAGCCCTCACTCAGGCCCAAAAGGTATACGATTTTATGCAAACGAACGTTCCGGCTTCCGGCCGGCGGCGCGCCGCCGCGCCGGTCATTGTGCTGTTGGCAGCGCTTGCACTGACGGGCTGCCAACTGCCGCGCTCCGGTCCGATGTTGAGCGAGATGACCGGTGCCCACGATGACAAGGATGTTGTGGTGATGCCCGTCTCGCGCGAACTCGTGCGTGCGAGCCAGGTGCCTGCCGTCGCCGATTTTCCCGTGCGCTATCGCGATCTCACGCAGGCGGGATTCGATCGCCTGGTTTCAGGCGACGGCATCAATGTGAAAGTGTGGGAGCGCGGCGGGCTGGGCGTGTTCGCAGCAGATCCCTCTGGCGTGAGCGATCTAGGCAATCAGGAGATCGACCGGGCGGGCAATGTACATTTCCCCATCCTCGGCAAATTCCGCGCGGCAGACTTGACGCTGGGGCAACTGCACGACGCCATCATTGCCCGCCTGGCCCGGCTCGTCGTGGGTGCGGATGTGAGCGTCACGCGCGCGGCGGATGCACGCGGGCAGATGGTTACCGTTCAGGGCAATCTCACCAAGCCCGGCATGTATCCGATCACGCAAACCGCGCAACGCTTGAGCAGTGCTCTGGCACTGGCGGCGCCGGTACAGACCAATCCCGAGCAGCTTGTCATCAGCCTTCGCCGCGATAATCAGGTGGCTTCGGTCAGGCTGTCGGACCTCTATCGCAATCAGAACAACGACATCCTCTTGCGGCCGGGCGATGTCATCACCGCCTACGACTCGCGAGAGTATCTGACCGTGCTGGGCGCGGCCGGCAATCAAGGGCGCGTGGCCATCAGCAAGCGCAACTACTCCGTTCTGGACGCCCTGGCCGACTCGAAGGGACTCGACGACGCAACGGCAGACCCGCGCTCCGTATTCCTGTTCACGCCTGCAACAGCCGGCGCGGCCGGCAAGCCCGACCTGCTGCCGGTGGTGTATCAATTCGACCTCACGCGTCCGGAGCAGATTGCGCTCGCCCGCGAGTTCAGTGTGCATGAAGGCCAGGCGATCTATATCTCCGATGCGCCGTTTACCCAAGTGCAGAAGGTGCTGTCCGCCTTCCGCGTCACGATGAGTGCAGGCTTCAGCGCGACACGGTCGATCGACAGCGACTCGGGTTCGACGACTACCGGCATCCCTTGAACGCGTGTCGATAAGCAACGAAGACCGGATCAAGGGCTGGCGGGCCCGCCGCAAGGACAGCACTTACGCGGTAGGCGCCGGCGTCAAGGATTGGCGCCTGGATCCGGCCGCGCTGTTTGAAGCCACGGCCTCCCCGGCCGTCCTGCTCAAGCCCTTGCTCGCGCGGCTCGAAGGTGAGCCACACGATTCCGTGGCCGCCCGGCGCACCGTCTATGAGGCCGTGCAGACGGAGCTGAATGCAGAGATCGCGCGCAGTGCAGTCGATGAGGCGCTTGCCGACTTCTCCCGACGGCGTTTGCGTGTCATCGTCCGTCTGCTCGAGCAGGATGTCCGCGCCGGCGTCGACGTGTTCGCACCGGGCTACCTGCCGGCCAAGCTGGTCGCGGAGGACGAGCGCCTTGCCGTGGCGCATGCCCGGCGCGCCGAACGGCGCAAACAGGACGCCGCGCGCGATGCCCGCCGTCATGCCTCACGCAACGACATCGCGCTGCAAATCGACCTCCCTCAGGGCGAGGCCGGCGATCTTGCGATGCTGCGCCAACGCTTGCAAGGGTTGCACGACGCCCATCACGCGCGCGATACCGGCCGCAGTCTGCCCACCGAGCGCACCTTGCTGGCCCTATTCGTCTATCAATTGCGCGTGATACAGGGCGAAAGCCGAATTGCCCTGGTGTGGGCGCTGGTCGGCCCCGTGGTGTTGCTCACGCTGATTTCGTCGCTCTACATCCTGCTGGGCACCCATTACATCCTCGGCATGGACGTGCAGACGTTCTCGCTCCTGGGGGCCACGACCTGGATCATGTTCCGCCAGATCATCTTCAGAAGCAGCACGGCCTATATCTCGGCGCGTGGCATGTTGAATTTCATCGGCGTGACACCCCTGATGTGTGCTCTGGTGCAGGCGCTCATCTATGTCTCGGTGTATCTCGTCGTGTTCGCGATATTGATCAGCGCGGGCCACGCGCTGGGGTACATCACACTGGCCCAAAGCTGGACGGGGTTCGTGCTCTACGTCGTGCTGATGGCATTCGGTGGCGCGGCAATGGGCGTGCTGTTCGGATCGATCGCGACCTTCTGGCACTTCTTTCTCAGGCTTGCGCCGATCATCGAGCGATTTCTACAGATCTTCGCCGGCGTGTTCTTCGTCTCGGAGCAGCTACCCGAGCAATTGCGCCCGTGGATACTGTGGTCGCCATTCGCGCATGGGATGCAACTTCTGCGTTCGGCTTACTTCAGCGCCTACACATCGCAGGATGCGAGCCTGGCCTATTTCCTGACGTCGCTGGTATTTCTGATGGTCATCGCCTTGACCGCCGAACGTCTCGCGCGCCCCAACGTGCAACCCATGTGAGGCCAGGCGAATGATCCAACTCAACAGCGTCACCGATAAACCCTTTGCGTTCGGCAGCAGGCAACCGCTGCTCGTCGATGCCGACCTCGACATCGGCGTCGGCCGCTACGCCTTGCTGTCGCACTCGCCGGAGCGGCATCGTCAACTGGTCGACGTGTTGTGTGGCCTGCGCCCCACAAGCCAGGGATTCGTCAGGCACGAGGGCAATGTGTCTTGGGCGATAGGCCGGCAAGGCTTCATACGCGGCAAGGCGAACGGTCTGAGCATGATCGCGTTCGTGAGCGAGATGTATGAGATCGACGCGAACGCCACCTATGAGTTGGTTGCCGACCTCGTGAGCGATCCCAAAGGCCTGGCCAAGCCCATGGAACATTGGCCGCTTTACGCGCGGCAGGAGTTTTCGTTCGCATTGGCCCTGGCACCGGCCTTCGATGTGTATGTCATCGAAGGGGCCATCCCATTCGAGCCCTGCCGGTTTACCCGTCTCTGGTTGGCGCTGTTCGAAGAGCGGCTGATTGGCCGGACCTTGATTCTTTCCAGTTATCGCCAGAACCAGATGGCCGACTATTGCCTAAAAGGCTTGATTTATGAACGACACGCCCTCCGCATCGACGACGACCTCGACCAGTGCCTCAGCAGGTTCCCTCCAAGACGATCGAGGAGCGAATCCGGTACAGGCGACGACGGACTCGGAGGCGGCTTCGACGAAGGACAGCTCGGCCTCTGATGCGGGTTCCGAGATCGAACGCCGGCGTCGCGAACGGCAGCGCGCGCAGCAAGCACGACGTCGCCATCGATGGATCAACGCCATCATCGTCGTGGTGCCGGTGGTGCTCGCCCTGATTTACGTGCTCTGCATCGCGACGCCGCGCTACGAAGCGGAGTCGCGCTTCTTCGTGCAATCGGGATCCAGCCAGCAAGGCGGCGGCGGTGCAGCGAGTCTGCTCACCACGGGCAACATGGGCGGCATGCTTGGCGGTTTCGTCGACGGATGGGCGGTTGCGGATTTCTTGAAATCGCGCGACGCCATGCAGCAACTCGATCGTCAAGTCGATCTGCGCCGGTACCTGGTTCGCGCGGGCATCGACCCGCTCAATCATCTTGCCGACGATGCAAGCGAAGACGATCTCTATCGTGCCTACCAGGCGTCGGTGCATGTGTCCTTCAATGCACTGGAGCAGATCGACGTGTTGCGCGTGAGCGCGTTCTCTCCGTCGGACGCGGCAACCCTTTCGCGGGCGCTCATCGGACTGGCGGAAACCTTCGTGAGCACGATGAACAAAAAGGGTGTGGCCGATACATTGAAGGTCAGCGAAGAGTCGGTCCGGCTCGCCGAAAAGAAAGCCCTCGAGGCCAGGGAGGCCCTATCGGCATGGCGCACCGCCCATGGCAACATCGACCCGACGGCGACGGTGGCCCTGCTGCTGAATCTTTCCAGCCAGCTCGAGAGCGAACTCAGCAGCGCACAGATCAACCTCGACAAGCTCCGCGCGCTCGGCAACAAGGATCATTTCATGTTGAAGCCCGCTGAACTGCAGGTCGCGGCTTTGCAGAAGCGGATTGCCGCATTACGCCGGCGCTTGAGCGGCGAAGGCAACACGGAAGCCAAGCAGCTCAAGTCCTATGAAGCGCTGCGCAACACGCAAGCGTTTGCGGATTCGAATCTGACCCTCGCACAGCAGACGTATCAGCAGGCCGTGACGGATACGCTCCGATTGCAGCGGTACTTGTCCATCATTGCACAGCCCGTGCCGACCGACCGGCCGAGCAGTCCACGCCTGGCGATCCTGCTGTTGCAAGCGCTGGCGCTGGGCTTTGTGCTGATGTTCATCGCGCGCGTGGCGATGTCTTTGTTGAAAGGGTTGCGTCATGGTTGACACCGCACCTGCAAACCGTAAAGCCCAAGCCGAGGCTGCCACCCGGCTGCGTACCGTCATCGAGACCATCCGCGCTGCGGCCGATCCCGTGCGCGAAATGGCCCTGCTTGTGCCGGCACTGGCACACGTGCGCGAGGGCTGGCGCGACGTTCGCCGCTGGTTGATCTCGCCCCTGGTGCGCGAGGCCCGGCTTGCGCCCGCGATCGCGGCCCTGGACGCACTTGTGGCTGCCTATCCTTTGCGCGTCGATGACCGCCGCCTGCTGGCGAGCCTTCTCGGCCGCACGGAACAGTGGGCACGCGCCATTGCCGAAGCCGACGCCGCCGCGGCGATCGAGCCCGATACGGCAGCGCTGCAGGCTGTCCGCATTCAATTGCGCGTGCAGGCCGGGCAACTGACCGAGGCGGCCCAGGTCGCCCGCGCCACCGTGGCGCTGGCGCAGCGCGACCCTGGCCAGGCGTACTTCTGGATGCTGGCCTTCGTGCGCAACGGCGATGCCACCGAGGCGGCAGATGTTGCGGCGGCCCTGGATTCGCACCACCTCCCACATGAACGTGCGGCGGCAATGGCCGTGCGGGCCTTGATCGACGACGGCCGAGCGGAGGCGGCCATTCGGCTGGGCACGGCGGCACTGAGCGCAGGCCACGACTGCGCCGCCTTGCGCTCAGCGCTCGGCCTCTCGCATCTTCGGCGCGGCACCGACGACGATCGCAAGGTGCATGCGCTCGCGCATTTCGAAGCGGGCTTGACGGCTTCGCCCGAAGACGTGAGGCTGCTGTCGCTTTATGGCGAAACCTTGCTGCGGGCCGGGCAATACAAGAAAGCCGTCGCGCCGCTCAAGCACGCCCTCGACCTCGCGCCAGAATTGGAACAAACGCGTGGGCTCTATGCGCGCGCGTTGCGCTACACGCTTCAGTACGACGATGCCGCCGATCAACTGGTGAGAATGGTCGAAAAATCGCCTGAGAAACTGCTTTGGCAGCGTTCGGCCATTGGGGCCTTATCCCAGGCCGGCCGCGAGCAGGAGGCCGAGGCACTGTTTGAAAAATACGTCGCGAAACGGCGCATGCAGTTGCCGCCCACCTTCCAGGAGGCGATGCGCCGGCTGGACGAGCGGCTCGATACTGCGCCGATACCGCAGGCACGGCTGGACTGGGCCTGGTCGCTGCGCGGCGATACCCATGTGGATCGCGCGCAGTGGGAGCGCCGGGCACGATGGGGCCATCTGGTGGATCATCTTCTCTTCGACTGGCTGGAATGCCGCGAAGAGAGTGTCGAAGAGGCCATGCCGCTGCTTGGCGAGCTCGACACCGGCGAGCGGTTCTTTGCGCCGCTGCTGGCAGCCGGCCGCGGCGTGGTGGTTGCCACGGCGCACGTCGGCCCCATGTATGCCGGGCTCATGGCGCTCGAACTGCTCGGCATTCCCTCGCGCTGGCTTGCAACGGCACCCAAGATCGCCCAGAGCAGCTACGCCGCCGCGTTGATCTCAACGGCGGACCAAACCGAAGCGCAAGTCGCCAAGGCCTGCATGCGCGCGCTAGGATCCGGCTACGTGCTGTGTCTGGCCATCGACGGCGCGGCAAACCCGGCAGCGCCGCGCACAACCTTCGAAGGGCAAGACGTCACGTACTCCAGCTTCGCCTCGCTTTTGGCGCATCGCCTGGGCGTGCCGTCGGTCTTCTACGTACCGCGCTGGGAAAACGGGCAGGTGGCGTATACGCTGAAGATGCTGCCTGCAGCCCATCCCGGCGAGGATGCCGATGCTTATTCGCGGCGATGGCAGGCGGCCTACTTCCAGCACCTCAAGGCGCATCTCGCCGGCCCTCCGGAAGACCTGCGCCTGAGCGGTGGCATCTGGCGGCACGTGAAGTCCGCAGACCGATCCGAGCAACGATAGGGAGTAAATGCCGATGACGTCAGCCATGATGATGCGGGGGGTCGTGCTTGCCATGGTCTTGTGGCACGGCGGCGCAAGCGCTGCCCATGGATCGTGCGACCGTCCGAACGAGGATTGTCCATCCGTCTCTTCGCTGCTTGAGCAACGCCAAGGTTATGGTGCGAGGGCCGCAGGCGGGTCAGGCGGGACATTCGTCGAGGTCACCTCCAACGAGGATGCCGGGCCGGGCACGTTGCGCGCCGCGCTTGCCCAGGCCAGGCAAGGCCCCACCTGGATCCGCTTTGCGTCCGACATGACGATCGTCTTGAAGTCGCAACTTCGCGTGCCGTCGAACATCACCATCGACGGACGCGGCAGGCGTGTCACCCTGCTGGATGACGGCCTGGGTGTGTATGGCAGCAAAAACGTCATCCTCACGCATCTCACGATCGATGGGCGCTTGAGCAGGCTTACGCAGGCGGTGAACGTGGCCAACGGCAGCCGCGACGTGTGGGTCAATCACCTCGATCTTTCGCGCATGTCCGATCGGCTGCTCAATGTGAAGAACGGCTCCACCGACGTGACGATCTCATGGACGAAATTTCACAACTCGAACAAAGTCATGTTGCTCAACAACATTACCAACGAGAACGTCTTCCACAACTACGACCGCGATGCGATCGCGCGCGTGACGCTGCACCACAACTATTTTTTCAACACGGTGCAGCGCAATCCAAGAGCCCAGTTCGGTACGTTTCACCTATTCAACAATCTACTGGAGAACTGGGATTTCTACGGCATGAGCTTCAGCCTGGAAGCCAAGGCGCTGGTTGAAGGCAACATCTTCAGCAACACTACCGCGCGTGACTGTGTAGAGCCTGCGCGGTCCCCGACGGTTGAAGGCGTCGACGTCAATTACTGCCGCTTCATCCCGATCGCTTCAGAACGAAGTGCGCTGGAGAACGGCGAATCCGATCGCCGCGCCTATGAAAAATTGAAGGCACAACACGGATACACACGCGACTACAAGGCTTTCCTGCGGTTGAAAGATAACCTGTACCTGGGCGATGCGAAACCGGTGCTGAAGGATTACCGGCCCGAGTCGGCGCCCAACCCGCCCTATCGCTATGGCTACGAGCCGCCCACGCCAGAACTGGCTGAAAAGATCCGTAGATTCGCTGGCAACACGAGCACGCAGCGAGCGGACGAATAGCAGGGAGATAACCCGCCGGCAGCCAAGCCGCGAGCGGCTGACCAGCAGCCGGGCGGTTGGCGGCGCCTTTCACATGGCACCGCACCGTTGCGTCGTTCCTACTTGCGCAACAGCACGCGCGCCGCACTGTCCTGCAGCGCGTTCACGAAGGCCTGCACGGCGGGATGCTGCCGCTCGCCCTTGCGATAGGCGAGCAGAATGCGGCGTTGAATCTCCGGCCGCAGACGCACCGCCGTCACCCCAGGCAAGGGTTTGATCAGGCGCAACCCGGAGGCAAGCGAAATCGAACAGCCCGACGCCACCATGGCGGCCACCATCCCGAAACCTGAACAGTGCGCGTTGATCCGCGGTTCGAAACCGGCGCGCCGGCACAAACCGGCGATGAAAGCGCCAAATGAACTGGACGTCGAATCCAGCGCCCATGCGGCATCGCGCAGATCAACAACGCGCAGCGATGCGCGCGTGGCCAGCGGATGGTCGCTCGGCAGCAACACATGCAGCACATCCTGCCCGACCGGCAGCAAGTCGTAGGCATCATGACGCCCGCCGGGATCGGCAGCCAGATCGTCGATGACAGCCACATCGGTGTGCCACGCACCCAATGCCGTGAGGCCCTCCTGCGGCTCCATTTCCTGCACCACGATCCTCAAGTGGGGATGGGAATCCTGCAACCCCCGCACCGTATCTGCGAGTACGGCCACCGCGATGGAGGGAAACGATGCCACCCGCAACTCCCCGGCGATGTCGCTGCGCAATTGCGCCAGTTCGGCCTTCGCCTCATCCAGCACGCCCATGATGCGCTCGGTATGACGCACCAGCGCTTCTCCTGCGGGCGTCAACGTCACGCCACGTCCGCGCCGTTCGGTCAATCGGGTATCGAGATCGCGCTCGAGTTGCGCGAGCTGTTGCGAGACGGCCGACGGCGTGAGGTGCAACGACTGCGCAGCCGCTGCCATCGTGCCGCAGGTGGCCAGCGCGCGCAGCGTCAAAAGGCGATTCATATCCATTGCGTCAGGGCCCTTTCCTCTTTCTTTAATCGATAGATATTCTAATGAATATGCTGAATTTATATCAGTAGACGTAACGATATCGCCTTCTTACCATGGGGCGATCAGTAAATACCCGCGTGGCCATTCAGCGCGCGAAAGAGGGAAACCCATACCGTGGCAGTCAGCGTCTTCGACCTGTTCAAGATAGGCATCGGGCCATCGAGCTCGCACACCGTGGGTCCCATGCGAGCGGCGGTGCTGTTCACGCGCGCACTGCAGCACGGCGATGAGATCACCAATGTTGCACGGGTGAGCGTGGCGCTCTATGGTTCGCTCGGCGCCACCGGTAAAGGTCACGGCAGCGGCACGGCCGTCATGCTGGGACTCGCCGGACATGAGCCGGGTACGGTAGACGTCGACGCTATTCCAAACCTCCTGGACGCGATCCGCGCCACACAGTCGATATCGCTTGGCGGCAGCCACGCCGTTGCGTTCGACGACGCGCAAGACATCGTCTTCCATCGCACCCGGTCACTGCCGTTTCATGCCAACGGCATGACGTTCACGGCTTTCGACCGAAACAACGCCCAGCTCCGCGAGGCCACCTACTATTCCGTAGGCGGCGGGTTCGTGGTGAGCGACGCCGTGGCGTCCGACGGCAGCAGGCAGAAGATCATCGCGCCGGATACCACCATCCTCCCGTATCCTTTTCATCACGCCGACGATCTGTTGCGCCTCACTGAGGCGCACGGCATCAGCATCGCAGCGCTCATGCGCGGCAACGAACGCCACTGGCGCACCGATAGCGAAATCGATGCCGGCTTGCTCAAGATCTGGCAAGTCATGCAGGACTGCGTACAGCGCGGCTGTCGTACGGAGGGCATCCTGCCTGGCGGCTTCAAAGTGCGCCGTCGCGCCGCACGCCTGGAGCAGCGGCTGGGTGTCTTCAGCCCCACGCCCGAGGATCCGCTGCGCGTGCTGGATTGGGTCAACCTTTGGGCGCTTGCCGTCAACGAGGAAAACGCGGCCGGTGGCCGGGTGGTCACCGCGCCGACCAATGGCGCGGCCGGCATTATCCCCGCCGTCCTGCACTACTACACACAGGCGATCCCGGACGCCTGCGATCGAGGCGTGATCGATTTTCTGCTCACGGCCGGTGCCATCGGCATCCTGTACAAGGAAAACGCGTCGATCAGCGGTGCCGAGGTGGGATGCCAAGGTGAGGTCGGCGTGGCGTGTTCCATGGCCGCAGGCGCATTGTGCGCCGTGCTCGGCGGCACGCCAAGCCAAGTGGAAAATGCCGCCGAAATCGGCATGGAGCACCATCTTGGCCTAACCTGCGATCCCGTCGGCGGCCTGGTGCAGATCCCCTGTATCGAGCGCAATGCCATCGCATCGGTGAAAGCCATCAATGCGGCCCGCATGGCACTCTATGGCGATGGCACGCACCACGTGAGCCTGGACAAGGTCATCAAGACCATGCGCGAAACCGGCGCCGACATGCTCAACAAGTACAAGGAAACCGCACGTGGCGGACTGGCCGTGAATATCGTGGAGTGCTGAGAGGAAAAGGTGCGCAGGCGAAAGTGCATGGACGAAAAAATGGGGCGGATCATCTCCGCCCCACGTTCATCACCAGCTGATGCTCAATGCAGATTACTTGATGACGGCGACATCGCCGGCGCCCAGTTCAGCACCCGTCTGCGGATCGATGTTGGGATCCGACACGGTGCGCGACACCATGGCCTGCAGGTCCTCGACTTCATAGGATTGCAAGGCAACCGTCGCCGTGCCATCGCCACCGTCTACCGCGCGTTGCGCTTGACGATCGGAGATGTACTCGAAGTTCTCATCGCTGTTCCACGAACCGCGCATATCGCCATCGCCTTGCGACATGTTGAAGTACACCGACGTGAATCGCGGGTCGCCCTGCAATTTGCCCGGCGGAAAATTCGGCTCCATGGCATACAGCGCCTTTTCGAACGACTTCTGGTGGGCGATTTCACGCGTCATCAAGAACGTCAGCGTATCTTTCACGCCGGGGTCTTGCGTCGCATTGATCAATCGTTCATAGATGATTTTGGCGCGTGCCTCAGCCGCGATATTCGACCGCAAGTCAGCGGACGGATCGCCCACGTTGTCGATATAGCCTGCGGTCCACAGTTGACCGGCCGAATTCGTGAGGGCCGGACCACCGCCGTACAGCAGTTGCGTGGTGTGCGAATCGTTACCCGGGCCATTGAGCCCCTTGTAGATTTCGGCTTCACTTGCCGTGGCTTCGGCTAGCTGACCCTTGGCACCCTTGTTCAGCATCGCAACCAGGTTGCCGATGATTTCCAGGTGGGACAGCTCTTCGGTCGCAATGTCCATCAACAGGTCTTTACGACCCGGGTCATCGTCAGCCAGCGATTGACCGAAGTAGCGACAGGCGGCTGCCAACTCGCCTTGCGGTCCGCCGAATTGCTCGAGAAGCAGATTGGCCAGGCCGGGATTCGATTCGGATACTCGTACGGTGTACTGCAAGCGTTTGTTGTGCGCGAACATGGATAGCTCCAGATGGTTTTTGGTATCCACGGGGCGAAATGCGCGGCGGACTGTCGATGCGTTGAACATGACGTGCTTCGATGCGCGTCATGCAGAAAAGATCGTTTGGATCCTGTGCCTGTTCTCTCGCATGGACAGTGCCGAGATGACCGCCATCATCATTAAAGGCGCATAAATCATCGTCTGGCACAACCGAATTTGCCGAATACCCGTACCGCTTCATAGCAAGCGCAATTCAATCGAAACACCGTGTGTCCGTAGCGCTAATGTCGATAGCGTCACTGGCAGCGCACGTCAAACGAATCGATTGGGCGTCGCCTCACCGTGCACTTGGTCCTGCTCGATCGTGCTCAACCATGCAATATCTTCGTGCCGGGCCGTGAGATCGAAGGGTTCAGGAAGGTGTTCGATCGGCAAGATCGACTGCGCCGCGCGCCGATAGAGCGCTTCGCATCTCATGCGCTTCTTCCGCCGATGCGCAACTCACGAATAACGTGACGGAGCCATCGATCCGAGGATTGGCATATTGCTCGTCGTAATCGCCCGATTGCTTGCCGTCATGCCGCTTATTGCCGATTACAAAGTTGCCTTCAGTGGGGCCCGCCTCGTCTTCACGGACGTCGACACGGATACGGTCGGCATCGATCTTGTTCGAATCGATCAGAGCCTGTCGCGCGACCTGCGCGTCGTCGAAGCTGGAGAATATGAAGGCGATGGTGTGGTCTTGTTGCATGGCGATCCCGAGTTGAGGTGGTGCGCCAAGCGCGCATCGCACATGCCTGCGCGCCAACAACCCTCGCGAAGACTCCCCTTAACCCTCAACGATCCCCACCACGGCTTCGGCGGCCAGCAGCGCTTCCTGTCTGGAATCGCAATTTTTCGTTCGCAAACGCATGCGGCCATCGCGCGCCACCGCCTCCGAACTCACCCAGCTGACCCAGCAGAAGAACTTGTCGTGCTTTGTCTTGAACACATCGATTTTGGGATCCGCGCACATATCCGTTCTCGTATTTTGCTTTTTACGGAGATTACACAGGTCCTCATGCGGCATGAAGGCTAAAACGGACTAGTTTGATTAGTTGAAATACGGGCAGGCGTACGGCGCAGAGTAAACTCCCGTACGTTTTACGGCGCATCAGGTCGATTTACGACGCATCTTCAAAGACGGAAGTGGCAGAGCGACGCCCCACTGCCACGAACAGGAACATTCGGTGCACTTCAACTTCAACACGTTTGACTGGCGTCAGACGTTGCTTGGGCCCAAGGATCAGTGGCCGGCATCGTTGCAGATCGCTTACGACATCGTCATGTCCAGCGGATTTGGCATGTGCATGGCATGGGGTCCCGACAGAACATTGATCTACAACGAGGCATACGCGTCCTTCCTGGGGAACCGCCATCCACGTGCCCTGGGTCTTCCCCTGAATGTGGTCTGGAAGGAGGTGTGGTCCGACATCAGCCCGCTGGTCGATCGGGTCATGACAGGCGAATCCTTGCGTTTTGACGACATGCACCTCGTGATGACACGCAAGGGCTACGACGAAGACACCTACTGGACCTTCTCTTATAGTCCGCTGCGCCATGAAGGCCGCGTGTGCGGCTTTCTCAACGTCGCGACCGAAACCACGCCGATGGTCATGGCGAAACGGCGCGCCGCGCAATATGCCGAACGCGTGCAACTTGCCCTTTCGGCCGGCGCCATTATCGGCACCTGGGTGTGGGATCTGGTCGAAGACCGCTTTACGGTGGATGAAGCCTTTGCCAAAAGCTTTGGGCTGGACCCCTCGCTCGGCCGCAGCGGGCTTAGTCTGAATCAAGTGATCGCCACGGTTCATCCCGACGATCGAGACGGTCTCGTCGGCGCGATCGATGAGGTCGTCGCGCGAGGCGGCGCCTACGCACACCAATATCGTGTGCGACGTGCCGACGGTCATTATTATTGGATCGAGGCCAACGGGCAGGTCGAGCTGTCCCCAGAGGGTATCGGCGTTCGCTTTCCCGGCGTGTTGATCGACGTCGAAGCTCGGCGCGCCGTCGAAGCCGAACGCGATCACGCCATCGCGCGACTGCGATCGCTGAACGCCGAACTTGAACAGAAAGTGATTGCGCAGTCCCTGACGCGCGGTCGCACATGGCATCTCAGTCCGGACATCCTCGGCGTGATCAACGCGAGCGGCTATATCGAGGCGTCGAACCCCGCATGGTTGACCACACTGGGCTGGCCGGAAGAGAAAATCGCCCAATGCACCTTCTTCAGTCTGGTGCATCCCGAGGATGAGCCGGCGACCCGCCGCGCATGGGAAGACACGTTCGATCGCGGTCAGTCGTCGCTTGCCTTCGAAAACCGGCTACAGCATCGCGACGGCAGCTGGCGCTGGCTATCTTGGGTTGCCGTGCGCGACGACACCAAGGTTTACTGCTCAGCACGCGACATCACATCGGAGAAAATGCGGCAGGCCGATCTGATCAAACGCACAGCCGAACGCGATCGACTTTGGGAGCGTACCAACGACCTGATGGGCACTGCCGGGCTGGACGGTTTCATCCGCGCGGTCAACCCGGCCTGGACCGCCTTGCTTGGCTGGAGCGAGGCAGAGCTTTTCGATCGCCCCTTCATGACACTCATTGATCCCGAGGATCACGAAGCGACCCACGAGACCCTCCGCCGCCTCGCCGCAGGCGAGGAAATCTCAGGATTCATGAACCGCTTCATTGCCAAGGACGGCACGCGGCGCTCGATCACGTGGACCGCCAATCCCGCCGACAACATGGAAGCGTTCTTTGCGGTTGGTCGCGATGTGACTGAGCAATTGGCTGCGGAGGCCTCGCTACGCCAGGCGCAAAAGATGGAGGCCGTGGGCCAACTGACCGGCGGCATCGCGCACGACTTCAATAACCTGCTGGCCGGCATCACGGGCGCGCTGGAACTGATGGGCGTGCGGATGAAGCAAGGCAGGCTCGAAGACCTCGAGAAATATCGCAACGCCGCACACGAAGCGGCCGCGCGCGCTGCAGTGCTGACGCACCGGCTGCTGGCGTTTTCAAGACAACAACCGCTCACGCCAAAGGCGTCAAATCTCAACGACGTGATCGATGGCATGCTGGACATGATCCGGCGAAGTGTGACCCCCAGCATTGCGGTGGCCTGCCGCCCCGAATCGCACCTGTGGGCGGCCGTCGTCGACGTCTCGCAATTCGAAAACGCTCTGCTCAATCTGTGCATCAATGCACGCGATGCCATGCCGGAAGGCGGCCGCATCGTTATCGAAACAGCCAATCGCAGCGTTGCCCCCGACTTCGCGCGAGAACTGGAAATTGCCGAGGGCGACTACGTCGTCATGACGGTGAGCGATACGGGATCGGGCATGTCGCCGGATGTGGTCGCAAAGGCGTTCGAACCCTTCTTCACCACCAAACCCATCGGCAAAGGTACGGGGTTGGGACTATCGATGATCTATGGATTTGCAAAACAGTCCAATGGGCAAGTGACCATTTCGTCGACCGCCGGCATGGGCACACACGTCAGCATCTACCTGCCCCGCCATTTCTGAATCGGCGCGGACCGATCGCATTCGCCGCTTGTTATGTCATCGAAGCGTTGACTCCACTTCGCGCGGCAAAATGATTCACAGCGGTGATGACGCGGCGCGGCGGATCGCGGCGCTGAATCCGATTGTGCAGCCATTGGCCTGCCGATTTTCGAAATGCACCTGCAACCCATGCAAATGCGCGATGCGGTGCGCAATCGAAAGTCCCAAGCCGCTGCCGCTTTCCTGCTGTCCGGCGATGCGAAAGAACCGGTCACCCAACCGCCCGATCGCGGACGGGTCAACGCCCGGGCCCTGATCCTCAACGGTGATGGCATCCGCGCTGAAACGCAAGGCGACCACGCCGCTGGCGGGACCATAACGCACGGCATTGTCCAGCAGATTGCGCAGCATCATCCCCAACAGATGTTCGTTGCCGACCAGCGGCAGCGGTGCCACACCGGGCTCCGGCCAGTGCATGTCAACGTCCACATCCTTGCGGCGCGCGAGTGCCAGCGAATCGGACAGTGCCTCCTGTGCGATATGCGGCCAATGCACTTCGTCCCCAAAACCGGATTGGACGGCGCTCTCCAACCGTGCCATTGCCAGAAGCTGTGACACCAGTCTATTGAGACGCTCGATGCCCGCTGACATGCTGACCTGAGCATGGTCGCGCTCGGCCGGGTCAGTCGCCCGCTGCGCGACGTCCCATTGCGACTGCAATGCAGCCAGCGGAGTACGCAGCTCATGCGCGGCGTCCGCCGTCAGCCGGCGTTCGTGCTCGATCGCGCCGGCCACCCGCGCCAGCAACTGATTCATGGCGTGCACGAGCGGCTGAAGCTCTCCTGGCGCCGCCGACGCATCGAGCGGGATGGGATCCTCCGGATCGCGCTGCGCGATCTGGTCCGACAGATCCCGCACCGGACGTAGCGCATGGCGCACCGCCCAGATCAGCAGCGCCAACAGCACCGGAAGACCGAAGAGCCACGGAAACGCCTGGCCGATCAGGTAAGACTCGACCAACTCTTCGCGTTCGCCCAGGCGCTGCCCTACCGCCACTCGCCAGCCGTTGGATGCATTCTCGAGGTAATACAGACGCCATGGCACGCCATCGATCATCGTGGCGCTGAAGCCGTCTGCGCCGGGCGATGCAGGAAGCCGGTCCCCATCGGGATCGATATGCAATCGACCACCGTCCGCCGCCCAGGCCGACACGGCAAGATCGGCCAGCCCCGCCTCGCCCAGATTGCCCAGCGGCACATTTTCCACGGTGTCTGGCGCGCCGAGGCGGCGATCGTCGAGTAACGGCAGCAGCGCGCGCATGTGCTGCGCCAGGCGAACCATGTCGGTGTCGTAAAGTTCGTTGATCTCGTGCTGGGCGCGCCAGTACGTGACGCCCAACGTGAGCAGCCAGGCAAAGGGCGCGGCGAACAGCACCGAAACGATCAAGCGGCGTTGCAATGTCATGGCAGGCTTCCGTCAGCCAAGCGTGTAGCCCGAGCCGCGTAGCGTGCGAACGATCTTCGGGTGAATTTTTCGGCGCAGATGATGAATGTGGACGTCGAGCGCGTTGCTCTCGAGGTCGTCGTTCCAGTCATAGAGTTTCTCGCGGATGAAGTCGCGCGTGAGCACACGATTGGGGTGCGACAGCAGCAACTCGAGCAGCGCAGCCTCACGATTGGTGAGCTCCACAGCTGAGCCCTGCCAGTACGCCTGACGCGAGGCGGGATGAAATTGCAGCTCGCCATGAGTCCAGACCGGCTCAGGCATGCCGGCACTGCGGCGGGTGACCGCCCGCAACCGCGCGGCCAGCTCATCCAGTGTGACCGGCTTGATGAGGTAGTCGTCCGCGCCGGCGTCCAGCCCGCCGATACGGCTCTCCACCGCGTCTCGGGCCGTAAGCACCACGATCGGCGTTTGCCGGCCGCGTTGCCGCCACCGCTTGAGCAGCGCCATGCCGTCTTCGCCCGGCAGCCCGAGGTCGAGCACGATGGCGTCGTAATGCACCATCTGCTGTGCATGATCCGCATTGGCGCTGTTGTTGAACCAGTCCACGGCGTAGCCCATGAGTTTCAGCCCGCGGGTAATGCCATCCCCCAATAAGGGGTCGTCCTCGACGATCAAGATTCGCATGAGAAAACACTCATCCTTTCAGTGGACTGCTCAACCAAACCGAGCGTAACACTCCCGGGGCATGGGCGTTCACCCCTAATTTCGCGCTTAATGTCGCGTTAATTTTGGCTGTCTATCGTGCGGGCATATTCAAAGGAATCTGCTTATGTCTGCCTGTTCGATTACCGCTGCGGGCGTTCTGGCCTCCAGCACCCCGGCCCGCCGCCCGCCCCGCACGTCGGCGGCACGCCTGTGCATCCACGGCCCGGAAGATGTCGGTCGCGCCGCCATCGAAGACTACATCCAGGCACGATACCTTCAACGGTTCGGCGCCCGCATCGTCGACTGGCTGCCTACCCTGGTCAGCCTTGAAGTGCACGGCGAAATCGTAGCTGCCGCCGGCTACCGCTCGGCCGCCAACCCGTTGTACCTCGAACGGTATCTGCCGCAGCCGATCCAGACTTATCTGGCCGTGGGTGAAAGCCCATCACCCGGCCGGTCGCAGATTGTGGAGACCGGCCAATTTGCGTCGGATCGCTCGGCGGGCCGGCTGCTGGTGCCCCTGCTGGCCCAGCACCTGTCGAGCAGCGGATTCCTTTGGGCCGTGAGCACGGTAACCAGTGAACTCGCCCATTTGTTCCAACGGATGGGTCTGACGCCGCTCGTCCTCGGTACCGCACACCCGGCGTGCCTGACGCCAGCCGAGCGCGAGGCCTGGGGCACCTATTACGCGCACACACCGCACGTGGTCGCCGAGCGGCTGTCGCAGGTAGTGCGCCAATTGAGGTCAGCATGAATACCACCCAGTTTTTTGAACAGCTTGTGGCGCACACATCGGCCGCGCGCGGTCCTGCGGTAATCGGCGACGGCACGAGCTGGCGTTATGCCGATCTGCTGATTGCGACGACACGTTTGGCGGGCCAGCTTCAACAATCCGACGCACGCGTGGTGGCCACCCTGCTCGACAACGGCCCGGTATGGATCGCGGCCGACCTCGCGGCGCTGCTGGCCGAAGTCGTTCACGTACCGTTGCCACTATTCTTTACGGCGGAACAAAGCGCGGGCGCGCTGGCGGCGAGTGGCGCAGATACCCTCATTTGTCCGCTTGGCGTTGCCGATCGCTTTTCAGCGCTCGGCTTCTCACCCAGGGAAACGCTCCAAGGCGACCTGGTGCTTTTGCACCGGCAGACCGTACCTGTGGCGATACATGAAGGTACGGCCAAGATCACCTTCACCTCCGGATCCACTGGACAGCCAAAAGGGGTCTGCCTGACGGCCGCCAGCATGCTCAACGTCGCGAAAAGCCTCGTGTCCGCCACCGCAGACCTCGGTCTGCATCGGCACATCAATGCATTGCCGCTTGCCGTGCTGCTCGAAAACATCGCCGGGGTTTACGCCCCACTGCTGGCAGGTGCCACCTGCATCACGCTGCCACTTGACCAGGTCGGCCTGATCGGCTCGTCGCAATTCGATCCGATGCGCCTGCACGCCGTCGTCGAGCACCACGATGTACAGAGTTTGATCACGCTGCCGCAAATGCTGCGCGCTTATGCCGGCATGCTTGGCGCATGCACGCTTACGGCGCCGCCCGGCCTGCGGTTTGTGGCGGTCGGAGGCGCGGCGGTAGGCCGCGCCGTGCTCGACCAGGCGCACGCCTTGGGGATTCCCGCCTATGAAGGCTACGGGTTGTCGGAAGGGGCCTCGGTGCAAACGTTGAATGTGCCGTCGAAGCACCTGCACGGCAGTGCCGGGCGCCCCTTGTCGCATGCGAAGGTGCGGATCGTGGACGGCGAAATCGAGGTCGCCGGCGCCGCGAGTCTGGGCTACTTGGGCGTACCGGCTCAGCAGAATGAATGGCTGCCCACCGGCGACCTGGGTGAGATCGATGCGCAAGGCTACCTGCACATCCAGGGCCGCAAGAAGAATCTGCTGATCACCGGCTTCGGGCGCAACGTGTCGCCCGAATGGGTCGAGACGGCATTGCGCAGTCATCCCGCCATTCTGCAGGCCGTCGTCATGGGCGAGGCGCAACCGGCGCTGGGTGCCGTCATCTGGCCGACGCGTGAAGACATCCCGGATGGCGTTATCCAGTCGGCCATCGACGCCGCCAATGCCAGCCTGCCCGACTACGCGCGCATCAGCCCCTGGCTGCGCGCCGATCGTCCATTCACCACCGCCACGGGCCTGGCAACCGCCAACGGCCGGCCCAGGCGCGACGTCATCGCCGCCACCTACCCGCAACTCTTCCCCCCTTTGGCACGCCGCACCCGTGCAGCCGAACCCAATCCCGCATAAGGAGACATCACATGCCCTTCTTCGAACAACTCGTGTCCCACACCCAAAGCGACCGCCAACGTCTGGTGTCCGCCCCCATCGTGCAAGCCTGCCTGCGCGGCGAAGTCGGCGTCGAGAGCTATCTGGCGTTTCTCGAGCAGGCTTATCACCACGTTCATCACACGGTGCCGCTGCTGAAAGCCTGCCGTGCGCGCATGCCGGAGCGACTGGCCTGGCTGGCAGATGCCCTGGATGAATACGTGGAGGAAGAGATCGGTCATGATGAATGGATTCTCAACGATATCGACGCCTGCGGCAGCGATGCCGACAAGGTGCGCCATGGTCGCCCGGGCCCCGAAACCGAGATCATGGTGGCTTACGCCTACGACACCATCGCGCGCAACAACCCTGTCGGTTTCTTCGGCATGGTGCATGTGCTCGAAGGCACAAGCGTCGCCCTGGCGCTGGCCGCAGCCGACCAGATCCAGACGCACCTGGGCTTGCCGGATAACGCGTTCAGCTACCTGCGCTCGCACGGCACGCTCGACCAGGAGCACACCGCCCACTTCGCCTTGTTGATGGACGGTCTGGAAGATCCGGCAGACCAGCAGGCTGTGGTACACGGTGCACGCATGTTCTACCGTCTGTATGGCGACATCTTCCGCGCCCTGCCCATGGCGCACACAACCACCGCAGGTGTGTCCGCATGAAAATCGCCCAGGCAAGTGTGGTGCTCACGGGCGCGTCCGGCGGCATTGGCGCGGCCACCGGCCGGTTGCTCATTTTCGAAGGCGCTCGAGTCCTGCTCGTGGGCCGATCCAAACAAAACCTGTTGCGCCTTGCTGCGGAACTCGAAGCGCGCATTCCCAATCGCGTTCGCATGGACGCCCTCATCGCGGATGTCACCACGCCCGCCGGGCGCGACGCGATTCGCCATGCCGCCGAAATGCGCAACGTCAACGTGTTGATCAATAACGCCGGCGTATCGAGCTTCGGCGCTCTCGGCACGCTCACCGACGCAGGGATCACCGCCAGCGTGGAAACGAACCTGCTGGCGCCGATGCTGCTCACGTCTTCCCTCCTGCCGCACCTGCTCAAACAACCCCGAGCGTTGGTCCTCAATGTGGGCTCCACACTGGGCAGCATCGGCGTGCCCGGTTTCTCGACTTACGGTGCCAGCAAAGCCGGCCTGCGCGGATTTTCCGAAGCCCTGCGCCGCGAGCTCGCCGACACCTCGGTTGGCGTGCAGTACCTGGCGCCACGCGCGGTAGACACCGGTTTCAACGATGCGCAGGCCCATGCGTTCAACCACGCCACCGGTTCGCATATGGACAAGCCCGAATACGTGGCGCGCGCCATTCTGAAGATGATCGAAAGCGAAGGTGCCGAACGTTATCTGGGCATGAGCGAGCGCATCGCTGCGCGCCTGAACGCGCTGGCGCCCCGCTTACTGGACGGCGCTTTCGCCAAACACCGCAAAGCCCTCAAAACCCTGCCCCAAACATTGCACGCCGAAGGAGAAATCTGATGCGCCATAAACTGTATCGTCTGCCGCTTGCCGCACTGGCGCTGATGAGCGCTCTTGCCGCCCCACCCGCCTGGTCCCAGGCCGCAAGTGCCGAGGCTGGCGTGGCCAGCATCCAGCAAGAGTGGGCCCTCATTCAATACAAAACCGAAGCCCCTGCCCGCGAGGCGAAGTTCGAAGCGCTTGCGGCGCGGGCTCACACGATCACCGCGCAATACCCGCAGCGTGCCGAGCCGCATATCTGGGAAGGTATCGTGCTCAGTTCATGGGCAAACGCGCGCGGCGGCCTCGGTGCACTTGGACTGGCAAAGCAAGCCAAGGCAGAATACGAAACCGCCATCGGCATCGATCCCAAGGCGCTCGAGGGATCGGCACTCAGCAGCCTGGGTGTGCTGTACTACAAGGTCCCGGGGTGGCCGGTAGGTTTTGGCGACAACAAGAAAGCCGAAGCGCTGTTGAAGCAAGCCCTGGCCGTCAGCCCCAATGCCATCGACACCAATTTCTTCTATGCGGATTACCTGGCCTATCGCAACGACAAGGCCACCGCCATGACATACCTGCAAAAAGCGTTGTCCGCCCCGCCGCGACCCGGACGTGAGGTTGCGGATGCCGGCAGACGCGACGATATTCATAAACTGATGGCAGAAGTCAAAACCGGCAACTGAGGAATCGATCGATGCGCCCGCACGCCCACAAGTCAAATCGTCACGCCGAAGATCACCGCACCTCGAGGATCGGCTGGCTGCGTGCGGCTGTCCTGGGTGCGAACGACGGCATTCTGTCTACGGGCAGCCTTATGATGGGCATTGCCGCCGCGAACGCATCGCAAAGCAGCATTCTTCTCACCGGAATCGCCGGGCTGGTCGCCGGCGCCATGTCGATGGCTGCGGGAGAGTACGTCTCGGTGCACTCCCAAGCCGATACGGAACGTGCCGACCTTACTCGCGAAAGCCTGGAGCTGCACGCCAACCCCGCAGCAGAGCAGCGTGAGCTTTCCGCGATCTATGTGAGTCGGGGACTGAATCGGTCACTAGCCGATCAGGTCGCCGAACAATTGATGGCGCACGATGCGTTGGGTGCTCATGCCCGCGATGAACTGGGCATTTCCGAGACCATGGGTGCGAAGCCGCTCCAGGCAGCGCTGGCGTCGGCCGTCAGCTTTGCCGTGGGCGCTGCCCTGCCGTTGTTGGTCGCGGTGGTGTCGCCGACCCCTCTGCTAATGACCGCACTGCCGCTCACCCTGCTCGTCTTTCTCGCCTTGCTGGGTGCGATCGCGGCACGCGCGGGCGGTGCGCGTGTTTTTGCCGGCGCGTGGCGAGTCACGATTTGGGGCGCTCTTGCCATGGGCATCACGGCAGGCGTCGGCGAGCTGTTTGGCGCCTCCATCTGATTCAGCGTGCAGGGCAGGATGGTTTCGAGAAGGTTGACGCACTCTTGCAACGGGTGCTCCATAGGCGTGCCCGGCAGTGTCAACTCGCCAACCATCGTTACACCCTGCCGTACCTTATTTCTTCACAGGCTTTACAACATGTACAGGAAACCCGATTAACGTATTGACCGGAACACTACATGGCTGAACTGTCGAAAAATGGTCCCCAAGATCCCCCCATTGCTGGGCACGCGCCCGTGACCCCGCAGCAAGGTACGACAGAATGTAGTGCCGCTAGCGCGCCAAATAAAGAGCCGGATAAAACCCGCGTCAAACCGATTCCAGTCTGCGTGGGACTCGCCCTCTTCGCCATCGTATTGATCCTGCCTGCGCCGGCAGACATGTCGCCCGAGGCTTGGCGCCTGCTCGCCGTGGCCGTGCTCATGATTGCATGGTGGATCACCGAAGCCATTCCGGTTGCCGTCACCGCACTGCTGCCCGTCGCCCTATTCCCCTTGGTAGGTGCCACCAGCGCCGGCGATGCCGCCACGCCGTACGGCGATCCGATCATCTTCCTCTTCATGGGCGGATTTTTCCTCGCCATGGCGATGGAACGCTGGAACCTGCATCGCCGCATTGCGCTCAACATCGTGTCGCGCACGGGCTCGCAGCAGCATCGCATCGTAGGCGGCTTCATGCTCGCCACCGCGTTCTGCGGCTTGTGGGTGTCCAATACTGCGACCGCAGTCATGATGCTGCCGGTCGCCCTATCGGTGGCTAAACTCATTTCGCAAAAAGGCGGCTCGTCCAAATTTCCGCTCGCCCTCATGCTGTCCGTGGCTTATGCCGCCTCGATCGGCGGCATCGGCACATTGATCGGCACGCCGCCCAATGCCTTGCTGGCGGGCGCGCTCAACCGCACCTACGGCTACGACATCGGGTTTGCACAATGGATGATCTTCGGCATCCCCATCATGCTGGTCATGCTGTTCGGTGCCTGGCTCTTGCTTACCCGCGTCTCCATCCGCCTGGACCGCAGCAAAATCGAAGGTGCCGACGAACTCTTCCAGTCGCAATTGCAGGCATTGGGCACATGGTCCAAAGCCGAGCGCCGTGTGGCCCTGGTTTTCGTCGTGACCGCTTTGGCGTGGATGTTTCGCACCCTGCTTCAGGATGTCATTCCCGGCTTGTCCGATGCATCCATCGCCATTGTGGCCGCAGTCGCCCTCTTCATCATTCCGTCGAGTGATAAGGACGGTGGTGCCCTGGTCGACTGGAACATGACCAAGAACCTGCCCTGGGGCATTCTCGTGCTCTTTGGTGGCGGCTTGAGCCTTTCCGCTGCCGTCGTGGCCACGAGTCTGGACAGCTGGATCGGTGACCAGCTCGGCACCTACGCCAGCGCACTTCCCACCTTCGGCATCGTGGTGCTGGTCGCGCTAGCCGTGCTGATCATGACCGAGTTCATGTCCAACACCGCCACGGCAGCGACCTTCATTCCGATCGTCTCGGGCCTGGCCATGAGCCTGGGCGAAAACCCGTTGCTGCTGATGGTGCCTGCCACACTGGCCGCATCGATGACCTTCATGCTGCCGGTGGCCACGCCCCCCAATGCACTGGTATTTAGCTCCGGCCACATCACCATCCCGCAGATGGCCAAGCACGGCTTTCTGATGAACATCCTGTCGCTTGTCGTGATCACGGGCATGGGCTATTGGTTGCTTGTCACCTTCTTCGGTGTGGTCGCCGGGGAGATGCCGAGCTGGGCAAGCCGCGCCGCATCGTAGACCGCGGCGCAAGGCGTCGGTGTCATGCCGTGATTGGCGACACCTTCGCCACCCGGTTCACCATCACAAGCAGCAGCCCCGCTGCGGCGAGGATCGCGCCCGCAATCGGCACAGCTGCATAGCCCAGGCCCATCGAGATCACCGCGCCGCCCGCTGCCGCACCCAGCGCGTTGCCCAGATTGAATGCGCCCACGTTCACGGAGGCCGCCAGGCCGGGCGCTTCATGCGCGGCCTGCATCACGCGGATTTGCACCGGCGGCACGATCGCGAAGGTCACCACCCCCCAGATCAGCAAACCGATTGCCGCACCGATATGACTGGTCAGCAAAAGCGGCAGCACCAGCATCACCACGGCAAGCAAAGCCAGAAAGAGCTTCGTACTGCCGTCCAATGACCAGTCCGCCATGCGGCCGCCCAAGGTATTGCCGATGGTGAAACCCAAACCGATCAACACGAGCGCCAAGGTGATGAACGCAGCCGAAGCACCCGTCAAACTTTCCAACACGGGCGCCACGTAAGTGTAGAGCGTGAACATGGCACCGGCACCGAGCACGGTGGTCGCCATCGCCATCAGCACGGTCGGTCGCGTCAACACCTTTAGCTCCGCGCGCACATTGGGCATCGGACTCGGCTTGCCTTTCGGCAACGTGATCGCCAGTGCCACCATGGCGATCACGCCCAACCCGGCGGTGATCCCGAACGCCATGCGCCAACCGATCTGCTGACCGATCCATGTCGCCGCCGGAACACCCCCGATATTGGCGATGGTGAGCCCCAGAAACATCGTCGCAACCGCGCTCGCCTGCTTTTCCTTGGCGACCAGGCTAGCGGCAAGCACCGATCCCAGGCCGAAGAATGCGCCATGGTTGAGGCTCGTGATGAGACGCGACGCCAGCAACGTCCAATACCCTGGCGCAATGGCGGAAAGCAGATTGCCGACGACGAAGATGCTCATCAGCAACATCAACGCCCGTTTGGTCGGGAATCGCGCGAACGCCAACGTCATGATGGGTGCGCCGATCATCACACCGAGTGCGTACGCGGTAATCAGCATTCCCGCCGTGGGGATGGATACCTCGACGCCGTTGGCAATCACGGGGAGCAGCCCCATGGGCGTGAACTCCGTGGTGCCAATCGCAAAGGCGCCGATAGCGAGCGCGAATAGTGCCCAGATGGGTTTCATGATGAGGACTCTGAAAAGGGAGAAAGTGAGACGATCGTAGCGCCGCGCGATGTGGATATAAACGTGCGATAGGTCAAAAGATTGTTGATGCCGGATCAACGATCCCCGCTCGACGCGCGGATCGTTGAGCGGAAACCTCACAGCCCCATTGCCAGCGCCTCGATCGCCAACCGCTGCGCGCCCAGGTCGGAGCAGCCATTCTCGCTCGTCGCTTATGCCGCGATAACCCAGGCATTTGACGAATCACCCTTCGAGAAATTCGCAAGACGTTGACTCAGCGCTTCTCGGCATTCCCGTCAGCGATATCGTCCTGATCGTATCGGCTGCGCGCAGCGCGAAATCCATCAGCATTATTCGCTACCCACATCCATAGCGGAATCATCTGCGCGAGCAGGCCCCGACCCAACTCGGACAGTTCGTAGTCCACGCGTGGCGGCACCTCGTTGTGATCGCGCCGCAATACCAGGCCGTCACGCTCCAGTTGACGCAAGCTGCGCGTCAACATCCGCTGGGTCACACCGCTCATGCGGCGTGCGATCTCCGCATGACGCAACCGACCCTCCACGCCCAGTGTGTGAACGATCCCCAGCGACCATCGATTGCCCGCATGGGTCAGCACTTCGCGCTTCAAGCCATCGTCCGCTTCGCTGAGCGCTTCGCACGCAGCCTGCGACTGCCTGATGATTTCTTCGTTGTCCATTCGCCCCCAGGATCACTCGTGTGCCTACTTATGCACGAGCGCCAATCCTGACAGAATCATAACCACTCGCCGTTCAACGCTAGAAAAAAGGAATTCGATGCAGGCCATCAACGCGCTACAAAGCCATGACAACATTCTGGTGCTGGGTGCCGGAGAACTCGGCATGTCGGTCATCCGTGCAGTGATCGAGGCCACGCCGAAAACGCAGCAAGTCCAGGTCACCGTGATGTTGCGCTCACGGGTGGCCAGAGATCACGAGGCGTCCAAAAAGCGCGACTTGGCAGCGCTTGAACAGCTCGGCGTCGAGATCCTCGAGGCCGATATCGCGCACGATTCGATCGACGTGCTAGCTGCGCATTTCGCGCGATTCGACACCGTCATTGGTTGCGTCGGTTTCGTGGCCGGTGCGGGCACACAACTCAAGCTCGCGCGGGCCGCCCTCGCGTCGGGCGTCAAACGTTACGTGCCGTGGCAGTTTGGCGTCGACTATGACGTCATCGGCCGAGGCAGCCCGCAGAACCTTTTCGATGAACAACTCGACGTACGCGACTTGCTGCGTGCGCAGCACGCCACCGAATGGATCATCATCTCCACGGGCATGTTTACGAGCTTTTTGTTCGAGCCTGCATTTGGCGTTGTCGATCTCGCGCAAAACACCGTGGGTGCGCTAGGGAGTTGGGACACGCAGGTCACCGTTACGACGCCGGAAGACATCGGTGCATTGACGGCGCAAATCATCTTTACAACGCCCCGTATCGCAAACGAAGTCGTTTACACCGCCGGCGATACGCTCACTTATCGGCAACTGGCCGATTCGCTGGACAAGCAACTTGGACGAAGCGTGTCGAGAATCGAATGGAGCGTTCCCGAACTGAAGCGCGAACTTGCTGCCGCCCCCGACGACCAGATGAAAAAATACCGGGCCGTGTTTGCGGAGGGTAAAGGCGTGGCGTGGCACAAGCACCGCACATTCAATGCGGCCCGCAACATCTCAGTCACCACCGTGTCTGATTGGATCGATCAAAACGTGGTCGTCAATCGACAACGACACCCGTCTGCAGAATGATGCCCGGTCGCCCTCCTGCCGGCCTACTGAATCCAGACCACTTCCTTGCCGATCTGCTGTCGTGCTTCGATGCGCGCATGGGCCGGCCTGACGTTTTCCAAACCGTGCAGCGCGGTGAAATCGATCGTCAGATCGCCGTCCCGGATGGCGGCAAACACGGCATCGGCACGCGCCTGTACTACCGCGCCGGTTTGCATATGGTCGGCAAGCCGCGGACGCGTCAAAAACAACGATCCGCTCTCTCCCAGCTCGATCGGATCCAGATCCTGAACCGATCCCGACACAGAACCGTAATTCACCACCAAGCCGCAGGTTCTGGTGGCGCGAAAGCTGTCTCTTAGCGTGGCGCGGCCCACCGCGTCGAAGACGACGTCCACGCCCTCACCGTCGGTGGCCGCACGCACCGCATCGGCAAATGCGCCATCGTCGTAGGGCAACACGATGTCGGCACCGCGCGCGCGGGCAACCTCGCGCTTTGCCTCATCGCTGGCAGTGGCGATCACGGTGGCACCCTTGCGCTTCGCCATCTGCACCAGCAGTTGGCCAATGCTGCCCGCTGCGGCATGCACCAGACACGTACTGCCGGATACCAATCGAGCCACGTCCTCCACCAGATAATGCGCGGTCGAGCCTTGAAAGATGGCGGCGGCGGCGAGGTCATAGCCAATGTCATCGCTCAGCTTGGCTGCGCGCGCAGCAGGGATCGAGACGTATTCGGCGTGACTGCCCCACGCAATGCACCAGGCCACACGGTCGCCCACGGCATAGCCGGTCACGCCCTCGCCCACCGCAACAACATCGCCCGCGCCTTCCATGCCGAGTGTGGTCGGCAACCGGACGGGGTAAGTGCGCGAGTTCGCGTACTTGCCCTGACGCGTATGGATATCCATGAAGTTGATGCCGGCACACCGCACGCGAACGAGGAGATGGCCTGCCTCGATCATTGGAACAGGCGCATCCTCCTCGAGATGAACAACCTCCGGGCCGCCGTATGTGGTGATAGAGAGCGCTTGCATGCTGTGAGAGGCCTATTCGAGAGGGCGGATCGGAGGATGCTTACTATATAAGCGACGATTCAACGCCTTGGATTCGTGATGTCAGGAGCCGCTAGGCCTTGTTGCTTCTGCGCTTCTTCCACGAGTTTCATCAGCACAGCGTGACCATCTTCGTCATTGCGCCGGCGAAACACGTCGTTCATTGCGGCAAGTTTGGCGCGGCCTGCGGCGCTTTCGTAAAAGGCAGCCAAATCCGCCACGTCCTGCGCCGGCATTTCAGACAGTATTGCCTGACGACGCATTCGCAATGCGGATTCGCGAAAGCTGGGCTGTAGCAACGGTATGCGCTGATCGACGTTTGCAGTGGAACGCGTTGTGGTGATGATGGAGGACACGCCAGCTTCGAGCTCGTCGTGGCTCAACTGGCTCAGTTCGTTCTTGCTGCCGGCAATATGCGCTTCATACACCCACTTGAAGCGCTGCGCAGTGAGCACCGTCTCGCCGCCAAAGGCCGGCGCAGCCATGCTTTGGGCGAGGCGGGCGATGACCGCCTTATCTGGACGACCGTCTACCTTGGCTTGAATTTCCCGATCCTTCGCCTGAAGAGCCTCGAAGCTCAGGGCGGCAAACGCATCGTCGGCTGCGCGCAGGCGAGACGCAATACCCGGCAGTCGATCATGGTCAACCGCGTCGTCGACCGTCTTCAACCCGTCTCGAATCTGCGCCATGGTTTTGTTGACGTCGTAAAGCTGCTCGGCGATCTCGCCACCATGCCTAGCGAGTGCGGGAATCGCTTCCCTCTCACGCACTTCGATCAAAGGCCAATCAAGCGTTCGCGCCACAACGGGCATTTGCCGATAGAACTGCTCAGGTTGCTCGATGAGCAATAAGGCATCGTCTGTTTGCTGGCTGGCGACCGAATGTCCGGCGACGGTAGCGAGGCACATCACGACAAGGGCGATGGCAATCGAACGACGCCAACGGGCCGAAACGGCAATGACGGGAAAAGCTGCAGATAAAAGGCGTTTCGAATACAACATCTTGTTCTCTTGATGATCCCGGCACGTCGCACACATTCGCGGTCAGATCTTAACAGGGCGCGCGGCATTCGTTTGCGCTGCGATCGCGCAGTATCGGACTGCGTTTCAAGTCATTGGCACCTGGTCTGAATGAAGGCCGCTGCGGCAGCAGCTCGACAAGTGAATCGAAGCGGGCACGTTGCAGCCTGATTTCTTCTGCAAGCGGCTGGTGAACGGGGCGCCCGCCGGATCCATCGGGATATCCCAGCAAACCCGTTTCGCAATGGCGATCGTCGCCCCACCCGGGATAATCCGTGATCGGATAAAGGCAAATGCCTGTGACCACCACTCCGGCGCGCATTGCTGCGTGGACTTCATCGCATATATAGCGCAACCAGGGCAGCCGCGCATCGCCCTCTGCCCCAGTCTCGGAGACCAAAATCGGGCGGTCATAGCGCGCAAACACATCCTGAAGAATATGTCGAAATGGACGGTATGCCGCATCATTTCGATCGATGCACGCGCCACCCCAAAACCACTGATTCTGCGGGTAATAATTGACGCCGATGACATCCAGGCTCGTCGCATGGCCGCCCAGCTCCGGATGCATCGCGCCTGTCAGCATGTCGCAAGCTTCGTATTGCAAAGCGTCGAAATGGCGTGCCGTTTCGATATCCGACGAAGACTGAGGCGCGACATGGATGGCCGGCTCGGCACTTAGAAATATCGCGCCGGGATCGACGTCACGTATGGCAGCGATCGCGGCGAGATTCGCGCGCACCAATTGGCGCTTGAGTTCCGCGCCACGCCCACAAGCGCCCGGACCGAAATGGTTGACGTCGCCGCCCGCCCACGCCCAATAGGACATCTCGTTGACTGGGCAAAACAGGGATGAGTGACCGGATAGGCGTCGGATCTCGGTCGCCGCCTCGCGCGCGAAAGCGGCGAAGCGATCTGGAAATTGCGCTGACCAGATGTCGACGTGCGACGGTATGCCGTAATGGCACAGGTCCCATATCACTTCGATCCCTGCCTGGCTTGCACTTTGCACAACAAGCGACATGCTGCGCCAGTCATAGCGGCCCGGCACAGCCTCGATGAGGTGCCAACAAACTCCGTCGCGCACGGTGCGAATGCCGTGTGCCGCCACCGCTTCAAAGTCCTGGGCCGGATGGTAGGCGTGACCGGTGGACGCGCTCAGATCCAGTTGGCGGCCATCGGGCCATCGATGACTGGCGCATTCGAAGCCGCCCTGAATAAAGCTTCGAAATCGCGGCACGTACACCTTACGCCGCCGCTGCCAATCCATCCGTTGGCGTCACCTTCGTGCACATGCGGTCGTAGGTAGCGAGTGCCTGTGCCACCACCTGGTCCATGTTGTAGTAGCGATACGTCGCCAGGCGCCCAACGAAGGTTACCTCGGGTGACGCATCCGCCAAATCCCGATATTTGGCGTAAAGGGCCGCATTCTCCGGACGTGGTACCGGATAATAAGGATCGCCTTCATCGCCAGGGAACTCGTACGTCAGACTTGTCTGCGGATGAACCTGACCCGTAAGGTATTTGTATTCCGTCACGCGCGTGTAAGGCACGGACACGCTCGGATAATTGACCACACCAGCGGGCTGAAAGGTTTCGGTGTCCACCGTTTTGTGCTCGAATCGCAGCGACCGATACGGCAGTGGGCCGTATTGATAGTTGAAATATTCGTCCACCCGGCCCGTGTAGATCAGCTCGCGATAGTTGACCTGCCTGGCCACTGCGGTGAAATCCGTATCGAGCAGCACGTCGATATTGGGATGCGCCAGCATGCGCTCGAACATTGCCGTATATCCGTTAGCCGGCATCTGCTGAAACTCATCGTCGAAATACCGATCGTCGTCGTTGGTACGAATGGGAATTCGTGCGGCGACTGCGGCGTCGAGTTCGCTTGGATCGAGGCCCCACTGCTTGCGGGTATAACCGCGATAGAACTTCTCGTACAAGTCTCGGCCGATGCGCGAGACCACGATATCTTCAGACGTTTTCGGATTCTCGACAGGGACGGCCAAACCATCGAGAAACGCCTGCGCGCTCTCGGGCGTAAAGCTGCGCTCATACAGCATTTCCAACGTGGTCAGATTGATCGGCACCGGCACCAGTTGCTCTTCGACCTTGGCCAGCACACGATGCTCGTACGGTCGCCAACTCGTGAATTGCGAAAGGTAGTCGACGATTCGCTTGGCATTGGTGTGGAAGATATGCGGACCGTACTGATGCACCAGAATGCCCGCCGCATCGAAGTAGTCGTAGGCGTTTCCGCCGATATGGGAACGCTTGTCGACCACCAGCACACGTTTGCCCGAATCGCTTGCGAGCCGTTCCGCCAGCACACTGCCGGCAAAGCCTGCACCCACGATCAGATAGTCGTAGTCGGCATACTGCGGGATGGCGCGCAATACATTCACCGCGCTGTTTGCACTAGTCGCGAAGGCCGGCTTCAGCGGATCCACACGGGCGAGCAGCTTACGCATTTCATTCACCGTGTGATCCCACGACTTGCCTTCGATCGCGGCATCGCAAAGCGCGAAGATCCCATCCTTATCGGGCGCCGTTTCCAGCGCCGCAGCAATAGCCGCCTGAAACGCTTCCGCGCTATCGGCAATCTTGACGACGCGGCCATCCTTGTAATCCGAAACCACATCGGCAATCGGCGTGGACACAACGATGCGCCCACCGGCCAGGTACTCCGGCGTCTTGGTGGGGCTGATAAAGCGCGTTGATTCGTTGCGCGCGAAAGGCATCAGTGCCACATCCCAACCTGCGAGATAACGCGGCAATTCGTCATAGGATTTGCCGCCCAGGTAATGGATGTTCGCCTGATGCGGCAGCGTTGCCGGATCGATCTTGACCACCGGGCCCACAAGAACAAAGTGCCAGTCCGGCCGCGCGCTCGCCAACGCGCCCACCAGTTCGATATCGAAACGTTCGTCGATCACGCCAAAAAATCCGAGGCGCGGCGATGGAATCGCGACCTGATCTTCGGGGGGCACAGAAGTGGCCGCGCGCGCCTGCTTGAAATGATCGATGTCCACACTGCTTGGAAACGCATGCACATTGGGATGCAATGTGCGCTTGGCCTCGAACAGGCTGAAGCCGCCGGTAAACACCACATCGGCTTTGGCGAACAGCTTTTTTTCCCACGCGATGAGCGACGCGGGCGCACCCCGAAACGCAGACAACTCGTCCATGCAGTCATACACGATCACATCTGCCGGGATATCTGCCGAGAACTCGAGACTCATCGGTGTGTAATACCAGAACGTGCGACGCGTCAGACGCTCCGTATCAATCAATTCTTGCAACAGACGACGCTGCGCATCCACCTTCTGCGCGTCACTCAAAGCGTGCGGCAAATGGGGAACGAGAACCGTGACTCGAGGCGTGACCTGCGTGCGAATCAACATAGGTTTATCGCCGTTGGACAGCACGGGTTCTTCGAAGAAGAACACCGGCTGATGCACCGACATCCGAGTCATCAAATGCTGCGGACGCTGATACACGAAGTTCCAACGCAGATGCGAAAAGCAAATCAGCGCGCTCGCGGCTTTGGCAGTGTTGTTGGCGTTGAAGGGAAATCCGCCAAGGCGCGAGGCGCGCGTCGGCATCGGTTTGAATGTGCGTGTCATGGTCCCGCCTGAGGAGGTCGAGCGTTCGCCTCAAGTCGTGAGGCTCGTGTGGCAGGGATCGCCGGTACGGCAGGTGAGGCTGATAGGGGCGTTTGGGCCGATGCAGCCTTGCGGCCTGGTCGCGCCGTTACGGCGCCAGGCTCAATGCAGTCGGCATGCCTGACCGCAATCCGCACGCATTTGCGCCAAAAGCGCTTGGGTTAACCCGAATTCGGCAGGCGATAGCGGGGGTCGGCTGACCACGTCGCGACGCTTCACGCGCAAGCCTGCCGCCAAAGCTGCTCATCCGTGGCGACATCTCGCACGGCTGATAGTGAAATCAAGGATTCTTCGGGCCGTCGCGCTTTTCCAGGAACCAAGGGGTATCGTCCTTCGGCACGACGCCACCCGTGGTGCCGTCGACGGGAACCGGTTCGGCGCTGCCGTTCATCTTCGATTCGGGCGGCGCCTCGGGCCCAACCACGGTTTTATGCGTTTGCGGCGGAGGATTCAGTTTGGGGTCGCGGAGATCGGCTTCGGTTTGATCGTGCTTCGAATTTGTCATGAGTTTCTGCCTTCAAGGTGGACCTGCAACAGGTTTACAGGTCAGACCCATTGAACGCAGCACCCCACACGCCCAAAACAGCAAAGTGACAAATTGGTTTCAACACGCAGGCAACATGACCGAACTGCGCCGATACACACTGGAACGATCAGTGTTTGACAGCTTACATTTGTCTGAATAGAATCCATCTCGTACTCACACGGGGAGTAGCCGGGGCGCCCAACGCTCCCGCAGTGTCGTCAATACGGTAAGCGGTTGGAGCATTGGCTCCAGCACGCCCTACCCGGCACTACGGACCGCATGTCATTGCACATGCGGCTGGCGAGACCGAACGGGGTTTCATTCACCTGTCCGCTAAAGGTTTCGCCATGATTTCAGTCGGTACGCCACTGTTGTGGTCTCTGTTTGCGTGTTTCGTCGTTGTCGCTCTGCTGATCGACTTCTTCGCCCTCAATCGTCAGGGCGCTCAAAAAGTGTCAATGCGTGCTGCCGCCATCTGGTCTGCGATCTGGGTGGCCGTCAGCTTTGTGTTCGTCGGCTTCCTGTGGTGGATGCTCGGCGGCATGGGCGACGATGTCGCCGCACGCTCGATGGCCAACTCAAAAGCGCTTGAGTTCGTGACCGGCTATCTGGTCGAGAAAGCGCTGGCCGTCGATAACATCTTCGTCTTCCTGTTGCTGTTCACGTACTTCGGCGTACCGCCGCAGTTCCAGAAGCGCGTGCTGATGATCGGTATTCTCGCGGCGTTGGTGCTGCGCGGCATCTTGATCCTCGTGGGCTCGTGGATGATTCAGGAATTCCACTGGATCATGTACGTGTTCGGTGCCTTCCTCGTATTTACCGGCATCAAGATGTGGATGGCGTCGGGCGAAGAACCCGATCTCGACAAGAACCCCGCACTGAACTGGGTCAAGCGTCGTGTGCGTATCGCCCCCGATTACGACGGTGAGCGTTTCTTCACCAAGATCGATGGCGTCAAAGTAGCCACACCGATGCTGTTGGTGGTGCTCTTGATCGGTATCGTCGACGTGGTGTTTGCGGTCGACTCCATCCCCGCCATCTTCGCCATCACGACCGATCCGTTCATCGTGCTGACCTCGAACGTGTTCGCCATCCTGGGTTTGCGTGCACTGTATTTTCTGCTGGCCGGCATGCAAGAGCGCTTCCACCTGCTCCCCTACGGCCTGGCGATCGTTCTGGTCTTCATCGGTACGAAGATGCTGTTGATCGACATCTACAAGATTCCGGTCGCATGGTCCTTGGGCGCCACGGTCACCATCCTGGCCTTGACGATGATTCTTTCGCTCTTCATCAAGCCCAAGGGTGAGGTTACCGCCAGCGCTTATCCGTTCGACGGCAAGTCCAAGAAGCACGACTAACCGCAGGTAAAGGCATCCAGGCAACACGCCCGGATGCCGCCGAGGCGATTGATAAAGCACACACGCCAAGCGGCGACACGGGCAAAAGCCCCGGTCGCCGCTTTTTGCATGCCAAGCTGGATTCCGACGCACCGATTGCCTGCCAATGCCACGGTCGCCGTACGTCAGAATGCGGGTCAGCGAATGGGGTGCCACACGAGCACCGCGCTCAACGCAAGCATGAAAACAGCGATCGACCCATCCAGCACCTGCCAGGCGCGAGGATTTCGAAACACCGGCAGCAACAGGCGGGCGCCGTAGCCCAGCAAAGAGAACCAGACCAGGCTTGCCGTACATGCGCCAAGTGCAAAGAACCAACGATCCGTGCCTGCATAACGCGTGGAGATACTGCCAAGCAGCACCATGGTATCGAGGTAGACGTGAGGGTTGAGGAAGGTGAAAGCCAGGCATGTCAGCGCGATCCTCTGCCGGCTCGGTACCTCCGCAATTCCTGGCGCGAGTCCTGCCGTGCCGCGCCAAGCGCGACAAGCCGCGAGCATGCCGTAAAGGGCAAGAAATGCTGCACCGGCAATGCGTAACGCCACCAATAGTGCCGGCCATCTGTTTACCAGCGCACCTATGCCGGCAACCCCACCGAGAATGAGTGAGATGTCGCCCAATGCGCAAATCAAAACGACCAAACCGATGTGATTTCGCTTGAGGCCTTGGCGGAGAACGAAAGCGTTCTGCGCACCGATAGCGATGATCAAACCTGCGCTGGAGAAAAAGCCGGCAGAAGCCGCAACGAGACACATGAACGCGCACCACGCAATTGAAGACAGCGCATGCTATCGTCAGCTGAGGATTCAATAAAACTCATTATTCTTAATACAATAAAGAAGATCTAATTATCTGAGCAGCTGCCATGGCACTGATCCACCCCCAACTGGAAGCGTTTCTAGCGGTACTTGAAGAAACGAGCTTCGAAGCCGCGGCGCGTCGCCTCTCCATCACGGCCTCAGCGGTGTCGCAGCGGATCAAGGCGCTCGAGGACCGGCTTGGCCAACCTCTCATCGTCCGTCAGTTACCTTGTCGCCCTACCGCCGCAGGCAAGAAGCTACTACGCCGCCTGCGACCCATGCGTGCGCTCGAAGCAGAAGCATTAGCGGATTTTCTGCCGTCTGAGGGCGCTGGCGAGCGCAACCGTTCGATTGCACTCGCCGTCAACGATGACTCTTTAGCGACCTGGCTGATCGCAGCATTTGCACGGCTGCACGATACGCACGGCTATTTATTTGACGTAACCGTTGACGATCAGGATCACACGCTCGATTTGCTCCGTGAAGGTGTCGTGCTCGCCGCCGTTACCGCTGAGGCCACCCCACTGCAGGGTTGCTCGGTTCGTCCCCTCGGATCGATGCGGTACCGCGCCATCGCATCGCCTGAGTTCGTGGCGCGGCATTTCGCCTCGGGCGTCGATGCCGCCGCGCTGAAACAGGCGCCCATGATCGTGTTCAATCGCAAGGATGCGTTGCAGTCGCGCTTCATTCGGCTCTTTACCCGCGCTCAGGTCGCACCGCCCGTGCATTACTTGCCTACGGCGATCGGTTTCGTAGAAGCAGCAGCGCAGGGGTTGGGGTGGTGCCTCGCGCCGGAGTCGCTGATCGATAACGTTTTGGCAAGCAGGCGCATCGTAATGGTGGCGCCTGAAAGATGGCTCGATGTGCCGCTGTATCTACAACATGCCGCCATACCCTCTCAAACCCTTCAGATACTCAGCAGCGCATTGCAACGCGAAAGCGCGAATGCCCTGCGGCAATAACGCATGGGTTCACGGATCGCCGCGAGCAGCGACCACCACGATCGTCAGGTTATCGTCGCCAGATGATGACTCTCATGGCATCCAGTCGTAGTCCGCGGCCGAGCCTGTGCACTGTGCAAGCAACGCCTCGCGGTGTGCCGCGAGGCGTTGGTCATTCAACGCGTGACGCCGCGCGCGATCAACCACTCGTTGACCAAACCTGCGATCTGGTCGGAATTTTTATCCATCATCAGCATGTGGCTATTGCCCTTGATGCCCTTCTGGGGGAGCATGAGCACGTCTGCCTGACCGCCTAGCGCAGTGAGCTTTGCACGAACCTTTTCCTGACGCGCCACGATGGCATTCCAGAATGGCGACGCCTCGGTGTAGTCGCCCCACACCCACAACATCGGCACGCCCTTCAACACCGAAAAGTCCGTTTTCTCCGGGTCCGGCGAGCCACTGGGTTCCACCATCACCATCGCCTTGATCTTTTCGGGATGCTTCATCGCTGCCTTGTAAGCGAAGTTCCCGCCTTGGCTATGCACCACGATCACGCAGGGGCAGGCCTGCTCGACATACTGGTCATAGGCCGCCTGCGTCAGCTCGTCATTGGTTGCCCAGCGCGGCACGCTCTGTTTGACGAACTCGCCAAACGATTCGATCGGGAACTGCGTGCCCTCTTGTGCCACGCGCTTATTTGGATCCGGATCATAGGTTTTCCCGATTCGAAAGAGTTCCCATGCCTCTTTCTCGTTACGGAAAAACGGTGCGTCCTGATAGATCTCCGGGTAGCGTGCCCAAGATGATCGTCCGCGCTCGACGGCATCACTCGTGTACACATCCCAGCCTTGCTTCAAGAAGAACATTTCCCAGCCAGGCTTGCGATCGGGCTTCGATTCCCAGTTCGCGCCGGTCAATCCGCCGCCGTGCCACATCAACATCGGATAATCGGCGCGCGGCTTTTCGAGGCGGATGTAATGCACATACATTTGCCCGGCAACGAACTCACCGTTTTGATTCACCTTCACCGGCGGGGAGCCAGGGCTGTATGTCATTTCGCGATCGGGCAAGCCGGTCAGCGAAATGCGCTTGCCCCCTACGTAGTAACTGCCGATCTCTTTCACTTGCAGCGAGGTCTCACTGGCCAAAGCGGGCAGTGGTGCCGATGACGCCACGAAGGCTATCGCCGCCAACGAGACGATCGCGCTGACTTTTATTTTCATGTTGGGTCTCCTGTCAGGGAATGATAACGATGGCCCCCGCACTTTTTCGACTTTCCGCCAATCGATGCGCGTCGGCCACGTGATCCAAACCGACTCGCGATGCGATCGATACGTTGATCACCCCATCCTGCATCGCCTTGAATACTTCGGCCGCATTCGCACGAAAGGTTGCAGTATCGGCGTTGTGCGGAAACACGGAGGGGCGGGTGAGAAACAGGCAGCCCTTCTTATTGAGCAGCTCCGGATCGAAATCAGGCACCGGCCCCGATGCCGCACCAAACAGCACCACCATGCCAAACTTCGCCGCACAATCCAGCGAACCGAGAAAGGTGTGTTTGCCCACCGAGTCGTACACCACGTTGGCCTTGCGCCCGCCGCTGGCCTCGATCACCCGGTCAACCCATCCTGCTTCGCTGTAATTCACGGCGTGGTCGCATCCCGCTTCCTCGGCGATTCGGCACTTTTCGGGCGAGCCAGCGGTGCCGATCACGGTCGCGCCAAGTGCCTTGGCCCATCCGCTCAGTACTTGCCCCACACCCCCCGCCGCCGCGTGAACCAACACGACGTCGCCCGGTTTCACCGGGAACGTTTTCCGCACGAGATACTGTGCCGTCATCGCCTTGAAAAATATTGCGACGGCATCCTCGTCGTCGATATCGTCCGGGATGCGCACGAGTTTCGCCGCCTGCACATTGCGGCGATCCGCGTAAGCACCAATGCCCGCGTTGATATAGATCACCCGGTCGCCCACGCCGAGATCGGTTACCCCGGCGCCAATGGCTTGCACCACGCCCGCCGCCTCATGCCCAAGCCCGCTGGGTAGCGGCAAAGCATACTTCCCGGCCCGCTGGTAGATGTCGATGAAGTTGAAGCCGATGGCGGTTTGCTTGAGCTGAACCTCGTCAGGCGCCGGCGGGGCAAGCTGCACTGCCCGCAGCGTCATCACATCGGCGTCGCCAAAGCGGTCGAGCACGATGGCGCGGCCTTGCGTGGTGTGTGGATCGGTCATCTCATCTCCTGAAGCTGTTTCTGGGCCGTATGTGCACACGTCATGCGCGGCGAAGCTACCGTCACTCGCGCACCAGGCTCACACCGCGGGCGAACAGCGCTCGCTGCCGCTGCAGATACTCACCATACTCCTTGGGTCCGAGCACGCTCACCTCCGCGCCGATCCCGGCCAGTGTCTTTTCCACCTCGGGGCCTTGTTCAGCCACCACCTTGCGCGCGGCCTGGTACAGCGTATCGATCACTTTGGGCGGCGTATCCTTGGGCGCCATCAGCCCGTAAATCGTGGGACTGCCCACGTCGTAGCCCAGTTCGCGCACGGTGGGCACGTCCGGGAAGGCCCGCATACGCTTGTCGCTGAAGACCGCAAGCGGCCGCAGTCCACCCGCCAGAATATGCGCCTGGGCCGGGCCCACTGCCGAGACGGCAATATCGGTGTGCCCACCCAATAGCGCCGTTACCGCCGGCGTACTGCCCTGGAAGGGGATGTGACGCAGCTTGATTTTTGCTTCCGAAGCGAAGATCTCCCCGAGCAGATGGCTGATCCCCATCGCGCCCGACGTACCGTAGGAAATCGCATCGGGCCGAACCTTGGCATCCGCCACCACGTCACTCAGCGTTTGATACTTGGATTTGGCTTGCGCCACGATCATCATCCCGCCGAGTGAAATTGCCGCCACCGGCGCGAACGAGTCGGTCGTGTATTTGACCTCCTTGTTGGCAAGCGGCACGACCACGAGTGCGCCGGGCGAACTGCCCACGACCGTGTAGCCGTCCGGCGCGGCGCCCGCTGTGAAGGCTGCGCCGATGCCGCCACCCGCGCCGGGCTTGTAGCTCATCACAATCGGTTGCCCAAGATACTGCCCCATCTTTTCGGTAATGGGCCGCAGCATTTGATCGGTGTCGCCGGGTGCAAACGGGATCACCAGTTGCAGGGGCCGCGTGGGAAAGGTTTGCTGCGCATGACTCGGCGCGGCGAGAACGACGCCCAGCACGCACGACGCGATAACGCCTTTGAGGGGGATGTGCATTGTTGTCTCCAATTATCGTTATGGCGCCCGGCTATATGAAAAATGTCTGGCGCTCCTTTACTCGTGATCGACTTGAATGGCCTCCAGAAAGCGCGACACCATGTTGTAGGCACCGATGGTGGCCGTGATTTCGACGATCTCCCGATCGTTGTAAACCTCGCGCAGCGACGCGAAGGTGTCTTGCTTCACGCGGATATCGCGTGTCATCTCATTGCAGTACGACAGCGCCGCACGCGACTTCTCATCCAGTGCATCGAGATCATTCGCCTTCAACGCCTCGATCTGCTGCACGGTGCACCCTTCCTTCAACGCGATCGGCAGGTGCTGCTCGAACTCGTAGTCCGCCTCATTCAGCACTGCCACGCGCAGGATCAGCATCTCACGCAACTGCGGCGGCAAGCTGCTTTTCTGGCGAACGGCCGTGAGGTAGTTGAGCCAGCCTTCCGCAATCGGCGGGCTGTTGAGCAGCATTTTGTACAGATTGGGCAGGCTGGCGCGCTCGCGCTGTATGCGCGCGACCAGCGGCTGCGTTTCCGGCTTCGTGATATCTGCGTAATCAATTCTTGCCATCGTGATGCTCTTTCGATCAATCGCACCGTGCACTCATGCCGCCATCGACGATGAGTTCAGTGCCGGTTATGAATCTGGCCTCGTCGGATGCGAGGAAAAGAACGGCATTTGCCGTATCGCGGCCATCGCCCGACACGGGCAGCGGGATGCGCTTGCGGCGCTTCTCGAGCAATGCCTCAACATTGCTGCCCTGCTGTTTGGCGAGAAACGCGTCGACCAACGGCGTGTGCAACTGGCCCGGGAGTACGGTGTTGATGCGCACCCCATGCTTGGCGTACTCCACGCCGACCACGCGGCCAAACTGCATTACGCCCGCCTTCGAGGCGGCGTAGCCGACTGCCGGCGCACCGGTCCATCGAATCGCAGAGGTGGAAGACACGTTCACCACCGCCCCACTGCCCTGCCGCGCCATAATCGGCAAAATGTGCCGGCACGTCGTGAATACGCTGGTGAGATTCAACGACAACTGACGTTGCCACGCTTCTTCGGAAAGATCGGCGGCACCGCCCGCAGCCGGGCCGCCCACGTTGTTGACCAGAATGTCGATCCGGCCATAGCGCGCCAGCGTGGCCTGAACAAGCGCAGCGATCTGCGCAGTATCTTCCACGTCGCAAAGCTGTGTGTCGATACGGACCGCGCTGTCACCTGCGCGCACGAGTGTTTCGGGCAGCGACGCGGCATCGCGGTCGACAGCGATCACCTGGGCGCCCTCCTGCGCCAGACGCACGGCAATCGCACGGCCGTTGCCCCAACCCGGGCCGGTACAGCCCGCGCCAAACACCACCGCCACCTTGCCCGCAACCCGTCCTGCCGATCGCTGCACAAACGTGGGATCCGTTTCACGCCCTGCCGATCCGTTCGCGTCGGCCGTCGCATCTCTTTCGCTCATGGTTGCGACCTGACTCATGGTGTGCACATCGTGATGCCGCCATCGACCACCAACTGCTGGCCGGTCACGTAGCGGCTTTCATCGCAGGCCAGAAACGCCACGGCATGCGCGACATCCCAGCTTTCCCCCATGCGGCCCGTAGGCACCTGCTGGTGCCGATGCGCCACGAAACCGTCGAAGTCGCCCTTGGCGTACTTTTCGGCCAAACGGTGGACCAGCGGGGTAAAGATCAATCCCGGCACCACCGAATTCAAACGCACGCCGTCTTTTGCGTAGATGACGGCAGTGGTGGCGGTCATCTGCATCAGCGCCGCCTTCGCGGCGGCGTAGCCCACCTGGGGTTTGCCCGCATACCTCAACCCGGCGATCGATGAGATGTTGATGATCGAACCGCCGCCCGCTTTCACCATCAACGGAATGACGTGCTTGCAGCACAGAAACGCAGACGTCAGATTGACATCGATCTGATCGTTCCAGGCATCCTCCGACATCGTGACCGGATCGCCCGGCTCGGAACGCCCCACGTTATTGACGAGGATATCGATGCGACCATACTTGGCCATGCACGCGGCAACAAGGTCGGCGACCTGCTTTGCATCACGGACATCGCATTGCACCACCTCGATCGTGCCCCCTTCCGACCTGATCGCGACCGCCGATTGCTGCGCTGCATCCATATTTAGATCGCAGCCGAAAATCGATGCGCCGAGTCTTGCCAATACGGCGGCAGTGGCTTTGCCATTGCCCCATCCCTCTCCCAACGTACCGCACCCTGTGACCAGGGCAACCTTTCCATCGAGGCGAAACATGTGCACTCCAAGTCTTTTAGCTGGAGCCAAGGTTAAGGCGGCGATACTTGCACGTTAAGTTCCGATTCGAACGCTATTCATAGATAACAAGAATGAATCTGACACCGCGCCAACTGAAGATATTCGTGCTGCTCGCCGAGACGCTGAGCTTTCAGAAAACGGCAGACAAGCTGCACATCACGCAGCCGACCTTGAGCAAGCTGCTGAAGGAAATCGAGACCACGATCGGCATGAAGCTTTTCGAACGCAGCACGCGCATGGTGCGGCTATCCCAGGAGGGCCAGGACATCCTGGAAGTGGCCCGTCAGATCACGGTGCGGTACGACCAGGGCATGCTGGAACTCAACGAGCGCATGCGCGATCGGCACAACCGTGTGGCCGTGGCAGCGCTGCCCACCCTGGCCGCATCGCTGCTGCCGCAGTTGATCAAGAATCTGAAGATCGCCGATCCGCAGGCGCATATCGACGTGTATGACCCGATTGCGAACGAGGCGCTGCAATTGCTGCGAGAGCGCCGCGTGGATATTGCGGTAACGGCGATGGGCAACGACGGCTCGCCCGACCTGCGCTATCAAGAACTCTTCACCGAACCTTTCGTGCTTTTTCATAGCCATGACACCAACATCGACGTCAATCACTGGGTTCCGGCCGAACTGGCGCGCTTGCCGTTGATCAGCATGGCGCCCGGCACGAGTGTAAGGGTGCTTACCGAGCGCGCGTTTTCAAGTGATTCGCAGCCCTTCAACCCGGTGTATTCGCTGCGCGATCTGAATACCATCGCGCGCTTTGTGCAAAACGATTGCGGCATCGCATTGCTGCCCGAGTCGTCGCTCGATCAAACCGTTCACCACGGCGTGGCAAAAACGTATCTGCAGGGTGCATTGACCCGATCGGTGGGGATGTTCATCCGCCGAGAATATCGTGCGTCCAGATTGGCGCAACAGACGCTGGATGAACTGCGGCGGTTGGGACGGGACAGGCAATCGTGAGGGACATCGGCGCGCTATTTGCTGTCGCCCCGGGTCGCTGAATTTGCGGCACATTCAGACTTTGGGAGTCACAGCTATGAAAACCATATCCAAACATCTCGTGTGCTTAACGACTGCAGGCTTTTTGCTGACCGGGTGCGCGACCCAGCAGCAAAACAATACGGCCGTAGGAACCGGTGCAGGTGCCGCGCTGGGCGCGGGCATCGGCGCCATCTTCGGCCAGGGTAAAGGCGCTGCGATCGGCGCGGGCATCGGCGCGGTGGCGGGCGGTGTGGTGGGCTACAACTGGAAGGTCGTTAAAGACGACGTGCAGCAGTCCGGCGCTTCGTCGTTGGGTATCGACGTGGTCGAAATGCCTGACGGCAGCCTCAAGGTCAATATCCCCAGCAATGTATCGTTCGACACCGATCGTTCGGACTTGAAGCCGGCCTTGTTGCCCGTGCTCGATAGCGTGGGACGCGCACTGGTGCAGCATCCCGAATTGCGCGCCAAGGCCGTTGGACACACCGACAGCACAGGCGCCGCCGCGCACAATCAGACGCTTTCCGAGAATCGCGCGCGCAGCGTGACCAACTATCTGGCCAAGCAAGGTGTGGGTGCAACGCGACTGACCACTGAAGGTCGCGGTGCCACCGATCCGATTGCCGATAACGGCACCGCCGAAGGGCGTGCGACGAATCGTCGTGTCGAGATTTATTTGTACGCGACGCAGCAGTAAACCAGTCGTCATATCGAAGCGGATGGACGCCGATGCGGCTGCCATCCGCTTTTTTTTTATCCTGATGCGCTTCCGACGCCAGCGCAAGCTGCCCACCATGCACAGGGTCATGCCAAGGCTCGAGCACCCGTCCACCCCTAACGGGAAAACCCCCATATCCCGCACAACACATTTCGATAGAATTCGTATTCAGTCCTGGCGCATCTCAATCTTCAGCGCAACAAAACAGCCCGCTTGCCATTTATAAGGCTTCCTGCACGATTTTTAATCGAATCGCAAAGGCCAGACAAGAAAACATGTCCAATACTGAATACGTATTCAACGAATCTAACATGGGCACCCTGCTCAAGCAGCCACTTGGGGCTGAGTTGCCCTTGGTAGATCGCGCTCAGGGTATCTACATCTACGACCGTCATGGCCGTAACTACCTGGATGGCTCCGGTGGGGCAATGACGGTCTCAATCGGGCATGGCGTTCGAGAGGTGCTGGACGCCATGCACGAACAAGCCGAGAAGGTGTGTTTCACCTATCGCTCGCACTTTACGAATGAACCCGCTGAAAGATTGGCCGCGGCGCTCGTCGAGCTGGCGCCCGAGGGTGTCAGCCACGCCTTCTTCGTCAATAGTGGATCGGAGGCGACGGAACTTGCCATGCGCACGGCACAGCAGTATTGGCGCGATCAGGGTCAGCCGGGCAAGACCCACGTATTGGGCCGGGCCATCAGTTATCACGGCATGACCATGGGGGCACTGTCGATGTCAGGCCATGCCGCTCGCCGTTCGGATTACGGTAATCTGCTGCACACGTTTGCCGTGGCCCCCCCGCCGTACCCTTACCGCTTTCCGCTCTCCGGCACGGATGCAGAGGATTTTGGGGCGAAGGTCTGGGACCGCATCATCACCGAATACGGCGCGGACAAAGTCGCTGCTGTCATCGTCGAACCCATCGTGGGTGCGGCGGGTGGCGCGCTTACGCCGCCCGTGGGCTACATGCGCGCGCTTCGAGCGATTTGCGATCGTCACAACGTGCTGCTGATTTCTGACGAAGTGATCACCGGCATGGGCCGCACAGGCGCCTGGTTTGGATGCGACCACGATGGCATCGCACCGGACATGATCGCAACCGGAAAGGGGATGACCTCCGGCTACACACCAATGGGTGCAGTGCTATTCCATGAGCGCATCATCGATGCGTTCCGTGCCAACGGAAAAACGGTGCCCTTCGGACACACCTTCAGCGCCAATCCTTTAAGTGCTGCCACGTGCCTGGCTGTCGTGAACTACATGCGCGAGAAAAACGTCCTTGAAAACGTTGCCGCTCGCAGCAAGCAACTCGAGGCTGGCCTAAGAAAACTGGCTGAGAAATTTTCGTGGATGGTGGATGTGCGCGGACGTGGCTTGTTATGGGGCTTCGAGTTCGTGACCGATGCGCTCCAAAAGACGCCGCCCGATGCTGGCTTGAATGCGAATGCCGTTTTCACAGCGCATTGCTTTCGTGCAGGCCTGATCGTATACACCGCCGGCATCGCACCGCTCAACAACGCCACATTGCTCGCGCCGCCGCTGGTGATCACGGCAGCGGAAATGGATGTGCTGCTGCAACGGCTGGAAAGCGGTCTGGTCAGCTTCGGTGCAGAAATGGGATTTACGTCGTAGCCAACAGGCGGCTCTCGCATGCGGGACCCGCATCATCAATCGTAGGCAATGCGCCCAGCGAATACGCGGCGCCAAGGGGAACCACCATGACTTCAAGCAAAAAAATCGATCGACGCACCATCCTTAAAGCCGGCGTGGCGGCGCTGGGCTCATCGCTGTCGGGCGTGTCGTGGGCGCAAGGCGCCGGAGATACGCTGACGATGGGCGTGATCTCGCAGCAAACCGGAACGTTTGCCTACGCTGGCGACTTGGTACTCAAGGGTGCGCGTCTGGCCATCGACGAACGCAACGGCAGCGTACTCGGCAAGAAAATCAACTTGATCGTGCGCGATGACGAAGGCAAGCCGGCCGTGGGGGTGCGACGACTCACCGAATCGATCGCTTCGGACAAGCTGAGCTATTTCATGGGGAACTTCTCAAGCGGCGTCGGTCTGGCTGAGCTGGAAGTTGCCCGGCAAGAAAAGGTGCTGCAATTTGCTGCAGGGGGATCGGAAGACTTCACGGGGTCACGCTGCAGCCCGTATACGTTTCAGTGGTCCGCACATGCCTATACGGCATTGCGTGCGACGCTGGAATACGTAAGCAAAGTCCATCCCGACAAAAAGAAGATTTACACCATCACCGCCGATTACGCGTTTGGTCAATCGCTGCTGCACTACACGCAAGTTGCCGCTAAGGAGCTTGGCCTGGAACTGGTCGGCAACGACAACCATCCCTCCGGCGAACGTCAGTTCACGCAGTACTTCACCAAGGCACTGTCCACTCGCCCCGACATCATTTGCTTGCTGACGGCAGGTGCCGATGCCGTATCGGCCGTTCGTCAATTTCAAAGTTTCGGAGTCAAGACCGTTCAGATCGTCGGCCCCTGGACCCTGGAAGTCGAACAGCTACGCGAGCTTTCGCCCGCCATGCGCACAGGAATGATCCTTGGCCTCAATTACTACCAGGATATCGACACTCCCGTAAATAAAGCCTTCGTGGACAGCTACATGAAGGCCTACAAGAATGTGCCGTCGTATGCCGCGGCGTACGGCTACGACTCGATGCGAACCCTGTTCCTGGCAATGGATAAAGCAAAGAGCACGGAGGTGGAAGCTGTGATCAAAACGCTGGAAGGCATGCAGTTCGACAGCATCTTTGGTCCCACGCAGATCGACGCCCGCACGCACCAGACGCAACGGCCCTACTACGTGGTCGAGTGCAAGGCACCGGACGCCATGAAGAACGAATTCGACCTGGCGAAGATCGTGGCTCAAGGCGATAAGCCACAGCCTCCCGAACTGAATCAGTGCAAACGCACCGTGTGATGCCGCAACGTAATCGGACGCGGGCGCGCCGGGTGCCCGCAGCCCCCTTGCCGAAAGGTCGACCATGATTTCTTTGTTAGCCGCACAACTCTTGAATGGGTTGGCGATCGGGATGATCTACGCGCTCACCGCGTTCGGGCTTTCCATCATCAAGGGATTGCTCAATGTGCCCAACTTCGCGCACGGTGCGTTCTACGCGCTGGGCGCCTATGTCTGCTACGCCGCGATGCATGCGGGCATGCCGTTCGCCCTTGCTCTGGCGTTGTCGTTCATCGCACCGGCCGTCGTGGGCACCATCGTGGAAAAACTAGGTGTCGCACGGCTCATGAATGGCCCTTACCTTTATCAGCTGCTCTTTCTTTTCGGCACCGCGTTGATACTCGAACAGTTGATCATCATCGTTTGGGGTACGGTGGGGCTGAGCGTGACGCCGCCGGAGTGGCTGCAGGGCGCGTTCGACCTGGGTTTCACCTATCTGCCAAAGTACCTCGCGTTCAACGGCTTGATGGCGGCACTCACGATTGCTGCCGTCTGGCTGCTCATCGAACGCACCCGTCTGGGGTCGCAGATTCGCGCTGGGATCGATAAACGTGAGATGGCGCAGTGCCTGGGCATCGACGTCTCCAGGCTGATCACCGCCGGATTTGCTTTGGGCACGGGTTTGGCCGGACTATCCGGCGGCCTTGTGGTGCCGCTGCTTGGCGCCAATAGCACGATGGGCGCAGAGATGTTGTCGATTGCGTTCGTCGTGCTGGTCATCGGCGGACTGGGATCGCTATACGGCGCGCTCGCCGCGGGCATTCTCGTTGGCGTGATTCAGAGCGTGTCATCGGTATTTGCACCCTCGGCCAGCACCGTACTCATCTATGTGGCGATGGTTGCCACGCTGATGATCCGTCCCCAGGGACTTTTCGGGGAACGCTAATGCAACGCAAACCATCCACTTACCTGATGTCCGCCGTGGCGGCCGTGCTTGCGCTCATCGCTCCATTTTGCATGCCCATCAACATCGCGACCGAGATCGTGATCTTCAGCATCTTTGCACTGGCAACGTATCTCCTTATCAGCGTTGCAGGTCTCTACTCGTTTGGCCAGGCCGCGTTCTTCGGCGTCGGTGGCTATATCGCGGGTTATCTCTACATCAACACCGACGTGCCGCTTTTCGTGGGCCTGCTCCTCGCGGCACTCGGCAGCGCCGTGGCCGCGTTGGTTGTGGGCATGATGAGCATCAAGCGAATCGGCATCTATTTCATGATGCTCACGTTTGCCTTCAATCAGATGATCTTTTATCTGGCCTATAGCTGGCACAGTGTCACGGGCGGTGAAGATGGTCTGGGCGGCATCCGGCGACCGGACATCACGGTGCCCGGTGTGGGCAAGATCGACCTGTCGAATCACGTGAATTTCTACGTGCTTTGCGCGGTGCTGTTCGTCGTCGTCTTCGCGGGGCTCTACCAGATGATGCGCAGTCCGCTGGGGCTGGTGCTCAGCGCGGCCAAACAAAACATGCGCCGTACCGACTCGCTGGGTTTTTCGGTCTATCGCGCTCAGCTGCTGGCCTTCGTGGTCGCCGGCGCGGCGTCGGGTGTCGCAGGCGCCCTCTTCGCGATGCTTTACCGCATCATGCCTATCGATGCGATCTCCTGGCACAGTTCGGGCACGGCCGTCTTCATGGTGATCATCGGCGGCATGTCGTCGATATTCGGCCCCGTCATCGGCGCCGCGATCTTCATCTGGCTACAAGGTTTCTTCAGCTTGATGTGGGCCCGCTGGCCGCTGCTCTTCGGGATATTCATCATCCTCGTCGTGCTGTTCCTGAAAGGCGGTGCCATCGAACTATTCGACCGCGTACGGCGTCTCGTCACGGGCGCTCGCGGCGAGCGGAGCGCACCATGACCGCAAATACCTACGCATTCGAAGCGCGAAACGTCACCAAGAAGTTCGGTGCCAACGTGGTAATCGAAGATCTCTCGATCGGTTTCGAGCCCGGCATGCTGCACAGCATCCTGGGGCCGAACGGCGCGGGCAAGACCACACTATTCAACCTGCTCACGCGCGACCTGCCCGTCACCTCCGGCGAGATCCTGCTCAAAGGCGACACCGTCACAAAACTGAAACCGCACCAGATCGCCCGGCGTGGCGTGGGCCGATCCTATCAAATCTCGAGCGTCTATCTGGATCTGACTTTCCAGGAAAATGTCTGGTTGGCTGCCTATCGCGCCGCCCATGGCGGGCGCATCGGCTGGTGGCGCCGTGTCGAGCATTACGACGCGCTGCGCGCACAAGCCAGCCAACTCCTTTCGAAGCTCGGACTCGAACAATACGAGCACACCTTGGCGCGTTCGGTGTCGTATGGCGATCAGCGCCTGCTCGAAATCGCCGTCACGCTTGCCACCCGACCCGAGATCCTGCTGCTGGACGAACCGACGGCCGGGTTGTCGCAGCGGGAGACCGAGCGCGTCAAGACGTTCATTGCATCGATCAAAACGGAGTACACCATCGTCATGATCGAACACAAGATGAACGTCGTCATGGAGATCTCGGATCGCATCCATGTCATGAACCGAGGCGCGCTGATCGCTGCCGGCACGGCCGCCGAGATATCGCAGAACCAGGCAGTGCACGCTGCCTACTTTGGACTTTGACCATGCTGCTACAGGTGAACTCGATCAACACGTTCTACGGTCCCAGCCAGGCGATCCACGATGTGTCTTTCGATATCGGCGCGCGTGAAGTCGTCGCACTGCTGGGCCGTAACGGCGCCGGCAAGACGACGACACTGCGCTCCATCATGGGCTTGAACAACGTGGCGCAGGGCTCGATCACATTGGATGGCAACGACATCTCCCATAGCCCGCCGCAGGCGATCTCACGACTGGGCGTGACCCTGGTGCCGGAAACCCGCGACCCGTTCGTTCTGCTGACCGTGCGGGAGAATATTCTTCTTGGCTATCGCGAAGGCTCACCCTACACGCTCGATCGACTGATGGAACTTTTTCCCCTGCTGAAAGAATTGTTAAAGAAAAAAGGCGGTGAACTTTCCGGTGGACAACAGCAAATGATGGTGATGGCGCGCGGGTTGGCCATGGGACCTCGCCTGCTCTTGCTGGATGAACCCTCGCAAGGGCTGGCACCCATCATGGTGAAGACGGTAGCGAGCGTGCTGAACGCACTCAAGCAAGACGATTTGACGATATTGCTGGTGGAACAGAATCTGAGCATGGCGCTGGACATCGCCGATCGCGTTGTCGTGCTTGAGAACGGCGCCGTGGCCGACACCTTCACCAGTGCCGAAGGCCGCGCCAACCCAGGCCGTCTGGAGCAATACCTCGCGGTGCACTGAGCGCCGGCCGTTCTGCCCCTTCCAGGCGGATACGACTGCCCTCCCATCATCTCCATCGAACAACCCTGGAAGCGCATGAACACACCCCTTACCCACCCTCCCATTCTGGGCTACGTCACCCCGTTGAGTGCGCAGCCGGGTCAGTCCCTGTCGTTTCGGATCACCTCGGCGGGCAATCAGCCCTTCAGTGCGCGCGTGGTGCGCATACATTGCGCCGACCCGAATCCCGCCGGTCCAGGGATGAGACTGGACGCCGTGCCTTTTGCGCTTGACGCCGAGTATGCCGGCCGCGAACAGGACGTGCATCCGGGTTCCTGCGCCATTGCAAGGCTTCCCGGATTGAAGGATCGAGAGCACATAGACGTGCGCCTGCGTATCAAACCCACCCTCGTCGCCCATCCCATGCAAACCGTCTGCAGCCTTCAAGATGCGTCTGGGCAAGATGGCATCGCGCTGGCGATCGAGGATGGCGAATTCGTCGTGCAAAGGTTCACCGCCGCCACCCAGCGCATCACGACATTGCGCACCGGGCTGCACGCCCAGCAGGATCGTTGGCAGTCGATGCGTTTGCGCTTGGATATCGGCGAGGGCAATATTGCACTCGACATTGCCCCGGTGGCAGTGGGTGTGCCAGGCGCGGCGCCCGCCGATCCCGCGCGCTCGGCTCGCCTCGACCTGACCGAGCAGGCCGATCGACTGGTCCCTGTCCTTCTCTGTCTTGGTGCGCGCTGGCTTGCTCATCCCGTTGCCGGCTACAACGGTCTGATGGAAGCCCCAGAGATTTACGCTGCGCCTGGCGCTGACGACGCCGCCCATTCTGAACTCATCGCGCAATGGTGCCTCGCCGATGACATGCAGGAACAATCGATACGCGGCACCCGTCACGACATGCCCGCGTTGACCTTGATCAACATGCCTGTGCGTGCCGTGCGATCGGCGGATTGGACCGGCCTGAATCTGGACTGGAAGACTGCCCCAGCGCAGTATGCCGCCATCTATTTCCATGCCGATGCGTTGTCCGACTGCGGTTGGGACGAGAGCCTGAGCCTGACCATTCCCACCGGCATGGCGTCCGGCGTGTACGGGCTGGAGGTAACGCATCCTGAAGGCCGGGACACCATCCCGTTTTATGTCACCCCCGCCACCAGTGGCCCGCGCGCCCGTATTCTGTTCCTCGCCCCCACATTGACCTACCAGGCCTACGCCAATCACGCCCGAAACAACTACGCCGGCGCGTTGGCCGAGCGCATTGCGCAGTGGGGTGCTTATCCTCACAACCCCGACGTCGTGACGCAATATGGGGCCTCCACGTACAACCGGCACAAGGATATGGCAGGCATCAGCCTGTCGTCGCGACTGCGTCCGATGTTGACCATGCGACCGGGCTACCTGACGTTTCCCGACCCCAACGGCTCGGGCTTGCGCCATTTTCCAGCGGATTCGCACCTCACGAACTGGCTGCTGGAGAAAGGGTATGACTACGACGTGATCACCGACGAAGACCTGGACGACCAAGGGGTGGAAGCCTTGCAGCACTACGATGTGGTCTTGACCGGTTCGCATCCCGAGTATCACACCCGCCGCATGATCGAGGCGCTCATTGCGTATCGCGAGGCAGGTGGCTATTTGATGTATCTCGGCGCCAATGGGTTCTACTGGAAGATCGCGCGCCCCACATCGGCACCGCACATGCTTGAGATACGCCGTGCCGAGGGCGGCATACGTGCGTGGGCAAGTGAGCCAGGGGAGTACTACCACCAGTTGGACGGCGGCTACGGCGGCATGTGGCGGCGAAATGGGATTGCACCTCAGGCCACAGCCGGCGTGGGATTCGCCGTGCAGGGCGGATTTGAGGGCGTGGGCTACCGGCGCACTCCAGAGTCCTACGAACCCGACGTGTCGTGGTTATTTGAAGGGGTAAGCGACGAGACATTCGGCGATTTTGGCCTGTCCGGCGGCGGCGCTGCGGGCTTCGAGCTCGATCAGGTCGTGCCCGAATTAGGCTCGCCGAGTTTCCTGAAAATCGTCGGTGTGTCGGATAATCACGGCCCAAGCTTTAAACTGGTGCCCGAAGAAATTCTGACGTGGACCATTGCCGCGTCGATACCGCGCAAGTACGAGGGCGTGTGCGCCCATATGGCCGTGGGGGTCGCCGAGGGCGGCGGCGGCCTGTTTGCCGTGGGATCGATCACTTTCCTGGGAAGCCTCGCGCATAATCGCTGCGATAACGACGTCTCCCGCATCGTCGAAAACTGCCTGCGGCACTTTCTGTCGCGGTCCTCGTCCGCAACACTCGCGGCGACTTGAACTTATTTTGTAGACTGGCGTGACCAAGAAAACTCCTACGCAGAAAGATGTGGCAAAGCTTGCGGGCGTATCCCAGGCAGCCGTTTCGCGTTTCATTTCCGGGAAAGGCGCCATCTCGCAGGAGGTCCGCGAGAAGATATTGAAAGTGGTCGATCTGGTCAATTACCAACCCGACCCCCTTGCCCGAGGCTTGAGCAGCGGGAAGTTCAACATCATCGCGATCGTGATGGCCAACATCACCAATCCCTGGTATCCGATCGTGCTTGAAACGATCACGCGCGAACTGCATCGGCATGGCCTGCAAACACTGCTGTTCAACGCCACACCGCCCCAGACCGTCGACGATCTCATGCCACTCGTGCTTCAGTATCGCGTGCGCGGCGTCATCATCACGACTGCGTCACTCACGTCGTCCGGTGCCGATCTATGCGTGCGGCAAGGCGTACCGGTGGTCATGTTCAATCGCTATTCCCAGATCGGCAACGGCCACTCCGTATCGACCGACAACATCGGCGGGGGAAGGCTCGCCGCAGACGTCTTGTTGCGATCGGGCAGCAAGGAACCCGCCTTTCTGGGGGGCATGCCGTTGGTCTCGACCAATCGCGACCGGCGCACCGGTTTCATGGAGCGGTTGGCCGAGCTGGGCATGACATCGATACCGCAGCTTGAGAAAGAGTTCAGCTATAGCTGGGGCTATGAGGCTACCCAGATGTTGCTTGCGAGGCATCCCGGTATCGACGCCCTGTTTTGCGCGGACGACGAAATCGCCTCTGGCGCGATCGACGCCTTGCGCTACGCGGTAGGCAAACGCGTGCCGGAAGATGTGCGCGTTTTCGGATTCGACGATCACCCCGTCGCCTCCAACGCCGCCTATCACATGACGACCATTCGGCAGCCCGTCGAAGACATGATCAGCGCCGCGATTGAATTGCTATTGCAAGACAGCGACAAGAATGAACGGCGCGTCTTGCCCGGCCAACTCATCTACCGAGGCTCGACACCTGAGATGCCGGGCGCCGCCTGAGCATCGAGTGCGGTAAGAAGGGAATCCAACCCCAGACGTTCGATATTCACGTCTACCGCTGCGCGTACCACCGGCTTGGCACGATACCCGACCGATAATCCTGCCAACGCCATCATCTTCAAATCGTTTGCGCCATCGCCCACCACGATGGCATCGCTCGTGGGGATCCCTAAATCAAGACAAAGGGCCTGGACACGACGCGCTTTCACATCCGCATTGATCAACGTGCCCAAGAGTTCGCCGGTCAGTTTGCCCGCCACGACCTCAAGATGGTTTGAGTAATCTTCGTCCACACCCAGTTCAGCCCGCACCCGCCCTGTGAAGTAGTCGAATCCGCCGGAGACGATGGCGGTTTTCAACCCCGCCATGTTCGCCGTCTCGACCAATGCAGCTGCACCTGGGGTAATCTGCAAACGTTGCGCGTAAAGATCATCGAAACGAGCGACGGAAAGTCCCGCCAACAGGCGCGTACGCATGCGCAAACTGGTGTCGTAATCAACATCACGGTTTTGCATGGCCCGTTCGGTCAGCGCCGCAACCTCCTGCTTCTTACCCACCAGATCCGCCAACTCATCGATGCATTCGATATTGATGAGGGTCGAGTCCATATCAAACACGAGCAGCTTGAACGCACTCAAGGGACGTGAGGTCTGAATAATTGCGCTGTCGACGTCGTGCTCGCGACACACGGCATGAAGTGCATCACGCGCGAGCGGTGCGCGGGCCAGCGTATACACCACGCAGGAAGATGAACGGCGCGTCGAATTGTTGGCACCAAGAGCATGCGACAAGCGCCTCGCGCGGTCGTCTGAATACAGTCCAGCGCGTTGGGTCACGATCTGCATGACTGGGAACTCCAGGGTTTCAATGTGGGAGACGATTCCCAAAATACCACGCGATGAAATCAGTTCCAAAGAAGGCGTTGCCGGCCAATCGACTTTTCCTTCAACGCGCATGGCTCAACACCGGCGACCCTTGCCGCACGAACCATTACCCTGGCCGATGCCGGGATTGCACGCCGCTTAGGTTTCTCCGCGAAGGTGGTTTCGTCCCGTTCAGGTAGAAGTGGCTCACGGAATTTTCGCTCCTTCAAACCATCCTGGCGTCGATTCAATGATCCGCCATAGCTCGCGCGGAATGCTGGCGCGAGCGACATCGCTGGCAGAGATCGAGGAGCGAATCTCATCGGCGTGCTCGGCGCGGGCGTGAGCCACCCAATCCGGATCGATCACCAAACCCTGACCAATGGCAACAAGCGACACCCCCATATCCAGCGCTCGTGCCGCATGTTCTGGCGTCTTGATGCGACCGGCAGCGATCAGCGGAACCTTGCCATTGATATGGTTGCTCAGGATGCTCACGATCGTCGATTCACACGCGGCCGTTCGAGGCGTTTGCGTCAACACACTGCCAAGTGATGCATGAATATAGTTTGCGCCGGCGGCGATGAGACGACTGATGAGCTCGGTTGAATCGACCAGCGTCAAGCCACCTTCCCCAGCTTCCTCGACCGAAATGCGATAACCAAGCGCGAATGGCCGATCGGCAAATTCGTCAATGGCCGCTTTGACCGCTTCGACCACCGCAAGAGGAAATCGCATGCGGTTTTCGAGCGTGCCACCCCAACGGTCTGTGCGCCTGTTCGAATGGGGGGAAAAGAAATTCTGAATCAGAAATCCGTGCGCGCCGTGCAGTTCAACACCATCGAAACCCGCCGCGATGGCTCTGCGTGTGGCGTCGCCAAATGCCTGGATGACGTCGAATATCTCGTCCTCGCGCAGTGACCGGGGAGTAACCGCCGGCGCGAACGGGCCGGGCTCACCTTCTACCGCGCTCGCCGCGACCACGTCTGAAACCAACTCCGGCAACGTCTTCACGCCAGCGTGAAAAATCTGGAGGATAGCCGGTGCGCCGCCGCTTTTGGCCGCGGCGGCAAGCTTGCTCAGGCTTGGAATGAATCGATCATCGTAAGCTGCGAACTCGCCGGTGAATCCAACACCGTTTGGTTGCACGTGCGTGCAACCCGTGATGACCAGGCCAGCGTCTTTGGATCGGCGACGATAGTAGGCATCCTCCTCGTCCGAGAGCGTGCCATCGTCGTTGCTCGACCACGTGGTCATGGGCGCCATCACGATACGGTTGCGAAGCACAAGGCCAGGTTCGAGAATGAGCTGTTCAAACAGTTTGCTGCGTTGCATGAGTTCTCCTTTAGACCGTGTAGTCGATCTGACTCATGTGTTCTTTCCCCATGCGGTCCCCGTAAACCGGGAATCTCGATAGCGAGGTCTCGATTTCCTGTACATCGGCTTCCGTAAGTTTGAAGCGCTGGGCGCCGAGGTTTTCGAGCAAATGCACCTCGCTTCTCGTGCCGGGAATCGGCACGATATTCGGCGCCTTGGCAAGCAGCCATGCCAACGAGATCTGCGACGGCGTTGCACCTTTGCGCGCGGCGAAGGATTTGATCCACTCGATGATCGGCATGTTCAACGGCAAAAATTCCTTGGAGAACCGCGGAAAACCTGCCCGAAAGTCGCTTTGCTGATCGAATGCGGTATTCGTGTCGATCTTCCCTGCGAGAAACCCCTCTCCAAGGGGTGCCCAAGGCACAAAGCCGATACCCAATGCGTTGCACGTGGCGAGCACGCCATTCAACTCAACGTTACGCGTCCAGAGCGAATACTCCGACTGAACGGCCGATACGGGTTGAACGGCATGCGCGCGGCGAATCGATTTGGCGCTGGCTTCAGAGAGACCAAAGTGAAGCACCTTACCCTGCTCAATCAGATCCTTGATCGCTCCCGCAACGTCTTCGATCGGCACGTTTGGATCGATGCGGTGCTGGTAGTAGAGATCGATATGATCCGTGCGCAATCGCTTGAGCGACTCCTCAACGACTTTACGGATATGCTCCGGGCGGCTGTTCAAGGCACTGGTGCCGTCTATCGCATAGCCAAACTTCGTCGCGATCTTTACCTGCTTGCGAAACGGTTCCAGCGCTTCGCCGACGAGCTCTTCATTGATAAAGGGTCCATACACTTCCGCCGTGTCGAAGAAGGTCACACCACTCTCAAACGCCTTGCGGATCGTGCTGATGCCCTGCGCCTTTGGCACGGGCAGGTTGTAGTTGCCCGACATGTTCATGCAGCCGGCGCCGATTTCCGAAACCTGCAACGTGCCAAGATTTCGCTGTTTCATGCTGGGAGTTCCTGTGGCTGTGCTGCCGTTGCCGGCGTGGGCACGAGCCGCCCCGTTGCCAAATACGACTGCTGCGGCAGCCGTGCTGAACAAGGCCGTGGTTTTAAGAAAATCTCTGCGGCCATGCTCGGCGATATGAGCGGCCTTCGTCGTGCGTTTAGCCAGGCCAGTGCTGGCGTCATCGGTAGTCATCTGTTGCGTGCCCCGCATGCTTTTCGCGTGATTGCGATTGGTCCAGATGCAATCTATCACCGGCCGATCCATATGATTAGATGGCATAATCTTCTTGGTCTTATACGAATCGATTATTAATGAGCCGACCGAGCCTGGATGATCTCGTCGCCTTTCTCGCTGTTGCGCGCGAAAGAAGCTTCACGCGAGCAGCGGCCCAGCTAGGCGTGTCACAGCCTGCGCTGAGTGCGAAAATCACTGCGCTTGAGGCGCGCTTGGGCGTTCGATTACTTACCAGGACCACGCGCAGCGTCTCAACCACTGAAGGTGGCGACCGCCTGCTCGAATCGATTGGCCCGCATTTCGAGGGTATTGAATCCGGACTGGCCGCATTGAACGCACTGCGTGAGAAGCCCGCCGGCAGCTTGCGCATTACGTCGGTCGAACATGCATCTCAGACTATCTTGGCGCCCGCACTCGCAAAACTGTTACCCGTCTACCCCGATATCAGGGTGGAAATCATCAATGACTACGGCCTTGCAGACGTGGTCGCGGATCGATTCGACGCAGGCATTCGTTTGGGCGAGCAAGTCGCTCAAGACATGATTGCGGTCCGCATCGGACCCGACTTCAAACAGATCGTGGTCGGCGCGCCTTCATACTTTGAAAAACGCGGCAAACCGAAGACGCCGCATGACCTGACTGCGCACCATTGCATTGCGCTGCGGCTACCGACATCAGGCGGGCACTGGTCATGGCCGTTCTTGAAAGGCAAGCAGGAGCTGAAAGTGCGGCCGGGCGGCGAGTTGTCTTTCAACACGATCACGCTGCAACTCGATTGCGCGCTTGCAGGTCTGGGGCTTGGCTATTTGCCGGAGGATGTGGTGAGTGAGCACTTGGCAGCCGGACGGCTGGTGCGCGTGTTGAGTGACTGGTCAGCGCCAATGTCCGGATATCACATGTATTACCCGAGCCGCCGTCAGCACACGCCCGCTTTCACCCTGCTGGTCGAGGCGCTGAGCTATCGCCCCGATCGCGCACGGAAGCATTCGGGATCCGCTGCGCGTTAGCGCTCGCAAGAAAATCGAGAGCTGGCCTGCCCTACTGGATTCGAACCAGTGACCGCTCGCTTAGAAGGCGAGTGCTCTATCCAACTGAGCTAAGGGCAGATCTTGGAAAGCGCGGTAGTTTAACCGACGCCGGATTAAACGGGTCGCATGCGCTCACGCCAGCGGTCGCCGGCCTGATAACCCCAGTATGTGGCCTGTGCCACGGCGCGGCCCACAACGCCACCCGCCCAGGTCAGCGCAAACGGGGCGAACGCGGCGATGCGGTCCGTTTCACCCGTGATCGCCTCCGCCACCACCCGCCCGGCGATCGCGGTGGTATTCAGTCCTTGCCCACCGAACGCCGTGCAGTACCAAAGCCCAGGTGCCAACTGCCCCACTTGCGGCATGCGATGGCGCGCATAGCTCATCAACCCTGACCACGCCATGTCCACGGCGACGTCGCCCAACTGCGGAAACACCCCCTGCAATTCATGTTTGAGCCGATCGGCCAACTGCGGCGGCGGGCTGCGGCGCACGCTGATGCCGCTGCCCCACACGATGCGATCGCCGTCGAGCACGCGGTAATAGTTGCCGGCCCGGCGGTCGTCGATGATGGCGGCTGTGGTGTCGATCGCATCGCCGATGCGTGCCCCCAGCGGGCCGGTGGCCAACATATACGTGGCAATGGGCAGCATCGCGCGGCGCAGCGCGGGCACGAGCGCATCCGTGTAGCCGCCCGTTGCCATGACCACATGACGGGCGCGGATCGTGGCCCTGTTTGCCGTCAAGCGGCGCAGGCCCTGCGCTGGCACGATTCGGGTCACCCTGCTCTTCTCATATACAGCCACCCCGCGTGCCGCCACATCGGCTGCCAGCGCACGGGTGTAGTTGAGGGGATGGATATGAAAGGCGTCGCGGTCGAAAAGGCCGGGGCCGTAGGCAGGCGAGTTCACCTGCGCCCGCACGGCGTCGCGATCGAGCAAGGTGAATCGCCGTCCGTAAGCTGCCATGCGGTCCCGATGGGCGGCCAGCCCTGCCGGATCGTCGTAGCGCAATACTTTCAGAATGCCCGGCGTGAGGCCGCCCGCTCCGGCGCCCAAGTTCAGACAGGCGTCCCGCACCATTTCCATGCCTTCGATCGACAGCCGGTAAAGGGCGTCGAAATGCGCTTGGCCCACGTGCTTCAAGACGGCGGCGTCATCGGCGGCGAAGCCGCTTGAGACCTGCCCGCCATTGCGGCCCGATGCGCCCCACCCCACGCGATTGGCGTCGAGCACCGCCACGGATTGGCCGCGCATCGCCAATTCGCGCGCAGCCGTCAGCCCGCCCAGCCCGGCGCCCACCACGCACACGTCAACGTCGCAGTCGGCGGTCACTGCGGGATAGGCGGTGGCGTCGCAGGCAGTGCGGCTGTAGTAAGTGTGGGGATAGTCGCTCATGACGGTATACGGGGCGATGCGGGCACGCCACACTATTACACACGGTTTCCGAGCGGGGGGTCGTCGATGCTACATTGCGTTCGTCCCCTATTCTGCAAGAAATCTGTCATGAGCCGTTCCCGCTCCTTAGTGCCCACCCTGCGCGTGGGTATCGCATTGGTCGCG